>Ga0209417_1000010_pt1 | contig 565496 bp, 446 predicted proteins | sample RifGroF2_FD_184002 | JGI IMG/M metagenome (GOLD analysis project Ga0209417, IMG submission 184002) | Groundwater microbial communities from Rifle, Colorado, USA - Groundwater F2 (SPAdes) (version 2) | ecosystem: Environmental > Aquatic > Deep subsurface > Groundwater | place: Rifle, Colorado...
ATGTATTTCATGGTTTGAATATACTTGAAATACAGTTAACTAACAAATAAAAATATATCTATTTAATTGATTGTTAATAACTTATAACTTCTGTTGATAAAGGGAGGTTATTAGACAGTTTGACGTTTTGCGGCTACCAAAAGGCAGGGTTTTTCTACCACCGAACCTCATTTGGAAAACCGCATTTCAAATATACGATTTTCTGTCTGCCGAAGCAAGGAACCCCTGCTTTTTGGTAGGCGCTGTTAGGTTTAGTTTTTATATTTTTCTTTAATATCCATTAAACAATCCGATAAAGAATCATCAAATAGTTTATCCATTATTTCAAAATATTTTATGATTGAGTCTTTATATTCTAATTTATCAAAGTACAAAATTAAACTGATGTATACTTTTTTATCATCTGGATTAATATCTTTCGCTTGTAGTGCAACCTCAATAGCTTCCTTATACCTGCCTAATTTGTTTAGAAGGAAACATTTTTGTCCTAAATGTTCATAGCTTTTACAATTTGTTTGAAGCGCTATATTAACATGTTTTAGTGCTTCACTATACATTTTTAGTTTTCCTAAGGATAAGGAAATATTGAAATTAATTTTCGGGTCTAAAGAATCTATTAAGTAACCTTTGAAAAAGTATGTTAAAGCTAATTTATATTCCTTTTTCTTGTGATAATAGGCTCCGATACAAAGGTTTAATTGTAAACTGTCTTTTTGAGGTGAATTCTTATAAAAATCGTCTATTACGTCTTCTATATTTTTAGTTGAATCAAATTGATATGAATAATATTCACAATAATTACTATCATACTCTAATTTTCTAGGTATTTCAGAATATTTTTCTTTTTCTGTATTTCTACATGAAATAATAATTAAACAAAGTATTATAAAAATTGATGCTTTCATCCTAAAATTAAACCTAACTTGTTTATAACCTTAATATTACTCTTATACAATACCTATGTTTGTAGGTAACCTTATAAAAGTTACGGTTTATTTTTCAAGTATTATTTACAATTTTACAAAAAATGATTTTGTTTTCCAATTTTTATTTAACATTTCAGAATTCAATTAGTGTGTTTCAAACGTTAAATAGTTTTGTCTTTTTGCTATGTTTGTACTCAAATGTTTGAAGATAAAAAAATAGGCCTTGTCGAAGATGATCCGCAAATCAGGGAAACTGTTGCCGGATTCGTTAATTCATTTGGCTGCCAACTTGTTTTTCAGTGCGATTCGTTCGATTCAGGGGTTCTCAAAGTAAATGAAACAAAACCCGATCTGGCTTTGCTCGACATCCGATTGGGCGCTGATAAAACAGGTATCATGCTTGGCTCCTACATCCGCAAACACCTTCCATCTGCTGCCATTATCTTTATTACTTCTCTTACCGACTCCGAAACCCTCGCTATGGCTTCCATTAACGAACCTGAGGGATACCTGGTTAAGCCCTTCGAAGCCGAAGACCTGCGCGTGGCCATACAGCTGGCTTTTCTTAAGAAAAACCCTGCTGGCAATGCGAGTTCAGCAAAATCACAGGAGTTTTTTGTGAAAAACGGTCATCAGCACGAAAAGCTTAATGCCAACGATATTGTTTTTCTTCAGGCCGAGGGCAATTATGTGAAAATTAAACTGCTCTCAGGAAAAAGTCTGCTCATCCGATCCAGTCTGAAAGATTTTACTGAACAATTGCCTGCCAAACAATTTATGCAAATCCACAAATCATGGGTTGTCAACCTGTCCCTGATCAAATCGGTCTCTGCTTCGCAGGTTATTGCCGTATCTGAAACTTTGCCGCTCTCCCCTGCTTTCAGAAATGAGCTTTTAAATGAGTTGGGTATCTCCTTATAAGATGAAAATCCCAAAACTTCCGGTTTCAAATACATAAGTTCCCGTTTCATCCCATTTTTTTTCACAGATGGTTTTCATACCCTAACCTTGCATCAAAAAACGCAAGGAAATGAAAAAAACAATTTTAACTTTTACTATCGCCCTCGTTGCATGGGCATGTCAATCACAATCCTTCGAAAAAGGGACATCGGTCATTTCGGCCGGAGTGGGAATCGGAGGAAATTATAATGCATCGGGCTATTACTCATCTCAATCTCCGGCCATAGGAATTTCTTTTGAAAAAGGTCTTATCGAAGATGTGGGTCCGGGCATCATCAGTGGCGGATTTTATCTCGGATATAAAAGTCTGACCTATCATTATAACTACGGCTATAATAACTTTTTCTATGACTGGAAATGGTCTTATACAATTATCGGACTCAGAGGTGCCTATCATTATCCGCTTGACAATGAAAAACTGGATGTCTATGGCGGTATAATGATCGGATTTAATTACTGCAAGTTCTCCGAAAAAACCAATGATCCGACTTATTACGATTATCAACATACCTATTCTCAAAACAGTTATCTGAATACGACTTTTTTTGCCGGAGGCAGATACTATTTTACTGAAAATCTCGGGGGATTTGCCGAGGTGGGTTATGGAATTGCATATTTAACAATAGGAATCAATTATAAATTTTAATTTTTAAACTTTCGTGCCATGAAAAAAACAAATTTCATTTTAATGCTCCTTATCGGAGTTGTAGTAGTGCTCAGTTCCTGTAAAAAGGATAAAGATGATGATGACGATGATCCCATCGTGCCTCAAACCATCACTGTAAACGGTGAAATCAATACCAATGTCACCTGGCTGGCTGAGAACACCTACCTTGTAGATGGTTCACTTGATGTGGACAATGGCGGTGTGCTTACCATTGAACCGGGAACAACCATAAAGTTTACTGCTGGTTCGTGTATTACAGTTGGCTACAATGCAGCCGGAACAATTATTGCCAACGGGACTGCCGAAAAACCAATTACTTTTACCTCATCGGCAGCAATGCCAACAGCGGGTGCCTGGAGCGGAATACGTTGCTATGACAATACCCAGAGCGGAACGATTTTTAATTACTGCAATGTAAAATATTCAGGTGGTGATGAATATTATGGTTCGTTTCATATTGCCAACTGCAAAGTAACCCTTACCAACAGCACATTTACCAATAATGCAGGTAATTATACAATTTTCATGTATGACGGTACAGCTTCTGATGGTTTTGCATCATTCACAGGAAATACAATAACCGGAAACACCGGTCATGCCATTAAACTGCCCATTAATTTTGCCACTCAGCTTTCAGAATCAAATACAATTTCCTGCAGTACAGGTAAAGGAATTTATGTTTCAGGAAATTACAACCTTGCTGATGCTACAATTAAAAACATTAACATACCATATTATATAGGAGACAGCGAGAACATTGAGCTCACAGGCAAAATGAACGTGGCCCCCGGTGTTACTTTTAAATTTGGAAGCAACGCAACCCTGAGCGTAGGATATGATGCCAGCGGATTCCTTAATGCAGCCGGAACGGCAGCCATGCCGATCATTTTTACAACATCCGTTTCAACACCTGATCCTGGCGCATGGTACGGAATAGTTTTCAGAGAAAACGCTCATTCCGGTTGTAACCTTACTTATTGCAATGTAAGTTTCGGCGGACATGATACTTATTACAGCGGCAACGTTTCTATTGAAAATTGTGATGTAACAATTAAAAACAGTACTATTTCTAACAGCGAAAACTATGGAATTACTTTGAGAGGTACCGGAGCCCTGTCAGCTGAAAGTACAGGAAACACTTTTACCGGTAATGCAGCAGGTGACGTTGGAACAAATCCGTAACAATTACCTTGCACGAAAGGGATATGTAGAGATGCACGGCGTGTGTCTCCCCTTTTTTGAGACGCATAATAATGCGTCTCTACGGGGATATCACAACATCAAACCTGATGGTGATGGTGGAACCATTTCCTAATTGGGATTGGGCATTAATGGTGCCTTGGTTTTTTTCGACGAGTTCCTTGCATATCAACAACCCCAATCCTGTTCCCTTTTCATCTCCGGTGCCCTTGCGTACATTTGTGTGCTCGAGGGAAAATAACCGGTCAACATATTCTTTTTCCATTCCGGTTCCTTTATCTGTAAAAAATATTTCAACAAGGTTTTTGTCTGTTTTTGTGGTAATATTTACCTCAGAACCGGGGAAAGAAAATTTTATCGCGTTTGATATGAGATTGCGGAATACCGCTATGATCATCTGTCTGTCAACATTAACAAGAATTTCGGGATCTGTATTGTTTAATATTTTAATATTTTTTGCTGATGCCTGGGCTTCGGTGTTATCAATGGCTTCATCGGCCATTCCGAAAACCGAGGTGATTTCAAAACGGGGTGCTGCCCTGCCCGACTGCAAACTTGCCCAGGTTAATAGATTTTCGAGCAGCTTTTTTAATCCGGTTGTGGTGGTTTTCAGTTTCTGAACCGCTTGTGGATTGCTTTCTGCCTCTCTGGCAAGTTCTTCTATTCCCCATACGGGATTTTTTATGTCGTGGGTCATGATATTGAAAAACCTGTTGCGGGCAATCATTTCCTGCCTGAGCTGCTCTCCAGCTTCTTCGGCTTTTTTCTTTTGAACCCGGTAGTTTTCAGTCCGCTCTACAACTTTCTTTGCCAGATCACGGTTGCGTCTGCGAATCATTCTTATCCTGATCATATTTATTGAGATAAGAATAATAAAAGCAAAGGCCAGAATAATAAACCTGAAAGTCCAGGTTCGATAAAATGGTGTTGTAACAACAATGGTAATGGATGCGCCCTTCTGGTTCCACACACCATCGTGGTTGCAGGCAATGACAGTGAATGTATAGGTCCCGGGATCAAGATTGGTGTAGGTAGCCACTCGCATGGTACCGCTTTCGATCCATGTTGTGTCGAAACCCTCCAGCCGGTATGCGTAATTTATTTCTTCGGGGTTGACAAAAGACAGCGCACCAAATTCAATGGTTATAAATTTATCTGAATAATTTAGTGTGACAGATTCTCCTGTAATCACTTCCTTTTCAGGAAACAAATCTTTATTAAAAACTTTCAGTGATCTTATGTGAACAGGAATAGCAGTGCTGTCAACGTGTATTTTCAAAGGATCGAAATGACAAAGACCTTTAATACTGCCAAAATAAATTTTTCCGTCTTTTGATTTCAGGGCTGCTCCTGAATTGAATTCATCATCGGGCAAACCATCGTTTTTATTAAAAACAGATATTTTGTAATTCACCGGATCAATCCGTACCAATCCCTTGTTTGTTGAGCACCATATTTGATTGTCGTTTCCCTCAATTACGGAATAAATCACATTGTTTGGCAATCCGGTATCGGTGTCCAGTTTTTTCAGAATTTCACCTTTGCTACTCAGAATTACCAATCCGCCCGAAGTCCCAACCCAGTATTTTCCATATTTGTCGCGAACAAAACTTTTAAGATTCCGGTTATGCAATAACTTGTCAGATTCAGCAGGAAAATCAAGCTTCTCAGATTTTTTAAGGGATATTTTTTTCAATCCTTCAGCAGTTCCAACCCATAAAAGTCCGAAAACATCTAAATAAACAAAAGAAATCCTGCCTTTCGCAAGCGATTTAACCCATTCGGGCGATGGTATCAACCTGTCATTTTTAAGATCATACAAATCAACCCCTTCTTCTGTTCCAATTATGACCAGCGAATCGCCCGAAAAACAGAAACTTCGTACCACATTGTCGGTGATAATTTTTTCGGGAAATGGATTTTTTATCTGAAAGAGGTTTTCTCTGCTGTTGCCAACATAAATTCCATCTCCCCAGGGAGAAATCCACAGCCGGTTTTTCGCATCCACTCCAACTGCCATAATAGTTGGGAACGTAATGTATTCAGCCTTTTCATGTTTATCAGAAATCAATCCGCCGTTGTCTGTACCAATCCATATTTTTCCATTCAGATCTTCGGCCAGCGCAGTAACAGAATTTGCTGCATCATTTGAAGGGAGCTGAGGATTGGGAATAAAAATATCGAAAGGCTTTTGATTGCCCGGAATGAACCATAAAGCACCCCAGGCGCCTGCCCAGATATTTTCATCTCTGTCGATAAACAGACTGCGGATATTTCCTGAACCTTCGGTTCCGAAAGGAATGGGCAAGGGATATTTTATTTCTGAATTATTAAGATTTACAGAAGCCAGTCCCTGCTGCGTGCCAATCCACAACACGCGGGAGTTACTTAGAGTCAGGCAGTTAATCACCCCTTCAGAAAGAAAAACTGCATTTGCCAACTGCTGATCTCTGATTACTTCACTTCCGTCGAATTTGTAAATTCCGGCGCCATAAGTCCCCAGCCAAACATTTTTACCATCCGCAACCATGCAATTAATGAGGGTACTCCAGGGTGGTTTGGCAATACTTTTATGAGGAAGAAACCTTTTGGTCCGGGCTGAACTTATTTCAATCCTGAAAAGTCCGCTATCAGTACCTGCCAACATGTATTTCTCATATTGGAGCAAACAATGAATGGATTGTTTTGTTCCATCATCACCGGTTAATTTGCAGGCAATAAACACTGATTTTTTTGATGAAACAGTGTATCTGAACAAACCGTTTTGCCTTGTGCCAATCCATAGATTATTTTCATTATCAAGGTACAATGAAACAACAGGAATGTTGCTTTTTTTTGTGAAAGAAATTTTTTTGAATTGTGTTTTTCCTTTATCCCGCTTAAAAAGTCCCTGTTCTGTACCAACCCAAAAATTTCCCTGATCATCAAAAAGGGAAGAATTAATATTTGAATTTTCCAGACCATTTAAGGAGTTAACGGCAATAAAAGAATAGGCATCATATCTATTCAGTCCGTCCTGAGTGCCAAACCACATAAATCCATTTTCATCCTGTTCAATACAGTTTATGATACTTTGGGAAAGACCGTTACTTTTATCAAAGCTGCGCACTTGCTGTGAATTTAAAGCAATTACAGCGAACAGGGAAAACAACAGAAATGCAGTTTTAGTTTTCATATAATAGGTGGCAAATATAGGAAAATGTTTTTAAGTGTGGAGGTGGATGGAGTATTGTAGAAAGGGATAGGTTCCGAGTTGCAAACTTGTTAAGCGAGATGTGTTCCTAGTTGCAACTTCTCTCATGACCGAAGGGAGTAAACTTGGAACAGCATGGATTGGTTGTATGAGGTATGATGTATGATGTATTTTTCAACTCGAGATAACCCATAACTTATAACCTATAACCCATAACCTCTCATCCATTTCCGCCGGAATAGTATTTTTTGGTTCTAATAAGTAAACGGCCGGCGGTTTTGTTTACATTTTTTTTACCCCGGCCGTTAGCCGGGGCTGAATTTAGCTGGCCTTTCAGGCCGTTAGTTCAACAGAATTTTAGAACATTAACCCATCACTTATAACTTATAACTTATAACTTATAACTTATAACTTATAACTTATAACCTATAACTTATAACCTATAACCCATAACCCACCCCCTACTCAATAAGTACAAACGCTCCCCAAAAATATGGGTCGTACTTTTTGCGCATTTCCTTTTGGGTTTCGGAAAAAGCTTCTCTGATATTCTTTAATTTAAAGAAATTTGAATAAAACGAAATCATAAATTCTTCAGTTTCCTTATCAGGCACCTGCCATAAACTCATGACAATAAATTTTGTGCCGGCAATTTTAAAAGCACGCTGTAAACCATAAACCCCGTCATTTACAGAAATATCTCCCAGTCCGGTTTCACATGCAGACAGTACTACCAAACCGGTTTTTCCCATATTAATATTCGACACTTCCTGTGCAGTAAGCACTCCATCATCAAGATTACTTATTTTTTTCTCACTCCAAACTTCATTGGCTCCGGCAAATACAAGACCAGATCTCATCAATGGATTTTCATTTTTTACAAAATTTTCAACCCCGGCTCCTCTTTCTCCTCCCCTGAAAATAACAGAACCGGTTTCCTGTGTCAACGAATCTGTTTTATTAACATTTTTTGGATCAGGGTAGAAAAACCCATGTGTTGCAATGTGCAATAAATTATTGTTTGCCGCCATCTTCTTAAATTCTGATTCGGTGGCATTTTTTTCCGAAAGCATTGAAACTTTAATATTTTTTTCTTTAAGAAAACTGTGAATTTTTTCACTTTCCGTTTTGGTTCCTTCAAGATACTGCCATACAGTTTCGCCTGTTTCACCAGAATAATCTATTCCTCCAAAAATACTTGCTGTCATATTTTTTTCAAACGAAAATATTTCGGGAACTGCAACTTTCGCTGTACTTGATTGCGTTCTGATGTCAATCACATCGCACAACAAAACATTTTTACTACTGTTTAGAGATGCAAAGGATATTTTGTGAAGCAACCCGGTAGGAGACAAATAAACTGTTGATATTCCCTTTAAGGCGTTTTCCATTGGCTTCCAAATAATATTATAAAGATCATCCTTCAGATCAGAATTTGTTCCATAAAGTCCATTGACATATTTAAGATTATTACCATCGAATTCCTTCAAAATGCCTGTCAGGGTTTTTTCCTCAAACAAGGTAATCATTTCGGGATATTTGCTGTCGGATTTTACAATCAGTGCCAAATACAAGATCGAGTCTGTCCACCGCTTATCATAGAAATTAAAATGAATAAACTCAATGGCTGCTTCACCCGGTTTTAATGATTTACGGATTTCCTTCCAGGTAACATTTTTGTTTTTATCAAAGTCACTAATTATTGATGACTTTTTAACCAACTCCTTTTCAAGAAGGTTGGCTTCTTCTTCAAGCAATACAGGATCTGTATCGCGCTTATCAACAGCGATAGAATATTGTTTGGCAATTTTCTTTTTAAGATCAATCCATTTGTCAAATGCATTGACCAAACTGGTATCATTACTTGAAGCAATGGCCGTACGCATCGCAGTTGATGATTTAAGCAATAATCCCTTATTTTTTAAAACATTGTCGTAAACATGCGTGGATATTTCTGGTTTTTGATCCTTGTACTTATATGAAAATGAGTAGAATGATTTAATGTCACCATATTTCATCTTAAAAAACTGCTCCTTCTCTTTTTCAGAGAGAAAACTAAAATTCTCCTGAATATTATAATTCAGAATGTCCATTGATTTCAGATATATTTTTTCAGCCCCGGCCAAATCATCTTCATAGAGGTAAGTGTTGGCCAGATTTTTCAGAATAAGGTCATAATCAGGATGCTTCGGTCCAAACAATTTAAATCTGATTTGTTCGGCTTCCAGATAATAATCCCTAGACATTTGTATGGCTTTAGTTTTGCAGGATGGAGTATCACAAACGAAGGAAAAATCCAAATAATTTGCGCCCAGATTATTTAGGGAAATACTATAATCGTAATTAGTTTTTCCCATTGTTTTTTCTCTCAAGGCAAGTGCTTTAAGGTTATACTCTATCGCCAGATCAAGTTTATTGATATGTGAATAAAGCACTGCAAGGTTGTTAATTGCTGTAATATGGTTAGGATGCTCCTCACCCACTATTTCCTTTAATTTTATCTCAACATCAACCAACATGGGTTCAGCTTTGATAAAATCACCCATTGACCAGTAAATGGCTCCAAGATTGTTAGTGACAGTAAGATATTTTACCTGACCTTCTCCCGGAATTTCCTTAAAAATATCTCTTGCTTTAAGGAGTATTTCTGCACCTTTATCATACTGTCCCATATTGACATATAAAATTGCCAGATTATTAATTGCCACACCATATTCAGAATCCTTTTCCCCGAATAATTCCTTTCTAAGTTCTATGGCTTTTAAATAATATTCCTCTGACTCTTTGTATCTTCCAACATCCTTGTAAATATTTCCGAGATTATTTAAAGCTGTTGCATATTCAGGTGTTTTTTCTCCTGTTTTTTTTCTGATTTCCAACACTTTAAGAAAAACATTCTCGGCTTTTTCATAGCGGCTTGTCCAGTTATATAAGGTTCCAATATTGCTAAGGGCAAAGGAGTAGGCCTTGGCATTTTCAGTTTTATTATCCTCAAAACACTTTACTGCTTTTTCAAAAAGCGGTTCGGCTTTTTCATATTCCCCGGTCGAAAGGTAAATAAATCCTTCATTGTTTAATGCCTGTCCATATAGCGTGTCTTTTGTTCCAAACTCCTTTTCTATAATATTCTTTACATTTATTGCAAAAATTGCTGCTGAATCATATTGTGCATTTTCAAGGTGTTTTTGCCGGAGATTGTCTTGTTCAAGCCATTCCTGAGCAAAAGAAAAATACTGGACTGACAGTAAAATCAACAGAAATAAATATTTATTCTTCATACTAAAATTTTATTAGATAAATCCGGAGAACATACTTATTCAACTAAGACAAAAGCCCCCCAGAAATACGGGTCATATTTTTTTCGCATTTCCTTTTGGGTTTCGGAAAAAGCCTGCTGTATGTCTTTCAATTTTAAAAGTCGGGAATAAAAAAGAGTCATAAACTCGACGGTTTCTTTATCGGGCACCTGCCACAGACTCATTACGATGTATTTCACACCGGCCATTTTGAATGCCCGTTGTAATCCATACACCCCTTCGCAGTCCACAATTTCACCAAGTCCGGTTTCACATGCCGATAAAACAACCATGGAAGTTTTGCGCATGTCAATATTTATAACCTCCTGGGCAGTAAGAACACCATCTTCATTTTCGCCCGATTCAGTTGCATTCCAAACCTCATTTGCTCCGGCAAACACAAGTCCGGACCTCATCAGCGGATTGTCATTTTCAACAAACCCTGCAACGCCAAAACCCCTGGCGCCACCCCTGAACACAACATCACCTTTTTCTTCAGTGATTTTATTGGCAGTATCACTTTCCAATCTTAACTGTTCTGGGGATGGAAAAAAGAATCCATGGGTGGCAATATGCAACAGATCAGAGTTTGCAGCCATAATCTTGAATTGCTCTTCGGTGGCTGATTTATCGGAAAAATATTTCACGTTTATTTTTTGACCTGTCAGCAAATTAGTAATATTTTCACTTTCTCTTTTTGTACCATCCAGATATTCCCACTCAACAATTTTCCGGACCGAATCCTTGAGGTTGTAATCTATTCCGCCAAAAACGGCCGCAGTTATTTCCGCATCGCTGAACAAAACATCTGAAACTGTTGATTCTAAAGCAATATTTCCTGTGTTGCTTTTGATTCTTAAATCTAATTTATCGCTTAAAAAGATTCCATTTTCATCGGCAATCGCAGCAAGGGAAATTTTATGTAACAGTCCGCTCGGCGACACATACACCCTTTTTATTCCGGTTAGTTTGCTTTCAATTGGCTTCCAAATCAGTTTATACAGTTGTCGGCTGGTATTATTCTTTTTACCGTAAATATTGTTGATATAATTGATGTCATTTTCAGCGTCTATTCCCAGTATATCCTGAAGCTGTTTTTGATTGCAAAGTGGAATCATAACCGGATATTCCGAATCACTTGTAAGCACAAGCGCACAATATTTCACTTCTTCCAAATCGACTATTTTAACAGGGTCATATTTAAAATGAACGAACTCAATTGCGGCTTCACCGGGCTTCAGACTTTTTTTAACATCTGTCCAGGAAATTTTCTGAATATTATTGAAATCGCTGAACTCAAAGGATTTTTTAGCCAATACTTTTTCAATACTGTCGGCCTTTTCAATCAATTTATCAAGATTTTTATCCCTTTTTTCAGGTTCAAGGGTATAGTTTTGAATGATTGATTTTTTAATGGCTGTCCAATCATAATAATCTTTTTTTAAAACTTCATCGCCACTATTTAAAATGGCAGCACGCATGGCTGTGGACGATTTGAGCAGCAGCCCCTTTGAACGAATGACATTATCAAACACATCACCTGCAATATCGGGTTTATAACCCAGATTTCTCAGTGCAAAATTATAGAAGAAGTTAAAATCTGAGGATACCATACTGAAAAACAGTTCCTTTTCCTTTTCGGTAATAAATGAAAAGTTTGTAAGTATATCAGAAAAATTCATTGAACTCAATGAAAAATAATATTCCCGGGCTTTTTCAAAATTTCCCAATCCCTGCAAAATCATAGCCATATTTCTTACCGCACTTTTCATTTCGGCTTTTAGTCCGATTTCTTCAGAAAGTTTAAGTGCTTCCTCTGCATATTTATATCCTCTGATGAGATTGCTTTCGTTAAGGTTAAGCCGGTCATGAATAGAGATATACAACGAAGCCAGATTTGATTTTTCGCCACAGATACCAACTTTATCGCCCAACTCCTCTCTGATTTTAATAGCTTCATTGAAATATTTAAGAGCGTTATCACCATCACCTTTAGTTTTGTATAACAATCCAATATTTCCAAAACAATCAGCTTTCGAAAGTTTTAACAATCTGAAATTTTTAATATTTGCCTGATCTGATAATAGTGAATCATAGCATGAAAGGGCAGTAAAATACATCTGGAGCGATTCATTAAGTCTGGCAGTCTTTAATTCAGGAGTTGTGACAAGCACAGCCATCCGGAAAGTTGAAATGGCCATATTGCTTAAGGATTGGGCAATACCATAAACATCGCTCATTTTTTTTCTTATCTCCAGAGATTTTTCGAAATATTTTATTGCCTTTTCATATATTCCCTGATTGTTATAAATGAGTGCCACGTTGTTGTATGCGCCGGCGAGAGCATATCCGCTCATTTTGGCCACAGATTGGTTTTCTGAATCAACCGTAATTTCAAAATTGGCTATAGCTTTCAGCAGGTATAAAGTTGCTTTGTCATTAACACCCTGATTCCGGTAAATGGAGCCAATATTATTATAGGTTCCGGAAATATTGACATTGTATTCTTCGCGTTTACCCGCACTGCTTTCAAGTATCAGTTCTTTGTAGATGTTTATTGATCTTTTGTAATTAAAAAGAGCCGTTTCATAATCGCTTAAAGTCCGGTAAACAATACCTGAATATCTTAATGCCACAGCTTTTTTTTCAAGAAAAAACAGTTCAGATTTTTTGTCGGATGATTTTCGGGCAGATTCAATATTTTTATCAGCAAGCTCAATTGCTTTATTGTAAAGTATCAGAGCAGAATCCGGATTAATTCCTTCAAAGGTATAGCCCAGATCTGCAATGAGAATTTCAATTCGCACCGAATCATGGGAGGCATTTTTATAATTGCGCCACAAGGAATCAACAATGGAATTGCTTTGCGAAAAAACAAGTCCTGTAATAATAAAAGTCAGGAAAAATAATATTAGCTTTTTCATAGTTTCAGGTTATCAGATTCTAATACCCAGAACGGTAACATCATCAATCTGGTCACGAATTCCCTTCCAGTTCTCAAAAGTACTATTCACAAAAACAAGCTGTTCGGACATGGGGCGTGAAGAAATTTCCTTAAACATTTCCTTCATTCTTTTTGTCATAAATTTTTTATTCTCTGCTCCCCCGAACTGATCAGTAAAACCGTCAGTGTTCAGGTAAATGGTGTCGCCTGTTTGCAAATCGAGCACATGATTGGTAAAAGGCACCATTTTTTCATAAATGGCTACCGGTTGTTTATCGCCGGGAATATCAAAAACGGATTTGTCGGTTTTAACGACAAACAGACCGTTATTTGCTCCCGAAAACTGAAGTTGTAAAGAATCAATATTAAGTACGCAAACGGCTATGTCCATTCCATCTCTCATTCTTGATACGGCTTTTTTCGAACCGTTGTCGGTTTCTCCGAGAGATTTTTGTTTAAGGGCATCAATAATTTTCATTCTGAGCCGGTCAAGTATTTCATTTGCCAGGGTTACTTCTTTTTCCCTGACAATTTCATTGAGGAACGAAACACCCAGCATGCTCATGAATGCTCCGGGAACACCATGTCCGGTGCAATCAGCAACAGTAAAAACAAGCCATTTATCGACTTTAGTAGCCCAATAAAAATCGCCTGAAACAATATCTTTGGGATTAAAGTAAATAAAGTGCTCTCCCAGAATGTCCTTTGCATAATCACCGGTTGGTAAAACGGCGGTTTGAATATATTTTGCATACACAATGGAATCGGTGATTTCTTTTTTCTGGACTTCAATGCGCTCCTTCTGATTGGTAACCAAATCGCGTTGGGCGGTAATTTCATCGCGCTGCGCCTCGATTTCGTCGCGTTGCGCCCTTATTTCCTCGTTTTGCTGGTTAAGGATTACATTTTTTTCATCCACAACAGCCTTTTGCACTTCGATGACTTTCTTTTGTTTACGGGTAATACGGAGTCGCTGAACAATAAAAAAAGCAAAAAGGGATATAAGAATCAGACCGGCGATGATGAAATAATTTATCAGTCGTTGTTGTTCCGATGCTTCCTGTTCAAGCTTGAGTTGGGAGTCCTGAAGCTGTTTTTCTTTATTAAGTTTATCAATCAGCAGTTTATTTTTTTCGGTTTCGAATTTTTTCTCGGCATCTGCAATGGCTTTTGTTTTATCCTCGGAGAATATTTTTTTATTCAACTCCAGATATTCATTAGCATAAAACAGTGCCTCTTTATAATTATTTACAGAAGCATAGGCAGTTTTAAGGGTGCTACAGGCAAAAATCTGACGTTCAAGAGAATTTATTTCCTTTGCATATTTCATGCATTGCAATCCGTAATTGATAGTTTTTTCAAGATACTTTTTCTTTTGTCCCTCGGTAAGTGCAACCGACTCGGCCATGATCTGACTCAATGCGGCCAGGTTACCGTAACAGGCAGCAATGCCGTCTTTGAAATCTATTTCAATATTCAGGTTCAGTGCTTTAAGGAAATATTCTTCAGATTTTTCAAATTCATTTCTGCTACCATAGACAATGCCCATATTGACATATAAACTTGAAATATTTGACTGCATTCCAACTTTTTCAGCAATTTCGATGGATTTTTTAAAAAAATCAAGTGCAAGATCCTGTTCTTTCCTTACACCCTCTTCAGAAAGTTTTCCATCGTCATTATAGCTGATCCTGAGGTGTGCAATACCCATATTGATATAACAGTTAGACAAGCCGGGCATGTCTTTAATGCTCTCCTTTATTTTAATTGCAAATTCAAAGTATTCAATGGCCTTCATTACCTCACCCATATCCAGGTGCAGCAATCCTATATTGCTTCTAACATCAGAAATAATCAGTTTGTCATTGATTTTTTCAGCTTCTTTAATGGATTTTTGATACGTTTCAATTGCCTTGTCATATTTGCCAAGTTCTTTATATGACATTCCGATTTGATTTAAAGATCTGGCAATTATAACCTTTATTTTTCCCTGATATTTATTGCTTATAGTTTTTAAAAGGTCTCTTGAATTTTTTACTGCAAGGGATAAATATTTAAGGGATTTTTCACTGTTTCCTGTTTCATAATTAACCACTCCCAAATAAGCGTTTGCAAGTATTTTTTCCATTTCAAGAGCTTCTCTGACATCTTTTTTAGAAGTCTTTTCGAGAGCTTTTGATGCCATATCATAGGCCATCTGATAACAGATAATTGCTGAGTCGGGATTATTTCTCTGATAATAGGATCCTATTTCGTCGTTCAGGATTTTAATTTTTAAAGTATCATGAACGGCCTTATCATATACACGCCAGAGAGAATCAATATTTTCGCTTTTGCCTGAAGCGATGGCAAAAAGAACTAACAAAAATAATAAAGATAAAATCCGGTGCATTTCCAATTAATTTTTCTATTCAAAGTTAGGTTTTTTTTTGAATGTTCAAAAGAAGGTTGTAAGATTCAATAGCTACTTACTAATTCAAAAATAACCATTGCAACTGACCTGTGGTCTCCTGACTTCGTCACACAAAAACATTAAAAATACCAAGGCCTTAAATAACAAATATATATAAAACTAAATTAGGAAATGGGAGGTGCACTAGCGAGACAAAAGGGAAAAATACATTGCAGTCCTGAGTATATAATAGCTTTTTAAATATAAAGTTACATTTCAGTCTTCTCCACGCGCTTACAATCCCAGGGCTTTGCCCTTGCTCCACACAATTTAAAGGTCTGAAAGACCGATTTGTATCACCACTGGGTGAAACATAGTGCAACCCTGTGTAAAAAAATATTTTCCACATTTATCTCAAATAGGATTTTTTATTACGCATAGGGTTGCATTTCATTTCACCCTACGCGCTTACAATCCCAGGGCTTTGCCCTTGCTCCACACAATTTAAAGGTCTGAAAGACCGATTTGTATCACCACTGGGTGAAACATAGTGCAACCCTGTGTAAAAAAATATTTTCCACATTTATCTCAAATAGGATTTTTTATTACGCATAGGGTTGCATTTCATTTCACCCTACGCGCTTACAATCCCAGGGCTTTGCCCTTGCTGACTTCTTCACAGAAAAACAATAAAAACAACAAAGTCTTAAATAATAAATAAGTGAAAATTAGGCATTGACTAAGTCAGGAAAAATAACATTGCAACTGACCTGCGGTCGGAATAATTATCTGGCACCATAAAAGAATAATAATGCGGGAATTCTTTCGGAATGGAACTACATTTCCTTATTAACAGCCTGTTCGTATGCTTGTTCGATCAATCTTTTTATATCAGCAAAACCTGCTTCGTCATCGCGGTAAACAGGCTGGAGATAATTATACAGGTTTTCGAGTCTCGACTTATTTTTCAAAGCTGTTGCTGATTCTATTTCTGCCATAATAATACTGTTTAGCTTGTTTTGGGCATATTTTCCATAGCTAAGCAGAAAATCATCGTATTTTCCGGCAAAATATTTGGCAAATTCCGATTCAATGCCTACAGTCCACAATGAAAAAACGGCAAACCCATCGATTGAGTCAATACATGAAACCGGCTGATCTTTAAAATATTCACTGATCACAATTTTCAACAAAGAATCCTCTTCGGGAAGTTCCAGGGCATATTCGGCCAAAAAACTTTTATCGCGGTTACCCGATTTGTATTTTTGTCCCATGATATAAACCATCGCCTGTTCGGGATAGATCACATCTTTTCCAAGATTATAGAATTTATCGGCTTCCATTCCGCCCATAACCTTTTTTACCACCTCTCCGGTAGGTTTAATAAAGAAAAAAGTGGGCATGGCAGCAACGGGATAGTTTTTCATGAATTTAGTCCCTTCTTCAATGTCCACATCAATTTTCAGGCACACGAAATTTGTGTTATAAAATTTTGCCACCGAGTCAACAGTAAAAACATTTTTAGCCATGTATTTACACGGGCCACACCAGGTGGCATAGGCATCAACAAATATTATTTTATTTTCTTTTTTTGCTCTTTCAAAAGCTTTGTCCATGCTTTCTGTGAAAGTAATGTCCTGAGATATAGCCGTAATTACTGATATCAATATTAAGCTAATGGTATATATTGTCTTTTTCATAATGGTTAAATTTTAAGCAGATAAAATTACTGCATTTGTAAATAAACGGAAAACATGGGCAGATTGTTACGTAAACGGAAAAATTGATTTATTTGGCTGGTTAAGTCAAAAAACAATAATACTCAAAGTGGTTGCGTCCCGAATAAAATTCGAGGATCATGATACTCTGTACCTTTTTTGTTCACGATTACATTGAAACTACTTTTCATTTCCGCCGCAATTGCTTTTTTGGTTCTAAATTATTTCAGGGTGGCGTTTTTGTTTATGAAAACTCAATTACTACAAAGAGTATGAATAGAAAAAACCGCCGCCCAAAAAGATATTCAGAAATGTGATGCTTTTTGCGGCGGAAATGAAAACAAGTTTCCATTACAAGAAAAATGAAAAAATATAATTAAAACCTTGCACTTAGTTTGCGTAAAGCATAATTATAAATCTATATTTCAATAAATTATCGATTTTTCTGCTATTCTTAACTACCAGATATTAAAATCCAGAATCAGGTTTTCAATCCTTGAAGTTGGCTGCTGCTTTCCCTTTGAAAGCTCAACAACTCTTTCCTGAACATATTGCTGCAATTCGGAAATTGTGATGCTGCCATCGTTATTCAAATCAGCTTTTTTTGAAGTCAATGCTTCTTTGAGACAAAAGGTAAACAATCCATTTTTCCACTCACCGCTTTCCATGGCAAACTCTGCGCCTCCGGCACTCGAAATAACTGTCGAACCTGTTCCCTTTCTGAGATCGGTAAATAATTCCTTCATCAGGTCACTGGTATTTTTCATTCCGAACCCTTCTTTTTTTCTTACACCGGCTCCTGCATTTCTGAAAGATATATCTCCGGTCTCAGCTGTTTCTTGAGATGCCGTTTCAACCTCATCCTTATCAAGTTCACCGCTGTGACAGGTATCCATAAATAATAGTTTTTTCAGGGCTTTTAAACCGTCAAGCAAAGCTTCAATGGCTGCGTATTCCATTCCTTTAACCGAGGGATTGTTGAAATCAATATCACTGGTTCCAAAATAATAATCCATTTTGGTGTCTAATAATCCATGGCCTGCAATAAACAGAATCACCACATCATCTCTTCCTGCTTTTTCAAGAAAAGCTTTGACCTTTTGTATGTTGACTTTTGTGACTTCATTATCTGTAAGGGTTTTGGTGAAAACATTGCCATAAACCGGGCTGGTTTTAAACAATTCGGCCATATCTTTGGCATCCTTTGAGGCATAGGTGAGGTTAAATCTTTTGTCGGAATATACAGATGCTCCTATTGTCACAATATACAAATCGGGCTTCTTTTTTTCTTTTGGTTCGTAGGTCAATTCAATTGTTTCCATCAATGACTCGGCGCCTTTCTGGTTATGACATGAAAAACGGATGATGTTTTTTCCGGCGGCCATTGGAATTTGTATTGCTCTTTCATCGGTCTGCGACTTGCTTTCTTTCAAAGACAACCCGCCCACTCCATAAATGGGAACATTATTTATGAATATATTCAACCGTTCAAGCTGATATTTTGCATCAGCGCATTTTACTTTTACTTTGAGCGTGTCGGCAGTCCAGGTGTAAGGTATTTCATTTCTGTTAAGGATTGATAACTGGGGAATCTGCATATCAGAACCAAACATTTTTTCATCCATCTTGAGCTTTTTTAACCTTTTGGCATACGCCGAATGATAAGCAGTAATTTTATCCAAATCGGGATTTTTTGCTCTTTCCAGAATAATTCCCGGTCGGTTGTACTGCAAATCAAATTGCTCAAATGGATAAATTTCTTTTCCCACCCGATAGGTTACCAGGTCAAGACCTTTTTTGGATGCTTTGTAATAATGATCGGGAGTGACAAACACGTAATCACCCGACTGGCTGTTGAGGACACTGAAAACTTCTTTGCCGGTAACGGGATCCCATACTTTAATTTTACCGTCATCACCGGCACTGGCAAGCAATCCCGATTTCTGGTCAAAAGCAAGGGCTGTGACCTTCGCATCATGGCTGCCCATTATTTTTGATGATTCATTTTCGTACAAACAAACAGACCGGTCAAGCTTTCCGGCAAGTGTTTTTTCGGTACTCAATAATGTAGTTATATCTGAACCTCCTTTGATCTTTTTAAAGGGCCAGGGTCCTGAATCAGCATAACTAAAAACCCAAACATCTTCCCGTCTTCCGTAATACAGTGTTTTTCCATCCTTACTGAATTCAAAGAAAGCATTTCCAATATAAGTGGTATTGCTTAAACCACTTGAAAGTATGTTGTCCAGCTGAACAAAAAGCAGATTCCACGACTCTGTTTCCCAAACATAAATTGGTCCGCTTTCAAAGGCACCTGCAAGGTATTTGCCGTCAGGACTGAAAGTAATTGCAATAACTTTATCTTTATTAAACTGACCGGTTGTTGAAGATTGACTTTTGATATTTTTTTCGGTGGGTGTTTCGAGCATCTTAAAAATACTACCATTGAGCAGGTTAAAAATGACTACGGCTGTATCACCGGTGGTTCCAACGGCCACGTAATTACTATCCGGAAAGAGTGCAAAATCATGAACAGGATAATCCTTGCGTTTTGACAGTGGATTATAGAGCGATGTGGCATTTGCAGGCTTATAACCCAGATTGTTGCACATAATAACATTATTGAGCTTAAGCTGATTGTCTGAAAAATGATACACCTTCAAACCGGTATTATCATCGGGCGATTTTACAACAAGGTATTCACCATTCTGTGTAAATTCTATTCTGTAGGTATATTTGACACCTTCCAGCGCATCGGCAGTTTTGGATAACAGTCCGCCCGACTTCTTTTCCTGCGGTTCAGCAAATTCAATTCCGGCAATATACTCGGCATTTACCACATCCCAAACAAAAAGCCGGTTTTTGGTCATAGAAGCCAGAATGTTTCCTGCGGGACTAAAGCACAAATTATGCACAGGAAACACTTCACCATTAATAGTTTTAAATAATGTGTTTGATTTTACATCCCATATTTTGATTGCATTTTCGTCTGAACTTATTTTTCCAAAAATATTTTTACTGTAACCGGCTGTAGCAAAATATAAACCATTCGGATTGCAAGCCAGTGCTTTTATAGGTTCCTCATCATCCTTTGCCTTTTCATCCTCCTTTTTATTGATTGTTGCAATAACAGATCCCAGACCAACATCCCAGACTTGAATAACATTTTCTTTATCAACAGTAAAAAAGCTTTTTCCGCTGCTTTCAACTGACATATTTACAATTCCTGAAGCTGCAGCATATTCTTTGACGGCTGTACCCGAAACCACATCCCAAAGTTTTATGGTTTTATCCATCGAAGATGAAAGAAATGCCGTGTTATTGGGTAAAAAGGCCAGTGAGGTAATTCTTTTTTTCTGAGCTTTGATTTTTTTAAGCAGGGTTCCTGATTGGAAATCCCAAACTATCAGACTGTTGTCATCAGATCCACTGACAAGATATTTATTATCTGAGCTCACAGCAACCACGGTGACATCATTTTTATGCTCCGTCAGGGTGAATTTTTCCTTAACTTCACTTATATTCCATACTTTGACTGTTTTATCATTGCTTGCGCTCACAACAAAATTGCCATCACCCGAAAAGCAAACAGCCGTAATTTCTTTTAAGTGACCTGAATATTTTTTTGACAATTCCCATTTTGTCAGATCCCAGAGAATCACCAGATTGTCTTTGCTGCCGCTGGCGAGGAATTTGCCGTCGGGACTAAAACAGAGCGCGGTAACAAGATCGGTATGTCCTTCAAGTTTCCCACACATTTTATTCGTTGCAACCTCCCAAATTTTAATGGCAGGATCGCCTTTACCACAAGAGGCCAGATATCGGCCATCCTGACTGTAAGCAATATTGGTAACAGTTCCAAGAAATCCCTCCTGGGGAACCAGAACGGGGTTTTGGGAGTATGAAACCCAAACGAAAAAAGAAAGAAAAAATAAGAAAATAATACGTTTCATGATTTTTTAATTAACCGGCGATATTTATAAAATTCTGTCAAGTGACTTAGGTTTAATACATTTTTTACAATTGATCAAAATTACAAAAAAACTATCATTGGGCAATTGTTTTCAATTACTGATATCAATATACTGACAATAAAAAAAATGATTTAGGATTTTAGCTGTAACACCAGTGTACTTATTTTCCTTTTCTCATTATCCGGACCAATACAAAATATGGTGAAGGAAATTTCTGAATCAGCTTCAACACATAAGAGATTATTTAATTTTTTATTATCTTTGTACTATAAGCATTTTATAATATGAAATTGCCACGTTATCAATTAAAATCAAGCGAAAAATTATGGACTTTTGAGTTCATTAGCGAAGGCTCTCGTGGGAAAATTTCAAAAATTATTCAATATACTCCAACTAACTTAAAGGATGTTTACAATTTGGCTTTTGGAGATAAAGACAAAAATACAGGACAGATAGATGATATGATTATTTCCAATAACGGTGATAGCGAAAAAGTACTTGCAACAGTAATAGCTTCTGTTTATGCTTTTACTGACAAATATCCGGATGCATATATTTATGCAACAGGCAGCACGTAGGCAAGGACAAGATTATATAGAATGGGTATTTCAAAATATCTTGATGAAGTTTTAAATGACTTTGAAATTTATGGTGAAGTAAAAGATGGTTGGGTGCAATATGAAAAAGATGTCGATTATTTGTCATTTCTTGTTAAACGAATATTAAAAAATTAGAATATGAGCATTGATGATATTAATAAAAGAAAAACGCCAATTGTAATAATTGACAAAACCTTAAACAAATTCAACAATGTGGTGTTGTTTCCTGAAAAAGTTGAAAAAGCAAACAATATGCTTAAGAAAATTGGTCTGCCAAAACCTTCCAAACTAAGCACGAAGTAATAACTGACTAGATCAAAAAACCAGATATCTGAACTTCAAATATCTTTTTTTCAAATTCTAAAATCGAGGACAATAATAAAATTTAGGATTTTAGCTGTAACACCAGCGGTTCTAATTTCCTTTTCTCATTATCCGGACCAACACAAAATATCGTGAATGAAATTTCGGAACCGGCAGGCAGCTTTGAAATGTATTTTTTGATTTTTTTGTTTAGCCGGTTTCCTTCACATTCAATGGTTTTCTTTATGTTTTTGGCGGTGTCGGTGTGGCTGAAGATGTAGTTGGTTATTATGAATTCGCAGTCGTAAACAAAAACCTGTTCAGGTTCAGTAGTTAAATAAAAATCATTTAATAAGTCATTTTTTGAAATTACATTTTCAGTTGGAATTTCATCTTTCATTAATGAATAGTTGGGTTTTGGATCAGGGATTCTTTGAATTAAAACTTTTATTTTCCCGAGAGTATCACTATTTGATTTGATTATTATGAATGCTTCTTTTCCTCCGGTAACTCTTAGATCATATTTTCCATCTTCAATTGGTATTATAGTATCAGGTGAATTATATGAATTTAATGCAACTGTTAAATCCTCATTTTTATAACCTTCTACAGATATTTTTATTGGATTAGGAAAGCCAATATATGCTATATTCATTTTATCAAGGGAGACTGTTACAAAATGATCGCTCTGCGAAAACAATAAAATGGTATTAACAATTAATATTATTGAAAATAAATATTTCATTTGACTAAATTATATTTTCATAATAAATCACCATAATTCTATGCACCCGACATTAACTTTTCTTAACTCATTATCAGGACCAATGCAATATATTTCAACACAAATTGTTTGACCAATTTTTGTTTTATTCAATGCAGCAATTGCCTGTTCATTTAATTTATCCCCAACACTTTCAATTGACAACATCTCATTAGTAATTGGATCAGGATAAAAAAAGATAACTTTAACAACTTTAAATTCAACATCTAAATAAGGATAATGATCATAATTTGCTTTAAACGACCCTGATATACAAGACCTGCAATCATACCAATTTCTACTAAAAAATTTATTGGGATCAGGAATTCGCCTTATCCTATACTTTTCCACCCCCAATGTATCCCCTCCAGCCATCACCACCACAAAAGCTTCAGTTCCTCCTTTAGTTATCAAATCATATTTTCCGGGTTCTTTATAAGTCAGTTCGCAATTTATTCCGGTCACCGTGAGTTCCTCACATTGGTAACCACTGGCGGCAATGGTCACGGGGTTTGGGATGCCGATGTAAACCACGTTCATTTTTTCGAATGAGCAGGATATTACCGGTTCCTGGGATTTTCCAATAATGGACAAGAGTAAAAAAAATAATAAAAATCCTCTCATGATTAAAATTTCTTTTTCAAAGTTAGAAAAAAGAGTTTGGAAATTATTATTTCACATTTAAAAATGTTTTTAAGGGCGATTTTTTCCGCCCTGTAAGGGCAGATTAATTCAGCCCGATGGCAGTGCCTCCGCTAAAGCTACGGCGACACGCGGAACGCCTCAGGTTTATAGATTGGCAATTTTCGGCGCCCTGAAAGGGCAGGTTAATTCTGTTAATTTAAAAGTGTTTAAAGCAGTTTTTTTAATTGGAGGTCGGATTTTGCGTCCTCCAAACAGTAATACTTTTCGATTAGTAATTGGGATAACCCAATGAATACATACACAAACATTTTTCCATATCTTTACATCAAATATGGACTATGAAAACTATATTAACACTCACTGTTTCATTGCTATTACTGTCGGGTTCGGGTTTTTCGCAGGACTGGCAGAAAAACTACGATAAATTCATTTCTGAATTTCAGGCACAGGATTATTCGACGGCTATCCAAACTGCAGATTTATTGTTAAAAGAACCTGTTCTTCATGATACTGTCAAAGTTTTCGTTCTGAGATATCAGGCGTTTTCTTTCTATGCCATAGAGGATTATGAAAAAGCGGTTGAAACTTTTAAAACCACTTCTGTTCTGGCTGAAAAAATTTATGGCAAAGAGGATTACAATTATTTACAAATCATTTTTAATCTGGCCGTCAACTACACCTATATTGGTAAATATTCTGAGGCGTATCCGCTCATGGAGGAGGTCATTAACTTCATCATAAAGGACCAGACTAAAAACAGCATGGATTATATCAATACGGGTATTCAACAGGCAAATATTTACAATATTGCCGGAAGTTATAAAATCGCCGAAGAAATTTATGAAGATGTTTTTCGTGTTATTAAGGAAAATTACAAGGAAACCGACACACTGTACATGCAGATGGTCAACACCATCGCCCCATTTTACCTGTCGACCGGAAACTATGAAAAAGCTGAGCCATTTTATGTGAAAGCTCCGGAGCAGGTCAAACAAATGTCGGGCGAATTATCCTCCGATTATATCCTGACTTTAAACAGTCTGGGCGAATTCTACCAATACGCCGGAATGTACGATAAAATGGAAATCATCTTTAAAAAATCTCTTGATCTATCCATTGAATTTTTCGGAAAAAACACTGCCGATCATGCGACTGCTTTAAACAATGTGGCTGTTGCCTGCGAAAAACAGGGCAAAAACGAGGAAGCCGAGAAACTGTATCTTCAGTGCATTAAAATCAAGGAGAAAGTATTCAAAAAAGAATCCGATTTTTATGCATTAAGCATTTTCAATCTGTCTGTTCTTTATGATAACATGGGTAAAAAAAGCGAATCAGAAGCATTGCTAAAAGAAGCTGTTGATATTTATTCGAAGGTTTACGGTCCAGATAATCCAAATTACAATATTGCACTTAACAGTCTGGCCTTAACCTATTCCAACAACGGCAAATATGAAAAAGCTCTGGAACTTTTTAATCAAGTCGCTGAAAACCAGAAAAAACTTTATGGCGAAAAATACAATGCCTATGCAGGGACACTGAGCAATATTGCCGGAGTATATGAACAATTGGGCAGATACACTGAAGCGGAACAGAAATACGAAAAAGTTTGTGAACTTCAAAAACAGATTCTTGGCGAAAAACATACTGATTATGCTACTGCGCTTTCCGGACTGGCACAGGTAAAAATTGCCCTGGGCAAATATCCCGAGGCAGAAACTTTGTTGCTAAAAGCTCTCGAAATTCATAAATCAACTGTGGGCGAAAAACATGCAAATTATGCCACTTCACTTATCAATCTGGCTGCTTTGTATTCCTATATGGGAAACTATCAGTTAGCAGGTATAACCTATGAAAAATGCAGGTTGATTTATGAAAAACTTTATGGTGATATGCATCCGCAATTTTCAGTATTTCTAAACAACTATGGAAATTATTTTCTTGAATCGGGCGAATATGAAAAGGCAGAGGATGAACTTGAAAAATCATTGAAAATACAGATCGCATCTTATGGTGAAGACCACCCTGATAATGTTAGTATTATTACCAATCTGGCCAATGTAATGCTTAAAAAGGGCAATAATAAAGTCGCCGAGGAATATTTGTTGAAATCTGAAAATATCTTAAAGGAAAGCATGGGAACCGATCATCCAAATTACGCCTCATCATTAATAAGCTTAGGTGCATTTTACTATGAAACAGGTAATTACGATAAAGCTGAAAAATATTATCTGTCTGCCTATGAAAAATACAAATTGCTTTTCGGAGAAAACAACCTAAATATTTCAACGACGCTCAACAATCTGGGATCATTATATCTTTCAAAAGCATTATTTTCGGATGACATCAACAAGGTAAACCAATATGCCTCAAAAGCAGAAGAGTACCTTTATGGTGCTCTTAAAATAGATAGTGTGATATTGGGTACAAATCATCCCGATTATGCCCTCCATCTCAACAATTTCGGGGAATTTTACCGAAATACAGGCCAATATGATAAAGCTGAAATCAATCTGTTAAAAGCCATTGATTTGGAAAAGAAAATATTTGGCGAAAATTATCCAGACCTTTCAGTAGCTTACCATAATATTTCCATGGTTTATTCGGCAAAAGCTCAATATGATGAAGCTGAAATGTACTGCAAAAAAGCCCTTGAACTTGATCAGAAATCTTTTGGTGAAAATAATCCCGAATGTTCCGAAGTTTTGGTAAGTCTGGCTTATATTCTTGAGCGCAAAGGCAATTTTGCTGAAGCCGAAAAATGCTATCAAAAAGCTCTCGATCTGAACTATAAAGCTATCAGGGAAAACTTCTCCTTTCTAACAGAACAGGAAAAATTCAATTTTCTTAAAACGGTCAGTCATTACTATGATCTGTACTGTTCGTTTGCAATGAAAACAAAAAAAACAAATCCTTCGGTCTCGGTGTATGCATACAATTCAGAGATGATCAACAAAGGAATTCTCCTGAAATCTACCGGAAAAATGAAAGAGAAAATTTTGGGCAGCAAAGACCCGGTATTAATTGAAAAATATAATCATTGGGTGGGTGAAAAACAAAAACTCGCAAAACTTTATTCTTTGCCCGAATCATCGCGTTTCGAGAGCATTACCGAAATTGAAGAATCCATTAACAATCTTGAAAAAGAGCTTGTTCAAAAATCGGTGGAAATTCAAAATGAAATGGATATTTTCAGTTCAGACTGGCAGGAAATTAAGAAGAATCTTGGTGTTGGCGAAGCATCCATTGAATTTTCGCATTACGGAATGGTTGAAAACAATCAGTTTTCTGATAACTATTTTGCAATGATTATCAGACAGGACAGTGAGTTTCCCATAATCGTCAGTTTATTTGAAGCTGCTGAGCTTGAAAAAATTATCGGAAAAACTGCACCAAATGACCAGCAATACATTTTCACTGTTTACGGAAGCGAAAGATCCGGAAATACTGCCCTTTATGAAACATTATGGAATCCTATGGATTCTGCTTTGAATGGCATCAATAAAATATTTTATTCACCATCAGGATTGCTTCATAAAGTTTCATTTGCAGGCATCACTGATCAAAAGGGAATCAGTATATTAAACAGATTTGAACTAAACTCGGTTTCTTCTACTGCTTTGATTGCTGATAAAAAGTCTGATCTGCTAAAACAGGATGATTTGAAAATCAATATTTTCGGCGGAGCTCAGTTCACCAATGAAAAGACTGAAAATGAAGCATGGACATATCTTGAAGGAACTAAAAATGAAGCCGATAACATTAATAAAATTTTTAGCACAAATAAATGTTTGTCTTCGGAATTTTCCGGTTTGCAAGCCAGTGAGGAAAACATCAAAGCGATGAGTGGTGAAAATGCTCCGGGTATCATTCACATCGCCACACATGGCTTCTTTTTCCCCTCGCCATCCGAAGTTTTAGCTCAGGATGGCATCGCCTCAAATGACCTGAATATTGAAACAACCGGAGAAGAAGTTGCATTCAGGGGCAGTAATTCCAGAAGTTTGATTTACAATTTCACCGAAAACAATAATCCGCTCATGCGCTCAGGTCTGGCTCTTGCAAGAGCAAACGATGTTACAAACAAGGAGAAAATTGAGGGTGAAGACGGTGTTCTTACCGCTCTGGAAGTTTCAAATATGGATCTTGGGAAAACAAAACTGGTAGTACTTTCTGCTTGCGAAACAGGATTGGGAGATATCAAAGGCAGCGAAGGTGTTTACGGACTGCAGCGTGCTTTTAAAATGACCGGAGCAAAATTCCTTATCATGAGTTTATGGCAGGTACCCGACAAGGAAACCGAAGAATTCATGACAACTTTTTATACAAAACTTCTGAAATCAAAAGACATACGCAAATCATTTAATGAAACTCAAAATGAAATGCGAAAAAAATATGATCCCTATTTTTGGGCGGCTTTTGTTTTGATTGAGTAGGTTATGAGTTATGAGTTATAGGTTATGAGTTATGGGTTATGAGTGATGGGTTATAAGTGATGGGTTAATGTTCTTAAATCCTGATGAACTAACGGCCTGAAAGGCCAGCTAAATTCAGCCCCGGCTAACGGCCGGGGTAATAAAAAATATGAACAAAACCGCCGGCCGTTTACTTATTAGAACCAAAAAATACTATTCCGGCGGAAATGGATGGGAGGTTATGGGTTATGAGTTATAGGTTATGGGTTATGGGTTGAAAATACCTCATACATGATACATGATACATCATACCTCATACCTCATACCACCCTTCCACCTATCAACCTATCAACCCATCAACCTCACCACCATTTTCCACTTTTTTTATATCTTTACCAAAACAAAAAACAAATGAAATATTTACTGTTTTTTTTTACACTAATTATCATTGCATCCTGCAGCACGAATAATGATGGTGCAATAAATTCCAAAACTGTTTCCTCTCCCGACGGGAACATAAAATTCACTATCTCCATTGAAAATGGCAAACCTTTTTATCAGGTTTTTTATGGAGAGAAAGAACTTGTGAAAAAATCAGGGTTTTCCTTTGAATTCAGAGGTCAAAAACCTTTTGAAACCGATTTGAATATTTCTGAAATCAAAGAATCTTCCGTTGATGAAAAATGGACTCCGGTTTGCGGAACTTTTTCAACCATTAGAAACCATTATAAGGAAGCTGTAATTACTTTAAAGGAAAACATTGAAAATGGTCGAAGCATTGATTTCATCGTCAGAGTTTATGATGACGGAATTGGTTTCAGGTACGGTTTTCCTGAGGAATCTTGGAAAGACAGCATCCTGATTACTGCTGAAAAAACAAAGTTTGAACTCAATAAGGGGGACAGCGCCTGGTGGATTCCCAGTGACGAATTTGCCTATGAATCTCTTTACAGACACAATGCACTTAACGAAATTTCAGATGCCAATACGCCCATGACCATTGAAACCTCAAACGGAATGTTTCTGAGTATTCATGAAGCCGCATTGCTTGATTATTCTGAAATGGTTTTAAGAAAAGATTCTACCCGTATAAATGCTTTTGTTTCCTCATTGTGGCCATGGCCCGACGGAGTTTGTTCACGGGTGAAAGCGCCCTTTAAAACACCCTGGAGGTGTATTTTGATTTCGGAGCGGGCGGGCGGATTGATTGAATCAAATCTGGTTCGCAACCTCAACGAACCCTGCAAAATAAAAGATGTTTCATGGATCAAACCCATGAAATTTGTGGGAATCTGGTGGGGAATGCATCTGGGAAAATACACTTGGTATGCCGGTCCGAACCACGGCGCAACAACCGAAAGAGCAAAAAAATATATTGATTTTGCAGCAAAACATAAAATTGAGGGTTTTTTGGCAGAAGGATGGAACCTTGGCTGGGAAACATGGGCATCCGGAGTAAAACCCGTTCAGGATTTTTGTACGCCTTACCCCGATTTCGATCTTAAGGAAGTTGTGAAATATGGAAAAGAAAAAGGTGTTGAGTTTATCTCTCATCATGAAACGGGAGGAAACATTCCGGAGTATGAAAAACAGCTTGACAGCGCTATGGCCTTATGCCAAAAACTGGGAATCATTTCACTGAAAACGGGTTATGCCGGACCAATTATCCCCACCGGCCAGCACCACCACGGGCAATACATGGTAAGGCATTTTCAGAAAGTAGTTGAAACTGCAGCAAAATATCACGTTGCCATAAATCCGCACGAAAGCATCAAACCCACCGGATTGGATCGCACATGGCCAAATCTGTTATCACAGGAAGCAGCACGGGGCAATGAATGGAATGGCACCTATAAAGCCACTCCGCCTTATCATTCCACCATTTTGCCATTTACCCGCTTTTTAGCCGGACCGTATGACTATACTCCGGGCATTTTCAAAATCAACCATTCACCCGAAAAAAACAAGCGGTTGTACTGCACTTTCTCGCACGAACTGGCGCTGTTTGTCGTGTTTTACAGTCCGGTTATGATGGCAGCCGATATGATTGAAAATTACGAAGGACATCCGGCCATGAAATTCGTTGAAGAATTGCCTCCGGTTTGGGACGAGACAAAGGTAATTGATGCAAAATTAGGCGATTTTGTGACCATTGCCCGGCGCAAAGGTAACAGATGGTTTGTAGGCACCGTTTCGGATGAAAACTGTCATCTGGTAAAGATTCCGCTTTCATTTCTTGAAAAGGGCAAAAGTTATCATGTTACCATTTTCGGGGATTCGGAGCAAACAGACTGGCAAACAAACCCGGAAATTTTTGAAGAAATTCATCTTGAAACAACTTCAAAAGACACCATTTATGCTGCCTGTGCAAAAGCTGGCGGACATGCCATGATTATTGAACCTTTGGAAAACAAAGTTTCAATAAAAATGAATTCATTGAAAGATTACAATTCGGGTATAAAAAATAAAATGGTCATTTACAAAATGCAGAAAACATATGGAGATATGAAAGTCAGTCACCAGGCCACAGGAAAAGACATAACCCTCTCCTACCCTTTCAACTCAAAATATCCGGCTTCGGGGAAAAACGCACTTACAGATGGCATCAGAGGCGACTATAACTACTCATCAGGAAGCTGGCAGGGTTATGAAGGAACAGATATGGAAGCAGTTATTGATCTGCAAAAAAACACTCAGATTAAAGAAATATCTGCAGGGTTTCTGAATTCGCCGAACGACTGGATTTTTTATCCCGAAAAAGTTGAATTTTTCACCTCAACCGATGGTAAAAATTTCAAGAAATCAGGGGAAGAAAATTATTCTACAAAAAATCCGGGCAAAGAAATAATTATTGAACTAAAGGATTTCAAGTGCAATATTTCAGCAGAAGCCAGATATGTGAAAATAAAAGCAACCGGAGTAAAAATCTGTCCACCATGGCATTACGGCAAAGGAAATAAATGCTGGATGTTTTGCGATGAGGTTGTTGTAAGGTAGGCGATGTAGAGACAGGTTGCAACCTGTATCTACGTCGCAACCATCAAATCCTGATTCCCACCAGGGTTATATCATCAACCTGTGCATATTTCCTGTTAGATTTTCCATCCAATCCGACCCATTCATTATATGCATTTTCAATGATGATTTTCTGTTCATCCATGGGCTTTTCATGAATCTGGCTGAGCATTTGTTTAAGCGGTTTATACTTATATTTTTTTCCTGCTTCGCCACCAAACTGGTCGGCATATCCATCGGTTTGCATGTAAATGCAGGTACCTGGCTGTACTTTGATGCTGTGGTTCACGAAGGAGTCCATTTTATCATAAATAGCAATAGGCATTTTATCACCTTTAATTTCCATGAGTCCGAATTCATCAGATTCCTGACCGGGCGCATTGAAAACATACAAAGGATTGTTGGCGCCGGCAAATTCAACGGTCATAGTTGATCGGTCAAAGCAAATCATTACCATGTCCATTCCGTCCTTCATCTGCGTGCGGTCAATATTGTTTTGCTTCAATGCTTTAATCACTTCATTTCTCAGTCGGTTCATGATTTCGGCAGGAGAAGTAATATTTGCGTTTGCAATAATTTCATTAAGAAATGCCGTTCCCAGCATGCTCATGAATGCGCCCGGAACACCATGTCCGGTGCAGTCAGCAACAACCACAATAGTTTTGTCACCCAGCTGAACAGCCCAGTAAAAATCACCACTGACCACATCACGGGGTTTATATACGATAAAGAAATCGGGAAAACCGGTTTTCAGAATTTCTTCGGAAGGAAGGATGGCATTTTGTATGCGTTTTGCATAATTTATGCTGTCGGTAAGTTCGCCGTGAATTTCTTCAAGTTCATCTTTCTGAACAGACAAAATCTTGTGCTGATCTTCAATCTCATCACGCTGTGCAGTAATTTCCTCCTTTTGTTGTTCAATTTCGAAGGTACGTTCTTTAACGATTCTTTCGAGTTTGATATTTTCCTGTTTAAGACGGTAGCTGTAAATTCTGATAACAACAATAACCAGCAGGATAAGAGAAATCACATAAATAGTGTAAGCCCACCAGGTACGATACCATGGAGGCAGAATGGTAAATGAATAGGAACATATTTCACTTTCAACACCGTAAACATTTTTTGCTTTTACTGTGAAAGTATAATCACCTTCAAAAAGATTTATGAATGGCGCTTTTCGGTCGTAGCTCCAATCAGATAAATCCTCTGTAGGTCCTTCAAGCTTATACTGATAAAGCATCTTTCCATTTCCTTCGTAAAATGGTGCGCTGAAATAAAAAGTCAGACTATTTTCATTGTAACTCAGCACAGGTTTCATTATTTCTGGCTGTGCATCCACTATTGAGAAAACAGTATCCTCTCCATTGATCTCAAAAGTATAGAAAATGCCATTAAAGAGAGTGTAATCGGTATCACCTTTAACCACAACTCTGCTGATGAGAGTAGGATATTTGAAATTATATTTTTTTACTATTTTCTCATTATACCGAATAATCCTGATACCATCATTTCCACCGATCCAGGACACCGAATCGTTTTCGTGGTATATGGCATTAACCCTTCCGACATCAACATTTAAGAATGTTTTGGAAACATATTTCAGATTATTTCTTTTATCGAAAAATCCCAAATCGCCATCCATGTATATGTACAATCTTTCCTTTGTATCTGAAATTTTATTAATTCTTTTATTTATTTTCTTGCCACTAATTGATTCAACCTTGTTAAAATAAAAGTCAGGGAATTCAGGGTCATCAACAAATTCAGATGCATACAAACCAAATTGAGTACAAACAAGGACAGAATCACCTGAAATAAATGGTTCGGCCCAACCTTTTTCGGGAAGAAAAAAGTTATTGTCGTATTTGGCTACTCTTTCGATTGAACCATTTTGAAATGACAGAACATAAACATTTACATTTTTTGTTCCAGCCCAGACATATACTTTTTCATCACTCTCATCAACCACAATTTTGGTGATTATGTCTTTAACTTCCAAAAAGTTATCTGACAAAACCCAAGTTCCATTTTTCACATAAGCTTTGATTCCGTGAACCCCGGCTACAAATAGTTTATTAAGTTTTTGAGAATATGCAATCGACTGGCAGTTAATCCGTTCAATAACCAGTTTTAAATTCCCATCATAGGAGTACAATCCTTCATCAGACCCGATAAGAAGTTCATCGCCGACCGGGATGAAACAATTTGCTTTCTTATGAATGGTTTCAATTCTTGAAAACCTGACAAAAAAATCATTATCTCTAATATCATTCTGAATAAAAACACCGTCGGATGTAGCAGCAAAAAACCTGCCTTTAAAATTCACAATATCATTTACATTTCCTGTAATTCCGGCATCATTGTAATCCGAAAAAGGAGATGAATATTCAAGGTGACAAGTCCCATTGTCAGTGGCAAGCCAAAGGTTATCAAATGAATCCTGAATAACATCTTTGATGCCATTAACCAACAGTCCGTTTTTGTTATTACTGTTTGCAATAATATTAAAATTCTGGTCAATAATAAAGACACCTTTATCAAGTGTAAAAACAGCAATATTGCCATCCCTGAGCAATCGAGCGCCGCTGATTGCATAATTATTAAGAATTTCGGTATTTGGACTGACAATTTTCTCAAACTTAAAATCAGGTAATGACATTTTCCATATACCCTCAAATTGGGTAAAAATATAAACTGATTTACTATTTACCCTTAACATGGAAAAAATCCCCTGATCTTTAAAAATACTGTCCCTATCGACGAGCTCGGTTCTACCGTTGTTTATCTTTAGCAAGCCGGTTTCCCTTTCCCTTACATATAGATTTTTGTCAACCAAAAAGGACAGATGAAATGATTTTTTGGGAAGGATTGTAGAAAGTTTTGAGTCTTTGTAAACAAAAACCCCTGATTCTGATTGAAAATATACAGTTCCATCAATGATATGAATTTTCCATACCACATTTACAGGTGTCTTCTTTTTATCGATTTTATCGGAAAGAGAAAGATATTTAAAAAAACCATTGGATGTAGGAATCAGACAACCAAATTCATTTTCGCCGCCGATCCATGGAATTCCTTTCTCATCAATTGCAATAGAGGTAATCCAGGTGTTATCTTTAATTTTTATCTTTTCCCAGGTAGACCCATCAAATTTCAGAACAAAGTTGGCTGTACCGAAAAACATCACTCCCTGTTTGTTTTGATCAGCGCACCAAATAGTTGCTTCGATGTACTTGCCGTAATCTTTAGAGGTGTAATTGTGAGCAGGATAAATAACATATTGCGATTTGGCAACAAATGCGCCTAACAAAAAAACAAATAAAATACACCTCATTTTAAAAGGATTAAGTAGCTGTTGTTAAGCAATTAAAATTATTTAAGTCCGAAATTGACTTTAAGCCATTCCTTTAAATTTTCCTTATCGGGCTTGCCGTAAAACTCATTGAGATAGGCAATAATCGAGTCGAATTTTTTGCTGTAAGTTTCGTTTTTCATTTCATCAAGAATCACTTTGATTTCTTCTTTAACGGCATCATCGGTGAAAACCGGTTCAAAGGAGGTAATAAAAGTAGAAGTTTTCTTTTCACCATTGAAATACATCAGAGAAATTTCAGTTACCTCATTGGCCGAAATGGGGTTTCCATCAATAGAGAGCAGCGAATTCCTGTCAATAATAATGGTATCACCGGAAAGTGTAAGTTTTTTTGGAATATTTTCATTGTTATATTTGTATCTGAGGTAAAAATAGTTGACTTCGTTCATGGGATAATCATCTGAGGATATAACAATTCTGGTCATATCAAAAATCACAAATTTCCCAAAGAAGTAATTTTTAATATCCACCACATTTTTCAGGGATGATGAAGATCCAGCGCGGGAAGAAATATTGCTGAGGCCTGGAATATAATTTGATTTTGAGGCCATAAGATCCTCTTTATTGGAGGGAGTAATAACAAATCTGCCTTTCTGGCCATTGATTACGGCTGCCTGGGCTGTTGACTGTTTAAAAAGTAAATTTTCCTTGTCAGAAAAAGTCAGTCCGGTTGCCAGGTTCTTTCCCGAACTTTCAATTGTTATTGTTCCGTTTACTTTGATAACGCGGTAATCGGTTTGGGAAAATAAAATTACCGGTAACAATAAAACTATTGAAATTGTAAATAAATTTTTCATAATTTGAGTGCTTATTATTTATAATCAAAAATATATGAATTTTTCCAATTATCAAAAAAAGAGTTTACTATTTATTTACTATCTTTAGCCATCTAATAAACAATGTTGTTTTAATCAGAAATTATGAAAACAGGAAAATTTTACAGAATTTCAATAATGCTTTTATCTGCTGCATTGTTGCTTTCAATAAATTCATACTCTCAAAAAGACAAAAAGAAAAAGAAAACCTCCGAAATAACCGGCTGGAATTACAACGATCCCGAATATGGTGATTTTGAAATTACTGAATCCAAACCCATGAAAATTCCCTCATCTGCAAAAAAATACATGGAAGGGATCAAACTGATTGAAGGTGGAACATTTTCAATGGGCAGGACGAGCGGAATGTTCCCCACTGAAAAGGACACATCACTGATTACCTGGAATACACCCCGAAGGGTCACTGTCAGTTCTTACTACATCTCTGACCATGAGGTCACCAATAAAGAATACCGGGAATTTGTCAACTGGGTCAAAGATTCGGTAATGCTGACCTTTCTGGCAAAATCTGATCCTTCATTTTACAAAAACAAAGAAAAAAAACTGCTCGATTGGACAAAAAGAGAAGCAATGTATAAGGATACAGTGATTGCAAAAAAACTTCTACCACTTTGTGTACCCGAAGAAAGAAGATATTACAGAAAAAAAGAATTTGATGTAAAAAACATTGTTTTCACAACAGTTTGGCGCAATGATACTACTTCAATTTACATCTACCCTGACACGCTAAGATGGACAAATGAATTCGAATACAGTTTTAATGAACCTCTCACAAACATGTATTTTTGGCATCCGGGCTATGATAATTACCCTGTGGTTGGCGTTTCATACCATCAGGCAATGGCTTACTGCGAATGGAGAACAAAAATGATAAATGATGCCATTTGTAAAGAAATGAAAATCAGTATTGAGGACGCATTGTCCATGGAAGAATGTCCTCTGATTCCGAGATTCAGATTACCAACCGAAGCAGAATGGGAATATGCCGCTCTCAGCTACATACCTGACAATAAAGATCCTGATGCCATTGAAAAAAGGTATTTATTTCCATGGGGAACAAACAATCTTACTGATGAAAAAGGTATTTATCTAGCAAACTTCGGTTCAATCAGAGATGAAAATTTATTTGAAATAAAAACTTGTATGGAATATGTCTTTGACAATAATGTAAATAAGAAATCGAAAACGAATTCACCGGGCGCTTTCTTTCATACCGCTCCCGTGAAAACTTTCCCTGTTAATAAATATGGAATGTACGACATGGCCGGCAATGTAGCCGAATGGGTAATGGATGTTTATCGCCCGGATGATTTTACTGAAACATTTGATTATCAATCATACTCAGGAAAGGTTTTTGCAATCAAAGATACTTCCAAAGTTGAACTTACCTATTCCATTAAAGACACGCTTGGCAGAAAACTTTGGGAAAGATCTTACACAAACCCCGATAACCTTACCTATCTTGATGGGGATATTGACACATCAACTCAAACCAATAAAATGGCCGCTTATAAGATCTGCGGCTCAGACGATGAACATCAGGCACTAAAAAAGTTTTATGAAGCCCGACGATTATTTAATGATGCCGAAAGGATGGATACCACCGAAACCTTGAACAAAAAATACTGGCTCGAACGCATGAAATATTTAATCCATGATGCACAGGTAAATGAAGCTTACCCCGACGGAAGAGTTGTTAAAGGAGGCTCATGGGCAAACGGACCAGCTTACATGCAGTGCGGAGCAAGAGAAGTATGCTCACAAAGCGGCAGCAGTTGCAGAATTGGCTTCAGGATTGCCATGACCAGAATTGGAGCTCCTATTAAGGACTTAGGAATTACAAATAAAAAGAACTAAAAAAAAGCGCATTCTGCGCTTTTTTTTTGTATAATTGCACAGTAAATTCAGTCAAAATGAGCAAAAAAATAATAATTATCTCCATTATCCTGTTATTTGCGCAAAGTCTATTTTCACAAGATTTAATAGTAACAAATGCAGGTGATTCCCTAAAGTGCAAAATCACTAAGGTGACTAAAGAAAATATTTACTTTAATATCTGGTCGGATAATCAACTTAATCAATCAATAATTTCTAAACAACAGGTTAAAAACTACTTCCTTGGAGCTTATTCCCCTGATAATACGGTAAAAAAAACAAAACAGGATTACAGCAAACAAAGCTACAAATTTTCATATTATAACGGAATGAGTCGATTAACAAACAAAATTGACGAAACGATGGACCCCCTTCAGCAACAATATGAAAAAAACCTCCAGACTGGAAATCATTTTGGTCTGGAAGCCGGGTACTTTGTTAAAGAAGGTACCGGAGTTGGATTAAGCTTATGCAAATTAAAAACCAAAAACGAAATGCGTAACCAACTTTTTGAAAATAGCGACGGAGATACAGTTATAGGAAGCATCAGCGATGATGTTACAATATTGTTTGTAGGGCCAACTATTTTTAACAGGATTTATTCAAAAAACCGATTGACTATGTATTTTATTGACCTGAGTCTGGGCTATTTAAAATACAGCAACAATTTTAAATTTTTATACAGCTATTCCGCAACAGGAAACACACTTGGATTTTCTACAAGTTTCGGTGTGAATTTTTTAACCGGCGAACACTTTGCCCTGAGCATCAGTTCAAAGATTATATTGGGAACACTGAAGGAACTCACCATCTCCAATGGATCCATACAGCAAACATATTCACTCGACCGCAGTGATCAGATAAACCTGGCAAGAATTGATTTGTCGTTTGGGGTTAATTTTTATTATTAACGGGTTAAAATAACCATAGAGACGCAATATTTTGCGTCTCTATCAAATAAATATAATTGTATTACCGATGGAGACGCAATATTTTGCGTCTCTACATTCAACCCCACATTATTTTTTTTAAAATATTTTATACAACATATTTTTTTATATGTTGTATTTATTTATTTTTGAATCCATAATGAATAAATTTTCAAATAAATACAACATTAATTCAACACGTCTTAAATATTGGGATTATGGATCGGATGGTGTTTATTATGTAACTATTTGTATAAAAAACAGAGAACATGTTTTTGGGGAAATTGAAAATAACAAAATGATTTATTCTGAAATAGGTGCATATGCTGATAAATGCTGGAATGAAATCCCTCTGCATTTTCCTATTTGTTTTTTGGATGAATATATAATTATGCCTGATCATATTCATGGCATTATTATTATTGACAAAAAAAAGGATAGAAACATCGAAAAAATATTGGCGACACAGGCATCACAATTCGAACAATTGAAACTAAAAAAAGATTTCAAAACAAAAAACAAATTTGGAACTCAATCCCAAAATTTAGGATCAATCATAAGAGGTTATAAAACTGCAATTACGACATATTCTACCATACAAAACAAAAGGTTTTTTTGGCAGCGTTTATTTCATGACCGCATCTTACGAACAATAAAGGATTATTGCATAGTAAAGACATATATTAAAAACAACCCAATTAACTGGAATGATGATGATGATTTCTTTCTATGATAAACTATATTATCAAAAAAAACTTCCTAAACTTGTTTACCTGTTTAATTACAGAATTTCAAAAAATGAATGTAACGTTGGCAGAAAGTGGGAAAAAGACTAGCTTTTATTCAATATTTTTTGTACTTTCGGTAAGCTAAAATTAAACTCATGAAATCAAATATTTTTCATTTCAGGTTTTCAATAGTTCTGCTTCTATCGGTGATTACTCTTTTCAGTTATTCCAGCTCAGAAAACGATTACAATATCAAGGTTTATTTCATTTACGGTTCAAAACCGGGAAAAGGATATAAAAAAACAGAAAGCAAATACTTTGGGGGCATCCATGGTGGGCATGTTAAGGTTCAAACCGAAAATTTTGTCGCAGGGTTCAACCCCAATGGAAGGCTTCATATTTTCAGCCATAAAAAAGAAATTCACGGAATGTGGTGCGAGGAGTTCCTCGGGTATGATTCAGTAAAAATGACTGTTTTTACCATTCCCGTTTCCAAACAAACCCATGACTCGGCAGAAATGATTATAAAAAAATACCTTCTCGCCTCCCCCTATGACTACGCCTTTTTCGGAATGCGATGTGCCTCTGCCGCCTATGATTTGATGAGTCAGGTAGGCATCTTCAAAAAACGTTCAAAATGTGGAATGATATGGGTGTATTTTTATCCCAAATTGGTGCGCAACTTGTTATTTAAAAGCGCAAAAGATAAAAATATTACCATAGAACATTTTAAGGGTAAGGTTTCCAGAAAATGGGAAAGTGATAAAACGAAATACTTACCGCAATTAGAATAATAACACTATAAATTACTGAAATCAAATATTTTAAAATTAATATTAACAATCCCCTAATCAAAAATATTACCCCAAACACTTTTTTTTAAAAAAAATCCCCCTACATTTGTCACGATGGTTATCCGGAAATAAATGTCCGGATTGAAAAGGGAATGCCGTGCAAATCGGCTACAGTACCCGCTGCTGTGATCCTGATCCGCCAAACGGCGGATGGTGCCTTTAACGATCACCCACTGTTCGCCTCCCGGCGGATGGGAAGGGGTTAAAGGTCAGGAAAGTCAGAAGACCTGCCATTGCAAATATTCAGAGCTTTCGGGTGTAAAAGCATAAGGAAAATTTCGTGCACAATTTCCTTTGGTTTCCCGGTTGGCTTACGAATGTTGATGAATTTTTCCAATAGGAAAATTCAGCTTATTTGTAATGTTTAACTAAAATGTGATTTGAAATGATGAAAAATGTCTTCTCAGGTATTGTCCTGATTGTTCTCACAACTCTCTGTTCTGTTGCCCAAACAACCTATGTCAAACAGCTAATCCTGGCCGAAGGTACCGGAGGCACAGTTTATGTTTCTTCTTATGACCCCGAATCCGGTGAGCGATCAATCTTTGATTCCATCCAAACGGGATATGCTCAATGGGTATTTATTGAGGATCATTTTGCTTATGTTGCTGCCACCGACTCTATCGTGAAGTACGATATTGATACTTATGAAAGGGTAGACGAAACCTATATGACTCACTTACACGAACTGCATGTTTTTGGCGACCATCTTTATGTGGGCCGCTGGCTTGACGCAGGTGATGGTGTTTATTTAAAAGTATTGAACAAAAATGACCTCTCCCAATTGATCTTTGAAGTTCCTGAGATTGATGAGCCAACTTTCGGAATTGTGTTTACCCATGATTCAGTTTATGTTGCCATTTATGGCGGGTATGGCAGTACATCTGGCAAACTTGCTGTTGTCGACCCTGTTACCCAATCATTCGTCAGATTTATTGATTTTGGGGAAAACGGTCAGGGAATCGGGGATATTTTCACCGACGATTACAATATCTACATGGTTAACGAAACTTTCAACTGGGCAGACGACACCGTTGGCTCCATTGCTACTTATAACCTTTCCACCGGAGAAGTAACTTTTGATTTTTATGAAGAGATCATTACCCGGGGTTATGCACTCAATTATACAGCTCTTTTCACACTATTAAATGGAAATATTGCTGTTTACAACCTTTATTCCGGTGAATACAGCAACACAAACCTGATAGCCGGTCCGGGTGGCTACGATGCCGTATCATCAGTGGTTCTTGACAGAATAAACTCAAAACTGTATGTTGCCACTACTGATTATTATAGTTATGGTGAAGGAAATATTTATGATCTGTCAGGAAATAGTCTCGGGACCTTTGATGTGGGAATCTCAACTGATGCAATGGATATTGACTACAGAACTGAAACCGGCATCTCGGAAAAACATAATGCTATTACTGAAATATACCCTAATCCTGCTGTTGATTATATCCGGATCAAAACGGTTGATGGGTTTGACAAATTAACTGTTTCTGATTTATCGGGCAGACAAATTATTCAAAGATTCAACGGAACCGAAAATGAGTTTCTGAGCCTGTCATCACTGCCTGTGGGATCATATATTATTGGCGTGTTTACCAATAAGAATGTGTCTTATCATGAACTTATAAAATTCTAAATTATGAAAATAAATTTACTGTTATTTTCAATGATCATTTCCTCTGCAATTTTTGCCCAGTACCCTCCTGCTGCAGGGCAACCCGGTTCTGACGCTGTACATAGGGATTCTTCGGCTATCTGCGGATGGGCCATCGATTGCTCGGTAATTGCCGGTCCGGTCGACATTTCAGTCCCCGAATCCGGATTCCCCGATTTCGGTGTTCCCGCCGATGCAACAGGAAAAGCAGGCGACGGAAAAGTTGTTTCACTCGGCGACGGTGGCACAGCTGTTGTGTCTTTTGCCCAGCCTTTGGCTAATGGTCCCGGACCAGATTTTGCCATTTTTGAAAACGGTTTTCAGTCTGCTTTTGCTCCGTATAACTATTTTCTTGAACTTGCTTACGTAGAGGTTAGCAGTGACGGAATCAATTATGTGAAATTTCCATGCTACTCAAATACACCTCTGGAGGAACAAATCACCTCCTATGGTCAGCTTGACCCGACTTCAATCTGGGGACTTGCCGGCAAATATGTGCTGAATTATGGCACTCCTTTCGATCTTGAACTACTTGTAGGACACAGCGAAATAAACATTGACAGCATCACCAGCATCAGAATCACTGATGTGGTTGGTTCCATAAATCCGGAATATGCCCGGTATGATTCAGACGGAAGAATTATCAATGATCCCTGGCCCACGGCTATGTACTCATCAGGTTTTGATCTCGATGCAGTGGGTGTCATCAATTTCAGATCATCAGACATCAATGAACTGACAAATCAATCGTTTTCCCTTTACCCCAATCCTTCGGCTTGTAGCGGTCAGGTTTATATCAAGGGAAATTTTTCAGTAGAACATCTGGTTGTGACAGATCTGGCAGGAAGAAGCATTTTGGATAATTCAAGCCATGAAAACCGCTTTAGCACTTCTCAAATGAAAGCCGGAATCTATATTGTCATTGTCAATCCTGAAAAGGAAAACGCCAGACAAAAATTGATAATTCGTTAATATTTGAAACACAATGTTTTAAATATAATTCTTTTATTGACCTCTGTCATTTCATTTTCCCAGAAGGATGATACTGTTTTGCTTAAAACAGTAAATGTTTATTCTCATCTAAAGCAGGAAGAATCAGCTCTTTCGAAAAAAACGATTGACAGCACAACCCTGGCCGGCTCTGCAAATACATCTCTGTCAGATTTGCTCTCAGGATCCCTGCCTGTTTTCATCAAATCACACGGCAGAGGAGCGCTTTCAACAGTTTCGGTAAGGGGAACAGCTCCTGCCCACACCGACGTCATGTGGAACGGCATGAGCATGAAATCACCAATGCTCGGACAGGTTGATTTATCACTCATCCCCTCGTACATTATTGACGAAGTTTATATGCTCAGCGGGGCATCGACGGTGCAGGATGCCGGTGGAGCGCTTGGCGGGAGCATAAATATTTTGAATGAAGCCGACTGGAATAATAAATTTAGCGGAAAATATATTCAGGGAGTTGGCAGCTACCAAACCTTTAACGAATTTTTCCAATTAAATACAGGAAATTCCAAAATTCAGAGCAAAACAAGAATCTACCACAATTATTCCAAAAACAATTTCTCCTTCAAAAACAAAAATATTGCTGATATTGACCCGGTTACAGGAGAATATATTTATCCGGAGCAAACAAACGACAATGCAGATTACAAGTATCTTGGCGGATTACAGGAAATATATTACCGGCCCTCGGTGAATTCAGTCTTTTCAGCTAAATACTGGTATCAGCAATCGGAAAGAAGTCTGCCCCGCCTGAACACCTATGAAGGAAACGATTATTCCAATATCAATAAGCAGGAAGAAAACACGCATTCATTAATCGGAGAGTGGAAATATTTCGGCATCAGATCAAGATTTATAATCTCATCCGGACTGATAAACCGGGATATGCTTTATTACCTTAAAAACTATATTTCAGGCCATGGTTTTGAAAATGCCATCTATTCAGAAAGTTCATGCCTGAATCTGTATAATAAAGCAAGTTACAAGTATGAATGGCATGAAAACCTATTCGTTGCAGATTATTCATTTAACAAACACAATGTTAATACTTTAGATACAGTATCCGACTTTGGATACAATAAATCCAGAAATGAGCATTCAGCATATTTTGCTGTTTTCAGTAAAATAGGGAAGAAAATAAATATAACGGCAAGAGTCCGACAGGAAATGGTTTCAGGAAAACTTGCTCCGTTTATTCCGTCAGCCGGATTTGATTACAAAATTGACACCAGCTGGAATCACCGGTTAAAAATAAACATAGCAAGAAATTACAGGCAACCGGCACTGAATGATCTTTACTGGCAACCAGGAGGAAACATAAATCTCAAACCCGAAAAAGGGTATTGTCTGAATCTTGATATTAGTTCAGAAAAAAAGAAAAGTAAATATTCTTTCGGAGATGAGATTTCACTGTATTATTCTGAAATAAATGACTGGATAATCTGGATCCCAAGCACAAAAGGGTACTGGAGTCCGGAAAACATAAGCAGGGTAATTGCAAAAGGGCTTGAATATAATCTGAAGGGTTCATTTATTCTTTCAGATTTTCGCTTTACCATCGCGAGCGGATATGCATTAACCCGCTCAATAAACTATGGTGACACGACAGTTTGGGGAAGAGAATCATGGGGAAAGCAGTTACCGTTTATTCCTGTTCATTCGTTTAATTTCAATTTAAGTGTGTCAAAAAGTGGATTTACCCTGGCCTGGTCAAACAATTCATACAGCGAAAGATTTACCACCTCAACCAATAATATTACCCTGCGCGATTGGCTGTATCCCTATTACATGAATAATTTAAGCATTGAAAAAGGGTTTAATCTGAAAAAGAGCAAGCTGAATTTACAGATAAAAATATACAACCTTTTTAATGAAGAATATCGCTCGGTGCTTGGCAGACCGATGCCCGGAAGGAATTTTGTCATCCAGTTAATGTACAGATTTTGAAGAAACTCATTTATATATTACCCTTTCTGCTTATCCTTTCCTCATGTATGGATGATGATGTGCTGCGCGACTTTGAGAGACTCAATGCCAATCATACCGAAAGAGGGGTTTTTGTTGTTAACGAGGGAAATTTTATGTACGAGAATGCCTCACTGTCTTATTATAATATTAATGACAACATTTTTGAAAACAATGTTTTTTACCGTACCAATGCACTGCCACTGGGTGATGTGGCGCAGTCAATGACAATAAGAGATTCGCTGGGATATATTGTGATCAACAATTCAGGAAAGATTTACATTATCAATATTAATACATTTAAGTACATTGGTAAAATAACAGGTTTTACATCACCAAGAAACATTGTTTTTATTTCAGATGAGAAGGCCTATGTTTCAGATTTGTACTCCAAATGCCTTTACATTGTCAACCTAAAAACCCGCCAGATTGCGGGATCCGTTGATCTTTCAGCTACAGGTTCGGTTTATGCCCATACATCCGAGAGCATGGTAGTTTCAGGAGACAAACTTTTTGTTTCGAGTTGGAATTTTGATGATAAAATTTTAGTGGTCAATACAATCAATGATGAAATCACCGACACCCTTGATGTAACGTTGCAGCCAAACAGCATGGTAATTGACAAAAACAACAAGCTTTGGGTTTTGTGCGACGGAGGAAATGAAACTTCTCCGGTGGGCTATGAAAATCCCACACTCATCAGAATAAACCCCGAAACGCTGGAAATTGAGAAAACCCTGACATTTGATGACATCAACGGATCCCCAACTGATTTGTGCATGACAGCAGGAAAGGATACACTCTATTTCATTTTCTCAAACTGGGGCGGAACAGCTATTGAAGGTAGCGGAGTTTACAGAATGGCTGTTACATCAGAGGTTCTTCCCTCCTCACCTGTTATCCCCGAAAACGGCAAATTATTCTACAGCATGGGAATCGACCCGATAAACTCTGACATTTATGTAGGTGATGCATCCAATTACTCATCCAACGGACGGGTATTGAGATTCAGGCATGATTGCATTTTAATTTATGAATTTGAAGCTGGAATTGCGCCGGGGGGATTTTGCTTTAAATAATTTTCACTATTTTTATCCTTCCAACAAACCAGATGATATGGATGGATTTGTAAAAAAATACTGGTCATACAACAAAGTCAGAATACAACTTTTTCTTGTTTTTGCATTGTCTTTCTGTGTTATTAACTCATCTGGAAATAAACAGGACACGTTATTATATGGATTAAAAAGTGCAAAAAATTACAAAGACACCATCGATCAATATTTAAAAGCATCTAAAGCTCTGAATTTTAGGGATGTTGATAAGTCCATTGAGTATTGTGATATAGCATACCGAATTGCAGAAGAAAACGATTACCCCGAAGGGATCGGACTGGTTTACAGTCATAAAGGCGCTGCTTTTTTCAGAAAAAATGACGGTAAGGAACAGGCAAAGGATTATTTACTGAAAGCACTTAAAATCCTGAAAAAATACAACTCCTCTGAAATAGCATTTACCTATAATGCTTTAGGTAATTACTATTTGAGTCAGAATGAGCCTGTCACAGCACTTGAAACATATCTTACCGGAGTTGGTTATGCTGAAAAGCTGAATAATGAAGAAGCTTTATCGTCGCTATACATCAACATATCAAATGTTTATAAAATTTATAAGAAATGGGAAGATGCCAAAATATTTGCCAAAAAGGCATTGATTCTGGCTAAAAAAACTGACAATAAGCGGTATCTGATTTTTTCACATACCCATCTGGGAGATATTTATAATGTACAGGACAGTCTGGAAACCGCTCTAAGCCATTACAACAGCATACTGAAAATTTATGAGCAATATCCGCTGGATGTTTCAATTTGCGGGGCTTACTCAGGCATTGCTCAGGTATATAAAAAGAAAAAGAACCCTGATGAGGCAATCAGGTATTATGAAAAATCGCTTGATGTGGCCGTACAGTTCAATTATTCTTTTATGATTGCCAATGTTTATGAGTTTATCAGCAATTTTTATTTCGAACAGGGAAATTATGAAAAAGCAATCGAAACCGGCAATAAATTCCTTGAAAATGCAAGAAAAATAAACAGTTCCGATTTTGAAACCAAAGCCGCCAAAACACTTTCATTATCTTATGAGAAAACAGGCAATATTGCCGAGGCATATAAGTTTAATAAGGTTTTTTTAAAAAACGACAGCATTTTTCAGGAAAAGTTAAGCGAACTGAACACCTCCATTTTCGACAATGAAATAAAGAAAAGGGAAACCGAAATGATGGTTGAAAAGCAAAAAACCGAAATTGAAATTCTGAATGCACGTGAGAGAGAGCGTAAATGGGTAATCATATTATTGGTGTCACTAATAATCTTTTTGGCAATTGTAATCATCGGTTCGGTAATTTTTTATTTCCAAAGGATCAAACTTAAAAATTTTAAAATAAAGCAAATAAACTCCCAGCATAAAGAAGAACAACTATCCCAAGAACTTGAGTTCAAGAAAAAAGAGATGGAAAATCTGGCATTGCTGATCATAGAAAAAAACAATTTTATGCAACAGCTCAGGGACAAACTCACAAAACTTAAAAAAGAACAAAAGGAAAGCGGTATGGTTGATGAAATAAATCAAATTCTGCTTTTCACTTCTCAAAACATGAATCTTACTGAAGAAAGAAAGGAACTGAACATCTACCTTAACACCCTCTATCAGGATTTTTATTACAAACTTTCGCAAAAATGTCCCGAGCTTAACGACTACTATAAACGCTTCGCAGTATTCCTTAGATTAAATTTTGAAACAAAGGAAATCGCATCCGTATTGAATATTTCATTAAAAAGTGTCTCAATGAGCAAATACCGGATCAGAAAAAAATTGAATTTGCCCGATTCACAAGATTTATCAGAATTCTTTTCAAATATTTGATTATAAATACTTTAACATCATTGATACATGTTAGTAGTATGCTGGTAGTAGGTATTTTTTTCTCTGGTATATCTCCGGTAGGGGTAAAAAAAATGTATTTTGGTTGACAAGGGTATAACTTTGTTTCAGCATTTTTTATTAACCACTAAATTTTAAAAAAATGGAAACAACTGTTACAAGAATCCGACTGATAATAACTGCAGTTTTAATTACTGCAAGTTTGTTCCTGAATGCACAAACACCTGTAAGGAAAGTTTTGCTTGAAGAATTTACTACTGCCTCTTGCGGCAATTGCCCAATGGCATCTTACTACATCAACAATTGGCAGGTAGAAAACGCCGAACACTGCATAATGATTGCAATTCATGAAGGATCAGGAAATGATGCCATGAGCAGCGCCACCACTGATGCCATATTTAGTGCCATGCATCCTGACGATGGCTGGTTTGCCCCCGCAATCATGATTGACCGCGGCGTATACCCATGGGTTGATCCTGAGGCTTATCTTTCATGCTATTCCTCATTTGGAAGCGATGCCACACCCGGTATTGACACCATTGCCACCCGATTAATCAACGAACCGGCCAAAGTGGGTATTGAAATCTCAGGAACCTACAATCCTGTTACCCGCACCATCAACGCAGATGTAACTGCTACTTTCGTTGAATCATTGCCTTCGGGCGACTGGCGCATCAACATGTTTTTGGTTGAAGATAGTGTGGTGGGATACCCCGGACTTGGTTGTTTTGAGGGATGGGATCAGCATTGCTATGATCATACTTTTGCTGACACACATTATCCTGGCATGTTCGACGGAGAATCAATCATTGGCTATCCGCACAGGCATGTAATGAGAGATGCCCTGCTTGGCAACTGGGGCGCATCGGGAATCATTCCCTCTGTTCCGGTTATTGAAACCGACTATGTCGCTACTGCTGAAATGGTTGTTGACACAGCTTATAAGGAAAATCACCTGTCACTGGTTGCATTTGTCTCATCATACGGTCCGAATAAAACTGACAAATTTATTATCAACGCAAACGATATTAAGCTATCTGAACTGATTTCCACAAACATTGCAGAAGAAAAATCCAACCTGATAAATGTTTATCCCAATCCGGCAATCAATCAGGTAAATATTGAATTTCCCCTGAAAAAAGCGGAATCCGTTACAATCAGCATTCTGAACATGATGGGTGAAACAGTAAAAACCATTTGTGAAGAAAATCCCGCAACCGGAATGTATTTTAAAGCCCTTGATATTTCAGAACTTGAAAGGGGAGTTTATTTTATCTCCATTGAAAGCAACAAAATCAAAGAAATCAAAAAAATAATTGTTCAGTAACAGTTGAACATCCACCGAAGTATTGTGAATATTAATGATGCTTCGGTGGTTTTTACTTTAAAAACATCTTATACAACTTCTTATATTCCATTCCGGCTTTCTCAATATAAAGAAAATAAGCGGTATTATCCCTGATTTTAATTTTCTCAACATGAATAAAATCGGGGATTTTGTATTGATCACCCAGTGTTCCATCTGATAGGTTAATCATGCGCAGAGTTGTAATCCCGTCTCTTTTAAAAAGCGCATAAACTTTTCGGGTAATTTCATCAATATAAATCTCTTCTTTCCAGAATTTATCCTTATGGTATGAAATCGGGATAGTGTCAAGTATTTCGCCTTCATCGGTGAGAAATTCTATCTGATCATCAACATAGTTGAAAATTACCAATGAATCGCCCAACTTAACCAAAGGGGCAAAAATCGGATCAAAAAAAGCCATTTCCTCGAAACGCAAATCGTGTTCATTCGGCGTAGCTCCCATTGCCCAAAACCGACCATTGAATGCCAGTCGTTCCAAAGCCAACTCATCACCAATCACCCTGATTTTTTGAGCACTGCTGTCTTTTTTACTAATTGAGTAATATAACAATACCTGATTTCTGTAATAATACTGTTTCAGGTAAAATTTATTATTCAACTCTTCAAGGCATTTGGGGAAAAGCGAATCAAAATCTGCAATTTCCATTGGATAAAGAAGCTGAATTCTGGTTGTATCAAAATATACCTGATATACTTTATCTCCGGTAAACATGTGTATGTAGTCCATGCAATCTCTGAAAAGCTTTTCCGGTCTTTTAACCGGAAGTGAGGTAATTGTGTCGCCGGTCTGGCTCATAAGAATCAAATATGGATCATTGAGCTTTCGGTATTTGCATGCCAAAAGAAGAATGTCATCCCCATAAAACTCATAATCCCACACATAAAGTGGTTTATCTTTCATCAATGGAATTGCTTTTGCATATACTGGAATTTCGGGACCTGTAAGTGGCACTTCAAACAATTGAACTTTAAGCAAGGATTTATCGGTTCTTTTTACTGTCAACTGTTTTTTCTCATAACCAATATGGGAAATGAATAAGGTTGCGGGTGAGCTTTTCAGGGTAATTGAAAAATATCCTTTTGAATTGGTGTTTGTGCCGGCCTGACTGGCGAACACAGTGATATTGACATTTTCAAGCGGTTTGCCTGTCAGGGTATCTGTTACATAACCCGAAACAATGTATTCCTGGGAAAACAATATTCCCGGGATAATCAGAAATATATATATTAATAATCCTTTCATTTTAGTTTTTCAAGAACTGTTTCGGCCTGACTGGCATAAAAACCCTTTTTGCGGATTATCTGCTCAAGAATTTCGATTGCCCCGTCGTTTTCCTTTTTCTTAATTAAAGTCATGGCCTTATACCAAAGGGCCTCCTGATCAAACACATTGATCTGATGTTTTATTGTTTCATCAAATGCTTTGATGGCTTTGTTCCATTTACCCAGATTATAATAACACAAACCACTGTAAAAATTTGCATTCTGGTCATTGGGAAACTGTGTTGAAATGATGCTCAGATCTTTAAGCGCATCCTTAAAATTATTTTGCACAAAATTGCCCAATGCAATTGATAAAAAATCCCTGTAAGGAATGAGTTCAACCTCATAATCGGGCACATAGGTATTCCTTTCCGATTCATTATTCTGGTATCTGGCTTCAATTCCGCCCAGATCATACCTGTATTTTTTTATCAGTGTTTTGTATATCCGTGAATAATCAACCACCTTAAGATCATGAATATAATCAGTTTCGCAATTGGTAATTTCATTGATAATGATATTTAATTCGGGCGATGAAGATTCAACCCTCAGTGTTTCCGGATCCTGTATTTGCATTTTTTCAGGATTTGTGCTTTTCTCAACAGGTTTTACCTGATTGTCAACAGTTTTTTTGTAGGTAATTTGCTCAGGAATTGCAATAGGTTGCGAATCTTCAATTTCCAGATCCGATTTTATTTGTTCAATTACCTGTGATTTTTCTGTAGATTTATTTTCTGCAACCTGAATTTTTTCCTGATTTACAGGATCATTTCCGGGTAAAAAGTAAGTAATGGCAAAAAAGATTAAACTTAGCGAAAAGACCGTAACTACGGCAATAGAAATGAAACCCTGTTTAACGGGAAACTTTGCCCTGAAAGATTTTTTGATTTTACTAATATTTTTAATTGCCTCAGGGTTATTTTCGTAGCCCTCAATGGCATCGGTTTCAAAGTCACTCTCACTGAGTTTTTTCTCTATCCGGTATTTTTCTTCGGGGATTAATTTACCATCAAGATACTTCTCCAGCTCCTGCGGGGTGAGCGGATTGGTATTCATGTTAATATTTTTAATTTTGTCTTTCATTTTTTTTCAGAAAAATTGTCCTTATTCTTCTGTCATTAGTATTCTGAGATTTCGTTTGCCGTTTTGAATGTGGCTTCTGACTTCATTATTTGTAAACCCGGTAATTTTGGCAATTTCATCGTAACAATTTTGTTCAAGATAAAAAAGAACGATGCACTCTTTTTGTCCGGTTTTAAGCTGGTTAATGGCTTTTTCAAGTTTTTGAATTTTACTTTCAGTCAGCTCATATTCATTTATTTCAGGCAAAGTTAGCTCAGCGGAATATTCCTGTTCGAATTGGTTAACGTGTTTTTGTTTTCTGTTGTCGGATCTGATTTTCATCAGACAGTGGTTTTTGCTCACAGTGTAAAGCCATGATTTGAAGTGCGTTATTTCGGTATTTTTGATATCGTCCGACATTTTTTCAAAGATCATCAAAACCGCATCAGCACTTTCGCTTTCATTCTTAAGGTATTTAAGGCAAACACCATAAACAAGGTGGTAATAGCGTTCAAAAAGCTCATTAAAATAACTATTCTTTCCTGTATTCCTGTAGTGTAGGACCAGGTGGGTATCAGACAGCTTTTTAATATTTTTTGAAAACAGGGTCATGAATTTTACTGAATTGTCTGCTAAGATAGTTTTTTTGTAAATAAAACAGGCGTCCTCCTTATGAAAAATAAGAAGGACACCATTCTCTCTTACTGTGTCGAAAGATAATAGTTAAGAACATCAAAGTAACCTTTCGATTCGATGATAACCACACCACCAGTTACATCTCCGTATTTAGCAGGAATTCCTCCGGTATAAATTGTCATCTGACCAATTGAATTACCAGGAAGCACATTTGCGAAATCACGTTGTTTTACTCCATCAACTATGCAAGTCGATTCACCCTGTCTTGATCCCCTGATAATAGGCTGTGTGCTGTTTTCGGGCACCTGAATATTGGGATCAGTGCGAAGAATACTGGTAACATTCCTGTTATCGGGCAGACTTTCAATTGCAGCAGGAAGCATGGTAATTTTTGATGGGTCTTCAGGATCAATAAGATTTCGGTGACCAGGTACAACAACTGTTCCAATAACCTTAGCGTCTGTTGACATTTTCATATCAGAAACAAAAGCTATTTTATCAGCTGACACATGAATACCGGGCAATTCCACATCATTGTAACCAAGAAATGAAATTTTCACAGTATATGAAGATGAATTCAGGGGTTTAATGGTGTAATTTCCATTTACATCAGTAGTTGTCCCGATTTTATTTCCACCATACTCTACATAAACGCCGGCACCGGGCAGAGGTTCTCCGTTTTCATCAAGCACCCTTCCTTTAATTACGCCATTTTGCGCCATTAAGAATGTGCCTGTGAAAAGAATTGCTAAAGTGATCATTAAATTTTTCATGGCTCTCATTTTTTAATTGTTAATATTGTTTTTGTTATTGAGATGCCAGCCTAAATCAAATTACATAAAATAAAAAACAAACCCGTCAAAATTTAATTTGACGGGTTTATGATTTTGTCAGTCTTATGCCTGAACAGTTTATTTTTTAGGAACAAAAGTCAGGTATATAAACTCATCCGAAGAATTTGGAGTCGGGTCGCTATCAAATGGGAAAGGAAATATTTCAAATGTTTTTCCACCATCTTTTGAATAGAATACTGCTCCGGGATACTTATTTTTCTCATTGCGGCTTGTTTCGGCTGAAGGAACTTCAACACCAACAACAAACTGGTCGCCATCAGTTACAAAATGTCTGTAACCGTAATAGGAACTTTCAGAATTTGCTGCAAATAATTTTTCGGGTGTTGAGTTTTGCCATTTTTTTCCCATATCATCGGTAAAAAAGATCTGATCTGAAGTGGCATAAACAATTCTGTCGCCACAGAAACCAATTCCTCTTGAAGAATTTCTTTCAGTTGGAGGAGTAATGGCTGTCCATGAATTTCCACCATCAGAGCTAATAGAAAGTACTGTTTCTTCGAAATACCATGCCTGTGCAATAATTTTTGAGCCATCGGCAGATACTGCCAACCATGAATCGGGACCCATTGCCGGACTTGAATGAATTGTATCCTTTAAACAAGGTGAGTTTTTAAGTTCCCAATTGCTGCCACCATCTTTAGAAGCATAAAACAGCCCTTTTGAACTTAAAGCATAAATCACATTCGCTTTTCCGGCAACAATAACATAACTTGAATAAACGCCATTTGTGGTGTCCATATTTTCAACAGGTGTCCAGGTTTTTCCACCATCGGTCGATTTAACCACGCTGATTCTTTTTCCCGGTACGCTGCCAAATAAAGTACCATTTTCATCAGAAGTCATGTATGTTGGAAATCCCATACATGTGTCTTTTTTAGCAAATTCCTTACCAAAATCAGAATTGTAAATTGAAGCCGTAGGGTAGTAATACATCAAAAAATGACCACCATTACGAGGAGGAGTTCCACTGGGTTTATCTTCGGTTTTTTCTTTTTCACCACCGCATGATACGAGTAGTGATCCGATTAAAATTGTTACAGCAAAAAATAAGTTTTTCATATTTCAATTTTTTAAATTAATTTGAAACAAACTTAAACCTTGTAAAGCCCGAAAAAAAAAATACTAAGTGAACGGAGTAAAAATCCGTGTGAACGGAGTGAAATCAAAAGTGAAGAAATTTATAGCGTAGGGAAAAATTTCAGCACGTCATTTTTGTATGATTTGCCAATGGGAATTTCATTTTTTGCAATCATAAGACAATTGTTATGAATGGCATCCACTTTATTGCAATTTATTATAAATGAACGATGTACCCGAATTAAAAAACTTGCATTTATTCGTTTTTCCAAATCCTTAAGTGTAAAACTCACCAATAATTTTTCTTTACCGGTATGAATAAAGGCATAATTATCAAAAGCTTCTAAAAAGAGGATTTCGTCAAACCTGATTTTTACACTCAAATTATTTTTGGTTTTTACAAAAATAAAATCATTTCCGGCATCACTTAAAATGGTGTTTTTTTCCTTATTCAGTGATGAAAAAACCAATTCAAGAGTTACTTCAATTTCCTTTTCAGTAAAGGGCTTAATAATATATCCCAGGGGATTGACAGACTTCACTCTTTCAACTGTATTCTTATCGGTAAACGCTGAAATAAAAACGATACCTATATTATGGTTTTTGATTAAGGTAGCCAAATCAATGCCATCTATTTCACTACCCAGGTTAATATCGAGTAAGAGGAGGTCGGGAAGCAACGATTCAATTTTCTTCTTAGCTTCAAATGGCTGATGGGAAACACCGCACACATCGTATCCAATATCTTTAATTATCCCCTCAAGATCGGAGGCGATAATCGGATCATCTTCAACAATAAAAATGCGTTTCTTTTCCATTTGATTACAAAGGTATATGAATTTTAATTAAAGTTCCTGAACTATTCTCAACAGTTATTTCTCCTGCCAATTTCTTAGTAAACGACCTCAAAAGCTGGAAACCAAAACCCCCGAAGCTTTCCATATTTCCAATATCTGAAATTCCTTTTCCATTATCCCTGATTGATAATTCCAATTTATTATTCTTTCTGATTGCTGAGATTTCTATCAATCCGTTATCATTATCTTCAAACGCATGCTTAAGCGAATTAATCAGGGTTTCATTTATTATCAAACCAACAGAAATAGCCATATCAACGGTCATTTCAATTTCATCAATATGATACTTGATTTCAATTTTTTTGCCGGCGGCGTTCGAGTCGAAAATGGAATTGCCTAAATCCATAAGATAGTCGGACAAGTTTATCCTGGCAATGTTCTCTTTGCTGTAAAGTTTCTGATGAATAAGACTGATAGAATGTATTCTGTCTCTTGCCTGCTTTAAGGATTGAGATGCTTCAGTATCCTGAATTTTTCGGGCTTGCAGATTGAGCAGACTGGAAATTAACTGCAGGTTGTTTTTTACCCTGTGGTGCATTTCACGCAAAAGAACCTCTTTTTCTTTTTCGCGCAACTCAATAATTTCATTTTGCGCAATTAGTTTTAAGTTATTCTTTTTCAACACCCTACCCCATTTAACGACAACTATTACCAATATCAGAATTAATAATATTATAAGGATCAAAGAATTTCTGAAATTTATCTCACGTTCCTTTTTTTCTTTTTCCAGATTTCTTTCCTGAGTAAGACTTTGTATATTTTTTTGCTTTTCCGAAATATCATATTTTGTTTGAAGTTCGGCCAGTTTTTCATTATTACTGATATTAATGAGACTGTCTTTTTTAATCATATATTGAACCTGATGGAAATAGGCTTGTTTATAGTCATTTCCCTTTTCAAAAAGTAAGGCAAGTTGTCGGTGAAAAGATTGAGAAAAATCCCGAGCGCCAAGTTTTTCGGAAAAAGCCAGTCCCTCAAAGTAATAATACTCAGCCGTATCAGGTTTATCTAAAAGGGCGTATGCATCACCCAAATTCAGGTAGCAAGGCAATTTTCCGTATTCATCCCTGATTTTTACTTTTATATCAAAAGATCTGTTATAATAAGTGATTGCCTCATCCACTAATCCTGTTTCAGCTTTGAGAGAGCCGATATTGAATAAAGTCTGACTTATACCTTTTTGGTTTTTCTTTCTTTTTCTGATTTCAAGTGCCTTTTTATAATATGATCCGGCTTTTTTATACTTTTTCTCAATTTTATATATAATACCCAAATTATTGTATGATTCAGCCAAACCCAGTTCATCGCCCAATTCTCTGGAAATTTTCATGGCTTTTTCATAGGCAATTATGGCTTCTTTATTTTTCCCTTCTTTCCAATGGATGATCCCTATCTGATTCCATGCCTTTCCAATTCCCTCAGAATCCTTGTTTTTTTCTGCCAATTCAAGTGCCTGAACAAAATCAGATTGTGCTTTTATCAAATTTCCTTCCTTCGTGTAAACTTTCCCTGAACACAAATGTATATCACCAAGCAGTTTCGGGTTGTTAATTTTCGCAACAAGTTCAAAAGCATTGTCAAAGGCTTTGTGTGCTTCAATAAATTTGCAGTTTTCAAAAAGTAAATTTCCAGCTTTTATATACACTTCGCACGACTCTTTTATCTTGTTCGATTGCTCAAAAAAGATGGCTGATTGGAAATAATATTTTTTAGTTTTCGAAAGGCTGTCAAAATTCGACAAAATATCAGCGGCATCAAGATATGCTTCAGCTGCCAGATCAATTCTTTTCAATCTTTCAGATAATGCAATTGCTTTTTCAAGATATTCAACAGAAGATAAGGTATCTGTTTTTAAAGACACCCGGGCCGACATGATCAGTGATTTCACAATTGCAGCTGAATCGATGCTTTGTGAATTTGAACTGAAAGTTAATATCAGTAAGCAAAATGAAATTATGGTCTTAACAGGTATTATTTTCATCTTTTTTTTATTAAAAGAAAATGTCCATCTCTGGACATTTTCATCTAACCCTTAAAACACAACATGAAAGCCATGTTTCATTGTGTGAAACGTAAAATATAGAAAATTGTTACAAGGGAATGTTTATTTGTTCAGAAGCTGAAAAGTAAATTCATCCAGATAGCCAGAACCTGTTTTAATCCAATCAGTTTTGGATCCGGTTTTTTTAAAGCCTTTCTTTTTAAACAGGGCAATGCTTGTTTTATTATCTTCGGTAATATTACAATATAGCTGATGAAGATGAAGAATTTCGAATGCATAATCAATCGTAGCATCCAGGGCATCTGAAGCGAACCCCTTACCTCTGTCATTTTCTGATGCAATCAGAATTCCTATTCCGGCCCGCCCATGATGCGGATCAAAATCAAATATATCAATACAACCAACGGGCTTTGATTTTTTTTCAACAGTGACAATAACCAGTCTGAGCTGTTTTGTCTGATAAATATCCTGACCTGCGCTTTCAATGAATTGCTTTAGGGTAAACATACTGAACGGAGTCAGTGTATTGCTGACTTTCCAAACATCCGTGTTGTTTTCCCATGAATAAAGAAGATCAAGATCTCCGGGCTCAAGTGCCCTGAGTTTTATTTTCCCCGATTCAAGAAACTTCTTCATTATTTAATAACCCCGATGGGATTAATCGGAAGAGTTTGTTTGGAGTAAAAGAATGACGATTCCCTTGGTACAGAAAATACATTTTTAACAAATTCCACCTCGCTGTCAACAGGGCTAACCAGGTATTTTTTGCCCCTCTCAACCACGATCAGATAGCTGCCGTTGTTTTTGTTCGGACGGTATTTTCCTATTACTTTCATCGTTTCGGCATCTTTTACTTCAATGGTGAGGTCCTGGACTATCTCATTGCTGCTTTCTTTCTGAATTGTTCCGCTGATCACAACGAATGATCTTTCGGGCAATGAAAGAAGGTCCATCATATAAACATCCTGACCACCATAACCGCCTTTTTCTTCTTTGGAATAGTAAGCTCTTTTGCCATCTGCTGAAAGCACATAAAAAGCATCATCATTAATGGTGTTGATTGGATAGCCAAGGTTTTTGGGCTCGGTAAAAGTGCTGTCATCCTTCAATGAAGAAGAAAACAGATCGAAGCCGCCCATTGAGTTATGGCCTTTGGAACTAAAATACAGGGTTGTTCCGTCCTGGTGCATGTACGGACCGGTTTCATCATAGGGAGTATTGATGATGTCGCCGCAATTTTCGGCCCATCCCCATTCACCGTTTGGAAGTCGTCTGACTCTATAAATATCAAACCCACCTTTTCCACCATCACGGTCAGATGTAAAATAAAGTGTTTGTCCATCAGGTGAAAGTGAAGCATGTGTCTCATTACTGGTAGTGCTGATATTGGAACCCAGTTTAACCGGACGACTCCAATCCTGGATTTCATCTATATACTTACTTGAATAAATATTTCCAACACCAATGTCGTCGCGGTAAATAAACAATTCCCTTCCATCGGATGACAATGCTATAGAAGCCTCATGCTCAATAGTGTTAATGTTAACAGATATTTTTTCAGCTGGTTGCCATTCATTATCCTTCATTTTTGACATATAGATGTCTTCGAAGAACTTACCATCGCGGGTTTTAATATTTCCGGTGCTGCCTTTTCTGCGCGAAGTAAAAACCATCATGCTTTCGTCGGCTGTGATAACCGGACTGTGATCGTCGAATTCGGAATTCACAGCATTTGAAAGCAAGTGAATTTCAATCGTTACGGGATTTTGAACAAGCGCCATGGCATTTATCGAATAGTTTTTCTCAATGTCAAGTTTCTGCAGAACTTCAAATTTATCGAGAACAAAAGGGCGATATTGGTCAAACATTTCAATGGCTTCCTGAAATCTCAGTTCTTTATGGTAACATTCGGCCAATAGGTTATAAGATTCAGGAGGTGATTTTTTTTCTTTATGGGTATTTGGCAGATACGTTGGAGATACGTCTTTAACAGCACTTTCAAAATGTCTGAGGGCCTTTTTGTGATTGTGCATTTTGATAAAATATATCCAACCAATCTTATAGTTTACATTTGCGTTTACTGTATCATTATTGAAAATTGTAAGATAAGATTTAAGAGCAGTTTCATAATCCTCAATCTGCATCGCCCTTTCGGCTTTAATAAATTCCTTTTTGAAGTTGAATTTACCTTGACTGAATCCAGCATTAATAATTAGTCCCAGGAGGACAAACAGTAAACATTTTTTCATAATAAACTGTTCAGTTTAAGTTAGTTTTATTGTTTTCAGTTCTTCATATATTTTTTCACGTTTACCACAAAAGCGTCGGGATAACCCAGATCAATAATTTTCTGGATTTCCTTTTTGGCTTCATTGTATCCAATGTATTCGCCCACTGTAAATCTGTAGTAACCGTCTTTTCCAATGTATGTTTTAATATTCTTCAGATTTTTAAATTCAGCAAGATTTATAGGAGTTTTAAGCGCCTTAATCTGAATTGTATAGATGTCGTTATCCAAATCGAATGTAGAGTTGTCAACCTGATTCTGAACAACCTGCTGCGCTGCCGGATATCTTACATTAAGATCATTTTCGCTGATAATTTCGGATTCAGGGAAACCAAAAGAAATCAATTTATTCAGGTCTTTAATGGCCTCAGACTTTTCGGTATATTCACCCACGTAATAAATAAATCCTTTTGAATAGGTCCTGGTTTCAAGACGTTTCATAAGTTTATCCTTATCACCGCTGATAATTTTTTCAGTAGTAAAAGTGCTGTTGTCAAGTTTAGTTTTTGACTCAGCAATAAGAATGGTGTATTTCATATCGCGTTTTCCGCGTACCAATAAGTTATCGGGTACAACTATCTGTTCAACAACTACAAGAGAAGGATCGGCATTGAGCAGCTTAATTTCAACCCTGCGGTTTAATGAGCGGCCATCGGGATTATCAGAACCATCGTTATTTTCGTTAATGGCAACAGGATCATCTTCGCCCATTGCTTTGGCTACGAAACGCTCGCTTGAGATTCCCTTTTCAACAAGATAATCAATTGCTGATCTGGCTCTTTGTTCAGAAAGTTTTTTATTGAAAGTTGCGCTTGATTTTGAATCGGTATGACCAACAATTTCAACATAAATGGAAGGATTTTGCTGCATGATCTTGAGCAACTTTTCCAGTTCGATCTGCGACTCACGTTTCAAGTCAAATTTTCCGTAATCATAAAACAGGTTTCTGATAACAATGTATTCACCTTTACTGACCTCAATGGGAATCAGTTCAACATTGATAACAATTTCGGTACGGGTATAGATTTTCGGGATAAAAAGTCTTTCAACATGAAGCTTGTAGCCCGAACCCCTGTAGTCAATCCTGAAATTACCCGATGAAACTTCTGCATTATAAAGTCCAGAGTATTTATCAGCCAGCAATCTGCCAAGAGTATCTTTGGATAAAGAATCAATCAGAAATATTTTAAAATCTTCGGGAAGTTCACTGCGGTTATCAGCTGTGGTAACGGTACCTTTCAGAATAATTTCTGTTTTATTGGTTTCGGGAGGAGATACTTTAATTCGGTAAATATCATTGTTTCCTATATTTACCCTGTCATTATTATTTAATGGGAAAAAAGCATATTCGCCGTTTGACTTTGGCAAATAAAACAAGTCATTACCAACAGTATTGATCGGGTATCCTATGTTCAACGGAGATGACCATTGATTGTCGCCAATAAGGGTTGAGTGAAAAATATCAAAACCGCCCATGGAATAATGTCCCTGGGAACTAAAATACATGGTTTTACCGTCTTCCAGGATAAAAGGTGTTTCTTCATCAAATGGAGTGTTAATGGTTGGTCCGAGGTTTACCGGCGCACTCCAGTCACCTGTAACAGGATCAAGAATTGATTTGTAAATATCCAATCCGCCAAAGCCGCCTTTTCTGTCGGAGGTAAAATAAAGTGTTTTTCCATCAATGGTAATGGATGCATGCGATTCCCATGACTTTGTATTAATGTATTTATTCAGTTTTTTCATGGGCTGCCATTCACCCTTTTTCAACTCACATACATAAATATTTCCGTCATCATTATCATCGCTGACTACATAGAGATGAGAACCATCAGCCGAAATGGTAACAGGAACAGTTCTTTTTGTTGCGTTGATATCTTTGGTAATATTTACGGGTGTTGTCCATTTTCCATCAACTTTTTGGGAAAAATACAGGTTATCCATGGTATAGTCATGGTTTATCACACCGAGGTCAATATCAGGAGAAAAGTTGTTGTTTTTACCCTGAGTAAACACGATGGTTTTTTCATCTTGTGAAACAACGGGGCAGTTTTCAATCTGGGCAGGTGAGTTAATCTGATCCCCGAAGCTTTCGGCATCAAGCTCAACGGGTAGTCTGAGCAATTCGCTGGCATTATAACATGATTGAATTTCGCGCTCCACATATTCAATATAAAAAATGTCACCCACATCAAGCATTTCAATAAACTGTTTATAAATCTCAATGGCTTTGTCGAATTGATGGGCGTAGCGATAGCCGTTACCAAGATAAAAAAGTGCTTCATCCGGAGCTTTTCTTTCATGGTAAGATCCTTCGCTGTAGCTTGTTGTAATGTCTTTTGAAGCTCTTTCAAGATAAGGAATGGAAAGAGTTTTCTGGCCTTTTTCGTTCGGGAGATGCAAATAACACATGCCAATTCTGTAATTAACATTGGCATTGTTTGGATCTTTTTGATAAATCTGCAAATACAAAGGCAACGCTTTATCGAAATTTTCATATAGATAGAAGTATTCAGCATCCATGAAAAGGGTTTGCAATTCCTCGTCATCCTGCGAAAAAGCACTTCCGGAAATTATGAAAATAATCAGTAATGTGTTTAAAATTCTTTTCATACTAACTTTAAACGAAAATAAAAAGAATTGGTTATAAAATAATTTTTGCGTTTGTTAACCTGCATTTGTTAATAGTTTATCAATGTTTTATTTTGTAATTATCAGGAACTTGAATTTTATTAATAATCAGTCTGGAGTTGCCTTCCTTAACTATCTTAATTTCAACGCGCCTGTTATATTTTCTGGTCTGTGGATTCAGGTCAATTGAAATGGGTGTTGTTTCCCCAAAAGATTTGGTAATAATATTATTAGTATTGACTCCTTTATTCACCAGATAATCTTTAATAAAATTAGCTCGTTTTAAAGACAACTGCATGTTGTAACCGGCATCACCCTGCTGATCGGCATGACCATCCAATTCAATGACAGCCATTGAATTAGCCAGCATGTATTTTGCCAGATTATCAAGATCTGCAGTATAACCGGCTGTCATGTGTTTATCAAAATCAAAGAGGATTTCATTTACTGTAAAATCTCCGGCAGAATTTTGATAAACATCTGAATCGTTGTGACTAACATTATTGTTGTTATTGTTCAACGCTGTTAAATCATCATTTGTTCCTGTGATATCAAGGTTTATTATTTTCTTATTGCCATCAGGTTTATCGGTCAGTCTTGATTTATCAATTCCTTTATTTACAAGGTAATCAATCACTGCTTTTTTCCTTTGGTCGGTTAAATTTTCCAATCCGGCAATTTTATCGGATGAGATAGAAAAGTAAATCGAAGGATCTGATTTCAGCAAGTCAGCTACCTTATCAAGGATATCTTTTGTACTTTGATTCAAATCGGTTTTTCCTGCATCAAATTTCAAGGCATAATTTTTATCGGCAATCAGATAAATATCATCAGGATCGCCGATCATTTCGATTTTAATTATCTTTTTATTCTGTCCCTTATCCGAACCCGGCTCAATAATCCTTGACTGATCGATGCCCTTTTTAGTGAGGGTTCCGGTCAATGTCATTTTTCTTTTTGCGCTGAGGTCTTCAAGAGCAGGTATTTTATCTCCTGAAATCTCAACTACCATATCCGGGTTTTGTTTGAGGAGTTCGGTTACCTGATCAACGCTTTTCATGCTGATGGTCTTTATTTCAGCTTTTCCCTTTTCAAATTCAACTTTAAACTGCTGGTCGCTGTTTAAATTGTTTGAGGCAAGAATATCAGCCGGATCGCCTACAATAACCACATTAATAAGATCGCCGGCAATATCCGGATCGGTATTGTCTTCAATAATTCTTGACTGCTGAATTCCTTTGGAGGTAATATCATTAACCACTGCCCTTTTCCTTAAATCATTCAGGTTAATATTGGTTCCGTCGGCAAATGTAAGATTCATGATTTTATCAGGATTGTCTTTCAGCATTTCGGCAATATTTGCAATCATTACTTCGGCGGATTCATCAATATCTGCTTTGCCTTTCTGGAAATTTATATAGAATATTTTTTTCGGAGCGCCCAATACAATCTGCTGCAGCTGAATGGCTTTCTTTATTTCCTGATAGGATGTTTTAGCCGGCACCAAAAGGTTTTCGGTATAAGTCAGGTTGTCATCACCCTCAACAAAAATATTATATTTCTTTTCGGGAGAAAGGATAAAAAGGAATTTACCGGTTTTTGAGTTTGGTGTGTAAACCCCTGCTGTTTCATTTGACTCGAGGTCGGTTAGGGTTATTGCAATATTTTCGGGTTCACGTCCGTCGAAATAAGAAACAATTCCGGTCATAACAGTAAGCGGTTTGGTTTGACTTCCCGGAACTTCAATAAGATAAAGGTCATTTTTGCCAATTCCGCCCGACTGATGAGAAGCGTAATATGCGCGCTGGCCGTCGGGAGTTGGAACATAAAACACATCATCTTCAGTGGAATTAATTGGATAGCCAATATTTGCGGCTTTAGTCCAGCCATTATCTTCATTGTATGAATAAAAAATATCAAATCCACCCATTGAGGTATGTCCCTGTGAACTAAAGAACAGCGTTACATTATCGGGGTGAATGTATGGACCATCTTCATCAAATTCGGAATTGACATTCGGACCAAGATTTTGTGCCTGTCCCCATTTTCCATCAGGCAACCTGCGGATCACATAGATATCCAATCCGCCAAAACCGCCTTTTCTGTCGGATGTAAAATACAGTTTTGTTCCATCAGAAGACAGTGAGGCATGTGTTTCACGGTATTTGGTATTAACGGGCTCGGGAAGTTTTTCGGGAACACTCCATACATCGCCATCAAGACGGCTCATATAAATGTTTCCATCACCTTTATCATCGCGGTAGATAAAAAGTTCCTGACCATCTACAGACAGACCAATAGTAGCTTCATGGCCTTCGGAGTTGATGTTGGTGCCAATGGAAGTCGGACTGGCCCATACATCTCCGGTTTTATGGGAAATAAAAATATCTTCGAAATACTGGTCATCGTCTGATTTTTTATCCTCGGGATTGATACCTCTTTTAGTGGTAAATATAAGCACTGATTCATCGGCTGAGAAAACCGGACTGTGTTCATCGTACTGGCTGTTGACACTGCTTCCCAGATTTGTGATATTCATATTAACCGGCTTTTTGATCAGTTCAATGCCATTTTGGGACATTTGAATTCCGCGGTCAATTTCCTTTGCTAAATCAGAGCCATTGTCATTAATTTTATTTTTCAGTTCGGTAAAAGTAGTGATGGCTTCATCGAATCTGTAATTAACATGATATGCCCTTGCCAGATAAAGCAGCGCTTCGGTAGGTGCTTTTTTTTCACTGAATGAACTTGGGTCATAATCATCAGACATGTCCTGAGTTGCCATTTCAAGATATCCAATTGCAAGTTCTTTCTGCAATGCCGACTCAAGGTAACAGTAACCAACTTTAAAATTCAGGTTGGCATTCATGGGTTCCTTTTTCAGCAGTTCCTTGAAAAGTTCAACTGCACCTTCATAATTGCTGTTGTCAACCATGGTTTCTGCAGCTTCAAATTTTTCAAGGTCAGATTCCTGAGAGAAAAGATTAAAACTAAAGCCGCAAAGCAATAAGATAAGTGTAAATGCGTATTTTTTCATAGTCCGTAAAATATTTAAAGTACTTAATCTAAAGGGTTTATAAATTTATCGACTAAGTATTAAACAAGCCCGAAATATAAAAAAATATATGGAAAAAATACTTAAGAATCAGTTAAATATTACGTTCGGGGTCGAAATTCTCGAGGAATTTCACAATTTTGCTAAGGAACAAACCGGCAAGATTTCCATCAATAACTCTGTGATCATGAGTTAAAGAAAGGTACATCATATGCCTTACGGCAATAACATCACCGGCAGAAGTTTCAATTACAACCGGGCGTTTTTTAATAATTCCAACCGAAACAATAGCCGATTCGGGCTGATTGATAATAGGCGTTCCGGTAAGTCCACCAAAAGAACCCAGATTTGTAAGGGTGATTGTGCCGCCTTTTATTTCATCGGGTTGCAGTTTATTTTCACGTGCTCTGCCTGCCAGATCATTTACAGAAGAGATAATTCCGCGCAGACTTTTTTCGCATGCGTTTTTAATTACGGGGACAATAAGGTTTCCATTGGGAAGAACAGTAGCCATACCCACATTAACAGTTTTTTTTCTGATAATATTATAGCCGTCGACCGATACATTAACCATTGGGTAATCTTTGACTGCAAAAACAATAGCCTCAATAAATATCGGGGTAAATGTCAGTTTTTCATTATATTCCTTCAGGTATTTTTCCTTGTTTTTTAGTCTCCAGTTCACCAAAGTAGTTACATCCGCTTCGGCAAACAAGGTAACGTGCGGTGCAGTATGTTTTGACATTACCATATGATCGGCAATGAGCCGGCGCATTCTGTCCATTTCAATAACTTCAACATTTTTTCCATGGTCAAAAGCGACCGGAGTAATAGGTGCAGCAACAACTTTTTGGGGTTTTTCAGGTTGTGAGGTTACAGTTTGCTGAGGTGATTTTTTATTAATATAGTTGACCACATCTTCTTTGTTGATTTTGCCATCGGCGCCTGATCCCGGAATTTTTTCAATATCTTCATCCGAAAGATTTTCGTTTTTTATAATGCTTTTTACCAGCGGGGAAAGATATTTCCCTGAAGATGATTTGACCGGTGGTGCTGTATTTTCAACAGTTGAAACCACTAAATTACTTTCAGGCAATTTTTGTTCAACAATCTGCTCAACAACAACAGGTTCAGTAAGGGCAGCATTCAGGTCGGTTTCAATCAGCGCGACGACAGAACCGATATTTACGATTTCTCCTTCATTGACAAGAATTTTGATTATTCGTCCTTTTTCAGGAGTTGGCAGTTCTGAGTCCACTTTATCGGTAGCAATTTCAAGAATGGGCTGATCGGCTTCAACCACGTCGCCTTTTTTCACAAGAAGTTTGGTTACCGTTGCATCTGTAATTCCCTCGCCCATAGGAGGAAGTATTATCTGAACCTGAGCCATTATATTTATATTTTGTTTTTATTTAGTCTAAATAATGTACAAATTTACTGTTTTTTTTTAAAGAAACAATATTGATGGGGATTTTGTTTAATTTGATGGATGATGGATGATGTACACAACTGTGGTCGTGACAACTCCCCTCCTTGGATGGGTTGGGGGGGAGGGTAGACTCTGTTATGATGATGGATGATGAACACAACTGTGGTCGTGACAACTCCCCTCCTTGGAGGGGTTGGGGGGGAGGGTAGACTCTGTTATGATGATGGATGTTATGGGTTATGGGTTATGGGTTATGGGTTTTAATTAGTCGATTATACAAAACACTGTCAATGATCTTCAATGTATCAAGACTCTCAATAATAATTGATTCAAATCCGTTGGTGTCATATTTCTTCATGAAACCATTTTTGGGATTGTAATGAATTTTGTATTTCAATTTTCCTGTAATCGTATCATTTTCAATATATTTAAGCTTCGAAATACCAAAATCAAAAATACTGGGCCAAGATTTTCTTTTTACTGAAAAAAATAATTTTCCATGATTAGTATATGTTTTCTCGATGGTAAAATTTCCTCTTCCTTCATATAATATTCTTGGGTGAAAAAAATTTAAAACAGAAGTTCTGTCAACTCTAAAAACCTTCTGTATCAAAACACCAGTTGAATCATACAACCTCCATTTTTCTATATAATTACCATCCCTATACTTAACTCTCATTTGTCCATTTTGATAGTATTTAGATCGTTCTGTTATTAAATAGTGTATTGTTTTAGTTTCTTTTTCATGGTATTTAATATTACCGTTTTTATGAAAACCCTGATATTCATTTGTTTCATAAAAAATGCTGCAACTGGACAAAACAGCTGTTAAGACTAAAAATACAAAAATTACTCGAAATTTCATAATATCCAATTGTGGTCGGCCTATAAATTACTCCTTCTCATCACCACTATCACCTTCAGCTTCATAAATTTCCGTTTCTCCTTCCGGATAATCATCTCTCCATCCTTCAACTTTTCCTTCAATTGCAGATTCCGCAAGAGTTTCTATAATACCCTCATACCCCCAGAAATCATCTTGTGCACATCCGCAATTAATATCAATTACAACAGATAATCCGGTAATTTCATGTGATTCTTTCCAAATTTTCCTAATGCTTATATCTTCTTCGTTAATGAATTCTTTTACCTCACTTAACGCATCTTTAAGTGATTCTTTGTCACTAAACCTGAATTCGCCTTTAAATTTAATGTCAACCATAACGAATCTATGTCTTAAAAGTCACTAATTGACTTATATCTTCTACTAATTGTTTTTTGTCGTTTTATCTTTGGTTCCATCCTGATTCCAACTTCTAACTACCTTTACAATGTCACCTATATCATATCTGACAATTCTTTTTTTATTTCCATTTGGGTAATATTCTGTCCACCTACCTTGTTTAAAATGAGTTCTCTGACCATTACCTCTTCCACTGGGAGTGTATGATAATTTCAATTGCAATTTTTTTCTGCCTTTTTCTTTTATTTTGCCATTCTCATAAAACTCTTTGGTCTTAATGATCCGCTTTACAGTCTGAGTTTGTCCAACCGTTATAGTCAAAAACAAAATCATTATTACAAGTAAGTTTTTTTTCATTTATATCTTCTTTGCCTTGTGCCTGACTATTTGCTAACAACTACAATTCAACTCAAAACTTACCTCCCCAAAAACCTGAAGCCATTGCGCATGATAATAAAATCGTTGGTTATTTTATATTCTTTTGCGTAAATCACATTGAGGCGTTCTTTTACTTCATTTGATATTCCGTTCTTTTTGCCGTGTGAATCGACCGGACTAAGGATTCCAGATCGCAATTTAGGAAGGTTAAATGTGGTAATGTCCTCACCGGTAAAATAACCTACCCATGATTTAAGGCCAGCCATTACAATAAATATATTTCTGAGATACCCCAGGGGATTTTTAACAAAGAACAGTGTAACCGGAAAAGAAATAAGCAATAGCAGAGATGCTGAAAAATCATAAAACCTTTTATTTCTCCGATTTTTATCGGTTCCGATCGAATTGATTTCGAGGGTGTACAAATCTCCCGAAGTATGTATGGAATTAGAGCCAATCACCGAGATGCTGTCGGGGGATGCAATTTTATAGTCAATTTTAATTTCAGACAACACCAGCATATTTCCGATGATCTTTTGAGCAGTTATGTCGCGGGCACAAAAAATCACCTCGTCAATTTTATGGATTCTGATGATATCCTGCAACTGGTCAACACTTCCTATATAAGTTTTTCCTCCGGTATTTTCGTCAACGCTTATAAAACCAACAATTTCGGGTTTCACCGCTGTTTTGTTCAGCAATAAACTTACTCTTTTCGCCTCATCTTCTATTCCCACAATCACTCCTCTTTTCTTAATTTTAGAGCTCAATTTATATCCGCCAAATCCAAAAATATGAAAAAGTATTCTGAGTCCGAATGATGAAACCACAGCCCATGCCGATCCAATCAGTATCAACGCTCTTGAAAACCTGACCTCTTCATCAAGCAAAGCGTAAATTGATAAAATAATCACCGAGCCAATTACCAGTCCGCGCAGCACCCTCCAAAGCTTAACGGGCTTGTCGTAACCTCCGGAATAATATGATGAAACCAGCCAAATCAAAATATAAAACGGTACCACAATCAAGAGGTATTCATCGGGGTATACCCCTGTTTCTCCGAACTTTGATTTTTCGTAATAGGGAGTGATAAACCAGAATCCGGCAAAAATAAGAAGGGCATCCAGGGCAGGAAGGAAAATATTTTTCAGAAAACGGCTGAAAATGGCAATAAAAGCACGGAAATACACAGCCGAATTAATAATAAAAGAGTAAAACTTGGCATTGTTCTTTGAAAAATGCTTTTGTGCAAAAATGATCATGGCATTATAAAAAACCCGCACATAGTTGACACTGCCTTTTTTTGTGCTTTCTCCTTTATAGTGAATTATTGTTGTTTCGGGGTAATAATAATTTTCAAAACCCGCTAATTTTATGCGATACGACATATCAATATCTTCACCATACATAAAGAAACTTTCATCAAGCAGTCCGGTTTCATCAAGAACTTTTTTTCTCATCAGCATAAAAGCCCCTGAAAGGATATCCACTTTATGAATTTTATTTTTATCGAGGTATGACAGGTGATACTGAGCAAATTTTTTGGATTTTGGGAACAAGCGGCTTAGACCGAAAATTTTATAAAAAGCAACCTTTGGAGTAGGGAGTCCGCGTTTCGATTCAGGAAGAAAATTCCCCTTACCGTCAATCATCTTCACTCCCAGTCCGCCCGCATCAGCATGCTCATCCATAAATTCCGTAATTTTCTTGAAGGTATCCTCTTCTACAACAGTATCCGGATTTAAGAGCAAAACATATTCGCCTTTCGATAGTTTAATGGCCTGGTTGTTGGCTTTTGAAAATCCAACATTCTTTTTGTTTTCAATGAGAATTACTTCCGGAAATTTCTGTATTACCATGGCGCATGAACCGTCAACGGAGTTGTTGTCAACTACAAAAACCTCTGTTTCAATTCCCTGCATGGCCTTTCGAACCGAATACAGGCATTGCTCAAGAAAGTACTTGACATTATAATTGACGATAACTACAGATAATTTCATCAGATAAAAAACTCAATTATGGCAAAAATAGTATTAAAAAATGAAAAATCAATTTTGAATTGAACCCGGACAATCGAATCCTTATGAACCTTTTCCTATTTCAAATGTTGTTTACAAAAAAGTAAACGACATGAATAACGCAATTTTTAATATACAGATGCCTGAGAACGAACCCGTAAAAGATTATAAAGCCGGGTCATTTGAAAGAAGGGATTTAATTGCCGAAATCGAAAGGCAGAAAAATGAAATTATTGAAATACCATTGATAATTAATGGTAAAGAAATAAAAACAAGCAATACGGGCAAGGTAGTGATGCCCCATAACCACAGCCATGTTTTGGCAACCTACCATATGGCAGGGGAAAAGGAAGTGGAAATGGCCATCGAAGCAGCTCTTAATGCGCATAAATATTGGGAAAGCACCTCATGGATCGAAAGAGTTTCAATCAATTTGAAGATAGCCGAGCTGATCCGCACCAAATACCGGAATGTTATCAATGCCTCAACCATGTTGGGTCAGGGAAAAAATGTTTTTCAGGCCGAGATAGATGCAGCCTGTGAAAGCATTGATTTTTTCAGATTCAATGCCTATTATGTATCACAAATTTATAATACTCAGCCCATTTCAGAGAAAGGAAACCTTAACCGGCTTGAATACAGGCCACTTGAGGGTTTAGTTTTTGCCGTTTCGCCGTTCAATTTCACTTCCATATCGGCCAATCTTGCAATGGCTCCGGTACTTATGGGAAATACAGTTGTTTGGAAACCTGCAACCACATCGCTCCTGTCCAATTACTATCTGATGAAAATTTATAAGGAGGCCGGAGTGCCCGACGGAGTTATCAATTTTATCCCGGGAAAAGGATCTGTCATAGGCAATAAAGTTTTGACACATAAAGATCTTGCTGGTGTTCATTTTACAGGTTCGACATCCACTTTCAATAAATTCTGGCATACCATTGGAAACAATATGGGCAAATACCGTTCTTATCCACGAATTGTTGGTGAAACGGGCGGCAAAGATTTTGTTTTCATGCACGAATCAGCCATTCCGGTTGAAGTAGCCACAGCGCTGGTTCGAGGAGCTTTCGAGTACCAGGGACAAAAATGTTCAGCCGCTTCGAGGGCATACATTCCGGCATCAAAATGGAACGAAGTAAAAGAACACATAGGTGAAATGCTTAACCAAATCACTGTCGGTGATGTGGAAAAATTTCCAAACTTCATGAACGCAGTAATTGACGAGGCAGCATTTGACAACATCATGTCTTATATTGAAAAGGCTCGACTTTCAGAATCAGCCGAAGTAATATTTGGGGGTAATGGTGACAAATCAACGGGATATTTTATCGAACCGACTGTTATTCTTGCAAAGGACCCGCATTTTTTAACAATGGAAGAAGAAATATTTGGTCCGGTTCTTACAATCTATGTGTATCCTGATGAACAGTTTGAACAAACGCTGGAACTTTGCGATACTTCATCACCGTATGCATTAACCGGGTCTGTTTTTGCCAGCGACAGAGCTGCCCTCACCCATGCCTGCCAAAAACTCAAATATGCTGCCGGAAACTTTTATTACAACGACAAGCCAACAGGAGCGGTAGTCGGACAGCAGCCCTTTGGAGGATCAAGGGCATCGGGAACAAACGACAAGGCAGGAAGCCAATTGAACCTGATGCGATGGATTAGTCCGCGCACCATCAAAGAAACCCTGGTCCCTGCCACAGATTTTAAATATCCGTTTATGAAGGAAGGGTCGTGTGGAAAGACGCCGAGTTAGTATAGGAATATTACCCATTCATCTCATCCAACTCAAGCCACCGCATTTCCTTTTCATCGAGATTGCTGGAAATTATGCCGTATTCCTCCGATTTTTTCACCAGATCGTCGGCACCAAAGCGGCCTGAATTCATTTCTTCTTCCAGTACAATCTTTTTTCTGGAAAGTTCTTCAACTTCTCTCTGAAGTGTTTCGTACTCAATTTTTTCCTTGTAAGTGAGTTTCTTTTTTTCTGTCAGAGGTTTTTGTCTCACTGTCTTTTCTTTTGCTGTGGAAGCCGGACGAGCAGCTTCAAGTTTTTCGTAGTGATCGCGGTATTGGGTGTAATTTCCGGGAAAGTCCTTTACCACACCATTACCTTCAAACACAAAAATATGATCAACAATTTTATCAAGAAAATAACGGTCGTGAGATACAACAATGACACAGCCGCTGAAATCTTTGAGATAATCTTCAAGCACGTTCAGGGTAAGTATATCCAAATCATTAGTTGGTTCATCGAGAATAAGAAAATTGGGATTTCTCATCAAAACGGTCATCAGATAAAGACGTCGCTTTTCTCCACCGCTTAACTTGCTAACGTAAGAGTATTGAGTTTTATGTGGAAAAAGAAAATAATTCAGAAAGGAGGTCACCGACATTTTATTGCCATCGCTCAGGGTAACTATTTCAGCGATGCTTTGGGCCACTTCCACAACTTTTTCGTTTTCATTAATTTTAATCCCTTCCTGGGTATAATAACCGAAATTGACAGTCTGGCCGGCATCCACCTCACCTGAATCAGGCGATAGTTTGCCCGTTAGCATGTTCAAAAATGTAGATTTGCCGGTGCCATTTCTTCCAATAATTCCAATTTTCTCGAAACGTGAAAAAATATAGCTGAAATCATTCAGGATTTTTAAATCCCCAAAGGATTTTTTCAGGTTTTTGACTTCCAGAACTTTTTTTCCCAGACGGGCCGACTGTACATTCAGATTGATTTTTTCTTCCTTGATGGTTACCGACGCTTTTTCCTGAAGGTTGTAAAATTCATTGACCCGGTATTTTGCCTTAGTGCTTCTAGCTTTTGGCATTCGGCGCATCCAGTCGAGTTCGGTACGCATAAGATTTCGTGCCTTATCTGTTTCACTGAGGATATTTGAGATGCGCTGGTCTTTTTTCTCAAGATATTTGGAATAGTTTCCATCATATTTATACAGAACCTGTTCATCAAGTTCCCATATTTCATCACAAACCCTGTCGAGAAAATAGCGGTCGTGGGTAACCATAAGCAAGGTTATCCGGCTTTCGAAGAGGTAATCCTCGAGCCATTCAATCATATCCAGATCAAGATGGTTGGTGGGTTCATCAAGAATAAGCAGCTCGGGTTCACCCAAAATGACCGAAGCCAGGGCAACCCTCTTTTTCTGTCCACCCGAAAGGTTTTGGATTTTTTTACTAAAATCATCCAGTTTCAGTCGGGTAAGTACCTGTTTCACTTTCGAATCATAATCCCAGGCCTTAAGCCGGTCCATTTCTGACAAAATGTGCTCCAGGTTTTTAGTGTCATTATCCTCAACAAACTTATGATATTGCGAAAGCACGGTATTCATTTCATCCGAAGAATGAAGCACCTCATTTAATATGGTATTGGCTTCATTGAGCACAGGATTTTGTTCAAGATATCCTGTTTTCAATCCGTTCATACGGGATATTTTTCCTGAATCGGGCTCTTCCCTTCCTGCAAGAATATCCAGCAATGAAGATTTTCCGGCACCATTGCGGGCTATCAGGGCAATTTTCCTGTCTTTGTCGATATTTATATTAATATTTTCAAAAAGGATAAGGTCGCCTATTCGTTTTGATATGGACTCGGTCTGGAGGTAGCTGGGCATGGGGCGAGGGGGTTAGTTGTTCTTATTGTTCTTTTGGTTCTTTTGGTTCTTTTGGTTCTTTTGGTTCTTTTGGTTCTTTTGGTTCTTTTTGTCCCGAAAATGAAATTTTCGAGGATGCTCGACTTTAGTCGGCATTCTTTTTGTTTTTTTTGTTTTTTTGTTTTTTTGTTATTTTGTTGCTAGGACTTCGGACTTCCGACTTCGGACTTCGGACTTCCAACTTCCCCCTCCTCTACCAATCTCCCAGGCTAAAAAATCTGACAGTGTATTTCAGTTCGGCTGATTTTCCTTTTAAATCCTGCAATCCGGTTATTTTTACTGTATAAATAGAATAATTCACGTAATAATTGTAATAATACTTATTTTCTTCATTGATTTCAACGGGTGGCCTAAACAAAATGGTGTTATCAAGGGCAGCTTTATTTGAGACTTTTAGATAACCTGAATAATCATCTTCGGCTGACATTGAATTATCAAGAGTCCATGATTTTTTATCGTTTATGCGGGAGATGATCACTTTCACTTTTTCAGGATCTGGGGTTTTAAATTTCTCAGGATCAAGGGTGCATGACCACAGATGTCCGATCCCGAAAAATTCAGTAGGAAAATATCCGGGAGCAGGCCAGCAGATCGCCGGCAAAGGGAATTTCTTTGTTTTATCAAGATCAGATATATAAAGCGTTGTATAATTGTCGCACTGGCCTATTCCCATTTTGTTAAGATAAGGCGAAAGCAGTTTACGGCGGTTGCCCGACTGGTTAACAGTGCAATTTCTGACATCATAAGCAAGTTGAATAAGAACCCTGTATATACTTCCGCTGCAAAGTCGGGCTTTGATCGTATTTGCATATCCGAGTTTTGCCTTTTTATAAAAATCTTCAGACATGAACAACTCAAATTCTATATTATCTTCGGGGTTAATTCCGGCAGAATATAATATGGCAGCGTGCTGACTGAGGTCGTTCAGGTTTTCATCCAGTTGAATATTGTCATCCACCCCGGCAAGGAAGCGAATGAAATTAACAGTTTTACTGCCAGATTGTTTTTGTCTTTCACTCAATTTTCCCGGCTTAAAAATAGCCTCATCAATTGGTTCTTCTTCAAAGTTGCCATCGAAATAAAAGTCTTTAATCTGATCATGTCTTGCTATTATTTCTTCGGGAGAGTGCAATGCTTTAAGATTGTCACCATCAGAATTATAAACAATTTTAGGATCCTCGGCACGATAACCGTGATTGCGGCAAAAATATTTATTATCAGCCTGATAATACATGAAAATGATATGTTGAACTTCTGAAAGCACCATATTTTCAACGATTCCTTCAGTTCCAAATTCATCATTCATTTTAATATGATATTTTTTTTTGGGTTCAAAATCAAACGAAAGGGTATAAACATACATGTCGTGAGGAAATTTAAAAACCGTTTCAAAAGGATCGTGTATCCCGTTTTTCAATAATGTTTTTCCCCAATCACCCGAAAATTTATCAGAAGGAACAATGTAAAGCGCAGAAAGCGGCGTGCCATTTTTAATATCCACGTGAATGGTTTCGGCATGAGTGAATGATGCAGATATCAGAATGAAAAGAAAATAAAAAACTGGTTTTTTCATAAACATGCTTTTTGCAAAAGTATTCAAACTTTTTAAAAGGTTTGATATTTTCAGAATTATGTAGTCAGCGCCTGAAAAACTGCTCCAACATTTTTCTCATCAATAATGATGGAAAACTCGTTGGTTGTTGAAACCACTTCGATGATGCTGACACCGTTCCATGCAATTTTTTTGAGCAATGAATAATATAATCCGGGTTGTTTTCCGTTATCAGGAGGAAGCTTTATGGTGACCGAAGACAAATTTTCAAGATGCGATATCAGCGTTTCTTCCTCAAAAATATTAAGCAAAATATCAGAAAGCGAATTACTTACCACAAATGTTGTTTCAAAAACCCCGCGAGAAACCGTGTAAAAAACATCATCGCGTTTGCTTACCTTGCCCCATAGTTTCATCTGTTTTTTTACGAGAGCTGCCGAATTCAGAAAAGTAAAGTCAGCCAGATTCGACCGCAAAACAATCTCTCCGATGTCTTTGCTCATTTTTTCCAGTTTACGGCTGAAACTGATCTCAAAAACCGGAGCCATTCGGTTTAAAGCAACCACAATGGCTTGAAAGTTTACTTCCTTATGAAGCATTTTTTCAACATCTGGCTGAATTTGCCTTGCCAGTGCCGACAAATTGATAATTCCTTCAGAAACCGCCTCAGCTAAAAAGGGCTTCTTAAGCACTGTTGTTTCTACTGCTTGTGAAATTGTTATCATGATATAAATATTACAAACTGTTAAATATATAACATTTTTAATTTTTTTGTTCTATTTCATTGATTTTTTTTTTCTAACCAACGCTCCGAATACTTTTGACGCAAAAAAAGAAACATGCGTAGAGAATTTAATTTAAAAGGTTCAATTGTGGCATTGGTCACACCTTTCTCATCAAACGGAAGTATTGATTTTATGTCTCTTGACCGGCTTATCGACTTCCATCTGGAAAATGGCACAAACGGAATTGTAATTTGTGGAACCACAGGTGAGGCATCAACTTTATCGCGCGATGAATATTGCTCGGTAATCAACCATACTTCAAAGAGATTGCGTGGGGCAATGACTGTTGTAGCCGGTTCGGGATGCAATTGTACAAGCAACACTATTGAAAGATCTAAAATGGCTTTAAACAATGGTGCCGAAGCATTGCTAATCGTATCACCCTATTACAATAAGCCAATGCCTGCGGGCTTTTTCAAACATTACGAAGCCATTGCTTCTTCGGTTAATGCACCTGTAATTCTTTACAATGTTCCCTCACGAACAGGAAAAAATCTGCCTGTTTCAACGGTTATCGATCTGGCAAATTCCTTTGAAAATATTGTTGGCGTTAAAGAAGCTTCTGGAGATATGTCGCAGGTGATGCAGCTGATCAACCAAAGACCTGATAATTTCAGGATTTATTCGGGCGAAGATTCTTTGGCCTGTCCAATTGTTTTGATGGGTGCAGATGGTTGCATCTCTGTTGCTGCCAATATTATTCCGGCTCAATTCAGTATGCTCATGGATTTCTCCTTGAGAGGCGAAACCCGCAAAGCTCTTGACATTCATTTCAGGTATCTCAGACTCATGGATCTGAACTTTATTGAATCAAACCCCATTCCTGTTAAAGCTGCTCTTTCAATGATGGGACTGATTGAAAATAGCCTACGACTGCCGCTGTACCGGATGGAAAACGAATGCAACCTGAGCTTAATTGAAAACGAATTGATAAAAACTCAGGTTCTGAAAACTGTTGAACAAGTATAAATCCTTTTTAACTGACCAAAAAAAATGAAAATAATGAAATTCGGTGGCTCATCGGTAGGTGATGCCCAAAGAATTAAAAACCTTGCTGGATTAGTCAATCCCAACGAAAATACCATTGTAGTTCTTTCTGCTATGTCGGGTATGACTGACCGGCTGAATGATATTTCGGGTTATGCCCGCGACGGAAAATACAGTCTGTGTGTTACCCGGCTCATTGAAACTGCTGAATATTTCAAAAACACTGCCATCAACCTGTTTGATGACAATGACGAATTAAATTCTGCATGGCAATTTATCACCGGATCCTTTGATAAACTCATTGATTTAGTTGAAAAACCATGGTCACAACGCTCCGAATACAAGCTTGTTTCATCGGGCGAACTCATTACCTGCCAGCTGGCATTCAGGTATTTTCGTTCCATCGGTTGGGATTGCGGTTACCTATGTGCGACCGATTACATGACCGGCGATCAATACGAGCCTGATTATTCTGCTACCAGCAAAAAATTGATTGAATTGATGGCAAATTCAGAAAACCACAATTTGTATTTCACCGAAGGGTTTATATGCCGTAATAATGAAAACGAAGTATCAAATCTTGGTCGCGGTGGCAGTGATTTTTCGGCCACAATCATCGGAAGTTTGCTTGGCGCCTCGGTCATTGAGATATGGTCAGATCGTGATGGATTACTGAATAATGATCCCAGATTTGTCAGCAATACTTTTCCTGTCGAAAACCTTACCTACCGCGAAGCAGAGGAACTTGCCTATTTTGGTGCAAAAATTCTGCATCCTAATAGTATCGAACCGGCTAAACGGACAGGAATACCGATTTTGCTAAAAAATACATTCAACCCAAATGCCAAAGGAACGCTGGTTTATACCGATGCTATGGCAGATGAATATAAAGCTGTTGCTGCAAAAGACTGGGTTACAGCAATTAAAGTTCATTCCGGAAGAATGATGAATTCATACGGTTTTGTAAATAAAATTTTCGAAGTCTTTGATAAATACCGCACTCCCATTGATGTCATTACCACTTCCGAGGTTTCTGTTTCCATAACCATTGACAACATCAGATATAAAGATGAAATTATTAATGAACTTAACCGGCTTGGCCAGACTGAAACATTTGAAAATCAAGTAATAATTTGCGTGGTTGGTAATTTCGACACCAATACAGGAGAAAAGCTGAGCAGCATTTTTGGCAGTTTGGGTGAAATTCCGGTCAAAATGATCTCCTTTGGTTCAAGCCGTACAAACCTTACTTTTATTACCGATTCGGAATATAAATCACGCATTCTGAATATTCTTAACCAAACTTTATTCCATAAAAAACCATGTTTAGCACAGAACAGATTTTAAAAATCAGAAAAGCACACACTCCGTTTTATCTTTATGATCTGGACCTGCTCAGAAAAACCATTGATACGGCCTCAGGTGAAGCAAAGAAAGCGGGTTATGCCATTTATTATTCCCTTAAAGCCAATAATAATCAGCCAATACTTAAAGCTACGCTCGACAAGGGTTTTGGAGCCGATTGTGTGAGTGGCAATGAAATTAAAAGAGCTTTGAAAGCCGGTTTTAAAAATGATAAAATTGTGTTTGCCGGAGTTGGAAAAACCGATGAGGAGATCATTACGGCTCTGAAATATGATATTGACTGTTTTAATTGCGAGTCGGTCGAAGAAATCGAACTGATCAGCAGATTTGCCGGACAGCTCCAGAAAAGCGCCGGCATTTCGGTCAGGATCAATCCTGGCATCAGTGCCAATACCCACAGATATTTAAATACCGGTAATGCCTTTAACAAGTTTGGCATTCCTGAGATTAGCTTTTCTCTGGTTTTGTCAAAGATCAGGCAGTTGCCAAACATCGAAATAAAAGGAGTGCATTTTCATATAGGTTCTCAAATCACAGATATGGATGTTTTCAGATCGTTGTGCATCAAAGCCAATGACATTCTGCATTTGCTCGATTTAAAGGGAATACGGTTGAAACATGTGAATATGGGTGGCGGACTGGGAATTGATTATCAAAATCCGGATTCCAATATGATTCCCGATTTCAAAGCCTATTTTGCGATTTTCAAAAAAAACCTGATAACCTATGGCAATCCCGAAATCAGATTTGAACTTGGCCGATCGCTGGTGGGACAATGCGGCAATCTTGTTACCCGTGTGCTTTATGTGAAGAACGGAGGAATTAAAAAGTTTGCAGTTGTTGATGCGGGAATGACTGATCTCATCAGACCTGCACTTTACAACAGTAAGCATTTGATATGCAATATTTCATCAATAGGGCCCAGTCAGACTTATGATGTGGTTGGTCCGGTATGCGAATCGTCCGATTTTCTTGGCAAAGACATAAACATTCCCGAAACAAAAAGGGGCGACTACCTTGTAATCAGGTCGGCTGGGGCATACGGACAGGTCATGGCATCAAATTACAACCTTCGTGATAAGGCAAAAGCGTTTTATATAGAAAATTAGGATAATAGTTAATTAGCCGGTGTGCGACTCCAAGTCGCACAACGACTAACAGCTTATTGTCAAAAGGGAGCATTTATTAATGTCTCCCTTTAGTCATTTAAATAATATTCACTACATTTAAACCCTAAAACTTTTTCTGCAATGAAAAATCATTTTCTCGTATTCTACCTTATCATCAGCAATTTACTGTTCTCTCAGGAATACGGAGTAAAAATTAATCTAAACAATGTTGTCAATGACCAGGTTTTTATTGAGATTACAGTCCCGCCGCTCTCAGGCAACAAGCTTGAGTACCACATGCCTGTTGTTACTCCGGGCACCTACTCAACAGCAAACTACGGAAATCTAATCGAGAAAATTTACGCCTATGACAAGGATAATAAAAGGGTAAGTTTCAGAAGAAAAAATAAAAATACCTGGGTCACAAACGAACCTGAAAAAATTTTTAAAATCTGCTATTGGATTGACGACTCATACGATAAAAAAATCACATATATCCCAAGGGTTTCAGGCTCTTCCTTTAAAAAGGAAAGTCAGTTTTTCATGCTTAATTTCCCATGTATTTTCGGATATTTTAAAGGATATAAAAACATTCCCTATAAAATCAATGTGGAAAAACCTGCAAGCAGGCATTTGTCAACTTCGCTCAAAACCATTTCACAGGATGATAAAAATGACATTTTCTATGCATCAAACTATATTGAAGCCGCCGACAATCCGGTGATGTACCACAACGGCGACACCATCAGTCACCAATTCGGAAAAACCCGTTTTCATCTGGCGGCCTACAGTGATAACGGTGCCGTTGATATTAAAGAACTTGATTACGTAGTGAGAAGGGTCGATTCCGTTATTTACAAAACTATTGGAGATCAGGATGTTTCAGATTATTTTTACCTTTTCTATTTTGATAAGGATGAAGGTTTTTTGGCCAACATGAATTATGCCGCACTTGAACACAGAAAAAGTTCATACTATTATATGAACATTTGGGACAATGATGCCTCGTATTTTTTAGATGGCTTTACCGGGCTTGCCTGCCATGAATTTTTACACCGGATCACTCCGTTGGGTTTTTGCAGCAATAAAATATCTGACTATGACTATCAGAGCACAAAAATGTCAAAGCACTTGTGGCTTTATGAGGGTTTTACCGAATATCTTTCGGTGATGACCATGTTTAAAACCGGTTTATATAACGAAAAGGAATTGCGTAGTGATTTCAGCGACAAACTTTCTTACGCCGAAAAGTTCGGTGATTATTCCATTGCAAAGATGAGCCAAAAATGCCTTAATATTAACAACCTTGTGCAGCGGCTTGTCAGACTTAACCGTTATTCTGATGTCTATTCACGCGGAGCAATTCTCGGATTGCTTCTGGATATCGAAATTAACAAACAGAGCAGCGGGCAAAAAAATCTTTTGGGTATCATCATGGAAATGAAAAAGAAATATGACTGCCTTACCTGTCCGTTTGAAGAAGAGAAATTTATCGATGAATTCACAGAACTGTCAGGTTTAAATCTGAAACCTTTTTTTGACAAATATATTCTTGGCAGCGAACCGCTTCCATTAGAAAAATCACTGAGCTCAATCGGTTGGAAATACATCAGCAAAAAGAAAAAATATCCTTGTTTTGTAACCGGAATGAAAATTGAGCGCGACAGTATTTATGGCAATTACGTGCTTATGGATTTTGATAAAAACACCCTCGGTTTGGAAAAAGGTGATATCATCACTGCAATAAACGGCAGCCCCATCCAGGACTGGAAATATTTCTCGGTTCTGGGTTTTCCGTGGATCGCCGATTACATCAGCAATGAAATTACCCTGAATGTGAAAAGAGGAAATGAAAAACTCCAGTTGAAAGGTAAGGCAACGCTGACCATTATGACTGACAAAACTTACGTTACAGACAATTACATTAAGAATATTTACGAAGGACAATTAAGAAAACAGGTACTCGGACGATGACAAAAAAACAACGATTTGATTATGTAATAAAATATTTCAGGGAAAACATGCCGGTTGCCGAAACCGAGCTTGAATATAAAGACCCATACAGTCTGCTCGTCGCAGTAATCCTTTCAGCCCAGTGCACCGACAAAAGGGTAAATATGATCACTCCTGTATTGCTTAAAAAGTATCCCACTGCTTTTGAGATGTCACTGGCACAACCCGAAGATATTCTTGAATACATCAAATCCTGCTCTTATCCCAACAACAAGGCAAAACATCTTAGCGGCATGTCAAGAATGCTGGTTGGAGAATTTAACGGAGAAGTTCCCGCTGATGTCAATTTACTTCAGAAACTACCCGGGGTCGGAAGAAAAACTGCCAATGTCATTGTTTCAGTGGTTTACAATATGCCAGCCATGGCAGTAGATACGCATGTTTTCAGGGTTTCGGCGCGCATTGGACTGACCACCGGAGCAAAAAATCCTCTTGAAACCGAAAACCAACTGATTAAATATTTTCCTGAAAAGATTCTGCCTGTCGCTCACCACTGGTTAATTTTGCATGGCCGATACGTTTGTATTGCCCGCAAACCCAAATGCGACAGTTGCGGACTCACTGAAGTTTGCCGGGAATATAATAAAACTAATTCCAAAGATCTTCGATAATAACCCTGGCCTTTAGGCCATAGTCGTCAGGCTTATAATTGTAATTAGCATGATAACAGATAGTTGTAATTATTTTTTACCACTACCTGAGACGATGGTTTTAATAAACAAACTTTTAGAAAAGTTGAATATTGAACAAGGAACACCGATTTTAGATTTATGAACTTAATTAAACTTCTAAAATCGAATATCGATGTTCCTTGTTCTTAAATCATTATCATTTTATAGCCAAATCATTAAAAAAACATCTTAATAGAAAGTTGATTTTCAATTTAGATTAATAGACAAAACATTAATAAATAACAGAAATTCTGATAATTACAAACATAAACCTGATGGAAATGCGCCTTTAAATTGGGAAAATAGAGACCTCCTGTTGTATTTTATAGCCCTTCAATCTTTCCCATATTGTAATACTGCATCAGCGCTGCTGCTTCCATGGCAAAGGCAAGTCCGATATGCAAAATACAGCCGCCCCAGATGCTTTTGGTGCGAAAGGCAATAACTCCCAAAACATATCCGCCAAAAACCGAAGAAATGGTTTCGGCCGCCGGTTTCCCAAAATGCAAAAATGCATAAGCAGCAACCATGGGAAGCAGAGCATCTTTGCCAAGAATTTTCATCATTCCAATAATCAAAGCACCCCTGAACATGAATTCAACCATCATAAAATCCATTCCATAGAAAAACTCATAAATTCCATAGGCCTGAAAATAAGTGAGACCATAACTGCCATTGGCATACCAGGGTTTCAACGTGGGATAGGTTCTCAGAAAATCCGGTTGGAAAGATGCCCAAACGATCAACGGAATAACAAACAGTAAAATAAGAAAATAGGGTTTAACATTAAATTTATGAAAATGGATTCCGTACAAACCTGTTCCCGACTGCCTGTCATATATAAGTTTGATTATAAAAATCGGAATCAGAAAAATGATGAAGCGTTTGATATTGACAAACAATCTGGCAGTAAAAACGAATTCCTCCTGGGTGATTTTCTCAGGAATAAGTTCCCTGTACTGATAAAAGCCCTGAGCAAAGCCAATTAAAAACATAAACAAAAGGGATTTTACCCAAAACTCGCTGTTTTTGAAATAATGATATTTCTTTTCAATTGAAAATTTTATCGCAGCTACAGCGAAATAAGGAAAAATAAAAAAGAGAAAATTGTAGAAAAAGATACCGGGCTTAAAATTTAGCGGAGTAAGTATATTTTGCTCAAACTTGAAATAATAATTGATGAAAATGGTAACAGCAAGAAAAAGAAAAAACAAACCATAGACAACAGGATTAAAATCAGCCCTGACAAAATCACGAAGATATTTTATGATGGTCTTCATGTTACGAAAATAGTAATTTTATTAATATATCAAATTACGATTTCAAAGCCCCAAATAAAACCTCAACGGGATGCAACACATCATGATTGGTGCCGTCTTTTATATGTTGACGACAACTGGTGCCCGGAGCGGCGACAATAATATTTTCAGGTGTTTTGCGAATTTCCGGAAATAACACCAGTTCCCCTATTTTCATTGATAAATCGAAATGCTCTTTTTCATAACCGAAGGATCCTGCCATACCGCAGCAACCTGATGCGATTTCCTTAACAGAATAGTTTACCGGAAGAGTAAGCATTTTTTTAGTCGGAGCGGTAGATGCAATAGATTTTTGCTGGCAATGACCATGCAGTTTAATCTCTCGTTTTTCATCGGTAAACTGCTCTGAAGTGATGTTGCCTTTCTCAATTTCTCTGGCAATAAACTCATCAATCATGAAAGTGTTGGCTGCAATATCAATGGCTTTATCTTTCAAACTTCTAACAACAAGCTCAGGGTATTCATCTCTGAAAGTCAGGATGGCAGATGGCTCAATACCAATCAAAGGTTTTTCGGCAGAAATCAGCCCATGGAGATTTTCCACATTATATCCGGCAATTTTCTGTGCAGTTCTGATCAATCCTTTTGAAATGAAAGTCCTTCCGCTTTCCTTGTGCCTTGGGATGATTACCTCATACCCGAGTTTATTGAGCAGTGCAATGGCTTTTATGCCAATATTTGTTTCGGTAAAATTGGTAAACTCATCGTTAAAAAGATAAACTGTCCCGTTTTTCCCTGATTCCTGCTTCAGTTTTTTCACATATTTATCGAGAGTAATTTTCTGAAGGGTTGGTAAATGCCTCTTTTGCGAAAATCCAAGGAAACTGTTGATGACTTTCCTGAAAAATATGTTTGTAAGGAAAAAATTGGTCACCCCGGGCATTTTGGATCCTATTTTGTGAACCCTGCTGATGTATGCAATTGCCCTGTTTCTAATGGGAATTCCATGCTTGTCAAAATAATGCTGCAGAAACTCCGCTTTCAATTTTGCCACATCTACACTCGAGGGACATTCTGATTTGCATGCCTTGCAGGAAAGACATAAATCCATCACTTTGTAAATTTCCTCGTGATCGAATGGGTTTGCCTTGGGCGAGTTAGTCAGAAATTCTCTCAGAATATTTGCCCTTGCGCGGGTGGTTTGCTTTTCTTCGCGACTGGCCATGTAGCTGGGACACATGGTTCCGCCTATAACTTCTGTTTTGCGGCAGTCACCCGAACCATTGCATTTTTCAACGGCCCTGATGATTCCTTTTGTAGATGAGAAATCAAAAATTGTTTCTATTCTTCGTGTTCTTTTTCCCGGTTCAAAACGCAGGAATGAGTTCATTTTCGGGGTATTGGTAATCTTCCCCGGATTGAAAATATTATTTGGATCCCAGGCAAACTTTATTTTTTTGAGAAGTTCATAATTGTTCTCCCCAATCATTAACGGAATAAACTCACCCCTCAACCGGCCATCACCATGCTCACCGCTAAGCGAACCACGGTATTTTTTTACAAGCATGGCTACCTCATAAGCCACGGTATGGAACAGTTCAACATCCTTTTCATCTTTAAGGTTCAGAACCGGTCTGAGATGAAGTTCTCCTGTTGCAATGTGCGCATAGTAAATGCAATCCAGATGGAGTTTTTCAAGAATCTGCTGAAATTCTTCGATATATTGGGGAAGCTGCTCGGCACTCACTGCGGTGTCTTCGATAACCGGAACAGGTTTTCTGTCACCGGGCATGTTTGAAAGAAGTCCCAGTCCGGCTTTCCGCAGCGCCCACACTTTCTTCATATCATTTCCATAGATTACAGGGAAATGATAACCATATCCCGCTGCACGCATGTCTTTTTCAAGAACACTTACAAGAGCTGCAATTTCCTCCTTGGTATCACGGGCAAATTCAACGATGAGAAGAGCTGCCGGAGTTCCCTGAAGGAAAAAGCGGTTTTTTGTTTGTTCAATATTGTCTTTGGTAAGTTCAAGAATCACGCTATCCATGAGTTCGACTGAGCCCGGATTGTGTTTCAGGGCCACCAGATTTCCTTTAAGCGCATCCTGAAGCGAGTTCACGTGAATGCAAACAATGGCCTGCTCCTTTGGTGGCAGGGGGACAAGATTCAGTTTTATTTCAGTGAGAAAAGCCAGAGTACCTTCAGATCCTGCGATCAGTTTACAAAAATTGAACTTTTCGGCGTTTTCCGTAAATGGTTCTGTTTCGAGAAGCAGATCAATGGCATAACCGGTATTTCTTCTTTTGATTGATTTATCAGGATACTGATCTCTTATCTCCTGCTGGTTTTCGGGATGGGATAAAATCTCTTTGATGTTTCTGTAAATAATATTTTCCCGGGTTTCACCTTTGCATTTGGCTTTGAATTCATCCTTTGTTAATTCTCCAAAAACCACATCCGATCCATCGCATAAAATGGCTTTCACTTCAATGGTATGATCGCGGGTGCTGCCGTATATAAGCGAATGGGCGCCGCAGGAGTTATTCCCCACCATTCCGCCAATCATGCAGCGACTGGAGGTGGAAGTTTCCGGACCAAAAAACAAACCGTGTGGTTCAAGATATTTATTGAGCTCGTCAAGAACTACTCCCGGCTGCACACGAACCCATTTTTCTTCCTTATTGAGTTCGAGGATTTGGGTCATATATTTAGAAACATCTACAATAATGCCACCACCCACAACCTGTCCGGCCAATGAGGTACCCGCAGTCCTCGGAATTATTGAAGTGTTATTTGTATTGGCAAAAGCAATGACTTTTTTGAGATCTTTTTCATTTTTTGGACGAATAACTCCCAATGGTTTCTCCCGGTATGCTGAAGCATCTGTGGAATATATCAGACGTGTGGATTCATCAACAAGCACATCTCCCTCGATGAACTCAGAAAAATCTTTTAACTTTTGAATAATTAATTCCATAAATACTTTATAAGTTGAAGAAAACAAAATTAGGAATTTTAAATCAAAATAAAACCAATGTTTTTAAACTTGCTTTTTAGTTTTTTAATCAGAATCATGTTTTATTATTATCTTCGAAAAAAAGAAATTATGAAAAAACAATTCCTGCTTATAACCTCCACATTCCTAATCATGTTTTTAATTCAATATCAAGGATATGGACAACAAAACAATCAGAATAAATTTAACCTGACTGATATTTTTAAAACCTTCCCCGACAATCTTTTTGAGATTTCGAAAAACGAACTTGGTCATCAGTTTACCCTCGAAGTAAGAAATATTCTTCTTTCTGAAGAGCATTTCAATGATAAAAATGAAAAATATGAAATAAATGGAACCAGACTTAATGAAATTATATCGGGAGAAGTTATTGACGAAGTTATTGAGAATGAATACTCCATAAAAATTAATCAGAAAAGCAATCACGCTCAGGCAATATTCAGCTCAGAAAATGAATATCTTATACAAGATTTTATTTTAATTCCCGAAAACAAATCTTACAGTATTATTCTTGTCGAACAGTATATTCCCGGAATGGGAAATCCATCGCGTAAGTATATTTCCAGATATAATTACAATCCCGATCAAAAAACCTACACCAGCGTTGATATTAGTTTTCCCGGGGTTGTTTGGACTGATTTTTATTCAAATGAAGTCATTGAAGATTTTAATCAATATTATATTGAAGATGTTCCAATTCCATGTGCCTATTATGTTCTGGATATTGATGAACAAGTGTTTTTGAGTATCAGTCCGGATATTGAAGAATTTGTCTATGGTTTTGTGGGAACCCTCAACCATCAGTTTGAAGAAGAATCAAACATGGGCGAAGATTTTGAAATGACAAAAGATTCATTGGGATTGAACTATCTACCCGATCCAAAAGGAATTTATTATACTTTGGACAAACTAAAATCTGTTCTTACAAATGAGTTTGAACTTGTTTATTTATATGACCAGATATTAATAAATAAATCTACTGAAAATACTTCAGGTTACTTTCAGTTTTCAACTTCAGAAAACAAGTGGATTATTAGCATTGCTGAAGGAAGTTCTTCGATTGTCTTTGAAAAAGGACAGTTAATTATTTCCCGGGAAATGATGAATAAGGTTACAGATAAAATTTCATTTTTAAAAAGTTCCGATAACAGATTGTTGGTTGTGAGCTCAAATTCATCGGGAATGGTTTCGAAATCAGAAATTGCTGTTTATGAAACAAACGGATTGAAAATTAAACAAGAAATTACAAAAACCGCTATTCCGGTTGTTACACCTGAAGAAATGGGATTAAAACTTCCCGAAAACTCCTTTGAAAAATATAAGGAATATCTGGCACCAAAATTCGAATTTACTGAAGGAACACTGGTTGTTTCCCTCATTATCAACCCTACATTCAACAACAAAGAAATGGAAAACATCATTTCAAAAATAAGCGACACAGGTAAAATGCTGGTATTTAAATGGGATGGTAATGCGAAAAGATTCATCAAATAATGACACATAGAAATTAACATCACTAAATATAAACTATAATTTTTTTTTCTAATATTGTACCAACCAAAAATTAAAAGATATGTTTAAAGTAAATGAATATTTTGACGGAAAAGTAAAATCAATAGGATTTGAAAATAAAGAAGGTAAACTCACTGTTGGCGTGATGAAAGCAGGCGAATATGAATTCGGAACCTCAACTGTGGAACACATGACTGTTACCTCAGGCAAAATGGACGTGATGATGCCGGGCGAATCAAATTGGAAGACATACAATGCCGGCCAAACCTTCATCGTTGCAAAAGACATAAAATTCAAGGTAAAAATGGCTGAGGATACATCTTATAAATGTCTGTACGTATAATTTTAATAGCCGCGAATGCGCGAATGTTTATTTAATTAAGCTAAGATATAATTTTTAATTCGCGCATCCGATAACTATCGGATAGCGGCAAAAAAACATACCCATTGAATAACTCAAAATACTCCAACGTCCGCGTCGGCTACAAACTCTGGATGACCGGCGACGACGGAAACCTGATCATCGACGATTATCAGTTTCAGTTACTCAAAGAAATTGAAACCACCGGCTCTCTCATGGAAGCCACCAACAAAGTGGGCGTGAGCTATCGCAAAGCCTGGGGCGATCTTAAAAACTGCGAACAGAGTCTGGGGTTCCCCTTACTTGAAAAGCAGCGTGGCGGTCAGGATGGCGGACACACCTCCCTTACCGAAGAAGGCATCAGACTCATCCGAGCCTACGAAAAACTCCACGAACGTTTCCAGAATGAAGTCAATGAGGTGATTATTGATTTTAAGCGGACTATTAAGGGGAAGAAGTGATTAGCTGATTAGCAGATTAGTAGATTAGTAGATTAGTAAATGTGAGGATTTATTGATTTATTAATTGGTTGCAATGGCAAACGGGCTGAAAGCTCAGCTTAATTTAGCCCAAGGCAACGCCTTGGGTATAATAATCGCAATAAATATTCACCCTGAAACAAAATATTTTTAAGAAAAAAAGTCCGATGAATGCAACTTATAGTCAACTGAAAATACCAATCACCATTAACTATTATGGTATAAATATTTTGCATATATTTATCAACCCATAACAATTACTGACTCACTACTTGCTACTAAACACTTCCAACTCCCGATATAAAATATTTTGCATATCCGATTTTTCTCATTATTTTCGCAAAAATGAATTATGCGGATACTGATAGGCATAGATGATACTGACAACCTCGACAGCCGTGGCACGGGCTTTCGCTCGCGCATGCTGGGCGAGTGCATCCGTGAAAACGGTGTGGGACTGGTGCGCTCTATTACCCGCCATCAGCTGTTTTTTGATTCAAGGATTCCCTATACTTCGCATAATTCATCTGCCTGTCTTTTGGTGGAAAGTGATGATATGGAAAAACTGATCCCCGTTTGCCGCGATTTTCTGCTGCGCGACTGCGCTCCGGGCTCGGATGCCGGACTGTGTGTGTGCCCGTGGGATAAGGTTCCAAACGAAATTGTTCAATGGGGCAAAGATGCCAAACATATTGTTTTAAAAAAGCATGATTGCTATTCGCTGGCTGAAAAATTTAATGTGTTTTTGGAAGGTCTCACCGGAACAAAAGACGGTGTGATCGGTTCGCTGGCGGCGGCGGGATTGAGAAAAGCTGGTGATGACGGCAGATGTCTGTGGTTACTAGGAAAAGAGCTCCGCGAACTGAAAGGCGTTTATGTTATTGAAGAATTAAAAAGAATATCCGGCTTTGAAACTGTTTTATCAGTCAAGGGTGAGGAAATAAACAACAGCGAGTCTGTTGACCTTGGCGAATGGGTCAGGCCGGTTATGAGAAATAATAAACCAACATTAATTGTAGAGGAGGATAAAAAAAATGAAAAATGCAAGTGGAAATGCGTTTCAAAAGACATGGTCAAGAGTCTTTCCGATTGACCGGACGACTGCTGCCCTCGAAGTTTTATTCCTTATTCTGATTGGCGCCCTGGCCATTGTGCTGCGCCAGAAACTGCGTGTTCCCATGAACATGCCCGGTCACCACGGCATTGAAGTGATGGCTTTGTTTGTAATAGGAAGAATGACTACCCGCACTTCCATCGCTGCCGGCATCGCCACTTTATCGGCTGCCGCGCTGATGTTCATGCCTTTTATGGGCATCACTGATCCTTTTTTGCCGGCATTCTACATTTTAATGGGAATTCTTATTGATGTTTGCTTCTTCGCCTTTGCCAGATTCAATAAATCAATGGTTTTCTTCGGATTGGTTGGCGGATTGGCCTACATGATGATTCCCCTTGGCAGGATTTTCGTCAACATCCTTTCGGGATATCCATACATGAATCTTTTGAAAAACACTCCGGCTGTTGTGCTCTCAACCCATTTCCTTTTCGGATTTGCAGGCGGAATCCTTGGTTTTTCAATGGTTTATGCTTTTAACCGCCTGAAAAAATAATCAATATCAAAAATGCTCTCATTAAAAAGCTATATCATTCGATATGCAAATTTATCCATAACGATTTGGGTATTTAGCTTTCTTACAGTTGGCATAATATTTAATGGATGCAAAGAAGATGAAGAGGTTTTTCCCTATCCCGAAATTTCTTTTGTCATCGAAAACGGATTTCTGCACAATGACACCTTGCTTTTAATTGGTGACACGGTGAAAATCGGAATCATTGCCAAAACCTCAAGCGATGATGAACTGACTCATTTTAATTATTCTGTTACCCAGGATGGGATAGAAAGTTCGGTGGATACCGGAATCTGGACCAATCAATTCACCTACACAAAGCAAATAGTCAAAGGCGTTGCCGAAAACGAAACCTGGGAGTTTTATGTGCGCGACCGCGAGGGAAGAAAATCTCAGGTTATTACCCTGACACTCACAAAAAATGAGGCCTCGCTTTACGGAAACATCAGGAAAATTCCTTCAATCATCATGGGAGCTCAGAACAACACAACAACCGGAAGTTTCTATTCGCTTTTTGAGGAAACATTGTTCAATCTTGATGCGGCATTTGCCAATCAGGAAAAAGTTGATATTCTATATTATTTTGATCTGCTTACAGGCGAAGACAATACGATTTCATCTCCCGGAGCAAATGTGGATGCATCGGTTTTTCCCGGTGCAAGCGGCTTGTCAAATTGGACAATCTTGAATACCACCCGTTATGTTTTTCAGGATTCTGTTACCATTGAGGAATTTGACAATTGCCACAACGACAGTCTGATTTTATACAACACCTTCGAATTTATGACCGGGAAAAGAAAAGCAAAAAATCTGCAGCCGGGTCATATTTATTCCTTCATCACCAACAACGACGGCAAAAAAGGAATGTTCAAAGTGGTCAATGTGACTGGTGCTGAAGAGGGAATCATTGAAATTGAGGTAAAAATTCAGGAATGAGAATATTCAACACCATATTGCTGATTTTATTGATCTGCCAGACATATGCCCAGGTCAACGACACCACCCCCGTCATGATCGACGAAGTAGTGGTAACCGCCACCCGTGGTGAAAGAATCGTAAAAAATGTGCCTGGAAAAATAGACATCATCAGCTCAGAAAAAATTCAGGCTTCACCGGTATTGAATATTGACGATATTTTAAGAACATCAGCCAATGTGTATGTTAACCGAAGCTGGGGAATCTTCTCAAAAAACTCGAGTGTGACCATGCGCGGACTGGAAAGCAGCGACCGCACCCTGATCTTAATTGACGGCGTTCCTAAAAATAAACTCTCAGGCGGCTCGGTCAACTGGCATAATGTCAATCCCGACGAAGTGGAACGAATCGAAGTGATTAAAGGTCCGGCCAGCGCGCTCTACGGTACAAACGCCATGGGCGGAGTCATCAACATCATCACCAAAAAGCCGCAGGAAAAATTATCAGGAAACATCAAGGCATTTGCAGGAAAATACAATACACTGGGTTCCTCGCTGAACCTTTCGGGCAGCAAGATCAAAGAAAATAAGGGCTTTTACTGGGGGATCAACGGATTGTACAGACAGGGCGACGGCTACATCTTTGAACCAGCCGAAGCACTTGATTCAACTGACACTGAGACTTTTCTTACCGAGTATGGCGGCGGAATAAAAACAGGTTACCAGATCAGCAAAAACAACAGCATCGAAATTGCCTATGATTACTATGACGAGCTGCGCGGAGGCGGTGTACAGGTGCATGAAGAAGACGGCAGCTATGACAAAGCAAAAACCCATCAGGGAAGAATCAATTATTCGGGAAAAATTGGTAAAACAACATTGAAAGTACTGGCTTCCATGCTCAGGGAAGATTATTACAGTCAGAAAGAATCCCTGAACGATTTTTACGAATACAAACTGTCCGATGCCTCCACAGTAAAAAATGACAAAGGAGTGTGGATGATCGCCGGGAATGAGCTTTTCAAAAACAATTATATTACGGGAGGCATTGAAATAAGGACCGGAGATGTAAACGGAAACGAGACTTACCGTACCACTCCCGACCTGATCAATTACGAAGGATTTCTCAATGTTTATGCACTTTTTTTACAGGATGAAATCAATCTGGTGAAAGAAAAACTAAAAGTCATTGCAGGATTGCGAAACGACATCATCACCTTTAATAACGGGTGGCAAACTGTGGATGATCCATCAAAAGAAACAGGATTCACAGAAAGTTTCTATGAAAAATTTGACAACCATCAATGGTCGGCTTTTTCACCTAAACTGGCTGTAAAATACTTATTTAATTCACTCTCGGATGTTTATGTTTCCTTTGCCACAGGATACAAACCACCAAAAATTGATGATTTGTGCAAATCGGGGAAGATCAGAAAAGGATTCCGGTTGGCCAATCCGGAGCTACGTCCTGAGAAACTATTCACCTACGAAGTCGGATATTCCAGGATTTTCCTTAAAAAAATAAAAGTCAGCACAGCCGTATACTATTCAAAAGGAATAGATTTTCAGTATCTGATAGGAACCGGAGATACCCTTGAGGTAGAAGGATCTGATCCAAAACCCATTCTGACCAGAGAGAACATTGCCGAAGTAGAAATTTACGGAGGAGAACTATCAGTCAATTATCAAGTTGTTAAAAGCATCAGTTTCAACCTCAATTATTCATACAATCATTCCATCGTTCTGGATTACCAGATGGAAGAAGGAAATCCCTCCAAAGATTTATCAGGACTGTATCTGATAGAAGTGTCGCCGCACCTGTTTTACGCCGGAGCCACCTGGAAAAACAAACTGTTAAACTGCCATCTGAACTGCACCTACACAGGCAGTCAGTGGGTAGATGATGAAAACACCCAATTACTGGAAGATTATTTTTTACTGAACATGCGGCTTTCGAAAGAGTTGAAAAGCGGCTTAGGTTGCTGGATTGATATCCAAAATATATTGGACAATCAGTTTATTGACCGCAAATCGCAGCTTTCGCCGGGGAGGTTTGTTTTGGGCGGAGTGGGGTTTAGGTTTTAAATTTTATTCACTAAAGATTCGAATGAAATTACTAATCATAATTTTGCAAAATCAAGTTTGTTTGCATACTTTTGTAATCATAATAATAAATATATGGATAAAATTGATAACGAAATTATGATACCGGAAGAAGTAATAATGAGTAAAATTTACTTTATCAGGGGGCAAAAAGTAATGATTGACAGGGATCTTGCTGCATTTTACGGAGTAGAAACAAAAGCATTAAAACAAGCTGTAAAACGTAATATTGAAAGATTCCCTGATGATTTTATGTTTGAAATGACAAAAGAAGAGTTTGAAATTTGGAGGTCACAGTTCGTGACCTCCAAATCAGATATTATGGGACTACGTTATGCCCCTTTTTGTTTTACAAATATTGGAGTTCCCCAGTTATCCACAGTATTAAAGAGTAAAAAGGCAATTATGATTAACCTTCAGATAATGCGGGTATTTAATAAAATGATGCTCATGTTAGCAACTCACAATGAAATTTTTCAAAAATTAGAACAATTACAACGAAACGACATGGAGCAGGATAAAAAAATAATGTTGATTTTTGAATACCTGAAACAATTTGAAGAAAACAGGCAAAGGGAGTCAGATCAGGCAGAACGAAAAAAAATTGGGTTTAAAAGAGATACTGAATGAGAAATAGTAAATAAGTATTAACAGATACTGACCAAAATCATATTTTCCCCTCCAATCTTTCCAAATAAACATTTGGATATCATGATTTAAATTATTTATTTTGCGATATGAAAAGATTTGCATTTCGATTAATTATCATTTCATTAATAGCGGTTTCAATTTCCTCGTGTAAAAAGGAAAAAGAAAACCTGCCACCGGTCATTCAGATTGTTGCTGTTTCGGGAAATACCGTTAACGGCGATACAATTGCAATTGGCCATCCCATAAAATTCAGAATTAAAGCCGAAGGCATTGATGCCAATATTACCAATTTTACAGTAAAAATTACCAGTGAAGGAGAAACCAGAACACTTGTTGATTCGGGACTGAATTCTGAAGGGTTTGTCTTGGATAAAACTTTTTTCCAGGGAATTGAAGATGATGCAACCTGGACTTTTCAGGTCATGGATCGAAATCGCCTGACTGCATCAATTTCTCTAAAACTATTTAAAGATCCTAACTCAACGTTCGGCGGAATTATTGAATTTCCCGAAATCACCATGGGATATCAGAACAATACAGAATTTGGTCATTTTTTCCTCAACGAATTGAGCAAGATTTATTTTCAGGATTCGGCTACTTTGTTTCAGAATCAGGTAAACTTTTTGGTGTATTTCAATTTCAGGGCAGATGACGGACCAGAATTGCCATCGCCTACTTTTTCTTCACCAGGTGAAGATGCCAGTTTCTATGGAGAACTTTACACCGATTATTACACTTATATTCCTGATTGGTCTACATGGAATTACACAAAATATGACATTCGCGCCGATAACGGTGTTTCTGCCGTTGATTTTGTTTCGGCTCATAATGACAGTCTGCTCATCGTTTCATACGACAATGTCTGGGGAAAGAAAAAATATAAATGGGCTATGCCCGGTACTATTATTCCTTTCCAAACGGCTGGTGGAAAATTGGGATTAATCAGGGTTCTTGAAGCCGATACCGTTGATACCGGAAAAATTAAGTTTGCAATGAAAATTCAATTATAAAATTACTAACATTTAATATTAAGTCTATGAGAAAAACTTTACTTTCAGTTTTATTTGCCTGCATGGCAAGCTTTGCCTTTTCACAGGCCGATACAATTACCGGTTGGAACTTTATAGATCCTGCTGACGTTGAATTCAATGCCAATATGGGTTTAAGCGGCAACCTGGGATATGACATGAGGGCTGAAGATACTTCATTTGTTGAAAGAACTTCTACTCTGACAAACGGAGCCAACGGTACTGATGACTATGCATTAACTGCCGAAGACTGGCAAGATGGCGCCAACGCCAAATACTGGTCAATTAAATTTAAAGCCGATGGTTATGGCAATTTTAAATTATGGTCAAAACAGCGCTCAGGCAACACCAATCCTGGTCCGAAATACTTCAAAGCTCAGTGCAGATTGGGAAGCGGTGCCTGGATGGATATCGTGGGTGGTGACATTACTGTTGGAAACGATTGGACAACAGGCGTTTTAACCGAAGTAGCTTTACCAGTTGAAATGAATCATCCCGGAACATTGTCAATTCGTGTACGTTGGATCATGACTTCAAACGAAGGTCTTACTGGTGTTGATGTTGATTCACTTGGTACCTCAAAAATTGATGAGGTACTTGTTACCGGAGAAGATTTAACTGGCGTTCAGACCGTTCTTTTTGAAGATATGGTAAGTGTTTACCCAAATCCTTCAAATGGTATTGTAAACATTGAATCTCCTGAGGAAATTGCAAAAGTTATTCTTGTAAACAATATGGGCCAAATTGTTGGTCAGTTTAATGGCAACACAAATCATGTTGTTTTAAACTCTGAAAATCAGCCCGAAGGATTATATTTCGCAATGATTTTCTTCCATAATGACAACACTCCAACTACAAAAAGAATAATTATCAGCAAATAAATTACTCAAAAAGGTTGCCAAAAGATCGATAAGGTTTTTTGGCAGCCTTTTTTTATTTTATGAAATTCATCCTGCTTGCCATATCAATATTTTTTTACTTAAACTGCTGTTCCCAAAATATCAGCGGATATATCTATGACCCTGAAGGAAATCCCTTAGAATTTGCAAGCGTAGTAATTGATAGTTCCTCATTGGGAGCTGCTACAAATTCAAAAGGATTTTATGAATTTAAAAATGTTGGTCCGGGACGCCATGTAATTTCAGTCTCTTATCTTGGATATGCTTCTCAAAATAAAACTGTCAAAGTTCAGGGAGAGAAAAACACGATATGTAATTTTAATTTAGCCCGAACAAGTATTATTTCTGACCCAATTATTGTCAGAGCAAACAGAGATGAAGCCGGACTAGTAGCTGTACCGGCAAGAATAACCATGCTGCCTGCAAAAAAAATTGAACAATCAGCCGGAACAAATATATCGGATGTGCTTGGAAGTATTGCCGGAGTTGATGTTAAAGATGACAATGGAATATATTCATCACAAACTGTTGTTTCGTTGCGAGGACTTGGTGGAGACAACCAGTCAGGTACACTTGTGTTGCTTGACGGAAATCCTGTAAATAAATCTGATGCCGGATCAGTTAACTGGAACATGTTCGAAAAAGACAATATTGAAAAAATTGAGGTGGTTAAAGGTCCGGGTTCCGTTCTCTTCGGCAATAATGCCATGGGCGGAATCATCAACATCATCACAAAAAAACCTGTGAAAAAATTATCCCTGAACACAAACTTATTTTACGGGACTTATAACACTTTCGGCGGAAAAATTTCAGCCATGGGCCGCACCGACAACAGCCTGTTCTATTGGAAAATGAATGCCGGATTCAAAAAAAGCGATGGTTACATTAATACTCCCGATTACATCATTAAAGAAAATGACACCATTGTTGTTCCGGTTTTTCTGGATGAATGGAATGCTTCAATTACTGCAGGATTTCAGCCTACGGAAAGAAGTCTCGTTGAAATTTCATTTAATGTTTATGACGACCAAAGAGGGCGTGGAGTAAAAATATTTGAAGAATCGGGCGCGAATTCGGAACATGATACTTATTACACTCTGGGCAAATACCGTGGAAAGTTAAAATCAACCTCTGTCTATCTGAATATTTACAATTACCACGAAGATTATAATCGTCTGAATGAATACTATTCCATGAGTGAATATAAACTTTATGAGGTAAACTCAAAAAGAGATGACAGTGGGTTAAAGCTTTGGTTTGAATCGCCATTCAAAAAAATATTCAATCTCACTTACGGTGCTGAAATTAAGGCCGGATCGGTTGATGGAGCAGATGTTTATTATTCATCTACAGATGTGGTTACCAATAAGGGAAAAATAGAACTTTACGGAGGTTTTTTTCAGGTCAAATCAAAAATAATACAAAACAAACTCTTTTTGGTTTCAGGTATTCGTTACGATCTTTCGAGGTTTCATGATGCTTTGTTTTCAATCGAAAACCCCTCTTATTCCATCGAATATCTTGCCGATTATCAATTTTTTGATATTCCTGTTGAAACATACGGCGGATTTAGTCCCAAATTTTCTCTGGAATATTACCTGAATGATAATTTAAATGGATACGCATCTGTTGGAAAGGGATTCAGGGCTCCAATACTTGAAGATCTTTGCCGTACCGGAAGAAAAAAAATCGGTTTTAAAATTGCAAATCCAGACCTAAGCTCAGAATACATCATGAACTATGAAACGGGCTTTAATTATTCGAAAAAACGGATTAAAACCGGAGTCTCAGTCTATTTCATGTCGGGGAAAGACTTTATGTATTATCTGAGCACAGGAGATTCAGTTAACCTCGGTTACACCATAGCACCGGTTTTTAAAATGAGCAACATTAGTAAAGTTGAGGTCAAGGGACTTGAGTTGGAAGCAGAATATTCATTGCCCGAAAACTTTTCCGTTTATGCAAATTACACTTACAACCAATCTGTTATCAAAGAATTTGTAAAAACTGAAAGCGGAGTTGACACCGATCTATCAGGAAAATTTCTGACAGATATTCCTGATCATAAATATTCCTTCGGAGCAAATTATAAACACAAATGGATTTCTGCTTCAATCTCTGCAAAATATACGGGCACACGATGGGTAAATGAAACCAACACCATTGATTACAACTACCTGCGTTCGGCAAAATATCCGGCTTACACAAATTACAATTTTAAAATCTGGAAAAACATCAAAGAATTGACTCTGACTTTTAGCATTGACAATATTTTAAACACCATTTACACCGACAGCAACGGGTACAGATGTCCGGGCCGTTTCATGCTATTTGAAGCTAAATACAAGTTTAATAAATGATATACAAGAAGTTAATAATTTAATACCAAGAAAAATGAAAATCAGAAATTACATCATCGCAGTTGTTTTATCTGCTGTAACAGTAGCTTTCGTATCCTGCAACAAACAGGAAAACAAAAAAGAAGGTGAAGCAGAAAAACAAAATGTTCAGGTCGCTATTGTTGATACGGCTGACCAGAACAATAATTTTTACGACAATGAGGAAACATTCGAACTTAAAACTTCAGAACTTGAAGTAGTTGGTGAAATAAAAAATCCGGGGAAAGTTGATTTTTCAAAACTTCCCGTTCACTCTGTAATTGTGAAGGAAACTCTGTTAAAACCCGATGGAGATACTTTCATCGGTGCCTACAGATATGATGGTTATTCACTATTTGACATATTGAGTAATTTTCAGCTAGACAAAAAAAATGCTGAAGATTTCAGACCCATCATCGACCTGTATGTTGAAATTGAAAATGCAAAAGGCGAAAAAGTGGTTTTAACATGGGGAGAAATTTTCTATCCCAATCATCTTCATGAAATAATTATTGCTAATGGTGTGATGCGAATTGTTCCGTCGAAAACCAAAGAACTATGGTCAATTCCTGAAAGCAGCCGTCTGGTTGTGTCATCAGACCTGATTACTGAAAGGAACATTTCTTCGCCGGTTAAAATAACAGTCAAATCATTTGACATCAATTTAAAAGTTGAAAAAGGAAAAACTCCTTTATTCAGCGACAATCTGAACATGGTTGTAAATGGCGATACCGTTGCAAATCTTAAATCAAATCCACAAGGACTTCAAATTCAGAAACTTCATACAATATTTTATGGACGCGGTAGAGGTATTCACAGCACCACTCCGTTTACCGGAACATTTCTTAAAGAATTTGTTGCTAAATTTGTAACCAGAACAAAAGAATCATTGCAAACCGGATTATTTGTGGTGGCTGCCGATGATGGTTATCGCTCGGTTTATTCATACAGCGAAGTATGCAACAGAAACGATCAGGCTGATATCCTTCTGGTATTCCGTCCCGAAGAAAAAGAAGATGCTGTTTTCAGGACATTCCCATCTTGCGATTTCTTCTCTGACAGAGCAGTTAAAGCCATTACAGACATTTATTATTTTGGAAAATGAAAAAATTTATCTCTAAAATTGCAGTCCTGATTACCGGACTGGTTTTTCTTGTTTCATGCAGTAATACTGAGGAAAATAAGAAACTGATTATTTTTCACGCCGGAAGTTTATCCGTTCCCATGAAAGAAATTGCCGAAGCATTTGAAGAAGAAAACCCGGGAGTTGAAATTCTCATGGAAGCAGCCGGCAGTCGCGAATGTGCCAAGAAAATCACTGATCTGAATAAAGAATGTGACGTGATGGTTTCGGCTGATTATGTGGTTATCAACAATCTGCTTATTCCCGATTTTTCTGACTGGAATATCAAATTTGCCGGGAACGAAATGACCGTTGTTTACCGCGATCAATCGAAGTTTTCAGATGAAATAAACGACACCAACTGGTTTGAAATCCTGCAAAGAGAAGAGGTGCTTTACGGACGTTCCGATCCCAATTCTGATCCATGCGGGTACCGGGCTGTTCTGACCATGAGACTGGCAGAGAAATTCTACAAAAAAGAAAATCTGGCAGCCACGCTCCTGGCCAAAGACAACAATTACATGCGTCCGAAAGAAACCGATCTTCTGGGATTACTGGAAACCGGAGCCATTGACTACATCTTTTTGTATAAGTCGGTAGCCATTCAGCACAAATTAAAATATATTGTACTCCCTGATAGCATTAACCTCAAAAAAGAGGAGCTTACCGATTGGTACGCAACCGTTTCAGTGGATGTGACCGGCAAAAAACCTGGCGAAGTAATCACCCACACCGGCGAGCCAATGGTTTATGGCATTACTCAGGTGAAAAATGCCCCAAACCCTGAACTTGCTGAAAAGTTTATTATTTTTATGCTCTCGGAAAAAGGCATGGCTATTATTGAAAAAAATGGTCAGCCGTCATTGGTTCCCTCTACCACAGAGACTTATGATAAAATTCCGGAAGGATTGAAAGGGTTTGCTAAAGGTAAGAAATGAGGTGGTCAGGCCTAAAGGCCTCTTCCCTCGAAGTATTACTAACCCCGGCCTTAAGGCCGGGGTTATTAACATCGATGAATGACAGACACATCATTAAAATACAGCCTCTTCAAATTAACCATGATCTTTCTTGGCGGATTGGTGCTGCTGTTTATTATTGCACCGATAGCAGGGATGTTTATCTCAAATTCGGGGAGCGGACTGGCTGAAGTGTCATCCAACAAAGATGTGATCAACAGCATCAAATTAACGCTGACGGTTTCGTTTTTCTCAACGGTTATTTTTGCCATCGGAGCCATTCCCCTCGCCTATTTTCTGGCCCGGAACAATTTTTGGGGAAAGCAAATTGTATCAGGAATCATTGATTTGCCTGTGGTCATTCCGCATTCAGCTGCCGGTATTGCCCTGCTTGGTTTTGTTTCGAGGGATACTTTTGTTGGAAAAGCTGCTGGTGCAGTGGGACTTGATTTTGTGGGGCATCCGGCAGGAATTGCAATAGCCATGGCTTTTGTCAGCGTTCCCTATCTGATCAATGCAGCCCGCGACGGGTTTTCGGCCGTTCCCGAGCGGCTTGAAAAAGCTGCTTTAAACCTGGGTGCATCTCCGGCCAGGGTGTTTTTTACCATTGCCCTCCCACTGGCTTGGAGAAGCATACTTTCGGGATTGATACTGATGTTTGCGCGAGGCATGAGCGAATTCGGAGCAGTCATTATCATCGCCTATCACCCAATGATTACCCCGGTTTTGATTTATGAGTGGTTTGGGGCATTCGGACTGGATTATGCCCGTCCGGTTGCAACAATTTTTATTGTGGTTTGTCTGGCGTTTTTTGTTTTGCTCAGGGCGGTTTCGTCGAAAAAAAAGTAGTTTTATTTTGAATTACATGAATGAATTATGCTTTTTTTTTACTTTTGTTACACTACAAAATAGCTGCAAATAAAATATGAGAAAAGAAAAAAGTATAGGGTTTATAATTTTTAGTGTCATTTCCATGTTGACATCCTCCTGCATTAACTGTGGTGAGGAGCATACAAAAATGAAGGATGAATTGATTATTAAAGCACCAAATAATAGTGATTGTGTTTTCATTAGCGATCAGGGAGATACCAATACTTATGTTTTAACATATAAAATGGACGGTACAGGTTGGGATGAGTCAATGGGATGTGAACATAGTGCTGACATATTGATCGTAACATATCAACCTGTTTTTTATGAGCCAGAACTTGGAGATGAAATTATTCAATTTAATATTATAGCAGAACATTCATGGGGTTTACACGAATATGACAGAAATACTATTTCGTATAATGGAAAACTGTATAATGATGTTTTAATTGATAGTTTAAAAAGTAACAGAAAGTATTTTTATAGTTTCAAATATGGCTTGTTAAAATTTATAAAAGATTCCGTTCAGTGGGAATTAAATAATTTTAACGAACTATTTCCTGAAGGTAAATAATAAAATTGATTCATGCTTAGAATAACCAACATATCCAAAAAATTTTCAGATTTTGCCCTGAACGAAATATCATTCACAGCAGAAAAGGGTGAATATGTTGTGGTCCTGGGGACTTCCGGAGCAGGAAAATCGATGCTTTTGGAGATTTTAGCCGGATTGGTGAAGCAGGATAAAGGTGAGATTTTCCTTGATGGTTCTGATATCAGCCATAAAAAAATACAGGAAAGAAATATCGGGTTGGTTTTTCAGGATTATGCCGTTTTTCCTCATATGTCTGTGAGAAAGAATATCGCTTTTCCGTTGAAAAGCAAAAATGCCGGCAGGGAAGAAATAAATTCAATTGTTGAACGGCTGGCCGGTGAGATGAAAATCAGTCATCTGCTTGAGAGAAACCCCGAAACCCTGTCGGGTGGAGAATGTCAACGGGTAGCCCTCGCACGCACGCTGGCTCTTGATCCGGCTGTATTATTGCTCGACGAGCCACTTTCATCACTGGATGCTTCGGTCAGGTTTGAAATGCAGAGCATGCTCAGGAAACTTAATCAGAACGGACAAACCATTATCCATGTTACCCATGATTTTTTTGAAGCTGCAGCCCTGGCACACAAAATAGTGGTAATTCATGAAGGACAGGTTATACAGACCGGCACACCCAAGGAAATATTCAACAATCCGAAGACAAAATTTATTGCAAATTTCACGGGAATCAGGAATTTTTTCAGCGCAAAAAGAATCTCGGAAAATATTGCCATTCTTGATGACAAATTAAAGGTAGTAGTTGCAGGCGAAAAAGTCGGTCAGTATACCAATGCCTATTTCAGGGCCGAAGATGTTGTTTTATCTAAAAACAAGCTTGAATCAAGTATCGCCAATGAGTTTGAGGGGACAATTTCGGAAATTGTTCCAAATGTGAATTCTGTTGAGGTTATTGTTGATGCTGTATTGAAAATTTCAGCTATTATTTCAATACAATCGTATGAAAAAATGGAATTAAAAACCGGAGCAAAGATTTGGGTTGGTTTCAAAGCCAGTACTATAAAAATGGTATGACAAAATTGACTCTCAACTACCAAATTAGGTGGTTTTTATTTTAAAAAGAGGAATATCGAACAAAGCCTGCCCCGTACTTTAGTCGGGGGAACACCGATTTATGATTTTTGAACTTAGTAAACTTCCTAAATCGAATATCAATATTCCTTGTTCTTAAATCATCTTCATTTTTACAACTATTTCCTATTTAATGTAAACAACTAAAAATCAGTTGTGCTTTAAATATTAGAAACTAAAACCCCGCATACAAATACTGAATATCCCCGCTTTCGGTCCAGGCCAGCAAATAAACCAGTAATGCAACAATTGCAGTTTTGATGATGATATTGATTATTTTTTTCTTCATTGGTACTGCTCTTTGATTTTCAGGTAAATGAGATATGCTCCGTATGATGAATGATGCTGATGATCAATGAATGTCCCTGCCACATTTGAAATATCGGTGGCATCAATGTACCTCGCTCCTTCCCCATCGAGTAGTTTTTTAATATTTTCCGTGACTTCGATATAGCCAGGCAGGTCGCCCGGACTATATTTCTCAATAAACCTTTGGTTGTATGGTCCGACAATAAATGTGGCATCTATTTTAAGATCTTTGCACAATCTGACAAAGGCGGTCAGCTCTTCGTAACGGTAATTTACCGATTTATCAATGGATTTAAACCATTCCTTATTTTTGAATGATTTATCTATATTCCAGACCGTATCAATGTTCCTCAGGTCAATCTTACCGAAATTTTCAAAATTATTCAGGGAAGAAGATTCCGGGTAATAAACAAATTGCTCGTTGTACAAATCAGGGTCAATTATAAAATTAAGATGATTAAAATAACTTTCCCTAATCTTACGGATATAATATTCAGCAGAAAAACCGGCCATGCTTAAAAAATTCAGTTTATCGACATATTCCCTCACGGGTCCAAAATATCTTGCATTTTCATCTCCCGACACCGAATTACAAAGATTCACAATGCTATAACGGTTCCAATAAGCCGTACTGACCTTGCATAAATCAGTCCGCCAATAAACAGGGTTAATAAAATAAATAAGTTTTAGTCCGTTTAGTTCATCAACATGTTTTAAAAATAACGGGATATACAATCCACAAGTTCTGCCTGCCCCGGCCAACAAAGAAAATTTGGTTTTCATCGCATGATCACTGTTAAGAAAATCATAATAATTTCCGTTGGTAACTTCAGTAGTTTCTGAAGTGCCTAAAACCAAAACTCCATTATTTGACCTGATTGCATTAAAAAAATCTCTAACGGCAGGATTGTCATCATATTTAATACAGATACCTTTCACTGAAAAAGGCTGTTTATCAATACCCCCCTCAAATTCAGGAATAAGCAACTTTCCTGCAACCAAAAGCAAAAAAATTGTCACCAGGATGAATTTTCCTGTTTTCGCCAGATAGGATGTTTTATAAAATTCCCTCATTTAAAATATTTCAGTCATTATTTTCACAATACTGTCGTGCTGATAATTAAAGAAAAACCAGCCAACAGTAACAAAAACAAATGTTATTATAATACTCAGAACCATATACATCCTTGTTTCTGAAAATTTTAATCCGGGCTTCACTTTTGTAAGCCAGATTTTATTTACCGCCAATCCCAATCCATGCCACAACCCCCAATAAACAAAATTAATGGTATCTCCGTGCCAGATGCCGCAAATGACGAAAGTAATAATATAGGCAGCAATTGAAACAGGCAGTCTTTTCTTTGTTTTAAAGATCCGGTTAATGAGGTCAATTACAGGCTTGAATACATAAATCTTCAGAAAAAAGGAGAAAGTGATGTGCCATCTTTTCCAAAAGTCAGAAAGGTTTGTGGAAAAATATGGATTGTTAAAGTTTTCAGGCGTTTTGATGCCGAAAAGATAAGCCATTCCGATGGCAATATCGCTGTATCCCGAAAAATCAAAATAGATATAGGCGGAATAGGCCAGCAGACTAATTATCAGGGCACCAGAATGAGAAAAATCCGTTAAAAGAACAGAATAATCAAGAGCATATTCGATCACAAACGGAACTATCAGTTTTGTTTTAACAGCTCCGATAAAAATTCTTGAAACGCCCGCAAAAAACAAAGTCCATGAGTATTTGTTCCTGCGGTTTCTTATCCAGTAATGAAAATTTCTGTACTGATCAATGGGGCCGGCCAGGTAACTCGGAAAAAAGAATATATAATTCAGGAAACTCAATACATCAGAGCGATTTATGCTTCCCTTTTTAGATTCAACAAGCCAGTGGACATATCTGAAAATAATGTAGGACAATCCCAGTTTCTGGACAGAAATAACCGGAGCACTCAAAAACTCCAGCATGGTATTATTGATGAGTAATCTGAATGTCAGGTAATTTCGGATAAGAAATAGGAAGATTACAAGGAAAAGAAAGATAAAAAGGAGGAGGCTATATCGCTTCTTCTGTAAAAGTTTACCTGCAAAAAACACTACGATGCTGAGTAATCCGAGAACGATCAGACTGTGTTCGCCTGAAAAATTGAGCAGAATAATAATGCTGGAAGCAAAAATGATCAGATTTCTGATAATAGCTATGCGTATAAACTGACTAACTGTGCGATAAACAGCGAGGAAAGCAATAATCTCGATAAACAGCTGATAATTATTAAACAGCATAAGAATGAAAAGCAGCAAAAGTAATAAGATAAGTCAATATTAACAAGTGCTTAAAACTCTTTTCCCATAGCACCTTACTTTTTTTGATAATTCAAATAAATGATTGTAGATTTGCGCGGAAAATTTAACTGAATGAAAGAAGATTGCTTTAAAAAAAATATTGCAATATTGCTGTCAATAGCGGCAGGATTCTTTTTCATTTCGTCCATTCTATCTGAGGAACAGAAGGTTATTGCTGAAAATCTTTTGACCTCCGATAACATTCCCTTAAAACCGGGACAGGAATATACCGAATCAGATTTTTCATTTTTGGAATTTGCTACATTGCCTGAGATGACTGGTATTTATTACATCTCAGATCCCTGCAGAAACCATTTTGCAGGATATGTTCCAATAACTGAAGAGACTGTTTCTGTAAAATTTGGCGCAAATGAAAAAAAGGAAAAACACATCATGAACAAAGTCTTAAGAATTTAAAAACTAACAATAAACAAGACAAAAAAAACTAATAATTAAAAACTTAAAAACACTTTTTATGCTCAAAATCTTATCTTCAAAGCCGTTTATATTTCTAGCGGCACTTTTAGCAATGGTAGCGATACCGGTTGCTTCTTTTGCTTCGGGACAGGGAGCAGGAGGAAATGATGATGTACCTTCAATTGGCCCTGTTCGTGTTGAGTTTATTATTTTTGCTTTGACTCTGATCGGCGTTGCCCTTTTCCACCACAAAACCATGCATGTTGCTCTAACCGGTTTGGCAGCAGTAATTCTTTTCAAGCTCATTTTCAATCCGAGTTTAAATTTCATGGAACATTTCTTTGGTTCCAATGGTTTCATGGATCAAATTACCGACCCTGAAATGCGCCAGGGCGAATGGTCAGTTTTGCTTAACCTACTTGGATTACTCTTTGGTTTTGGTATACTGGCAAAGCATTTCGAGCTTTCAGGAATTCCAAAAGTGCTACCCAATATTTTACCAAATGACTGGAAAGGCGGATTGATATTATTATTCTTTATCATGGTGATGTCATCATTTCTTGACAACATTGCTGCCGCAATGATTGGTGGTACAATTGCCATGGTTGTTTTTAAAGGAAAAGTTCATATAGGTTATCTCGCAGCCATAATTGCGGCATCAAATGCCGGAGGTGCCGGTTCTGTTGTAGGAGACACAACCACCACTTTAATGTGGATTGATGGTGTAAATCCTCTGGCCGTTACCCATGCTTTTATTGCATCAATTGCCGCTTTCTTTATTTTCGGTATTGTTGGTTCAATGCAACAGCATAAATTCCAGCCAATAGTTTCTGACGCACAACAGGGAGTTAAAATTGAATACATGAGACTCGTTATTGTAGTTTTAATTCTGGTCGGTGCCATTGCAACCAATATATTATTTGACCTACCTGCATTAGGTGTGTGGATTGCCATATTATTAGGAGCAATTTTTACAAAAACACCATGGGAAGAAATCAAACATTCATGGATGGGAACTGTATTTTTAATGTCTCTTGTTACCATTGCATCTTTAATGCCTGTTAATGAACTTCCTCCTGCCTCCATGTGGTCAGCATTTGTTCTTGGATTTGTTTCGGCAGTATTTGATAATATTCCATTGACAAAGCTTTGCCTGGAGCAAGGCGGATATGACTGGGGTATTTTAGCTTACAGTGTCGGATTCGGCGGTTCCATGCTTTGGTTTGGATCATCAGCCGGTGTTGCTCTTTCAAATATGTATCCTCAAACAAGAAATACTGTTCAATTTGTTTCCAAAGGATGGCATGTAACTGTTGCCTATATCATCAGTTTCTTTGTGATGGTGGGTATTGTCGGATGGCATCCTCACGATCCGCATAAGAAAGAAGACAAACAAAAAACAGAACAAAAAGAAGAAGCAAAAACTCCCGATGAAAATGTACCGGAAGAAACTCCGGCAGAATAAAACAAAAAAAAGGAACCCTTTGGTTCCTTTTTTTTTGCCTTAAAGGCTGCTAAATATATTAACCTGAATATTCCCGGTTACAATCCGCCCCACATAAGCACATAAGTCGCCACACCTGACAAATAGCCAAGAAGAGCGAGTAAACTGATGCGTTTCAGATACCAAATAAAATCAATCTTTTCGAGTCCCATTGCTGCAACACCGGCAGCAGAACCGATGATCAGGATGCTTCCTCCGGTACCGGCACAATATGCCAAAAGCTGCCAAAAATGACCGTCAACCACAAAATCAGCAGCATGACCGACAGCCCCAGTGCCTGCAATTTCATACATTCCCATTGCTCCTGCAACAAGCGGCACATTATCTACAATCGAAGACAATACTCCGATAAAAGTATTGATAACCACAATATTTTGTCCGGTGGCATCATTCATCCATACTGCAAGACCAGAAAGATGTCCGGCAGTTTGCAGAGCCGCAACTGCAGTAAGAATACCGAGGAAAAACAAAACAGTGGGCATATCAATTTTTGTCAAAACAGTTGCAACAGACAAACCTTTTTTAATATCAGTTGGTTTGTGGCGATGTAATATTTCAGATACAACCCATATTACTCCAAGTCCAAATAGCATTCCAAGATAAGGAGGCAAATGAGTAATAGTTTTGAATACCGGAACAAAAAGCAAAGCAGCCACTCCAAGTATCAAAAACAAAAGCTTTTCATTTGGAGTTGTCATATCCTGTTCATGAGAACTATCTGCTGGTCTCGTTACATTACCTTTCATAATAAAAGACAGCAATAGCAAAGGCACCACCATACTTACAAGACTTGGTACAATAAGGAAAGAAATAGTTGGAACAGTAGTAATATTTCCTTTTACCCACAGCATAATAGTTGTAACATCACCAATGGGCGACCAGGCTCCTCCGGCATTTGCTGCTAGAACAACCATTGCAGCATAAAACCACCTTGTTTTTTTATCATCAATAAGTTTTCTCAGCAGAGCTACCAAAACAATTGTTGTTGTAAGATTATCAAGAACTGCAGACATGAAAAAGGTAATAAAAGAGATAATCCACAGAAGCTTAACTTTATTGGTTGTCCTGATTTTATCAGTTATCAGTTTAAATCCCTGGTGACGGTCAACCATTTCAACAATAGTCATAGCACCAAGAAGAAAGAACAAAATCTCTGAAATTTCTGACAGGTGTTCTAACAAGGAATGCGGGTAAATAAACTTTGTCAATTCTTCATGCGACGCACCCTCAAACCCGGGTTTTCCTCCAAGAATTTCATCTGCTCCAAACATAAGCAGCACCCATGAAATAACACCTGTTAATAAAGCAGAAGCTGCCTTATCAACTTTAATCGGATGTTCCAATGCAATCATGGTATACCCGATTATAAAAACAACAATCATTAATACAAACATAATATCACATTTTTTAATTAATATTTTAATAATAAACAAGCAATAGCATAAAATGATTGCTATTGCTTGTTTTTTTTTAAAGATTACTGATTGATATTATTGCTGAGATAACATCAATCATGTTGCTTTTTCGCATAATCTTTTCTAACAATAAAAACTTAAAAACGCAGCTAAATTATAAAGGGATATAGACTTTATGAAGTGGGCGGTTCAATTCTAATTACTTTCTAATTTATGGTACTACAAAAACACCTTATAATTGATATTTTATTTTTGTAAATATCTAAAAATAAAGCGTTTTTATATATCGCAGGTAATTGCTATTGAAATCTATTTATTCAGTTTACTTTTCCTTATACTGTAACTAAAGTAAATTACAAATCCGATTGCCAACCATGCCAGCAGTCTGTACCAGTTTGCCCAACCGAGACCATAAACCATTGCTCCGCAAACCAGGATGCCAAGAATTGGAACAACGGGTACCCATGGAGTTTTGAACTGACGGGGTATTTCGGGATGGGTTTTGCGCATGATCAATACTCCGGCACTAACAAGCATGAAAGCAAACAGGGTACCAATGCTGGTCATATCGCCCACTATGTCATCAGGGACAAAGCATGCAAAAATACCTACAAATAAAAAGAAAAGAATATTTGATTTATAAGGTGTTTTGAATTTCGAATGTGTTTCTGAAAATATTTTTGGAACGAGGCCGTCGCGGCTCATGGAATAAAAAACCCTTGATTGGCCGTAAAGCATTACTAGAATAACAGATGAAAATCCGGCAAGAATTGCAACAGTTACTAATTTTGCCAGCCAGTCGTATCCGGTCATATAAGTTTGAATGGCATAGGTCACGGATGCTTCTTTTCCATAAGTTCTGAAGTCCTCAACAGAACCCACTCCGGTTAAGACATAAGAAAACAAAATATATAAAACAGTACAAATAACCAGTGAACCCAATATACCAATTGGCATAGCTTTTTTTGGATTTTTAGTTTCCTGGGCAGCCGTAGAAACCGCATCGAAGCCAATGAAGGCAAAGAAAACTACTCCGGCAGCCGCTAAAATCCCCATTATTCCGCCAAAATGATGATCGACACCCTGAGCATCGGTGTAGGTGGTAGCTTCCGGAATAAAAGGAGTATGATTTGATTCGCTAATAAATGACCAGCCAAAAACAATAAATAAAATAACGATGGTCACTTTAGTAAGTACAATAATTGAATTAACCAGAGATGATTCTCTTGAACCTCTGATAAGCAGCAAAGTAAGTAATCCAACAATAATAAGTGCCGGTATATTCATAATACCCTGTTCACCGTTCATACCCACATCAAAGGGGGAATGGCTCCATTCATAAGGGATACTCAGGTCAAAATAGCCCAATAATTTATTCAGATATTCACTCCATGCGATACTAACGGTGGCAGCTCCAAGGGCATATTCTAAAATAAGGTCCCAACCGATAATCCAGGCTACCATTTCACCCATTGTGGCATAAGAATAAGTGTATGCACTTCCTGAAATGGGAATCATGGATGCAAATTCGGCATAGCACAAACCAGCAAGGGCACATCCGATACCGGCAAGAATAAAACCAATGGTAACGGCAGGACCAGCATTGTTGGCAGCAGCATCGGCAGTTCTGACAAACAATCCGGCTCCGATAATCGCCCCTATCCCAAGAGCAATCAGACTTACAGCAGTAAGAGATCTTTTAAGACTTTTATCTGAATCCTCGGTTTCTTTAAAAAGTTGGTCGAGGGGTTTTAATCTGAATAATTTTGACATGATAAATATTTTTAGCCATCAAATGTAAAAAACCTTTATTAAAAAAAATGTCTATTAATCAAAACTAATCATTAATCTGTTTCGTCACCGCTCACATGTTTTCCTTTACTGTAAACTCCCTCCCTTTTAAGGGTACCTTTTTCGTCGTAGGTTTTGAAAGTACCATCCATCAGATCATCAACATAGTGACATTCCTCTTCAATTTGTCCATTTTCATAAAAAGTGGCCATATAACCGTGTTTTTTGCCCTCTTTATATTCAATTTCAAGTTCTTTTTCTCCTGATTTGTAGTACATGGTAAACTTTCCATGTTTTTTTCCATAATTGAAATTGCGGTCGGCATATTTAAGTCCGCTTTCATACCATGAAGTTGATTTTCCGTGTTCCTTGCCATCAACATACATGCATTCCATTACTTTTCTGCCATTTTTATACCAGGAAATGTACAATCCATCTTCCTTACCATTTTTGTAAGTGCATTCTTCTTTTTTCTGACCATTATCAAACCATCTTTTTGCCAGCCCGTGCGATTCCCCTTTAAAATATGCCATATCGGTTTTCTGGATGCCGTTTTTATACCATTCCTTGTATGGTCCTTCCTGCAAACCATTCACGAACTTTCCATCGTAATACATTTGACCGTTGTCCCACCACGCCTGAAATTTTCCGTTTTTGAGTCCGTTTTTATATTCAGTAACAGTTCTTTTAAGTCCGTTCTCATATTTTGTATACGCCACTCCGGTAAAAGCTGAATTTTGTCCCTGCACATACATTTTCCCATCCTTATCCTCCAGAACATCTTCGAGAACACCCTGAAGGTCTGTTTCTATTCCAATTTCCTCAGCTGTAAGATCGTTTACTGAATTTCCTTTCTCGTCCCATTTTTTCGGAGTTCCTTTAATATTGCCATCAGCATAATGGGATTCACATTTTTTCACTCCGTTTTCATAGAACATAATGGATTTGCCGTCTTTTTTACCTTTATTGTAATTTGATTCTTCTTCAACCTGGCCATTTTCGTACCATGAAAGGTATTTTCCTGTTGTTATTCCATCATCATATTTTATAATCATCTTTTGTTTGCCATTGGGATGCCATTCTTTAAATTCGCCGGTCATTTTTCCTTTAGTAAATGTGCCTTCATAATGCATTATACCATCCTCATACCATCCGGAAAATTTTCCTTCCTTTTCACCTTCAAGATAGCTTGTTTCTACCTGTTTATTACCATTTGTAAAAAACCCAACTACTTTTCCTGAGAAAGGTTCCTTTGCGGTTTTAAGATAAACCAGTCCTTTTTTATGGATTACATCATTTATATTAACCGTATCTGTTTTGGCAACTTTTTTGTTGTCTCCTGTTTTTTCATCATTTTTTGAATTACAAGAAACAATTATTATAACAATTAAAAATAGAATCAGAACTTGTCTCATAACATCAGTTTTTTGTCGCAAACAAATATAATGGAAATGTTGAATTGACGAGATTTTAAAAAACAATTTTTCAGGATAATACAACCAACAGCATCTATTCATTGACAAAGGAGTCCTTTTATTTGATCAATAAAGAAAAAAAATGTACTACTGTCCTTGAAAATTGTTAATCATAAAGTTTTTTGCCATTCACCGAAAGATTAAGCTTCTTCCTCTGGTGTAAGATCCATAGCATCCTTCAGCATTTTCTTGGTATTCATTCTTTTCTCGAGAGTCAGAAGAATTGATGGCAATAAAATCAGATTGGTAAGCAGTGCACTAAGCAGAGTAATAGAAATCAAAATGCCCATAGATGCTGTACCGCCAAAGTTTGAGACTATGAAAATTGCAAAACCGAAGAACAATATAATATTGGTATAAATCATACTCAGACCAACTTCTTTAACTGTATTAAAAATAGAATTTGGTCCGGCACCCTTATTAAGCTGTGCGCGATATTCAGTAAGTATATAAATGGTTCCATCGGAAGCTAAGCCAAAAGCTATACTGAAAATCAAAATGGTTGTCGGTTTAAAGGGAATGTTAAAGAATCCCATAATTCCGGCTGTTACAATTAAAGGAAGCAAGCAGGGTATTTTAGAAAGCACGATAATGAGAATCGAGCGAAATAAGATCATTCCGATCAAAAGTATCAGCACAATTGCAATAAGGAGGCTAACGAACAAATGATAGAACAGATAATCATTTCCCTTGAGGAAAACGACGCTCTGACCGGTAATGCTCACATTGTATTCTTCCGGACTGAAAAGGCTGTCAATTTGAGGTTTTATTTCTCCCAGAAGCTCCTTAATCCTTATTGAACCAACGTCGGCCATTTGAAAGCTGACGCGTGTATATTGGTTTGTGCTGTCAAGGTAAGCTTTAAATTTATTTTCGTTACCTGAAACGGTTGACATATATTTTTTCAATTTATTCAGTTCCATTTGAGATGGCAAAATATATGCTTTTGGTTTTCCATTATTATAGGCCTGGTAGGCAAATTTTAATGCTTCAACAACAGAAAGGGGTTTTGAAAACTCCGAGTAAGAATTGATAATTTTCTGAAGTTTATTTATTTTATAAAGTGTTTTTCCATTTTCAGAGAAAACACCCTTTGGTTTTTTTGTATCTATCAGTATTTCAAAAGGCAAAACACCCTTTATATTTTTCTCAAAAAATTTAAGATCGGTATAAATCGGATCGTTTTTAGGGAGGTCATCCACCATAAAACCAACCGCGCTAATTTTAAACATACCTAATCCGCCTATTATTCCAATAATTGTTAGGGTAATATAAATTGCACGTCTTCTATGGTGCACCAGATAGTTGATTTTATCAATCACAAAATTGATGCGTTTACCTGATAAATGTTCTACCTTCTTTACCTTAGGTACAGGCAGATAGGTAAGAATAACAGTCAAAAAAGTCAATGCAACAAGATAGGATGCAATTACATTTATCCCGGCAACAATACCAAATTCAACAAGCAATGAACTGTTTGTAAAGTAAAATACGGCAAACCCGACAGCAGTGGTAACATTGGCAAGTAAATTTGACAATCCTACTTTTTTCACCATCATGGTAATGGCGCGCATTTTGTTTCCGTGCTTTAGAATTTCTTCCTGATATTTATTTGTAAAGAAAATGCAGTTTGGCAAACCGATGACAGTAATCAAAGGAGGAATCATGGCTGACAAAATGGTGATTTGATATCCAAAAAGATGGATGGTTCCCATTGACCATATTAATCCAATAATAACCACAACAAGTGAGTAGCCCACAACCCTTAAAGATCTGAAAAATAAAAACATAATCAGGGTTGTTACCACAATTGCGAGGATAAGAAACAATTCCATTTCACTTGATACAAGCTCCATGAATTTTGTGCGGATGTATGGCAATCCCGAAAAATGTAAATCAACATTATGTTTTTGAGAAAACACATCAGCTTCTTTATTTATTTTTTCTACAATTTCAATCCGGTCTTTTGAATTGAGCTTTTTATCATCAAAAGTGATAATGATAATGGTAGTGTTTGTTTCTTTATTAAGAATCAAACCTTCGTAAAATGGAAGAGAGTAAATTACATTTTTAAGTGAATCCAGCTCCTTTTGGGTTTTGGGTTTTTCCTTGAAAAGCGGGATAAATTCATATTTTTTAAGGCTGTCGTTTTTTGTAATGTTGTAGATACTGGCAATGGAAAGTACCTCTTTAATGCCTTCAATACTTTTTATTTTCGTTCCCAGGTCGTATAACCCGTTAAACATATCCAGTTTAAAAAGATTATCATTTTCAAATCCAATAACCATGATATTTCCGTCCTCTCCAAACATCTTTTTGAAAGAGGTGTAATCAATCATATCCTGATCATTTTCCGGAAGCGGCCTGACATAGGTATAAGACAATTCGATTTTAGTTGCCTGCCAACCCATGAATGCAGTTATGCCAAGTAAAACAAACAGTACAACTAATCGGTTACGTATTAATATGCTTGCAATTTTTCCCCACATTTTCTTCAAATAATTTGAACCGCAAAAATAGAAATATTTTTCAATGATTTAGTATTAAAAACATATTTATCAACAGAAGGCCATGCTACCTCTACCAATGAATTGATTGATTTTCAATAATAGTGCATTAATTTGAATCGGGTTCAATATTAAAAATTCCCTTCATTTCTTCTTTTTTACCGATTCCGAAAGTATATGTAACATTTATTCCAAAACGCTGGTTATCAGTGTAACGGTCACCTTCGGCCACAATTGAACCCTGGTTGATGTGATAACCCACCACCATTGTTTTGAAGATGTCGCGTCCGGTTATCCGGATTTTTAATTTTTCATCGAAAAAACTCTGTCTTATTCCGACATTCAGACTTCCAAACCGGTCGAGTTCATAGAAATTCATTTGTCCGTTTATCATCCAGAAGCCACTAAAAGTAAGCTTGGTATTTTTTGCCAGCTTTAAGGAATGAAAGGTGAATAAACGCCAACTTCCGCGTGAATATTCGAATGGATTTCCCTCATAATATCCATCAAACTCTGTCAGGTTATATTGAGCCCCCATGGCAAAAAAGTATGCTCCTCCGGGTGGAATTCCGGCCATGCCCCTGAAATAGGTCTCGGTGTTTTTTCCAAGATTATCGAATGTTCTGATTGCCACATCCTCGAAACGAGGGTCAGAATAGACCACTCCGGAGAAAATATCGGTGGTATAATTTCTTCCAATGGCAAAAATAGGGGTATCATCAAAGCTGATATTAAACTCAACATTATCGGTAAACTGTGGCTTCAACTCGGGATTTCCCGTTTCATACATATACTGATCGACAAAATTTATTGAAGGATTGAGCATTTGAAAATCCGGTCTGTTTATTGTACGTCTGTAAATCATATACCCATACAGTTCAATGCCCATTATTTTTATTACTCTGCGGCTTAAGTAAATATATGGAAACAAATCAACCCTGTTAACCAGAAAACTTGTATCCGACGGATATGCCTGCTGTCCGTTCATATAAGTATGTTCTAACCGCACGCCACCTTTAACCACAAAATTGCCTGAAAAAGTTCTTGATAATTGCAGATAGCCGGCATTGATATTTTCCTTATAATCATAAGTATTTGAACGGGAGTTATCTTTATACGACGAGTCATTCAGTATGATTTGGAAATCGCTTTCATTGTCAAAAACCTGATAACTGCTTTTTAAGCCCGATTCGAATTTCAGTTTCTTGGAAAAAAAGTATGTCAGGTCTGTTTGCAGCGTAAAATTATCCGAATTATTCCGGGTATTTCCTGCTCCCAGAATTGTCATTTCAATGGGATACAAATAATTATAGGAATAATCCTGATCTGAATTTCGGCTGTTTCGGCTGTAACTGAATTTATTATCCCATTCAGATCCACTGGTATCCAGTTTAATTTTATAGCCAAGATCCTGCTGAATATTCAGATGCCATGAGTCATTCTGCACATTGTTTAATACTTCGGACAGCTTAACATCATCTGCAACACCTGTAATATTAATATTTTCAGATTCTGAACCCGGTAGTGAATAATTGATTCGACCATCATAGGTAAAACTGCGTTTTTCGGTAAAATCAACACCCAGACCATACCCTGCATAAAACTGGTCGCTGGTGCGTCTGGTAATGGAATTTTGTGTCAGAAAAGTATCAGTCCTGAGTGTTCGTAAAGCGTTTAACTCTTCCTGGGTTTCATCATAATTGTAATTGACATTGAGGTAACGGGTAGATTTTTCGCCACTGTCATTAAATGTCAATCCGAGATTTCTGCTTCCATAGATTCCCTGACTCATTCCGGCATTGACAGATCCAAACCGTCCTATTTTCACTCCCTTTTTCAATACGATATTTATTATACCACCCGAGCTTGAAGCATCATATTTAGTAGATGGGGTTCTCAAAACTTCAATTTTTTCGACAGATCCGGGGGGCAGACTTCTCAAAATTGTGGAGATATCCTGATTAGACATTTTCTGTTCCCTGCCGTTGATGTAGACTTTAGCCGGAGTGGCACTTGAAAGATAAATACCGCCATCCTGGTCGACGTACATGCCCGGAGTGCTTTCGAGGACCTCCAGGGTGTTTGTGCTGGTATTTGCCAAAGGTTCAGGATCGATAATCATTTTATCATCTTCCTGTCTGATCAGCGGTTTTTTCGCAGTTACTGTGACTTCACCAATGCTGATGGCATCTTCTTTCAACCTGAAATAAAACATCCGTTCCTCAGGTTTTACAAGAACCGTGCGGGTTAAAGTCTGAAATCCCACATAGCTGATTTTGATTATATAAAGTGTATTTTCAAGATTTTCAATAACTGCCATGCCATTTTGATCGGTGGTTGCAAAAAACTTCGATGAATCGGCAGCGCTGGTAACCTGAATGGTTGCAGAAGGAAGCGGACTTTTTGATTCATCGGAAACCCTGAACTTCACCGGTTGTGCCAAGCACTCAAATAGCAAAAAAACGAGAAAAGATAAAACAAGATGTTTTTTCATTTTATTTCGGAAAATACGGCGACTAAGTTATATGGTAAATTTTGAATTTTTTGTTAAAAAGTTATAAAATAACACTATACTTAAGGTAGAGGATTGTCGGAATTAATCTTTACTATTTAGATTCATAATTATTTATAAGCAACAATAAACAATTAACCCTCGTATAACTGCTGCACTTTGACCATATCAGATGAAAAAACTTATTCTTTTATTGTTTGTCTTTCAAGGCATTCAGGCACAAGAAATTGACAAAATCATTCAAATCAAGAATGATTCCATTTCCTATTACCAGCATTTCATCAAAGCACTTCAATCTGATATTGAAGAATTAAAGCTTGAAAAGCTAAGAAAAGATTTAAATGTCAAGGGAATGCCAAAGATTGAAGCAGGTGAAGAACTAATTAATCACAAAGCATTTTCACTGGTTTATTCAGAAAAACATGAGCAGGCAAAATGGGTGGCTCATATCATCACACAGGATGTGATTACCGGTATCGAAGGACGAACAAACGATTTTCGTCCCGACCCCCTAATTAAAACAGGGTCTTCGGTTGAAGAAGATTATTTTCTGAAAGAGTTGCAACCCGATGGTGTCACATACAAGTATGACGGATTTGGATTTGACCGCGGGCATCTAGCTCCTTCGGCTGATTTCAGATGGTCGAATGCAGCATTGTCGGAAAGCTATTTTTACTCGAACATGTCACCCCAACGGCCCGATTTTAATCGCGACAGCTGGGCAAAACTGGAAGATTTGCTCAGGGCTTATATTTACAACAATCCCGGAGTGCAGCTTTACATTGTAACCGGACCGGTTTTGAAAGACAGTCTGCCAAAAGTTAAAAAATCCAAAAACAAAGTATCCATTCCTGAAAAGTTCTTTAAAACCGCTGTAGACCTGACAAACAACAGGGCCATTGCATTTGTAATGCCAAACAAACAGGCTGATTTTCCGCATGAATATTATGCTCTGAGCATTGATTCGGTGGAATCCCTTACTGGTATAGATTTTTATGTAGGATTGGATGATGTTCAGGAAAATTTTCTGGAATCTCAAAGCGATTACAAGCCATTTTTACCAAAAAGCCAGCAGGATGATATAATGCCCGAAGATCCTGAAAACCTTCCCAGAAATGCAGTAAACACACTGCAGGCAAAAATTTTCTCAGGAAAGGGTGACAAGGTGAATGTGGTTGGAACAGTGGTATCTACAAAAATGTCATCAAAAGGGAATGTTTTTCTTAACCTGGATAAAAAATATCCCAACCAGATTTTTACAATAACAATATTCAAGGACAATATGATCAATTTCAGCTACTCTCCGGATGTTTTTCTTGCCGGAAAAAAAATTATGGTGCGTGGTGTTATCAAAGATTACAATGGGGTGCCTTCAATGATTATTGAGAATGAAAAAGCCATTGAGATCCTTGAAGAGTAAAAATTGAAAAATGTTCAGCTTTCCGGATCCATAATTTTTTTAACCCTTCCCACTTCTCCGGTAACCAGCCTTACTTTTATTCCATGAGGGTGAAAAGAGCTGTTTGTGAGAATATCCTTAACAACACCTGAAGTCAGTTTACCAGATCTTTGATTGGCTTTTTCAACTATTTCAACCACTGCTCCTGGTTTGATTATATTTCTGCTTTGTCCGTTCATAAAAAGTTTATTATGCGAAGGTATAAATAATAAGCATAAAATTAATACTAAATATTGCTTGTGAAAAAAAAGGCCGTGTCAGGAATTTGACACGGCCCAAAGCAACCAATTATTGAGAGGAAAAAATACAACCATTAAATCAGGGTTTTTCCCTTGGTCTGTTTGTTAATTTTGTATCCGATGAGAAATTCATGAGATCCATAAGTAAAATCTGACAAATTGCTTAAGGTATAATCAAAGGCATATCCTATGAAATAGCGATCGGCCTTTAGTCCGATCATTGCAATGAAAGCATCACCCGTACGGTAAGAAATCCCAAGCCAGTAATTATCCTTGTACAAAACTTTTGCATTGATATCGACCTGCATACTTGTTTTTTCGGTTGTTCGCAGCATCAATGAAGGCTCCAGTTTCAGATTATCGTTCATGGTAAACTTATATCCGGCAAGGATATAATGATGTCTGATCATACGCGACAAATCAGTTGCTCCGTTAATCTTAACCTGAAACTGAAACATCTGGGCGGTTGTGTATCCAACGAAATATTTCTCGTTATACAGGTACATGCCGAAATTGGCATCAGGAACCATTTTTGTTTCTGCGGCTCCGGTAAATGCCACATCATTGTCGTCGATAATATTAAAATCAGATTCATCGAACTTCATCTGAAAAGCTGAAAGAGAAAGGCCAAATGAGAGTTTTGTTTTATTCGTAATTCTAATTTTATAGGCATAGGTCCCCATCACTCCCGTTCTGGCAATTGGTCCAAACACATCGCTGTAAATCATTCCGCCCGCTCCCATCTCATCATTTCTGCCTAAGAAAGTATGACCACTTAGGGCAATGGTTCTTGGATGGTCATCAATGCCTACCCATTGTTGTCTTGCCGTGAGGGCAATCGGAGAATAAGTGGTTGTTCCTGCTATTGCGGGATTTAAAAGGAAATCGTTCAGCATATACTGGCTGTAAAGTGGTTGCTGCTGGGCTTTTACGGATTGCGATCCGGCAACAGCAAATATCAGTATCAATATTACTAGTGTTTTTTTCATTTCATTATTTTTTAATTGTTACAATTCCTGATAACGGCTCATTTCCATCAAACAGATCAAGTATATAAACAAAAGAGCTAATTGGTAGTTCCTTGCCATTGTAGGTTCCATCCCACTGGAATGATTTTTCGGAATATTCGGCTCCTGTTCCGCTGAATGAGAAGACCATCTGGCCCCATCGGTTAAATATTTCAATTTTAATTTCAGCGTACATTTCAATGTTTTCAATTTCCCAGGTATCATTTACATCATCAGCGTTTGGCGAAAATGCGGTAGGAATATCCAGACAGCCTTCATTGTTGCTTCCCAGAGTAAAATCGGATATGGTTTGGCAACCATTTGCATCGGTTATTGTAACCACATAATCACCCGATGTTGCATTATTTATAACTGAATCGGCTTGTCCGGTGCTCCAACTGAAAGTAAATGGCGTAGAGCCCCCTGTCATCTGAACAGTGATAATTCCATCAGGTGTTTCGGGGCAACTTGCATTCTGCAAAACAGATCCATAGGTTATCTCACCAAAGAAATTTACCTGAGCACTGTCGACACCCAGGCAGTCATCGGAGTTTGTTACAGAAACAAAATATAAACCTTCATTAGAAACTGTAATGATGCTGTCATAAGTACCCGTTGACCATGTATAGGATTCAAAAGCCGTACCGAGGTACAATGAAGTTTGCTCACCGGCACAAATATTGGTGTTTCCAAGGATATCCGGCACAGGTCTCGGAAATACGGTTATTTTTATTGAGGCAGAGCCACTGCATCCATTGGCATCAGTCACAGTAACCGCGTAGGTTCCGTCATCAGTAACAACAATAATTTCAGTTGTCGGACCGTGTGCCCATTGGTAACTAAAATAACCTGTTCCTGCGCTTAAAGTTGAGTATTCACCTTCGCAGAATGTAGTGGTTCCCATGATGACCGGATTAATTTCACCACTCTGTGACACAGTAACTGTTTCGGTTGATGAGCATCCATTGGAGCCGGTAATTGTTACTGAATAATCACCACCGGCATCAACATTTATGGTAGTAGAAGATTCTGAAGTTGACCATATATAAGATGTATATCCTGTTGCCACGCTCAAATCAGTTGTTTCACCAAAGCAAATAGTTAAATCTCCGTTAATCGTTGCATCCGGTGAGGGAAGCACAGTAACGGTTATCATATCCGTTGCGGTACAGCCATCGGAATTTGTAACTGTTACTGAATAAACACCTCCTTCATCAACTACTGTTGTTGGCTGGATGACGCCATCGGACCATAAATAACCCGAGTAGGTTTCATCAAGTCCGAGAACTGTCGAGCCCCCATCGCAAATGGTTGTGGTTCCAATTATTTCCGGATCTGGTGAAGGATACACAACAAGCGTAATCTGATCGGTGCCTGAACAGCCGGCAGCATCAGAAACTGTAACAAAATAATCACCTGCTCCGGTTGCATTAATAGTTTGATCATCTGCACCGGTTGACCATACATAATCGGCATAACCTGCACCTGCATCAAAAACAGCCGTTTCTCCATCGCAGATTATTGAATCACCAAGAATTTCAGGTGACAACCCTGAAACCTCACTGACAGTAACGGTTTCTGTTCCGATGCAACCATCAGAATCGGTGACTGTTACCGAATAATCGCCAGCCACTGTCACGGTAATATTGTCAGAAGTGGAGCCACCAGTCCATAAATATGAAGCATAACCTGTCACTGATAAATTTGTGTTCAGACCTGTACAGAATTCAAGTATTCCGGCAATTTCAGGTACAGGATTGGGAATTTCGGTCACAATTGCCTCGCCGGTACCCGTGCAGCCGGATACATCTGTAACGGTTACTATATAGGTTCCGGCAACAGTTACAGAAATAGTTTGTGATGTTGCTGAATTAGACCAATTATATTCATTATATCCTGCGCCTGCATCAAGTGTTGTTGATGTGCCTTCACAGAATGACAGGTCGCCGGTGATAACCGGACTGGGATAAACATCGCCTGTAACAGTAACTGAAGCTGATGCAGTGCATCCCGATGAATTGGTCACAGTTACGGAGTATGTACCTCCAACATTGACATTAATTGTTTGAGTATTTCCTGAGGGTGACCAGCTATAAACCGAATAGCCGGCTCCGGCATCAAGAGTGGTGTAACCACCGGGACAGAAAGTCAAAGGTCCGGATATAGTTGTAGTCAGGGCAGCCGGTTGATTTATAGCAACAGTCTGTGTGCCTGTACACCCATCGTTATCAGTAACGGTTACGGTGTATGTACCAAAACCCAATCCGGAAGCGGTTGGAGTTGTTTGTCCCGCCACATCACTCCATTCATAGGAATACGGAGATGAGCCACCCGAGCCTGAGGCGGTTGCCGAGCCGTTGGCAAAGCCGTAGCATGTGGGATCGACCGGAGTAACAGCCACGGTTATTGTCGGGCAAACCGGACAAACAGGCACTTCACCAATATTATTAAAAGTAAAAGCCACACCGTTTATATCAGAAACCTGAATTGGCCAGTTTGATGGAGGAGCAACAGTATTTCCTGTGGCAAACTGTACCCAGTCAGTTCCAGAGCAATCACTTTCGGTGCAATCAATATAAAAACCCATAAAATATATTGGGCTGGCAGATGGACAAGCAATACATTCAGCTTCATTGGTAATAGGGTAATTGTAAGTTTCCCAATCATCCCAGGTAATGGTTCCGACTCCGCCAGAAGCAATAAGATTGGTTCCGTCATAACAAACATCAATGGGATCGCAGGTTATAACGGTAATTGTAATGGAATCGGCGCCGCAGATCTTTGTATAAACAATGTTATAAGTACCCGGCCCAACCAATGAGGGGTCGAAAGTTCCGGTTGCGGAATTGGTTATACCCGGACCGCTGAAAGTTCCGCCCAAGCTAGAAACAGTAATATTAAATGGAGGCAGGTCATCGCAAACAGTTTCCATCGGACAAATATTCACATCACAGCAAATCAGTCCGAACTGATCACAGGCATTGAGAGCAACTGCGGCAATCCTTCCGTTGCGGTTTGTAGATTCGTTATCCTGCATGGCACCTACAGCCAGAACTTCCGAATTGCTATTAACACTAACATCGTAAACTGTAAATCCTACGATTGCCTGATCAAGAATATTGAGATTGGCATCAAATTTCACCACACGGTCGCCAGAGCCGGCATAAACATTCCCACATTCATCAACAGCCATACCGCTGTTTTCAACAACAAGTCCGCCAATTAATGGCACAGTACTTGAGTTTCCTCCCGGAAGAGCCACGGAGGTTACCAGAGAACCATCGCTCAGGTTTCTTTTATAAATAATGTCCCCGGCATTGGTATATATAAATGCATCGTTGGCAATAAGAGCTTTCAGTCCTCCACCGTTTTGCGTAGCAGGAAGGTAGTTTTCGCATTTATATCCCAAATCGTGCCCGCTGGGGATTTTATATACAAGCTCATCATTTGGACAAGCGCCAAAATTATCCATAATGGCACCCACATGGTTGTGTGTCAGGAATATATATTTTGAGTTTTTGGAAGATGAAATGGATCGCACCTCAATGGGTGAGTTCATAAATCCTCCACTGCCACCGGTATGGACCTCCTGTATGTCAAGAACATCACCGGTATTGATATCCATATTATAAATATTGGCTGAAAAGTCCATAAAATTCCCACCAGTTCCTCCGACAATCAATCGGGTTTTATCGCAGTTAAATGCAATTGTCCAGTATTCAGTATTTAATCCGCCTGCAGGAAATCCGCTTGCATTATGAAAAACCATAGAACCGGTATTGCTTACCCTTTCAATTTCGGGATCGGTTCCCGAAGTAACAAAGCTGGTACCATCGGCATTGGTAGCCAAAGTGCCAAGCCAAACGCTGGCGGTATCCCAGGGAGTAACATAAGTCCATTGCCATGTTCCTGCGGCATCAAATTTCCTAAGTTCCATTGGGGTTTCTCCTCCGGTTACAAACACATTGCCGTAGCTGTCGGTTTCAACTTCCCACGCTGCAGTAGAGGTGGTAAAGTTTGGGGATTGCACCCATGGGTCAATAATCACTTTGCGGTTAACATCATATTCATCGCACTGAAAAGAAAGAATATTGTTTTCAAAAACGAATGACATGGGAATTTCCTGACGGCTGTCATTATAAAATGTAAATGGTTTGTGTTCAATAATATTAGCTTGAGATGCGGCTATTTCAAAATCCCCTGTAGGCAACAAATTAAAATTGACAAACTCTCCCGAAGTGCTGGTTGTGCCATAGTTATACTGCATTTTAACCTGAGAAATATCAGCACCCGGATGCAATATTACAGTGTATTTGAATCCAGTTTCGGGATGAAAAACATACTCGACATCAATATTGTCATAAAGATTTTTATACAACAATTTGCTGTATCCGCTTATGTGGTTTTCATTTTTAACCTCGCGGGTTTCAAAATTCCTGATAGCGTAGGAATAATAACCAGAAACTTCATCAGAAGCAATGATTTTAACATCTTCATTTGAATTAATCCAGGTAATGTGAATCAGTTCAGATATGTTTATTCGTTTCGGGCAATCAGGCTGGGTTTTGCTTCTGTTTGGATTGCGGATGATTTTGTCAAAACGGTAAGTCAGTCCTTTTTTTGTGAAGAAAATGTAAGAATCATCATAATCGACAGCATACTCGATATGATTCTTTTGCCAGTTTCTTCCATCGAACTGACCTTTGTTCTGCATAAATGACGGAGGTGTTTCAAAGGAGGCAGCAGACTGCCCGAAAATCAACACCGGCATTAAAATAAGCAGTAGTAGGGTTGTTTTTTTCATACTCGTTAATTGGTTAGGGTTTTGCGATTATTTTAAAACACTAATTTACAATCATTTTAATCATGGCCAAAATTAACCATTACTACATTGTTGATACAATATGATTTTAACAGGTTTTTTTATTGCACAAATGTAAATACCGTTACTATTGAAAACATTGAAAATAATTAGCAATTTATAATACTTATTAAGGAAAAATAATCATACCGATCTGATTTTATGAGATTTAAAACCATTAATACATTATTACTACAATTAAGGTAAAATTAAATTTGTTATATAATTAAATTGTTATATTTTTATGATATAATGAGTTAGACAATGAAACTTGTATTAACATTTATATTTGTATTTTTTTTCCTGTTTATCACTGGCCAAAAGAACGATTACAGGCAGGTGATAGAGTGGGCTAAAGATCATTCGGAAAAAAATCCAAAAACTGCTATAGATACACTTTTAAGAACAGCTGAATCAGAAAAAAACAAGGGAAATTATCTGGAATACACTGAAATTCTGACTGTATTGGGGCAGATTTATGCTTTTGAGTTAAATAATCATAACCTGACATTGGATATCTTAAAAAAAATTGACGAAGCCTATCAGGAAACAAAAGACAAGAACATCCGAGTTTATTATCTGCTGGTATTAGGATATATAAATTACGCGAATAAGGAAGACAGCAAAAAGGTATTTGAGATTTATCAGAAATGCTGGGAAATTTGTCCGAAAGACCATCCAAAATGGATTTACGTTCTGATCAATTATGGAGGTGCCCTGGTGGAAACCGGGAAGATGGACGAAGGACTTAGAATGACAATCAAAGCGTACGATGAAGCAAAAAAAACAGGCGACTATGGTTTATGCACCATGACATCAAGGAACTTGGGTGTTGCCTATTCATATAAAAACATGTCGGACAGCGCAATTTTCTATTACAAAAGGGCACTTCAGGAGTCCATGCTCTCGGGCAAGCAGGAAGATATACTGGATGCGAAATTAGCCCTTGCCATTTTCTTTTATGATCACAGTCAGCGCGACTCGGCTTTAATCTATATGAATATGATCATTAATGAAATTGAACATTTTCGCAATCATGAGTCGAGGGAGTTGTGTTATCGCTTAATATCAAAAATCTACGAAGACAAAGGAGAATTTAAAAATGCTTACGAATATTCTCTTCTGGCACTTCAGTACAATGACAGTGCAAAGATATCAGAATCAACCCGGCAATTGCTGGCCTATGAATTTGAGCTGGAAGTAAAGGAAATGAATAAAAAAACCGAATCAGAAAAACGGCAAATGGAGTATGATCGTGAAAAGCAGGAACTCATCTATATAATTGTTGTTTTGGGGCTTATCACCATTATTATTTTTGTCTGGATAATCTTCCTGCGGCTAAGAAATAAGAAAAAACTACTGAAAATTAAAGCAGAAAATGCCGTGCTTGAAAATCAGAAAATCCAAATGGACCTTGAGTTTGAAGAACGTGCCGTTGCAACAAAAACCATGTTTCTGCTCGAAAAGGACAATATGATCAATAAAGTGATCAATATTTTAAGCAGTGCCGTGGAAAAAAACAATGAACTGAACAGAAAGGTGATTACCGATGTGATATTTGACCTGAGAAACTCCCTGAACAACAAAAGGTGGGAAGAATTCGAGTTCAGGTTCAACAAAATACATCCCAATTTTTATACCCGGCTTGAAAAAGACAAGCCCAACCTTTCAAACAATGAAAAAAGGCTTTGTGCCTTCCTGCTTATGGAGATGTCTTCAAAGGAAATTTCAAATATTACGGGGCAATCCATTCACAGTATCAATGTTGCACGAACCAGATTGCGGCGAAAACTCGGACTGACCAATTCGGAAGATTCCATTTCCCACTTTTTATCGAAACTTACCGGGAGCGGTTTGGCCGGCGAACACAGCTTACTTAAGGAAATTTAGCATGATCTTTGGCGGAGGCTCCATACAATCCATGATTACCAGCTTGAAAAACAATTCAAGAAGGAATAAGGATTATTATGAAAAAAACAGGAAGTATGGCATTGTCAAACAAAAACGGATTCCAAAACAGGAAAATCCCCTCTCGCCTGAGCAGAAAGAAGCCATTGTTAAAATGATCCGAAAGGAACAAAGAAAACAATTGGTTAAAAACCTGATTATTTTTGTTGTTGTTTTGGTGTTGTTTGGGTGGTTTGTTTGGTGGTTGATTTTATAAATTATAAATCACTAAAAAAACGTAGTTTTGCCAAATGACAAAAAACAAACTATATATCATCACCTCCACCGCTGAGGCAGGAACCTTCGAAACGTTACCAGTAACTCCAGAAATGGAACTGATTTCGCATGAGGAACTGGGTAAATCGGATATTATTTTCAATGAAAACCAAAAAGTTTGTATTACTTCTGAATTCTCTCTGGCAACAGTCCTCGATCATCTCGACCCGGCCCGTAAAAGAGCAGTGACCCTGCTTAAAGACAAATTCAGGTTCAGGGAAATCCTCAGTGAAATTTACCCTGAATATCAGTATCGTTTAATAAAAATTGAGGATGTTGGCAGTTTGAGAGTGGATAAAAAATCCGTGATAAAACCGGTAAGGGGGTGCTTTGGAACGGCTGTGCGGGTTGTGGATAAAAACACTGATTTTGGCCTGCTGAGCAGCGAATTGAAAGCAGAACTCGAAAAAAATTCAAAAGTGTACCAAAACAGCGTGCTTTCCAATGACAGCTTTATCATCGAGGATTTTATCGAAGGTGAAGAATACGCTGTTGATATGTTTTACGGGTCATCAGGTGAACCGCGCATCGTCAACATCCTGCATCACCCTGTTCCTAAAAACAAGGCCTATATTCACATGGCCTATAATTCATCGAAAAAAGCATTTGATGAAGTATATGATATAGCAAAAACTTTTCTGCAAAAAATAAACAATATCCTTAAAGTCAGGAATTTTGTCATGCACGTGGAAATCAAGGTTTACAATGGTGAGGTTTATCCTATTGAAATAAACTGTATGAGGTTTGGCGGAATGGGACTGTGCAACCTTATTTATTTTTCGCACGGAATCAACTCTTTTACCTGTTTTAATAACGACAGTGAACCAGATTTGGAAAAAATGTGGAAAAACAAAGAGCAGGATGTGTACACCTATTTCATTGCATATAACGGGGTAAACAGTCCGGTTGACCAATACGCCCCAAACAGGGACAAATTAAAAAAGATGTTCACCGAAGTGCTTCACGAAGAGCCATTTGACCATAGAAAACAACTTTGTTTCGGGGTTTATTTCCTGAGGGAAACTGAAGAAAATATCTCAAATATCATGAACATCGAGTTTGATGATTTTTTTGAGATTAGCAGTCCCGATATCGGGAGGTAAATTAGTAATTTACAACTTGATAAATTTCCCTGAATAGCTCTTGTTATCAACTTCTGAGAATCCGGTCAATAAATAAACCCCGGGAGGCAGGTGTTTCAAAAAGAAAATATTGCCTGCATTGTCTGAATTCATTATGAGTTTTCCTTCGACAGTGCTGCCGGTAATATTAGATACAATTAATTCTTTCAGGTTACAATCAGCACACTGTACATAAATCCATTCCTGTGCGGGATTTGGGAAAACTGTCAATTTTTGATTTACCGCATCATTTTGACCTGATTTAACTGGTTCGTAGGACACCCATGGACGAGCCTGCTTTATCACCAGTCGGTTGTCAAAGGTGATTTTGTACTCAACATCTATTGCAAAAGTTGCATTTCCCTCTGCACCATATAATTGTTCAAACTCATCATGAATTTTTGACAGATACATTCTCATTGATTGCATGTGATCTTTGCTTATCAGTATTGAGTCATAGGGGACCAGATTTGACGACTGAATCAAAACATATCCTTCCTGATAATCGGGATTTTTGTACAAAAGTATTTCTTCGGGTACTGAATTGCTATCCGGATTTGTAATCAAATCCTCACCCAATTGTGAATTCAAATAAAAAGTATTATCTGTATTGTAAACAGGATCGGTGGTAACCCCTACCCCGTTGACTTTTTCGTCTGAAAAGCTTGGATGGCACAAAACACCCATTGATGCCAAATAATGGTTTACCCGGTAAAACTCTCTTTCTTCAAACGCTCTGAGGTTCCACAAACTTGCATAAACCTGCTTGATGGATTTTGAAATATGGCCCTCGTCGGGATGTTGGGTTTTGGAGGTATATAACCCTGCCCCGCTAAATCCGGGCAAATCCTCATTATTTGAACTGGAACGGCAACGTATTGATATGCCTGCCGGAAACTGCATTTGCATATCCGACAGTTCATTCATTATCCACCCGGGCATTTCGGCTTCTCTAATCCTGTCTCTCAAATCCTTTAGCATTTCACCGCGCTTTTGCCTGTCTGATATAAATTGGGGATCATTCAACATCATGTCAATATCAGTGAAAAAATTGTTGTACTTCATGAATTCCTGATAAAAGTAAAAAGGCACGCCAAAACCATCCGGAATGGTTTCGTCGGGGAAACCAAAAGTCAGCATGGCGGCAACATTTGAACATTTGGCTCCAAAACCGTCTGACATTGAAAAAGAAATTTCAGAAAGCGGTAAAATTGACGTATAGGAAAGATTCAGAGGAGGAATTTGCTCTGCTGCCGGTCTGGATGATTCAAACCAGCTATTTACCTCGTCCAGTGTTGCTTCCCGGATAGTATATTTATCGGCTTCAACTTTTAAATAGATATAATGATTTAGAAGATTGAAAATGGTATCATTCAATAAAGGATCGCGGATAAATGCGTTTGGGATATTGTCCTGCATTGCCCTCAGATTAACATGAGACAAGGGAGTTTGCACCACCGAAGTAATTACTCCGGCCACCCGGGGAAGCGAGTTAGGCAGCGACTCATAAAGCACAATATCTCTGGCTCCGGGTGTTTCATCCGGGGTCATCAGGCGAAAAAAGCCAAATCCCTCAGCCGGATTCAGTCCCCAATAATCAATCTCAGCAAAAACATCAGATTCCAAAAGCACCGAAACCCTTGAATTTTGGTACAAAACAGTATCATTCAGATAATCATCTTCATTTTCCGAATTGATATAATATGAAAAATTATTTTCCAGATACAACATATTGGCTGCCAACAACTCATGCGTACGTTGAACAATTTCAAAGTTTTTATTTTCCGAATTGGTAAAGTTGAAGGCGAAAGTGCCCATCGTACCGTTTGCCGAAACAATCGAAGGGTGGTAAATAATATGTCCGCCCACCTGATCATCGCCGGGATACTCAATACCCATGGCATCAGCAAAATCAACATGCAAATAATATTTATTGCAATTAATAAAATAGATATTCGGATGATCAGTATAAAAGTCAGTTATGAGAAATTTAGTAAAGTCCTTATCGTTGAGATATTCGCACCAGGGAATTGTTTCGTGTTTGATTGCCAGCTCTTTAAAAGTTGAAAAACTGTCAATGGCAACCGATCCGTCTTCCATTGAAAAAGGAGGAGCTGGATTGAGCGGATTTTGAAGCGGGATGTTATTAAACTCTGTAATATCATCAACTCCGTCGCCATCAATATCATAAGGCTCGTCAATTGGATACTCCAAAACCTGGTAATGGTCAGCCGGATACCCTCCCAAAGATTCTGAAATCACAGTTGAATCAGGAGATCCGATTGTGAGGGATGCAGTCAGCACAAAAGAAGAATCCGGGTTATGCCGGACTTTCAACAAATAATAATGTTCAGTATCCGAGATAACAGTCAGTTTGGCCTGACCATTGGCATCAATGTTATAGTTAATAATTGGAATTACTTGTCCGGTCAGATTATGACAGCAAATAAAAATAAAAAAAAGAAATAATATTTTTAAAAAGACTCTATTAACCATTGACAAGAAGAATTACGAAAACAAATATACGATAAAAAAGGATAACAATCAATAACCCGCATTTCGGCTTTTCACCCTTGCAGATTTATACTAAAAACTGATTGAGTGGCTTGGGGTGGAATTTTAAAAAGGAATAGGGTTTTGATTTAAGAACAATGAACACCGATTTAAGATTTAAGAATGAAGCCTAACTTCAAAATTCGAATATCGGTGTTCCCCCGACTAAAGTACGGGGCAGGCTTTGTTCGACATTCCTTTTTCCGGGGATTATTCCATGATCCGCTTCGCTACGGGGGGAAGTGCCACAAGGTTTTAATCCTGGTTTTTTTTCAAATCTATGAATTTAAATACAGAATGACTTAGTTCTAATTACACTAAATTTATAATAGAAAATAAATGTGAATAATAATCTTATTTTGGAAAATAGTTGTATATTTACATGAGAAATCAATGTATAATGGAAAAAAACGACCTTTTATACTACAAAGAAATAATTTTTGCTTCTTCAGATCAGACTGAAATAAGAAGAAACCAAAAATTGCTTTTGAACGGACAGATAAGAAAGATTGCGCCAAAAATATATTCTGCAAACCTTACTGATTCCCCTGAGGAAATTATAAGAAGAAATATTTTTGAGATTCTTGGTCACATGTATCCCGGAGCAATACTCAGTCACCGTTCGGCACTTGAATATAAACCCACTTCTGCCAATTACATTTTTGTCACCTATACTTATACCAAGAAGATAAAGCTGCCCGGAATAACCATTTCATTTCTTAAAGGACATCCTCCCTTATCCGGAGATAAAAAATTTATCGGCTCGTTGCACGTTTCTCAATATGAACGGGCTTTACTTGAAAATTTAATGATCAGCAAAAAGCCCGGACCAAGATCCAAGACTTTGTCTATACCTGAAATAGAGGAAAATCTGGAAAAAATAATACGGGTAAAAGGTGAGGCATCCTTAAATGCTATCAGGGACCATGCCAATGAAATTTCAAAACAACTTGGTCTGGAGAAGGAATTTGGCATGCTTAATAAAATAATTTCCGCCCTTCTGTCAACAAAACCTGCAAAAGGGCTAAAATCCAAAATTGCTCTTGCACGTGCATTGGGTTCTCCATATGATCCGGAAAGGGTAAAATTATTTGCATCGCTTTTCAGTTATCTGTCGTCAGAGGTTTTTCCTGATCGTCCGAATAAAAACTCAGACAACAAAAGTTTTCGGAATTTTGCATTCTTCGAGAGCTATTTTTCAAATTATATTGAGGGTACAAAGTTTGAAATTTCTGAAGCCAAAAACATTATTGAGTCAGGCATGCCACTATTAAACCGCACAGATGACTCACACGATATTTTGGGAACCTATCAGCTTACCTCTTCAAAGCCAAATATTTCAATTATTCCGGATTCCGCTGAACATTTTATTGAACTTTTACTAACCAGGCATAAAATACTTTTATCGGGCAGACAACAATTGCTTCCGGGTGAATTTAAAGATAAAAACAACAGAGCCGGCAGTACTTATTTTGTTGATTACACACTTGTAAAAGGCACACTAATAAAAGGATTTGATTATTACGCTGCTTTAAAAGATCCTTTTGCAAGAGCATCTTATATCATGTTTTTGATCAGCGAGGTGCATCCGTTCAATGATGGAAATGGTCGGACAGCCCGTATTTTTATGAATGCAGAATTTGTTGCCAATGGTCAGTCAAAAATTATTATCCCAACAGTATTCAGAGAAGACTATTTGTTAGCATTAAAAAAACTTTCCAAAAAAGGAGATCCTATTCCCTACATAAAAATGCTTGACAGAGCACATCGTTTCAGCGAAACCATTTATGGGAAGAATATAGACGAAATGCAGGAATATCTTGAAAAATGCAATGCTTTCAAAGAACCTGATGAGGGATTTAAGCTGAAATTTTAATCTGATTTTCAGCAATGACTATCATAATGGATTAATAAAATGCTTCTATTTTGGAGTTGAAAACTCCAAAATAGAAGCATTTATGGAATTACTTGCACAATCAAAACACAAAAATTCGAAATTCGAATATCGGTGTTCCCCCGACTAAAGTACGGGGCAGGCTTTGTTCGACATTCCTTTTTTCGGGGATTACTTCGTGATCCGCTTCGTTACGGGGGGGAAATGCCACAAGATTTTAAGCCTGACCAATGCAAAGGGCAATGGCTCGGACTTTTTTGTTGGCAAAAAAATCACATCAACAACCTGAAAACACAAAAATTCGAAATTCGAATATCGGTGTTCCTTGTTCGACATTCCTTTTTTCGGGGATTACTTCGTGATCCGCTTCGCTACGGGGGGATTTCCTACAAGGTTTTAAGCCTGACCAATGCAAAGGGCAATGGCTCGGACTTTTTTGTTGTCAAAAAAATCACATCAACAACCTGAAAACACAAAAATTCGAAATTCGAATATCGGTGTTCCTTGTTCGACATTCCTTTTTTCGGGGATTACTTCGTGATCCGCTTCGCTACGGGGGGTAATGCCACAAGATTTTAAGCCTGACCATTGCTCCGCATTGGTTCGGGCTTTTTTTTGTTGGCAAAAAAATCACATCAACAACCTGAAAACACAAAAATTCGAAATTCGAATATCGGTGTTCCTTGTTCGACATTCCTTTTTTCGGGGATTATTCCATGATCCGCTTCGCTACGGGGGGATTTCCTACAAGGTTTTAAGCCTGACCAATGCAAAGGGCAATGGCTCGGACTTTTTTGTTGGCAAAAAAATCACATCAACAACCTGAAAACACAAAAATTCGAAATTCGAATATCGGTGTTCCTTGTTCGACATTCCTTTTTTCGGGGATTACTTCGTGATCCGCTTCGCTACGGGGGAAATGCCACAAGATTTTAAGCCTGACCAATGCTCCGCATTGGTTCGGGCTTTTTTGTTGGCAAAAAATTAAAAGCTTGGCTTTTATTTTTTGCCAACAAAAAAGCCCGTCCTTCGGACAGGCTTAAAACCTTGTGATCCAGCTGGGATTCGAACCCAGGACCCCATCCTTAAAAGGGATGTGCTCTACCGACTGAGCTACTGAATCAGCTTTTTAAAAAAGCGACTGCAAAGGTATAATCTATTTTTTATTATCCAAAAGGTTTTTTTCATTTTTGGCGAATATTTTTGTTTTAAATTTATAATGTTTTGATTACTAATGATCAACATTTTTATACATTCAAATTTTTATTACCCAATTGCAATATTTACTTTTGTGGTCTAATTTTTTATAACCATGAAAGATAAAGTTATTATTATTACGGGTGCTTCTTCGGGTATCGGACTGGCTTGTGCAAAGGAATTCGCTCAGCGTGGCGCTAAAATAGTTCTGTCGGCACGCCGGATTGAGGTACTGCAGGAAATTAAAAAAAATGAACTCGATCCAAATAATTTCGACTCGCTTATTGTTCAGGCCGACGTTAGCGTTGAACAGGATTGCAAAAATATTATTGAAAAAACGGTTGAAAAATACGGAAAAGTTGATGTTCTGATCAATAACGCCGGGATATCTATGAGAGCTCTTTTTGAAGATCTGGACCTGGATGTGATACGCCGACTTATGGACACAAATTTCTGGGGTACCGTTTATTGTACCAAATATGCCCTGCCTCATCTTCTTAAAACTAAAGGATCGCTGGTTGCTGTTTCTTCTATTGCAGGTTTTTCAGGACTTCCCGGAAGAACCGGTTATTCTGCTTCTAAATTCGCCATCCACGGATTCATGGAAACCCTGCGCATCGAAAACCTGAAAAAAGGTCTGCATGTCCTTATTGCCGCTCCGGGCTTCACCGCCTCTAACATCAGAAAAACTGCGCTGTCGAAAGATGGTTCTGCTCAGGGCGAGACTCCCCGCAACGAGGAAAAAATGATGTCCTCCGAAACCGTGGCCAAACACATGGCTAAAGCCATTATTAAAAGAAAACGTACCATGGTGCTGACTCCCATCGGAAAAATTACCGTTACCCTGAAGAAATTCTTCCCGAAAATGCTCGATAAAATGACCTATAACCACATGGCCAAGGAACCCGATTCACCTTTAAAGTAAAAAATTATGTTTTCGCACGAAATTCAACTCAGAATACGCTACGAGCACACCGACCGCATGGGATATTGCTATTATGGCAATTATCCCTCGTTTTATGAGGCCGGACGAACCGAAATGATGCGGGATCTCGGAATGTCATACAGAGATTTGGAGGATTCGGGCATCCTCATGCCTGTAATCAACATGAACATCGAGTACCATTCACCTGCTTTTTATGATGATCTCATCACCGTGCGAACAATCCTTAAAAAACTTCCTTCATCACGCATCTTTTTTGACTATGAGATTTATAACCAGCAGGGAAAACTAATAAACTCAGCCACAACCACCCTTGTATTTCTTAATGCCCAGACCAACAAACCCCAGCGGGTGCCTGAATTTTTTCTGAATAAAATTGCGGAGAAGTTTAGGTAAGAGGGTTATGGGTTATGGGTTATGGGTTATGGGTTATAGGTGATGGGTGATGGGTTGGGGGGAATTGGTGTTTGGAATTGGAAGCCGGGAGTATTGATTTACCCTTTAAATTCCAAGAAACCAACGGCCTGAAAGGCCAGCTCAATTCAGCCCCGGCTTGAAAGCCGGGGGTTAATAATATGATTAGCCATACCGCCCATCGGTCGCCATAGGCTTGCCGACGGTGATACGGCTACGAGCACCTTAGAATGAAAAACCCTCTTCCGGCGGAAATGAATGAAGAGCTTTAGAGTTGGGAGTTTTGGTTACCATCAAAAGCCGAATTAATTGGACCGCAGGTTAATTGCCCTCGAAAATTTCATTTTCAGGACTATTAAAAAACCAAAAACATCAAAGCTTCATCAGGGTATCAGTCTTTTCAAGTGTAATATATCCGGTAAAAATTAAAATCTATTTGCTTAAATAATAAATTATATCCACCTTCGTTAGTGCTAAAAACTAAAACTATATGAAACTACATTTATTATTATTTCTGATTATCTTCTCTCTTTGCTCCCTTGCGCAGAAATACACCATAAGCGGCTATGTAACCGACTTAAAAACAGGCGAAAAGCTTATCGGCGCAAGTGTTTATGATGCTGAATCAATGAAAGGTACCATCACAAACAATTACGGTTTTTTCAGTTTAACCCTCCCAGCCAGCAAGGTTAAATTCACCGTATCTTTTATTGGATATAACAGCTTTGTTAAAGAGTTTGATCTGAAAGAAAATATTGTTATCAATGTTAATATTGATCCGACTTTATTGCTTCAGGAAGTGGTTGTTGTAGAATCCAGATCTGAAAAAAAGGTGAAATCCACAGAGATGAGTGTCATGGAAATGCCGATAAAAGACATCAAAACTTTACCGGTTTTACTTGGTGAAGTGGATGTGTTAAAAGCAATCCAGCTTATGCCGGGGGTGCAGTCGGGCAATGAAGGAACCTCTGGATTTTACGTGCGCGGTGGCGGCCCCGACCAAAACCTTATTCTGCTCGATGGTGTTCCTGTTTACAATGCCGACCATCTTTTTGGTTTCTTTTCGGTGTTTAATGCAGATGCCATCTCCAGCGTAAAACTGATCAAAGGTGGTTTTCCGGCCAGATATGGCGGCAGACTATCATCTGTACTGGACATCAGGATGAAGGAAGGAAATAAAAAGGAATTCCATGTTGAAGGATCGGTCGGGATTATCTCCTCTAAACTTACTGTTGAAGGACCAATCATCAAAGATAAAACTTCTTTTATTGTTTCGGGAAGGAGGACTTATTTGGATTTGTTACTCAGACCATTAATCAAAGCAGCATATTCCAGTGAGGATCCGGATGCTACTGCAGGTTACTATTTTTATGATCTCAACGGTAAAATAAATCACAAATTCTCTGACAGAAGCCATTTGTATCTGAGCGTTTACAACGGACAGGATAAAGCTTATTTCAGGTTAAATGATGAACACACCGAAGATGATGTCAAATACGAATACAGCAACAACTCCAAACTTCAGTGGGGCAACACCACAACGGCAGCCCGCTGGAATTATGAATTAAATAAAAAGCTTTTCAGCAATACAACCTTAACCTATTCAAAATACAAGTTCTTAATTGGTGACGAGATGACCTTTAAAACCATAGAAGGTGGCTCTACCAAAAAGGATCTTTACAGTATGGAGTATTCATCAGGAATTGATGATATTGCCGGAAGAATTGATTTTGAATTTATTCCAGACCCTGATAATTATATTAGATTTGGGGTCAGTCAGATTTACCACACATTTAATCCGGGTATAAACGCAATCCAAATGTCTATTGGAGATGGTGTTTCTGAAATTGATACTTCAATCGGCAATTCAAAAATCTATGCCAATGAATTTCAGGCTTATATTGAAGATGATTTAAGAATTACCGGATTACTTAAGGCCAATGTTGGCTTGCATTATAGTGGTTTTTATGTAAACAATACTTATTATCAGTCATTACAGCCCAGAGCTTCGGCAAGATACATGTTTACCGAAAAGTTTTCATTAAAGGCAGCTTATTCCAGAATGAATCAGTATATACTGCTGCTTTCAAATTCCGGGATCGGACTACCAACAGATCTATGGTTGCCGGTTACAGATTCTATCAAACCTCAAAACTCAACCCAATATGTAATTGGAGGTGTTTATGCCCTCAAGAAAAATCTTGACATAAGCATTGAATGTTTTTATAAGAAAATGAATAATATTATTGAATATAAAGAAGGTGCTACTTTTTTCTCATCAGCATCTTCATGGGAGTCAAAAGTTGAAATGGGACAAGGATGGTCATACGGAGCCGAATTCCTGATCCACAAACATATCGGAAAGTTAACTGGATGGGTAGGTTATACTTATGCCAAGACTGAAAGACAATTTGATAACATCAGCTTCGGTGAAAAATTCCCTTACCGTTACGATCGCAGACATGATATTAGCATCACATGTTCGTATGAAATAAACGATGAAATTGATATTTCAGGTGTTTGGGTTTTTGGAACCGGAAATGCCGTTACATTAGGTTTGGAAAAATATTCAACCGCCTATGACCTTACGAATCCATACTGGTATAGTGAGCCAGTCGAATATTTTGAATCAAGAAACAACTACAGAATGCCGTCCTATCACAGAATGGATTTAGGCGTTAATTTCAAAAAGGTGAAAAAATGGGGCGTAAGAACCTGGAGTGTCGGAGTTTATAATATTTATAACAGGAAAAACCCATTCTATTTATTCTTTGATTATGAAGAAAATGAAAGGGTTCTTAAGCAGTTAAGTTTATTCCCGATTATCCCTTCGATCAGATATGATTTTAAATTTTAACAATATTAATTGTCTTTATTGTAATATATCCCTGAAAAGTAACAATCTATTTAAAATCAGGGCCAAACAGAGATAATAAATAACAAAAGTAAACAGATGAAAACGAAAACTTACATATTCACAAACGGACTTACATTAAAGTCTTTAAAATTTATCTTTTTAGTGCTTCTTGCAGGATTGTTTTCCTGTGAAAAGATTATTGATATAAATATCCCCGATAAAGAGAAAAAAATAGTTTTGAACAGCATCATCACAAATGACAGCAGCATGGTTATCAATCTAAGTAAAAGCATGAGTGTATTAGATGATGATGAGATAACATTCATTGATGATGCAACAGTAAAGTTATATGAAGATGGTGTTTTAGTAGCTGAGCCGGTTAACGCCGGCGGCGGCAATTATCCTGTGACCGGCTTTACTCCGGTTAAAGGTAAAAAATATAAGGTAACTGCTTCAAACAGCACACTTAAGTCAATTTCTGCAGAAGATAAAATACCAAATTCCATTGAAATTTTATCAATTGATACTATTTCAACTGAAATTGAAGGAACGCCTTCAATAGAATGTTCTATTGAGTTTGAAGACCCTTCGGGTGTCGAAAATTATTATATCTTAACAGCTAATATCTCATCAGGAGGATACACATCACCGGTAAATATTTATACTATGGATATCAATATTGAGGATTATCTTGACATTAAATACGGTATAATGATCAGAGATGATGTTTTTAATGGGAATAAATATAAACTGATAATTAACTTTGATAAATACAACTTTTCCGGATTAGTAAACAAGGTTGATTTTCAATTGCAATCAGTTTCAAAGGATTTATATTTATATTCACTTTCCTATACCAGAAATGCTAGAACAGGAAACAATTTATTTTCCGAACCTGTCCAGGTTTATTCAAATGTAAAAGATGGTTTGGGTATCTTCGGAGCGTACTCTGTTTCACAAAAATCTGTCACTTTTGTTGGATATGGTGGAGGAGAGGTTTATTAATTGCTCACTGAATAAGGCAGATCACCACCCATCCCCCATTTTTTATTTGGCTCTGCTCCCATTTCAAAAACAAGGTTTCCGCCCTTCATGATTTCATCATGGGTGATAAACGTTCTGTTTAATTGCTTGCCATTTAAATTTGCCGACTGGATGTAAATGTTGTCTTTACTCAAATTCTTTGCTTCCATTACAAATGTTTTTCCTTCGTCCACCGTAATGGTTGCTTTTGGGATGCACGGACTGCCGATGATGTACTCCAGGGAACCCGGACAAACAGGGTAAAAGCCCATGGAACTGAAAATATACCATGACGACATCTGACCGCAATCATCATTCCCCGACAAGCCATACGGAGTGTTGCTGAACAATCCCTTCATGATTTCATGAATCTTTTCCTGGGTTTTCCACGGTGCGCCGGCATAGTTATATAGATACGCTATGTGATGCGAGGGCTCATTGCCATGGGCATACTGACCAATCAGTCCGGCGATGTCTTCAACATGCTTAAACTGATCTTCATCGCCTTTTAAAGTGAACAAACTGTCAAGCTTTTCAATAAAAGCCTCATTCCCTCCCATCATGTCAATGAGTCCGGCCACATCATGCGGAACATACCAGCTGTACTGCCAGGCATTTCCCTCGGTGTAGTCACTTCCATATTGGGCAAACATCGGATCAAAGGTTTCTTTCCATTTCAAATCTGAATTCTTAGGTCTCATGAATTTCGTTACAGGATCAAAAATATTTTTGTAAGAAACCGCTCTCTGAAGAAAAGTATGATATTCCTTTTTATCCATGCTTTTAGCCATTTGCGCTATACACCAGTCATCATAAGCATATTCCAGGGTTTTGGAAACCGATTCATTTTCCAGATCGGCAGGCATGTAGCCAAATTTAATGTAGTGCTTTAATCCACCGTATTCGCCATAATTTGCGCTGGCCAAAACTGCTTCGTAAGCTTCATCAACATCATAATTTCTGATTCCCTTCAGATAGGCATCCGCAATCACAGAAACACCATGATAACCAATCATGCACCAGGTTTCATTTCCATGAAAAGCCCACACAGGCAATATTTTATGAACCGATTGTTCGCGGTGTTTCAGCATGGACGCAATCATATCTCCCACCCTTTCTTTGTTGATGATGGTAAAAAGCGGATGCTCGGCCCGGTATGTGTCCCAAAGTGAATACAGAGTATAATTAACAAATCCGCGGGCTTTGTGGATTCCATTATCTATTCCGCGGTAGCGCCCGTCAACATCCATATAAACGGTGGGAGCCAGCATGGTGTGGTACATGGCTGTGTAAAAATTCTGCTTTTGCTCATCACTTCCTTCAATGATGATTTTTTGCATTTCGACGGTCCACTGTTCCCATGCATCCTTTTTAACCTTTTCAAAATCGAAATCCGGAATTTCTTTATCAAGGTTTCTTTTTGCTCCTTCAATATCCACTGCAGAAATGCCAACTTTAACCAGCAACTGTTCATTTTCCTTCAGATCAAAATTAAACCATGCCATCAAATCCTGACCCGACATCACAGGATAGTTTTTAAGTCTGTTCGATCGATTGCCAAATCCCATATACTCAAATTGTTTGTCTCTTTTTATTTCGTAGGATTTTATTGGCTTTGAGAATTTCATGGAAAAAAACACAAAGCGGTTTTCACCCCACCCCTTTGTTTGTCTGTATCCTGTTACGGTACTGTCGTTTTCAATCCTGATCTGAGAAAAAAGTACTTTTCCGGAATAATTATAGATACTTGATTTCAAATCGAGTAAAACATACGAACTATCCTTTTTTGTAAAAGTGTACCGGTGAATTCCTGCACGTGTTGTGGCCGAAAGTTCTGCCTTAATACCGTAATCATCAAGAAAAACCGAATAATATCCCGGCTTAGCCGATTCATTTTCATGTGAGAATTTTGATTTATAACCCGGATTGGGATCTTTTTCGTTTCCCGGCTGCAAATTAAATTTTCCGCATACAGGCATGATGAGTACATCGCCCATATCGGAATGTCCTGTTCCCGAAAAATGCGTGTGGCTGAACCCGTTTACTGTGCTGTCGCCATACTGATAGCCTGCACACCATTTGTAACTCTTGCTGAAATGGTCGATTCGGGTATCCGGACTAACCTGCACCATGCCGAAGGGAACCGTGGCTCCCGGATAGGTGTGACCATCACCACCGGTACCGATAAAGGGGTTGATGTAATTGCAGGGGTTGTCTTTGATTGATGAATCTGATTTAATCTCTTTATCCTGATCTTTTGTTCCGCACCCTGAAAACAAAACAAATACGGTTATAATTAACGATAATAAACAAGTTTTCATGTTCTTTTAATTGTATTACAAATAAAAGAATAAAGATAATAATTAGATCTACTTTACCAGATTAAAAAATGCATTACAGTTGTTTTTTTTATAAGATTTTCACCTCTGATACCAATGGCATATTAATGTAAAAACCATGTTGTGGTTTATTTGTGTTCGTGTTTGTTCTGTATTGGTTCCTGGCTTATTAATGGCTTTCGCCCTTACAGGGCTGATAATCCCATCACTTGCACACACAGGGCGGTTGCCCTGTGTTGTTGCTTGGACCCTTTCAGGGTCTTGATTTCGACTGGTAACATGTGGAAAGACATTAAATTAAACCAAATACGATAGACCCCAAAAGGGGTCAAAGCACAAACACAGGGCAACGCCCTGTGAATCGGCCAAGGACAATTAGCCCTGTAAGGGCAAAAGCCATTCAAAATAAGTTAGTTATTAATCTGTCAAATTTGAATTAGAAAGCATTTCTAATATATTGGTAAGGCCAAACAACCAGCGCCAAGAAGTCCAATTAACTGAAAAGGAGAAGTGACAATATCACCTAAAAAAGATAAAGGCAAATAGAAACAACGATTATACCTTTTTTCCCCAGATGGTTCTATATTAATAATTATGCTGTCACATTCATATTGATAACGATAAATACCATCATAATGGTGTTTAAAAGCAAATGTAAAATGTCTTGCTGTTAAATCAGGGGTATTAAATGAAAAAGACCAATAAGCACCATACTCAAATAACTTTTCTGAATTATTTATCACTGTAACTGAATCATTTATATTTGCCGCATCAGAGAAATAGTCTCCTTTTTTTAAAGCTGTTCGTTTTAAGTCAACCTTAATAAAATCCCAAAATAAATCCCATTGAATTTTATGGTAATCAGGATGAATCGTGAAAGCAGAATCCAAATAAAGAAATCTTTTCTTAACTGGCTCAGGTTCACCATATCTATTAATTATTTGAAACAAACTATCAGTATTTAAAATAAAATAATAATGATAAATTGTGTCAACTCTCGGGCTTTTACCTGTAAAATTAATAATCAGGTTTGTATTATTATCAAAAAAAGCACTTTCTACACTAACAACCTCTTCATGTCTTCGGTCTTTTTTAATTTTATCAACTGTATTTAACGTGATACATCCGTTAAAAGCAATTAGTAGAATTAAGAAAACAAAATTGGTTTTACTTATACTCATTTTGTAATTGAATTAACCTTCAACAAAACAAATATACTAAAACCAATTAAAGAATTCAGTAAAATATTTTGAATACTATTATGCAGTCTTATAAACCCATTGCCCATTCTCAAAAACATACATACTCATAAGATTTTTAAAAGCGTTTACCACGGTTTCTTTTTTCAGATCATCGGTGAGGTCAACCTGCATCATTTTGGAAGCGTCCATCTGATAGCCAACACCTGCATGGCTTGCCGCACTGCCAATCAGACTTCCTGCGCCGGGCACTCCGGTCAGGTTTCCCAATGCACTGGAAGCCGCACCCACAGCCATTCCGGATGCCATCATTTTAGCTATTTCAGCATTCATCTTTTTCATCATTTCCTCCTGATTGCCCATGGCAATTCCAATGGTTTCTATCGGCTGGTCCTGATTGGATGCCTTGATTTTAATTTTTACCTGATTGCCTGTCCACACTTCTTCAATAAGTATTGACTTTATTGATTCATACGTTGGTTCCATATTCGTTAATTTTAGTTTCTATAAAAATACAAAAAAAAATCAAATAAAGAGTCGATTGTCTTCTATTAAGTTTTTATAAGCAGATAATTTTACCAACATTTATTCTAAATTTGAATCCGTTAAATATATCATCAAATGACAATTCGATTATTTTTTCTTATAATACTGTCTGCATTTCAGCTTTCAAATGCACAGGACACCCTTCCCTTGTTTAATCCAGAACTTCCGGTCGAATTACGAATTGACGATCTCATCAAACGGCTTACTTTAAAGGAAAAGGCATCCCTTATGCTTCACAATAACCCGGCCATTGAACGACTCGGAATACCCGAATACAACTGGTGGAATGAATGTTTGCATGGCGTGGGACGAGCAGGGAAAGCCACTGTTTTTCCCCAGGCAACCGGACTGGCAGCCAGTTTTGATGAAGATCTTTTGTTCAGGGTAGCCACCGCAATTTCGGATGAAGCACGTGCAAAACACAACGAAGCATTAAAAAAGAACAGCAGGCTTCAATATACCGGACTCAGTTTCTGGACACCAAACGTGAATATTTTCAGGGATCCGAGGTGGGGGCGCGGACAAGAGACTTATGGTGAAGATCCCTATCTTACATCCAGTCTAGGTGTTGCCTTTGTAAAAGGACTGCAGGGCAATAATCCTAAATACCTGAAAACAGCAGCCTGCGCCAAGCATTTTGCCGTACACAGCGGCCCTGAAGAATCGCGTCACCATTTTAATGTTTTACCTGAAAGCCGTGATTTCAGAGAAACTTACCTGCCCGCTTTTAAATCATTGTCGGATGCCGGAGTTGAAGCCATCATGTGTGCATACAACAGAGTTTATGACGAGCCCTGTTGCGGAAGCAATCTGTTACTGAAAAAAATCCTCAGGGATGAATGGAAATTTCAGGGCCATATCGTTTCAGACTGTTGGGCTCTGGATGATTTCTGGCTCAGACACAAAGTGACCGAAACCCAGGTTGAATCAGCTGTTTTGGCTGCCAATGCAGGCGTCAATCTTAATTGTGGATATATTTATGGTTATCTGCCCGAAGCAGTTGAAAAGGGACTTATTCCTGAATCACTTGTTGATGAAAACCTCAGGCCTGTTTTGCGCACACGTTTTAAACTTGGGTTATTCGATCCTATCGGAATGAATCCATATGATACTTTAAGTGCCGGAATTGTAAACTGCAAAAAACATAAAGCGCTGGCTTTGGAATCGGCCTGCAAATCGATGGTGCTGCTTAAAAACAAAAACAACATTCTGCCCCTTGACAAATCAAAAATTAAAAGTCTTTTCGTAAGCGGTCCGGCTGCCGCAAACTTCGAAGTGCTTGTTGGAAATTACAATGGCTTTTCAGGCGAAATGGTCACTGTACTCGAGGGAATAGTTAACCGGTGCGATGCAGGCACGGTGGTTGACTACAGCATGGGATGCCTGTTCAACACCGACAGCGTTTTTCATGGAGAGTGGCAGGCAGGATATGCAGAAGTAACCATCGCAGTGATCGGATTGTCAAGGTTACTTGAAGGCGAAAACGGAGACGCCATGCTTTCAGATCACGGAGGCGACAGAAAAGAAATTGGTCTGCCCGCCAACCAGATAGAGTTTATAAGGAAAATGAGAAAAGCGGCCGGAGAAAAGCCTCTTATTGTGGTCATCACCGCAGGAAGTGCTGTGTCGGTTCCCGAAATAGCCGAAATGGCTGATGCCCTCATTTATGCCTGGTATCCCGGCGAGCAGGGAGGCAATGCTGTGGCAGATGTCATTTTTGGAAATTATAATCCGGCCGGAAGGTTACCGGTAACCATTTATGAAAAAACAACCGATCTTCCTGCTTTCGATGATTACAGCATGGAAAACCGCACCTATAGATATTTTAAAGGAAAACCGCTTTATCCATTCGGATTTGGCTTGAGCTACACAAAGTTTGACTATTCCGATTTGAAAACTGACAAAAGCTCTTATAACACAAAAAATGATACGATTAAAATAAAAGTATTAGTTAAAAATTCAGGCATTACCGACGGCGAAGAAGTTATCCAGTTGTATATCAAAAATATAACCTCCAAAGAAAAAATGCCAAATAAAATGCTGAAAGGATTTAAAAGACTGCCTATAAAAACCGGAAAACAGGATATTATTGAATTCAATGTGCCTGTCAAAAGTCTTGAAATATGGAATGAAACAAAACAACAATATGAAATTTTAAAAGGAAAATATGAACTTCAGGCAGCAAGTTCATCTGAAGATGTAAAACAAAAACTAATAATAGAAATAAAATGAAAAACCAATTTAAAAAAATCACGCTCCTTGCCACATCATTGGTTATAATGGCAATAAGCAGCTGCAAAGAATGCAAAAATGAAGATCCAAGAGCCCGAATCATCAATGAAGGGACTGACGTTGCCAGTGTTCAGATAAAAACAACCGGGGGTAACACTGAAAACATTAACAATATTGAACCGGGTACCGCATCGGAGTTTAGAAGTTATGCACCCGGAATGATAAAGTTTACAGTTTCAATTGACACATCTGATTATGTGATCGAAGTTGAAATGAGCGAATGCTTTGAGTATGATATTAAAATTGATGAAAACAATAATCTGACTTCTGTTCCGACAGACCGTAATGAAAAATAAAAGAGACGCAATTTCTTGCGTCTCTAACTATGCGACTTTCAGGCGTTTTATGTTTATTTTTTCAAATTTTCGATGTGCATAATCCAATGTGACATCCACTTTTTCGATCTTTTTTGAGGGTAATTCAAACATGGCATCCATCATAATTGCTTCGCAAATCGAACGCAATCCACGTGCTCCCAGCTTAAATTCCATAGCTTTATCAACAATGTAATTGAGTGCATCCTCATGAAAATTCAATTTGATCCCATCCATTTCAAACAACTTTTCATATTGTTTGATAATAGAATTTTTAGGTACAGTAAGAATGTTTCTCAGGGCTCCTTTATCAAGCGGATTTAAATAAGTCAGAACAGGTAAACGACCAATAATTTCGGGGATCAGCCCGAATGATTTCAGGTCTTGCGGAGCAATATACTGTAAAAGATTAACCCTGTCAATACGTTCAGCGTCCTTTGTGGCCCCATAACCTATAATTTTGGTATTCAGTCTGTTTCCAATTTTCTTTTCAATACCGTCAAAAGCACCGCCACAAACGAACAGAATATTTTTAGTATCAACCGGAATCATTTTTTGTTCGGGATGTTTTCGTCCGCCCTGCGGGGGCACATTGACTATGGAACCCTCGAGGAGTTTCAGCAATCCCTGTTGAACACCTTCGCCCGACACATCGCGGGTAATTGAAGGGTTATCGCTTTTTCGTGCAATTTTATCAATTTCATCAATGAAAACAATGCCTTTTTCGGCATGTTTCACATCGTAATCTGCCACCTGGAGCAATCTGGTGAGAATACTTTCAATATCCTCGCCCACATAACCGGCTTCGGTAAGCACAGTGGCGTCAACAATGGTAAAAGGTACATGGAGCATTTTGGCAATGGTGCGTGCAAGAAGCGTTTTTCCTGTACCTGTTTCACCAACCATAATTATATTTGACTTCTCGATTTCGACCTCATCGTTTTTCCTTGACTGCTTTAATCTTTTATAATGATTGTAAACAGCCACAGACAAGTATTTTTTTGCCTCATCCTGTCCGATGACATATTGATCAAGAAATTCTTTGATCTCTTTTGGTTTTGGCAAAGGCAGAGCATCAACATTAAAATCAGTTTTACTGCGGAGTTCCTCATCAACAATACCATGAGCCTGCTCAACACAGCTATCGCAAATGTGGCCTGAAATTCCGGCTATCAGCAATTGGGTATCTTTTTTATCTCTTCCGCAAAATGAACATTTATCCATTGTTCGGTATGTTTTATTAAAGATGCAAAAATACGAAATTTTTTAATATCAAAAGCAAGAAAAACGGGATTGGGTAAACTCTGTTATAAGTTGCAAACTCCTGTTCCAAGTTGCAACTTCTCTCATGACCGAAGGGAATAAACTTGGAACAGCTATCAACAGCTATCAATAATCAAAGCATCGAACATTCAATTTCTTATTTTTTTTCTTTCGAAAGTTCAAGGTTTGAATTAAGTTCGTAACTGAAAAGTTTCATAAAAGAATCAGAAATACTGTCAATGCGGTACATGGTTCTTGGTTTTCCGGTAAACAAGTCATTAATGAGTAAAAAGTCTGCAGTACTGTTGTATTCCCATCTGAAAATCATGGTATCGGATGTTGACTTCACGCAAAAAAGTGTGTCGGCAATTTCGACCCGGACACCGTTGCCTTTCCATATTCCGCTCAAATCATATTTTTTTAGATCCTCATTTGCAGGAGAAAGCATCAGGTCATATCTGATTTCCTGAGCATTTTCCTCCATCAGAGTAAGAAACTCACCGAAGTTACTTACATGAAAAAGTCTGCGTTTTTCACCGGCAAAAAGCAAAAAAAGTTCCTCATTCACTGTGTCCAAGGTCCAACTTCCTGCCGATTGATCAGTAAGGTTGATCATGAGGTTGTCTCGAAATTCACAGCTGAATTCTTTCTGACCTTTACGGGAAACATTTACCGGCATTTTTTTCAAATACCGGGAAACTTCTTCAATCATTTTTGCCATTCTGTATTTTTTCATCGGTTTGAGTACAATCGTTATGTCGCTATTCAGGGGGTTAAGCACCAGACTGTCGGGACACATAACCATGATATTATGCGTGTCAATTTTTTCTTTTGAAAACTCAAGAATTAACAAGTCATCTTCAATTTTCCATGTTCCCGGCGAATTATATATTTTTTGTTTAGGAAAATCACTATACACTCTCATTTTAAACCTTTTATTCATGAAATTAAAAATCACATTAAAAGGAATTTTTGCATCCTCACCTTTTACCTGAATATAACTTCCCTGCCAGTAACCCTTTAATTCATCCTCCCTGCCCCCGCATGAAACAAGAAAAACAACTGCCAAAACAATAAGTATTAATTTGTACATATCACTTAATTTTTTCCTTTAACTGTTGAATCTTTTCTTTAACTGATTTAAAAAACTGATACCGTTGTTTTTCAGAAACTCCGCTTATCAGATTTGACTTTTTGATCAGGTTGTTAATCCATTCGGCTGTACCTTCACAAAAACCCGGATTTAAGGTTACAATTTTATTAAAAGTACTGTGACTCAGATAAACAGCCTTCATATCCCCGGCAGTTGCCAGAATACAGTTATTGCCAATTTCTATTTCACTGAAGTACATGGTAAAATTATTGGGCTCGCCTCCCGGATGGTTCTCATCAAGCAGTTTTCTGCTTATTTCAGCCTGACGCTGAATCAAATTCATTTCCTGTTCAAGTTGATTGCAAAGTTCAAGAGCATCTTCAGATGATTCAAACAATCCGGATTCCCAATAATAGCCTATTTGTTTAACCAGACTGGAAACGCTGCCTTCATTCCATATTTCAACAGAAGGAATGGCTGAATATATTTTAAAAACATCCTTTCCCAATTCACTGATTTCAGGGTCGGCAAAATCGCGGCTAAACTTCATGGCAGCCATTTCAGGGTTATTTACCACCGATTTGAGCCAATAAAAAGATTTGAAAAGGGAAACCAGAGGAAAATTAAAATTGTAAAAAACAGGTATATCAACAGCCGCATAATAAATAACCCTTTCCCTTGCGGCTAAAATTTTGCCAAGTTCACTTTTTATCGTTTCAAGGTATTTTTTATATTCATCCCTGTTCTTTATGAAATGATAATTGAATGTTACTGTTTCAGACTCGTAACTGCCTACCGAATCGAGAGAAATTCTGTAATGTTTGCACAAAATGGCCACTTCATCAATAGTCAGGGCTGTTTCTCCTCTCAGTCTTCGATAAGCACTGTCGGAGCTTATTCCCAAAAGGTCGCACAATTCATCGGCAAGAGATAAATTTGAGGGAACAAGGTCTTTGATTTTACTCAAAAACAATTTTTGAAGCGTTGCAGTTTCATTTTTTTCCATGATCGGTAAATCTTTTAGCACTTTTTTCGAAAAAAAACAAGAACTTTTTAATCACAATCTTATTTAATTATTTCGTTTACAAATAAATGTGTGTCATTGTCAATAAGTCAGTTATGCTTTTTTCAATCCAGGCTCAATTCATATACAGTTGCAAGATATAATAATTTTACGGATATGAGTTGCAAAATTCGCAAATAAATGTTTTTAGGTTCTGTTGATTTGATTTTCTACCTTTGTCAAAAATCAATATTGTGATAGAAAAAACATTTAACAGTTTCACAGCAAAAACTCAGTTTGGACTAGAGGATGTGCTGGCAGAAGAAATCAGGAAAGCAGGCGGAAAAAACATCAGGGTTTTGAGAAGGGCTGTCAGTTTTGATGGTGATCTTGACCTTTTATACAAAGCAAACCTGTGTTTGCGAACAGCCGTGAAGATACTGATGCCTATCGGCAGTTTCAATGCCAGGAATGAAGACGCTCTTTATATGGGAATTCAAAGAATCAACTGGAGCAAGTACATGACCACATCCGACACTTTATCAATAGACGGTGTGGTATTTTCCGATTATTTCAATCACTCAAAATACGTTGCCCTTAAATGCAAGGATGCCATAGTTGACCAGTTCAGAAAAAACACCGGTATCAGGCCCAACGTGGATATAATGAACCCGGATATTAAAATAAACATACACATAAGCGACGATTTATGCACCGTATCGCTCGACAGCAGTGGCGAATCGCTTAACCGCAGGGGGTACAGACTTGAGCACAACCAGGCACCCCTGAATGAGAATCTTGCCGCCGGGTTGATATTATTAACCGGATGGAACGGCGAAAGCAATTTCACAGATTTCATGTGTGGATCGGGCACATTGCTCATCGAAGCGGCAATGATTGCAACCAACACACCGCCTAACCTCAGAAGAAGTGAATTTGCGTTTCAGAAATGGAAAAACTACGATGAAAATAAATTCAGGTTAATTATTGAAAATCTGAAAAATGAGATACGACCGTCAAAAGTTACCATTCAGGGATCAGATGTATCAGCCAGAGCCATGGAAATAACTTCTGAAAATATAAAAAGGTCGGGAATAAAAGGAATAAACTTCAAACTTGAGCAAAAATCATTTACTGATGCTGTTCCGGCTGGAGATCCCGGAATCATTGTTACAAACCCTCCCTATGATGAAAGGATGAAAGAGCAGGATATTGCAGGTTTTTATAAAGAAATTGGCAATACCCTGAAAAAGAATTTCTCGGGTTATGATGCCTGGATTATCAGTGGCAATGCCGAGGGCACAAAAAGTATTGGGTTAAAGACATCAAGAAAAATATCTTTAATCAACGGGACTATTGAATGCAAATTTTTGAAGTTTGAGATGTATATGGGATCCAGAAAACACCCTGAAAGCAAAACGTAATCAGATCACTTCCTTTTTGAGTTCCTCAACAACAACATCAATTATCCTGATTATCTCATCGTTATTTTTTTCAAGAATTACGATATCTTTTGTTGTCTGGGCAATGTTTTCACATTCGATAAGAAGTTTTTCAGCTTTCTTCATGCCCATATAGGAAAAAGAAGGTTTCAACTTGTGGGCCAGTCTGGCAAAAGTCACAAAATTAGATGCTTCAAGGTGTTCCTTCATTGTTTGTGCCTCTGAAGCAGTTTTTTCGATGAAAATATCTATCATTTCCCTCAAAAATTCCTTATTACCCTTTGCCGCTTCTTTAATAAGTTTGAGATCATATAGCTCACCCGGCTTTTCGGGGCGGACAGGCACTTCCTTTTTTATCTTTTTCGGGAGAATCGGATCCTGTTTTGTAATGGCTGTTTTTGAAATATTTATATTCTTTACAATTTTATTAAACAGATCTTTTTCCTTGAAGGGTTTTGAAATGGTGTCAGACATTCCCTCAAGAAGGTATTGCTGATGATCCTCTTTAAAAGCATTGGCAGTAAGTGCGATAATGGGGATGTTTTTTCCATGTTCTCCAAAATTTTCACGAATATACCTTGTTGCCTCAACACCGCTCATAATTGGCATTTGAATATCCATCAAGACAAGGTCGTACTTTTGTTGTTTGATTTTTTCAACGGCTTCTTTTCCATCAGAAGCAACATCAAGTTTACATCCCCAGTCGCGCATAAGAGCCCTGATCATCATTTGGTTGAATTCCTGATCCTCGGCAAGCAGAATATCCACACCTTTCAAAGCTTCATGGAATGGTTCGTTTTCAAATGTTTCATTTTGATAATTGAGCTCATCAATGTTAGCTACCTCAAATGTTAGCTCAAACCAAAAATGAGAGCCTTTTCCAACAACGCTTTCAACACTTAAAGTGCCACCAAATCTGGAAACCAATCTTTTTGATATTGAAAGTCCCAACCCGGTTCCCCCATACTTTCGGGTAGTACTGGGATCGGCCTGTGTAAAACTGTCAAAAATATATTCGGTTTTATCGGTAGGGATTCCGATTCCGGTATCTTTAACTTCAAATCTGAGGGTAATTTTATCTTCAGATTTAGAAACATATTTCACGTCGATAATAACCTTTCCTTTTTCGGTGAATTTAATGGCATTATCGGTAAGGTTAAGAAGCACCTGGTTAATCCGAACCGGATCGCTTTTTAGCAGATAATCGAAACCGGTTGTAAGATACGGACATTCAAGAGAAAGTCCTTTTTGAGTAGCCCTTAGAGACACAAGGTTTATCAAAGAGCGGATGAGATCCTTCAATCTGAAGCCGATTTTTTCAAAATGCAATTCACCCGATTCAATTTTAGAAATATCAAGGATATCATTGATGATGACCAACAGGTTGTCGGCAGATTTGGAGATGATATTCAGGTAATTAATCTGGTCATCGGTAAGAGGTGTTTTCTTCATCAGTTCTGACATTCCCAGAATTGAATTCATTGGAGTACGAAGTTCGTGGCTCATATTAGCCAGAAAAGCAGATTTGGATTTATTAGCCGACTCAGCTGCCTCCTTGGCTAAACGAAGTGCTTCTTCAGCTTTTTTTCTTTCTGAAATATCCTCGACCAGTGCCACACCGCCCACCACATTATTATTTTCATCAAACACAGGTGCAAAATCCACCCTGATCATCACTTTGTTTTCACCTTGTTGTACCCTGAAATTTCCTTCCCAATGAGTATAATGACCTTCCAGTGATTCGATAAGCTTTTCTCTGAGCTCACGGTTTTTCAGTGACCGCATTTTAAATCCGATCACCATATCCTTCGTCATTCCTAAAATATCGAGATGTGCATTATTACACATGGTAACCACACCTTCCTTGTCATACCTTAAAATACCAATGGGCGATTTTTCAAAAATCATCCGGTATTTTTCCTCACTTTCCCTGATTGCTTTTTCAGCCCTTTTTTGGTCGGTAATATCCACCACAATACCCCTGAACCCCATTTTTTTCCCTTCTTTTATCACGGGGTTTGAGTAAACGATTACCGGGAATCTGGTTCCATCCTTTTTAACGGCGTTGAATTCTCTAACCAGAATATCCTCAGAGTTCACTGCTTCCATAATCCCTTTCAAGGCAATATCTCTTTCTTCAGGAATTACAATTTCATGGGCATATTTGCCTTTTGTCATATCCTCAAGTGAATAGCCAAATGTTTTCAGTCCGTTGTTGTTCACATAAACAAACCTGCCTGTAACGTCACATTCAAAAATACTTTGGGGAAGCAAAGTTGCCAATTCCCTGAACTTTTCCTCACTTTCACGCATTGCCTCTTCGGCATTAACTCTGGCTATTACACCACCAATCCTTCCGGCAATTGATTCGAGGGCATTACGCACATTCACGCTTATCTCTGATTGCGAATAAGATCCCAATGCAACAGCAGCCACTACTTTTCCTTTATGATGAACAGGAATTACACCGAGAGCTTTCATTTTTTCGGTTGCTTCCTTACTCAGATCAGTGTTTCTGGTTATTTCTTCAGCAGTACCATAAACAGGTTTTCCTTTAATTACAAGCCGTGCCAGATAGGTATTTGACTCAATGATTGAAATGCCCTTAAGTATGTCATCGGGTAAATTAATATGAGATTTGAGGTCGAGATCATAGGTAACTTCATTGACAAAATATATACCTCCGTAATCGATACCCTCAATTTCAATAGTCGCACCAAGAATAATCCTTAATGCCTCATCCAGATTGCTTACCAGTCCGAGCGAAATACCCAAATCTCTTTGTATATGAAGCAATCCCTGAGTTTGTTTCCTCTCGGTAATATCAAAGGCTGTGCCCAGAATAGCGTTTTCGCCATGGAATTCGAATAAAGAAGCCGAAAAGTCAATCCATCGTGAACCGGTTTTTGGGTTCATGATCATGAATTCGTACTTCGACACAACATTATCTCCCCTTAAACGGGCAAAAGCCCTTTCCTGAACCAAACCCCTGAAATCGGGATGAATCAGTTCCCAGAATTTTATCTGACTGATTTGCTCATTTGAATAACCCGACATTTCCAAACCCGCCTTGTTTACATACACCAAGTGCTCACCCTGAATAATAAAAATGGCGGTTGATGCTGTATCGGTCAAAACTTTGAATCTGAATTCAGAGGATTGCAGAGCAGTCTGTGAATAAACCCGCTCAGTTACATCCCTGACAATTGCCTGAATGTACATTTCCCCAAAGATTTCAATGCGGTTCAGACTTACCTCGGCGTCAAACAGGGAACCATCAGCGCGCATGTGCTTCCATTCAAAAAACTGAGGAATGCCTTCATATGCAAGTTTAAGATATTCTTTTGCCTTTTCATTTGAGTTTCTACCATCAGGCTGATTTTCAGGAGAAAACTTATATGGCGGTGCCCCAATAATTTCTTCCTCAAGACAGTTAAACAACTCCATTGTTTTTCTGTTGCAATCAATAAACTCATCACCTTTCATAATAAAAATGGAGTCATTGGCATTTTCAAACAGCGTTCTGTATTTTTTTTCGCGCTCTTTAATTTGTTCGTCCAGAAAATAATTTTCAGTGATATCGGTAAAAGCAACCAAAACACCGATAATCTCACCATCAGGCCTTTTAACAGGTGATACTTTTTTATAAATCCGGTGTTTTTCATAATCCCTTGAAACCAAAACCAGGTTACGATGCCTTTCGTATTTATCATTTCTTTCAATGGTTTTGCTAACTGTATCGGATATTTTAAGTTCGGTTTCTGAATCATAAATATTGAAAACATCCTCAAGCTTTTTACCAATGGCTTCGTCTTGTTTCCACCCACAAAGCTCTTCGGCAGCAGGGTTAATAATTTCAATTACACCCTCCTTGCTGACAACAATCACGGCATCCGCAATACTTCTGATTGTTACAAGGAGGTTTTCATGACTTTCAGCTAACTCCTCCTGTGCTTTTTTAATATTCGAAATATCGTGAATGTTCAATAAAACACCAGAAATAATATTATTTGTATGAATGGGGACCAATATATACCGCAGAAAAAGATCCTTTCCCCATTTGGATTTGTAAAATGAGTCATTTATAACAGAAATATCCGTTTTTACACACTTTCTGAAATCATCGGCAAAACCATTTTCAACCAACGATTTAAATTTCAATACATTAATTTTCTTTGTTTCCTCAGCTGAAGGGGAACCCAGCACAGCCACCATTGTTTTATTCAGTTCCAATATATTACCTTCAAGATCAAAAAATGCGATGCCAACCGGTGAGCTTTCCATCAGACTTTGATACCTGCCATGGCTGATGTCGTTTGAATCATTATGTGCCTGAATATTTTTTAAAGCAATTGTTGATTTTGAAAATTTCAGAAACAGCATCGTATAAATTCCCGAAACCAATGCAAAAAATAAAAATGAAATAATTTTTTGAGTCAGGCCATAATCAGAAGTAAAAAAGGAAAAAAGTTTTCTACCGCCAAAAAACCACAACATAGCAAGAAACAAATAGCCGCCAAGTAAAATAACAATTTGCTTTAATCCAATTCGATACACCTTAAAAATATTTTAGAATTAACAAAACTATCAAAGATAGTAATTTTGGCATATTCTTAAAAAGAATCTGCTCATTTTTTGGGATACGTAGAAGTTGAAAAACTGTTTCAGAAAGTAAATCTGGCTAAAGGAATTGCTTCGTGCGAAGAAAAATCATTTCTAAGGTACTTATAATATCCGGTTATAGCAATCATTGCTGCATTGTCAGTGGTAAATGCAATATCCGGGACAAATAATTTCCATTTTCGTTTTGATGCCTCTGCACGCAACCGGTCCCTGAGTCCTGAATTTGCCGACACACCCCCACCAACAGCAATTGTATTAATTCCGGTAATCGTTATTGCATTAAGAAGTTTCTCGACCAATATATCTATTATCGTTTTTTGAAGTGATGCACACAAATCAGCTTTGTTTTTTTCTATAAAATCCTGATCTTTAGCCATTTCATCTCTCAGAAAATACAAAAAACTTGTTTTAAGCCCGCTAAAACTGTAATCCAGTCCGGGTATCCTTGGCTTTGCAAATTTAAACCTGTTTTGATCTCCTTCTTTTGCAAGTTTGTCAATTAATGGTCCGCCCGGATACTCCATTCCCATCACCTTGGCACACTTATCAAATGCCTCACCTGCAGCGTCATCAATAGTATTTCCGACAACTTCCATCTCAAAAAAATCTTTAACAATTATAATCTGTGAATGGCCACCTGAAACGAGCAGACACAGAAATGGAAACTCAGGAATTTCATTATCCTTATCGGGATGCAGAATAAAATGAGACAAGACATGGCCCTGAAGATGGTTTACCTCAACCAATGGCACATCCAGAGCCAGGGCAAAACCCTTGGCAAAAGAGGTACCAACAAGCAATGAACCCAACAATCCGGGTCCACGGGTATACGCTACCGCATTGATTTCATTGCGGTTAATGCCAGCCAGACTGATTGCCTGATCGACAACCGGAATGATGTTCTGCTGGTGTGCCCTTGAGGCAAGTTCAGGCACCACCCCTCCATAGGCCTTGTGCACTTTTTGTCCGGCCATTACATTCGACAACATAAAACCGTTGCGAATCAGAGAAGCAGAGGTATCATCGCATGATGATTCAATGCCCAGAATTGTTATGTTTTTGTTTTGAAGCATCCGGGCAAAATTAATCAATCATTTTGTATCATTTGCAGATGGAATCAAAAAATCCGGGATCCGCCATTAGAAAAAATACTTTCGACTGGCTTACATTCATGCAACATCCTTTTTGGTTTACCGTTAATAATCGTATTTTTGTGGTAAATTAAAAGATTATCAACAAGGCAGGTAAAATACTAAAACTCATTTACAGAATACTCCTAAGGTTTGTTACCGGAGTAATGATTCTGTTATTTATCTGTTATCTCGTTTTGCAATCATCAGCAGTGCAAACTTATCTTGCGCGACAACTTACCGGATATCTCTCTGACCGTACCGGAACTATCATCTCAATCGGACGGGTTGAGATCACTTTTTTTGCTGACATCAATCTGTATGATGTCTATGTTGAAGATCAAAGAAACGACACCCTGCTTTATATTCCTGAAGCAAATGCTGAAATAAACAGCTTCAGTCTTGAAGATAAAAACATTGATATCAGTAAAATAACCATCTCTGAATCAGCAATAAATATTTTTCGTAACAAGGAAAACAAACTGAATTTTCAGTTCATCATTGATTCCCTGATGTCAAAAGAAGAAGAACCCGAACAACAAGCATCATGGAATTTCACAGTTGATGAACTGGTAATAAAAAACTCCAGACTTTCATACAAAACATTCGATTCGAAGCCAAAAGATGAACTAATCAACTTCAAAGATATTGCACTGACAGAATTCGGAGTTACCCTGAGTGATTTTTATATTATAGACAGCATTACCCATATTCAGATAAACCGGCTTGAGTTCAGAGAAAAAAGCGGCTTTATACTCGGAACCATGAAAGCCGGAGCTGAGATAAGCAATAAGGAAATATATCTTTCCTCGATGCTTTTGGTTACGCCCAATTCATCCATTGATGCCGACAGCCTGAAACTGAACTATAAATCGATGGCCGATTTCAATGATTTTATCAAAAAGGTAAAAATTAGTTCGAATTTCGGTCCCAGCACTCTCGGATTAAGAGATATCGGGTATTTCGCAGGAGATTTCAGAAAATACAATGAAAAAGTCCGGTTTTCGGGACAGGTAAATGGGAAGATTAAGGACATCCGGACAAAAAATTTTCATCTTGAAGCAGGTGAATCAACTATTTTCAAAGGTAAACTTACACTTACAGGATTGCCTAATCCTGATGAAACATTTATTATTGCAGAAATTGATGAGCTTCAAACCAACAAAGAAGATCTTGAGTTGTTTTATAAACCCGGTGACAGCGGAGGCAAAGACTATCTCATGCCTGAACTGACCTCTCTGGGAAAAATAAAATACCGGGGCAATATTACCGGTTTGCTTAATGACTTTGTAGCCTATGGCACTTTCACAACCAATTTAGGAACAATTACCTGTGACGCTTCACTGAAAAGGGAATCGAAAACCGGTCGGCTTATCTACAATGGTAAAGTAATAACCAATGATTTTCATCTGGGAAAATTCCTGTATATGGAAAAAGATCTTGGAATTATTGCTGTTAATACCAATATTAAAGGCAGTTCAGGCAATGGAAAAACCACCGCCAAACTTGATGGAAACATCAACAGCATCGAATACAAGGGGTACAATTATAAGAACATAGAAATTAACGGAGAGCTGGTAGAAAAGAAATTTGAAGGCAGGTTCTCAATCAATGATGATAATCTTGACCTTGCTTTCAGAGGTAAAATGGACTTCAATGGTAAAGTTCCGGAATTTGACATTGTTGCCAGCATCAATGATGCCCAGTTATACAATCTGAATATTGACCTGTCAGATAAAAGCTCCACGCTGACATCTATTGTTAAAGCAAATTTCACAGGCAGTAATCCTGATAATATTGCGGGTTCAATCAGACTTTCAGGAACTTCACTTACCAATTCATCCGGAATCTTTTATGCTGACAGCATCAATCTGATTGCATCCAGTGATGGAAAAGAAAGAAAACTATCACTCGAATCTGATTTTGCCGATGGTGAAATCACCGGAAACTACACCATCAAATCCCTCGAAAATTCAGTTGCCTATTTCATCAAAGAATATCTGCCATCTTATCTGAGTTCCACAGAACGTGAAATTGTTCAGCAACAAAATGAATTCAACTTTGTGTTCAGGTTTAAAAATTTAAACGGACTACTCAGTCTGCTTAAAAACAATTACTATCTTGAACCCAACTCATCCATTTCGGGTTATTACAATTCTGTATCAGGGATAATTTCTATAAAAGGTAAATCAAAGCTGATAACCTATGATGATTTCAACCTAAACAACTTTCTTGTTTCAGCCAATACAATCGACAGCATACTTTCCTTTTCAACAGAATGTCAATCAGTATATTATAAGAAATTTCATCTGGATGACATTATCTTTAAATCCAGGATAAAAAACGATAGTGTAGACTATAAACTTACCTGGTTAACACAAGACACTGTTACTTACAGCGGTGATATTAAAGGCACCGCAATAATTGCATCAAACCCCTTCAATAACAAGCCTGTTTTCAGAATTGGCTCCGCCCCTTCTTCATTTGTTATTGCAGACACTGTCTGGCATATTAACGACTGCCATCTGAGTATTGACAGCACTTCCATTGCAGTATCTAATCTGGTAATAAACAATAATTATCAACGTATTTTTGCTCAGGGTACCGTTTCCGAAATCAAGCAGGACACCCTCAATATTGTGTTTAATGCGCTTAATCTGAAAAACCTGAACCAGATTACCCAGGAATATGGAATCAAGGCCAGCGGCATCATGAACGGAAAAGCTTCATTGTCCAATATTTACAATCAGGCCCTGTTCACATCAGATCTTAACATTGACAACCTTGTAATAAACGACGAAACCTTTGGCAACACCTACGTGAAAAGCAAATGGATGCCCGAAAAAACCAACCTGTACTGCGAAGCCTATACCCTGAAAAATAAAAACAAGGAATTTGATGCCAGCGGATATTATACACCCGAAAACGGCAAGCTTGATTTTGATATCAGGGTCAAAGACTTTAATCTGGCAATCCTGGAACCCTACCTCAAAGAAAACCTCTCAGACATAGAAGGTTTATCAACAGGAAGGGTTTTTCTAAAAGGAGATATTTCAGAACCCGCTATCAATGGGTACCTGAACATTTTGGGGGCAACTTTTACGGTAAATTATCTGCAAACAAGATACAAGGTAAAAGACAGCAGAATAGACATTACAAAAGACTCGGTTTATCTGAAAAAAGTGATTCTTGAAGACTATGACAAACAAGGAAACCATGCAGATGTAAACGGATGGTTAAGCCATCACAATTTCAAGGATTTCAAATTCAATGTGCTCATGAATGCCAAAAACTTTATGTTCCTTAATACCACTGCCAAAGACAACAGTCTGTATTACGGAAAGGCATTTGCAACCGGAGTTGTAGGAATCAAAGGAAATCCCGAGAACATTAAAATTGACATTTCTGCAAAATCAGAGAAAAATACCCGATTGTTTATTCCGCTTAACTCAACAGGAGAAATAAGCGAATACGATTTTATTACTTTCGTTGATAAAAGTGGTTTAGCGGTAAACAAAGCCGAAGATTACAAAGTGAACCTCTCGGGCATTGAAATGAATTTTGACCTTGAAGTTACGCCCGATGCCGAAATGCAGATTATTTTTGATTCCAAAGCCGGCGACATCATGAAAGGAAGAGGCTCGGGCAACCTGAAAATGGAAATCAACACCCTTGGAACTTTCAGTATGTATGGAGATTATGTAATTGAAGAAGGGGATTATCTGTTCACACTTGAAAATGTGATCAACAAAAAATTCAAGGTAGAAAAGGGAGGTGTCATAAAATGGAATGGCGATCCTTATGATGCTTATATGGAAATCAACGCCATTTACCGTACAAAGGCAAAACCCTATGATCTTTTCGTAAACCTGATCGATTCTGCGCAGGCAACAGCCTACCGGCAAAGAATTCCGGTCGACTGCAATCTTCTTATGACAGGCAGTCTGATGGCACCAAGCATTAAGTTTGACATTACCATGCCAACTGCCAATGACGACACTCAGGAAAAACTGAAAATGGTGCTTAATTCAGATGAAATCATCAACAAACAGATTTTGGCCCTGCTGGTGCTAAACAGGTTTTTGGCAAATAATCCCGACGGAGTGGCCTCAACCAATTCAAACGGCGCACTGGGATCGAACTCATCGGAGTTGTTATCTAACCAGCTTTCACACTGGCTTTCACAAATAAGCAATGATTTTGACATCGGAGTAAATTACAGGCCGGGTGATGAAATATCAAGTGATGAAGTAGAAGTGGCTCTGTCAACACAGATATTCAATGACCGGGTTAGCATCAATTCAAACCTTGGTGTGGGCGGGAACCATGAAAACACCAACGGTTTTGGGGGTGATTTTGTAATTGACTGGAAAATAAACAACTCAGGAAAACTCCGGGCCAAAGGTTATACCAAAACCAACGACAACCTTGTGTATGACTCTCCAACTACCCAGGGCATCGGACTTTTTTACCGTGAAGAATTTGACAGTTGGGGGCAGCTGATACGGAAGTATTGGTTTGGGAAGAAGCCGGAGGAAACGAAAGAAACTATTGAGGAGTAAAGGTTTTAATAATAGTCAGGGCGCGGCTCCAAGTCGCACTCTGACTATTTATTTTACCTCTTTCATAATCACCTCATCATCAATCTTGCAGGTTTTGTTATCTCTAACCCATTGAATAACTCTTGCTTTGGCTTTGTTTTCGGCATCTATTCTGAATGCCAGTTCCATTTCCTTGGTTTCAATAACATATTCATTGGCAGGATAGGCTCCATCTTCGTCTTCATCAATTTCAGTTCCCATATCTGTATTTATATTGCCTGCCTTTCCGGTAAGTTCCAAAACACAATCGCCCTTTGAATACGTAAAGCGATATTCGATTTCGGTTTCAGAAAGCCAGTTAACCCCAAGTTTTTGGATATGGCCATCCTTTTCAAAATTATAAACTTTTTCAAATTTTGCCCATTCTGCTTCGTCTGTATCGTTTTCGTCATTAACGATTGTATCTGTTTTTAGAGTATCGGTCTTACCCGAATCTTCTTTTTTTTCTTCTTTGTCAGAGCATGAAAAAAATGCCAGTGAGGCTGCTGCGAAAATTAAAAATAGTTTTTTCATATTTTAAGGTTGTTAATGTTTGTTGCTTTTATTCTCATTTCTTTTGTTGCTCATATTTGCACCTTTTTTTCTGAAGGGTTTTCCTTTACCTGAAAATTTTCTGTGTGGCTTTTCTGAACCATGTTCCATCCATTCGGGTCCCTTATCAAAACCCTCAGGAAGCGGAATTTTCGGAACTTCTCTTTCAATCAAAGATTCTATTCTTTTAAATTTCAGCATATCATCGGGATTGACGAAAGTAAGTGCCACTCCGCTAGTCTCGGCTCTGGCAGTACGTCCCACACGATGCACATAATCCTCAGCATCACCCGGAACGTCAAAATTAATTACCAGATTAATATCTTTCACATCAATACCTCTGGACAGCACGTCTGTGGCAACCAAAACCCTTATTTTTCTTGACTTAAACCGCAAAAGCACGTCTTCCCTTTCGCTCTGCTCAAGGTCTGAGGATATTTTTTCCACAGGATATCCTTTACCTTTTAAGGTACGTGCAATTTCGGATACTTTTTTCTTTGTAGAGCCAAAAATAAGTATGCTTTTATAATCAGGTTTATCGTTGATCAGTTTATTAATGAGGGGTATTTTCTGGTTATCATAAACAAGGTAGGCAGCCTGCAACACACCTTCGGCCGGCTTTGACATGGAAATACTCACTTCGGCGGGATCAGACAAAATCATCTTTGCCATTGATTTTATCCTTGAAGGCATGGTTGCCGAAAACATGAGGGTTTGTCTCTTTTTTGGCAAGGCAGCTATTATTTTCATGATATCATCATAAAAACCTATATCCAGCATACGGTCGGCTTCATCTAGCACGAGGTGTTTAAGATCTGAAAAATCCACATATCCCATGTTGATGTGGGAAATCAGCTTTCCGGGCGTAGCCACGATGATATCAGCGCCTTCGGTGAGTGCTTTTTTTTGCGTTACCCATGAAAGTCCGTCATTATCACCACCGTAAACAGCGAGCGAACCGATAGTTGTTGAGTAGGCAATTCCCTGAATCTCCTGATCAATTTGTATTGCCAATTCTCTTGTAGGAACCAATACCAACGTGTTAATCTTACCTAAACGGTCTTTAAGAATATTATTCAATATAGGCAGTAAAAATGCGGCAGTTTTGCCGGTTCCTGTTTGCGCACAGGCAATCAAATCTTTTCCTGCAATAATTTGAGGAATTGCAAGTTCCTGAATCGGGGTTGCTTTTTCAAATCCCATGTATGATATAGCTTCCAGAAGAGACGGAGCCAGTTTTAAATCATCAAACCTCATAAACACCTGATTTCTTAATTTTTTATGGCGGTAAAGATAGCTTTTTTTGATGGTTTTCTATAATTCCTCTGCCAGGGCCTCAAAAACATCTTCCCATACCACTTTGCCTTTTGATTTTCCGAATCTGACGATAATTAGATTTTTATCGGGGTACACATAAATATATTGACCAAGAATTCCGGCAGCCATAAAATCATTAGATTTTCGGTTCATAAGCCACCACTGATAGCGGTAATTAACCATTTTGCCTTTAGCCTCGTCAAAGCAAATGCTTGCCCATTTTTCAGGAACGATTTGCTTGCCTTCCCAATTTCCTTTTCTGAGAAACAATCTTCCAAACCTGGCGAAATCACGTGCCCTGCCGTTAAGACAACAATAAGCTTTTTCCATTCCGTGCCGTTTGCTGTCAACGCTCCATTTGGCAGAATATTCCATCCCCAGAGGTTTCCAGATTTTTTCTTCAAGGTATTGGGATAGATTTTTTCCGGTTGCCCGCATAATAATGATTCCCAAAATCTGGGTATTGTAATTCATATATCTGAAAAAACCTCTCGGATTTTCAACATCGATGTACAGTTTTTTAATAATTTTTTCAAGGTTTGAACCAAAATAAGCCTTTCCCAGATCACTGAATGGATTCATATAATTTTCATTCATCCCAATTCCCGATTCCATATTCAGAACATCCTCTATTGTAATGCAATGGAAAGTTGAATCAATTTCACCAAGTTCGGGAATATACCTGGTTATTGCATCATTCACGCTGCCTACAGCACGTTCCTCAATGGCAATGCCCATGAGGGCCGAGACGAATGATTTTACCATTGAAAAAGTTGTGACATAAGAATCGCGGTCGTAATTATTGAAATATTTCTCGTACAAAACCGAATCATTGCGGATAATAATAAAAGCGGATGTTTTATGATCTTCAAAAAAAGTGTTCATCCCATATTTTGATGACTGGTACCAAAAAGAGTCGGGAACCAGCTTATTGCAGGTCTTTTCATCAGGATAAATAAAGTTGAAATTCGGATCACCGGGAGAAATTTTATGATCAGCAAAAAACCGGTGATCCTTAACCGATGGCACATTAACAAAAAATACCCTTCCCATATAGCATGAAGAAAGCGCCAAAGAAAAAATGATTAAAATAGCTGTTATGGTTTTCATGGCAGAAAATTACTCAAAAACAAATTGGTTTGCAAAAAATTTTATTCTGCCAAAGCTTTTTTGTAAGTTTTAATTGCCCTGTCCCTGGCAAATGAGTGTTCGACTATTGGACTGATGTACTTATTCTTTTCAAATTCAGGAATCCATTTATTAATGTACAAAAAATCTTTATCGAATTTTTTCTGTTGAGTTTCGGGGTTAAACACCCTGAAATATGGAGCCGCATCACAACCGCAACCTGCTGCCCACTGCCAGTTTCCATTATTGGATGACAATTCATAATCGAGCAGTTTTTCGGCAAAATAAGCTTCGCCCCACCGCCAATCAATAAGTAAATGCTTGCATAAAAAAGATGCTACAACCATGCGCACCCGGTTGTGCATATATCCGGTTTCGTTAAGCTGACGCATTCCGGCATCAACCAAAGGATAGCCGGTTTTTCCCTCACACCAGCATCTAAAATCCTTTTCATTGTTGATCCATGAAATGTTGTCATACTTTTTTCTGAAACTTCCGGTAACGACATAAGGAAAATGATAGAGTATCTGCATAAAAAACTCACGCCAGATTAATTCACTCCTGAAAACCTCACTCTTTTCAGATTGTTTGATCAAATCTCTGACAGAAATGGTTCCGAACCGAAGATGAGCACCGGCATATGTTCCGGCATCCAGCGAAGGTAAATCTCTGTTTAAAGCATAACTTTTGATATTGTTGCGACAGAATTGTTTTACTTCGATGCTGCTCTCAGAAAATCCAATTTCACTTAGTGATGGAAAAGTGAATTTTTTTTGAAAAAAATTTTCTTTTCGGGTTCTATACGCTTTTGGCAATCCGGCTTCATTAAACTTTTTGATCCACATTTTTTTATATGGTGTAAAAACCGTGTATGGTTTTCCTGAAGCGTTTAATATTTCTGCCTGATCAAAAATCACCTGATCTTTAAAAAGATTAAATTCAATACCTTTTTTTTTCATTAATCCGGCAATCTCCTGATCACGTTTAATGGCTGAAGGTTCATAATCACGATTAGCAAAAACCGCATTCACCTCATATTTTTCGAGTACCCGGGTCCATACATCCTTTACATTTCCCTTAATTGCCAACAGGGAGCTGTTTGATTTAGAAAGTTCATCATTTAATTTCTGTAAACAGGAATAAATAAAGCTCACTCTGGCATCATTTGCAGGTAAATCATCAAGTATTTCCTCATCGAAAATAAAAAGCGGAATGCAAGGCAAGCCATCTGAAAGAGCAATATTCAAGGCGGTATTGTCATCAATTCGCAAGTCTCTCCTAAACCAGAATACATTCACCTTTTTTTTGAAATCACTTTGCATAAACACCATTTAATTTATGTAACCAATTAATGAGAAAAATCAAAATTAAGATTAAATTTGATACCCATAAATTATTTCAACCATGAAAAACAAATTTAAAAGACTATTCACCATTCTGTTTTTTCTCCTTTTAACCTGTGAAGAGCTGTATGCCAGAGTTGGCGGCGGTGGTGGCGGAGGCGGAGGCGGTGGTGGCGGTGGTTCTCATGGTGGCGGTGGCTCCCATGGCGGTGGCGGTGGCGGAGGAAGCATGCCTCCCTGGATGGTCATTGTGATCATTGCCCTTATTATACTTTTTGTGATTTACGGTAAGCAAAATGCAAAAAAAGAGCGCGAACGAAGCATTTTAAATCAGATCAATAAAAATAAGCGACCGGGGTTGGAAGAAAGAATGTCTGCTTTTTTAGCTAACAATCCCGAATATAATGAACAGGAGTTTTTTTCCAAAGTGGAAAAAGCTTTTTACGGAATGCAGGATGCATGGACCAGCAAAAATCTCGTCAAGGCCAGAATGTTCATGTCTGACGGCATGTACCAACGTCTGAACACCCAAATCGTGATGATGGATAAACTGCAACAGACCAACAGACTTAAGAATATTAAAATTGAAAAAGTATTTCTTGCAGATATTGAGTCTGATGGTCATTTAGACATTGCCCACGTAGCCATAATGGCATTTATTCAGGATGAATTCATCTCGAAAAAATACCCAAAACTGAATTCGGGTGGTGCAGAATATTTCACTGAATACTGGAGTTTCATTAAAAAACGCGGTGCAGGCGAAAAAGATATTTATGATTCCAATACTTGTCCCAATTGCGGAGCTCCGCTGGAAGAAAACATCAACGATATATGCCGGTGCAAGGCATGTAATGCACTGGTCAACTCTGGCGAGTATGGCTGGGTGCTTTCAGAAATTACTCAGGCCGATGATTTTGCAGCAAACAGTCAAAATCCGGTTAATGCCAATATTGAAAATTATCTGAAAAATCCTGAAGATCATTCAAAGCAAGTTATTGAAGATAAGGTAAGCAACGGATTCCTTCAGTACAAAACAGCTTTTGCTTTTAATGATCCGTTGAAGCTGAAACGGTTTGTGAGTGATGAATTTTATAACAGATTTGCTGAAAGCTGCAAAACCAACAAACCATTCATTTACAACCGGCTTTTCATCAGGGATGTTTCTGTTTCTCTTATTGTGAGAGTAGGTGAATTTGCCTATGCAGCTGTGAAAGTTTATTACTCTTTTCAGAGAATATGGGAAAAGGACAATAAAATTATCGAAATGGATCAGGTTATCAAATCATTCTCTCAGATGGTTTTGGCCAAAAGAAAAATTGAAACCGGCGCATCAAAAGGTTCTGTTTATAACTTTAAATGTCCAAACTGTGGTGGTCCGGTTGCCGAAACCCCCGATCTGACATGCAGTTTCTGTGGTGCCATTTTAAACAGTCCGGATTACGACTGGGTTATTGATGACATCATCAATGTGGAAGATTATAGTGCTGCGATGCAAAAAATCACCAGCAATCTAAAAGGTGTCGTCATATCAAATGCTTATAAAAGGAGAGATTATGCACTAAACAACATGCTTGTTATATTGGCAGCCGACGGAGTGTTCCAGGAAAAGGAAACCATGTTTGCCGACGGGGTTGCAAAAAAATGGAATTACAAACCAGAGCAGTTGAAAGAGCTTTATGAGATGGCGAAATCAAAAAGATTAACCATCAGAATGCCCGACGACAAAAAGGAAAGGAAAGTTATTTACGAAATGATGGAAACCGCAGCAAAAATTGATGGTGCAATCCAACCCGAAGAACAAGTAATTCTTGATGAAATAAGGAAGGAGTATCTGGACTAAAGAAGTGTTATTCACTGTTCCAAGTTACAACTTCTCTCACGACCGAAGGGAGTAAACTTGGAACAGCAGCTATACAATAAACCCATTTCAACACACCAATGTTGATAAGTTTACCAAATCACGATTTCAGGGATATTTATTGTATTTAATTTTATTCCCGAATATAATAATATTATGTCTATGAATTTTATATTTCTTATTCAACTACTTGGCGTGAATGTTGCCAACGGAGCAGCAGAGAAAACTGTAGAAAATACCGGTGAAGGTTTTTCTTTTTTTGACATGGCTTTAAAAGGCGGCTGGATTATGATTCCACTTGCCATTCTTTCAGTTATTGCCGTGTATATTTTTGTGGAAAGGTATCTTGCTATTAATAAAGCAGCAAAAGAAGAGACCTTATTCATGAACAGTATTAAAGACCATATTTCAAATGGAAGGGTTGACTCAGCACTGTCTGCTTGTAAGTCAACCGAAGGACCCTTAGCCAGAATGATTGAAAAAGGAATTACCCGATTGGGAAAACCGCTCGAAGATATCAATGCTGCCATTGAAAACGTTGGCAAACTTGAAATTTATAAACTCGAAAAAGGTCTGCCCACCTTGGCAACTGTTGCCGGCGGAGCACCAATGCTTGGGTTCCTTGGTACCGTGTTGGGTATGATTACTGCCTTTTATGACATGTCAAACGCAGGCGCTAATCTGGATGTTTCACTGCTTTCAAGCGGTATTTATACTGCTTTGGTTACAACAGTTGCCGGACTTATAGTTGGTATTATTGCACTGTTCGGATATAATATCCTGGTTGCCCGTGTGGATAAAGTGGTTAACAAACTTGAAGCAAGTTCAACCGATTTCATGGACCTGCTGAATGAACCTGTAAAATAATCAGTATGAACATCAAATCAAGAAATAAAGTTACTGCACAATTCAGTATGTCATCAATGACCGATATTGTTTTCCTGCTCCTGATATTCTTCATGATCACCTCTACCCTTGTGCATCCCAATGCCCTGAAGCTTTTGCTGCCAAAAAGCGACGGACAGGTAAGCACCGAAAAACCCATTATTTCCATATCAATTGACGACCAGGGCAATAACACATATAGTTATGCCGTTGGTAATGATAGAGTTCCATTTGAAAATGTGGAACAATTATTGAAGGAAAGAATTGGAACCGAAGAAACCCCAACTGTAGCGCTGCATGTTGACAAGTCGGTTCCGATGGAAGAAGTGGTCAAGGTAATGAATATTGCCAAAGAAAATAAATACAGACTTATCCTGGCCACTGAAGCAAATTAACTTAAAACATTGAGCCATGGAAAAAATTTGGAAAAACAATCGCAGGGGAATTTTAGGAACGTTGGCCTTTCACGGTCTGCTTGCTTTAATCCTCATCTTTATGTCTTTTAATGCTCCGGAACCTCAGATCGAAGAAGGAATTCTGATTGATTTTGGAACTCAGGACATGGGAAACGACGGGGGTGGTTCTGACTCTGAAGCGTCAAACTCCGAAACAAACCAAAATGTAGAGGAAAGCGATGGCAATCTTGCTCAGGACTTTGAAGAATCTGCTTTCATTAAGAAAAACAATAACACTTCCAACAAAACCAATAGCACAAATACCAATAACACAAATACCAATAACGAAAGCAAACTGACATGGGGTCAGGGTAATAATGGAAATGGCAATAATGGCGGTGATGGTGATGGCGACGGAGATGGCGACGGCGACGGTGACGGCGATGGTGATGGCGACGGACCAAAAGGCAGTCAGACAGTAGGTGACGGCGCACTGGTTTTTAAACCAAAACCTCCTTGCAATGTGGATGAAACCGGATGGGTGATCATTGAAGTGGAAATTGACAAATCAGGTAAGGTAACAAGAGCATATCAGGGCCAAAAGAAAAATATCACAGACCAAAGACAGATTGATTGCGTGAAAAAATCCGCTTATGATGCACGCTATGTGCCCATTTCTGAAAACATACTCAGAAAACACAATCTGAAATTTGTGTTTGAGCATTAACATCAAAATTGATCTTCATATGAAAATCCAGGTCTGCAGACTTGGATTTTTTTTTTACTTTTACCCCATAAAAAAATCGTTTCATGATTACCATCAAAGGCGCATCTGAAAACAATCTGAAAAACATTGATGTTTCGATTCCGGAAAATAAACTTACTGTTATTACAGGTGTTTCAGGATCTGGTAAGTCCTCGCTGGCCTTTGACATTTTATTCAACGAAGGCCAACGCCGATATCTCGAATCATTTTCATCATACGCCGGTCAATACTTAAAAAAACTGAAACGCCCTGCTTTTGAAAGCATTTCCGGATTGTCCCCTGCTATCTCAATCAGCCAGTCTGTGGTCAATAACAATCCACGCAGCACGGTAGGTACTTTATCTGAAATTTATGATTTTCTGCGACTTCTCTTTGCCCGGCTGGGTAAATCTGAAAATAACAATACCAATCCTTCTCTCAGTCTCTTTTCGTTCAACTCACATGTTGGCGCCTGTCCAAAGTGCAAAGGCATAGGTGTTGAAGATGAAATTGACTTGGAAACCCTGATCAGTGATCCTGAACTGACTATCAGACAGGGCGCTCTGACACTAACCACTCCCAACGGATATATTATTTATTCGCAGGTAACCATGGATGTGCTCGATCAGGTTTGTCATGCCGAAGGTTTTAATGTGGATATCAAGTGGAAGGATCTTACAGAATATCAGAAAAATATCATCCTTTACGGTACCGGAAAAATAAAAATTCCTTTTGGAAAACATACACTTGAATCCAGAATGAAATGGAGTGGGATTACTGCCAAACCCAGAGAAGAAGGTTATTACAGGGGTATTGTTCCCATCATGTCTGAAATTCTGAAACGCGACCGGAATCCGAACATCCTGCGATTTGCCAAATCTGTTCCATGCACTGAATGTGGCGGAACCCGGCTGAACAAAGATGCTCTGAAATATGAGATCTCAGGAATGAACATAGCCCGGTTTAACGAATTGAGTATTGAAAGCTTAAATATTATTATTCAGAATTTATCGCTGCCCGATAAACAGATGGCTGTTGCCAATCCAGTGATAAAATCTATTCTCAAACGAACAGGATTGCTGGTTGAACTCGGATTGGGGTACCTGACTTCTCACCGCGAATCCTCATCACTTTCTGGAGGCGAGTCGCAGAGGATCAGATTGGCAAAGCAGATTTGCTCAGAATTGCACGGACTACTATATGTTCTTGATGAACCATCGGTCGGACTTCATCAGCATGACAATGAAAAGTTGATTAAAGTGCTGCGGATGCTTGTCAACCACGGAAACACTGTGGTGGTGGTTGAACATGACGAAGAAACCATACGCAATGCCGACTGGATCATTGATATCGGTCCGGATGCCGGTATAAACGGTGGTGAAGTGATTTTCTGCGGTGAAGCATCTGATTTTTTCAATAAAAAACATGTGCCGGGCAGTAAAACACACGAATATTACCTGACAGATAAAGTGCGTGAAATAAACAGAATGATTGCAAACGGCGAGCCCTTTCATATTGACCAAGCCGACGCCCATAATCTTAAAAATATTTCAGCCACATTTATTTCAGGTGCCCTCAATGTCATCACAGGGGTTTCGGGTGCTGGAAAATCCAGTCTGGTTGAAGAATTAATAAAAAAGACCCTGAACCGGAAAGTTAATGGAGGCGGGCTGTTTGACAGACTGATTCACATTGACCAGTCGCCCATCGGACGAACACCCCGATCAAATCCGGCAACTTACACAAAGCTTTTCGATTACATCAGGGATATTTTTGGAAAATTACCCGAATCAGTGTCACTTGGGTGGGATAAAAGCCGCTTTTCGTTCAATAATACAGGCGGCAGGTGCGAAGCATGCGAGGGAGCCGGTGTCATCAGCATTGGCATGCACTTTCTTGGTAATGTGGATGTGCTGTGCGAAAAATGCAACGGAAAAAGATTCAATGATGAAACACTTGAGATAAAATACAAAGGTTATAATATTTTTGACATTCTTGAACTGTCATTCAGCGAGGCAGAAAAAGTTTTTGAAGATCATCCCAACGCTTTAAGGATTATCAAAACCATAAATGAGCTCGGGCTCTCCTATTTAAAACTCGGGCAATCCGCCATGACCATTTCAGGTGGAGAAGCCCAAAGGGTAAAGCTGGCCGCCGAACTGGCTAAATCTGCCAAAGGGAAAGTCATTTATATTTTAGACGAACCTACCACCGGTTTGCATGCGTATGATATTGAAATTCTGATAGATTCATTAAAAAAACTTATCAAAAAAGGTCATACCGTCCTGGTGATTGAGCACAGCATGGAAATCATTTCGTGTGCCGACAGAATCATTGATCTGGGTCCGGGCAGCGGAAATAACGGAGGCGAGATTGTAGCCCAGTGCACGCCTGAAAAACTTATTGAAGTAAAAGCATCCAAAACCGGAAAAGCATTACAGTATTATTTGAAAAGAAAAATCAGGAAAATTGATTTTTTATCAGATCAAAAAAGCAATGCTCAAATTGAATTTACGGGAATCACAACTAACAATCTCAAAAAAATTGATGTCAGTATTCCGGTAAACAAAATTACTGTCGTAACCGGTTTATCAGGCAGTGGTAAATCATCTCTGGCATTCGATACCATTTATTCAGAGGGACAGAACAGGTATCTTGAAAATTTCCCATCATGGGTTCGCCGACATATATCAAAATCCGGTCAGGGCAGCTTCGAAACCTGCAATGGACTTATGCCTGCCATTGCCATCAGTCAGCAATTCAGAATAAAAAACCCGCGATCAACGGTTGGAACGGTCTCAGAAATCTATGATTTATACAGATTGTTATACTCACGGGCAGGCGTTTCAGAAAAAAAATTCCCTGCATCTGCATTCTCCTTCAATAATGAATCAGGTGCCTGTGAACATTGTAAGGGATTGGGATTTATCAGAACTGTGGACCCTGATAAATTTGTGAGTTTTCCTGAAAAATCAATCTACGAAGGAGCTTTTGGCAATCATAAAGCCGGGAAATTTTATGGTGATCCTTACGGACAATATATTGCCACACTATTAACTATAGAAAAAAAGTTGGGCAATGATTTTTCGGTCTCCTGGAAAAACCTTGATCAAAAATCCAAAGAAATCATTTTTGAGGGAACAGGTGAAACTGAATACGAGGTAGATTGGAATTACAAAAGAAAAGATCGCACCGGAACTTTTAAGTTCAAAACAAAATGGCCCGGATTGCGTCAGCATATTTCTGAGGAATATAAAAGAAAGCATGCCGATAAAAGGGCTGGTGCACTCGAAGACATCATGTCAGATACAACTTGTCCATTCTGTAAAGGAATGAAACTAAAACCCGAAGTTCTTGATGTATCCTTTGCCGGAAAAAATATTTCAGAACTGGGAAATATGTCCTTTAAATCAGCTTCCGTTTTTTTAAACATGTTGACAAATAAATCATTAGCTCAAAATCAACTGGATATTTTAAATGAGATTCTACCATCACTGAACCTAAAATTTGAATCATTCAGCGATTTGGGAATTGCTTATCTCTCAGCAAACCGCACCATCTCATCACTTTCAGGAGGCGAATTACACAGATGCCGGCTTGCTACGCAACTTTATTCAGGACTTTCAAACCTCATTTACATTTTAGATGAGCCCACGGCAGGACTTCATGATAAAGACACTTCCAATCTACTTAAACTGATCAGAAAACTTCAGAAAAACAACAACACCATCATCATTTCAGAACATGACCCGATTGTGATCAGCGAAGCCGATTACATAATAGATATTGGTCCGGGCAGCGGAACCAACGGAGGAAAAATTGTTGCCAAAGGCAGTTTTGAAAGCATCCTGAATCATCCAGAATCAGTTACAGGCAAAGCCATTTTACAAAATCTGAAGCCGCAAAAAGGAATTCGCAAACAAGGCCAGGGAATTGTCATAAAAGGAGCCAGGGCCAACAATCTCAAAAACATTGATGTTTCGATATCTTCGGGAATCCTCACCGTAATAACAGGAGTTTCGGGCAGTGGAAAAACCAGTCTGCTTGAAGAAGTGATTAACGGATCCTTTGAAAAAAGAAAAGCTCAGCATTGCGTGTCAATTGATGGCATGGAAAACTTTGACAAAGTCATTGCCATTATCTCCGGAGCAACAACATTCGGCAATTCCGGAACAGTAGGAACATATTCAGGTTTGTGGGATCTGGTCAGGGATGAGATGGCCTCATTAAAAGAAGCAAAGGAAAAAGGGCTGACAAAAAATCATTTTTCGCATAATTCTGCATTGGGAAAATGCCCGCATTGTAAAGGTCAGGGAGAAATAAAAATGAGCATGGATTTTATGGCTGATGTTTTTATTACCTGTGATGAATGTAATGGAGACAGATTTAATGCCGAAGTGCTTGGGTTCGAACACAAGGGAAAGAATATCCGGGAAATTATGGACCTGAGTATTTCTGAATTGTCAGCATTTTTCAGTGAGAACAGAGCCATTAAATCATTGGCTCAATTATTCAGGAAAGCCGGACTTGATTATTTATGTGCTGGTCAGTCCACCAACACGCTGTCAGGAGGAGAAAAGCAAAGATTAAAATTGGTTTCGGCGTTAGCCGGAAATATCAAATCAAACTGTTTATTTTTGTTTGATGAACCCACAACCGGTTTGCACATCAACGACACAATAAAATTACTGGAGTTTTTCAACGAACTACTTGTCCAGGGGCACACCATCATTGTCACAGAGCACAACCGTCAGGTCATTGATTATGCTGATTATATTATTGAAATGGGGCCCGGAGCGGGAGAAGAAGGGGGAAGCATTGTTAATTGAAAGATTGGGGTTGTGGGTTTTTGGCTTGATGGGACTTTATAATCTTACCTTCTAATTAATTTAATCATTCATTTCCGCCGGAAAAAGGTTTTTTGTTCTAAGGTGGTTATGGTCGGCGGTTTGGTTTCTTTAATTTATTAAACTCCAGCTTGAAAGCCGGGGCTGAATTGAGCCGGCCTTACAGGCATGGATTGCGGGAGATAAAACTTCATCTACTTTAATGACTTTCAACTTTATGGACTTTCGACTTTAATGACTTTCGACTTTATGGACTTTCAACTTTATAGACTTCCCCCCCAATATTTATTAACATTAAATCAACCCTGCTATTAATCAATAATCAATAATCATATATTTGCAAACCAATATAATGACATGTCAAAAAGCGGAACCGAAGTTAAAACGCCTTTAATGGATCAATACAACAGGATCAAGGCACAACATCCTGAGGCAATTTTATTGTTCAGAGTGGGCGATTTTTACGAAACCTTTGGTTCAGATGCGGTAAAAGCAAGCGAAATACTTGGAATTACACTGACAAAAAGAGCAAACGGAGCAGCAACATTTGTTGACCTTGCAGGCTTTCCGTACCATGCGCTGGACACCTATCTGCCTAAGTTAGTGCGGGCCGGACAAAGAGTTGCAATCTGCGAACAGCTTGAGGATCCAAAAATGACAAAAACGATTGTCAAAAGAGGCGTTACCGAATTGGTTACACCCGGGGTTTCCTTTAACGACCATGTTTTGGACCACCGTGAAAATAATTTCCTTGCGGCTGTCCATCTCGATAAAAATTTTGCGGGTGTTGCTTTCCTCGATATTTCCACCGGTGAGTTTTTAACTTCACAAGGCAATTTTGAATATATTGACAAGCTCCTGCAAAGTTTTCAACCCAAAGAAGTGCTTTTTGAAAGAAACAAGAAAAACCTGTTCAGGGATCTTTTCGGCGACAAATTTTATACCTTCATGATGGATGACTGGGTTTTTACCCGCGAGTCGGCTACCGAAAGACTGCATAAGCAATTCGAAGTCAAATCACTAAAAGGCTTTGGTGTTCAAGAACTTGACTACGGAGTAATTGCTTCAGGGGCAATTCTTCTTTATCTTGACCTTACCCAGCATAACCAAATTCAACACCTGACTAATTTATCAAGAATAGAGGAAGACAAATACGTTTGGCTCGATAAATTTACCATCAGGAATCTGGAACTTTTTCACAGTGTTCATGAAGGTGCAAAAACACTTACTGATGTAATTGACCGAACATCATCCCCTATGGGTGCCCGAATGTTGAAAAGGTGGATTGCACTTCCCATGAAAGACATTCAGCCAATTGAAGAGCGTTTGGATGTGGTTGAATATTTTTTCAAAAACCATGAGATTAAAGATTATATTTCTTCACAGATAAAAGTGGTGGGCGACCTTGAAAGATTGATATCCAAGGTTGCGGCGATGCGAATAAATCCAAGGGAAATAGTGCAGTTGTCACGATCACTTGATGCCATTATTCCGGTTAAAGATCACTGCCTTCAATCTGACAACATCAACCTGAAGAAACTTGGCGAGCAGCTCCACGATTGTCAGTTCATCAGGGAGAAAATCAAAAAAGAAATCAGTACAGATCCACCCAACCTTATAAACAAGGGAAATGTAATTGCTGCGGGAGTATCTGTCGAATTGGATGATCTCAGGAATATACAGAATTCAGGCAAGGATTATCTGATCGAAATGCAGCAGCGAGAGATTGAAAGAACAGGAATCCCAAGTCTGAAAATAACATTTAACAATGTGTTCGGATACTATATTGAAGTCCGCAACACCCACAAAGACAAGGTTCCCACCGATTGGATCAGAAAACAAACTTTAGTCAGTGCAGAAAGGTACATCACATCAGAACTAAAGGAATATGAATCAAAAATCCTTGGTGCTGAAGAAAAAATTCAGGAGCTTGAAAACAGAATTTATAATGATTTGGTCATGTCACTGGCCGACTATATAATGCCTGTTCAGCTAAATGCTTCGGTTATTGCGCGACTTGACTGTCTGCTTTCGTTTGCCACAATTGCATTGGCGAATAATTACTGCAGACCAGTGATAAACGATTCCGAAATCATCGATATAAAAGATGGCCGTCACCCGGTTATTGAAAAGCAATTACCACCCGGCGAAGCTTATGTTCCCAATGATGTGTTTCTTGACCGCGACGACCAGCAAATCATTATAATTACCGGTCCGAATATGGCAGGAAAATCAGCTCTGCTCAGGCAGGTTGCGCTGATAACCCTAATGGCCCAGATGGGAAGTTTTGTTCCGGCTCAATCGGCAGCAATCGGACTGGTTGACAAAATATTTACCAGAGTTGGGGCTTCAGACAATATTTCGTTAGGGGAATCAACCTTTATGATGGAAATGAACGAAGCCGCCAGCATTCTCAATAATATTTCCACCAGAAGTCTGATTTTACTCGATGAAATAGGCCGGGGTACCAGCACCTACGATGGCATCTCTATTGCCTGGGCAATTGTTGAATACATCCATGAACATCCTACAGCCAGGGCAAAAACCCTGTTTGCTACCCATTACCATGAACTGAATGAAATGGAAAAAACATTTTTCAGGATAAAAAATTACAATGTAACGGTAAAAGAGGTCAAGAACAAAGTAATATTTCTCAGGAAGCTTGAACGGGGCGGTGTTGAACACAGTTTCGGCATCCATGTCGCACGCATGGCAGGCATGCCCAAATCGGTAGTGAAAAGAGCCGGAGAAATCCTCAAGACACTTGAAAAGACTGATGATAATAAAAATATAACCAAAGAAGTAGACGCTATAGCAGGCTCACGCGAAGGAATGCAGCTAAGTTTCTTTCAGCTTGACGACCCTGTTTTAAAACAAATCAGGGATGAGATTGCCGGAATGGATATCAACACCCTTACTCCGCTTGAAGCTTTAAATAAGCTAAATGAGATAAAGAAGATATCCGGATTGAAATAACATGAGTACGGGGATGTAAATAATAAGAGCGAAATCTTTTTTAAAAAATATTTTGCATTATTGAAAAAATTAGTATTTTTGCAATCCCAATGCGAAAGTAGCTCAGTTGGTAGAGCACGACCTTGCCAAGGTCGGGGTCGCGGGTTCGAGTCCCGTCTTTCGCTCAAACCCGGTTTTCGGGGTTTTTTTTTACTGAAAACAGGATTGTTCTTTAAAATGCCTTGGTGGCGGAATTGGTAGACGCGCAGGACTTAAAATCCTGTGGTTTGTAAAGACCGTGCCGGTTCGATTCCGGCCCGAGGTACAGAAAGCAGAGAATTGTCTCTGCTTTTTTATTATCACTTTTTTGATATTATGATAAATAATAATTTATAATAAATGGCTACTGTTTATATCCTTTTCTCAGAAAATCTTAATGCTTTTTATACAGGAAGTTGTTTAAATATGGAACAAAGGTTTATTGACCATTTAACCCATAAATTCATTGATTCTTTTACTTCCAAAGCTTCTGATTGGGTTATTTTTCTTTCAATTGACAATTTGGAGTACCAGCAGGCCCGAAATATTGAAAAGCACATTAAATCAATGAAAAGCAAAAAATATATTATAAGTCTGAAAAATTACCCCGATTTAGTCAACAAATTAACTCACAGATTCTTATAGGTAGCGACCACGATAGCTTTCGGGGTGGTAGACGCGCTGGTCCCGATAGCTATCGGGATAAAATCCTGTGGTTTGTAAAGACCGTGCCGGTTCGTCCCGATAGCTTTCGGTACCGGCCCGAGGTAGAATTTTAAGCGTGTATGTAATGCCATGAATTGCATTGCATACACGCTTTTTTTATTCCATTTATTACGAACATCAATTGTGCTTCATAAACAGAACTTAAATAATCTCAACCTGAAATAGTTTCATAATTGAGAAAAAATGTATATTTGTTATTATATTCTTGTTTTTAAATGAAATACATCCCATACAGTTAAAACCAAAAATAAATGAAAAATGCAGTACTTATAACAATAACCCTAACTGCCTTTTTATACTCAAAAAGTCAAAATATTATCACTTGGTGTTATGCCAATGACAATACTTTTTATGGAATGACATACAACAATTCATTTTTGGCAGGTTCTTTATTGACTGATTCTATTTCAGAATCTGATTACTACTTCGTCAATTATGATGGAGAACCAGTTTTATGCGCATATGTCCGTTCTGACAGTACCGGTAAAGTTTTTGCAGAATTTCCGGAAATGGGTAGTGCGCCTCCTGAAATAATGCTATATGATTTTTCCTTGCAAACTGGCGATACCATTCATTATTATTACGGAGGATTTCCTCCAGATAATATAATTTATTTTCACCATTATAAAGTTGTTATTTCAACTGATTCTGTGTTGGTTAATTGCCAAAAAAGAAAAACACTTCTTTTGGAATCCTTTGGAGGAATGTACTATGAATCTCCACTTCATTTTTGGGTAGAAGGTTATGGCAGTTTGACCAGCAGGGGCTTTTTAAACCCTTTGGAGACTGATATTATTTTGGACGGAAGCTCATTCTTCTTCAATTGTCTTACAGAGAACGACACCTTACTATTTGGAACAGACCCCTGCTTTTGTAATTTATCAGATAATATTGTCAAACCCGAATTCCAAATTCCAAAAGTTTCTTTTTACAACTCAAACATAAGAACTGAATATGATTGGAAATATACCGTCAAGGTTTTTGATGTCGCAGGAAGATTAAAATACAATGAAAAATGCGAGGGCAATCAGACAATAAATATCAACAAATTTGGCAAAGGATTATTCCTGATAAATATTCAGACAGAAAAGCAATCTGCAAATTACAAATTTTTAATTGAGTAGCTATGATAAAAATTTCTATACTAATCTTTGGGGTATTGCTATTTTATGGTTGCAACTCATTTCCGGAAAAAAAAGAATTAGTTGGGAAATGGAAAGTTATAAAATTTGATTCTGAAATTAAAGATATTTCCCCTGTTATAATAGAATTAGGCAACAAGGAAGCCCTGTCAACAATGTATATTTTCAATGATGACAACTCAATGATTCTATCAAGCAGGTCAAATCCAAATTTAACAGGAAAATATGAGCTTAATGCTGAAAAAAAAACTCTTACTTTTTATTATAAAGATGAAAATACAGGCGAGGACTTTACAGATATATTTACAATTAAAAACTTTGATGACGCCACTATGACATTAGAACAAAGTTTGGGAGAACAGGATTTCATAATCTTGACTTTAAATAAGCTTGAATAGATAAAAAACTTAATTGATCAACTCTTCGAATAAATATTATTGTCAACCACAACAATTCTAATGTAAATAGTCCACCACCCGGCAAATAGAAAAAAGTAATCTTCGCATTTCTTTAAAATCATAATGGCCTTACTTTTGAATGTTACAATCCATTTGCTTAACAAAAAAATCTATTTTTTTTCAAACAAAAAAAAACAAAAATCGTAAGTTTACAGTGTAATTAATAAAATAATGAACTTTTTCACAGGCGTAAAAATTGGCATAGTATCTCATTTCAAAGCTGTCGAACTGATTATCAGACACAACCTTTATTTTTATTTTCTTATTCCGGTTGGCTTATCAATCGGAATATATTTTTGGGGAGAGTATATGTTTGAGAATTTTATTAAAAATTTTGACTTTAGTAAAATTCAGCAGCTTGAATATGAAACACTCAACAAATCGGATCAACTAACTGACATGCTCATTCTGGGAATTGAGCTCACTATGGTTTATGTAATAGTTAAATTATGGAGTTATCTGGTTCTCAATTTACTTACTCCTCTCAACACTTTTCTTTCGACCAAAACAGATACAGTTATTACAGGTAATGTATATCCCATAACAACCAAACAGTATATTGATGACACTTTCAGGGCATGGAGAATAATGGGGAAAAATATGGTGATCTGGATGATCCTTCTTGGTGTTTGGTATTTAATTGCCAAGCTGCTTTATTTGTTTATTGACGGGGAAACGGTTGGTATAATAAGTGGAATTGTACAGCCTGCAATCGGTTTTTATTTCTTTGGCTTTTCCCTGCTTGATTACACAAGTGAACGAAGGAGGCTCAAACAAAGAGAAAGCGTCATATTTGTCAAGAAAAATCTGGGATTAACAATCACATTGGGCGCCATATATTATTTCTTTTTCAGGATTCCGGAATACGGTACTTATATAGGTGTGGTTTTTGCCCCAATTATCGGAGTAATTGCAGCAACTATTGCAACTGATAAAGTGATAAAAGGCGGATTAAAGTCAAATCCTTACGGCGTTTCAAAAAAAGAAAAGTAACTACAACTCAACCAGCCAATTCATTATTTTCATATTTCCTGATTACTTCTTTCCAAATCTCCGGAATCAGTGCTGAATTTCCTGTTCTGCGATCATATCCTGATAAGATAGAGTTACTCAGACTGTGAATCACTGGTATTCCGTTTTTTTCAGAAACAACCCTTTGTACCATTTCCAGACTTTTATTTCCAAGTCTGTTTATTTTAGTTTCAACAAAAATTTTGTCTTCCAGATGAACAGGCGCGAAATATTCAGTGGTGATTTTAACTAAAACCACAGAAATTTCATCCCACTTTATCATATCCTTCAGAACATTATCAAAATAATACAACCTTCCAAGATCATAATAATGCTGATACATCACATTGTTCACATGCCCAACAATATCAACATCATTAAATCTGATCTGAACCGGGTCTTTTCTGTAAAAATTTATTGCGAAACTATCCATTCTGTTCGATATCTAATTCCTCGAAAACCGAGTTTTTACTTAAATATTCAGGAACCATCTTTTTCATAGATGAAACAATAGAAAAACTGTCTCCCTTAATTACAAGCTCAATCAACAAATCAATTTCATTTACAACTGTTTCCCTTTCGTATTTTCTTACGTGTGCAATCATGATTTTTTCGTGGGGAGTAGGAATGGTGTTTTCCCTATCATTGAGCAATTCCTCATAAAGTTTTTCACCGGGTCGCAGACCAGTAAAAGTAATATGAATATCTTTTCCAAGGGTAAGTCCCGAAAGCTTAACCATGTTTTTTGCCAAATCGAGTATTTTAACCGATTGGCCCATATCAAAAATAAATATTTCGCCCCCCTGCCCTATTGTGCTTGCTTCGAGAACTAACTGGCACGCCTCGGGAATAGTCATAAAATATCTTGTGATTTCGGGGTGGGTGATTGTAAGTGGTCCACCTTCTTCAATCTGCTTTTTAAACCTTGGTATCACAGATCCATTTGATCCAAGGACATTTCCGAATCTTGTTGTGATGAATTTTGTGCCCTCAGAGGAATTCAACGACTGGCAATATATTTCAGCTATTCTTTTACTCGCGCCCATCACACTGGTAGGATTTACAGCCTTATCGGTCGAAATCATCACAAATCTTTTCACCTTGTATTTCACCGATAAGTCCGCAATAATTTTAGTCCCCATAACATTTGTCCTGACTGCCTCACCGGGAAATTTTTCCATCATGGGCACATGTTTGTATGCTGCAGCATGAAAAACCATCTCAATGTTGTTTTCTGCAAAAACTTTTTCCAGGGCATTTTGATTGGTCACATCACCAATAATGACTTCAAACTCATTAAATTTATGAATTTCAGACAATTCCATCTCAATTTCATATAAAGGGGACTCGGCCTGATCAAAAAGTATGAGTTTCTTTGGTTTGTAATTAGTAATCTGCCTGACAATTTCACTTCCAATTGAACCTGCAGCACCGGTAACCAGTATTGTTTTATTAAGAATTTTTTTACGGATGTTTTCTTCCGACAAATGTATTGGTTCCCTGCCCAGCAAATCTTCAATTCGGACATCCCTGATCTGGTTAATACTAAGTTCACCATTTATCCATTTTGCAGGCGGAGGAACGGTGAGGACTTTAACATTATGATTCAGGCACGATTCAATTATTTCGGCTTTTCTGTTGGGAACAATCTGTGATTTGGCAATAATTAATTTTGATACTTCATATTTGGTTAAAAGATGCTCCAGCTGGTCAGCATTATAAATATTAACACCCTCAAGCTTTTTACCCACATTTCTTTTAGAAATTTCAATAAAAGCAACTACTCTGACAGGTTCATCCTGACTTCGATCCAAAGTTTTTTTTGTGATTATGGCAGATTGATCGGTACCATAAATAATCACATTCACCCTGTCTTTTTTAGGGTGATTATATTCCATATACAGCATTTTCACTAACAACCTGAATGCAGTAAGTCCGAATATCGTAATTATAAACTCAAGTATAATAATTGAAAAAGGCACAAGGAAAACTCCATCAATCAGATAATACCAAAACATATTAAGAGCAACAAAGAATACCGAACCTGAGGTAATGACCAAAAATATTCTTTCTGCATCCTTGCTGCTGGTGTATCTGACAATTCCTGCATAGGTTTTTCCAACAAATAAACTTAGAGCTCTTACCCCCAATACTATTGGCAAAACATGATCAAGAGCATTGATTTCTACTTCGGGGACTTTAAAATTAAACCTTAAGGAATAGGATAAAACCAGAGAAAACAGACATATAAATATATCCAGTGTATAAATAACCCAGCGTGGGGTGTGCTTCCGTAAAAGGTTTATATTAAGAAACATCCTGCAAATTTAGTATTTATACCTGTAAATAGTCTTAAAAGCAAAAGAAAAATAACCAGCAGACAACTATTTCATTTTCTGATGATTTGCACTTCACCCTTTAATCCAATCCTGATTATCTCTGATGGTTTTCGCGGCATTTTATCAGTTTGTCGATGTTCAACAACGTAATCGACTCCGTTTATAATCTCCTCATCAATTTGATCAAAAAACCCAGGTGTAAGTTTCCCTTCAATATTTGCCGATGTGGAAACCAATGGTCGTCCAAGTTTAAATATCAGATTTCTGCAAAAGTCATCATTTGTAATTCTGATTCCGATTGACCCGTCTGCCGCAATCAGTTGGGGAGCAAGGTTTATCGCTCCGGGATAAATAATTGTCACAGGTTCTTCCGTTGCGGCAAGTAACTCAATTGCCATTTCAGGTATTTCCTTAACATACCTGCCAAGATTATCAATATGATCAAGCAAAATAAGCATTGATTTGTTCAAATTTCTCTTTTTAAGATCAATGATTTTCTTAACCGCAGCTGAATTAGTTGCGTCACAGCCAATTCCCCAGATGGTATCAGTCGGGTAAAGAATAATTCCTCCCTTTCGGAGTACTTTTAAAGAATTTTCAATATCCTGGTTCATATCAGACAGTTAAATTATTTATATCCATTTCATTTCCACACCTGAAATGCTTTTCGGGGCATTCCCTTTTACCGTGCAATCCGCATGGTTTGCATTTTAATCCGGATACTTGTTGGACTACCGATTTATCCGATAAAGGGCCAAAACCAAAATCCGGTATGGTTGAGCAGAAAAATGCTGTAACAGGTGCATTAACAGATGAAGCAATGTGAAGGGGTGCAGAATCATTTACAAAATTCATTGCAGCATCCTTCATAAGTGCAGCCGATTCAAGAAAACTCAGTTTTCCGGCCAGATTAACAACTGAACCGAAACCTGATTTCAAAATCATTTTTTCGTATTCCTCTTTATCCTCTTTTCCACCAATCATATAAATCATATAATTGCCGGAGAATTTTTCAAAAAGTTGAATCCATTTATCTTCAGGCATTCTCTTGGTAAACCAAACGGATGCTGGAGCAACCACAATATAAGGTTTGGATTTATAAACTGCCGTTTTTTCGAAATGATCCTGACAAGGATACAATTTCGGTTTTAAACCTGTGTTTTCCAGCGACATATCCACAAGTTCGAGATTTCTGTCTGCTTCATGGTGTGAATCACCAATAATATGGCGTATAGTTTTCGAATAAGAAAAAGAAAACGGATTTTTATCGAATCCCGCCTTTACCCTTGCCGAAGAAAACAATGTAATCAGTCCGGAAGATGCAAATCTGTGAAGGTTATAAACCATATCATATTTTTCACTTCTCACCTTTCTGATCAGGTTAAAAAGGTTACGAAGCTTATTCTTTTTCTTATCCCAAATGAGAATATTAGAAATTTTCGGATGTTGTTCAAGCAACCCCTCATTGCCTTTTCTAAGCAGAAAATCAATGTTTGAGCCGGGGTATTTTTTATTTAGCGCCTCAACCAATGGAGTAGCTAAAATCACATCCCCGATAAATGCAGTTTGAATAATAAGTATTTTCACATCCAAATATTACAGTACAAAAATAAAAAAAGCCGACGAATGTCAGCTTTTCTTTTAGGTTAATATTTTTTTAATCGTTACTTCCTGCAAAAATCATGATATAATAAAGCAGTGTAGCAAGAGAAGCAAGAGCAGCCACCACATAGGTGTATGCAGCCCAACGCAAGGCGTCCTGTGACTTGTAATGTGTTCGTGAATCAGTAATACCTGAATCTTTTATCCAAACCAAAGCTCTCTGACTTGCATTCACCTCTACAGGCAGGGTAATAAATGCAAACAAAGTAAACACCCCATAACAAGCTATGATGACAGCCAGTGCAGTGTTCCAGTCCATAAATGAAGGCAGAACGCCTGCAAAAAGGAACATTCCGATAAACATGGCATTAATAATCCATCCGCTTATACTCTGCACAGGAACCAATGCAGATCTGAATTCAAGCCAGGCATAAGCATTGGCGTGCTGAATGGCATGTCCGCATTCATGGGCAGCAACTGCAGCGGCAGCCACACTGTTGCTTCCATAAACACCACTGCTGAGGTTAACGGTTTTTGTCCTTGGGTTATAATGATCAGTAAGTGTTCCGGCAACCGAAACAACTTTTACATCATAAACGCCATGATCAGCCAGCATTTTCTCGGCTACTTGCCTACCAGTCATTCCATTAGCATTAGGAACTTTTGAGTAAGTTTTAAATTTTGATTTCAGGGTTTGGCCAACAATCAGACTCAGAATAAAAAAAACTCCGAAAATGATCAACAAAACAGGGTCAAATGGTATTCCGTACATATTTTCAATTTTTTAGTTTAATCAGTTTTGTACAAAAATAAAACCATTTTAAGTAAAAGCCAAAAATCTGACTTAATGTCGGTTTTATTTTAACAATTATTAATAATACATGCAATAATGACATTTAAGCCGATACGTTAAAATCTCTTAATGCATTGTTCAATGAAGTTTTTTTATCGGTTGATTCTTTTCTTTTTCCAATTATCAAGGCGCATGAAACCTGGTAATCGCCTGCCGGAAATTTTTTCGTATAGGATCCAGGAATAACAACGGACCTTGCAGGAACCAGACCTGAATACTCAACAGGTTTTGCTCCAGATACATCAATAATTTTAGTTGATTGGGTTATAACCACGTTTGCGCCCAATACTGCTTCATGTTCAATTTTAACACCTTCCACAACAATGCTTCTTGATCCGATAAAGCAATTATCTTCAATAATTACAGGGGCAGCCTGCACCGGTTCCAAAACACCCCCAATGCCAACTCCGCCGCTCAAATGCACATTTTTCCCTATTTGTGCACATGAACCCACTGTTGCCCAAGTATCAACCATAGTTCCTTCGTCAACATATGAGCCAATGTTCACATAAGAAGGCATCATTATCACACCGGGCGAAATATAAGCACCATATCGGGCTATGGCATGCGGAACAACTCTTACGCCCAACACGTCATAGTTCCTTTTTAATGGAATTTTGTCGTGAAACTGTAATGGTCCCGCTTCCATTACCTCCATTTTCATTATAGGAAAATACATGATTACAGCTTTTTTTACCCATTCATTCAGCTTCCAGCCATTTTCTGACGGTTCGGCTACCCTCAGATTCCCCTTATCCAGAAAATCAATAACCTCTTTTATAGTTTCCTGAATGGAAACATCTTTAAGCATGTCTCTGTCATCCCATGCTTTTTCAACTATAAATTGATATTCTTCAAACATTTTCTTAAATTTGTATACTCAACAAAAATACATAAACATGAATAATAAAAATGCAATTCTTTTTATATACTTATTACTTTTTTCAGCAATAATATTAACAGGCTGCAAAAAAGAAGAAGATACCGAACTGCCTGTAATTTCAAACCTTACCATTGGTCCCGATAATGAATCGGTACTATACAAAGGGGAAACGATCAACTTTAAATTCGACGCATCCGACAATAAAGAACTGGCCTCATATCAATTGAGAATATATAAAGATTCCAAGGGAGATCCTCCTGCTTCTGAAGGATGGACTTTCACTAAAACATGGACCATACCATCGGGTAAAACCACTTTTTCTGCAGATAATTCAGAAATAATAGTCCCTGCTGATGCATTAAGCTCAAATTACATTTTCCGGATAACTGTTTACGATGCAGCAGGAAATTTCAGCAAAACTGAAGTTATTGTGCCGTTGGGTGAGAGAGAGTAGAAGTTAAGGGACTTGGAACAAAGTGTTTTGACCAACAAAAAAACCTTTAACTTTTCTTTAACCACAATGAATTCGGCAATTTCCTAATTTCATCCCTTGAAAAACCGAATTTACGAACCAAAAGATTTACACGATGAAAAAAGCTATCTTTTTTGTATTAATTCTGAGCTTTGGAACACTAATGGCTCAACAGATCAAAATCGACAAAAACAAGGCTCTAAACTGGACTTTTCATGAAAAGGTGAAAATTTCAAAGGAACAACTGATGCGACAAATTGAACAGTCACCTGAGTTGAAAGAAAAATATCTTAAAGAAACAAAAGGCGTCAAAGCAGTTGAAACAAACATTACCAATTCCGAAAAACTTGAAGCCGAAATTCATGCTGCTATCAATCCGACCGACTCTACCAACATTGTAGTTAGTCCGATCAGACAAGATCCCTCGGCCGGATCAATGTCCTGCCCTGTTTATTACACAAAAGATTTTGGAACTACCTGGAACGAGAGTTCATTTGTGAATATGCCATATGAAGCCGGACTGATGTCGGGTGGTGGCGGAGACCCTGTTTTTGCATTTGATTCAAACGGAAAATTATATTTTACCTGGATTGATTTATATGGCGACATCATGGGATTTTTATTTGGCACAGTAAACATGGGTATTTTCTGGGCTTATTCAGAAGATGGTGGCGAAACATGGATTAAACCTACCCGCGATACTGTTCTTCTTGGTTCACTGAATATGACCATGGGATCAATTTCGGGAATAAATTCAGCAATTTCTGATAAACAATGGATGGCTTGTGACCTTTCCGGGGGTACATACGCAAACAACTTATATATTTCTTATGTAACAATTGATCAGGATGGTGATGGCAATGCCATTTACTCGATTAAATGCAAAACCAAACCCGCTGCTGAAGATTATTTCACACATGAAACAGCCGTTTCCCTACCAGCAAGTTTCCCCTTTGTTCAGTTTTCCAGTCTGACCGTTGATAACACCGGAAATGTTCATGTGGTATTTTACGGCATAGATGCCATGCAAACACATTTGGGACTGTGGCATTCTGTTTCAACTGATGGCGGACTCACTTTTTCGGAACCAAACCTGATTTCGGATGTTTGTCTGAACCTTCCGATACTCGGAATTGAACCACAGCACGAAATTCCGGGCATTGACACCAACCGCCTGTATCCTTGCCCATATATGTCGGGCGACCCTGTAGGCGGGAATCTTTATGTTACCTGGACTGCTTTTGGTGCTTTGACTGATGCCGGACATGGAGCTGAAATTTTCTTCTCCAAATCATCGGATAACGGAGCATCCTGGTCATTTCCACTGAGGGTAAACAGCGACCCCTTTACTACAGAAGCTCATAACTACTATTCAAGCATTTTTGTAAAACCAAATGGTGACATAAAAGTATCATGGTATGACCGCCGCGACGACCCCACCAACAACCTGATCACACATTACTATTACGCAACCTCATCAAACTTTGGGTCAAGCTTTGGGACCAACTATCAGGCATCCTCGGTACCCACTGATTTTTCAACAATAGGCAGTCAGAATTCAAACTTCGGGATTGGTGAATATACTCAGGTTCTTGCCAGCTCGGGTTATACCATTCCGGTTTGGTGCGATGGCCGTGGAAACGATGGACTTGTAAATGTTTATATGGCTTTTATTAACGACAATCCAACCGGAATTTATGAAGTTAGTCCGGTTACCGACAAACTGAGTGTTTCAACAATTTTCCCAAATCCGGTGTCTGATGAAATCAATTTCAATATTACACTTGCAGAAGCATCCGAAGTGGATTTAACTATTGTTGACATCACAGGAAAAGCCATCTCCAGTGTTTCAAAAGGAACTTATACCAAAGGAAAACATACAATTAATCTTAAAGCTGAAGAACTGAGTGCTGGCAAGTACTTTTTAAATGTACGTACCTCACTGGGAAATTCGGTAAGAGCATTTATGGTTAAGTAAGATATCATTTTCTGATTTAAACCCTTTACGCTTAAAGCAGGAGCCCCATATGGGGCTCTTTTTTTTATCCTTCAAGCCAGTTTTTAAAATCAGCAACCCTTTCCCTGCTGACAATTACTTCAACCTCAGCAGAAGGTTGCAATTCAAGCTTCAAGCGGCTGTTAAAATAAGTATGTATTTTTTTTACCGAGATATGGCTGACAATAATCTTTCTGTTTACCCTGAAAAACCTTGCCGGATCGGTCATCCTTTCAAGCTGATCAAGCGAAAAATCCAGTGGGTATCTTGAACCGTTATTCAGAACAGCAAATACCAGACCTTCTTCAGAAATCAAAAAAGAAATTTCATCAATTGCAATATTTTTATATTGTTCCCCGATTTTCACTAAAAACCTTTTTTTATAATTCCCCTGAATTTGTTTCATCAGTAGGCTCTGCAACTCAGAAAACTGCCGCATTTGATGTTTGATGAATTTATCAAGGGCAGATTTCAGGTCAGAAAAATTAATTGGTTTCAGAAGATAATCAATGCTGTTGACCTTAAATGCCTGAAGAGAATATTCATCGTAGGCTGTTGTAAATATGACCGGCACCTCAATATTTCTTGTTTCAAAAATTTCAAAACACAATCCGTCAGCCAGATGTATATCCATAAAAATAAGATCGGGCAATTTATTGCTTTCAAACCAAATCAGTCCGGCCTTAATAGATTCCAAAACTCCGGCAATTTCAATATCCCCGTCATATCTTTTAACCAGATCCTGCAAGTGGTCTGCATTAATTTTTTCATCTTCGAATATCAGAACTCTCATTGTTTGAAAATTAAATTATCGGCATTTTGACAATAAAAACACCATTTTCATCTGAAATAACAACTTTGCCTTTACCAATCAGTTCATATCTTTTCGAAATATTACCTAAACCAAGTCCGGTTGTTCGTTGCCCCTGATTCCGAAGGTTAATCCTGTTTTCTATGATAATATATCCGGGTGAAAAGCGAATTTTTATCAGCAATGGCTCCTCTGTAGTGGCAATATTGTGTTTAATGGCATTTTCCACTGGAATCTGAAGCGAATTGGGAGGCAGAAAAGCATTTCTAATTTCGATTTTTTCGTAATCAAAAACAACATTGCTTCCGTGCCTTACTTTAAGCAGATACATATAGGACTCCAGAAATTCCAATTCTTTTTCGATTTCCACAAGCATTTTATCCCTGTTATCAAGAATGTACCTGTATAATTTTGAAAGCTGATTGATATACTCCTCCGATTTTTCAGCGTCCTGATGAACAAGTCCTGACAAAACACTTAAGCTGTTGAAGAAAAAATGCGGATCGATTTGATTTTTGAGCGCTTCAAATTTGGCCTGATAGTTTTCTTTCATCAACTGAATATTTTTTACCTCATTTTCCTTTAGAGTATTGAATACATAAATCTGGCCTTTGAAAAGCAAAAAGGCCAGATAACCAAAATACATACCTATGTTGGCATCCAGATCAAAATAACTGCCAGGATAATGCTCCAGATCAAACAGAATTTCATCCATAACTGCGTAAGACACACTAAAAGCAATTGTGACAAAAACCCCGTAAATCAGAAAAATAATAAACAGATAAATAAATTTCCGGTTTGTTCCGGAGCTCTTTAGCCACTTTTCATTTGAAATCCTGAAAATTAAATCGCTTATTTCCCAGACTACCAGAACAAACAAAACCATAAATAAAATAAACACTATGGCCCTTTGATCAAAAATCAGATACCTTCCGGCAAATGAATGATCATAAATTTTGATCATAAAGCTTAGAATAACAGCAAATAATATTCTGACCAGATACTTATTTATCAATTTATTCATCATCTTACAAATATAAGGTTTTTGTATTAAAACATGATTTTATAGCTCAGGTAAGGAATGAAAAACGGATCTTCATTTTTTTCAATCCTTTGTTTTTCCTTATTGAAGGTATAACCTTCAAATTCATTTTCCTGCAGAGCATTGATCAGGTGAATTGACCAGAATGAAGAATGTTTCTTTTTATTAATCCGGTAATTTATGCTAAAACTGAGTATCTGTGCACTTTCTTCAGAATCTTTAAATGCTCTGGAATAATCATAAACCATCTCCTGTGAAAGAAAAGTAGCTTCTTCATCAACAGGATGTAAACGGTCACCTCCATATATACTTATTTTTCCGTTAATACTAAAAAGGTTGTTTTCAGATTTTCCTGTTTTCCATTCTTTTCCCGCAAGGAAATTAACTACATAGTTCTTATTAAATCTGGTGTTTCTAACTATTCCATCACCTCCTTTATATCTTGAGTCGAATAATGAAATGGTTGCAAGATAATAGAGTCCCTTTTGTAAAAACCTTTCATAAGTTAAATCTATTCCCATATTTCTACCGGTACCTTCATTCACCAGCGACTCATTAAAATACCAATCAATTTCAAGGTTAAGCATTGAAAACCATGAGTTTTCGACAACCGGAATATCAAATAACAATTGAAAATAAGGTTCAACCATTATTCTTGTAAACTCACCAATTTGCTTTTCGTAGCTCAGAACAAAATGATGTGCCTTTGAAAATTCAAGGTTTATATTTGGTTTGGTAATTATTTCGGCTTCTGCCTTTTCAGCCAGATAGTAATTTATTGGTTCCAAACGACTGTGTTTACCATATGCAAAACTCAATGAGTGAGATGGAAGAAAATTCCATTTGATTCCCAACCGCGGTTCGACGGAGTAATTTTCGTTCAAGGCAAAATACATAAAACTGACTCCCGGATTAAGACAAATTTTGTCTGATATATTTACCGTTGACTGGTAGTATGTTCTGTACAACATTGCTGAGCCTTCTTCAGAAATATAGTTTGTAAGGAAGTCCTCCTCAGGATTTTGCCTGCTTGATATATCAATGTCGTAACACATATCAGTTGCTGAAAACCCGGCTCTGAAATTGTGTGTGGGAGAAAATCTGTGATTGAAAACCGAATTGAAAGTATAATTCCAGGCGTTATTTAATAATTTCTGAACAGGGGCCAGTTTTCCGTTATCATATTCCTTTTCGGTAACATTCATAAGATTTCCGGATAAAGCCAGAGTGGTAGCAAGGTTTGAATTTTTGGAAAGAATTATTTTATGGCTAACGCCCGAAGCTCCAAATCCCAGATTATACTTATTTTCATTATTATCAGATGGAATCAACCAGTCAAGGGAATCTTCCTTGGCTTTGTGGATCTGGTTATCGGTGGCACCCAATCCCCAAAAACTAAAAACCCCTGCTCCTTTTACCGGAAAGTTCAATTTTAAAGAAAGGTCCTGGTATTTAATTATTCCGGCCTCCTCGGGTAATATGGGCTGAATCAGGGCCAGCGTGGAATATCTGTAATTAAAAAGATAGGATGATTTTTTTCCTTTTATAAAAGGTCCTTCAGATGAAAAATCTATGCCATTTGAACCAATAAGAAAAGCATGTTCCCGTTTTTCATCGTTTCCGGTACGCATTTTAAGATCGAAAACACCCGAAATGGCATTTCCATATTCAGCAGGAAAAGCCCCGGTAAGAAATCCAGAATTTGACATCATCTGAGCCGAAAGCGCTGTCATTCCTCCACCCCCAAGTGTAGCCAGATTCGCAAAATGATTGGGGTTTGAAATTTCCACACCTTCAATAAGCCAAAGCAAACCTTTTGGTGCATTTCCCCTGATTACAATTCCATTGCTTTGCAAACCTGTTGCAACACCTGCATACCCTGAAGCAAGTCGGGCCGGATCATCCCCGCCCCCGGCAAATCTTTGTGTTTCCTCAACAGTAAATGTACGTGCAGAAAGTGTCGTCATTTTGTTAATCGATTCCCTTTTGTCCTTTTGTGCTTTCACAACCACTGTATTCAGCTCGGTGTATTTTTCCTCCATTTCCAAATCAATAACAAGTTCTTTGGCTGAGCTTAATATGAGATCACCGAAAGTTATTGTTTTGTATCCCAGGGTGGTAATTTGAATTGACACCCTGCCTACAGGTACTTTATCGAGACGAAACTTTCCATCCATATCGGAGGTGGTTCCTTTTATCGGATCTGAGTTTAATATTACAATATTGGCTCCTGGCAGTGGCATCCCTGAATATTTATCAGATATCTTTCCCCGGATAGTTTGTGAAAGTTCCTGCGATTGAATGTTGGCAGAAATAATAATAAGCAGAAAATAAAATATCTTTTTCATGTTGTTGTTTTTCTGCAAATTTGGTTCTTAGGCCAATAGAAATAAAGAGAAAAAAAAGGAATTGCTTAATCTGTGGGTTGAATTGTATAAAAACACAATTGAACCGGATGACAATGTTTTTTTTACCGTTGAATGTTTTTGTTTTGTTTAATTGCATGCAGGAAATGGGCATTTATTGTTTTTACCAGTTATTCATTTGAAAGCGGAGATTACTTGCAGTGATCTCATTGGGGGGTGATTCAATGAATTGATACAAAGAATGCCCTTGGGGGGCAATTTTTTTTTTACCAGTTATTCATTTGAAAGCAGAGATTACTTCCAGTGATCTCATTGGGGGTTGTTTCAATGAATTGATACAAAGAATGCCCTTGGGGGCATTTTTTGTTTTTACCAGTTATTCATTTGAAAGCTTTGCTTTCATGAATAACTGGTAAAAACAAAAAAAACTGCTAAAGCAGTTTTCTTTGTATCAATTCATTGTCGGGATGGAGAGATTCGAACTCTCGGCCTCCACGTCCCGAACGTGGCGCGCTAACCTGGCTGCGCTACATCCCGATTCTGGTCCGCAAATTTAATAATTTCTGTTTGATATCCAATGGATGCAGCCACACAATCTACCGTATTATTTATGTCTTTTCTGAATATGCCAACTGGACAAGTTGTATCATCAGTTGACATTAATAATACTGTAACACAAATATTTTCAGATAATAATATCTTTTTATCTGTTTTTTATTGTATTTTTGAATCTATTTTTATTTAGTCTGCGTATATTTAATAAAATGACGATTTATGAGAACAAGAAGATATATTGACATGATGATTGCGGTTTTGTTCTTGTTGATAATTGGCGTATTCATGTACAGGACATCCGGAATGGTCAGGGAAAGGTTTGGTGAAAACAAATTTAACAGCGATAGTTTAAATTACGCAATAAGAGATGGCGAAAACATTCCTGAGGAAGAAAACAGAACTTTTTCCACATTTAAATAAAGCTATTCAGAAGGAATGATGACATCAATGCAAAAGCCATGATATAATACCAATTCGGGGCAAATTATTTCATTCCTGAATTGCAGGAGTTTTTTCATCTGATCTTTCATATCGGTGCTTTCAACTTCTCCTGTTCCCACATTTACAATTTTCCACTTTACATTCTCGCTGCTCAACGACCTGACAGAGTTAATCCTGAACGGTTCACTCCATCCCCCTACAAATACCAATTGCCGTGAAGCTTCCGTATTGTCAGGTAGTTTAACAGGAAATGATTTACTGCCTTCGTTTAGTGAAAACTGAGTTTCTGAGTCTCTTTTTATTGATACTGATTCAGATTTTTCTTTATGAAAGACATATTTAACTGAAACACTTTCATAAAACTGTATACCGGATATTGAATCCAGAGATTTTTTAGCAAGATGATATTGTTTCTCAATATCGGTGGTGTAATTATCTCCTGAAACAGAAACCGAATCCTTTGACCCAACCATTACATAATCAGTCCCGTCATACTTGAGAATGCATTTAACACCCTTCCAGAGGTTCTTGTTTTCTGCTTGCCTTACCAGTTCGACCTGCATAAAATACATTTCGGCCTTTACGTAACCTACAGGAAATAATCTGCATTGGTAAGTCTGATAACAGGAAAAGCCACTAATAGAAACGGCCAAAAACAATGTTATAAATAAAATTTTCATGGGAATTACCTCATTGAAGGCATTAAGAAGGAGCCCTGTGGCGCATAAGGATTTGAAAACATTCCAATTGGCATATTAGAATTGATGTATTTCATTTCAATACCCACACTAAAATTATCATTAAACTTATATTCCAGTCCGAGCTCATAAATATCAAGCACAGGTGAATTGGAAGAATATGAGTTGCTCCTTACAGATTTAAACACAGTTCCTGATACAACAAGCTTAGAACTCAGCTCATAAGAACCGCTCAAATATAAAAAAGTACTGAATGCTCCATTGGAAACAGCATAACCTGATGAACTTGTTTCATCGGGTTGAACGCCAAACAGATTTGTATTTACCAACATCCCCCCAACATTTATTCTGAATCTTGAAGTGAGGTCATATTCTACATGGGGTGCAAAGTAACTGCAATACATTGTTTTTCCGTTTCCGGCAGAAATAAATGAGGTTCCGACAGTTATCCCGGAGCCAATTCTATTGGATTCAATTCTCAGAGAATCACTGCCAGGCTGAGCAAACAGACCAACAGAAAAAATAAAAGCTAATATCAAAAACAGAATTTTCATCATTTACTTTTTTGTAAAGATACAAAAACTATGCCTGCCTGTCAAAACATTTTTGAAATATAATCAGTTCTAAGAACTCTGAAGTCGGTTCGTCTGTTTATCTGGTTTGCGGCCTCTTTTTCTTCATCGTTGTCTAGTCCTTTAATAAATTCAGGTGTCAGAACAACACCTTCTTCAAAAATCGACCCGGCTGCAATTTTCTTTGTAATGGCTTTGGGCACCGATTCGCCATATCCTTTTGCAGTAAGTCGTTCCTTTTCAATTCCTTTTGAAATAAGGTATTCAACAACTGATTGTGCTCTTTTTTGAGACAGAACAAGGTTGTCGGCATCAGAACCAACCATATCGGTATGAGAACCAATTTCTATTGTAATATTGGGATTTGAAACGAGTGTTTTAACCAATTTATCGAGTTCAACCTTTGACTCTTCCCTGAGTGTAAAATCTCCAAAGTCATAATAAATGTTGGGCAGATCAATCGATTTAGCAAGTGGAGCCAGTGTGACGTCATTCATAAAAGCATAACTGTCGGCCAGATCAGAAGTAGAAGCTTTTCCTTTTCCCTTCAGATAACCATCCTTTGAAACCACAAAAACATAGTCTGTATTTTTCTGCAAATTATATTTAAAAGTACCGTCTTCGATGGTGGAGATTTCAATATCTGAACCATCAGAACCAAAAATCTTAATTTTTGCTCCGGCAATAGGATCATCTGTGGTTGCATCTTTCACTTTCCCCTGCAATGAAAATTCAAGAGGAGGAAGTTCAAAGAAATATATATCATCACCGCCTTTTGATCCTGTGATTCTGCGAGAAGATGAAAAATATCCCTTTTCATCCCTGCCCATAAAAATAATTCCGAAATCATCTGAAGATGAATTGACCGGGTATTTCATATTTTCAACCTTCCATTTGCCATCAATCTGTTTTTCTGCTCTGAAAATATCCAAACCACCCATTCCAAGATGGGTATTAGAAGCAAAATACAGTGCGCCGTCTTCACGAATAAAAGGGAACATTTCATTTCCGGGTGTATTGATTTCCTTTCCCATGTTAACAGGCTTTGTCCATGGGGCACCTTTGCCCGACCTTTCGATCATCCATATATCATAACCACCCTGTCCGGTTATCTTGTTTGAAGAAAAGAATAACTGGGTTCCATCGGCCGACAATGAAGGATGATAGGCACTGATTGTGTCGCCGAATATTTCAACCAACTGGGTAGTTTCCCAATCGCTTCCAGCTTGTCTCACAGACTGGTATACCTGACAAGCATTGGTTTCATTCTTTTTATTTACACAGCGGTTAAAGAACAGCTCTGTTCCATCAGAAGACAAGGTTGGAGAAGCTTCATCATAATCGCTGTTTATTGTATCGTTTAGAGGCTCGGGAATTGACCATGCAAGCTTTTTTGTGAACTGGCTCATGAAAATATCAGAAAAATATTCACCCGAAATGGGATTAATCTTTGTTGATGGCTTTGCCTGTCTGCTCGAAGTAAAATAAATTGTTTTATAATCCTGATCTGCGAATGAAGGCGAAAAATCAAGCTGTTTTGAATTGAATTCCTTTTGGTTTAATATCTCGTAACGGGTTGGCAGCTCGACCCATTTTGCTGCAAGCTCACAGGATTTTTCTCCTGTTTCACCTCTGGGATCTTTGGGCACCAATGTTCTGTATTTCTGATATTCAGGAATTGCCTCCTCGTATTTCTGATTAATTTTCAGCGCATCAGCAAAATACAATACAGCAACAGGATCTGCATAGCCCTTCATGATCGCTTTTCTGTAAAAGCTTTCTGCCTTATTAGGATTGTTAATAATTCTGTAGCATTCGGCAGTTTTAAATAATATTTCAGCTTTCTCAGGATTATTGGTAGACTTTTTCACTGCTTCATCATATAATTCTATGGCTTTGAAGAATTCACCTTCGCTAAACGCCTCATCCCCTCTTTCTTTGTACTTATTCTGGGAAAAAACTGAAAAAGATAATAAAACAAAAACAACCGGTAATAATATTTGTTTTGTATTCGGTAAAAAACTCATATAAATATTTTTTAATGTACAAACGGTATTAACTGAAATATATTGCAAACCTATTGTGAACCATCAGTTACTTGCTCTTAACTGATTTATAATACTCCTTCATCTCATCCACCGAAATATATGCTGCTTCCTGTGCTGATGCAAATTCTTCATTTTCGATGCTGATTTCCTTACGGTCGTTATCAAGCCAGAAATACAATTTGCCATCGTAAAAATAATATCGGTTCTGGACTATTTTATCCTTTGACGAATCATAGGCCTCGGTACCATTTTCCTCCGCCATCTTTTCATCCACAAAATAAGGTGCATTGTAGGTAAAATCTCGTGTAAACATGAAGATCAGCTCGTTTTCATTGAAATAATACTCTTCTTCAAAATGGCCACCTTCGCCATAAACTTTATGATGTATCTTCACTATATTTCCACTTTTATCAGTAAAATAATCAATTTCTCCTCCCTCGCTGGATGGCAGATATGATTCAAAAGTTTCCTTTTTTAGTGCAGATTCTGATTTATTGATTTCTTCAAAGACAGTCCTGATGCTAATAATTACTTCATCTTTATTTAGTCTTTCATCAACAGTAGCATAAACTACATTTTCATTATCTGACAGACTATCATTTTTATTATTGTCGGACTTTCCATTTTCATCCTTGCTTTCCTGGCATGAAAACATTATTGCCGATATTGCTAAAACATATAAGTATTTCATTGTTCAATTTATTTATGGTAAAAGTATAAAAATATGAGTAAAAACACTTCATGGGTTTAAAATTTCATAATCCAAACATCTTTAAACTCTCCTGTAGCCACTTTTCTAAGCACACTATCAGCCTCTTCACGTGTTGAGAAAGAATACAACGGAATATAGTAAAATCCCTTTGTTGGCCCCAGAATACTTGTATGGTAACCCTTTGCATTCAGCTTATTGTAATATCTCTCAGCGTTTTCCTTTATTGAAAAACTGCCAGCTATTATATGGTATGGCCCTGATGAAACTGAAACGGTATTATCAAAATAATCAGGAATGATTTGCTTTTTGGTTTTACTTATTGCTGTTGTTCTTAAACCAGCCAAAAGCCACTTTTTATTTGCTTTTGCTGAAATATTACAGGTGACCCATGTATGTATCATATCAGGCAATCTGTATATATTATCTTTGGTTTTTTCCGAAACCTGCTTTTCTTCAATTGCAGCAATAGTATTTGGTATTTCTGATTGCTGTTGATGGCTGCCTTCATAATTAACGGCATTTTCTGACAATGAAGCAATTAATAAACCAGAATACTTTTTACTTAGTTTCATGGCAATGTTTCCGGAAACACCTCTTTCAGCTGTTTCAGCAATCAATAATTCAGATTGAATTTTAACATTGCCTTTTTCAGTTTTTAGTATGTTATTCAGTTTATTGCTGGCAATTTCCAAAAAATCTGAAACTTTAGTAAATCCCTTTTGAAAAATTTCAAAATCAATCTTAATTTTTCTCTTTTCTTCTGATAAATTAGTCAGGACAATGTCTCCATCACAAGCATCAGTTGATAAAGTATCTCCCAAACTATAAAGGAATCCATCGCGTGAAGCAATAAATATTTTACCATCATTAGCAACCGGGGTAGCTTCAAAAATGCCTTCAAAAAAATCAAGCAGGGTAAATCTCAGTGAGTCATTAAAATTGAAAAGATACACGCCCGAATAACCAGCTGAAACAATTACATCTTTAAAAACCAAAGGGGTTGAGATAGAAGGGCCTGTTTTGTATTTAAACAAAAGTTTGGGTTTGGGAAACATAGTTTTGCCATCTGGTCCGGCAACCAAATTTACTTTATCAGTTTTCTTATGATCAACCACATACATATAGCCATCAATGGCATTAAAAGCACATACCGACTTTTCAGGCGCATACAAATCAATGACAGAAGCACTTCCAATGACTCCCCCCTCCCAATCAGCAAACTCCACATCACCGGTTGGAAAAAACCAGACGACTGCATCATCAGGTTCTTTTGAGGGATCAAGCTTCATGACACCTCCCTGTCCGGAGATGTATTGTTTCTCAATCGTTACAATTAAGCAACTATCTGATGTAGCCACGGGAGAGCCATCCATGTCTGAACCGGTCAAAAAATCCCAGTCGATCTTTCCCGAATTCAGGTTGTACCCATAAACATGTCCCGATCCGGAAGTAATATATATATGATTGCCGATACGGCATGGAGACGACTCAGTCACGAGGTTGCCTCCATGTCTGGCTCTGTCGAGATCAGAATACAATGGATGCTGGCTGATTACTTCTGGTCTTTTTATTCCTTCACTTTCATAGCCATTATTAGCATCAAAAACCATTAACAACCCGTTTTCAAGTCCGATATAGGCAGTATCATTAATAACAAGAGTTGAGCCATCCACATCCCTCGAATATGAATCGGTTTTTTTTATTCTCATTCTCCACAGTTCCTTTCCAGACAGGTATGAAACGGCCCTAAAGCTAGAAATACTGTCAGGGCTTTGCGGGTTTTCGTATCCTTTTCGACTGCCCTGAATAATATAATATTTTTTTTCAGGATCGGTTGACTCCTGATTTACACAGAATGTGCCGGTACCTTTAATGATATCATCATATCTGTATTGCCAGACAAGCTTACCTGTTGCAACATCAATTTTCTTCAGGTTATAATCGAAAGCGCCAATGAGAAGAAAATCCTTATCCTTTTCTCTGATAATAAGTGGCTGACCAGTCCATCCTGCTCCATACCATATTTCAGTTCCCTCCTCCTCGGTTACAACTGTTTTGCCCGAACCGAGGAAATGTTTCCAGATAATATCCAATTTAAGCGGAGGATTATAACCATAAAAATTACGGGTTTCATTTCCAAGATAAGTCCCGACTTTAACCTGAATATCAGGAAACTCAACTTCAATATGGCTTTCACTGAAAGTCAGCTTTTGTCCATAATTATTATCACCAGTAGTAAAAAAAGGAGGCACATATGAAACAAACAGCAGGAATGATGAAATTCCTAGGATGATATTTCGACCAGCTGGTAAGCCTGCGCTTTTCATTTCTTTAATTCCTGTTCAAAAAATAAATTAATACAAAATAAGCCAATAGTTATTTAAAAGACAACTTTTAAAAAAAAGACTCCTGCAGTAAACGAAATAACCTGATTAATGCAATAAGTCAAATATTTTTTTACATACAAAAAACAAACATTCGTCATCAAAATTCAACGTTTGTCAAAGAAAAGTGTGTTTTAGTGTAAATTCATAAAAAAATCTTCTTCACGAATACCGCATCAATACTAAGATCCCAAAAAAAATGAAAAAAAAACATTTTTTTTTTGATAAAATATTTGGTTTTAGCCACACAAAGATATACCTTTACACAAAAATTATTAACATTCATCAAAAAGAATCAATTAGTAATTTTTTCATAGTTTTCATAGTTTTTAGGTTAGAAAAAGGGAAGTCTCTCCGGCTTCCTTTTTCTTTTTGTGCTAACAGCCGGATAAACAACTCCGGATGAATCAGATATTCAAAGTCATGCCATCCTCTGCAATAATAACATCTTCAAATTCGCTTTTAGCTTCAGATAAAAAGGCATCATAAGTTTTATATCTGGCAGAAAAATGGCCTAACATAAGTTTTCCAGCATTAGCTTTTTTTGCTAATCTGGCTGCCTGTATGGCTGTTGAATGTCCTGTCTCCCATGCTCGCTCTTTCATTTCTTCGAGAAAGGTGGCTTCATGATAGAGCAGATCCACACCGTTGATGTGCTTTGCAATACTTTCAGAGTACATGGTATCCGAGCAATAGGCATAGGATCTGGGTTTATCAGGAGGAATTGTAAGTTTGTAATTGGGAATATGATAACCGTCGGCATCAATAAAGTCTTCGCCGGTTTTTATTTTTCTAATATCATTTACCGTAAGCTGAAATTCATCAATTGCTTCTTTTCTTAATTTATAAAGTCCCATATTTTCTTTAAATATGAAACCACTGGTTACTATCCGATGTTTTAGTGGCAGACTGAATATATTCAGATGTTTATCATTATAAATTAAATTAACACCTTTAGCTTTAAGTGGAATGAACCGTATTGAGTAATTTAATGGTTCATCATACAATCCTGAATTAAAATCAAGGATTTTTTGCAATCCGGGCGGGCCGTAGATATTCAAGGTGTTTTTGCGGCCCAGCAAACTGAAAGAAGATATCAGGCCAAACAGACCGAAATAATGGTCGCCATGAAGGTGTGAAATAAATACGTTATCAATTTTGTTGAATGGGATTTTAAATTTTCTCAGTTGTATCTGGGTTCCTTCTCCACAATCAATTAAAAAAAAACGCTCATGTACGTTGAGTACCTGAGCTGTAGGAAACCTTGAGGAAGTAGGTAAAGCAGAGCTACTTCCCAAAATTGTTAAAGAAAAAGACATTATCTTTTGGTTACTATTCCTTCTCGGTTTGTTTTATCACAAAACTGGCAGCTTTATCAACTGTATCAGTGATGTTAAGAACAGTGTCGAGTTGTGAAATAGTAATAAGTCTTTCTACTGCAGTCTGTAAACCAGTCAGAACAAAAACACCATTGGCGTTTTTACAGAGTCGGTTAGCCACCAGGATAGAACTCAGTCCTGATGAATCACAATACCTGCAATTACTCAGATCAAGAATAATGTTTTTTTCACCGTTACCCGAAATTAACACCAGTTCCGACTTAAGAGTCGGAGCAATATGGGTGTCCAGTTTGTCGACAACTACTTGAACTAAAGTATAATTGTCTTTCTTAGTTATCTTAAAATCCATAACAATAAAAGTATAAAAATAAAAATAATTCCCGAAACATTCGGGAATTATTTTTAAAAAAGTATGTTATTTATTTTCAGCGTCCTCTTTTTCAGATCTTTCCATCTCTGATTTTAAAGCTGCCAGGTCAGTAACGTCGCCTAAAGTAGTTTTTTCAACCTTTTCTTTCACGTTTTTCATTGCAGTTTTGGTTGATTTATCCTTAGCTTTCTTTTCTGCATTAACTTCAGCTCTCTGAACATCTTCAAATACCCTACTGTGAGAAACGATGATTTTCTTAGCATCTTTATTAAACTCGATCACTTTAAATTCAAGTTTTTCATCAAGTTTAGCCTGATTGCCATCCTGTTTAACAAGATGTTTTGGAGTTGAAAATCCTTCAACGCCATAAGGCAGTGAAATGATTGCTCCTTTATCTGACATTTCGATGATTGTTCCTTCGTGAATTGAATCAACATTGAATAATGTTTCAAAAACATCCCATGGGTTTTCCTCGAGCTGTTTATGACCCAAACTTAATCTTCTGTTATCTTTGTCGATTTCAAGAACAACAACCTGGATATTTTCACCTATAGCGGTAAATTCTGCAGGATGTTTCACTTTTTTGGTCCATGAAAGATCTGAAATGTGGATTAACCCGTCAACACCCTCTTCAAGTTCAACAAATACACCAAAGTTTGTAAAGTTTCTTACTTTGGCAGTATGTTTTGAATTGAGTGAATATTTTTGGTCAATGTTTTCCCATGGATCCGGTTTCAGTTGTTTAATGCCGAGTGACATTTTTCTTTCTTCGCGGTCGAGTGTAAGAATAACTGCTTCAACTTCGTCGCCTACATTCAGAAATTCCTGTGCGCTTCTAAGATGCTGTGACCATGACATTTCTGAAACGTGTATCAAACCTTCAACTCCGGTTGCGATTTCAACAAAAGCACCATAGTCAGCCATAACCACTACCTTACCTTTTACTTTATCTCCTACTACCAGTGCCTGATCCAAAGAATCCCACGGATGTGGAGTGAGTTGTTTCAGACCAAGAGCGATACGTTTTTTGTCATCATCAAAATCAAGGATAACAACATTCAGTTTCTGATCAAGCTGTACAATTTCTTCGGGATGCGAAATTCTTCCCCATGAAAGGTCAGTGATGTGGATAAGTCCATCAACACCTCCAAGGTCAATAAACACACCATATGAGGTAATGTTTTTAACGGTTCCTTCAAGTACCTGACCTTTTTCAAGCTTGGCAATGATATCCTTTTTCTGTTGCTCGAGTTCTTCTTCAATAAGAGCTTTATGTGAAACAACAACGTTTTTAAATTCATGGTTGATTTTAACAACCTTAAATTCCATTGTTTTTCCAACAAAAACATCGTAATCGCGAATGGGTTTTACATCAATTTGTGAACCTGGTAAAAATGCTTCAATTCCAAAAACTTCCACAATCATACCACCTTTGGTTCTGCACTTGATGTAACCTTTGATAACTTCGTCTTTTTCCAATGCTTCGTTTACCCTGTCCCAAGACCTGAGTGAACGTGCTTTTTTATGAGATAATATAAGTTGTCCGGTTTTATCTTCCTGACTTTCAACGTATACTTCAACTATATCACCGGGTTTGATATCGGGATTATATCTGAATTCGTTTAAGGTAATAATACCTTCGGATTTGTAACCGATGTTAACAACTACTTCTCTTTTTGATACTGCCACAACTGTACCGTCGATAACTTCGTTCTCACTAATTGTGGATAATGTTTTGTCGTAAAGGGATTCAAGCTTGGATCTTTCGGCATCTGTATAAAATTCATTCTTTTTGCCAATGGTTTCCCAATTGAATTCCTGTTTTTCGGAAGCTTTAAGTTTAATCAGATTTGGCTCGTCATCAACTTCTTCTTCGAATTCTTCTTCGTCTTCTTCAATTTCTTCAAGTTCTTCAACTTCTTCAATTTCTTCAGACTCTTCAGTTTCTGTTGCATCAGCCTGGGCTACTTCCCCAGCAACTTCTTCAACATTTTCAGCAGCCTTTGGGGCTTTGCTTTTCACTTTTTTTTCTTCTTTTTCTGTCATTTAATTCCATTTATTAAGTTAGACATTATATTGATAATTAAAATTTCGGACTGCAAAAGTATAATTTTTATTCTAAAAAAGAAATAGTTAGGTTACTTTTTATTTGAAATCCTTAAATAACTGAGGCCTTAAGATTGGGGTTTTGACCAACACTTCATGATTTATTATGAATTTTCGTTATCTTTGGAGTAAACTTAACAAATATTGATTTTTTTATTTACTTTGTAACAAATTTGATTGAGTGCGGTTTATTATTGTATATATAACATTGTTTGTCTTTCTGATTTCAGGAACAGCTCAAAATGCTTACTGTCAAGACAAACCCACATTTGGAAAAGCCAGGAAACTTTTCGATGACAAGGAATATGACCGTGCTCTTGAAATGTTTCTTAACCTTTATAAAGCAAAATCAGAGGATTTCGAACTCAATTTTTATATCGGAGCATGTTACCTCAACAGCGACTTCGAAAAAGTTAAGGCCATACCTTATCTGGAATATGCAGTTTCTAAAAAGGCAGACATGTTTCCTTCTCTTGTTTTTAAAGATCTGGCTGATTTATACCATATGGATTATCAATTTGATAAATCCATTGAGAACTATCGGAAATATTTATCATTTACCGATAAAAACAAAAACATTATTAATATTGAGTATGCTGAAAAAATGATTCGGGTGTGTGAAACTGCTAAAAGACTGACAGCCGATTCACTTAAAGTTATCATTGAAAAAATTCCCGGTCTGGCCAATTCGGATGATTCTGATATTTTTCCGCTTGTTTCTGCAGACGAAAGTGTAATGTATTTCACCAGAAAAACTGCAAATGAAAAACCATTTAGCCAGAAAAAAGAAACCATCATGTTTAGCCGGCTTACTGAATCAGGTTTTTCTGATCCACAGGAAATAAGACTTTCCTCCGAAAATAAATTCGAAGGTGTAATGACGCTTGCCGGAATTTCACCTGATGGAGACCATATCTTTCTTAAAGTTTCAAATGGCGAAAACGATGACCTTTATACCGGAATTATTATCAACGGGGAAGTCAAATACATGGTTCCGTTTAATAATAAAATTAATTCTGCCTACTCTGAACTGAGCATGAGCATGACAGCCGATGGTCAGGATATTTATTTCAGCAGCGACCGGCCGGGCGGACTGGGAGGGTATGATATTTATACCATAACAAAAGATGAACATGGTAACTGGAGCGAACCGAAAAACCTTGGTCCGACTATTAATACCGAAACCGATGACATTGCCCCATTCATTCATCCCGACAAGCAAACCCTCTATTTCAGTTCAAAAGGACATGACAATATGGGAGGATATGATATTTTCAAAACTTTATTTTATCCAAAAAACGATGTATGGGCTTCACCCGAAAATGCGGGATTTCCAGTAAATTCAACCGGTGATGACATTTTCTTTACCCTTAATGTGGATGGAAGCATAGGTTATTTTTCTTCTTCATATAACAACCTTTATGGCAATCATGATATTTATAAAGCTTCGTTCCAAAACTCAATTCCGCTTACTCTTGTTAAAGGCACTATTCTGGCCGGAGATCCTTTGAAACCTGTTAAAGCGAACATCAGGGTTGTTGATAAAACAAGTAATGAACGTGTCAAATACATTTACAATCCCAATCCCGAAACAGGTAAATACCTTATGATTTTTCCTCCCGGAAAAAACTATGATATGGTAATTGAGGCTGAAGGATATCTTCCTCACCGTTTAAATATTTATATACCAAATCAAACATATTTTTACGAACTTTTCCAGATCATCCACCTTGAACCGGTAAAATCACTTGGTGAGGTAATCGGTGAAGAAATAACTGTTACAAACAGCTTTTTTGATATTTATGATAACAGCAACGACTCTGCCCGGCATAATTATTCCGAATTATTGTCAATGATCGAAGAACTGATCGTAACTACCGATTCTCTTGGATTGGAATACATCGATAAAATTTCATCACAGGTGATTAATAAAACATCGAACCCTGAGGATATATCTAAGGAAAAAAATTACGACGGTTTGCTCAACCTGATTGAAAATGCCATAGAAACTACCGATTCGGCTGCCTTGCGAAAACTGGATGAAAACACTATTTACAGTCAGAAATCAGGTCGAATTTATTTCTATGGTCTCAGTGAAGATAAAACAGAGCTTGTTCCCTGTTTAATCGGCAAAGATACGGTCTATACGCTTCCTCCTATTATTATGAAAGATGAAGACAAGTATCCGCCTCTTAACCTTAGTGATCTTACTAATGAAAAGACTGACAGCTTAATTACATCGTTGCTGAATAATAATATTGCCGAGGAGAATACTGACTTTAGGAATTCTGATCCGAATAGAAGAAAAACGGTGTTAACTTATGTGATCTATTTCGAAACCGGAAAATTTGATATTAAGGAAGATTACATAAATGACATTAAGCAGTTGGCTGACATGCTTAAAAATTACAATCTGGGCGCCGAAATTTACGGGTTCACCGATGATCAGGGTGATGATGAAAAAAATAATACTCTTTCACAGCAAAGGGCAACTGCAGTATTTGAAATTTTTTCGGGACAGGGTATTACTCCCAGAAAAGCTATTGTTAAAGGAAAAGGTGAGATAATATCCGGAAAAACTGAAACTGAAGTTTCTCGTGGAAAACACAGAAAAACTGTAATAAATATTTTTGAAATTGAATAGGATTTGAAGAATATTTCAACATATAATTCTTTTGCATTAGTGAGTCTTTTCTTGCTGGTGTTCGGCTGCAACAATATGCAGGCACAGGACACCCAGTATAATGAGTACGAAGTGAAAGCCGCTTATATTGTGAATTTTTCAAAATTTGTAACCTGGCCGGATGAAGCCTTTTCATCGGAGTCATCTCCCTTTGTTATCGGAGTGTATAAAAATGAGCAAATCAGCACCTACCTGAAGAAAATGCTGCTGAACAAAAGAATTCTTGGCAGGATGCCCATTATTAAAAACTTTTCAAAACCCGAAGATATTTCAAAATGCCAGATTCTGTTTATCGGTAAAGTTGACAAACAGGAACTTAATGAGATATACAAAAAAGTAAAAGATCAACCTGTACTGACTGTCGGGGATAATATCTCAGAGTTCTGTGAGTCGGGCGGAATGATCAATTTCACCCACCAATATTCAAAATACCGTTTCGAAATAAATAATAACGCGGCTACCAAGGCAAAAATTAAGATCAGTTCCAAATTGCTTGCCCTGGCAAAAATTGTTACCGAGGATGAAATTAAGTTTTAGAAATAACTCCATCAGAACAAAAATGGTGCTGATAATTTTATCGGTAAGCTCATTAGCACTTATTATTTCAATGGTTATATTTTTCTTTTTTGACAGATCACAGTTTCATACAAAAAGTGAAAGAAGCTTATCCATTCTCACCAAGGTTGTTGGAGATATGAATGACGGCAACCTGATTTTCATTAATCAGGAGGAAGCTTATAAAACATTAAAAAGTTTAAAAGCCGATGAACATATACATCATGCGGTAATTTTAAATATCAATAACGACACACTTGTACAATATTTTAAAGAAAATGCGACCCTGCGTATAGATAAAATTCCGGGAAATGTAAAAGATACCATATACTTTAGTAACAATAAATATCTTGTTGTTAAACCAATTTATGACAGGGATAATGAATATGTCGGAAAAATTATTCTGGCCGCCGATTTCAAAGAATACACCCAAAGAACCATGAGTTTTCTAAAAATCCTTGGTATTATTTTTATTGCAGCTTTGGTGGTGGCATTCCTTTTATCGGTAAATCTTCAGCGTCTGATTTCCCGACCCATCCTTAAACTCGCTGAAACCGCCAAACTTATTTCTGTTAAAAAAGATTATTCCATTCGGATTCCCGTAAGCTCTGCCGATGAAGTAGGTCAGTTGATTAAATCTTTTAATAACATGCTTTCGCAGATCGAACAACAAAATATCGCTCTCACACTAGCCAAAGACCAGGCCGAAAGTTCTGCAAAGGTTAAAGAGCAATTTTTGGCAAACATGAGCCATGAAATCAGAACACCCATGAATGCCATTGTGGGCATGGCAAATCTGCTGCTTGATACCCCAATGAATGAAGAACAGAAAAAATACCTCGATAACATCACTATATCTGCAAATAACCTGTTGGTAATTATTAATGACATTCTGGATATTTCAAAAATTGAAGCAGGAAAACTCGATTTTGAAGAGGTTAACTTCAACCTTAAAACGCTTATTGAAAAGCTTACCAACATGTTTGAGCTTAAAAGCAAAGAAAAATCGCTTGAGCTTAAAACCAATATTCATCCAAATGTTCCCATTTACCTCAGCGGAGATGATGTCAGACTGAATCAGATTCTCATCAATTTAATAGGCAACGCCATTAAATTTACAGAAAAAGGTTTTGTTTCACTTGATGTTTCACTGCTTAGTGAATCTCATGAAACCGGAACCCTGCTCTTTAAAGTTAAGGATACAGGAATTGGCATCAATGAAGACCATCTGAAAGTTATTTTTGCAAGTTTTTCACAGGCAAGCAGCGATACAACAAGAAAATATGGAGGCACCGGACTTGGACTGACTATTTCCAAAATGCTGGTTGAGATGCAGGGCGGACAAATTTCAGTGAACAGTAAACCGGGATCGGGGAGTGAGTTTAAATTTCATATCACTTATAAAAAAGTTGAACGGACTGATATAGAAAAACCCGAATTAAAAAATACCAGAACACTTCCAGACAGCATTACTTCAAAAATAAAAGTTCTGGTAGTCGAAGACAATGCCATAAATATGCTTCTGGCAACTACCTTATTGCAAAAAAGCGGATATATAGTCGATCAGGCTGAGGATGGAAACAAGGCTATTGAAAAATTCAGGGCAAATGATTACAATATAATCCTCATGGACATTCACATGCCCAACCTCGATGGCTATGCTGCTTCCAAATTTATTCGTGAGAATTTCGAGGAAAATAAAAAAAATATTCCTATCATTGCACTTACAGCAGCAGCAATAAAAGGTGAAAAAGAAAAATGTTTTGCTGCCGGAATGAATGATTATGTTTCAAAACCGTTTAAACCTGATGAATTAATTGAAAAAATTCAAAAATTAGTTACTGTGTCATGACGCCTACTTCACATCATATCGACCTCACCTACCTGAAAAACATGTCAGGTGAAAATAACGAGCTTATTATTGAAATGATCAATATTTATAAAGCCCAGATTCCTGAATTCATCGAAATCATGAAAAAAGGGGTTGACGATACCGATTGGGAAGCTTTGGCATCCATCGCCCATAAAGCAAAATCATCTGTTGCCATTATGGGAATCAGTTACCTTTCTGAAGCACTGAAAGAAATGGAAGTAAGGGCAAAAGCAAAAACCGATTTGGAAACCATAATTATGTACGTCGCCGATTTTGAACGCATTTGCCTTCAATCCATCGTAGAGCTTGATGAAGCTGTAAAAAACCTTAAATGATAAAAATATTTTTAAATATCAGTTTTTTAATCGACCACCTGAACAGATTTAACGGGTTATAATCCTTTTTTCTTACCCCATTTCCTTATTTTTACAGTTTTTCTGGCTTGCTTAAGCCAATTTATTAATTTTAAAATCAATTACATGAAAATAATAGTATTAGGTGCCGGATTGGTCGGCGGACCAATGGCCATTGACCTTGCAAAAGAAAGTACATTCGAGGTAACTTGCGCTGACATCAGCAAAAAAAATCTGGATAAATTATCCTCTTTTCCCATAACTACAATTCAAAAGTACCTTTCAGATCCTGAAAATGTAAGATCACTCGTGAAAGATTGTGATTATGTTATTAATGCCGTTCCGGGATTTATGGGGTTTCAGACTGTTAAAACCATAATAGAATCTGGTAAAGACCTGGTTGACATAGCTTTTTTTCCTGAAGATGCATTTCTTCTTGATGACCTGGCAAAAAAACACAATGTCACTGCAATTGTTGATTGCGGCGTGGCACCGGGAATGAGCAACATACTTACCGGATATGCCCATCATCTTCTGGATGAAACTGAAACGGCTCTTACCTATGTTGGAGGATTGCCGCGTGTAAGACAATGGCCGTACGAATACAAAGCAGTTTTTTCACCCATTGACGTCATTGAAGAATATACCCGTCCCGCTCGCTATATAGAAAATGGAAAGCTTGTTATTAAACCCGCTCTCTCTGATCCTGAGCTTATTAATTTTCCTGAAATAGGCACACTTGAAGCATTTAACTCAGACGGTATAAGAAGTCTGGCCACAACCATTAACGCCCCAAATATCAAGGAAAAAACTCTACGGTACCCGGGACATATTGAAATAATGAGGATTCTGCGCGAAACAGGCTTTTTCTCACAGGAAGAAATCGAGGTTAAAGGAACAAAGGTTAAACCTATGGACCTAACTGCAAAACTTATGTTTCCAAAATGGGAGTTGAAAAACAACGAAACGGATATTACTGTGATGCAGGTCATTGTGGAAGGCAAAAAAGACGGTAAAAATGTCAGGTATATTTATGACCTTTTTGATGAACGTGATGAAAAAACCGGAATCCATTCCATGGCCCGCACTACAGGATACACCGCTACCGTGGCTCTTAGAATGGTGATAAATGGTTTATATAATCACAAAGGTATTTCGGTTCCTGAATTTATTGGAAAACACCCTGAATGCGTGAAGTTTCTGCTAACCGGACTGGCAGAGCGCGGAGTGGTTTACCACGAAACAATAATTTAATTAACAGAGGATGTTTCAAAAGAACCTTTTCAAATTTTCATTGGTTTTGTCAAATTGGTACTTTTGAGACATCCTTTCACCATTTAAACAATGCAAAATAAAATCTGGCTTATTTATCTGGTAACCTCGCTTGCGATGCTTATCTGGGGGTTATCATACATATGGGTTGATGTGGCTCTGGATTATTATTCTGCTGCAACTATTGCTTCAGTGAGGGTATTCATTGCCACTGCTTTCATGATATCACTGGCTTTGATTACAGGAAAACTTGAAAAAGTCAGAAAAAAAGATCTGAAGCTGTTCATGATGTTCGGTTTCTTTGATCCGTTTTGTTATTTTTTGTGTGAAAGTTATGGGATTGATAATGCCACTCCTACGTCAGCTGCAGTTATTATAGCAACAATTCCGCTTCTCACACCTGTTTCGGCCTTTCTGATTTTAAAAGAAAAACTTTCAATTATCAATATCTTAGGAATTATAGTTTCATTTTCAGGAGTAATATTGGTGGTGGTTACCCAAAACTTTAATCTGGCCATTGAGCCGGCAGGATTATTTCTATTGACCGGAGCTGTAATCTGCGCAATTTTTTATAATTTTTTCCTTCGCAACCTTGCCGGCAAATACAATTTATATACAGTCATCTCGGTTCAAAATATTTTTGCATGCATTTATTTTTTGCCTGTTTTTCTGATACACGGAATACCGGATATGTCGGCAGTCAAGTTAAACACTGAGATAGCAGTTACAATGATTGCGCTGTCAATACTTGCATCGGCCCTGGCATTTATATTTTATGCAAACGGGATTAAGTTCCTTGGTATTACAAAAGCCAATGTATTTGCAAATATGATTCCGGTTTTTGCTGCTGTTTTTTCATATCTTCTTTTAGATGAAATACTCGAATTGCATCAGTTTATTGGCATAGCAGTTGTGATTGCAGGCGTGTTTCTTTCACAAACCGGGGTAAAAAATCAGTTAAAATAATTTTCATCTCGTTCGGTTTTAGTTTTAATCAAACGACTTTTTTTGTACCTTTAAGCCTTTAAAAATTTACTTACATGAAAATAAAGATTTTTACAATTGTTTCTCTGCTTATTATTAATTCTGCAGTCAGGGCTGATGAAGGAATGTGGATTCCCTTGCTTCTGAAAAAATACACCATTGAAGACATGCAGAAAAAAGGTTTCAAGCTAACCGCTGAAGATATTTACAGTGTAAATCAGGCATGTCTGAAAGATGCCATTGTTATTTTCGGTCGGGGATGTACCGGCGAACTGATTTCGGATCAGGGACTCATTCTTACCAACCACCATTGCGGTTACGGAAGGATTCAGGCACACAGCTCTCTTGAACATGATTATCTTACCGATGGATTTTGGGCAATGTCACGGGATGAGGAATTGGCAAATCCCGGATTATCGGTCACTTTCCTTGTCAGGATGGAAGATGTTACCAAAGACGTTCTTGACGGAATCACCGAAAAAGATGATGAAGCGGTACGCGAAAGGAAAATAGGAGAAAATATTACCAAAATACAAAATGAAAATTCAGATGGCAGCAATTACCGTGTTTCCATAAAACCTTTTTATTACGGAAATGAATATTACATGTTCATTTACGAAGAATACAGGGATGTTAGACTTGTTGGCGCCCCTCCCTCCTCCATCGGAAAATTCGGCGGAGATACCGATAACTGGATGTGGCCCAGACATACCGGCGACTTTTCAATTTTCAGGATTTATGCAAATAAAGAAAACAAACCTGCAGATTATTCAAAAGACAATGTTCCCTATAAACCCAAAAAGCATCTTTCAATTTCAATGAAAGGCATAAACAAAGGTGATTTCACCATGGTATTCGGATACCCAGGGAGCACTGAGCAGTATTTAACTTCACATGGCGTAAAAATGATCATGGACGATTCAAATCCGCATAAAATAAATATCCGGGCAAAACTGCTTGAGATTATGAAAACAGATATGGACGCCTCCGATAAGGTAAGAATTCAATATTCTTCCAAATATGCAGGAATTGCTAATTACTGGAAAAAATGGATTGGTGAAAATAAGGGACTAAAAAAGCTAAATGCCATTAGAAAAAAAGAACAACTGGAAATGGAATTTCAGAAATGGGCTGAAGCCGACAGAAAAAGAAATGAAAAATACGGCCGGTTGCTGACTGATTTTGGGAAGATCTACAAAGAATTGACCCCATACAGCCTGACCCTCGACTACCTTTCAGAAGCCCTTTTATCCCTTGATATGGTAAGGTTTGCGGGAAATTTCAGAGAAATAGAAAGCTTTACTGATAAAGAGGCTTTCATCAAACAATCTGAACAGTATAAAGCGCAAGCTGCAGGCTTTTTCAAAGATTTTAATACCCCAACATGCAAAAAGCTTTTTACTTCAATGGTCAGAATTTATCGCGACAGCGTGGATGCTGAATTCCAACCCGGATTATTTAGTCAGATCGACGCAAAATTCAAAGGAAACATCGATGCTTTTGTAAGCGACATTTTTGAAAAATCCAATCTGACAACCGAGGAAAAATTCAATATGCTTTTTGAAAAACCAAGCCTTAAAACCATTTCAGTTATTAAAAACGATCCTTTCTACATTTTGTACAATGATCTGGTTTCGATATACCGAAACAAATTGATGCTTAAAATAGATATGCTCAACAGCCGGCTTGACAAGCTTTACAGACTTTATGTTACCGGATTGAAAGAGATGCAGACCGAAAAAATATTTTATCCTGATGCAAATTTTACAATGAGGATAGCATACGGAAAAGTTGATGATTACTTTCCCACCGACGGAGTATTCTATGAACATTTTACCACCCTCGAGGGAATAATGGAAAAAGACAACCCACTCATTTACGATTATGATGTACCCGACAAACTGCGCGAACTTTACAAATCAAAAGATTACGGCAGATATGCCGACAAAGAAGGTAAAATGCGCGTATGTTTCACTGCATCAAACCATACCACAGGCGGTAATTCGGGCAGTCCGGTCCTTAATGCCAATGGCGAACTAATCGGTGTTAATTTTGACAGAAACTGGGAAGGTACAATGAGTGACATAATGTACAATCCCGACCAATGCAGAAATATCACCCTCGACATAAGATATGTGCTGTTTATCGTTGACAAATTTGCCGGAGCAACGCATTTAATCAATGAAATGACAATCATTGAATGATATTTTGATATCGTTGATAAAAAACCATTTTCGTTATACGCTTCTGAAAATGGTTTTTTTTATCTTTGAAAAAGCCAAATTACCTTTGAATGACCAGAGATGATATAACACTTGAAGAACTTGGGTTGACTGTTGAAGAACTTGAGTATAAAAATCCCGAAACGGGATATTTTGTAAGATACCTCTACCTTGGAAAAGGTATTTTTAAAGTTGAGTCAGAAGGATATGTTGATGATCTTTCAGCAGACCGCCAGTTTGAAATCGGTGAAAAAATCAGACAAAAACTACTGGACTCTGGAACCGGAATAAAATATTCGTTGATTTATGATGCGAAAAAACTCAAAAGCGGATCATATTACGCACGAAGTCTTCAACTGAAAAAATTCAAAACATATAAAAATCTGGGATCTGTTGCTGCTTATAACACCAATATTTATACGGCTGCCTATGCCAGGATCATAAAGCTCCTATTGCCTCATATTGACATTTCGTTACATAAAGACGAAGAGTCAGCTTTGAAATATGTATTAAAAACCCATCAGGTAAAAGAAAAAACCAATCAGATTCCCGAATACGTAATTGCCTTTAACAGGGAATGGGAAAAGAAAAAGGAGAAAATTAATCTTGAAGAAAAGGAATATAAAGTTGTATTCAAAGATGAATGGAGCTGGAAAAACGAACATGATGGATTTACTGTAAAATACGGCCTGCTTGAAAGAAATACCACATTAAGCTTTTTTTCGGGCCCTGCAACCAATGAAAACATCAGCAAAACAATGGAAGTAAGAAAAAAAATTCTTGCCGACATGAATATGCTCAATTTCAGATTGTACCAAATTATTGATGTAAGCAGAGTATCATCCATCGACCGCAGCGGTAAGAAATTTCTCGATCAGTATTATCAGAAAAATCCCAATGAAATTCCTGATAAGACTTTTATTGTAAATCCCCCCTATTTTCTGGCCTTTTTTGCCAAAATAATGCGTACCCTGAGGCCTGTCGAATACCAAAACCTTATTTTTGTCAAAAGCATTAAACATGCTCTGGATTTTATTCATGAAAATAAAAGTCCGGGCGAACCCGAAAATATTACCGAAAAAACAGGCTTTTCTCTGGAAGAAGAAAATCATTTCCTGCGCGAAAAATTAAAGGAAGTTGAAGAAAACAGGGATAATCACCTTGACCAGATTTTCAATATAATAATGCGTGTTACCTGGGATGAAACCTACGAGCCAATTGAACTGAACATATCCGAAAATGATCCTTTCGCCGATTTATTTGGTGCTTTAAGGGTATTACAGGAAGATGTGAAAGAAATTCTCAACAATTATATACAGGTCAATGAAGAACTGAAACAGCATAAGAATGAGCTTGAAAATCTTGTTGCAAAAAGAACCCGGGAGCTGAACCTTGCCAAGGAAAAAGCTGAAAAGGCCGACAAGCTTAAATCTGCCTTTCTTACCAATATGAGCCATGAAATCAGAACACCCATGAATTCAATTCTCGGATTTTCTGAATTGCTTGAAGAAACAGATCTCCCGGAATCTGCTCGCCAGAAATACATTGAAATAATACAGTCGAACGGCAACCACCTCATGAACATCATCAATGACATTATTGATATTTCAAAAATTGAAGCAGGTGAACTGATATTGATAAAAGAAAGCGTTGAAGTTGGAAAATTACTTGAGCAATTGTTTAATGATTTTAGTAAAATAAAGGAAACAAAATACAAAAAATCCGGCGTGGAAATCAGGCTGAATTTACCAAAAGAATCAGAACAGGTATTTATCGAACTTGACCGCAACAGACTCAAACAAGCTATTTCAAATCTTATTCACAATTCGCTGAAATACACCGATTCCGGGTTTATTGAAATCGGTTATTATGAGTTTAACCATGAAGTAAGAATATATGTTAAAGATTCGGGTTCCGGAATCCCCTCCGAAATGCAGAATTTTATTTTTGAACGGTTTGCACAACTGAATAAATCAGGTGAATTAAATGCCGGAACCGGACTTGGACTTCCAATCAGTAAAAATCTGGTTGAACTCATGGGCGGGAAGATTGATCTCATTTCGATCCCCGAAAAAGGTTCTGAGTTCACCATTACATTCAGACCAGGAAAACCTGTGAATGAAAATACTGTTAATGAGATTCAGCAACCAGGAAAAATCCCTTTTTGGAAAGGGAGATCTATCCTTATTGTTGAAGATGAAGAGTTTAATTTTCTGTTTGCCAAGGAAGTACTTGAAAAAACCAAAGCAAATGTTTTCCATGCCAAAAACGGACAAGAAGCCATTGAAATACTTAACTATCAAACTTTCAATGTAGTGTTGCTTGACTTAAGAATGCCTGATTTAAACGGATATGAAACCATAAAACTGATCAGGAAAAAAAATACGACTATACCTGTCATAGCAAATACAGCCTTTGCAATGGTTGGTGAACGTGAAAACTGTTTGAATCTTGGTTTTTCGGATTATATCTCAAAACCATTTAAATCTGGCGATCTGTACAGGGTAATCGAAAAACACATTATTACCTGATAGGATCGATCCTTTTTATGCATTTTTCCAGACTTTCTTTCCATCCGGATATTTCAATTCCGAAGGTGTTTTTAATCTTTGTTTTATCCAACAAACTATATTCAGGTCTTTTCGCAGCGGTTGGATATTCTGAGGTGGCAATAGGCTTTACAAAACAATTTACACCTGCCATTCGATGGATTTCAAGAGCAAATTCGTACCAGGAACAAACTCCTTCATTTGAATAATGATAGATTCCGGGATTCCATCTGTGCAAGAAAGAAAACTCAATAATCTGTAAAATTGCCAAAGCAAGATCCTCAGCATTGGTCGGCGAACCCACCTGATCAGAAACAACTCCCAACTGCTCACGCTCATTTCCAAGTCGGATCATTGTTTTAACAAAATTATTCCCATAAACCGAATACAACCAGGCAGTCCGGATAATTATCGCATCAGGGTTTTCAACCAAAAGTGCTTTTTCGCCATCAAGTTTGGTAACCCCATACACTGAAACAGGATTGGTAAAATCATCTTCCTTAAGCGGGATTGATGAGCTGCCATCAAAAACATAATCAGTCGAAGTATGGATAACCCTGAAATTGTGTTTTTTCGCCAATTTACCAATCAGACCGGGAGCCAGCGCATTAATTCTTCTTGCATTTTCCTGATCACTTTCAGCTTTATCAACAGCGGTGTAGGCTGCACAATTTATCAGAATATCCGGACAAATTGATGATAAATAATTGTCAAGTTTTTTTTCATCCGTAATATCAAGCTCATCAACATCTGTAAAAACAAATCTGAATTGAGGAAATACCGGACTTAAATACTGCAGTTCACTTCCAAGCTGCCCCTTCGATCCTGTTACCAGTATAGTTTTCATTTTCTTTGATTAAAAATTGATTTCGGCTTTATCTAGTCCGGGAAGTATTTTGTCTTTGGCAGATAAAATCATCTTTTCGGGATCAAGTTTCCAATCCACATTTATGCTCTTATCATTATATATTATGCCACCCTCCGATTCTTTGTTATAAAACTCATCACATTTATAAAAAACCACAGCCGAAGGCGACAAAACTGAAAAGCCGTGAGCAAAGCCCTTTGGGACAAGAAGTTGTTTCTTGTTTTCAGACGAAAGCTCCACCCCTGCCCATTTACCGAAGGTGGGTGAATTTTTCCTGATATCAACAGCCACATCAAAAATTTTCCCTTCAAGAACCCTGATCAGTTTTGTCTGTGCATAAGGTGCAAGCTGAAAATGCAGTCCTCTTACGACTCCAAAGGAAGACCGTGATTGGTTATCCTGCACAAAGTTAAAATTCAGGTTGTGCTTATTAAAAACCTGAAGGTTATAGCTTTCGTAAAAATAACCCCTTTCATCCTCGAACACTGTTGGTTCAATTATGAATAAATCTTTAATATCAGTATTAATCAACTTCATTATTCAAAAGTATTTATTTCTTCTCTGGCAATTTTAAGCAAATATTCACCATACTGATTATTTTTCAAAGGTTCAGCAAGTTTCAACAACTGTTCCTTATTGATAAAACCTCTGTTATAGGCAATTTCTTCAATACAGGAAGCCTTAAGCCCCTGCCGTTGTTCAATAGTGGCAATAAAATTTCCTGCCTGAAGCAAACTTTCATGGGTGCCGGTATCGAGCCAGGCAAAGCCCCTTCCCAATAATTTTACTGTAAGTCTACCCTCATCCAGATACAATCTGTTAAGGTCGGTTATTTCAAGTTCTCCTCTTTTTGAAGGTTTCAGTGATTTGGCTTTTTCAACCACATCGTTTCCATAAAAATACAAACCGGTAACTGCATAGTTTGATTTGGGGTTTTGTGGTTTTTCTTCCAGACTGACTGCTTTACGATCCTTATCAAACTCAACAACACCATATCTTTGAGGATCATTCACATAATACCCGAAAACCACGGCTCCGGTTTGAATATTTGCAGCTTCAAGCATCATTCCACCAAAACCACGTCCGTAAAAAATATTATCTCCCAAAACAAGACAGGCAGTATCGCCATTTAAAAATTTCTCGCCAATGATAAATGCCTGCGCCAAACCGTCGGGTGAAGGTTGAATTGCATATTCAATTTTTATGCCCAGTTGTGAGCCATCCTTAAGTAAATCTTCATACAGATGAATATCCTTGGGTGTAGAAATAATAAGTACTTCTTTTAATCCGGCCAACATAAGCACCGACAAAGGATAATAAATCATTGGTTTGTCATAAACCGGAATAATTTGTTTTGAAATCGCCATTGTTATGGGATATAATCTGGTGCCCGCTCCGCCGGCTAAAATAATTCCTTTCATTTTTAAAGGTTTAAGAGATTTTTAAAATACTGTACAGTTTTAACCAATCCTTCCTCAAGCGGAATGGTTGGTTCCCATCCATTAAGCATCTGTTTAGCTAATGAAATATCGGGCTGGCGCTGGGTTGGATCATCAGCAGGCAAAGGAAGAAAAACAAGTTTTGATTTTGATCCGGTAGTTTTTAATACTTTTTCAGCCAGTTCGATCATAGTAAATTCACCAGGGTTTCCAATATTCACAGGCCCTGTAAAAGACTCATCTGTATTCATCATTCTTATCATTCCCTCAACAAGGTCATCCACATACTGAAAACTTCGGGTTTGTTTTCCATCGCCGAAAATAGTAATATCCTCACCCTTAAGTGCCTGAACGATGAAATTTGAAACAACCCTACCGTCGTTTGGGTGCATGCGCGGACCATAGGTATTGAATATCCTTATAATCTTAATTCTGACTTTATTTTGGAGGTGATAATTCACAAATAAAGACTCAGCGCAACGTTTTCCCTCGTCGTAGCACGATCTGGTGCCGATGGGGTTAACATTTCCCCAGTAGGATTCCTTTTGGGGATGCTGTTCCGGATCGCCATAAACCTCACTGGTAGATGCATGCAGAATTTTTGCTCCGATGCGTTTAGCCAGTCCCAGCATATTAATCGACCCCATAACCGAAGTCTTGATAGTTTTAATGGGATTATGCTGGTAATGTATGGGAGATGCGGGACATGCAAGGTTATAAATTTCGTCAACCTCAATAAAAAAAGGCATGGTGATATCATGCCTGATCAATTCGAAAAAAGGATTATCCAGCAGGTGAACGATGTTGTTTTTTGATCCGGTAAAATAGTTATCCAGACAAATAACTTCATTGCCCTCGTTAAGCAGTCTCTCGCACAGATGGGAGCCCACAAACCCGGCACCGCCGGTAACCAGAATTTTTTTCATTTGCAAATGTTTAATCAGGATTCAAATTTAATAAAAAAACTGATTAAACCGCAGATTGTAGAATTTTGCATTATGGAAACTACCTGATAGTCTTCCTTCCAATACTATAATAAGTCCATCCCCATTCCAGCATTTCTTCGGGATCATAGATGTTTCGTCCGTCAAAAATCACCTTTTGAGACATCAGCTTTTCCATCATCCTCCATTTGGGAACCCTGAACTCATTCCATTCGGTAATTAATACCAGTGCATCGGCATCGGTAAGAATTTCATACTGGTCGTTGCCATAGGTAATAACCTCGCCGATTCTTCTTTTGCACTCATGGGTGGCCACAGGATCGTATGCTTTTACTTCGGCCCCGGCTTCAAGCAATTGCTCAATCAAAACCAGAGCAGGAGCTTCGCGCATATCATCTGTATTGGGTTTGAATGACAATCCCCAGATAGCAATTTTCTTGCCCTTTACTTTTCCTTCAAAGTATTCGTTGATTTTTCTGAAAAGAACTTTTTTCTGCCTGTCATTTACATCTTCAACAGATTTAAGAATCTCAAGAGAATGTCCGTTTTCATCAGATGTTTTAATAAGAGCTTTTACATCTTTGGGAAAACATGATCCTCCATATCCGGCACCGGCATATATGAATTTCTGTCCGATACGGGAATCAGATCCAATACCTTTACGCACCATATTTATGTCGGCTCCCACAATTTCGCAAAGGTTTGCGATGTCATTCATAAAGCTGATCTTTGTTGCAAGCATTGAGTTGGCAGCATATTTTGTGAGTTCAGCTGAAGGAACATCCATAAAAATAATGGGATGGTTATTCAACAAAAACGGTTTGTACAACCTGGTCATAATCTTTCTTGCATCTTCAGATTCAATACCAATTACAATTCTGTCGGGTTTAAGAAAATCATCAATTGCAGCACCTTCTTTCAGAAATTCAGGATTTGAGGCCACATCAAACTTAAGTTTTGATCCCCTTTTATTAAGTTCTTCCTGAACAGCTGCTTTTACTTTAACCGCCGTTCCGATTGGCACAGTACTTTTTGTTACCACGACAAGATATTCTTCCATGTAGCGGCCAATTTCACGCGCTACACTCAAAACATACTGAAGGTCGGCGCTTCCGTCCTCATCGGGCGGAGTACCAACGGCAATAAAAACAGCCTCGGCACCAACCAGACTTTCCTTTATATCAGTGGTAAAAAACAATCTTTCTTTTTTAACATTATTTTCAATCATTGAGTCAAGACCAGGCTCATAAATAGGCATGATACCCTTATTCAGATTTTCAATTTTCTGAACATCAACATCAACACAGGTAACATTCACTCCGGTTTCGGCAAAACAGGTACCTGAGACCAATCCGACATATCCGGTTCCAACAACAGAAATTTTCATAAACAGACTATTAAATTAATTTTTAGAAAAATCTATTGCAAAATAAGTCAATTTTATTCATACAATTATCAATCGAAAACATATTATATAATACCTGAACCGGGTTTTGCCATCACAATAAACATAAAAAGTATCCAGATTATCCAATTAACATCCAAAAGTTAATAACTTAAACACTACCCCCTAAAATCTAATTAGTTATGTGTTTACTTTCGTCAAAACCGAATAAAAGAAAAAGCCATGAAGTTCAAAGCAACTTTCTTAATTGTATTTTTTCTCATCACTTATTTCTTTCAGGCTCAAAACGTTGAGTTTAAAGCCAAAAATTTCAAAGACAAGAAAGAATATAAGGAAGCTGTTTCAAATCTCCAGAAAGGGGATGGCATTTATATGCAGCAGCAAATTTACATGTTTCCTCAGGCATTGGAATATTACCTTAAAGCCCAGGATTTTAATCCAAACAATGCACTTTTAAATTATAAAATAGGCAACATACTTCTGAATATCAACGATAAAGGTTCTGCCCTGCCTTATTTTCAGAAAGCAGAACAACTAAACCCGGCAGTAGATCCAAGTATATCCTATAAACTGGCTCAGGCTTATCATTACAGCATGGACTGGAATAATGCCATTATGAAATATGAGCATTATCTGTACAACCTTTCAGAACTTCTCAGGGCCGAAATGCAACCCGAAATTGAACGCAAGATGATGGAGTGCAAAAATGGTATTGAGATAACCAGCAACCCTGTAAAATTTGAGCTAATCAACATGGAATCAATTAACAGTGAATTCAATGATTATGCCCCACTGATTACAGAAGACAAATCAAAAATGATATTTACCTCACGCCGAAAAGGTACCGAAGCAAGCCAGATGGATCTTTTTTCGGAGGAATATTTCGAAGATCTTTATGAAGCAACTGCCGATGGTGAAAACTGGAAAAATCCTGTTCTTATGAGCAGTGTTTTGAACACTTCCTCACATGAAGCTTCTGCCGGAATTTCAAAAGACGGAAAAACGCTTTTTATTTACAAAGGACTTACAAACGGAGGCGATATTTATGAGAGCAAACTCATCGATACTGCATGGTCAGTTCCCGCGCCCCTTTCTGTAAAAATAAATACCGAGGATCATGAGTCCTCAGCTTCTCTTTCAGCAGACGGAAAAACCCTGTACTTCACAAGTTCAAGACCTGATAAAAGCATTGGTTTGAGAGATATTTATGTTACCACCAAAGACGAAAAAGGAAACTGGACCGAAGCCCACAACCTTGGTCCGGTCGTTAATACCCCTTACGATGAAGAAGGTGTGTTTTTCCATTCCGACAACAAAACATTATACTTTAGTTCCAAAGGACATAATTCCATGGGCGGGTACGACATTTTCAAAACCAGTTTGGGCGCCGACGGAAATTGGTCAGAACCAGAAAACCTTGGCTATCCGATCAACTCACCTGATGATGAACTTCATATTGCTGTAATAAGCGAAGGCATCGATATGTACGGATTGTATTCAACACAGCGCAGCGACGGCAAGGGAGGAAAAGATATTTACCGTATTAAGCCCATCAGGGAAGCTTTTCTGGCCGACAACAATAACTCAGACAGTCTGCTTTCTTATCAGGATGCAAACAACGATGGCATTCCCGATGATGATACCCGCGTAATGGTTGATCTTGACAATCAGAATAATAACGGAACCAATAATGATGTCAATAACAACAACGGAAATAAAACAAACGGAAACGATGGCCAAAATACCGACAACAATAATAATCAGGCCAATAACACAAATAATAATAATAATAATAATAATAACACCGATAACAACAATACAAACAATAACAATTCCGACAATAACCAGGCAAACAATAATAACAACAATAATACTGACAATAACAATCTTGCTAACAATAACAATTCGGCTAACAATTCCATTTTCCCGGGCGTTTTATATAAGGTTCAGGTTGGTGCCAGCCGCAAACCAATGCCCGCATATGAATTGAAGAAAAGATACCCTGGCGGTATGAAAGTTATAGAGATTCAACATGAAGGTTGGTATAAATATCTGATCGGTACATATAATACCTACGCTGAGGCAAAAAATATCAAAGATGGTTGCGGTACTGCAGATGCATGGATTGTAACAGAGAAAAACGGAGTCAGGGTTCACATACGCGAAGTAATGCAAATGCTTTCATATCATTACTTTATATATGAATTGCTGAATTCTTAAAATACTTTCTTTTTTAGGTTTTTTAATTTATATCTTTGAATAGTCCCGGTTTTTATTCCGGGATTATTTTTTTAAGGCATAATTATTGATTTGAAAATTCAAAGATTTTTTTAATTTTACACGTTGATTAACTAAAAAAGAATGATCTTATGAAAAATAAATTTTTAACATTTTTATTTTCAGTTGTTTTCGTTTCTTTATCCTTGGCGCAGGATTCCACATTGATTGTGGCCGAAAACCAGGAAGCTGAAGTTGCCTATAACAGGGGAATCGATAATTTTAATAGTAAAAATTACTCTCAGGCCATTACAGATTTTACTGAAGCCATCTCATTCAAGCCTGAATTTTCAAAGGCCTATTTCAACAGAGGTAGTGTATATATGGAACTAGGTAAACAAAGTGAAGCCATCAAAGATTTTGATCTTGCTGTTGAAACTGATCCCACTTTTGGAAATGCATACTACAGCAGAGGAAGGGCAAAGCAGTTGACCAATGACGCGCAAGGTGCTTTGGCAGATTTTGACCTTGCCATTCAAAAGGGCTATGTTGAAGGCAATGTTTATTATTACCGCGGAGTGATAAAATTTCAGGCCGAAGATTATGAAGGTGCCAAACTTGACTTCTCCGATGCCATCAGAAAAGAACCAAACTACGCATATGCATACAACGACAGAGGAAGTGCAAACAGAAAACTTGAGAAATACGATGATGCGGTGAGTGATTATAAAATGGCTTTCGGACTTGATAAATCCATGGCTTTTTCGCATAACAACCTGGGGAGTGTTTACAGAAAAATGGAAAAATACGACCTGGCAATTGAACAATACGGCGAAGCAATCAGAAAAAAATCAGATTATTACATGGCTTACAACAACCGCGGCAGTGCAAAATACGACAAAGGAGATTATGAAGGAGCCATTAAGGATTTTGAAGAAGCACTGAAAATCAAATCCGACTATGCTTTTGCATATAACAACATCGGAACAGCAAAAATGAAGTTAAAAGACTATCAGGGTGCCATTAAAGCTTTTGATAAAGCCATTTCGCTTGACGAGAATTACGGCTATGCCTATATGAACAGAGGCAATGCCAAGGAACTTGTACGTGATCAAAAAGGTGCCTGTGCCGACTGGCTTAAAGCTTCAGAACTGAATGTTAAACAGGCAGCTTCTTTTGCTCAGGAATGTCAGTAGTGAATATAATTTACAGTTTAATAAATCGAAGATTTTAAAAAACTTAACAATGAAAACTTCAGATAAAAATCAAAATATGAAAATATCAAAGTTTGCTTTACTGTTTTTATTTGCCCTGGCGGTGAACTTTGCCTATTCACAAAAAGATGTGGAATTTAATAAAGACAACTTCAAAAATGATAAGGCAGGATTCAAAGCAGCAATGGATCAACTGGAGGAAGGTGATAAATATTTTGAGTATCAAACAAGAGGATCATTTCCACTTGCCCTTGAACACTATTTACCTGCACAGAAATTTAATCCTAACAGCTCAAAGCTAAATTATAAAATCGGAAGATGTTATGAAGGGTCCATTCAAAAAAAGAAATCTCTTGAATACTTCAAAAAAGCATATGAGCTAAACCCTGCAGTTGCCCCGGATATAAGATATTACCTTGCAAGGGGTTATCATTTAAACATGGAATTTGACAAGGCAATAGCTGAGTACAACGCATACAAAGGATCTCTTGCTCCAAAAGAACTTCAGGAAAAACGTAAGATGATCGAGAAAAAAGTTCAGGAATGTGAAAATGGTAAAAAACTTATTAAAGACCCGCAAAGAGTTTTTATAGATAATATTGGTACTACTGTAAATTCAGAATATCCTGATTATAGTCCTCTAATTTCAACCGACGAATCCATGATGATTTTCACATCAAGAAGGGCTGATACATATGGTGGAGGAAGAGACGAATCTGACCAGCAGTTTTACGAAGACATTTATGTTACTTATAATATTGATGGTACATGGCAAGTTCCAAAAAATATGGGAAAACCACTTAATACTGACAGAAACGATGCTACTGTCGGCTTATCCCCCGACGGACAACAGCTTTTCATTTTTAACGGTCAGGAAGGTGGCGGTAACATTATGGTTTGCGAACTTAAGGGAACCGAATGGTCAAAACCCGACGATGGCACTTTGAAAAAATATATCAACACCGATTTTCATGAATCCTCTGCCTCATTCTCATTTGATGGCAAAACAATGTACTTCACCTCCAGTCGCGAAGATCTGTCACACGGCGGCCATGATATCTTTTTTACCACATGGGATGAAGAAAAAGAAAGATGGGGAGAAGCAAGAAATTTGAGCGCCATATTAAATACCGAATACGAAGAAGAAGGTGTCTTTATGCACCCCGACGGCCGCACTATTTATTTCAGTTCACAAGGACATAATTCTATGGGCGGATTTGATATTTTTAAATCTGAACTTAATGATGGTGGTACCTGGAGTGCTCCAATTAACCTTGGATACCCAATTAATACTCCCGATGACGATGTATTCTTTGTTCTCAATGCAAGTGGTAAAAGAGGATATTACTCCTCTGCCAGCGATGAAGGAGTGGGATCATATGATATTTTTGTCATCACCTTCCTCGGTCCCGAAAAACCACTCGTACAGGGCAACGAAGATATTCTTCTCGCCAGCGTGGCTAACCCCATAACCGAAACAGTTATTGAAGCCACTGTTGAAATAAAAACAATGCGCCTTACCATTTTAAAAGGAACAATAACCGACGGATTTACAGGTGCACCCGTTGCCGCCGAAATAGAAATCGTTGACAACGAGAAAAACCAGGTGATTTCTGTTTCTTCTTCAAACTCAGCTACAGGTAAATACCTTGTTTCCCTGCCATCCGGTAAAAACTATGGTATCGCCGTTAAAAACCCGGATTACCTGTTCCACTCCGAAAACTTTAATATTCCTTCTGCCACCAACTACCAGGAAATTACAAAAGATATTGCCCTGATGAAGATGAAAATCGGATCAAGCGTGATCCTTAAAAACGTTTTCTTCGATTATGCTAAGGCAACTCTGAGACCTGAATCATACCCCGAACTCGATCGTTTGCACAAACTGCTTACCGATTTCCCTTCGGCCAGAATCAAAGTAACCGGCCATACCGACAGCCGCGGTTCAGTCGAAACCAATACACGATTATCGAACGACCGTGCCAAAGCTGTGGTTGAATACCTGAAAACTAAGGGAATTGCTGACAGCAGACTGCAATATGAGGGCATGGCTTCTAAAAAGCCAATTGTTCCGAGTGCCAAGACTGAAGAAGACCATCAGCAAAACAGAAGGGTGGAATTCGAAATTATTGAATAAGCCAGTGAAGCAATCTCAAATCAAAATAATTTGAGATTGCTTCATTTTTATATAATCTGACCTGAACAATGTATACTTTCGGAAGTTTTTTCCGTATAACATATGTTTTTGACAGATAAAGGAGAATAAATGAACTGCACGCAAAAACATATTCTTGTTTTTTTACTCCTGTTTTACGGACTGATTTCCTTTTCCCAAAATGTCGAGTTTGATAAATCCAATTTCAAGGACGACAAGGAAGGGCTAAAAGCAGCTCAGGATCAAATTGTTGAAGGAGACGATCTGTATGAACAAGGCGTTGGGGTTTACATGAAAGCCCTTGAGTATTATCTGAATGCGAATAATTTCAATCCCAACAATGCGCTCCTCAATTACAAAATTGGAAACTGCTATATTTATTCTATTCAAAAAGATCTGGCAATTACTTATTTCTTAAAAGCTTACGAGCTTGATCCGAAAATCAACCGGGATGTCCTCTTTAAAATCGGTCTGGCTTATCAGCATAGCTATGAATTCAATCAGGCAATGAAAAACTACCGCAGTTTTGAAAAATCCCTCACCCCTGATGAAAACGATAAATGGGATAAAATCCTGCAGAAAAAAATGTCCGAGTGTGAAACCGGCGCCGAACTCCTTAAAAATCCGGCAAAAGTTGATATCACAAACCTGGGAAGCCAGATAAACACACAATACCCCGAACATTCTCCTGTTATTTCGGCCGATGAGTCTGTTATGTACTTTACCTCGAGGCGTGTTACCACGACCGGGGGACAAATTGACCCGCTGGATTTTCATTATTATGAAGATATTTATATCTCAAAAAATATTAATGGAAAATGGACTGAGGCCATACCGGCCGAAAAGCCTATTAACACAGAAGAACACGATGCAACAGTCGGGATCTCTCCCGATGGTCAGCGCCTTTTTATTTACAAAGGGAAAAGGCAAAGAGGCGATATTTACCTTTGCAAGCAAAAAGGCGAAAGCTGGACACCTCCAAAAAAACTCCCTGATAATATCAATTCACAGTTTCACGAAAGTTCGGCCTGTTTCAACCATGATGACAGCAGAATTTACTTTGTGTCAGATCGTCTTGAAAACAATTTTGGCGGAAGGGATATATATTACGTAGAAAAAAATGAAGACGGCTCCTGGTCTGAAGCCACAAATATGGGAAAACCCATCAATACCATTTATGATGAAGACTGTGTTTTTATGCATCCCGATGGCAAAACCATGTATTTCAGTTCAAACGGACCAGGCAATATGGGCGGTTACGACATATTTTATTCGGTAATGAGCGATGAAGGAGACTGGAACACTCCGGTTAATATTGGATATCCCATTAACACCCCTGATGACGATGTATTTTTTACCATTTCAGCCAGCGGAAAACATGGATATTATGCTTCATTCAGAAAAGACGGACTGGGTGAAAAAGATATTTTCAGGGTAGAGTTTCTTGCCGATAAAAAACAGGAAACCAAAGACGAGGTTATCCATCTGGTTACAATTGTCAAAGGAAAAATTACCGAAGCCGACAATACGACACCCATTTCTGCAGATATTGAAATATGGGATATCGAAAAAAATGTGCGAATTGCCACATTTACTTCCAATTCAGCCACCGGAAACTATCTGCTTTCTCTTCCCTCAGGAAAAAACTATGGGATAAATGTCGCTGCCGAAGGATATCTGTTCCATTCAGAGAACTTCAACATTCAGGAAAACAGTGGTTTCGCTGAGATTATTAAAAATATCACACTCAATAAACTCACGCAGGGCTCATCCATTATTCTGAATAATATTTTCTTTGATTACGCAAAAGCTACCCTTAAATCAGAGTCATTTACCGAACTTGATAAGATCGTAAAAATAATGAATGCTTTTCCATCCATGAAAATTGAAATTGGCGGACATACAGATAATGTCAGTTCTGCCGAAACAAATGCGAAATTATCAGAAGAAAGAGCCAAATCAGTTGTTGATTATCTCATCCTTGAAGGCATAAACAACAACAGGTTAAGCTATAAGGGTTACTCATTCAGTAAACCCATTGCGCCAAATGATACTGAAGTTGGACGAGCCAAAAACAGAAGAGTGGAATTTACAATAATTGAAAAATAATTGCCAATATAAAACGTTCTGTTACAAATAAGTAAGAAACGAGTCTAAAAAAAATCATTTTTTTTTAGTTAGCCGGACAACCAAACGGACTCCAGTTTTGTCTTATTAGTGAAGACAGTAAAAGTCATGATAGACGACAAAAAGCTCATAAAAAAGTGTCTTAAAAAAGACACAGGTGCTTTGGAAGAATTATACAAACAATTTTCTCCGAAACTATATGGCATTTGTCTTCGCTATACTAAAAACAAAATGGAAGCAGAAGACCTGCTGCATGATGGGTTTATAAGGATTTTGGACAACCTGGAAACATACAGGGGCGACGGTTCTTTTGAAGGCTGGCTTTGCAGAATTATGGTAACCACTGCTATCAACTATTACAGGAAAAAAGGAACACGGTATGAAGATGTGGAAATTAATAACATTGGTCAGGAAGATGTTATTGAAAACGACATTACATCCATGATGTCACACAATGAAATGCTTGATGTGATTCAACAACTTCCTGAAGGGTACAGGGTTGTATTCAACATGTACGCAATTGAAGGTTATTCGCACAAGGAAATTTCAGAAATGCTGAACATTTCAGAGAATACTTCCAAAACCCAGCTTTTAAAAGCAAGAAGGACATTACAAAAAAAAATTTTTACAGATAAACAAATAAAATATGAAAAATCGGCCTGAAAATAAAATTGACGAGCTTTTCAGCGAGGCATTCAAGGGCTATAGTCCCGCACCTCCGGGTGCTGTTTGGGATCGTATAAAAAGCACTGTTGCTGACGATTCCAAAAACAAGCCGAAAAGTTTCTGGATTAAATACCGGATGTTTTTCACCATTGCTGCGTGCTTAATCATTGTATCCGGTGTTTCTTCCGCTTATCTACTCAGCGGGGGCAGTGACCTGTCATCTGGCAAGTCCATTTCCCTGAATACAACTGAAAAAAGTCAGTCAGACCGGACTGTCGACAACACCAATGAAATATCCGGAACAACAAACAATTCAATGACAAATGAAATTGCCGATGAAACAAACTATACTCAAAAAACAACCAACCAAAACAATAACAGTATAATCAATAAAACTGCCGGAACTGTAAAAACCGGCAATAATGCTTCTGAAAATTCTGCTTCCGAAAAGAGTCAGGCCCTTTCCAATGCAGAAAAAACAACAGTGAAAAATCCAGATTTGTCCTCAAAAAATGATGTGGCAGAAAAATCCGACAAACTTTCATCTGAAAGTAAGTCAGCAAATAAAGATCTTATCTATAACAACTCATCTGAAAAATCTGTAAAAACAGATCTCCAAAATGCTGAAGCTAAACTGACAAACCCGAATGAAAAACTCACCACTCCTGTTGATAATAAAACTACTCACACAGCTACTGCCGATTCAAACACCGAAAAATCCGTAAACACCGAAACTGCAGTTAATAATAACGAACAGGTATTGGTTGCTGCAAACGGAGTTGAATCAAAGGTTACCAGCAATAATGACGATGCAAAATTAAACGACCACAGTAATGACGATGTATCACACAATTATAATGATTACGCAAAAAATTACGAAACCGACAACAAACCGGTAATACTGAAAGCCGAAACCATGAAGGATTCAATAACTGGTCCGTCAATTGACCTGCCGGTTCCAACCAAAGCAAGTTACACTCCATCGAAATTTGCCATTGGGGTACATTATACTGCAGAAAACCTTTTCCACCTCACTGATGCAAAATATTTGCCTGATCAGACTTATAACATGACAGGTAACTCCTATGAAGTTTCCCTGAATTTCAGAATCACTCCGAAACTTACTTTATCAACCGGAATTGGATACACCGAATATCGCGAAAATGTATATTATGAAGTGGTTCACGATAAACAGGTTATTGTTGATTCCGTTTACACCGGCTCAGAATGGGCTTACGTATATGAAACCCAGACAATGACTTACGAAGAGCAACTTAAAAACTCATACAGTTATGTGAGAATGCCATTGTCAATAAGATACAAATTACTTGAAGCCGAAAGGTTTTCATTACATGCGTCAATTGGAGGAATTTTCTCACAAATCATGAACAAAATGGAGCGCGAACCGGTAATTCCTGATGGAATCAATCTGGTTTCAGTAACCAGAAAAACACCCGAGCAAAACACTTACACCATCATGTTTGCAACAGGTTTAAGCGCTCATTACAAACTGTCAGATTTTCTGACCCTTGCAGGCGACGTTCTTTATAAAACCAATATGTCAACCTATTACAAAGACAATGGAACAGAAATGAAAGTTCCTTATTCCATCGGCTTTAGAGTAGGTTTATACGCTAATTTTTAAGCACTTTTTCATAACTAATGAAAGGCGGGGTTAATCTCCGCTTTTTTTATTTCTAAAAAAATCACCGTCTGAGACGTTGGCTTTAATAAACAACCCATTTAAAAAGGGAATATTGAACAAGGAACATCGATATTCGATTTTAGAAGTTAAGTTCATAAATCCAAAATCGGTGTTCCTTGTTCTTAAATCAAAAATTATTTTTATGGCCAAGCCATTAATACATAACCACCTTCTAAGAAGGTGTATTTTTGATTTTAATTAAACTCCGCGAAGCATATATCTTTTTCTATCTTTGTCAAAAAAAAACGTGGGAAGAAAAAACAAACCTTTACCGGTTATTGAAAAGCTCGAAATTATTGATGTGGCAGCCGAAGGCAAGGCAATCGGTAAATTTAACGAGCTTGTGGTTTTTGTTCCGGGTGTCATTCCGGGCGATATCGTTGACGTGCAGATAAACCGTAAAAAATCATCCTTCATGGAAGGTTACCCCATACGGTTTCATAAACATTCCGACAAAAAAACCAGTCCCGAATGTGCGCATTTTGGCGAATGTGGCGGATGCAAATGGCAAAACCTGCCCTACCCCGATCAGCTTTTTTACAAACAAAAACAGGTAACTGACAGTTTCCAGAGAATAGGCAAGGTTGAGCTACCCGAAACAGCTCCAATTATCGGCTCCGAAAATATTTATTATTACCGAAACAAACTGGAATTTACCTTCTCAAACCGCAGGTGGATGACCCGCGAAGAAGTGGCAAATAAAACCGAAATCGAAAATTTCAATGCACTGGGCTTTCATGTCCCAAAAATGTTCGACCGGGTTGTTGACATCAATAAATGCCTGCTGCAGGGTGATCCCTCAAACGAAATCAGAAATCACATCCGGACTTTTGCCCTGGAAAACAACCTGAGTTTTTATGACCTTAGAGCAAATTCAGGTTTGCTGCGCACAATGATAATCCGCACTACCGACATTGGCGAGCTTATGGTTATTGTAATTTTCGGCGCAAATGATAAACCCGGAATTGAGAAAGTGCTTGAATCACTTAAAAAAACCTTCCCGCAAATCACCTCGCTTCAATATGTAATAAATCTAAAATTGAATGATACCATTACCGACCAGAATGTTATTGTTTACTCGGGCAATGAATTCATTTTTGAAGAAATGGCCGGATTGAAATTCAAGATCGGACCCAAATCATTTTATCAGACAAACTCAAAACAGGCCTTCACCTTATACAAAAAAGCAAAGGAATTTGCAGGGCTACACAAAGAAGATACCGTTTATGATTTGTACACCGGAACAGGTACCATTGCCAACTTTGTTGCATCCGATTGCAAAAAGGTAATTGGAATCGAATATGTGCCCGAAGCCATTGAAGATGCAAAGGAAAACTCAAAAATAAACGGATTGACCAATACCTTGTTTTTTGCCGGTGACATGAAAGATGTGCTAAATGAAGGTTTTATCAACAAACACGGCAGACCTGATGTGATTATAACCGATCCTCCGCGGGCCGGAATGCACCAGGATGTAATCAACACCATTCTTAATATACTGCCCGCAAAAATTGTGTACGTCAGCTGCAACCCTGCTACCCAGGCCCGTGATGTGAATTTACTTAGCGAAAAGTATCAGGTCACTGCCATTCAGCCCGTTGACATGTTCCCGCACACGCATCATGTGGAAAATGTGGCTCTGTTGAAGCTGAAATAAATTGGTATTGGATATTCGCTGCGCTGATACTTGGCTATTACTTCGTGATATTGTATATTTGTTTCGTTAGTGGTTATTTATAATTAAACATTGAGAGTGTGAAAAAAATGTAGAATAAACAATAAAATTTAAAAAATGAAAAGAAATCTTCTTTTAGGTCTTATTTTAATTTCAGTTTTGACTTTTTCTCAAAATTCTTCCACAGCAAAATTCAAAATTGGAAAAATTCATTTAAAATCAGCTACAAAAGTAATTACAGAGTTTGTTGGCATTGACGGGACAGATTTATATATTACACATAAAGATTATCAGGGTTATACATTATCGGATTTTTGTATTGAAAAGAATTTAACATTGTCTGATTCTGTTGTTTCTAAAGATATTAGACTGACAAAAGATGGAATTGGAGGCAACTTTGAATTTGCAACCGTTTTTAATGGTAAAGTTCTGATCTTTTTTACAATAAAGGATAAAAAAAGTGATTTAAACCAGCTTTACGTCCAAAGTATTAATAAAGAATCCTTGGTACTAAATCATGATATGAAATTAATAAATACTACAGAACTAATTGGTGATGGTGTAAATGGCGGAACTTATTTTTCATATATTATTTCACAGGACAAATCAAAAATTGTAATAAAAAGTGCAACTAAACTTTTATCAGAAAAAAAAGGGAATGCACATTATACGGCATTAGATAATGAATTAAATATTTTATGGGATAAAGATATTCCTTTACATTATAATGGTTTGTACTTATCTGTCTTTTATGAAACTTTTGAAAATGACGGCAACTTGTTTTTGGTATCAATTCCAAACAAAACCTTGATAAATAAGAAGGCATACATAGATCCAAATTATAATAACATTATTATTGCAATTACTGATAACGGAAAAAAAATCACCCAATTTCCTGTCGGAGTAGATGAATATTTTTTGCCTCATATGTGCCTAGAACCCATTGGAGAGGATAAACTAATTTGCATCGGTTTTTATTCAGACAAAAACTCCTTTATTGTAAAAGGTTGTTATTCTATAATATTTGACTATTCTAAAAATGAAATTATTTCAAAAGATTTTAGTGAATTCAAGGGGAATTTCATCAACCGTTTCATTTCAAAAAATACGAATAGAAATTCTATGTATGACGACCTGAAAGGATATAAAGGATTATTATACGACTATTTTTTTAGTGATATCACATTTCAGGGAGATAAGGGCATTGTTGTATCTGAACAATTTTATAACGGAGATTCTGAAAAACCTATTCCACAAGGTCTATATCATGGTAGTTTAATTGTAATTTCCTTTGATAAAAACGGCAAAATAAACGATCCAATAATAATACCTAAGTACCAAAGTGGAAATTATCAAGTCGGTAATTCATATTTAAAATTACATGTAAATAACGAGATATATCTGATTTTTAATGATACCCAAAAAAACAACAATCCTAAGGAAAAGGATAAAATCTACGGATACTCAAACACACTTGGGATAGATAAGAATACCGAAACAGTATTAATTAAAATAGATGAAAACTATAATCTTTCCAGAGAAACCTTATTTAATTACGATAATATTGAAACTCTTCTATATCTGCCATTTTCAGAGCAAATAAATGACAATGAAGCATTATTGTATTGCAAAAAATATAGATACTCTAGAATTGTCAGGCTGACAATAAAATGATTAAACAACAATAATTAATCAGCTTGTTAATTTTATTTGGGCGATCATCGGTTTGGAAAGTTTAATGCTTACAAAATATCAGAAAGTAAACACCCTACAAAACCGGTTTCAAATCAACCTGTTCAGCCCCGAAAGAAACTTTAATTTCGTTTCCGCCGGTTCCCATTAAATGAGCTGTGCCGCATATTTTCCCTTTGTTTACAGAGGTAATTTCGACTTCACCCGGGTTTTTTATTCCTTCGATATTGTGGTATATGTTGCGGTCACCCACCTGCAGGGTAAAAGCTACTTTGTTGTTTTCGCCGTCATAGGTATATTTTCCGGGTTTGAATTCGCCACCCTCGGGTTCAAACAGTCCAATCACCATTTTGACCTGCCCTTTTTTTAGATCGCCAAAATCGCTGAACTCACTCAAATCATAATTGGTAAAAATAATACGGTATGACATTCCCACATACAAATTAGAAAAAACGTTTGTAAAACCGGCATCAAAATCTTTACCGTCAATTTTCAGAATCTCAACAGAATCGGGGTAATCACACATCTCATAAACCTCTGTGACAGTATCCTTTACCAGAGTATCTTTGGATTCTTGTTTTTTCTCCGTTTCCTTTTTTTCATTATTGCATGAAACCATTACAAAAAATGAAAGGGCAGAAATAAAAAATACAAACTTTTTCATGGTCTGAGTTTTTGTTTTTACAAATATATTGAATTCTGTATTGAGATTGAATTTTAGTGACAAAAAAATAAAACTTTATAAATAATGCAACTATTTTTATAATTTATTAGTCTATTTAAAAATATTAAAATGTCAGTTAATATGAGAATAATTATTTTTTTGACCATAATTGTTTCCCTTGCAAAACCTATTAAATCATATTCACAATGGACAGAAATAAGTTATATTACAACTAAAAACCTTGTTGATGGCTGTTTCATCAACGACTCAACAGCAATTATTATTTCCCAAAATGGTGCGATATTTAAATCCCACGACAACGGTCATACATGGAATAATATAAAAAATATAAATAGTTTTTTTACTAAAATTTATGCTGCGAGTGAAGACACAATTTTTGCAGGTGGAATAAATCTCTATAAATCTACAGACCAAGGATTTACATGGAATTTTATTAAATCATTTAACCAACCCATTTCAGATCTTGATTTTTTCAATTCAAAAATAGGCTATATTATTATTCCCCAATATGATACAATCCCAAGCAGTTGGGGAGAATATGGATATATAGTAAATGATAATTATAAAGCTTTCAAAACGGTAGATTTTGGATCAAATTGGAATATAGCTTTACATACAGGAGAAAGTAACAACAAAATGCAAATAACTGATTTCGGATCTGCATTTATTTCTTGTGATTATATTGAGATATTAGCACATGGTTGTGGCCCATGGGTTGACATATCTAAAAGGACATCTGATTTTGGTGAAACATGGAATCTTTCCCTCAGACCAACTCCCAGCCATGTCTTTGATTTTATTAATGATAGTATTGGTTATTTTATCAATTGGGGTAGTATTGTAAAAACCGTCATTGGGACTGATGTTCCTATAGTTTTATATGACCAATTTATTGACTATTCAGTAAAAGATTGCTTTTTTTTGAGTGAAGTATATGGAGTTATTATCAGTGATTATTACATTTTTGAAACCACCACAGGAGGATATTCGTTGACAACCAGTTATACTTCAGAGAAAAAGTTAAATCGTGTTTTTTCAAATAAAAAAGGTAACATTATTTGCATTGGTGAAAATGGGTTAATTCTTACAAAAAAAGTTGATTTAGACTCATTAACTTATATTAATTTCAATAATGAAATACCTGTTTCAACTGCTTTTCCAAACCCTTTCATCGATTTTGTAAAATTTGAAATAGATTTGGCTGGAGAATGTGAAATTTTTGTTTATGATATTCTATCCCAGTTTATATATCAAAATAAATTCATTAGATTTATCACAATTGAAACATCTGATTTTAATAAAGGTGCTTATATTTACATCATAAAAAACAATGGCAAGATTTTGAAAAAAGGAAAAATATTAAAAATATAAATTACGCTTTGAAAAAACTCGGCCTAATCGGTTACCCCCTCACCCACTCTTTTTCGGCAAGATATTTTGCCGAAAAGTTTCACAATGAATTTATTGAGGGATGGGATTACCAATTGTATCCCCTGCTTTCAGTCGACGAGCTGCCTGCCCTTATAAAAGCCAATCCCGGTATATGCGGACTTAATGTTACCATCCCTTATAAAGAGCAGGTAATTCAGTTTATCCACAAAATGGATAGTACCGCAAAAAAAACCGGAGCGGTCAATACAATTAAAATAAACGGAAACAAACTCACCGGGTACAATACCGATATTACCGGTTTTAAAAAATCGCTTACCGAACATCTCAGGAAGCACCATGATTTTGCTATGGTCCTGGGAACCGGGGGCGCAGCAAAAGCAGTCTGTTTTACCCTTGATGAACTGAAAATTCCGTTTATTTCCGTTTCACGAAAACCCAATGAAAAGAGCATTATTCCTTATGCGCAAGTGGATGATGGTCTGATTGAAAAAGCAAAATTAATAATCAACACTACACCGTTGGGCATGTTTCCCAATGCTAATTCATGCCCCGATTTACCCTATAGTGCAATTACAAAAAAGCACCTCCTTTTTGACCTTGTTTACAATCCACAGGAAACAGTTTTCATGAAAAAAGGTACCGAAAAAGGGGCCGCGGTTGTAAACGGAATGGACATGCTGAAATATCAGGCCGAAGCAGCATGGAAAATATGGACTACTTCCTGTAGTTAGTTGATTCGAAGATTTTATCGGCCGAAGCAGCTATAAATCCATTGTATAATTTTCCCGATTTATCAGGATAACGACGGGCAAATTCATAATAGCAGGCCGGGACTTCAAATACGCCCTCTTTAAACTCAATTTTCACGATATCAGCCATAATACTTGACTGCTGCAACAACTGTTCGGGCGTACCTTTAATTTCGCCGCCGCTGCTGTTCATTACAAAACCATTTTTTTTAAGCAAATCATTCAGGTCTTCCAGTCGTTCATACTTTTTCATGGAATTTGAAAATACGGTGAAATGGTTGGCCCTGAATCCGTGAACATAAAGCCATGCAGCATATTCCGACTCATCCATCAGTTTTCTGTAAACTTCATAGGAAGGTTTTGTCCAGGGGACTCCTGCAAAAATCAAATCACCCGAACCATACAAATGATCAGGAATCTCATTTAGTTTTTCAGTGATTTTTTGCCTGAGAAAATCGCTGAATTCACTGGTAATTAACTGAGAAATAAATATTTTCGGCGCATCGGGTTCAGACTTAATCTCATAATGTTTTGCAAACAATTTCTTTTCCTCAAAGCGATAATTTCCGGCTTCCTCATATCCGGCTTCTATGAACTTTTGCGAAAGCACATCAATGTTTATGCGGGGATCGTCGAAGGTCCTGAATGCAATATGGTCATTTAAAAAGTTCTCTCCTTCATTTCTGAACAAATTATGAATGGCCTTAGCCGAGGGGTTCTGAGCAGAATAATCTGCCCAAAGCCTATCAAATAATTCTTTTTTCTTCATCTGTTTTTGTTTTCAAAATTACATATTATTTAGAATTATTCCAAATAAAAATAATAAAAAAGCATAATTAATTGAAATTCTATTATTTATACCAGTTTTTAATAAGTGTTCAAAAAAGTTGCTTTATAACACCAAAAAAACATCTTTTTAATTTAGAGATTAATAGTGATTTATTAATGCATTTATCTAAATTTGGAAAGAACCATATTATTAACTTAAACCACATAACTACAATGGATTTGATGCAGAAAATCAAGGACAACGCGAAGAAAAATGTAAGAATCATCACCCTTCCCGAAGGTCCCGAAGAAAGAACATTAAAGGCAGCCGATCAGATTTTAATTGAAGGATTTGCAAAACTCGTTCTCATTGGCGACCCCAAAGAAATCATGGAAAATGCCTCAAAATTCGGATTGAAAAATATTGGTTTAGCCACCATAGTTGACCCGAAAAACAACGAGTACAAAGAACGCTATATTAAGCTGATGATGGAAATCCGCAAGTCAAAAGGCCTGACTTACGAAGAAGCATTGAAGCAGATAGAAAATCCATATTATCTTGGTACATTAATGATTAAAGCAGGCGATGCTCATGGCATGGTTGCAGGAGCCATCTGCTCAACCGGTGACACCATCCGTCCTGCCCTGCAATATATCAAAACAGCTCCCGGAATCAGTGTTGTATCCGGTGCATTTGTAATGATTGTTAAAGACAAAACCTTTGGCGATGACGGTATTCTTGTATTTGCCGATTGTGCAGTACACCCAAACCCCAATGCTGCCGAGCTGGCTCAGATTGCAGTGTGTTCTGCACAAACAGCCAGGTCTATTGCCCAGATTGAGCCCAGAATTGCCATGTTGAGTTTCTCAACCAAAGGCAGTGCCAAACACGAATTTGTTGACAAAGTAGTTGAAGCCACCCGCATTGCAAAAGAAATGGATCCATCATTGAAAATTGATGGCGAATTTCAGGCCGATGCAGCTCTGATTCCATCAATCGGACAGAAAAAAGCTCCGGGTAGCGAAATCGCCGGAAAAGCAAACGTATTGGTATTCCCCGACCTTCAAGCCGGAAACATTGGTTACAAACTCGTTGAACGTCTTGCCGGTGCCGAAGCTGTTGGTCCTGTTCTTCAGGGCATGGCTGCTCCGATCAATGACCTGTCGCGCGGTTGCTCTGTGAGTGACATAGTCAACCTTGTTGCCATTACAGTTAATCAGGCAGCGGGAATGGATAAAAAATAATTTTGAAAAGACCTTTTTGGTCTTTTCTTTTTTTATCATAGCTAAATTAATACCCATCCCGAAGGTATCGGAAAAACAACTAAACAGATAAACAATAAACAACTAAACAACCATAACCACATGAAAGTACTCGTTTTAAATTGCGGAAGTTCGTCAATTAAGTATCAGTTTCTTGAAATGGCAGGCGAACCTATCCTATTAGCCAAAGGATTGCTTGAAAGAATCGGTCTGAAAGACGGTGAGTTTGCTCATAAAACCTCAGACGGCAAAAAACATCAGGTTGTTGTTGATATTCCCGATCACACATTCGGAATCTCAATTCTTCTTGAAGCCCTCACAAATAAAGACCATGGAGTAATTACGAGTGTTAAGGAAATAGATGCAGTAGGCCACCGGGTTGTTCATGGCGGTGAAGAATTTACCAAATCAGTGCTAATCAATGAGCAAATCAAAGCGAAAATTAAAGAATGCATTGAACTGGCTCCTCTTCACAATCCCGCTAATTTAAAAGGCATTGAAGCGATGGAAGCAAACGCTCCCGGCATCCCACAGGTTGCAGTTTTCGACACATCCTTCCATCAAACAATGCCTAAACACGCATACATATATGGGCTACCTTACGAATATTACGAAAAATATAAAGTAAGAAGATATGGGTTTCATGGAACCAGTCATAAATACGTTGCTCAAAGAACAGCTGAATTCCTTGGAAAAGATTATAATAAATTAAAAATTATTACCTGTCACCTTGGCAATGGAGCCTCCATCACTGCAGTTAAAAACGGAATATCTGTTGATACATCAATGGGTATGACTCCGGTTGAAGGTCTGCTTATGGGAACACGCTGTGGAGATACAGGGTTGGGCACATTTCTTTACCTTATTGAAAAGGAAAACATGTGTTACAAAGATGTAAATACACTGATTAATAAAAAAGGGGGATTGCTTGGGATTTCCGGACTATCACCCGACATGAGAGATTTGAAACAGGCAGCTGATGAAGGACACGAAAGAGCTGCACTTGCCATTGAAATCTTTGCTTACCGGGTAAAAAAATACATTGGAGCTTACACAATGGCCATGGGTGGTGTTGATGCAATTGTTTTTACAGGTGGAATCGGAGAAAATGCAAAATTTATCAGGGAAATGATTTGTTCTGATATGGGATTTATCGGATTGCATTTTGATAAAGATAAAAATAATCAGGTACAGGGTGTTGCAGCAGAAATATCAACCCCTGCATCAACCGTAAAATGCATTGTTATGCCAACAAACGAAGAATTGGTCATTGCTACCGACACAAAAGAAATTGTTGGTAAAATTGGCGGATGCGGTTGTGGATGTAAACATTGATGTATGATGTACACAATTGTGGACGTAACAACTCCCCTCCTTGGAGGGGTTGGGGGAGGGTAAACTCTCTTTGTATGATGCATGATGTGTTAAATGCAAATTACTGATTACTATCTAGTTAAAAAAAGAAATATTTATTAAAAATTAAAACAATAACAATAAAAATCGGATGAAAATTTTAGTATTAAATTGTGGAAGTTCATCAATAAAATATCAATTGCTTGATATGAAAGATGAAAGTGTATTGGCTCAGGGAATTGTTGAAAGGGTTGGCTGTAAATCAGCAGAGCTCACACATAAAGTTCCAGGCAGGGATAAATATATCCTCGAGCAGGAAATTATGGACCATACCGCCGGTATTGATTTAATCCTCAATAAATTGATGGATGCAACCGTTGGTGTTTTAAAAGACAAAAACGAGATCACAGCAGTAGGTCATCGCGTAGTACATGGAGGAGAAACTTTCAGCGGCAGTGTAAAAATAACCCAGCAGGTCATTGATAAAATGGAAGAATGTGTAGATTTGGCTCCTCTTCACAATCCTGCAAACCTGAAAGGTATTTATGCCATGCAGAAACTTCTGCCTGATGTTCCCCAATGCGGAACTTTTGATACTGCCTTTCACCAAACCATGCCCGAACATGCTTTCATGTATGCTATTCCTTATGAATTGTATGATAAATACAAAATCAGAAGGTATGGTTTCCATGGTGCCAGTCACAAATTTATTTCAGAAACTGCAGCTGAATTTATCGGCAAAAAATACAACGAGGTTAAAATCATCACCTGCCACCTTGGCAATGGTGCTTCAATAGCCGCCGTTAAAAACGGAAAATCAGTTGACACATCAATGGGACTTACTCCGGTTGAAGGTCTGATCATGGGCACACGCGCCGGCGACTTTGATCTTGGTGCATTATTCTACATCATGGACAAGGAAAAAATGGATGCCAAAGACGCCAACAACATGGTAAATAAAAAATCAGGCGTTCTTGGAATTTCAGGTGTCGGATCAGATATGAGAGACATTGAAAATGCTGCCTGGAAAGAAAATAACCACCGTGCAAAACTGGCTTTGGAAATGTATTCCTACCGTGTAAAAAAATACATCGGCTCTTACGCTGCTGCCATGGGCGGTTGCGACATTATTGTTTTTTCTGGTGGTGTGGGTGAAAATGGTCCCGAAACCAGGGAAGCTATTTGCAGCGGACTTGAGTTTATGGGTGTTGAGTTTAACCCCGAAGCGAATAAAGGATTGCGTGGCAAGCTAACTGATATTTCCAAACCATCTTCAAAAGTAAAAGTACTTGTAGTACCTACCAATGAAGAACTGGTAATAGCACGCGATGCCATGACCATTATTAATGGATAGTAACTGATTTCAGTGACCGGCTACATACCGGTCACTTTAATATTTAATTTTTTTTTTGAATGGAACTGAAACAATTATCGGCTTTTATTGATAAAGCAAAAGGAAAAACCATAAAAAGACTTGTTGTGGCAGCCGCAGCCGACGAACCGGTGCTTGAAGCTGTGCGCGATGCAGTAAAAGAAGGAATCATCGTACCCATCCTTGTTGGTGATAAAACAGAAATCACAAACATCTGCAATAAAATCAATTTTAAACTTGACGGAATAGAAATCGTTCAGGAAAAAGATCCCCTGGCCGCTTCAGCTAAAGCAGTCGAAATAATTAAAAGCGGAAAAGGCGATATACTTATGAAGGGACTTGTTGGTACCGGCCCAATGCTAAAATATGTACTTGACAAAGAAAAAGGATTGAGAAAGGGAAGCACTTTAAGTCACATTGCAATCTTTGAATCACCCTATTACCATAAACTTATTGCAGTGACTGATGCTGCGATGAATGTGACTCCAGATTTTGATGAAAAAGTTGCCATCATCAACAATGCCGTTGAAGCCATGAAAAAACTGGGATACAAAAATCCAAAAATTGCTGTTATCGGTGCCGTTGAAACCGTAAATCCTAAAATGGAAGCTACCGTTCATGCTGCCATGCTCACACAAATGAATAAACGCAATCAGATAAAAGGCTGCATCATTGACGGTCCGCTTGCCCTCGACAACGCCGTTTCAAAAGAAGCTGCCCATCACAAAGGAATTGTTAGCGAAGTGGCAGGCGATTGCGACCTGATCATGACTCCGGATATCAATTGCGGAAATATACTATACAAAAGCATCAATTTCCTGGGCGGAGGAATTTGCGCTGCAGTTATTATGGGTGCAACTGTTCCCATCGTTTTAACATCAAGATCTGACAGCGACAGAAGTAAATTAATGTCTATTGCCATGGCTGCTGCAATGGAATAAAAATGATTCGTTATGAGTTTTTACAAAATTATCGTGATTAACCCGGGGTCAACTTCAACAAAAGTTGCCGTGACCCTTAACACAAAACTTCTTTTTCTGAAAAATATCAAGCACTCTCTTGAAGAAATTTCTCAGTTCAGAAAGATTGCCGATCAATATGAATTCAGAAAAAAAATCATTCTGGATGAGTTGGAAGATGCCGACATCAATATCAGCAAAGTAAATGCAGTCATTGGCCGTGGCGGTTTATTAAAACCCATCGAGGGTGGTGTTTACCGGGTAAACGAAGCCATGATTAGAGATATCCATAATCCTATGGGTGAGCATGTTTCAAACCTTGGCGGAATTATTGCCTATGAAATTGCTGCCATGATTGGAAAAGATATTCCTGCTTTTATTTCTGACCCAACCTGCATGGATGAATTGGAAGATGTGGCTAGAATATCAGGCCTTCCTGAAATTCCCCGTTTAAGTTTTCTTCACGCCCTGAACCAAAAAGCCACAGCACGAAGGTTTGCAAAGGAAAACGGCAAGCATTATGAAGAAATGAATCTGATTGTTGTGCACATGGGTGGCGGTATTACTGTTGGCGCACACAAAAACGGAAGGATTATTGACACCAACAATGGGTTGAACGGCGATGGCCCTTTTAGTCCGGAACGTGCCGGAGGATTGCCATCCGGACAATTGGTTGAACTTTGTTATTCTGAAAAATATACCAAAACCGAAGTGCTTCATAAACTGAAAGGCGGCGGAGGCATGATTGCACACCTCGGCACAACCGACCTTATTGAAGTAGAAGACAGAATCGAAAAAGGTGACAAAAAAGCCGAGCTGATTTACGAAGCCATGGTGTATCAGACTGCCAAACTGATTGGCGGTATGAGCACTGTGCTAAAGGGAAAAGTGGAAGGCATTATTTTAACTGGTGGAATTGCATTCAGTGAAAAGTTTACCACCATGCTGATTGAACGCATCAACCATTTGGGACCCATTGTAATTTATCCCGGCGAAGATGAAATGTTGGCCCTGGCCATGAACTGCTTTATGGCTCTGAAAGGCGAATTGGATGTAAAAGAATACATTTAATAACAGCTCCCTTAAATCTGAAAATTTTGATATTTCAGAACTTTGTTTAGATTTGCATTTGAATGAACTAACAACGATATTTTATGTTTGTATTAGAAACAAAAATCAATACAAACTCTGACGAGTTCAAAAAGAACAAGGAAGAGTTTTTGAAACTCCTTGACAATTACAAGGAAATCCATAAAAAAACAACCTACGGCAGAGTAGACAGTGCCATTGACCTGCACAAAAAAAGAGGCAAACTTTTAGCAAGGGAACGCATCGACCTGTTGGTTGATCCCAACACGCCATTTCTCGAACTGTCAGCACTTGCTGCAATTGACCAGTATGATAATGGGTTCCCTTCAGCCGGAATTGTAACCGGGATAGGTATCGTTCACGGCCGCGAAGTGGTTATCATTGCCAATGACGCGACTGTTAAAGGCGGTACTTACATGAAATGGACCATCAAAAAACACCTTCGTGCACAGGAAATTGCCATGGAAAATCTTTTGCCATGTATTTATATGGTAGACAGTGGTGGTGCTTTTCTTCCCGAGCAGGATACTGTTTTTCCCGATAAAGACCATTTTGGAAGATTCTTCTATAATCAGGCCCGTATGTCATCAATGGATATTCCTCAGGTTGCCATTGTTATGGGATCTTGTACAGCAGGCGGAGCTTATGTTCCGGCTATGTCTGACGAAACCATCATCATCAGAAACCAGGGAACCATTTTCCTTGGGGGACCTCCATTGGTTAAAGCTGCTACCGGCGAAGTGGTGACTCCCGAAGAACTTGGCGGCGCCGAAGTACACACATCCATTTCGGGTGTTGCCGACCATATTGCAGAAGATGATACCCATGCCATCCAGATTTGCAGAAATATTTTCCAGTCAATGCGAAAAAAACAAAGACAAAAACTGGATATCGCTCCCATCGAAGAGCCAGCTTATGACCCCACTGAACTGTATGGAATCGCCCCCATCGATCTTAAAAAAATGATCGACCCACGCGAAATTATCATGAGGATTGTTGACGGAAGTAAATTTCATGAATTCAAAGAAAAATACGCCACCACCATTGTCACCGGTTTTGCCCGTGTAATGGGTTATCCTGTTGGTATTATTGCTAATAATGGTGTGCTTTTTTCCGAATCTGCCCTCAAAGCCACTCATTTTATTGAGATATGCAACACCCGCAAAATTCCATTGGTCTTTTTACAGAATATCACCGGATTTATTGTAGGTAAAGACTTTGAAAGAAAAGGTATTGCGAAAGACGGAGCCAAAATGGTTCACGCTGTCGCCAATGCCAATGTACCAAAATTTACTTTCCTTATCGGAGGTTCATTCGGTGCCGGTAATTACGGGATGTCGGGCAGGGCATTTGGACCAAGAATGTTGTTCATGTGGCCCAATGCAAAAATATCTGTTATGGGAGGCGAACAGGCTGCCAATGTTCTGATTCAGGTTAAAATGGATCAGTATAAATCAAAAGGACAGGAAATGCCAAAAGAAGAAGTTGACCAGATGAAATCATCCATCATGGCAAAATACGAAAAAGAAGGTTCTTGCTACTATTCAACTTCGAGATTATGGGATGACGGTATCCTTGATCCTGTTGATACACGCAAAGTCATTGCCATGGGAATTGCAACTTCATTGAACAATCCTTACCCTGAACATAAGGTGGGTGTATTTAGAATGTAATTTTTTGGCCGCTAATGCGCTAATGATATTATATTTTTTTGGCCGCTAATGCGCTAATATTTTAATTTGTAATCTATTCGCATATTAGCGGCAAAACAAAACCAACTATATACCAAACATTCGCGCATTAGCGGCTATAAAACATCAACAACAATTAACCCATTCATTCGCGCATTAGCGGCCAAAAATATCAACAACAATTAATCCATTCATTCGCGCATTAGCGGCAAATAAAAACAATATGAAAAAACACGAAACAATAGAATTCGAATTAAAAGACGGTATCGGAACCGTTTGGTTCAATCGTCCCGATAAACACAATGCCCTTAACGATGTCATGATTTCGGAAGTCATTGACTGTTTTGAGGAAATAAACAAAATGCCTGAAGTCAGGATTGCTGTTGTCAAAGGGCGCGGACCATCATTCTGTGCCGGTGCCGACCTCAACTACATGAAAGGCATTGCACAATTTGGATATGAGCAAAACTATCAGGATAGTTTGCGTCTTGCCAAATGTTTCAACGTTATTTACACCTGCAACAAACCCACCATTGCAGTAGTTCATGGTGCCGCCATTGGCGGAGCAAACGGAATTTTAGCCGCCTGCGATTTTGTTTATTGCGACGACGAAACAAAATTTGCTTTCAGCGAAGTGAAACTGGGAATTGCTCCGGCCACCATCTCCCCTTACGTCACAAAAAGGGTGGGCGAATATGGCTCGCGCGACTTAATGCTCACCGGACGCAGATTTACCGGAAAAGAAGCAGAGTGGTATCGCTTGGTCAATAAATCAGTCCCGGCAGCCGAACTTGAAGAATACGTGACCAAAATGATCGGAGTACTTATGACCAGTGGTCCGGACGCCATGGCCGCCTGCAAAAAACTCATATTCGACATTTCGAACAAGCTTTCATTTGATGAATCCATTGACTACACAGCCAGATTAATTGCCGAACTCAGGGCATCGAAAGAAGGACAGGAAGGTATGGCTTCATTTTTGGAGAAGAGGAAGCCGAATTGGGTGAAATAGTACCCTTTCCAAAATCTACGAGGGCTCTCTAACTTAGCAGTAACGAGTTGAAGTTAAGGGGTTAATTTATTTGTTTTTTTTAGGTTACCTAGAAAATATTACTATATTTGTTTGTGATTATTAACCTATAAAGAAAAAGACCTTTGAACAGCAACAAAGTAAATAAATATCTTTTCAGGATCATTTTTGTTTGGTCACTTTTCCTTTTTCAGCCGGTTTGTTCTCAGGATTATATAGATTTATTAAGTGCCGGCACAAACTATGTGCCCGACAATAAATACGAAAACAGTGATTCAAGTTTCAAATTAGCCCATAATTTCTTACATATTCAATATCCAAAAGTCTTTGAAAACAAAGATGTTTTTCTCACGAAATTATCCTTAAACCATTATCGCTGGGCCGAAACATCCAATCTCGATTTTTATAATATTTATCTTCAACTTGGACTTCTGAAACACTTCGGTGAAAAAACCAGTCTGAGATTCGCTGTAACCCCAAAAATATCAAGTCAGCTAAAAGACATCGAAGGCAATGATTTTGTGGTTCCCGTGATCGGAGTTTTACAGCTCAAGCCCAAAGAAACTTTTTCCTGGGGATTGGGAATCTATTACTCCTATGAGTTTTTTGGACATTACTTTAATCCTGCCATTTATATCAAGTGGGACATCAATGACCATCTGACATTCTATTCGGATTTCCCATCTTACGGATATCTTGCTTATCACAAAGATCAGAAACTGAATACAGGAATTTGGATTGCCTCTTCCACAACATCAGTCAGATTATCCAACGAATACAACAGCAGATATATTCAGAAAGGTTATGTGGATGCCTCCTGGTTTTATGACCTCTATCTTACAAAAAACATTGTCATCAGAGCCAAGGCAGGGTATTCTGTAATGAGAGCACTCGACCTGTATGCAAAAAATGACAAAGTGCCTTTCACTTTTTCAGTGATGGAATTCAACGACGAAAGAGTCCAGCTGAATGATGATATTGACGATGCATTTTTCTTTGAAATCAGTTTAAATTACAGATATCATTACTAGACCATGAAAATTAACCTTTATATAAAAGCCGGACTTATTCAATTGAATATCCTGTTTTTGCTTTTATCTGCTTCCATGGTCGCACAATCTGGTTTTGAAGCAAAAAACGGCATTCTTGATCTTTCAAATTACGATCTGGTTAACAGTCGGAATGCCAGTTTAAAAGGCGAATGGAAATATTGCCCTGAAAAACTACTGAGTCCTGAAATGGCATTATCCAATATCAATTGGTGCCTCGTAAAAGTCCCCAAAAACCTGAAAGGACAGGAATGCGGTTCAAATGTTCTTGAAGCAAAAGGATTTGGCACTTATTATCTGATGGTGCTGATAAACCCTGAACTAAAAGGAAAAAGATTGCTTTTAAAAACAACCGGAATACCTTCATCATCATTGGTATATATTAACAATGAACTTGTTGGAAAGAGCGGAACGGTATCTGAAAATGAAGAAAGTTATCAGCCCGACATGAAAATTCATTTTCAGGAATTCACTCCGGTTTCCGACACCCTGCATATTGTAGTGCAGGTTTCAAATTACAAAATCAGCAAGTTTGGTTTGTATTATAATATTGAGCTCGGACTGGCAGATAATATCCGGTCATCAGAGCTCATGGGCGTTGCCTGGGATTTCTTTATTATTGGCTGCATTTTATTGATGATGATGTATCATCTGGTGTTGTTTTTCCTCAGGAAAAAAGACAGGTCAAATTTGTTTTTTGCCATTGCCTGTTTCGCATTCGCCTATTATACTTTGAGTCTGAGCGAAACATTTTTTCAGATTATGCCCGAAATGGGATTTTCTGAGGCTCTTAAGCTTAAACGAATTGCCCTTTACATTTCACTCCCGGCCATGTCGCTTTTCTTCTTTCATGTGCTGAGAAAGGACTTTTCAAAACTCATGCTGAAAATCATTGTTATCATTTGCAGTGCTTATATTTTAGCCAACATTTTCCTGAAGCTCAGCATCAGTGACAATTTGATTGTTTCATTCAGGTTTGTGGGATTAATAATTACCCTATATATCCTTTTCGTCATTATAAAAGCGCTTATAAAAAAACGCGAGGGAGCATTAATTCTGGCCATTGGCAATTTAATTCTGCTTGCCTCCATCATAAATGATTTTTTATACAACGCCCAGGTTATTTACAGTACTGATCTCATGCCACTCGGAATGCTTTTCTTTCTCTTCCTTCAATCATATTTATTGGCTACAAGGTTTAACCGGTCTTTTGTCATGAATGAAAAACTGACTGAGGAACTGACTTACATCAACAAAAACCTTGAAAAAATCGTTGAAGAAAGAACCGAAGAAATTACATTCCAGAAAAAACAAATTGAAGAGAAAAACGAAGAACTGCACCAGCTTCTGGAGGAAGTCTCATCACAAAGAGATGAAATAGAAGCCCAGCGTGATCTGGTCACAGAACAAAAAGAGCACATTGAGGAAATACACAAGGAAGTGTCGCAGAGTATTGACTATGCCACCCGCCTGCAGTCTGCTATTTTACCCGATAAAAACATTCTGAAAGATAATATTTCCGATTTCTTTGTCATGTTTCACCCACGCGACAAGGTCTCAGGTGATTTTTACTGGTGGGCAAACATAGAAGGCCACACTATTATTACGGCTGTTGACTGCACCGGACATGGTGTTCCGGGTGCATTTATGAGCATGTTGGGTGTTTCGTATCTCAGGGAAATTGTATTAAAGGAATATGTGACACACCCCGGAGTCATACTGAGAAAAATGCGCAAGGAAATCATCCGCTCACTCAAGCAAAAAGGCGTTTCGGGCGAGCAAAAAGACGGTATGGACATGGCATTGGTTTCTATCAGTCATGCTGATAATAAAATGCTGTTTGCCGGAGCCAACAATCCATTGTATTTTATAAGAAACGGCGTACTTACCGAATATAAACCAGATAAAATGCCCATTGCCATCTATGAGAAAATGGACAATTACACAGTGCATGAAATAACCGTTGAAAAAGGAGATATGTTTTACTTGTTCAGCGATGGCTTGGCCGATCAGTTTGGCGGACCCAACGGAAAGAAATTCATGTACAAGCAATTCAAAGAAATACTCACTGCCAACAGTCATCTGCCCATGGAAGAACAAAAACAGGCCCTGAGCGATGCCTTCGAAAGCTGGAAAGGATACCATGAGCAAATTGATGATGTTGTGGTTATTGGGATTCGGATTTGAGTTATAATTGCCGCTAATGCGCTAATGAATAATTATAAATATAAATGCCTTTTTCTTTTATTTGCCGCTAATGCGCGAATGAAAAATAATAAGTGAAAAGTATTTTTTATGTAAGACGACAACTTTTACACAATTCATTCGCGAATTAGCGGCTAAAAAATATCAAAAATTTTACCAATTCATTCGCGCATTAGCGGCTAAAAATATCAACAACATTTTACCCATTTATTCTCGCATTAGCGGCCAAAAAAATCAACAACATTTTACCAATTCATTCGCGCATTAGCGGCCAAAAAAACCAGCAGCAATTATTTAAACCGACTATTCTCCAACACAATCCTTTTATAATTAAGTCTGGGCTCACCAAAATTCACTAAAAGGCACAATTTGTTTCCAGATAGTTTCAGATAGTTTATACATTGAGCAATATGTTCCTCAGAAAAACCCTTTGAAAGCGCTTTTACTTCAAAAATTATTTGGTCTGATATTACAAAGTCTGCTTTAAAACGATGTGGTAAAATTATCCCTTTATAATTAACGGTATAAAGCACTTCCCTATCAAATATAATATCAGCATTTTCAAACTCCATTTCCAGTGCATCCTTATATACAATTTCCTTAAAACCATGACCAAGATTGTTATGAACTTCCATACAAAGCCCAATAATCTGAAAAACCTCTTTTTTATAAATCAAATCAGACATGAAAATATTCATTTTTATTAACTAATTTTTTTTACAATTATACAATAATATTTATTAATTTATAATTTTTTTTATGTTATATTATAATCTATTAAACATTCGCGCATTAGCGGCTTAAAGAAATCCTACCATCAAAATCATTCGCGCATTAGCGGCATAAAATAAAAAACATCAAAAAAACACATTCGCGCATTAGCGGCTTAAAATAAAAAACATCAAAAAACACATTCGCGCATTAGCGGCATACTAAAAAAATCAATATATTAGCATCGTTATTGAATGAACAAACGGAATCTATGAAAAAACAAATAAAATTCAGCCTGATCTACCGCGACATGTGGCAGTCTTCGGGCAAGTACGTTCCCCGTGTGGATCAGCTTAAGCGCATCGCTCCTGTTATCATTGACATGGGATGCTTTTCGCGCGTGGAAACCAACGGCGGTGCCTTTGAACAGGTAAACCTCCTTTATGGCGAAAACCCCAATACAGCTGTCCGGGAATGGGTTAAGCCATTTAATGAAGCAGGTATCCAGACTCACATGCTCGAACGCGCGCTCAACGGAATCAGAATGTTTCCCGTGCCTGCTGATGTGCGCAAACTCATGTATAAAGTTAAAAAAGCTCAGGGTGTTGATATTGCCCGCTCTTTCTGCGGACTCAATGACCACCGCAACCTCGAACTATCAATAAAATATGCCAAGGAAGCCGGAATGATTTCTCAGGCCACCCTCAGCATCACCCATTCACCGCTTCATACCGTTGAATATTTTATGGGCGTGGTTGACAAAGCCGTTGAATACGGAACCGACGAAATATGCCTCAAAGACATGGCAGGCGTTGGTCGTCCCGCCACCCTCGGAAAACTTGTAAAAGCCATCAAAGATAAATACCCGCACATCATCGTTCAGTATCATGGTCATACCGGACCAGGTTTCTCCGTTGCATCCATGCTCGAAGTTGCCCGCGCCGGAGCCGATTACCTCGATTGCGCCATGGAACCCCTGTCATGGGGAATGGTTCATCCCGATGTAATCACCATCCGCCACATGCTGCTCGATGACGGTTTCGACGTGCCCGATATCAACATGAATGCCTACATGGAAGCCCGCTCACTCACACAGGAATTCATGGACGATTTCCTCGGATATTTCATCGACCCGAAAAACAGATATCTATCTTCGCTGATGGTCGATTCAGGACTGCCCGGAGGAATGATGGGCTCCCTCATGGCCGACCTCAAAGGCGTGCATCAGGGAATTAATGCATCACTCGCTGCTGCAGGAAAATCAGAGCTTTCAGAAGACGAACTCATGGTGAAGCTTTTCGATGAAGTCACCTACATCTGGCCATTGATGGGCTATCCCCCATTGGTTACCCCTTTCAGTCAGTACGTTAAAAATACTGCCTTGGTCAATGTCATGAATCTTGCCATGGGAAAAGAAAGATTCCAAAGTATTGATCCCAATTCATGGGACATGCTGCTTGGAAAAGCAGGCCATCTGCCCGGCCCCATCGACCCCATTTTCGTGAAACTGGCCAAAGAGCAAAAACGCGAATTTTACACAGGATTGCCACAGGATGCCTATCCCGATGCGCTCGACAAGTACCGCAAAGAAATGAAAGACAACGGCTGGGATACCGGTCCGGATGACGAAGAGCTTTTCGAACTGGCCATGCACGACACACAATACAGAGATTACAAATCGGGCGCAGCCAAAGAACGATTCGAAGCAGAAATTGCCAAGTTTAAAACACCTAAAACAACCGTAGCCGTGAACACAATAGCAAACCAAAAACCCAACCGCTCATCATACAGCAAAAAAGAACCCAACGAAAGCACCGCCATTGCAGGATTTCTGGCATATGGGTTCAACACCCGTCAGATCGACCTCAATCCCTACTGGCCGCAAAAACACAATGTTTGGAACTCAATCGGAAGATGGAGAAACACCAATTCAGTTTTCATTGAAGTCGGAAAAGAGAAAAAAGAAATTTTCTATTCAAAAACCGGAAACAAAGATTTCAAGTTCATCATTGACCACGCCGATTTCGAGACCAAACTGGTTTACATAGAAACCGGAGAAGTAGATTTCACCGTTAACGGAGACGCCTATTTTGCCAAAGTGGTTAAAGATTCCGAAGGATTTGCCGTGACCATCAACGGAAAAAAATTCAATCTGAACCGACATGACATGCTCCTTGACGAAACCCATTCCAGCGAAGGACATTCAGGCGGCGAAGGCGACAACTACATCAAATCGCCCATGCCCGGAAAGGTTTTCAAGCTCAACGTCAAAGAAGGCGACAAAGTAAAAAAAGGCGACACCCTGGTAGTAGTCGAAGCCATGAAAATGGAAAATTCCCTGAACGCTGCCAAAGACGGAGTGGTGAAAAAAGTCAACGCCAAGCTGGGCGCCATGGTTGAGATTTCGACTGTATTGGTTGAGTTGGAGGATTTGAAATAATCTATTGTTGATAAAAACTTCCTAAATCTTATATCGGTGTTCCTTGTTCATTATTTTTTATTTAAGAACAAGGAACACCGATTTTTGATTTTTGAAGTTTCCACCGCTAATAAATCGTGGGAAAAATCAAAATCTAACCTACCATCTATTTTTTTGCCAATACGCCCCAAAGGGGCCCAAGCACCAACACAGGGCAACGCCCTGTGAAAAACACAGGAAAAAACTAGCCCTGAAAGGGCGTTTCAATTCAGCCCAAGGCAACGCCTTGGGCTGAAATAAGCTGGGCTTTCAGCCCGAAATAACATGAATTAACTTGCTAAAAAGTTCTCTTAGTTATTTTTATTTATCAGATTAACAATCACCTTAGTCATAATATCCTTTTCCTCAGGCTTACTCACAGCGATCATTAAAGTGAGCGCCACCAATGCATTATCAGCAATTCTTTTATTTCCACTTTCATCAAACAAGATGCTGTTTCTCTCCAAAAAGTATAAAAACAGAAAAGCTGCAATTCGCTTATTCCCATCAGAAAACGAATGGTTCTTTGTGATGAAATATAATAAATTAGCTGCCTTTTCCTCAATACTTGGATACAAGTCCTTTCCTTCGAATGTTTGATAAATGGTTGAAATAGAACTTTTGAAAGACTCATCTTTTTCCCGTCCGAACAAATCGCTATTCCCAAGAGCTTTTTTCACAAGCATTATTTTGGCAATTGCTTCTTTGTATGACAATTGATAAGTCTCCTTACCAGAAGTATCTTTTATTTCAAGCTTTTGATAATCATACTGATCTAAAATATCCAATGCATGGGCATAATCTGAAATTATTTTCAGGAGCCCTGTGCTTTCATCGTTTGTCAGAGGTTTATAACTCAAAACATCTCCAAGTATTTTAACAGAATTTTGTAGTTCCTTCAGGTGTTCATTTTGTTTTCTGATTAGCTTTTCATTGATCGAATAACCTTTTATTAAGTATTCCTTCAAAATTTTATTTGCCCACATTCTGAATTCAGTACCACGAATTGAATTGACCCTATACCCAACAGCAATAATCACATCAAGATTGTAGAATTTGATATTACGTTTTATTTCTCTATCGCCTTCTTTTTGAACCTGTGCAATTTTTGCACAAGTTGAGTCAACGTCTAATTCATTTGATTTATAAATATTTAAAATATGCTTATTTATAGATGTTCTGTTTGTTTCAAAAAGTGATTCAAGTTGATATTGATTTAACCAAACTGTTTCATTTTCAAGTTTTACCTGTATTTCAGTTTTCCCATCTTTTGTTCTAAATATCTGAATATCTGAATTATTCATTTTGCCCATTTTCTTGTAAAAATACTAATTTTAAGTTACAAATGTATGTGTTTACAAGATGTTTGATACAGAACCATTAACACAGGATAAGCCGGGATTTCAGCCCAAAAAAACCTGAACATAACCTCATAGCAAGACACAAATCCCTCCCCAAATATTAACCCCAATTCTTGATTTCCACCCAATTATCCCCTATCTTTGTTTATCTATGAAGAAAATTGTTATAATATTATTTGTTTTTTTCTTTTCTCTAATTGGGGAAGCTCAGGAATGGAGAAGTTTTGCAGGAGGAGATTGGGCAGAGTCTGGATTTATAAAATCACTTAAAATTCACAACGATAGCCTACTAATAGGTGGTGGTTTTATGTTGAAAAATGAAACTGTGAATAGAATTTGTTTTATGTGGGATAGTATTAATATTGATACATTTAATTATGTTGGTTTAAATGGGATGATTCCTATGGGCCTTGCTAATGATTCTTATATTTTTAATGATAAATTATATTCCGGCGGAGAACTTTTAGAAAATAGTGGCTATGTTTTATTAAAAAATCTTGTCCATTGGAACGACACAAGTTGGTTGCCTGTTGGTGAAATAGGAAACCCTAATTCAATAGTTTATGCTATGGAAGAGTATAATGAAATGTTGTTTATTGGCGGGGCGTTTACTGTAATTGGTAGTGAAGAATTCGATCATATTGCAGCATGGGATGGTGAACAATGGCAACATGTTGATGTAGGGTTTGGAGGAACTATGACAGGTGTTGAGGACTTGGTTGTATATAATGGCGAACTTATTGCCGGAGGGATGATTGCTGTTCCTGGGGGTGCATTGGATTACATAGCTGCTTATGACGGCACGGAGTGGAAAGATATAGGAAACGGAGTAAGTGATTGTGTTTATGGATTGTGTACTGATACTATAAACAATTTTTTATATGCAGGAGGTGTGTTTACTTTTGTTGATGATTCGTTTTATGCAAATGGCATTGCAAGATGGAATGGATTTTATTGGGAAAACGTATGCGAGTTTAATGATGTAATATGTGGACCATTGGAAATGTGTTTTTATAGGAATAAATTGTTTGCAGGTGGTATTTATATCAATGGTTCAGATACAATTAATGGTATTGCTTATTTTGAGAATGATAAATGGCATCCATTAAATGTTTTAGATGGCACAAATGGAGGCGTTCATGCACTTTCAGAATACAAAGACGAATTATACATTGGAGGTATATTTACCCAAGCTGGAGGACAACCTGCAACAGGTTTAGCAAAATGGTATATGCCAGAGGATACAAGTTGTTATTATTTGATGCCACGTGTTTTTTCAACAACAGATGAATACTACCTTTCAGGCGGTGAGGTTGAACTTCAATTTTTTAACAACAACGCCTACGTCAATTCCTGGCAATGGGACTTCGGTGATTCAGGCACTGCCAACGTAAAAGACCCCATGCACATTTACACCGCCACCGGCGATTACAACGTGCAGGTAACGGTAACCGATGGGGCCTGTGTCAAAACTGCTTCAAAAACAATCCATGTTTTGCTTGGTGATGAAATTCCTGAGATTGAAAATATTGATTTCAAAATTTACCCCAACCCCAGCGACGGGATGGTTTACGTTGAGCTTGGAAATAGTCAGAGCGCGACTTGGACCAGTCAGGGCGCGACTCAAAGTCGCACCCTGACTAAGCGCGAGGGCCTCACCCTCCGCATCACCGGCCTAAACGGCCACACCAAAACCACCATTCCCGTTACCAACGAAAAAACCGCCATCAACACCAACGGCTGGGCCAAGGGAACCTATCTGGTCAATTTGTTTGTCGGGGGTAAACTGGTACGGACTGAGAAGTTGGTGGTGGAGTAATACATTTTATAGTTTGAGTTTAATATAGAAAAATTGGTTCTTTGAAAATCACAAAATGTGATTTCCAATTTTTCATTAACCCTCCTTATAAGTTCTATCAGGATGAGATAAAAAAAGCATCCTCATAGTTATTCGCGCATTAGCAGCATATTAATCAACCCAAATTCCCCATTAACCATTCGCGCATTCGCGGCAAAAAAACATCCCCCCTCCCCCTATTCCATATCTCAAAAAAAATTTTTATCTTTATATCGAAAAGGTTTTAGCAATTGAAAACCTATTGTTGCAATTAAAAAACATTTGAATATGAACTTTGAATTAACCGAAGAACAAGGGTTTATCAGGGATTCTATCCGCGATTTCGCCGAAAGGGAAATCCGTCCCCTGGCAAAAGAACTCGACGACAAACAGGAATTTTCTGTTGAACTTACTAAAAAAATGGGTGAAATGGGTCTTTTTGGGATGATCGTTTCACCGGAATATGGCGGACAGGGTCTCGACTATATTTCCTACATCATTGCTGTTGAAGAACTGGCAAGGGTTGACAGCTCTCAGGCCGCCACAGTGGCCGCCCACAACTCCCTTGGTGTAAATCCTCTGTACTATTTCGGTACCGAAGAGCAAAAGAAAAAATACGTTCCCCAACTCTGCACCGGCGAAGCTTTATGGGGTTTCGGACTTACCGAACCGGGTGCCGGATCTGACTCCAGAGCATCTAAAACCACTGCCAAACTTGAAAACGGTAAGTGGACCATCAACGGCTCCAAAATTTTTATTACCAATGCTTCTGCTACTATTTCAAAAGGATCGACCATTCAGGCCGTTTCTGATGATAAAGACGGTAAAAAAGAATTTTCTGCCATCATTGTGGAGCAAAACACTCCGGGCTTTACCGCCAAAACAATGCACGACAAAATGATGTGGCGCGCTTCAAACACTGCCGAACTGTATCTCGACGACTGCGCAGTTCCCGAAGGAAACCTTCTCGGAAAACGCGGCGACGGATCTAAAATCATGCTAAACACATTGGATCATGGCAGACTTTCAATCGCTGCAATGGGTCTGGGTTGTGCACAGGGTGCTTTCGAACTGGCGCTGAACTATGCCAAAGAAAGAGTTCAGTTTGGAAAACCGCTGTCACACAATCAGGTGGTTGCCAACAAACTTGGTGATATGGCACTGAAAATCGAACTGGCAAGAAATCTCCTCTACAAAGCATGCTGGCTGAAAGACAATAAAAAACCTTTCGCAAAAGAAGCTGCCATGTCAAAACTGTATTGCTCAGAGATTGCCAAGCAGGTAGCCGACGAAGGCGTTCAAATCCACGGCGGATACGGTCTGATGAAAGATTACGACATCGAACGTTTCTACAGAGACCAGAGATTATTACAGATTGGCGAAGGAACTTCTGAAATCCAGAGATTGGTTGTTTCCCGTCACATCGGATGTTATTAATAGAAAATAAATTACATATTTATATGAATAAAGTTGTTAAAAACGCTCAAGAAGCCATTGCTGGAATCAAAGATGGCATGACCATCCTTTTCGGCGGCTTCGGACTATGCGGTATTCCCGAAAACTGCATCAATGCGCTTGTTGAAAATGGCATTAAGGACCTGACCTGTATTTCGAACAATGCCGGTGTTGATACTTTCGGTCTGGGATTACTCCTGAGAAAACATCAGATGAAAAAAATGATGGCTTCTTATGTGGGTGAAAACAAGGAATTCGAAAGACAACTGCTCAGCGGTGAGCTTGAAGTGGAATTGATTCCGCAAGGCACACTAGCCGAAAGAATCAGGGCTGGCGGATTTGGTATTCCTGCTTTCTTTGTTCCCGCTGGTTACGGAACCGAAGTTCAGGGAAACAAAGAAGTCCGTGAATTCAACGGCAAACCCCACATCCTCGAGATGGGAATCACCGGCGATTATGCCATCATCAAAGCATGGAAAGGCGATACCAACGGAAACCTCATTTACCGCAATACTGCAAACAATTTCAATGGTCCCATGGCTGCTGCCGGAAAAATAACCATTGCCGAAGTTGAAGAACTGGTTCCATTTGGCCAGCTTGACCCCAACCAGATTCATACCCCCGGAATTTTCATCCAGAAAATCTTCCAGGGAACGAACTATGAGAAGAGAATTGAATTTGTAACAGAACGCGAGTAATCATTTAAAAATTTAGACTTATGGCTCTTGATAAAAATAGTATTGCAAAAAGGATTGCTCAGGAATTAAAGGACGGTTACTACGTCAATCTGGGCATCGGAATACCCACGCTGGTTGCAAATTACATCCCTCAGGGAATGAATGTGGTGCTGCAATCTGAAAACGGAATGTTGGGCATCGGTCCGTTCCCCGAAAAAGGAAAAGCCGATGCAGATTTGATCAATGCAGGAAAGCAGACCGTGACCATACTACCTGGAGGTGCATTTTTTGATTCATCCACCAGTTTCGGAATGATTCGTGGCGGCCATGTTGACCTCACCGTACTTGGTGCTTTCGAAGTAACCGAAGAAGGCGACATCGCCAGCTGGAAAGTACCCGGAAAACTTGTTAAAGGCATGGGCGGCGCCATGGATTTGGTTGCTGCAGCAAAAAACATCATTGTAGCGATGATGCATGCCGACAAAGACGGCAATTCAAAACTGCTGAAAAAGTGTACTTTGCCGCTAACCGGAGTAAAATGTGTGAAGCGTATTGTTACCGATCTGGCTGTGCTGGATGTTACTCCGAACGGCTTCAAACTCATTGAAAGAGCACCCGGAGTTTCGGTTGAAGAAATCAAATCAAAAACCGAGGGAAAACTGATCATTGAGGGAGAAATTCCGGAGATGAAACTATAAGAATTAATAGAAGAGTGGATTTTTTCCACTCTTTTTTTTTATTTATAATCCCCAACATTATTTCAAACTATTATACTCACACTTTTCGAAAAATCCCGGCCTTAAAACCTGACAACTATTTTAAACCGGTCAGTGGTGAAAGTTCAATCTATTAATCATCTTATTATTAAAGCAACCAAAAATAAAATTGCACGTCTATTTATTGAACAGTCAATATTTAAACCTACTACTATGAAAAAGGCCATTATTTTTTTCGCATTGCTTTCCTTTTTTCTCTCTAATGGATTTGCTGCAGGACATACAGTATCACTAATTAACACTAATGGTACTTGCAATGGATCTTGTGACGGACAAATTACCGCACAAGTTACAGGTGGTGTGGGTCCCTTTGAATATGCATGGACTGGCCCGGAACCATATACAGCAAATACAGCTACAATAACAAATTTATGTTCAGGAACATACTCGCTTGTTGTAACTGATTTGAGCGATATGTCTACAGCTACTGTTGAGACAACATTATACGACCCACCAATGATGTCACTTTCATTAATAAGTAATAATGAGTGCGGAGGTTGCGATGGTTATGCTAGTGCAAATTTAACTGGAGGTTATGGGCCATATTCTTTTTTTTGGTCAAGTGGACATACAACTCCATCTATTAATAATGTTTGTCCGGGCAACTACACCGTAACTGCTTACGATTCAAATGGATGTACAGCGAGTAGTTCTATAATTATTCCTGATATTCCTTTAGTAGAAATTATAATTGACATCGTTGGAAACTCGGCTTGCGGCGGAACTGACGGAAGTGTAGACATTATTTCTGTTACTGGAGGAATATCACCTTATACTTACATGTGGTCGACTGGCCATAATACTCAGGATATCACCAATTTGTTACCCGGAACATATTGTGTTACTGTTGCCGATATCAACGGATGTTATTCTGCTGAATGCGCAAGTGTTGTTAACCTACCTGATTTCACTATTGTTCTGGATTCTCTTCAAGGTCCTAGTTGTGAAGATAACCTGCCCGGCTACATTGGAATTCATGCTGAAGGTGATGCAGTACCTTTTATATATGCTTGGTCCGGAGGGTATTCCACACCTGTATTAAATGATATTCCTGCAGGAAATTATATTGTTACCGTAACTGATGAAACTACCTTATGCATTCATCAGGCCAGTTATTCAATTCCAAATACCTATAATATATATACTTCATTGTTTGTTGAAAATGTTAATTGCACTAATAATGGCTCTGCTTATGTTTCGGCCTATGGATTGCATCCTCCTTTTACTTATTTATGGAGTGATTCCGAAGGACAAACTGATTCAATAGCCATAGGACTTTCTCCCGGAGAAATTTCAGTGACTGTTACCGATGATATTGGATGTTACAGAGTAGCTGTCGGAACAATTCTTAATGATTGCAAAAATGTAATCAGCGGAAAAGTATTTAATGACTTAAATGAAAATTGCATACAGGATCCTGGTGAAGAACCATATGTTGGAGTAACAGTGAGATCATTACCCGGTTATTACTATTCCATTACCAATAGTTTAGGATATTATTCAATATTAACACCGGAAATGAATAATACAATTCAATTAGTGGGATTAAGCTCTCTTTGCACTTCAATTTGTCCCACATCAGGTCTATACACCGCAAATTTTGCAGTTTTGGGAGACACAATTTCAGACTTGGATTTTGCTATTGATATAGATTCTACGCAGCTCAATCTTGTTATTCACCCTGGATGGACAGGCTCGCACCCCGGATTTGAAAAACGTTATTGGTGTTATTATTATAACAACAGTGCAATTCCAGTGGATGCAACAATAAATTTTGTATACGATACTTTATTAATTTTTAATTATTGTACCATGGGCGGTGTGCATGATGCAATTAATCATACAATTACATGGTATTTTACGGATATACCCCCTGCATTTACTTGGGATTGGCTAAATAAACCGCAAGCCTATTTCACTGTACCTGTAACCGCTTCATTAACAGATCAACTTGAGACTTACTTTGAAATACTGCCAATAATTGGAGATGTTCAACCCTCAAATAACACTTTGTTTTGTACCGAGCCAATTACGGGCTCTCATGATCCTAACGACAAACAGGTTTATCCAAAAGGCATTGGAGAGAATGGTTGTATTTTCCCCGCAGATTCTGTGCTGCTTTACACAATAAGGTTTCAAAACAATGGAAACGATACAGCATTTACTGTGGTTGTAATTGATACATTATCACCCAATGTTGATCCGGGCACACTTGTAGCGGGAGCAGCAAGTCATCCCTACACACTTGACATGAGTGGTCAGGGAATATTGACTTTCAGGTTCGACAATATTCTGTTGCCCGACAGCACAACAAACGAAGAAGGAAGTAAAGGATATTTCAATTATTCTGTACATCTGAAACCCGGACTTCCATTTGGAACTGTTATTGAAAATACTGCCGGAATTTATTTTGATTACAATGAAGCGGTAATAACAAATACAGTCGTTAATACACTATGTGATCCAACAACAACTCCTGTTGTTTCTGCCCGGGGAAATGCATCTGTTTATCCCAATCCATTTAGTTCGTCTGCAACAATAAGTTTAACAGATTTGAAAAAAGGAGAACACTGGAACCTCGAACTTACCGACATTATGGGACGAAATGTAAAAACATTAAAAAATATCAGTATGGAAAAGTATGTTATTTCGGGTGAAGATTTAAAAAATGGAGTATATTTTTATCATATAAGTTCAGATGAAGGTCTTGATTTACATGGAAAAATTGTAGTTGAATAAAATCTCAATTTCTGTACTTTAAGTATTGAAGAGCCGGACTTTATTTGTTAAATACCTAATTTCAACTATTAATTGAAAATAAGATAATTGTCTTCATTTCTGTAATTACTTCTTATTGGATTGTTGTACATTTATTTTTATAGGTTTAAATTGTCTGCAAATAATTCCTATGTCTTACTTTTCGCCTAATTAGCTAAAAAAACCTAACTTTGTAATATGATTATCAATTCAAAAATAAAAATCACCGAAACCCCCCGCGACGGTTGGCAGGCCTTGCCAAATATCATTCCGGCAAAAACCAAAGCAGCCCACATCAACAAACTGCTCAAAGCCGGTTTCGACACCGTTGAAGTCGGAAGTTTTGTTTCAGCAAAAGCCATTCCACAACTGGCCGACACTGCTGATCTGATTAAGCTTTTGGATTTATCCCATAAAAAAACAAAAATCATGACCTTAATCGGCAATGAAAAAGGTCTGGATGCCGCCATGCAATTCGAAGAAATTGACCGCATCTCCTATCCTTTTTCAATTTCGCCAACATTTCTGAAAAAGAATCTGAACATCACTGCTGAAGAAGGTTACAAAATGATTGACCAAATCATGGATCAATGCCAGAAACACAAAAAAGAACCTGTAATTTATATTGCCATGGGTTTTGGCAATCCTTACGGAGATTTATGGTCCATGGAACTGCTAATTAAAGCCATTGAAGTCATCAAAAACAAAGGAGCTAAAATCATCTCAATTACCGACATCACTGGAGTTGCAGATGCTGAAAAAATTGCTTCAGTATATTCAACAATAATTCCCAAATTCCCCGAAATTGAATTCGGCATCCATCTGCACTCAACCCGCGAAACCGTGATGGTAAAAATTGATGCCGCATACCAAAACGGAGTCAGGCGTTTCGACACCGTCCTCAACGGTATGGGCGGTTGCCCGATGACCGGAATGGAATTGCTGGGTAATCTTGATACATTGGATTTGATAAAATTTATGGAAAAAATTAGGGTTGAGCATGGATTGAAATCATCACAACTAAAGTTATCAAATTTGTTTTAAATGATTTTCAGATATCAGTCAGATTAATTTTCTGCATTTTTAAAAACATTCGCGCATTCGCGGCAAACCCATTTCTTTTGAACATTTTTTTCCTATATTTGTTATGCAATTAATTTGAATTAAACAGAAACCAAAAAAACAAAGATTATGAACTACCCAAAGAAAGTGACTTTAGGTGACATTACCGTAAGAGACGGATTTCAGCACGAAGAACAATTCATTCCAACAGAAGCCAAATTATGGCTTGCTGAACAGTTAATTTTATGCGGTTTTAAACACATTGAAACCACAAATTTCGGTAATCCTTCCGGCATGCCTCAGTTTAAGGATGCCGATGAACTGATGAAAGGAATTTACGCAAGCAAAAGAATCAAAGACCTTCTTCCTTCAGTTTCTCTTACTGCTATTACCATCCGTGAAAAAGCCATTGAAAGAGCCATCGAAGCTAAAAAAGCAGGATTTGGTCCGAATAGAATATTGCTGATGGTTTCAACTTCAGAATCACATCACAAGAAAAACTCCGGTCTTTTTTTGGAAGAATACTGGAAAATGGCCGAGAAATACATTCCGATGGCCCATGCAGCCGGAATAAAAGTTAACGGAACAGTAAGCACCATCTGGGGATGCCCCATCGAAGGCCCGACCAAAATGGAAAAAGCAATTGATTTCACAAAAAGATGGTTAGACATCGGAGCCAATGACGTGGAACATGCCGATCATGACGGTTCAGCTTCACCAGACAGAGTTTATCGCTACTTCAGCATGCTGATGGATTCAATTCCAAACCCCGAAAAACACATCGTTCATTTCCACGTAACACGTGGTTGGGGATTGGCAAACGTACTGGCTGCATTACAAGCCGGAATGACCAACTATGAATCAACCATGGGCGGAATTGGCGGACAGCCAGCCAACTTTGTCAGCGGAGTACCGGTATCAGGAACCGGCGCATATTATTATAAAGATGCCAGCACCGTTGGTCTCGTTCAGACCGAAGACATGGTGGTGATGATGGACGAAATGGGTATTGACACCGGACTGGATATTGACAAAGTACTCGAAACCGGTAAAATGGTTGAAAGAATTGTTGGCAGACAGCTTCGTTCGGAAACCCTTCGCAACGGCAGAATCCCAAAAACCCTCACAGGAAGATAATATTCAATTAAAATAGAAAAAGGTGCAGCAATGTGCCTTTTTTTTTGCTAATTTGGTTTATTGTAATTTTGGGTTACAAGGTTACAGGGTGACAGGGTTACAAGGTTACAGGGTGACAGGGTTACAAGGTGACAACCGAAAATCATCAATAAATAACATTCGCGCATTAGCGGCAAATATAAACCAAACATTAACCAAACATTCGCGCTCCCGATGACTATCGGGAAGTGGCAAATAATAACCAAACATTCGCGCATTAGCGGCAAAAACATGGAAAACTTAAAATCTCTCTCCAAAGAACAAAAAGTCAGAACAATCATAGATTTCTGGCACCGCACCATGATGCACCACGCCATCTGGTTCGCTGAAGTCCAGCATCAGCTCGGACGAGAAAAAGCCTTTGAAATCATGAAAAATGCCTGGGAAAAGAGCTATGATATTCAGATGAAACGTCTGTCAAAAGTTCTCGGTTTTGAAATGCAGGAAGATCTTCCAAAACCCCTACTCGACCTGCCCGAACCAAAAATTGACGAGCTCATGAATGCCACTGCTGTCAGCTGGCTGGCAAACGATGGAGTATGGTTTCAGTCTGTGGAGTTTGCATACGGAATGCACGATGCCAAAAGATGCAACGACACCGCCTGGGGATATTTTTCTCCCTTCGAAGCCATGTCAATAAAAAAGTTGTTGAGTTTACCCGAAAATTCCGGACTTGATGGACTGAAAAAAGCGCTGCAGTTCAGACTTTATGCCTGCGTTAATGAGCAATCCATTGTAGAAGAAACAGAGAACAGTTTTGTTTTTCAGATGAATGATTGCAGAGTACAATCGGCCCGCAAAAGAAAAAACCTGGATGATTATCCCTGCAAATCAGGCGGATTGGTAGAATACCGAACCTTTGCCGAAACCATTGACAGCCGGATCAAAACCGAATGCATCTGCTGCCCGCCCGACAAACATCCTGATAACTATTATTGTGCATGGAAATTCTATCTATAGATTTTTGCCGCGAATGCGCGAATGTTAAATTTAAAGGTAAAATAAATAAATTTCGCGCATTAGCAGCATAAAAATCATACTCTTAAAAAAATCATTCGCGCATTAGCGGCATTTCCTTCAATTACCAACCGCATCCTCAATTAATTCCGAGTAAAAATCCACAAGATTATATCCTGCAGCCCTTACCTGCTGGGGAATGATGCTGGCTTCACTTTGGCCCGGAACCGTGTTTATTTCCATAAAATACAGTCCCTTGGCATTGTACAAATAATCAATCCTCACCACCCCTTTACAATCCAGAATATCATATATTTTTGAAGAAAGATCTTTAATTGTTCTTTGCAGGGCAGCGGGAATCTCGGCCGGAGTGACTTCTCTGGAAGCCCCTTCGTATTTTGCCTCATAGTCAAAAAACTCATTTTGGGAAATGATTTCAGTGATGGGAAGGATATACTCCTTTTTCTTGCCTTTAAACACCCCGCAAGTCAGCTCGCGTGACTTCAGAAACTCTTCGATGAGCACTTCACCGTCTTCTTCAAAAGCTCTTTTAATGGCAGGTTCAAGCTGATCAAGTTCCTTAACCAAAGTTATCCCAAAGCTCGATCCACCGTTATTGGGTTTGACGATGGCAGGAAGTCCGACAGCTTTAACAATTTCCTTAATGTCAATTTTATCCTTTTTCCTCATGAAAAAGTCCTTCGCCAGCTTAATATCATGTTCTTTGAGAAACAGTTTGGTGGCATATTTATTGAAAGTTAAAGCCGACGAAAAAGCCGAACAAGTGGTGTAGGGCACTTTCAACAAGTCAAAGTAAGACTGTAGTATACCGTTTTCGCCAGGAGTCCCGTGGATGATGATAAATGCACAATCAAATTTGATTCTCTTCCCGTAATATTCGAAGCTGAAATCATCCTTATTGACTTTAATTTTCACTTCCTTACTGATTTCGACATTCCAGTCAGATCCTTTAACATGAACCAAAAAAGGAAGAAATTTTTCGTGATCGATATTTTGAATCACCTGTGCGGCACTTTTCACAGAAATAACTGATTCGGATGAATCACCACCGCCTAAAACTGCTATAGTTTTTTTCATAAAATATTAATTAGTTGATTAGCAGATTAGCAGATTAGCAGATTAGCAGATTAATGTTCAAATAAAAAATTTGCACATCTGCTAATTAACATATCTGCTAATTAATAAAGGTAAAAATAAGTCAATAAACAGCGAAAAAATCAGCAGTTAGATAAAAATATCAACAGGAAGGTTTTTGGGTTTTATTTTCTGATTATCAATCAAATAAATCAATTTTTCAGCAGCAGTTCTAACATCATTATAGAAAGTCTCTGCCACCAGCACCAGTTTTTTGTCTTCGTTTGACAGGTGTTTTTTGCCTGAATCTTTGGTGGTGAGGAGCAATTCCTGACTTGGAATTAGGGCATGCACCATTTGGTTGCGGAGCTTGTTGTACAGGTAATAATCCTTGTTCAGGAAAAAATATTGTTTGTGAAAAAGTTCTTTCAGGGCATTGTTAAACCGCTTGCTCGACTGGTTATCGGCTTTCAGTGGCTTGTTATCCAGAAAAGCCCCCATTACTTCAATGGATTGAGCCATCAAGATGAAGGAATAATAATAAAACCCAGCATCCTGCATTTTGCCGATGTCGGTGATGATTACCTTTTGGATGAATTCTTTTCCGGTCATTATTTTTTATACAAAAATAGAAAATTAATGATTTATAATTTAGCGATAACGTTGGAATATTTTTTCATTAATTATTATGACTATCGGAATACATTAATAATAGAAATCCATCTTATTGACCGTTGCGAGGAACGAAGCAACTTTGCGATTAGCTCACCGAATGTAATCTCCAAATAATGTCCATGGGCTCTATCAGGAGATTGCTTCGTCGCATGAGTTTATTTGTAAAACATAATGCACTTTCACGCTCCTCGCAAGGACGTTGCACCATTTGGGTTTTTCGGTAAAAAAGGATTCCAATAATAAAACCAACCTAAAAAGCCCGTTCAAAAGAAATAAATGAACTACCCCGCCGCAGAGGAGCGGGGTATCAGCAAAAGATTTCTTTTATATTTCGCCCCAAGGGGCGGGGAACCGAGTTTACGAGCTCGGCGAAGCCAATAAAACCCAAGAGATCCCTCGACTTCCTCGGGATCAGTTCGACTAGATAATTTCAGTTCACTATCGTTCCTGAAAATATAGACTCACTGATTTAAAAACACCAATTAATTTATTGATTGCCCCTGTTCATGAGGGCTATTTTAAAAGCGATTCTGTTTATGTTTGCAATTTGTTTGAAGCCATTGAAAAATTAAAATCAATATAAATTAGTGCTCACACTTCATGAAAATTTCGCCGAATGCAAATATCCAATATCAGCGAAGCCAAATATCCAATACTTCAAAGAAATCTCCATTTTTTCCCTACCTTTATAAAAAAAACAAATGATACTAATTGCTGACAGCGGATCGACCAAAACCCAATGGTGTATTGTTGACCATAAGTCCGTTTCCACAAGGTTTGAAACCATTGGTCTGAATCCTTTTTTTGTTGATACTAATGTAGTCATTGATACCATCAAAAGAAAAATATCTACCTACAAAGATTCCATTAAATCGGTTTATTTCTATGGCGCGGGATGCAGTGGTCCGGTTACCAATGAAATTATTTACAACGGAATTTCCCGGGTTCTTCCAAAAGCTGAAATCAAAATTTATTCTGATATTTTAGGTGCCGCCCATGCCCTTTTTGGAAATGATGAAGGCATTGCTGTGATTTTGGGAACCGGTCAAAGTACCTGCCATTATAAAAATGAGGAGATTCTTTTTCGCTTGCCGTCCACAGGGTTTATTTTAGGTGACGAAGGCAGCGGTGCCAATCTGGGATTAAGACTCCTGAAAGCTTATATTCACCATGAACTTCCCGAAAAAATAAGCAAAAAGTTATCGGACAAATACCAAATGAACCTGGATGCGATTAAAAAAGAAGTCTATACGGGTCAATTCCCCAACCGCTATCTTGCATCCTTTGCTCCGTTTGTTTATGAAAACCGCTCCATTCCTGAAATAAAAAAAATCATTGAAGATTCGTTTAATGATTTGTTTAACAAATACATTTTAAAATATCCCGAAATCGAAAAACTTAAAATCGGATTTGTTGGATCCGTGGCTTTTTATTTCAAAGATTTTTTGACTAATATTGCTGCTGAAAAAAAACTGAAGATTCATCACATTATTCAGTCGCCAATTGACGTTTTAATAAAATATCACTTAAAAGGTATAAGTACTTAAAGTGCCTAAAGTATTTAAAGTGCCTAAAGTACTTGAACGAAAAAAAATGGGAATTTAATTTTTATTTAAAAATTCAATTATTTAATACAATGAAAAACGCTTTTTTACCAAAATCTTTACTTACACTTACTGCTGTTTTTTGTTTCTCAATTTATTCATTTTCACAGGAATCTGAATCATCTGACAAATGCTGGTACCACTGGGATCATGCTAAGCTGGGTGTTGCCGGAATCAGTCTGAAAGAGACCTATGATTTCCTCAGGGAAAAAAACCGGAAATCAAAAACGGTCATCGTGGCAATCATTGATTCAGGGGCTGATACTGCACATATAGATCTGAAAGACAATCTCTGGACCAATCCGGGAGAAATACCATACAACGGAATCGACGATGATAAAAACGGTTATGTGGACGACATTCACGGATGGAATTTCATTGGTGGTTCGTCGGGCGAAAATGTCAACGGCGACAGCTGGGAAAAAACACGTTATTATGGCAGGTTAAAAGCAAAATTTGGTGAAAAAACCAAAAAGGAAATCAGCAAGGAAGATGCAAAAGATTGGGCTTTGTGGGAAGAAGTCAAAACCGACTATGAAAATGAGCTTTTGCAAACTGCTCAGGAATTATCCTATATCCAGCAACTATTAAAAGGATTCGAAGCCATTGAAGATGTTCTGACAGATTTCTTTGATTCGTCCGAATTTACCCTTGATCAGGTAAAAGAAATCAACTCGACTGATGAAAAAGTACTCGAAGCAAAAAGACTGTATGTATCTTTAACCGAGGGTGGATTAAGCAAAAAAGATCTGCAGAAATGGTTTGACGATTATAACTCAACCCTGCAGGTTAAGCTGAATCCGGATAATAATACCCGCCTGATCGTAGGCGATGATGTTACCAACATTAAAGACAGCTTGTATGGAAATAACGATGTTAAAGCCGAAACCAGCAGTCATGGCACCAGTGTATCCGGAATAGTTGGTGCTGTAAGAGGAAACGGCGAAGGAATCGATGGCATCGCTGACAACGTGAAGCTGATGATCATCAGGGTTGTTCCGGGTGGCGACGAGCGCGATAAGGATGTGGCTTTGGGAATCAGATACGCAGTTAAGATGGGTGCGCAAATTATCAATTGCAGTTTCGGAAAAGACTATTCCCCGAACAAAGAGTTTGTTGATGATGCAGCCCGTTTTGCCGAGAAAAACAATGTCCTGATCGTTCATGCTGCAGGCAATGACTCAAAGGATATTGACGAGGGCAAGAACTTTCCGACCGCAAAATATCTGGATGGTAATTCATGCTCTACATGGCTTGAGGTAGGGGCATCGAGCCAGGAAGTTGGAATCGGACTAAATGCTGATTTTTCTAATTACGGAAAAGTTTCTGTTGACCTCTTTGCGCCCGGCGTAGATATTTACACTCTAAATCCCGGCAATGCTTATGGCTCATCCGATGGCACCAGTGTGGCTTCGCCCGTAGCTGCAGGCGTGGCAGCTCTTATTCTTTCGTATTATCCCAATCTTACAGCAGTTCAGCTGAAAAAAATTCTGATGGATTCATCTGTAAAATATTCAAAGCAACAAACTGTTGTTTATACAGGCAATGGCAAAACCAAAAAGAAAAAGTTCGGAGACCTGTCAAAAACCGGCGGGATAGTTAACGCGCTCAATGCTGCAAAAATGGCTGAAGAGTTAATGAAAAAGTAAAACCGCAATCCATATGGACCGCGGTTTTACAACCTAACGCCTATCAGTGTATCCTAAAGTTCGTAAATAAGTTTTACTGATTTTATCAGTTTACTTTTATTATTATATTCTTTTGTTTCAAAAAGCAAGTCATCTTCGTTATATGAATATTCAATTTTTCTGAATAATCCATTTTTGGAAAATCTTTCTTCACAAACCAGTATACCTTCATTATAAGTGTTAACAACTTTATAAGTAAGATTGCCTTTTTTGTAAATCTCATAAGTAAGTGGCTTTCTGTAATCTTTATCATAGGTCCTTTTATAAATCAGCACATCGTTTTCATCCAGTTGCTGATAATCAACAGGCAATGTATCCTGCTTGGTAAATTTTGTGATATTTTTTACGATTTTCCCTTTTTCGTTAAATGTCTGGTAAACCTTAATCAGATAATTTTCTTCACTTTCATCCCAACGACAAACCTGCGTCTGGTCCTTAACTTTTTCAAGCTTAGTTCCCTTTTCATCGCAATTGAAAGTCCACTCATTTATCAGTTTTCCTTTTGCATCATATACAGCTGATCTGGTTTTTTTGTCCTCTTCATTGTAATCGTATTTCCAGACTTTATCAACCTTTTCTCCCCGTTTTTTATATTTAACAGATTCTGTCAGCAGATTCTTTTCGTTATATATCCAGGTATCTTTAATAAGAATCTTTCCTTTTGAGTTCTTCTTTTCAATAAGAACAGGAATTCCTTTAAAATTTCTCTCATAATTAAAAACGGCACTTATTTCACCTTGTGAATTATATTCTTCAATTTTACTGATATATTTTAAAGAATCATCATATTGAAGCTTTCTCCATGATTTATATCCTTCATCTTTATTTTGGACCGTTATTTCAGATACTTTTCCATTGGTGTTGTATTTTTTAATACAACTCCATGTTTTACCTTTTTTATTAGTGATAAGGAATTCGATCTGCTTCACGTTTTTTGAAGGACTGTAATTGACTGGGAAGTAATCAGTGAATCCAATTGTATTGTAATATTCATAATTGTATTCATTTTGTGCCTGTGATCCTAAAGAAAAGGATAAAGCAATAGCCATGAAAAGAAATAATCTGTTTTTCATAATAAAATCGGTTAATGTTTTTCTCTGAAAAGAAAATGCAGAAAGACAAAAAATGGTTGCCTGAATAAAAGTTTTAAAGTTTCGGGTTTTATGAATTATTAACCGTTCTATAGTATTGCCACTTAACCTTACTGAGCATCCTCCTGTTGATTTTTCAGTCTGCTGTTTTGTTCCTTTCTATATTTCAGCACATTGACATAACGGATTGCCAGCTTGTTGTCATAGTTTTCATAAGCTTTGCAGGCCCACTTGATGGCCCCATCCAAATCACCATCAATTTCAGCTTTAATGGCCATGTTGTAACAGGCGCGGCCTGCAATTTTAGCTTTTGGGTTGTCCGTTTCTGTTTTCCAGAGTTCGGCAGCACCGTCCCAGTTTTGAGTTTGTGCTTTTCTTTTTGCAATTTTAAAATTATCGCAACCCCTCACATAATAATCCCTGTAAACAGTAATATAATACGGCAGGATACTTTGAGCATATTGTTTTCCCATTTCAATGCACCTTCCCTTTACCCTGTCCTTTTGTCCGGTTACCGCTTGAGCTGCGGCAGCAGGATTGATTCCTTTTCCTTCGGAAAGAACCCTATCGGGCATGTTGTACTCGTCAATGATAACCTTGTTGACTTTATCATAGATTCTCCATCCGGTTTTAATTTCGGTATTGATGCTGGAGTGGTGTTCGATACCCGGAACTTCAACTCCAAGCGGACCTTTGATGGTAACAGGTCTTGCTTCGTATCCGATTTTTGAATCGGTATCAAAAAGCTCCAGAACAAATAGTCCGTCGAAATTTCCATCCTTACAAACCTTTTCAACTTCATCCCACGACAATGGTGAAGGCATGGTTCCTGAAGCGGTACTTTTTAAATTTGCTTTATCAAGGTACTTTACTTCAGTGAAGCGATCATTTTTTTTCAGCTCATCGGTCAGTCCTTCAATACACTTTGGCCAGCAGGCGCCATCCATGTCAGATATCTCCAGAGTAAGGATTTTATCGAGTTTATCCATTTTTTTTGATTCTTCGGTGGGCAGACTTCTGTTCACAGTACCAATTTTTTTCATGTGGGCAGGTAAACTAACCGGAGCAGGTTCAAGAACAGACATTGTTATAAGATTTGTGGAACTGCATCCCGAAAGGATCAATATTACAGCAATCAGATAAATAGATGTTTTCATAGGTCAAGTTTTTATTAATACAAACTTACGTGTTTTTTTTCAAAAAAACTATACTCAAACAGCAATCAAAAAAAACATGCTTTTATAATTAATAACATATTTTATTTCATTTGAAATAAATATTTTTGCGAAATAATAAGAAGAAAAATGTTAGTCAATCGTTTCAGTTTTTTGGTATTTTTTACCTTTATTTTCAACAGTGTTTTCAGTCAAAACACCGATACCTGTACTGTAATTCTCGGCACAGACACATTGAACATCTGCGAGATGGATCAGCATATAAAGAACATTCCCCGGAATGCAACCCGCAAACTTGATTCGCTGGTGAATTACCTGACTAAAGTCACCGATAATGACTTTGAAAAGACCTATATTTTTTATACTTATATAGGCGAAAACATGATCTATGATCTGGAAAAAGCAAAGCGGATAAAGCATAAAAAAGTCAAGGAAATACTGGCACCCAAAGACTTGATTACCAGAAAAAAAGGCGTTTGCGGTGATGTGGCCTATTTATTTCAGGCATTATGCGACAAGGGCGGAGTAACTTCGCGGGTTGTTTTCGGGTATTCATCCGGGAAAAGAATTAAGCTGAATATTAAAAAGAAAAGAATGAACCATGCATGGAATGCTGTGTTTATAAACGGCATATGGTTTCATGTCGATCCCACCTGGGGAATGAAGCTATACACCGATAAAAAGAAGAACAAAAAGTATGTAAATTACTATTACTATCTGACCGAACCCGAAAAGTTTAACAAAACGCACCTGCCTGCCGACCCTGTTTATCAATTGTGTGATGACCCTGTAAACTGGAGTTTTTTTAAATGGCGAAATCTATCACTGAGACGTCATCGCTATTCAAGATCTTTTAATTACAGTGACAGTCTTGACCAGCGCTTGCGCCTCAAACCAGTTGACGAACTTATTGCAAGTGCCAATTCATCGCTGAACTTCATCCCACAAAACAAGTACACAGTTATACAATTACTCAACTGGCCGGCCAGTGATTTCACCGACAAGAAAAAACTGGACAAAACCACCATCGGACTTGAAGACTATTACAAAGCAAGAAAAATGTATACTTCAATAATAAAATATTGCAACAGTCTGGATACAAAAAAAGCAAAAAAAATCGCTGCTTTTTACACAAAAAAACTCAATATCGCCGAGCGTGAGATCATTCGTCTTGAAAAGATGGAAAAACTGAAGCGGAATCCGATTTTTCCATGATATTTTTATCAGCATAAATTTTGCAATTATTGAAATTAAGTTGTTAATTAGCCATTGACAATTCAAATCAAAAAGGGAATGACAAGATCAGTTATAATATTTATCATAACATTAGCATTTGCAACAAATTTAAATGCCCAGCTAAAAAAACTGCCCGATCTTAAATCAAAAAAAATAATCGGGGGTTATTGTTCCTATTCAATTATACATTATGAGGATGATTATTCCAATGAGCAATATAAATATCTGATCTTTGAACTTGGTCCTGAATATGGAGGATTTGTTTCAGGCAACGTTGCTTTGGGGGCAAATATGACATATATTAGTCAGCATTTAGTGCTGCAAAATTATAGAAATTATAACCAACAATTTTTCAGTCTATCCCCTTTTATAAGGTACTATTTTTCAATTGGTTTTTTATCTGAATTTTCAAGCAGGTATGTCTTTCGAGTTCAGTAAAATTAAAGATCTGGACAAGCCTGACAACCTTGCCTGGGTATTCGATCCGGGAATTGGCTATGCCTATTTTCTGAACGATAATTTATCAATTGACCTTAAATATCAATATAGAGCAATAAAATATGATAAAGGTGTACAGGGCATTTCATCATATAAGATACATTCATCTATAATATTTATCGGTATCCAGGCATACATTTAAAAAAGAAAAAATGAGATCAATTTTGTTCATAATGCTGATTTTTCTATCATCATTCCTTTATTCCCAGGGAATAAGTAATTATAATAAAGGTAATTTTATTATTGGTGGAACATTGAATTTCTCTACAAGTTATTTGGAATTTGATGCCTATGATTATTGGGGGAGTTCATCAGAAATATATCACTATGAAGGCAGGCAAAAGCAACTTATGATTGCCCCTGCAGGATTATATTTTGTATGCAATCGACTTGCCATTGGGTTAGGAGTTAATTATACAAAAAGCTGGGATTCAGCACAAAAAAATGCATTATCTGATAAAATAATTCTTTTAGAATCAGGCCCATATATAAGGGTTTACTTTTTTAAAAACTCCGGAATCTTTTTAAACACAAATTACTATACAGGAAAATATTTTATAAAGGAATATGACATATTAGCAGAAAATGGTTATTATAAATACAATGTTAATATAAGCCATTTGAACTTTGGGCTTGGCCATTCTTTTTTCTTAAATAAAAATTTGTCTTTTGACTTTCAAATAAAGTATTCGGCCGAAATACTAAACAGTAATATTGAGTTTGTATCAGATGATTTAATAGAGCAGTTTAAAATCTTTTTTGGATTTGTGGCATTTTTCAATAAAACAAAAGAATAATATGACAAGGTTATTTTCAATTTTGATTTTCATTTTGATTGCATTTTTAATGTCATGCAAAAAAGAATACAGTGCTTATTATGGAACTCATCAGAATTATATTAAAATGACTTTCAAAGGCGTTGAATATTTAAAAGAAGGAGAAATACTATTTGTTGCTAATGACAAGGAAAATTTATATGGTAGTCTCTCAAGAAGATGCTCATCAGGGTATAGTAATTACAATTGGGGAGATGATACTGCAATAATTTTTTACCTTACTATTCCAGCCTATTCAGACATGATAAATGAAAGCTTAATTGGGACCAAATATTATTATGAAGGAGGAGGATGTGGTTCGGATTTTGATGGAAATAGATTATTTGGATTCGATTTAAATTTTGAAAGAGGTAGTTATTCCCAAAGTTACAGTACACCTTATTATAATTCATCATGTTATCATCAAATAACTGAAGTCAACCCAGTTGGAACTTATTACGACAACGATGATATGATGGTTTACGAAGTAAAAGGTATAATAAACACTTTACTTGTAAATCATTCCACTGATGATACAGCTATAGTTAATAATTGCACATATAGCATTTGTATTGCTACCCACATGACACGATAGGAACATCAGTTATATTGTGTCAAAAAATTTTTGGCCTGATATTTCCATTAGGCTTAAAGGCCTCTCCAATTTATTTGCTATTGATTATCAATAACAAAAAACAATTTATCATTATTTGATTTTTGAATTATAGAATAAATATCCTTCACCGAATCAATGTTTTCAACTGGCACGATGTTGTTTAAAACAATAAAGTTGCTGGTAATTTTAACGGTATTCTGACTAATCTGTTCGACAATAAAGCTGTATTTTCCAAAAGCATTACTTATTTCAACTGGTTCAGTTGACCCGACAAGTTTAATATTTTTGTCAAACTGGATCATATACATATAAGTGTCCTTACCACAAAAATCGGGATAAAAGTCGAGCTGACGGTCTTCTGTTTCGAAATCACTGTAAATAATGTGATTAAACCAGTTTGTGAGGTTTATAAACATGGTGTCGTTTTGTTTGCCAATAAGTTCATGGGCTTCATATTTGGCCTGGACTGATGTAGTAAAAGGGAATTCTTTGTTTGTAACCGAAACCTGTTTGCTGATAAGTTTGACATTATCATTTATTTCATACACCTTTTTATTGTACAAACTGTTTATGGTTTTATCGGTGAAGTCATATTGATAAAGACCCCTTGTCATGGTTGAGTACTGGCCCGACAGAACAATCCGGGCATCAAAGCTAAGGGCAGATGTTTCAGTATTGACAGTTGTTAACACGTTGGTTTTTCTGAAATTGTCATTGACGTTACTGGATGGAAGAACTACCTGTCGTAAGGTATCATAAATGGGTTTTTTATAAACATTATAATCATATAAATACACCATTCTTGCTTTAGTTCCTTCAAAATAAAAAGGCATTTCATTTAAGTAGTAACCAAATTGAGAACTTTTAGGATATATGAATTGCGTTGTATTATTTTTTAATAAAACTGCCATGAAATAATCATTATTATACATTGGAAAAAAATACTCATTAGAAACCTCACCCGATCTTATGTCAGCAGAATAAGCCGTAAAATAATTTAAATGTAACCTTAGAATAACAGAAGAATAAAGATTATATCTACCAATTTCCCTCAACTCATTTTTCATTGTAAACTCTCCTAACCGGGGATTTAAAATATCTAGTTTCTTAAAATAACTAACATCATCCAGATATTTAAAATTTTCAACTACCACATTTTGTAGTTGCATCAGTTTCTTGTATCCTAGAGTATCATTAATTATACTATCCGTCTCATTTCTTACAAACTTATCTAACAATAAACTTTGTTTATCTTTTACACCTTGATGATAAGTACTCATTACTGACCTTTGTCCCATTTCCCTGATTGATGAATAAAAAGCATAAAATGGGATAAACTTTTCTTCAAATGAATTATAAACGCGATAGAGTAAATCAAAGGGCTGAACAGAAAAAACAATATATGGCAAACTTATATAAGGTCTACCTCCTTGTTCATTTAAAGATCCATAAAGATTTTTCTTGTTCCAGATTTTTGTTGTAATATTATTCAGTTCAAGAGTAGAATCGGGGACAGCATCATTATAATAACTAAAACTTACTCTCAATTCGCTTTGAAAGATTATTTTCAACTCATAGTTTTCCTTAAAAACCTCACTATTTAAAAACAAGCGTAAAGAAGATAACTGGAAAGAGTTTCCTGAATAAGGAATACTGTAATAATATTCAATACTAACTTCATCACCAACCTTAAGGTTTTCAATGCTGTAATGTTTTCTTTCAAAATCAGCATATAATCCACTTTCGATTCTGTACATTTCAACTGTTTCATTTGTCTGGTTTACCATGGCATCTTTAACAGAACCGGATGAATCTTTTATGGAAGCCCTGAAATAATGAAACTTCATATTCAGGTATGCACAGGTAAATTTTTTCTGTTCAGGAAAATGGGCAATATAAGTCGGGTCGAATGGTTCAGGCAAAACGAACTGTGAATAATTATTCAATCCCTGTTCATTTAAAATAAGGAATTTCATCTTTTTCTTGACATGAAAAACCATAAAATCAGACTTAACCCCTGTGACCTCAATTTCGAGTTTTTCATCAATAGTTTTCACTCCATTACCGGGGGTGATGCCTGTTATAGATTGTGGATTATTAGCATTGACTAAAAAATTCAGACATAATATAAAGATTGCAAAAGATCTGAGTTTATTTGAAAACATAAATTCCGGTTTTAAATAGAAATCATTAATTGACAAGAAAATTTATTTGCATTTGACCTATCAAATTTACTAATTTCTACCAAAATCAGTAAAAAACTCAAAGAAAAATTATTTTCTAACTTGATTTATTGATCAGGAAACAGTTTAAACCATCGAACCATCATCCAAAGATTGTTTCGGTGCGCTGCACCTTGTTGTTTTTTTTACGCTATTGGCTATTGAGATTGCGGTGCGCTGCACCTATTGAAACCCATCGAACCACCATACCATCAACCCATCGAACCACCAAACCATCAAATCTGCACATCTGCAAATTTGCTAATCACCAAATCATCAAATTATCCTTTCCTGATAAAAATCATTTTTCTATCTTTGCAAACATAGATATTGATTTGAACAAACGATAAGAAATTATGATAGGAAAAATTGAACCCTACAAACCCAAAAATCACATCAGGGTTGTAACAGCTGCTTCTTTATTCGACGGTCACGATGCCGCAATCAACGTTATGCGCCGCATCATTCAGGGAACCGGTGCCGAAGTTATCCACCTTGGCCATAACCGCTCAGTGAAAGAAATAGTCGACTGTGCCGTACAGGAAGATGTGCAATCAATTGCCCTTACCTCCTATCAGGGCGGGCATACCGAGTTTCTCAAATACATGTTCGACCTGCTGAAAGAAAAAGGTTGCGGTCATATTAAAATATTCGCAGGCGGTGGCGGCGTTATCCTTCCCGATGAAATCGCAGACCTTCAGAATTACGGTATCACCAGAATTTATTCGCCCGACGACGGCCGTTCAATGGGTTTACAAGGCATGATCAACGATGTGCTCGAAAAATCTGATTTCCCTACCGGAAAAGATGTTAAAATTGATATCCAAAAAATTGGACAAAAAGACATCAATACCATTTCCCATGCCATCTCGGCTTTCGAAAATTTTCCGGAACAACTGAATGGCATCGGTGAAAAAATCATTGAAACTGCCAATAAGAAAAAAGTTCCGGTTCTTGGAATTACCGGGACTGGCGGATCGGGTAAATCATCCATGGTTGATGAGATTGTCAGAAGATTTCTCGATGATTTCAGCGAAAAAACCATTGCCATCATCTCCGTTGATCCTTCAAAAAGAAAAACCGGTGGTGCCTTGCTCGGCGACCGCATACGTATGAATTCCATCAATGACGATCGCGTGTACATGCGATCTTTGGCAACCAGACAATCAAACCTGGCCATGTCAAAATACGTGAAAGATGCCGTTAACATTGTGAAAGCTGCCGGTTTTGATCTGATTATCCTCGAAACATCTGGCATCGGTCAGTCTGATACCGAAATTGTTGACCATTCCGATTTGTCAATGTATGTGATGACTCCCGAATACGGTGCCGCCACTCAGCTCGAAAAAATTGACATGCTCGACTTTGCAGATATCATCGCCCTCAACAAATTCGACAAACGTGGTGCCATGGACGCACTGCGGGATGTGAAAAAACAATATCAGCGAAATCATAACCTCTGGGATAAAAATCCCGATGACATGCCCGTTTACGGAACCATTGCCTCGCAGTTTAATGACCCCGGAGTAAATGAACTTTACAGGGCTTTGATAGAAAAAACCCAGGAGAAAACCGGAATCATTTTTTCTTCTTCCATGAAAAAATCTGATGAGATGTCGGAGAAAATTTTCATCATCCCGCCGCACCGCACCAGGTATCTTTCAGAGATTACCGAAACCATCAGAAAATACAATAAATGGAGTGATGATCAGGCAAACATTGCTCAGATATTATATTCCTTGCAAAACACCATTGAAGAGCTTAGAAAATCAGGCGAAAACGAAGCCATGATCAAAGTTCTGGAAGAAAAATCTGAAAAAATAAAACTCGACCTCGATCCCAAAAACTGGAAAATTATTTCCACTTGGGAAGACAAAAGAAAATCATACAAAAACGAATATTATTGTTTCAAAGTCCGCGACAAGGAAATTAAAATCGAAACTCATACCGAATCGCTTTCTCATATCATGGTTCCGAAGATCGCCACTCCGTCTTACAAAGGATGGGGTGATATTCTAAAATGGAATTTACAGGAAAATGTTCCGGGCGAATTTCCATACGCTGCTGGTGTGTTCCCGTTCAAACGCGAAGGCGAAGACCCAACCCGTATGTTTGCCGGCGAAGGCGGACCCGAGCGCACCAACAAACGATTCCATTACGTTTCAAAAGGAATGCCTGCCAAACGCTTGTCAACTGCATACGATTCAGTGACTTTATACGGTCAGGATCCTGATATGCGTCCAGATATCTACGGAAAAATAGGCAACTCAGGCGTCTCCATCTGTTGCCTCGACGATGCCAAAAAACTTTATTCGGGCATTGATTTGGCCGATCCCAAGACTTCGGTCTCCATGACGATAAACGGTCCGGCCCCAATGATGGTAGGTTATTTCATGAATGCAGCCATCGACCAGCAATGCGAAAAATACATCAAAGAGCACAAACTTGAAAAAGAAGTCAGCGCAAAAATTGATGCCATTTACAAAGAGCGCGGCACCAAACGTCCTGTTTATTTCGGAACTCTTCCCGAAACAAATGATGGTCTGGGCTTAATGCTCCTCGGTGTAACCGGAGATATGGTTTTACCAAAAGATGTTTACGAAGACATCAAGAAAAACACCATCTGTGCAGTGCGCGGAACCGTTCAGGCCGATATTCTGAAAGAAGATCAGGCACAAAACACCTGTATTTTCTCTACCGATTTTTCGCTGAAACTCATGGGAGATATCCAGGAATATTTCATTGATAATAATGTAAGAAATTTCTATTCTGTTTCCATTTCCGGATACCACATCGCTGAAGCCGGTGCCAATCCTATTTCGCAACTGGCCTTTACCATTGCCAATGGCTTTACCTACGTTGAGTATTACCTTTCTAGGGGAATGGACATCAACAATTTTGCACCAAATCTTTCATTTTTCTTTTCAAACGGAATAGATCCCGAGTATTCGGTTCTTGGACGCGTTGCAAGGAAAACCTGGGCAAAAGCCATGAAACTGAAATATGGAGCAGATGCCCGGTCACAGATGTTGAAATATCACATCCAGACATCAGGAAGATCGCTGCATGCTCAGGAAATTGATTTTAACGACATCCGCACAACGCTGCAGGCTATTTACGCCATTTACGACAATTGCAATTCACTGCATACAAACGCCTATGATGAAGCCATCACCACTCCTACCGAAGAATCGGTACGAAGAGCCATGGCAATACAGATGATCATCAACCATGAATATGGATTGGCAAAAAACCAAAATCCATTACAGGGCGCATTCATCATTGAGGAGCTTACCGATCTGGTTGAAGAAGCCGTAATGGCCGAATTCGACAGAATCACCGAGCGCGGAGGCGTTTTGGGAGCCATGGAAACCATGTATCAGAGAAGTAAAATACAGGAAGAATCGCTGTATTACGAAACCCTAAAACACAGCGGAAAACTACCAATTATGGGAGTAAATACATTCCTGTCATCGAAAGGTTCTCCAACCATCACTCCGGGCGAAGTAATCAGAGCCACCGAAGAAGAAAAGCAAAATCAGATATTTACGCTGACCAACCTCCACAAAACATGGAAAAAGGAAGCAGAAAAATCATTGGCCGAACTGAAGGAAGAAGCTGTTAAAAACGGCAATCTCTTCACCAAACTGATGGATGTTTCAAAATACTGCTCCATTGGACAGATTACCAATTCGTTGTTTAGTGTGGGCGGACAGTATAGGAGGAATATGTAACATTATAACCACGGTTTTCAGGCCGGGAAACATATATGACACCAAAAAAAACCGAACACCTAACCATCGCAGACTTTGAGCAATATCCCATTTGGGAATATGTTCAAACCGAGAATTTAGAAGAAGGATTGCTTGTGGTTCCGCTGCAATGCAGCAGCGAAGTCTTCAAAAAAAGGCTCGAATCGATTGTGGTTTTTGAATCCTTTTATGCGAAAACAAAGTTCATCACCCCAAAGGGCAAAGAGTTTTCAGGGTATTCAAGAATATCAAACCATACAAAATTTTTTGGTATTCAACCCTACAGTCCGAAAATTTTTGCCGAAGGTAAAGTAATCCCTTTCTGGTTTGGGCGTCATTTTCCCGATAAAAATCAGCTTGAAGAGTTTTTTATGGCCTTAAGAATTAACCCCGGCGAGTTATTTCCGTTAAAACTTATGGTAGAACCTGATATCTTTCACATACAAAAAACAGGAGAGATAAAAGGGTTTACAGCGGTTGATGAAAAAATGAAGGAAATATATCTGACAATTTAATGTTTAAAGCACTTGCCATATTGCTTGTTTCAGTGAATCTTGCATGTTTCGCCCAGGTTCAAAAAGATGTTGCCGGTTTCAAAGCAGGATATATTATTTATGTGGAAAGAGCCGGACACAATATCGACTCACTGCAAGCTATCACAAAAGACGAGTTGCTTTCATACGATTTGATAAAAATGACCTGTACGGGTTTAAAAATGGATTTCAGTTTTCTTCATAGTCTTTATTTTACGGAAAGGATTGATGTAAAAACCGACAAATCGGCCGACATGTATGACACCGACGGGTTATACCTGATGGTTTACTATTCAGATACCAGTCAAATCAGAGCAGAAAGTTTTCTTGACCGGCATCTGAAAAACTGGCAGAACATTGCGCAAAATGAATTCCATGAAAAAATAAGTACCGATCTTGCCATTGCAAAGGAAGATTTACTGGCATTAAACCATGTAAAAGACAGTCTGGTTAAAAACCCGGGCATTACTCCACCCAACCCATCTGAAAAAAGCATGTCTAAAACCGATGTAACGGACAAGAAAATTTCTGAAACAGAAGCCCGCATTGCAGATATGGAAAAGATGAAATTGATCAGGTTGAAAAAATATGAGCTGATCAAAAAAATCAAAACTGAAAAAACAGTTATTTCCCGGTTTATTTAACCTGTTTTTTTAGCTGGCACTTCACCCCAAAAGCCTCCCGTTTACCCCTAATAAAACGATTAACCCCATAATTATACTTGTACTCCCTTTTGCATTGACAAATGCATGTAAACAAAGTAATTTAGTGTGGCAAACAAACAAATTATGGGTAATTATTTTCCAATTCGATCATCAATTTTTATCACTTCAGTCTTTTTGATGATTTCTTTTTCATTAATCAGTCAGGTTACCATTATCAACCAACCATTTGCTTCTACAAATCCTGTTGGATGGACTACAGATGCATCGAGCTGGACATTAAATGCATCATATGCAAGCGATCACACATCGAACGGTTATTGTGCGTCTATCATTGACGGAAAAGCTTCTAAATTTATTTACATACCCATTAGCATAACATCAGGAAACACTTATAATATTTCGTTCTGGACAAAAAGAATAGGAACCACCACAGTTTATATCAATGAAACTGCTGATCAGACAACACCATTATATTCAAACAATGGTTCTGTGACGAGCGACAATAACTGGAGGCAGACAACCTGCACATCATGGGTTTCAACTTACACAGGATCAGTATATATTGAAATTGCTTATACTGGCAATACTTATGGCGGATCACCCGCCTACCTAGACGACATTTTTGTTACTGAAACTGTTCCCACCTGCACATTTCCAACCGTTCAGGGATCAATCAATTCATTTACCGCAGTGGGCGAATCCCAATTGACAATCAACTGGACCAGAGGAGACGGTAACAATTGCATGATCATAGCAAAAGCCGCTGCTTCGGTTTTATCAACCCCGGTTGATGGAGCAACCTACACAGACAATACAATTTTTGGATCAGGATCTCAGATCGGAACAGGAAATTTTGTTGTTTACAAGGGAACCGGAACAAGTGCAATCATCACCAATCTGGAACCGGGTATTACATATAATTTTTATATTTATGAGTTTAACACCACCGGTCCATGTTACCTCAGGCCCGGGGGTACTGCATCGCAGGCAACAATTGCCACAACCAACTATTATGTGAACGACAATATTTTATCAGGAGATATTTTTGCAACGGCAGTTGGAAACAACTCGAACCATGGCAAGCTTCCTTCAAAACCAAAACTCACCTTAAAAAACCTCTTGTCGTCGGTTACTTTAAATCCGGGTGACACAGTATTTATTGATGCAGGGACCTATACCAACGAAGAGAATATTAACTTTTCATCATCAGGAGTTACTTTTACAGGGGCAGGCAGCAACAAAACCATCATTGACGACCAGTTGGCCGGTGCTTCGACCAACTACTTCATGTACGTTACCGGAAGCAATATAACTTTCAGGGAAATGACAATAAAAGGTTATGAAAATAACGGAACCCAGACTCCGGGCCACTCAGGTCAGGCTCTTACTATTGGTGATGGGGCAACCGGAATTCTCATTGAAAACGTGATGATGTCATCAAATGGTGCATCGGGCGGCAACCCATCAATTTCGATTCTCGACAACTGTTCGGTAACCATCAGGGGCGGCGGTGGCGTATGCAACACCTGGCATACGGCTTACACAGGAGGCATTGAAGCTTACGGAAACGGAATCACGCTGAATCTTGAAAATTATGTGATGGCTTACAACTTTAAAACCGCTTCGTATGATGGTGGTGGTCTGCTGATAATAGGCAATAACACAACAACAGTAAATGTTACCAACTGCAGGTTTTATAACAATGAAGCCTCTGATGGTGGTGCCATTTCACAACGTGGAGGTATTTTAAACGTTACTGATTGTGTAATCGAAGGAAATCTTGCCGGACAATCAGGGACGCCAATTTATGGTGGTGGGGCAAGAATGACCGGGGGAACAGCCACTTATACAGATTGTGTTTTTAAAAGCAATACACTGGGGTCAGCCGGAGGAACGCTCAGGGGTGGCGGAATCGGAATATATTCGCTGGACAGACCGGTAAATCTGACTATTGACCATTGTCAGTTTGAAGGAAATACCGCTTCCGAAGGAAAAGATATTTATGCAGATGTTTATTCGGGTAACGGAGTAACTGTTTCCATTACTAACACCACTTTCTCAAATCCTGCCACAAACAGCATTTACAATAAAGATGCAACCATTACAGTTTCCAATTCGGGAAATCCAAGTGTTGCCGGCACAAATATACCCGCCGTCAATTTTCTTAACACCAGTCTGCCTCCTGCCCCGCCAACACCTTCACCAACCGGAATTGTTGCCGGTGATTGCAGCACAACCATTACTTTGCCTGTAAAACTTACTGAATTTTTTGGCAAATGCGTTGATAATAAAAATGCATTGTTCTGGCAAACAGCCACTGAAATCAATAACGACTATTTCCTTTTGGAAAGATCTGCAGACGGAATTATTTTTGAGCCCGCAGGTCAGATTACAGGACGAGGCAACAGCTCATCTCCAGTTAATTACACTTATTCCGACGAAAACTCCTCTGAAAAATATAAATATTACAGATTAAAACAGTTTGATTTTGATGGTACAGAATCAGTCAGTCAACTTATTTATATTCAGGATTACTGCAACAATGACTCCGGTAATTTAAGTTCAATACAATTTGATCAGGAAAACAGTGAAATAAATATTTTAGTATTTTCGGAAACAGAATCTCAGGTAACAGTTTCGATCAGCGATATTTTAGGAAGAAAAATATTTTCAGATAATTACCTTATCATCGAAGGATACAACAATTTGCAACACAGACTGGATAATATGCCAAAAACAGTTTATATTATCTCGGTTTACAATAATGATTTCAGTATCCAAAAGAAAATAATACTAAACAACGGACAAAGATAGCTTTAATTGAAATTGAAACAGGAATAAGTGATAACCCAATGGTAAGTAAAAAAAGAAGCGGGAAAAACCCGCTTCTTTTGTTTATTCTTGTGTTGTTGCATTACAAGCCTTCTTTTTGCCTTGTTTCTTTGGGCAACAAGATTTTCCTTCTTCACCAGCGCAACTCTTTTTTTCGCCAGTTCCTGCTTCGCCAATCATTTCGGCTCCATAACCCAGTTTTGCCAATTCAGTTTTAATTTCTTCTGCATTGGTTTTTTCCGGTTTATAGGTAATGGTCACTTCCTTTTTGTCTATACTGGCATCCACAGATTTCACACCTTTAACGAAAGCCATGTGGTTTTCAATTTTTGATTTACAGTTATTGCATTCAACGTTTGATTTGAATTTAATTTCTTTAACTTCCTTGCTGTCCTGTGCATTTAGAACAGAAACAAACATCACTGCTATAAGCAGACTAAGAATTTTTATTGTCTTCATTATTTTTATATTTATTTAGTTACACAAAATTAATTATTATTTTCAATTTAAAACAAGTCTGAGCCCAAGATAAAATTTCCTGCCAATCAGCGGCCCCCAGTTCATGGATGCATCAAAATTTGGTCCAAAAGGATCGTTGGCAGCCAGAATCGGATTTTTCTGAGTAAAATTTGTCAGGTTTTCTGATCCAAAATAAATATTCCATTTTCTGAAATATTTTGTCACCTGGGCATTCATAATGTAATAAGCCGGAAAATTATCATTCAACTGATATTCAACAGGATTATTAGCTGTTGATGGCAAACGTCCGTCTCCATTAAACTGAGTGGTAAAGTCAAATTGCCATTTCTTAAGATTGGTTGTGTACGAAAGCGAAACCAAACCTTTATATTTATTAACCAATGGTTTGTTTACCAACTGGTGATTAATAGTGGTTTTTACATCCGTCAATCTGTACGCAAGGGTAACATCAAGTCTTTTTATGGGCTCTAAAACCAGTTCCAACTGAGCAGAATTTGAATATGATTCTCCATCAAGATTATAAAAATAAACCGTGGTGGTATTTTGATCCATGTCTACGATCAGTTGGTTAATAAAATTGGTTCTGTAAAATTCCGCATTGATGTCTATTTCCTTTTTACCAACATTTAATGTATGTGTTGCTGATATTCCATAATTCCATGCCTCTTCCATTTCAATATCCTCAAGAATCACCATTTCCCTTGAACTCACAAACACATGGCTGTTTTCAGAAAGCAGATTTGGTGTCCGGTAGCCCTTTCCTGCCGATGCCCTTACAACAGTAAGCGGAGTAAGATTATATTTGATGTGTGCCCGTGGGGTAAAAAAACCACCGAACATATTATGCTGATCGTATCTTAAACCTGCCATAAGGGTGTATTTATGGGGAATGGCATAAGTATATTCTATAAAAGTGCCCGGAACCTTTTCGGTGCGGTAAAAACCGGCATTGCTATACTCCTCGTCATAGTCGTCATAAAGGTAGCTGATGCCTGCCAGATAAGAATGATTGGTATTGCCCACATAGGAGGCAAACATGATATTGGTATTGTATGTCATCTGGGAACCGGCATAATCATTCAGACCAAAAAATGAATTTTGATCAAAAAGAGTCAGGGCATGAATAATAGAAATGCTTGTATTCTTTCTATTCAGAAAAAATCCCATTTTATGGAACAATTCATAGTATTTTGAATCAATTCCCACACCATATCCGTTTGCCGGACTGGTATTGTCAGATCCTTCGAAATCAACCTGACCGCTTGATCTTTTTTCTTCAAGAACCTTGATTCCGAATCTGGTTTCCCAGTTTTTTGAATCGTAAGTCCACCTGTTAATGAAATTTACCTGATCAATGGCTGGCATATCCATAAATGAATCCCCGTTTTCATCAATTCGGGCCCGTTCACTTTCCCCATGAGCCAAAATCATAGTACTCAATTTATCATTCAGTTTATAACGGGCATTCATATTTCCCTCTATTTTACCAAAACTGCTACCCAAAGCGTTCAGATACAGTTTCTCACCTTTATCGGGTTTTTTATATTCCACATTAATTTGACCGGTTATTGATTCATACCCCGAAGAAACAGAAGCCGTTCCCTTTGAAACCTGAATAGATTCCATCCATGAACCGGGAATGTAACCCAGTCCGTATGTCTGAGCAAGCCCGCGAATAAACGGAACTTTTTCAGCCATAATCTGACTATAGGTACCCGCCAGTCCGAGCATTTTAATTTGTTTTGCTCCGGTAATGGCATCAGAATATGATACATCAACCGATGCATTGGTTTCAAAACTTTCGGATAGGTTACAGCACGCTGCTTTTTTCAATTCTTCACCCTGAATCAGTTGGGTGTGAATGGGCTCAATTTTAGAAATGTACATAGACTTTCTTCTTTCGGCCACAATAACCTCCTGAAGCACATTGTTCACTTCAAGCACGATATCCAGTTTACGTTTCAGCACGTGAACAGGAATGGTATCCGCTTTATAGCCTATATAACTAAAAATCAGATTCCGGGAAACAGTTTCCGGTATCAAAATAGAATATTCACCCTTTTCATTGGTGGTGGTGCCCACAGATGAGTTTTCCCAGTATATGTTAACATTTTCAAGCGGATTGAGTTCCTTTTTCCCGTCTTTTTCAACAACCTCACTGACAACACCTTTCAGATATTCCTGAGAAAAAAGACCAAAAGGAAAAATTAAAGCAATAAACAATAAAAATAATTGATTTTTCTTCATAAAATTTTGATTTAATGATTAATAATACAATTTTGAAAAAGTATTAAAATCAAAAAATCAAATCAGAAAACAGGAAAAACAAATGCTTATATCTCTATCATAGAGAACGGGCGGCGGGTTTACATTTCTGTTGATTGAGCCTGAATATGGGATGAAGCCCGGTTTAGTATTAAAACTAAGATCAGAAAACAACTCCAGCACATTCAAAGAAATATTTATCTGATATTTAAAGGATTCAAAAGGAGAATAAATCTTATAGAATTCATGTTCAGATTCACTGCAATTTTCAGATCTATGTTGTTTCTCATGACCAGCAGTTTTGCATACACCATCATGACATGCACAAAGTGAATCACCATGTGTTTTATCGTGTTGTTCCATACAGCCGTCATTTTCGAGAAGACTGATCATGGAAATATGTGTTTTATGAATTCCGCAGGTATGACAAACATGATGAATAAGGGAAAATCCGGCAGTTGACATCATAAAAACTGAAATCAGAAATATCAATCCGGTATTTTTTATCACTTTTTTCATTAGTACAAATTTACATCAATATTGTTCCTTTTCCGATGAGACCTGTAAAATTAACATATCTTTAACAAGAAAAATCATTGATTCAGAATTGCAGATTTTCCCTAATAATTTATTGATTATAAAATCATTAATAAAAAACAGTTATTCAAAATACGATTCACCTCGAAAAAGGTGGTTTAATATTTGCTTCAAATAAATTTGTCATTATTAAGGATGAATTCAATAATTTTGTATTTTTATTTAAAATTTAATTCGAGTATTATGAAAACTAATTATTTTATTATCTGCTTATTAAGCATTGCAATATTTAGCTTTAACAGCTATTCACAGGATGCAAAAAAGAATGAATCAAAACAGATTGTCAAAAAATCTGTAAGTATTGATGTTTCTAAAAAGTATGCTGAAAAGAAACTAGCTTTGCAACCTGCTACCGAAAAGAAAGCGATTCCTGAAAAAGAAAAAGCCAAGGTTAAAGAAAATTTCAAAAAACTTGCCATTGCTCCCAAGGAGATAAAAGCCAATGAAATAGCAAGAGAAAAAGCAAACCCCAATTCAAAAATTTCCAACGAAAGTATTAAAGAACAAAAACAACAAGGAAAACAGCAAGGAAAAGAACAGGCTAAAGAACAGAAGGAACAAGGTAAAGAACAGAAGCAGCAAGGTAAAGAACAAGGAAAAGAAAAGTCTGATTTAAAACCGGCTGATCAGGGAACCCAAGGCAAAACTCAAGGCAAGACCCAGGGCAAAACCGAAACCAATACAAACAACAATTCTCAGGGCAAAACCCAAGGTAAAACTCAGGGCAACGGAACAAACACCCAGGGAAACACTCAAGGTAAAACTCAAGGTAAAACCCAGGGAAAATCACAAGGTGGAAATTAACAATACTAACAAATGAAAAAGATGAAGAAATTAATCCTTCTGGCTTTAATTCTGTCCAATACCATGTTTCTGTTTTCAGCTTGCAATTCTGCATCTGAAGAAGCAGCATCAGGAAATGTGACCGCCGATAAAATCATCAAAGATCTGAACAAGGGAAAACCTGTTTATTTGAAAGATGCTGTAATCTCGGGCGATCTTGATTTCACTCTGGTTGACAACAAAAACATCGAATCTGCTGATGCATACCGGGTATACATCAACCAATCTGTTACTTTCAATAATTGCACCTTTGAGGGAAAAGTAACAGGCATTAAAGTGGATGACAAAAGCATCAAATATTTTACATGCTTTGAAAAAAATATGACTTTCTACAAATGTAAATTCAAAAAGGAAGTTGATTTTACAGAAGCTTCAGCAAGGGGGATTGTCAATTTCAGCGGTTCCTCATTTGAAGAAAAAGCTGTTTTTGAAGGATTTTCATTTCAGTTTAAGGAAAACTATTTTTCGGATGTGTTTTTTAAAAACGAAGCCCGTTTTCACAGAATTTCTGTTAATGGGAGCATAAACTTTCTTAAAACAACCTTTGAAGGCAAAACCAGTTTTCAGAAAGCATGTGTCTTGGGATCCTTTCAGGCCGGTGGCGCAGGATTTAAGCTATACGCAGATTTCAGCAGCATGGATGTGCTGAGGGAAGCCATTTTCAATACTGCCATTTTTAAAGACAAAGCCATTTTCAATAATGTTGTTTTCAGAGACCGTGCCGAGTTTAACAATGCTGTTTTTAATGACAATGCCGGATTTAAAAAGACTGATTTTGGTGGCAAAACAGAATTTGTTGAAACCAGTATTTCTGGCGATTTAGACCTTAAGGAATCTGTTTTCAGATCGGGTAAACCCATTACCGATAAAATCAAAATTGACTCTGCAGATCAGATTAAACTGGATGGCTGTGTTTTCTACAGTTCTGAACCAGTGATTCTCAATGATATTAAGAAATAACTAAAACCTGTAATTTATGAAATTTATGAAGTTTAATGGATTGCTTTTTATAGCACTTTTTTCACTGCTCACAGTTTTCTTTACTATAACTGCCTGTGACGAGGAAGATCCTATTCCTGATGGAGTAGAACAATACATCCTTGGTTGGATCGGAGCAGATGCTGAAAATCTCGACCTACTTGAACAGGATATCAACCTGGGAAGCTCTGCTCCTGCCGACCTCCCCGGAAGCGTTGACCTTTCATCAAAATTCCCGCCCATTGGAAACCAGGGCCAATACGGTACCTGTGTTGCATGGTCGGTTGGTTATAACCTCAGAACCTTCCTCGAAGGTGTTGATAAAGGTTACTCATCCTCACAACTTGCAAACACAGCCAATCAATTCAGTCCGAAAGACCTTTTCTGGGCCATTTCAACATCCGATAAAGGTGAAGATTGCAACGGAACCGGTTTCGAAGCAGCATTGGATATACTTGTCTCCAGAGGGGTAGCAACACTTGAAGATGTTCCTTACACCTCAATGGGTGACTGTTCATCATCTCCCGATGCTTCATGGACCAGCGCAGCTGCCGGACATAAAATTGAAAGCTATCGCAAAATCGATCACACCAGTGTCAATGAAATAAAAGACTATCTGGCCGACGGCCGCGCTTTATCAATTGGTGCAAAGCTTGGTGATAATTTTATGGAATGGAACAGCGATGATGTGATCAGTTCCGACACCTACCTCAATCCTGGTATGATGCACGCTTACCACGCAATGGTTTTGTGCGGATACGACGACAATGTTGGCCCGAATGGAGCATTCAAAGTTGTTAACTCATGGGGCACAAGCTGGGGCGATAATGGCTATATCTGGGTTGACTATAATTTCTTCATAAATGAATTTTGTTTCTGTGCCTTTGTTGCGCAAAGCAGCTCTGATACATATGTTGATCCGGGAAGCGAAACTTCAGAATTTGACCTTGTTGGATGGGCTTTGGCCGATGAACATGATCCAACCGATTACGGCTCAGGTGATGATCCTTTAAACAGAAAATGCAATTATAACGTGTATAACGTAGGAACAAATGCCATCAATGCAGACAGAGACTGGAATATTCTTTACCTGTATTACAATGCATATGATGCAAACGACTACGGCGTTATTCTTTACGACTATTATTCCGACGATTATGGCACTTTAGGCTACAACGGAAACCTTGCTGATGAAACCGGCGCCACTCTTTATGGTTTTTCAGGTAACTGGTGGAACTATATCAATGTACCGAGCGGAATGAGTGTTGCCGATGCATGCTATGGCGGTTCTGACAACTATTTCTCATTTACCTACGCCATGCCAACTCAAATTCCTGATGTAACCAATCCCGGCTACAACAAGGCCTTTAGCGGAAATTATTACCTTGTGATGATTGCCGATGGTTTTGATGCCATTGCGGAGTACGACGAAGCCAACAACTACCTGTATTATGCACAGGAAAACGGCGACCCGTTTGAAATTATTGACGGCGTTGTTCAGGATGGCTCTGTGGCTAAATCAAAAATAAACAAATTTAAAGTAAAACCCGGATTGCATGCTGCTTCACCCTTTGCAACTGTACGCACATCAACCAATGTAAACACATACACTCCGTATGAAATTACCAGGATGATACAACACCACAAAGAATCAGGAGCATTGCAGCAAAAAATTGATGAATACAAAGCCGCACATCCCGCAAAAAGTTTTACTAAAAAAATTGGAGAAAAAGTAAAATAATTCTTTTAGACATTTAATAAGAAACAATTATTATTTGCCACGAATACCAAAAATTATCAGTGTATTCGTGGCATCTTTTAAAATAAAAAACATGAAAATCAGGATGAAAAAAATTAATGGATATCTGATCATTGCCCTGGCGGCTTTGTTCACTGCATTCATGGTAATTCCGGCTTGCGGCGAGGATGATGTGATTCCCGATGATGTGGAACAATATATACTCGGATGGATCGGAGCTGATGAGGAAAACCTTGACGAAATGGAAGAGGACATTGATATTGACGATGAAACCGAACCTGAAGGCTTGCCCTCAAGCGTTGACCTCAGGTCAAAATTCCCGCCTATAGGAAATCAGGGGCAGTACGGAACTTGCGTTGCCTGGTCGGTCGGTTATAACCTTCGCACTTACCTCGAAGGAATTGATCAGGGATATTCAAGTACTCAACTTGCCAGCACAAGCAACCAATTCAGTCCGAAAGACCTTTTCTGGGCCATTTCAACCGCCGACAAGGGTGAAGATTGCAATGGAACTGGTTTTGAAGTTGCTATGGATGTTCTGGTTTCCCGTGGTGTGGCAAAATTATCGGATGTTCCATATACTTCTATGGGCGACTGCTCTTCTTCTCCGGATGCTTCATGGACTTCTGCCGCTGCAGATTATAAAATCGAAAGTTACCGCAAGGTTGACCACACAAGTATTGCCGAATTAAAGGATTACCTGGCCGATGGCCGTGCCATGTCTATCGGTGCAAAGCTTGGCGATAATTTCATGGAATGGAACAGCGACGATGTGATCAGTTCCGACACTTACCTCAACCCCGGAATGATGCACGCCTACCACGCAATGGTTCTTTGCGGATATGATGACAATGTGGGGCCAAACGGAGCTTTTAAAGTCATTAATTCATGGGGAACAAGCTGGGGAGATAATGGTTACATCTGGGTTGACTATAATTTCTTTGTGAATGAATTCTGCTTCTGTGCCTTTGTAGCTCAAAGCAAAACTACTTCATACTCAATGCCGGGAAGCACTGCTTCGGGCTATGATGTGGTTGGCTGGGCACTTGCAGATGAACATGACCCGACTGATTACGGAACAGGAGACGATCCCCTGAACCGGAAATGCAACTACAATGTTTACAACATAGGAACAAATGCCATCAATGCCGACAATGACTGGAACATCCTTTATCTGTATTATAATGCTTATGATGCAAATGACTATGGCGTTATTCTCTATGATTATTACTCTGATGACTATGGAGCACCCGGCGCAAACGGAAATCTTGCCGATGAAACCGGCGCTACCCTTTATGGTTTCTCAGGAAACTGGTGGAACTATATTGATGTACCAAGCGGAATGAGCGTTGCGGATGCCTGTTATGGAGGAACCGGCAATTATTTCCAGTTTACCTACGCTATGCCCACTCAGATTCCGGATATAAACAACCCGGGTTACAACAAAGCCTTTAGCGGTAAATATTACATGGTAATGATAGCCGACGGATTCGACGGTATTTCAGAATACGATGAGGCCAATAACTACCTTTACTATGCGCAGGAAAACGGAGATCCCTTTGAAATCATCGACGGAGTAGTACAGGATGGCTCGGTTGCGAAAGCAAAAATCAATAAATTCAGGGAAAAACCCACATTGCATGCGGCATCGCCATTCGGAACAGTGCGTACATCAAGCAATGTAAACGCCTATTCTCCGTTTGAAATCACCCGCATGATCATGAACCACAAAAAATCGGGCAAACTGCAGCAGAAAATAAACGAATATAAAGCTGCTCACCCGAAGAAAAGCTTCTCAAAGAAGGTTGTAAAAAAAGTCAATTAATTATTTGCCGCTAATGCGCTAATATTATTTATTCGCGCATTAGCGGCAAAAAAAAACGACTAATCTTAAAGATTCTCTTCCATCAAATCTTTTCATTTCCTGTTTTGACTTCATCCATATTTAACTATATTTGTTAGTTCGAATGTTATAATTTATGAGAAAAATTTTTAAGTTCAAAATTCTATTTATTGCCTTATTCCTGAGCTACTCGGGATATTCCCAATCGGTCCTTGATTCACTAAAAAGCAGGCTTCCAAAAACAAATGGAGAAGAAAAAGCCCGAACGCTTAACTTGTTATCCAAAGAGATTGTTTCTTCTGATAAGGAGGCCGGACTTGATTATGCCAACCAAGCCTATAAACTTTCTCTTAAAATCAAATTTAGAAAAGGTGAAGCTGATGCTCTTCACAACATTGCAACTTACTACCGTAAAACCAATAAAAACGACAAAGCACTTGAAAATTACAACAAATCGCTTAAAATAAGATTGGAGATTCAGGACACCACTGAGATTGCCCGTTCATACAACAATATTGGCGAAGTATATTACAATTTGAGTAAATATGAAGAGGCGATAAAAAACTATGAGGAAGCCCGCAAGATTAAAAAACTTCTTGGTGATAAAAAAGGTGAAGGTATTTCCCTCAATAATATGGCCAACGCCTACACCAGTCTGGGCAAATACAAAGATGCCATAAAAATGTACCAAGCATCTCTTAAAATTTTTGAAGAAATTGGTCTAACCGCTGGAATATCAAGTAGCTTGAATGGGATCGGACTAATTTATCAGAACATGTCCAATACCACCGATACCATCAATAAAAATAAGGCATTGGAATATTTTCTTAAAGCATTGGAAATAAATCAAAAGGAAAATAACAAAGCAGAAATTGGCACAGCTTCCAATAACATTGGAAACCTATATTCATACTATAGCGCCTATTTCGAAAAGATGCTTGAGGATTCTTTGGGCACTGCTGACAAAAAATTTCTGAAGAAAAAGTTCGATGAGTATCTTGAAAAATCTCTGAAATATTATGAAATAAGCTTGAAAAACCGTGAAGAAATCAATGATTTACCAGGAATTGCAAGCTCACTTACCAATATCGGCGGCGTTTATGTTGAGAAAAATGAATTTAATAAAGCACAGAAATATTTTGCTAAATCTCTGGAAATAAGTAAGCAGATTAATAACCTTTACGAAACATCCATCAATTATTACAACCTTGGACAGTGCTTTCTTCAATTAAAACAATATTCGGAAGCTCTGAAATATTCCAACCAAAGTTTAAAAATATCTTACGATATTGATAATAAAAGACTTATTCTTTCTACCTACAAGCAATTGTCATCCATCTACGAAGGAATGGGCAGTTTCCAGAAGGCTCTTGAAACCTTTAAGGTTTTTCAACAGGTGAACGATTCCCTGATCAATGTGGAAAGTGGCAAATTTATTGAAGAACTCCAAACCAAATATGATACTGAAAAGAAAGATGCCCAGTTAAAACTTAAGGATGCCACTATTGAAAAAGAAAAAATTGAAAAAGAAAAAGCTGATGAAAAAGCCAGGGCACAAACTGTTATGCTTATCATTGCTTTTATTGGACTTGGAATTGTTCTCATCCTCATCGTATTTGTTTACCGGAGCTACAGACAGAAAAAACAAGCCAATGTTCAGCTGGCCGAGCAGAACGAACTGATTACCCACCAAAAGCAGGAAATCATGGACAGCATCCATTACGCCAAAAGGATTCAGACTGCCATTCTTCCTCCGGGCGACTATGTTCAGGGAATCCTTCCCCATCGCTTTATCCTGTTTAAACCACGTGATATTGTTTCGGGCGACTTTTATTGGGTAAAATACATTGAAAAATCTGATGTAATTGTGGCAACAGCCGCCGACTGCACCGGTCACGGTGTCCCGGGTGCCTTCATGAGCATGCTTGGCGTTGCTTTCCTCAATGAAATTGTTAACAGGACTGATATCAACCACCCCGGACAGGTTCTGAACCACCTGCGCCAAAACGTGATAACCTCATTGCACCAGACAGGTAAATTCGGCGAAGCTCAGGATGGGATGGATATCGCACTAATCGCGTATTTCCCAAAGAAAAAAAGAGTTGAATTTGCAGGAGCCAACAACCCCCTTTATATTATCAGAAAAAGGAATGAGCTTATTGTGAACGGACAGCTCGAACCACCAAACCTTGAACATGCCGGACTTTTTCTTTTTGAATTAAAAGGAGATAAAATGCCCATCGGTATCCATACACGAGTTAATGAGCCTTTTACCAATTATGAAATTGATCTTGAAGAAGATGACCGGATATATATTTTCTCAGACGGTTATCCCGACCAGTTCGGTGGCAAGGAAGCCAAAAAATTCAAATACAAGCCATTCAAACAACTTCTCATGGAAACTTATGACAAAACCATGGATGAGCAAAAAGAAATCATCGATGCCAAGATCATTGAATGGCAGGGTCCGCTCGATCAGGTTGACGATATCATCGTAATGGGTATAAAAGTAACATCATGACAAAGAAAAAACAATCATACAGCGAAGCCATCGCCGAAATCGAATCCATAATTCACGACATCGAAAACAATAAATTTGACGTGGATGAACTTTCAGGGAAAGTAAAACGTGTTACCGAACTCATCAGATTTTGCAAAGATACCCTCCACAAAACCGAAAAGGATATCGAGAAAATTATGTCGGAGATTGATTAGTTAATTAGCAGATGTGATGATTAGCAGATGTGCAAATTTGATGATGTGCAAATTTGATGATGTGCAAATGTTCAAATAAAATATTTGCATGCAAATATTTTATTTGTTAATCTGCTAATCTGCTAATTTGCTAATCAACCTTGAAGTTTAAAAGCAATTCCTGTCCAAAATCATAAGGAAACACATGCAACTCAGTTTTGCCGTCCTTTGATAGAATGGTGATCTTTCCGTTTTTACCGACCTTTGATTTGTCTTCGTTCCAATACCACCAATGCATCATCATGCCGTCTTCAAATTTATCGGTGAGCAAAAATTCATAGCAGCCCGAAGCCAGTTTAATTTCATGGTTGTACTCGGTGTCGTCTTTAAACCCTTCGCCGGCATACATTAGTTTTCCTGATGAATTGCTGATGGTATAAGAATTTTCGCGTGCCCGGTCAAGGTCATTGGTTTCGATGTGAATAATAAATTCGGCAGGAAGCACCAATGACTCTTTTGCAACCGAAACCAGTTTGTTGTTTGCTTTATTTTCATCGGGAATTCCGTTGGGATTCACCAGTTCAACTGTAAAAGTTTTCCCTTTCCATTCGGGATCAGGCAAATAAACTGTTTCTGTTTCAAGAAATTCGAGGTTCCCTGACCACTGGTATTCCATCTTTTTTCCTTCAGAAAATCCATATTTTATTAAAACAGTTTTCAACGTGTTCTTCCCCGTATTTTTTATGATAATGCGGGGACAGCAGCAAACCGGATTAATCCTGCTATACTCGTCTTTTGATGACGGAGCAATAATCTCATACAATTCTGCATCATTTCCAAAATTGGGCTTTCCAAACTGAAACAGCTGATGTGACATCCTGTAATCGCCATCTTTTTCGCCATTGTCACGATAGTTCTCGATTGAATAATTAATTGGCAGTGTATCTCCGGGCTGCACGTAGTCAGTTATTTCAAATTCGTTTTCATCCACTTTGGTTCCGGGACACCAGCCCGCACGGTCAAAAGGCCATGTTCCGCCCTGAGGATAAATGGGATTAAATCCGCAATCTTTCCACACATTCCATTTCAACTGCTCCCAATCGCCAATGCTGTACCAATGCGTTTTATTGTCCCACTCGCAGCAGTTGTGCGGACCAAAATGCCCGTGACCCGAGATTCTGGATTTTACCCTGAATCCGGATGCATTTTTGTCCAGCAATATTTTCCTTTCTTTTAAAATACTGTCATTTGCCAGATATTCGTATTTATAATTCCCTGTTGGCCAGATATTCTGTACCGAAAGACTGTTTCTTGCAGGTTTTCCGGAAATAAATAAAAATTTCAGATCGAGCAGTTCCTGGTTGTTTCCTGATTTTATTTTCAGTTTTCCTTTTAAAAGCGGAGCGTAATCGGTGAGGTCGTATTCCCATATCCAGCCCTTTTCACCGCCCATTTCCAGACGCTTTCCGTAGGGTGTGATAAAACTGCCCAGTTCAAATTCCTCAACGGTATCGTTAACCGGAACATATATTATTGTATTGGTAAAATAATCCCATTCCCCACACGGATACTGATCTCCGTTTGTCGCTGTATCACACTTCAGGTGCTGAACCATGATTATTTTTCGCCATTCCCCGTTTTCAGGAAAATTTGCCTCACCAACATACGGGGCTCCCCAACCTGTGGGCGAAGGATCTTTAAAAGAAAATACCTGGACCTTTGTGGTATCCGATTGCGCAACTATCTTAAATCCAATTGCAAAAAATAACAGTGCAAGAAAAAACTGCCTCATCCTCATTTAATTTATTATGATTTCATCAATAAAAAACCACGCCTTTTTTCCGCTCCCCGTATGCCATTCGGGACAAAGACCGATATTTTTGATGCTGACTTTGATATATCTGATTTCCTTGTTTATTCCGTCAAAACTTATGGTTCTGATTTCGGTTTCATCCGATTCTTTTGTTGGCTCAGGTCTGATGGTTTTCACCTCCTCAAAATCCTTTCCGTTGACCGAAACAAACAGGGTTACGCTGATTGGAGAGAAAATCCAGCTAAAAGGCGCATGCAGAAAATTCATGGAGACTGCTTCCGTTTTTACGGGCTTGTTAAGGTCCATAATGATTTCGGCATCTTCCTGCTCATATCCTGTCCAGTTGCCGTCGCGGTAATTGGTCGAACCAAGCATTCCGTTTACCAGTCCGGCCGACCCGCCCCCGTCATACTTTTTGCTGTAATTTCCTGTACTCAAAAGATTTGCAAAAACTCCCCGATGCACATATAAATCCCTTTCGTAAACTTTTCCCGTTGGGGAATTGTTCACAAAAAGCTGATAGTACAAAGTAAATTTCCCGGTTTTTTTTACCGGCTCTGACAGTTTGCACAAGCCGTCTTTCATTCCTTTATCAAAACTATATCTTACATCAAACTCACTTCCGGTGCCCGGAATGGTAAAATAGTACAGATTATTTTCAGATTTAAGTACAGGATTATTCAGGTTTATTGCATCAAAGCCGATGTTAATCTTCAATCCGGTTTTTGGTCCGCACAGCCAGTTTTGAGCTTCATAGGCGATTTTCACGCCTTTTTTTCCCTGATTTTTCTGCATGGTAAATTCCACAATGATGGTGGTCAAAGCCGGAATTTTTATGAATTCGGGAGATTTGACATCCGCATCATCACCGGTTTTTTTAAGAAGTACCGGAATGGATGAAGAATTCTCAAACCTGATGAAAATATTTTTGCTTTCATCCACAAAAGCCGACTGGTTTAAAATCTTCACCGATCCCTCATAAATTGCTTTGAGATATTCTTCTTTGCCAAAAAGAGTATCATTAAAAAGCACGGCAGTTCTGTGGTTTTCAAAAGCTTCACGAACTCCGGACAGTGTTTTTTCCTTAGCAAAAACCAGCGTAACAGGCCTGAATTTCCCTTCTTTTTCGGGATATTCAAAAGAAATGGGTTCATGGGTGTCGGAGTTTCCGAAGATGGTCAGATTTTTGTCGATGGCCCATTGAAAGACCTCGGGGTAATATTCGTGGTAGTTGACAATTTCAATTCCGTTGAGCCATCCCTTGTTGTACAGTTCGGTGTGGATATCGTACCATTTAACGGTATCTTTAATTTGCGCTTTCCATCCCGGGTGGTTCCAGTTAATAAAGGCCTTTTGATCAGCTGCGGCCTCGATGGCTTTCATGAAGGTAGTCTGATTCAGCTTATTTACATCATTCAGAAAATAAGCATTCAGGTGACCGGGAGGCATAGACCGGGTGATTTCTCCTCCACGAATAAGCATAATTCCATATTCGGCAGCCGTTTCAGAAGCAATCTCATGCGGACGGTTTTTATCCTTACTGACATCTTTGCTGTGCGGACTGTATTCCAGGTGATCGGTTAGGGCAATCACATCAAGTCCGTCGCGCCATGCTTCTTTAATTCGGTCTTCGGGCCAAACGGTGCCATCCGAAAAAATGGTATGCACATGGAAATCGCCTTTGAGTGTGAAATATCCCTGAATATCGGGAATTTTTATCTCAGTCCGGTTCTGTGAAAAAAGTGAAATTGACAGTAAGACCAGAGTCAGCAAAAAGTTTGTTTTCATCAGCAAAAAATTATTTTCAGGGTAAAAATAATAAAAACCCCGGCCATAAACATTTTTTTTATATTAATGGTGAAAAAAAGTGCTGAAAAGAAAGTAAGGTGATAATCAATAACGATACTTTAGATTCACCCCATGAATTTCAATCAACGGTTTCAGGAATTCTTCAAGTTGATTCAGATTAAGCTGACTGGCAGCATCGCACAGAGCTTTTTCGGGTTGGGGATGGGCTTCGATGAAGATGCCGTCAACACCCGAGGCCACCCCTGCCCTGCTTAAAACGGGCAGATACTGACGGGCTCCGCCGTTGGGATCGGCACTGGGAATACCGTATTTACGAATGGCGTGGGTCACGTCGAACACCACCGGATAGCCGGTTTCGCGCAGGTGATGGAAGCTGCGGGGATCAACAATCAGGTCGTTGTAGCCAAATGTGTAACCACGTTCGGTGAGGATGATCTGGTCATTGCCTGTTTCAACGGCTTTCAAAACCGGTTTGATCATGTTTTCGGGAGCAATAAACTGACCATGTTTCAGGTTGACAACCTTACCTGTTTTGGCTGCCTCAACAACCAGTGAGGTTTGCATGCAGAGGTAAGCCGGAATCTGTATCACATCCAGAACTTCGGCAGAAGCTTTCACCTGTTCGGGGAAATGCACATCAGATAAAACGGGCAGGTCAAATTGCTTTTTGATTTTCTCCAGCATTTTCAATCCTTCTTCCAGTCCGGGCCCATGATAAAACTTCAGAGCACTGCGGTTGTCCTTCATAAAAGAGGATTTAAAAATCAGGGGAATATTGAGTTTTTGTGATATTTTCTTTAGTTCTTCGGCGGTTTTCATCATGATGCTTTCGCTTTCGATGACGCAGGGGCCAGAGATCAGAAAAAGCTGATCGGCGCCGCATTTGATATTTCCAACCTGTACGATTTTTTTCATTGCTTAAAATTTATTTTACAAAAGTAGTAATTTTCGGTGAATTAACTCTGGCCTTAAGGCCGGGGTTATACCACCAGTCCAAGAACAGTAATATCATCAATCTGGTCATAGTTTTTTTCAAAACCATTCATCCACTGATCTAGGTTTTCCTGAATTTTGGCTTTTTGGTGTTCAATAGGAAGATTGGCTGTTTGAATCAGCAATTCCTTTAACCCGGCAATTCTGAACTTTTTGCCTTTTGGTCCGCCAAACTGGTCAACATAGCCGTCGCTGAAAAGATAGATGCGGTCGCCTTTTTCGAGTGTACACTCAGTATTTGTAAAGGGTTTCATCCGGTCATAAATGGCTACGGGCTGTTTGTCGGGAAGAAGATCAATCATCTCACCCGATTTTTTCATAATTATGCAGGGGTTGTAAGCACCGGCAAACTGCATGTTTCCGTTTGATGTGTTGATGACACACAGACTCATATCCATGCCATCCTTTTGCTCGCCGGTAAATCCCTTTTGCTTCAAAGCTGAAATAACAGATGCCCTGAGATCGTCAAGAATTTCACCTGCACTAAAAATTTTCTTTTTACTAACAATTTCATTCAGAAAAGAAATTCCCATCATACTCATGAACGCACCCGGAACGCCGTGACCTGTGCAATCGGCAACAGTGACAATCAGCAGGTCATCAATTTTTGTACCCCAATAAAAATCACCCGAAACAATATCCTTCGGTTTGAAAATGATAAAATGATTACCAAAAATATTTTGAGCCTGTTCATCATGAGGAAGCAACGATTGCTGAATATTTTTTGCAAGCTCTATGCCCGTGGTGATGAGATTTTTCTGCTCCTCTATCCTGTCCTTTTGTTCAACAACGAGGTCGCGCTGGACTTCAATTTCCTCTTTCTGGGCAAGAATTTCATGGTTTGCCTGCTGAAGGTCATCATTTTTCTGTTGTATTTCATGTTTCTGGAAATTAAGCAGTTTATTTGCTTTTTTCTTCTGCATAAATAAGAGAATCACCAGCAAAAGGAAAACCAAAAATACTGAAAGGCCAATAACAATAGCATTAATGACAAGTTGTTGCTTTTGGGCTTCTTCTTTATTTTTATCAATCTGAACCTGTTTTATTTTGTTTTCGTTGTTTAATCTGTCAATTTTCAGTTGTTTTTTTTCAGCTTCGTATTTTGCACCCATTTCATTAAGTGCTACTGTTTTTTCATCTGAAAACAAGCTGTCTTTGGTCACAATATAATCATCAGCATACAGATATGCCATTTTAAAATTCTTTCTGAGTTTATTGACCAGCATCAGATTTTTATATGCCTCATTCACATAAGGCAGTGCTTTTATTTCCCGGGCAATAATCAATGCTTTTTCAGCATATTGCAAGGCATGAGAAATATACATGTTTTTCTCGCTTTCAGTTTTTGCAATCGAATCGGCTTTTGAAATATACAGACTGGCAATATTTGAATACACATTGGTAATTCCGTTTTTATCATCAAGCTCCAGTTTAATTTTCAAAGCGGTTGTATAAAATTCAATGGCTCCGTCATAGTTACCCAAACGTTTTTCAACGATTCCCAGATTGGAATAACTGATTGACTGGCTTTTTGTGTCATTTGTTTTTATGGCTAAATCAAGGGCCTTCTTATAATATTCTTCAGCTTTTTTGTAATTAAATTTGCTCAAAAAAGTATTTCCAATATTATTTAAGCATATCCCTTCTCCCCTTTTATCTTCTATTTCCTTTTTGATTTCAAGAGATTTGAAATGATAATCCAGGGCTTTCTCAGTTGACATCTGTTCCTGATAAATATTCCCCAGATTTGTATAACAGGTTGATATTCCATATTTATATTTCGAACGATTGCTTTTATTTGTGCAAGTGCTGATGAGCTCCTCATAGAGTTTTAATGATTTCAAATAATTACTGACTGCTGCTTCATACACTCCGGTATAATAATAGGTGATGCCAATATTCACATAACAAGCAGCCAGACCACCTTTCAAAATTCTTTTTTCCTTTTCGGTGGAGCCAGACTCATACATCATTTTTGTCATGGAAAGCGCATTGTTAAAATACTTCTGAGCCATGGTGTGTTCCGAAAAATTCGCATACAACATTCCGGCATAACGCAGTGCAGTAAATTTATAAAACTGAAAATAAAAAAGGTGTTTTTTTGAGACCTTACCCGGATTATATATGTGTTTATCAGCAATATCCGCAGCAAGGTCGTACATCAAAATAGCTGAATCAGGATTCACAGATTCATAATACAATCCTATTTCTTCATTCAGTAAAATTATCTTTGAGGTATCGTCTTTAACCGTATTAAAAACATCCCACAGCGAATCCAAATCCTGAGATTCGGCAGGCATTGCGGCTGATAAAATTCCGAAAAGGGTCAATATGTATATCAGAAATTTCCTCATAATATTTTAAATCCTGCCAGACAAATATCTTCATCAGGATTGTCGCCCATTAATAGATTTTCTATAATTGTTTTAAATTGATGTTTTTGTATTTCGCCACTTTCTTCAGATATTTCTGAAAACATGGTTTTCAAATCGTATGGTTTGTTATTGAAATCAGGGCCTGAAAAAAGTTTCAGTAAGCTCATGGTTGAGATATAAACTACATCATTCTCTGAAATATTAATCTCAAATTTATTTATGTGAGAAAATTCCTGGTCAAAATGCTCAATTACCTGTTTGTTTTTTAAAATAAAAACGGGTATTCCCTTACTAAGGCAATCCATTTTTCCGGTTTTAAGATTAACAGAACACAGGCACAATTGAACAGTATTTTCTTTCTGGTCAAGGTATCCCGATTTATCAGATTCCGTTTTTAGAGCAGAACTAATGGCATTTTCTAAACCTGAAATGACTTCATCAGCAGGTGGAATTCTGTTTCCCCTTACCGAACCATTCAGATAAGAAATACCCAGCATACTCAGGAGTGCACCGGGAACACCGAATCCCGAACATCCGGCCATTACAAAAACAAAGCGGTCATCTATAGTGTTGCTCCAATAAAAAGTACCAGAAACAATATCACGGGGTATGCTGATGACAAACTGATCTTTCAGAACCGAACCAAGATATTCGCCGGATGGAAGAACTGCATCCTGAATTCTTTTTGCATAATTGATTGAATCGGTAATTTCCTTTTTCTGACTTTCTATATGATTTTTCTGGACCATAACCATATCGCGCTGGGCTTCGATCTCGTCTTTTTGGGCATTAATTTCCTCATTCAATTGTTCGAGTTTCGAATTTTTTAGCACAATCTGGGCTTTTTGTTCGGCCAGAAGAATGTTGGCTTTTCTCTTTAAAATGTAAAGTCTGAAAACAGAAATAAAGAACAAAACAAGCAAGACAATACCGGCTACAGAAATCCAGATTATATACCTCTGTCTTTCAAACTCCTGCTCACTTTTTTCATATTCGGCCTGATTCAGCGCCTTTTCTTTATTCAGGTTATCAATCAGGATTTGTTTTTTCTCGTCCTCGTATTTAGCTCCCGACTCAGCCAAGACTCTGGCTTTTTCCTGAGAAAAAACACTGTCATTGGTTTCAATGTACATCATTTTATAATGAAAAGCCGAATCGTAATTATTCAAGGCATAATAGGCTTTGGAAAGGCAATCGCAGGCATTTCTCTTCCAAATCAGATGCCGGGTAGAATCGGCAAACAAAAAACTACGGTAACAACAATTTATCGCTTTTCTGTAATTACTTTTCCAATGATACAAAAATCCCAGATTGGTGAAGTTTGATGCCAATCCGTTGCGGTCGCCAATTTCTTCGAATAAAACATGAGCTTTTTCATAAAGATTTAGGGATTTGTCAAAAAGCTGATTTCGGGCCTTGCCCTCCTTTTCCATTTTCCCCAGATCAAAAAAAATCACTCCGATATTTGCGTAAATCTTAGCCAGAGAAGATTTTTTATTCATTGCCAGATCAATTTCAAGAGCCATGTTATAATATTCAAGAGCCAATTCAAATTTTTTCCTGATCACCGCAGTGTCAGTCATATCATTTGTTTCCTCCCAATAAGTAACACCAATATTCAGATATAAATCGGCAATTTTATCATCATTTCCCAATTCCTTTTCAATTTTAAGTGATCTGTTAAAAAAGTCAATGGCTACATCGAAATTCCCCAGATCCTGATGAACAACACCAATATTTGAAAGGCAGGCCGAAATTCCCCTCTTAAAATCAATTTTTTCCAGCGTTTTAAGAGCCATATAATAATAATCAAGCGCTTTCTCTAAATCACATTGTTCAGAATAAATATTACCAATATTATTATAGCAAAGCGAAATACCCTGTACCGCTTTGAGATTGGGTTTTTCAGGGTTTTTATCACTAACTTTTTTATAATATTGAATGGCTTTTTCGTAATAATCAATAGAAACATCATACCGGCTTAAGCTGTAAAACAAGGTGCCCAGATTGTTACATGAAGCAGCCATGCCAATGTAATTGTCATACTTTTTATCAGCCGAAAGAGCGTTTTTGTAATATTTTTCGGCAGTTTGCAGATTGCCCAAAGAGTCATAAACAATTCCGATGTACCTGAGGCAGCTAGCTTTAAGAATGGTAAAATCCTTTTCAGATTTTTTCCCTTTATATTCTTTAGCTTTACTTTCGGCAAGGGCAAGAGCCTTTTTATAATAATCCAAAGCAGTATCGGGGTTTTGAAATTCCCATACATCGCCTATTTCGAGCAAGAGTTTGATTTTTGAAGTATCCTGATTGGTGTTGTCGTACAGATTTTTTAATGAATCAATTCTGCCATCCTGTGCCAAAGACACAGAAAACAAATAACTTAGCAGAATGACTAGTAAAAAATACTTCATAAAACAAAGCAAGCCATTAATTTTTAATTTTCACCATATTTTGTACTGATTATTGGGAAATTAGTTGCTGAAAGTGGGGGGTTTTTATTAACAGGAAGTCGGAAGACAGAAGTCGGAAGTCGGAAGACCGAAGTTTGATTTGGTAAACAATTAAGTTCTTTTATAAATTTTAGCATTTTTAGGTTTGAAAAGGCCTGAAAGGCCGCTTAAATTCAGCCCGGGGCAACGCCCCGGGTATTGAAAAAAGCACAGCGACCCGCCGGCCAAATACACATTAAAATACAAATCTCATTCCTGCGGAAAATTGTGAATATTTTGGTTGGGAGGAGGTAAACAACCCGCATCCGGTAAAACAATGGTGGCTATGGAAGTGCAAAGAAATTTGTATTTTACTTTATTTCTCTGTATTTTTATATTCATATAAAATTTCTTATAAGAATACTTTATTAACCAACCCATGATCACCCAAAAAGAAATCACCCTCCCACCTTTCAAACGCGGCATGCACCTGATTACCGGACTGATTGAAAAGGAGCTTGGAAAATTGCCTGAAACCGGAATGTTAAACCTTTTCGTAAAACACACCTCGGCGGCGCTTACCATTAATGAAAACTGCGATCCGGAGGTGCGCACTGACATGGATGCTTTTATGGATCGGCTCATTCCCGACAACTACCCGCATTTCAGGCATACCCAGGAGGGAAACGACGACATGCCCTCGCACATTAAAACTTCCATTTTTTCTACCTCACTGAATATTCCCATAACAAACGGAAAGCTTAATATGGGAATCTGGCAGGGCATTTATTTTTGTGAGTTTAGGGATAATGGGAGGAGGAGAAGGATTTTGGTTACGATTTGGGAGTAGAGGGGGTTTATGTATTGTGGAATCTCAAATTTTTTCATCAAAAACATACACATATGTTTTAAAATCATTGCCGTTTTCAAAATCTTTTTTGTAAATTTACACTTTCATGATGGTTTTTACACAAAATGTTATCATGAAAACAGACTCGTAATATAATTTAATTGTTAAATAAAAACATGTTAAATTATTGATAATGAGTTTTTTTATTTTCGTTTTTTGATCATTTGAATTGATTGGTCGAATGTTTTAACGACAGAAATTGGGTTTTGGTTCAGATCATTTTTTGCACCAAAACCTATAACTTATAATTTATAACTTATAACTTATTAAAAAATGGCTGGTGAAAAATTATTATTGTTAGGTGACGAGGCGATTGCACAGGGTGCATTGGACGCCGGTTTGTCGGGAATGTATGCATACCCGGGAACTCCTTCAACAGAAATCATGGAATATATTCAGTCTGCCCCTTTCGCAATTGATAAGAAAATTCATCGCACCTGGTCGGCAAACGAAAAAACTTCTATGGAAGCTGCACTGGGTATGTCTTATGCCGGTAAACGTGCTTTGGTTGCCATGAAACATGTGGGACTTAACGTTGCTGCAGATGCTTTTGTGAATTCGTCTATTACCGGAGTTAATGGCGGGTTGGTGGTTGTTGCTGCCGATGATCCATCCATGCACTCATCACAAAATGAACAGGATTCAAGATTTTATGGCAAATTTTCCTTACTGCCCATCCTTGAGCCATCAAATCAGCAGGAAGCTTACGACATGACCTATCTTGGTTTTGAACTTTCAGAAAGATATAAACTTCCGGTTCTTTTAAGAATCACTACCCGTTTGGCCCACTCACGTGCCGGCGTTCAAAGAAGGGAAGTGAAGAATGAAAACGAAGTTTCTTTGCCAAAAAATCCAACTCAGTTTGTCCTGTTGCCCGGCATCGCACGCAAACAATATAAGGACCTATTAAACAAACAGAATGACCTGAAAGCTGAAGCTGAACATTCTCCTTTTAACAAATATTTTGATGGTCAGGATAAGAGCAAAGGTATTATTGCATGCGGACTAGCTTACAATTATCTGATTGAAAACTTTGAGGATGGAAAAGTTCCTTATCCTGTTTTAAAAGCCTGTCAGTATCCTCTTCCAAAAAACATGATTCACAAAATGTTTTCAGAATGTAAGGAAGTGCTGGTACTCGAAGACGGTGCGCCCATGATCGAAGAGCTTCTGAAAGGATACCTCGAAAAAGAAAACGTAAAAGGCCGTCTGTCTGGCGCCCTGCCACGCGATGGTGAATTAAACCCCAATCTGGTTGCGGTAGCCCTCGGATTAAAAGATGAGCACGGACTGCCCATCCCCGAAATAATGAAAAACCGTCCGCCCGCCATGTGCCAGGGTTGCGGACATATTGACGCATACAATGCACTGAACGAAGCTTTAATAGATTATGGTACCGGAAGAGTTTTCTCAGACATCGGATGTTATACTTTAGGAGCACTTCCCCCATACAATGCCATTAACTCATGCGTTGACATGGGCGCATCCATCACCATGGCCAAAGGTGCTGCTGATGCCGGATTAATTCCAGCTGTTGCTGTTATTGGTGATTCAACCTTCACACATTCAGGAATTACCGGACTGCTTGATGCGGTGAACGACAAGTCGCCCATCACCATTATTATTTCCGATAATTTCACAACCGGAATGACAGGTGGTCAGCACTCTCCTGCCCTCGGAAAAATTGAGGATATCTGTGCCGGAGTAGGTGTGGAAAAAGAACACTTACGCATTTTCACTCCTTTGAAAAAGAACCACGATGAGATGGTTAAAATCATGAAAGAAGAACTCGCCTACAACGGAGTTTCTGTGATCATTCCGAGAAGGCAGTGTATCCAAACCATGAAAAACAAAGAGCTGGCGGAGGAACTTAAAGCATTAGGACTTAAGTAAAACTTAAAAGAGAAAAAAAATGAAAACAGATATAGTATTAGCAGGAGTGGGCGGACAAGGAATATTGTCAATTGCAGCAACAATAGGGACTGCAGCCCTGATGAACGGATTACACATGAAACAATCAGAAGTGCATGGCATGAGTCAGCGCGGTGGCGATGTTCAGTCACACATGCGGGTTTCCAGTAAGGAAATTGCTTCGGATCTTATTCCAAAAGGAGCTGCCCATTTGATTTTGTCAGTCGAGCCGCTGGAATCACTCCGTTACCTGCCCTGGCTGCATAAGGATGGTTGGTTGGTTACCAGCAGTACTCCTTACGTAAACATTACAAATTATCCGGAAATTGAAGATATCCTTAAAGAAATAAAAAAGATAAAAAACCACATCATCATTGATGCTGAAACCATTGCCGAACAGGTAGGAACAAAAAGAGCATCCAATATGGTAATGCTTGGAGCAGCTTCACCTTTTATTGACATACCCTTCGAAGCTTTTGAAAACGGTATCCGAAAAATTTTCGGACGAAAAGGTGATGATGTTGTCGATATCAACCTCGCCGCATTGAGGGCCGGCAGGGAGTTTTCGGGAAGAAATAGATGATTAGCAGATTAGCAAATTAGTAGATGTGATGATTTTAAACAATTTTTTTGCTTTGCAAAAAATTTGTTTGTTCATCTGCTAATCAACTAATCTGCTAATTTGCTAATCAATAAGTAACCCATTTACACTGATTTTATATGAAAAGAACACTTCTCATCTCACTTATCTTGCTCACATCTTTTGTGGGCCTGAGAGCCCAGGATGATCATTCAGGGCATAACCATTCAGTCGTTCATTCCTGCTACATGGATGAACTGGTTTTGCATAATATCATGAAAAATCCGGCAATCATGGACCAGTATGTTGTGAACGAAGAAAACATCAGGCAACTGATCAAGGCACTTCGCGAAAACCCCAATGCCTTCAGGGAAAATTCAACAAAAACTGATACACTGGTGAATGGCAAAAGAATCATTCCTGTTGTATTTCATGTCATTCACAAAGGAGGTATTGAAAACATTTCAAGAGAACAAATTTTGGATGCCATCGAGAAAATAAACCTCGATTACAACAAGCTGAATCCTGATTTTTCGGCCACTGCAGATATTTTCGAACCCAGGGCTGCCGACTGCCAAATTGAATTCAGGCTTGCCCGAAAAGATCCCAACGGAAACTGTACCGACGGAGTTGACAGGGTTTTTGATCCGGCCACCGACTACGCCCAATATAATGTAATGAGCGACAATTCATGGCCTTATTCAATGTATATGAACGTATATTCAGTCAACTTTATTTATCCCGAAGGAATGACATTGCCTGAGGGTGCGATAATTGGCGGACTGTCACCTTTTACGCCCGATAATATGCTCAGCGGAACAGGAGGCGACACACTGCTTGACGGCGTACTTATCCGCCATGACTGTGTAGGAACAATCGGAACAGCAACTAATTTTGCCGGATATGGCATTAACAACAAAAACAGGGTTTTTACCCATGAATCAGGACATTTCTTTAACCTTTACCACCCGTTCCAAAATCTGATGGCCACGATTCTTGGCATGGACAACTGCACCATGATGCCTTTTCTTGGAATTAACGGTGATGAAGTAGATGACACTCCTCCTGTTTTTACATCAACAATTGGCTGCCCTGTGCTTGACCAAAACACCTGCGATACAGATGATCCCGATGAACCAGATATGGTACAGAATTTCATGGATTATGCTTCGGGATGGTGTCAGACTTTGTTCTCAAACGGACAATTAGAAAGAATGAATGCCACACTCAGTTCAACCCGACTTAATTTATGGTCCGCTGAAAACCTACATGCCACCGGTGTGCTTGACACAGCAGAATATGAATGTGCACCAATTGCTGATTTCACATATCTTACAACTACTGTTTGCGAAGGTGGAAGCCTTGAATTCTTTGACTGGTCATTTAACGGCACCCCGGATGCATGGGAATGGACTTTTGAGGGAGGCACACCAAATATTTCCTATGACCAAAATCCCGTTGTTACATTTAACACCGCCGGCACTTATTCTGTTACCCTAAGGGCTTCAAATGCTGCTGGAGATGATGAAGTGACTAAAACAGCCTTAGTTAATGTTTTTGCTGCATCTGACGTTGATCCGCTTCCACTCATGGAAGGTTTTGAAACTGCCGGCACAACCGATTCGTGGATGGTGTATAACCAAGACGGAAATACTTGGGTCGAATCCGATACCGCAGCCTTTGAAGGAAGCCGTTGCTACAGGATACCCAATTTTGCCGGAAATACAAGGTTCTCGTATGACGAGTTTATCACTCCGGCTTTCAACCTTACAAACATTGAGCCCGGAGTAACACCACGTCTGAAATTTCAGATGGCCTATGCTGGCAAAAGAACTATTACCACTAATCCTTTGTTAGGGACAACTGATACTTCAGATGTTTATGACGGACTTCAGGTTTATGTTTCCGAAAATTGTGGTGAAACATGGCACCTTAAATTCAACAAAATTGGTTATAACCTTAACACCGTTGGATTGGTTGAAACTTCATTTGCGCCTGCCACAACTGATGACTGGAGACAAGAATCCATAAGTCTGCTACTGTACACCGATTATGAAAACGTACGTTTCAAATTCAAATTCATCAACAATGGTGGCAACAACATTTACATTGACAACATCAACATTGAATCGGTTGCTACGCTTGCCGAAGAACTTGAACTGAAATACAATGTAAGTCTGGTACCAAATCCAATGAACAATGAATCAAACCTTTCATTTACGCTTAATGAAACAAATAATGTTGAAATTGTAGTTTTTGATCTGCTCGGCAATGAGGTTAAAAGAATTGAAAACAAAAACCTTATGCAAGGCGAATATAAATACACTATCAACCGCGGAGATCTTGGCGGCAACGGATTGTATTTTGTAAAGATGAAACTTGGCAATGAGTTTCTGACTAAGAAGTTAATTTGCAATTAAAAATACAAAAATTATAAAAAAAGGGCCGCTTTAAAAAAAGACGGCTCTTTTTTTATTTAAGGGTATGATAGGTTGCACTTCATTTTGCAATAGTAAAATAGTCCAACTTATTTACTTTTTTAAAATTAAATCACTTAAATTTGCTATGGCAAAAGAAAACTTTTATCTTTAATTGCAAATAAAGCATTAACATTTTGAAAAATTCAAAACTATGAGCATAAAATGTAAAATGGGTATTCATTCGTGGGATGGATGCATCTGCACAGCCTGCGGAAAAACGCGAAATGAACAACATGATTTATCTAAAGATTGTGGAATTTGTGCTAAATGTGGAAAGACCCTTGAAAACCACCATAACTGGCAAAAGGATTGTGAAATTTGTTCGGTTTGCGGCAAAACAAGAGAAGGAGCCCATCATTGGTTAAAGAATTGCGAAAAATGTTCAGTTTGTGGACATACAAGACATGGTTTCCATCAAATTTCTGACGGAATATGTGTTGTTTGCGGCCATGGTGAATTTGCTGACAGTGATGGAAAAACTTACAAAGTAATTAAGTTAGGCGATCAGGTTTTAATGGCAGACAGCTACGCCAAAATCCCTACAGAAGGAAATTTCTGGGCATATGAGGACAAAGTAAAGCATAATTACCTATATGACTGGGAAACAGCAATGAAAATTGCACCAAAAGGATGGCATCTACCTTCAAAAGAAGAATTTGAAGAATTATACCGGACTCTTGGAGGACATTCAAAAGAAGTTTTCAACATGATGAAAACTGATGGCCAAAGTGGCTTTGATGCTGTTTTCAGCGGTTGGCGATCGGTCAAGGGCGTTTATAACGGACTTTCTGCAAGTGCTCATTTCTGGACATCTACAAAAGAAGATGAAAATCATGTATGGCAATTTGAATTAAGCGCAGTTAAACACCATGCAAATTTTGAAAAAGCAGAAAAAGATATGGGATTAAGCATCCGTTTTTTCAAGGACAAATAGTTTATTTGATAATGAGATAAAAAAAAGCCCCGACGGAACCGTCGGGGCTTTTTTTTATCTTGGTATATTTTTAAGAATTTCAAGCAAATGGTTCCACCACATCTCAACTGTTTTGATGTTGATTTTTTCGTCGGGTGAGTGCACACCGCGAAGGGTTGGACCAATAGAGATCATATCCAGACCAGGGTATTTTTCAAGAAACAAACCACATTCCAGTCCGGCATGAATAGCCCGAACAACCGGCTTTTTCTTAAACAATTTCTGGTATGTAGTTTCGGCAATTTTCAGGATATCCGAATTGGGATTGGGATTCCAGCCTGGATAGCCTTCTGAATGAACAACATCGGCTCCGGCAAGCACAAATACACTTTCCACCATATTTGCAATATCCTCTTTACCTGAGTTCAGCGAACTGCGTTGTGAAGTGGTTACCATGATCCTGTTGTTTTCGACAAATTTTACAGAAGCCAGATTGGTAGAGGTTTCAACCAATCCTTCGAGCGACTGGCTCCAGCTTATAACACCGTGCGGACAAGCATACAGGGCATTAACAAGGTTGTATTGTGTATTTTCGTCGATAACAAATTTTTGTTCTCCGGCAGGTTTAACAGTGATTGACAATTCAGGTGCAGTAACAGAAAGCTCAAGTTTTGCATCATTGTAAAAGTTTTTCACATACTTTGTGAACTCTTTTTCATGAACAGCGGGAATGCAGACATCGGCAACAGCTTCGCGCGGAATGGCATTGCGGAGGTTTCCTGCATCAATATGTGAAATCCTCATTTCAAATTCATCGGATGCATGCCAAAGAATCCTGTTCAGAATTTTAACAGAATTGCCATGTCCTTTGTGAATTTCATCGCCCGAATGGCCACCTTTAAGACCTTTAACTTCGATGCGTAATGCTACCAGACCGGCAGGCAAATGTTCTTCTTCGTAATCAAAATGAGCCAGGGTGTCGATTCCGCCGGCACATCCGATAAAAATTTCACCTTCGTCTTCAGAGTCCAGATTGACCAATATCTTTCCACTGAACATTCCTTCTTCCAGTCCGAATGCTCCGCTCAATCCGGTTTCCTCATCAACAGTAAACAAACATTCGATTGGACCGTGTGAAATATTATCTGAAACAAGCAGGGCAAGCTGTGCAGCCATACCGATGCCGTCGTCGGCTCCGAGAGTTGTTCCTTTGGCTTTAACCCATTCGCCATCGATGTACGGTTGGATGGGATCGTTGTCAAAATCGAACTTCACATCACTGTTTTTCTCACAAACCATGTCCATATGACTTTGCAACACAACGGTTTTGCATGATTCCATACCCTTGGTACCTGGCTTTGAAATCACCACGTTGCCAATTTTGTCACGTTTGGTTTTCAGTTTGTGCTTAGCTCCGAATTCAAGCAGGTATTCAATAATTTTTTCTTCCTTTTTTGAAGGACGGGGAACCTTGGTTATTTCTTCGAAATATTTCCATACAAGTTCCGGTTTTAGTTTTTTGAAAACTTCCATTTTTATGCGAATTTATTAGTGGAACAAATATAATGAAAAAGTAGAAAGAAGAAAGTACAAAGTAAAAAGATAAAAGTTATTATCTTAGACTAAAATTTCAATTAAGAATATGAAACCGTCCGAATTAATTCAAGTTATCAGGCAATATTGCATCAAGAATGCCAATCCTGATCTATTAAAAAAGTACCAGTATTATTTCAAGGAAGGATATGATGGTTACGGACTTACAAGCCCGATGCTTAAACAAAAAGTAAAGAAAATCCTTGGTCCGAAAACCATGGATATCAATATTGTTTTGGATGCCATGCCGCAATTTCTGGCCAGCCGAAAATATGAGGAAATCACTATGGGTTTACTGATCATGGACGGACTGCATAAACAATACAACGTCGAAACATTCAGGCAAATCGAGACTTTCTTCAGTCAGGGCATCGATAACTGGGCTCATGCCGATACACTGGGAATGTTCATGCTACCAAAGTTTCTGATAAAAGACATCGTGGACATCTCTGCATTTAAACCCTGGCTAAAATCTGCACACAAATTTCAGCGCAGATGTGTTCCGGTTACCTTTATCAAACTGGAAAAACAAACTAAAAACTGCACAAAATATATCAGCTTTTGCGAAAAACTCATGTTTGACAAGGAGCGAGAGGTGCACCAGGGCATGGGCTGGTTCCTGCGCGAATGTTGGAAACTGCAACCTGCGGAAGTTGAAACTTTTCTTGAAAAACATAAAGAAACTGCTCCCCGACTGATCATCCAATATGCCTGTGAAAAAATGAAACCTGAAGAAAAACTAAGGTATAAAAGAACAAAACAACCAGCATCAAAATAATACGGTTTAACAGGAAACCCCTGAAAAGGCAAAATGTGTGAATTATGTAAATTTTTTCCATAATAGTATAATGTTTTTTCTCTCATAATTACTGTACTTTATAGATTGATCATTTAGGTATACAGTTGAAAGGTTACAATTCTGTATATCTATTTTGTAAATCTGCTTATTTTCTTTTCTAACTTCTTTCAGGTCAAAAGAGTAATTCAAGCATAAAACTTATAATTAATGAAGATATTATTTGTACATCCTCTTTATCCGGATTCTTTCTGGAGTTTCAAACATGCACTTCGTTTTGTGTCAAAAAAAGCTGCAGTACCGCCGCTTGGACTGATTACCGTTTCGGCCATGCTGCCATCCGATTGGGAGAAAAAGCTGGTTGATATGAACGTCACGCAACTGAAAACTAAAGATATTCAATGGGCCGATTATGTATTTTTAGGGGCCATGCATATCCAGAAGGAGTCGGTTGATTATGTAATCGGTGAATGTTTGAAGCTTGGTAAAAAAATGGTAGCCGGCGGACCGCTTTTCACACAGGAACCGCAAAATTACGAAATGATAGATCATCTGGTACTGAATGAAGCAGAAATCACCCTGCCCCTATTTCTTGCTGATCTTGAAAAAGGTGTACCTCAAAAAATTTATCAGTCAAAAGAGTTTTCTGACGTAAAAACAACACCTATTCCCGATTATCAGCTTTTATCGGCAAAGCATTATGCATTCATGAACATTCAGGTTTCCAGAGGATGTCCCTTTTCATGCGATTTTTGTGAAATAACCACATTATTTGGACATAAAGTCAGGATGAAATCAACCGAACAGATTCTAAGTGAACTTGACAAACTGTTTAATCTAAAATGGCGCGGCAATATTTTCATTGTTGATGATAATTTTATCGGAAATAAAAATGCCATAAAAACCGATTTACTTCCAGCCATGAAAAAATGGATGCAGGCACATAATTTTCCATTCACATTCAACACCGAAGCATCGGTAAACCTTTCGGATGATGATGAACTGATTCAGCTTATGGTAGAAACCGGATTTAAAGCCGTTTTTATCGGCATTGAAACGCCCGAGGAAAAGTCGTTGCATGAATGCAATAAGGTTCAGAATAAAAGTCGTGATTTGCTTCAGTGTATTAAAAAAATTCAGCAGGCCGGACTTCAGGTTTCCGGGGGATTTATTGTTGGTTTCGATAATGATTCGCCAACAGTGTTCCAAACACAGATTGACTTTATCCAGAAAAGCGGTATTGTTTCGGCAATGGTTGGAATACTTAACGTACCAAAAAACACTCGTCTTTATGACCGTTTAAAATCTGAAGACAGACTTTTAAGTGAAACAACAGGGAACAATACCGACCTGACACTTAATTACGTACCTAAAATGAATTCACTTGAATTGATAGCCGGGTATAAAAAGATTATCCGAGATATTTATTTCACAAAACCTTACTACAAAAGGATCAGAAGCTTACTCATCAATTACAAACCCTATAAAACTTCACCGGTAAAAATAAACTTCGTTTTATTTAAAGCATTTTTTAAATCAATTTTCATAATTGGCTTTGTGAATAAAGGCAGAAGCGGATACTGGAAGTTGCTTTTCTGGACTCTGTTCCGTCGTCCGGCACTTATGGCTGATGCAATAGAGTATTCAATTTATGGGTACCACTTCAGAAAAGTATATGATTTGAGAAATAAAAAAAGTGCTTACAGGCAATAACCCAGGCCTTAAGATCGGGGTTATTTGCATAATCGCAATTTAAGTTGTAATTTTATAGAAATAAAACAGTTAAACTGGTTTAAATTGAAAACCGGTCAAATTAGTCCGTCCATCTTAACTGTAAATCCTGTAAATGAAGCTGTATATCAAATACATGGTTTCCATCCGTTGTAAAATGATGGTGAAATCGGAGCTTGAAAAGCTCGGATTGGTTTATTCTGTTGTCAATCTTGGAGAAGTAGAAATATTTGGTCAGATCACCGGAGAGCAGCGTGAACAATTGAAATTGGAGCTTCATAAATCAGGATTGGAGTTGATGGATGACAAAAAAGCCATTATCATTGAAAAGATAAAAATTGTTGTGGTTGAGATGGTGCATTACACCGAAGAACGTCAAAAGTACAAATATTCAGATTATATCAGTGAAAAACTAAATTACGATTATACCTATCTGGCAAATCTTTTTTCTGAAGTTACCGGCACAACCATTGAGCATTTTATAATTGCCCATAAAATTGAACGTGTAAAAGAATTGCTGATTTACAACGAACTCAATCTTACCGAAATTTCCTATTTGCTTAACTACAGCAGTGTGGCCCATCTATCAAACCAATTTAAAAAGGTCACCGGTCTGACCCCCACTTTTTTCAAAAATCTAAAAAACAAGAAGCGCAATTCACTTGATAATGTGTGAATTATATAAGTTGTTTTTAAAATTGTGTAAAGCTTTGCTGTAATAATAAATCGAACTTTGCATAAGATAAAAACAAATAATAAAAGTGATGAGAACAAATGAAGAATTGCAAAAAGATGTTCAGGAAGCAATCAAATGGGAACCGCTGTTGAACGCTGCAGAGATAGGTGTTTCTTCGAAAGATGGAGTTATAACATTAACCGGAGTTGTTGACAGTTTCGCAAAAAAACTGGAAGCTGAAGATGCTGCAAAAAATGTTGTTGGAGTAAGAGCCATTGTTGAAAAAATTGAAGTAATACCATTACATGGAACAAAAACAGATAATGATCTGGCCAATGATGTGCTTCAAAAAATAAAAATGACCTGGGAAATTCCAAATAATGAAATTAAAATCAAGGTTGAAAAAGGAGTTGTAACTTTAGAAGGCGAATTAAAATGGAATTATCAGAAAGAAGCCGCTAAAAAAGCAATTATAAACATCCCCGGAGTAAAAGATGTATTAAATTTTATTGTAATTACCGGTGAATCTTTTGAAACAATTGAAAAAAGGAATATCGAGCAGGCTTTGGAAAGAAACTGGTCTATAAATGAACGAAAAATCTATGTAACCGTTTCAGGACATAAAGTTACCCTTAGCGGATCTGTTGGATCGCTATATCAAAAAGAACAAGCTGAAAGAATCGCATGGAATGCACCCGGCATCTTGCTTTTAGACAATGAATTGACAATAACATAATCCTACTTCTATTTTTTTAAAAAAACAGATGGAAATCTATCTGATTTTTTTTTTAATGTGTGAATGTTGTAATTCTTAATAGCAATTATGTAATCATTTATCATTCAAATAATCTCAACTTTACCTTAACATCATATACCTATAATAAATACAAAATCATGAAAAAAACAATTGGAATAATAACGATACTGCTACTAATGTTAAGTTTAAACATTAGTGCCCAGGAAACACAAACGACTAATTCGGGCTATGGTAAAACACTAAATCTCGGTCTAGGTTTTGGAGGATATTCGGGCTACTATGGTTATATCGGCCATTCACTGCCTGTTTTGCATCTTGATTATGAACTGGACGCAGCAAAAAACTTTACTCTGGCTCCATTTATCAACTTTTACTCATTTAAAAAGTCATATTATTGGGGAAATGCTCATTACCCGTATAAATATTATTATTACCATGAAACTGTGATTCCAATTGGAATAAAAGGCTCATACTATTTCGATCAGTTGCTTAAAGCCAATTCAAAATGGGATTTTTATCTTGCCGGTTCGCTGGGATTTGCAATCATAATTTCGTCATGGGACAGTGATTATTATGGAGATGAAGACTACTATCATAATGCCAATCCCTTGTTTCTTGATTTGCATGTTGGTGCAGAATACCATATAAATGAAGGACTCGGAATATTTCTTGATTTATCATCAGGGGTTTCAACAATAGGATTATCAATACATTAATAATTACAATTTAAAAAAATGGAAAATACCGAACTGGAAAAATCAAAAGCACATATCACTGTAGAAATCATTGAATATGTACCAAACTCCGTTGTATGCAAAACAATAATAAAAAAGTCAACCGGTACCATCAGTGCCATGTCCTTTGATACCGGTGAAGGATTAATCGAAAAAACTTCGCCATTTGATATTTACGCTCAGATTATTGAGGGACAAGCAGAAATAGTAATCGACGACAAGTCAATATTACTTGAAACAGGTCAGTCAATTATTATACCTGCACATAAACCAAATCTTATAAAAGCAAACGGACGGTTTAAAATGATACAGACTGTCATCAAAAGTGGTTATGAATAAATTTTATTTTTCAAAACGAAAAATAGAATTCTTTAAAAATGAAAAACAATAAACTATGAAAAACTTACTCTATGTTATCGCCGGATTACTGATGGTTATTTGGGCAATTGTATTGTTTGGATTTAACTCCATAACAATCAACTCCTTTAAACTGGTCCATCTCCTGCTAATCTTTGCTGTATTTATTGTCCTGATAAGGTTGATTTTCAGCAAAACACTTTCGAATAATTATAATAATAAACCAAAAAAGTAAAAACATTGCCGGGTGATTTAAACACTATTCAGCCAATGCTTTATCTGATATTAAAAAAAGGAAATGAAAAAAATCATACTAATTCTTTTATGCTCAGGATTAATTTTCGGTACTTCTTCCTGTGCAGTATTCTTAGTAAACGAAAATCCAAAACAACACAAGGGTTGGTATAAAAACTCAAATAACCCGCATCACCCTAATACAACAAATCCCGGTAAGGCGAAACAAAACAAAAAAGGTCGAAAAAAATAATTCACAATTCATCCATTGAAACTCTTTATCAAATATATGGTAAGTATCCGCTGCAAAATGCTGGTAAAAGCCGAGTTGAAAAAACTTGGTCTTCACTACATTTTAGTAGAACTTGGAGAAATAGAGATCATGGAAGACATCACTGAAAAGCAAAGAATGGAGCTCAAGGCAGCTTTGCAAAAATCGGGGCTTGAATTGATGGAAGATAAAAAAGCCATGCTTATCAGCAAAATAAAAAGTGCCATAATAGAAATGGTTCATTATACCGAGGAGGCCATAAAAGTTAATTTTTCAGATTACCTGAGCGAAAAACTTAAATATGACTATACATATATGGCAAATCTGTTTTCAGAAGTACAGGGAACCACCATTGAGCAGTTTATCATCTTTCATAAAATTGAACGAGTAAAAGAACTAATTATTTACAATGAATTGAATATCACAGAAATTGCATGGAAGATGAATTACAGCAGTGTGGCACATCTGTCAAATCAGTTCAAAAAAGTTACCGGGCTCTCTCCTTCTCATTTTAAGACATTAAAAGATAAGAGAAGAAGTCCGATCGAAGACATTGGAAACAATAATTCACCTTTATCCGTCATTGAGGAAACTTAAAAATGAAAGAGAAAAAACTATTTGAATCTCTGTATGTCAGAAGTTTGATAGAAGCCAGCCGTGATCCATTGATAGCCATAAACATCAATGGAAAAATTACTGACATGAACAAGGCAATGACAATAATCACGGGTGTTTCACGCAAAAAACTTACAGGCACAAACTTTTTCAAATACTTTACTGACCAAAAAAAAGCAAAAAAAGTTTATGTGCAAGTTTTCGATAAGGGATTTGTTATTGATTACCCTTTAACAATTAAGGATCATAAGCTAACTGATGTATTATTTAACGGGTCTGTTTATAAAGATGAAAAAGGTAATGTACTAGGAGCAGTTGTTGTTGCAAGAGACATTACTGAGCAAAATTTAATAGCAAAAAGCCTTAATGAGGCAATAATTTTTGCTGAAATGGCCACTGAAATTGCCGAAGAAGCAAAAAGCAAAGCAGAAAGTGCTACCAAAATTGCTGAAGAAGCCATGAAAGCCAAACAGCAGTTTTTGTCAAATATGAGTCATGAAATACGAACACCGATGAATGCAATAATCGGTTTTACCAAAGTATTGCTTAAAACAGATCTCACAGAAAAACAAATAGAATATCTGCACGCCATCAAATTAAGCGGTGATGCGCTGATTGTGCTTATCAACGACATACTTGACCTGGCAAAAGTAGATGCCGGCAAAATGACTTTTGAGCAGATTCCGTTTAAGATGTCCTTATCGATTTCGGCCATGCTCCATTTGTTTGAAATTAAAATACAGGAAAAAAACTTATTGCTTTTTAAAGATTACGACGAAAATATTCCCGACGTACTGATTGGTGACCCTGTACGTTTACATCAGATTATCCTTAATTTGATCAGCAATGCGGTAAAATTCACCAACCATGGAAAAATCACCGTAAGTGTTCATCTGATCAGTGAGGATGACGACAGTGCATCAGTTGAATTTACTGTTTCTGATACAGGTATTGGAATACCCAGAGAAAAGCTGGGGAAAATATTCGAAAATTTTCAGCAATCAAATAGTGAAACAACCAGACTTTATGGTGGTACCGGTTTGGGACTTGCCATTGCCAAACATCTGGTTGAAGCACAAGGCGGAACAATTGGAGTGAAAAGTCAGTTAAATGAAGGTTCAATTTTTAGTTTTAACCTGAACTTTTTAAAAACCGATTTAAAAGCTGAAATTGAAATTGACCAAATTGAGATTAGCTCAGATATTAAAAATATTAAAGTGCTGGCAGTAGAGGATATTTCAATTAATCAGCTACTCATGAAAACCATTCTGGACGATTTTGGATTTGATTTTGATGTTGCAGAAAATGGTAAAGTGGCCATTGAAAAAATGCAGTCATGTAAGTATGATATTGTTTTGATGGATTTGCAAATGCCAATAATGAACGGGTTTGAGGCAACGGAACATATTCGAAAAATAATGCTTTCAGAAATACCAATCATTGCTATAACTGCCGATGTCACAACCATAGATCTTGAAAGATGCAAAACAGTGGGAATGAACGACCATATTGCAAAACCTATTGATGAAAAGCTATTGTACACCAAAATAATCGGGCTAATCAAAAAAAGCTCAGAACTTAATACCCCTGAAAAAAAACAAAAGCAAATAAAAAAAGTCAAACCACCGCCCTGCATAAATCTTGATTATCTGACGCAGCGAACCAAAGGAAATCCGGTATTAATGAAGGAAATGATTACTCTTTTTCTAAAGCAAACACCATCTTTGGTTAGTTCAATGAAAAAAAGTATGGAGAAAAAAGATTGGAAAACAATGCAGGCCGCAGCCCATAAAATGATTCCTTCATTTGCAATTATGGGAATTGATCCGGAAATTGAAAAAACAGTAAAACAAATAAAGGAGTTTGCAACAAATAAAGAAAACCATAAGGAATTAATTGAAATGGTTAAAAAAGTAGAAAATGTATGTACAAAGGCATGTGCCGAATTAAAAAAAAACACCCTGATGAAAGAGGTTAAAAAATGAAAAACGAAAATAAAATTAAGCTTTTCCTTGTGGATGATGATGTTGTGTTTTTAAAGATGCTGGAAATTGAGTTCTTAAGAAATGCTGATTTTGAAATTGAAACATTTGCAACCGGAGAACTTTGCATTAGCAAATTATCACATAATCCGGACATTATAATTTTAGATTATCTGCTTGATGGCGTTGAAAAAAATGCAATGAACGGAATCGCAACCCTTGATCTGATAAAATCTTATAACCCGGATTTGCCTGTCATAATGCTTTCAGCCCAGGACAAAATTGAAGTAGCTGTAGATTGTATGCACCACAAAGCTTTCGATTATGTTGTAAAAAGCGAAACCGCCTTTATCCGCTTGAAAAAAATCATCTCAACTATTTTTCAGTATCAAAAAGTGGAAAAGCAATTGAAATGGTATATGGAGAGGATGTAAAGTCGGAAGTCGGAAGTCGGAAGTCCGGAGTCCGGAGTTGGAAGTTGGAAGTCTGGAGTTGGAAGTCCGAAGTCCGAATCCTATACAATTATCCTAAGCCACAGCTCTGAAGGAGCTGAACAATAGTAGCCCCGGATGAAGTCCGGGGTATTTTGATACAGGGACAAACCCGCCGGCCAAAATGCCATAAAAACAAAAAATACTTTTCCGGCGGAAATGAATGAGAAAGTTATAAAGTCAAAAGTTCATAAAGTCGATGAAGTTCTTTCTCCACAATTCCAGGCCTGTAAGGCCGGCTCAATTCAGCCCCGGCTTTCAAACCGGGGTTTTAATTATAGCCTGTAGGGCTTAAATTATGGTAGCCCCGGGCAATTGCCCAGGGAACCGCCGGCCATGAACATATTAGAACGAAAATAAATATTCCGGCGGAAATGAATGATGAAGTCTGTAAAGTCCAAAGTCCATTAAGTCCATCAAGCCAATAAAGCCCATCAGTTTTTCTAATAAGCCTGTAAGGCTTAAATTATGGTAATCAATAAAAAAAACAATAAAACCAACCTCATCCCACAATTCAAATTATGTGAATTATGTAAGTTTAAAAAAAAGTTATACAATACTAAATCCAGTTAATAAGAAGAACTTTATCAAATTAAAATAATCTATAATTAAAGCTAAAATAATGGAAATGATTGATGAGAAAAAAAAATGGGAAGAGAGAATTAGTAAATTAAAAAACAGGTTTTCTATCCTGCTTGATGGCGATTACAGCTATGAAAAGGGAAAAGAGCAGAGTATGTTAAGAATAATTGAATATAAACTGCGAAAAACAACTGAAGAGTTAGAAGTTATCATGGCAAAATTTTAAACCAATTCATAAAAATCATGATCTACATTTACATTATTGCACCCATTGTCCTGATACTTCTATCAGGAATCAGAATTGTAAGGCCAACCCAACGCGGCTTGATTGAACGACTCGGAAAATACAAGCACTTTGCCCACCCCGGATTTCATTGGATTATTCCATTGATCGACAAACTTTACATGGTAAATGTTACCGAACAAATGGTTGACGCACAGGCACAGGAAATCATTACCAACGACAATCTGAACGCCAGTGTGGATGCCCAGGTGTATTTCAGGGTAAAATCTGATGAAGACTGTGTCAAAGGTTCAATTTATAATGTCAATAATTACAGATGGCAAATTGTAAACCTTGCCCGTACTACATTGCGTAACATTATTGGAACGCTTACCCTAAAATCGGCAAACAGTGAACGTGGAAAAATAAATGCTGAACTCTATAAAACATTGCACATCGAAACACAAAACTGGGGCATTGAAATTGTGCGCACCGAACTAAAAGAAATTGACCCCCCTAAGGATGTTCAGGAAACCATGAACAAAGTTGTAAAAGCTGAAAATGAAAAAATAGCAGCCATCGATTTTGCCACAGCTGCAGAAACTGTTGCTGACGGTGTAAAACGTGCAAAAATTAAGGAAGCAGAAGGCTTTAAGCAATCCAAAATATTACATGCAGAGGGCGAAGCTGAAGCCATCAAACTAGTAAACGAAGCAGCAGATAAATACTTTATTGGAAATGCCCAGTTATTAAGAAAATTACAGGCACTTGAAGTTTCCCTGGGAAAAAATTCAAAAGTTGTCATACCCACAGGTTCCGATCTTGTAAACATCATCGGTGAAATGGCAGGCATTGTACCATTAAATAAAAAACCATCGAAAGAAGATAATTCCAGCGATAAATAATTCACTAATTATAAATACCATGTCAAAAGAAAAAGAAGGAAAAGAAAAGTCGGATAAAAAAACTCCTCAAAAAAATCTGAAAGAAAAACGAGCTGATAAAAAAGCCAAGCGCAAAGAGAAAAACAATAGAGCTGATATATTATAAAAAAAGGGACCTGAGTCCCTTTTTGCTTTTCTATATTTTGTTATGCATTGCCCCCATGTGTGAATCATGCAAATCTTCCATAAAGTTATCTTGACTTCGTCAATGCGCCCCCTATAATTTCTGGTTTTCTATACACAGGGTTCCACTATGTTTCACCCTGTGGTGATACAAATCGGTCTTTCAGACCTTAAATTTAGATGCAGCAAGGGCAAAGCCCTGGTAGTGTAACCGCCTAGGGTGAAATGGAATGTAACCCTATGCGTAAAAAGCCATTATTATACGCAGATTTGCAATGTGTTTTGCCCTTATGACTTCGCCAATGCGCCCCCCTTCTCTTAGTTTATTTTTTTATATCTATTTGGTATTTAATGCTTTGGCATTAGCATTGTTTTTCCGTGACGAGGTAAGGTGTCCCTTTTTACTTTTCCACATTTTGTTATGCATTGCCCCCATGTGTGAATCATGCAAATCTTCCATAAAGTTATGTAAGTGACGCTGTTGGAAATTGGCCTAAATTTATGTAGTTAAAAAATAATAACAAAAAAACATACTATTATGAAACCAGTTTTAGGAATTCCCGATCAGGACTTACAGGAAATAACAATGCTTCTGAACACATTGCTTGCAGATGAATATTTCCTTTACACAAAAACAAGAAATGCACATTGGAACGTTGAGGGACCAAACTTCTATGAATTGCATAAACTATTTGACACCCAGATTCACGAACTGGATGAAATTATTGATGACATCGCCGAAAGAGTGAGATCACTCGGACATTTCGCATTGGGTTCACTGAAAGATTTTCAAAGTGTAACGCATATGACCGAAGACAACCACAGTTTTGACAAAGCAAATAGCATTATCCATACGCTCGTTAATGACCACGAAATAATTGTCAGAATTATCAGAAATGACATTGTACCAATATCTGAGAAATACAAAGACCTCGGCACAGCTGATTTTGTTACAGGAATTATGGAACAACATGAAAAAATTGCATGGATGCTCCGATCATCATTGGATTAAAAATCAAGCAATCAGATCAACAAAAAATAAATAAATCATATGAAAACAAATAAGATTAAAAAAGTACTGATCGCATTGGATTACGATCCAACTGCTCAGAAAGTGGCAGAAACAGGTTTTTCCTTAGCAAAATCAATGGGTGCAGAAGTAAAACTGCTTCATGTATATACTGATGCTATTGCCTATACATCGCCCGGACATGTAACCATTATGGGATTTTCAGGCTATATGGAGGCAGACACAAATGCCATTCAGGAAGTAGGTTCAGATAAGTTAAAAAAGGCATCCTATGTTTTTCTTGACAAAACAAAACACCACCTTGATGACCAAACCATTGAAACTATTGTTGAAGAAGGAAATGTCGCCGAAACAATTATAAAAATCGCAAAGGATATTCATGCTGATGTTATTGTAATTGGATCACACAGTCACCGGTGGCTTGAAGAAATATTAATGGGAAGTGTCACCGAAAAAGTGTTGCGTCATGCTACCATTCCTGTTTTTATTGTCCCTACTAAAAAAAATGAATAATAATAACCCCGGCCTTTAGGTCCATAGCTGTATGGTTAATAATTGCAATCGGCATGATTACAGATAGCTGTAATGATTTTTTGCCACTGCCTGAGACGATGGCTTTAATAAACAAACTTTTACAAAAGTTGAATATTCTTGCCTGCAGCAAACAGGGAACAAGGAACACCGATTTTAGATTTATGAACTAAATAAAACTTCTCAAATCGAATATCGATGTTCCCCCGATTAAAATACGGGGCAGGCTTTGTTCTTAAATCATTATTATTTTATAGCCAAGGCTTTAATAAATAACAGAAATTCTGATAATTACAAACATAAACCTGACGGCAATGGTCTAAAGACCGTGGTTATTATTCAGACAACAATGAATTCAAATATTAAAGATGGGCTAACATCAACTCTAGCAAAAAAGAAATTGGCAAAGGAAGGATACAACATCCTTCCTTCATCAAAACCCAAAAACCTTTTTTCCATCGCAAAAGGAGTTATTAAAGAACCCATGTTTATTCTTTTAGTCGGATGTGGAACTTTATATCTTATTTTGGGTGATTTCAACGAGGGATTAATGTTGCTTGGATTTGTATTTTTTATAATGGGAATTGAGTTTTTTCAGAATAGAAAAACGGAAAAAGCCCTCGACTCATTAAAAGAAATGGCGAGTCCACGCGCCCTGGTAATCAGGGATGGCGAAGAAATAAGAATTGCGGGTATTGAAATTGTTGTTGATGATATAATAGTTCTGCAGGAAGGAGACAGGGTTGCTGCGGATGCTACCGTTTTACAGTCGGTAAATCTGATGGCCGATGAATCCTTACTTACCGGAGAACCTGTATCTGTAAGAAAAATTGATTGGGATGAAATTCAAAAAATCGTTCAACCCGGTGGGGATGATTTGCCTTTTGTTTATTCAGGGACAATGATCATTCAGGGAAGCGGGTTGGCAATAGTTACAAGCACCGGTATCAATACAGAAATTGGGAAAATAGGGAAAGCAATTTCCGGGGTTATTGAGGAACCCACAAGACTTAAAAAGGAAATGGGTTCGCTGGTGAAAAAAATAACCATTATAGCCGCAGCCCTTTGTTTATTGGTTATTATTGGATATACTATTACGCATGGCAGTCTGATCGACGGTTTTTTAGCCGGAATTACCATGGCAATGGCTATGTTGCCCGAAGAATTTCCTGTTATTCTAACTGTTTTTATGGCTCTGGGTGCATGGCGAATGTCAAAAAGCAAAGTATTAACAAGAAAACCATCGTCAATTGAAACTCTTGGTTCTGCAACGGTCTTGTGTACCGATAAAACCGGCACGCTTACCCAAAATAAAATGACCGTTACAACATTGTTTAACGGAAAAGATTATTACACCATTGATAAAGCAAAGGATTTAGATTCGGCATTTCACGAAATAATGGAGTATGGAATACTCGCAAGCCAGATCAATCCATTTGACCCCATGGAAAAGGCAATCACCGAAATGGGCGCATTAAATCTTAAAGGCACCGAACACATTCACAGCAAATGGAAGATGATCAAAGAATATCCTCTTTCCAAAGAACTTCTTGCCATATCAAGGGTTTTTTCATTTAACGGAACCAAAGAGAAGGTGATTGCAACAAAAGGTGCTCCCGAGGCTATTTTTGATTTATGCCATCTTGATCAAAAAAATAAAAAGGCATTATTAAAAGGAGTCGAAGAACTGGCATCAAAAGGATTAAGAGTTTTGGGTGTTGCAAAAGCAATAATAAAAAGCAAGGAATTGCCCGACATTCAGCATGATTTCAAGTTTGAGTTTATTGGTTTGATTGGCCTTGCTGACCCCATCCGAAAAAATGTTAAAAAAGCCGTGAAAGAGTGCCAAAAAGCTGGCATCAGGGTGATCATGATTACGGGCGATTACCCGGAAACAGCCAAACATATTGCAAGTGAAATTGGTCTTGAAAACCCTGATTTCAGTATAACTGGCAATGAATTACAGAGTATGAGCGAAAATGAATTGCGAAAAAAAATTAAGGATACAAATGTGTTTGCAAGGGTTGTTCCGGAACAGAAACTTAAAATCGTAAATGCTTTAAAGAAAAACAAAGAAATTGTTGCGATGACCGGAGACGGAATTAACGACGCCCCGGCTCTTAAATCGGCCAATATTGGTATTGCCATGGGTCAAAAAGGCACTGATGTTGCCCGAGAAGCCGCTTCACTTGTGCTAATTGATGATAACTTTTTATCAATAGTTGCGGCCATAAAAATGGGAAGAAGAATTTTTGATAATCTTCAGAAAGCTTTCGGGTACACTTTTGCAATCCATGTTCCCATTGCCGGATTATCTCTAATTCCTGTATTACTGGGAGATTTCCCAATCCTCTTATGGCCAATACATATTGTTTTTCTTGAGCTCATCATTGACCCCTCCTGCTCCATTATTTTTGAGGCTGAATTACCAGAGAAAAATATAATGAACCGGCCACCAAAGAATATAAACCAACCCTTTTTCGGGAAGAAAAAAATCTTATTCAGTTGTATGCAAGGCGTGGCTATTCTGCTCATGACTCTTGCCGTTTACTTTGTTGGCCTTCGACTGGGCTATGAAGAAAAAGAAGTGCGCACAATGACATTTATCACCCTTATTGTTTCCAACATCGCTGTGATATTTACAAATCGTTCCTGGACAGATAATATATTTAAAATCATTGCGACACGAAACAAAGCAGTGTTATGGGTAACCGGTGGAACATTTTTATTTATGATGTTAATTATGAATATTCCATTTTTTCTTGATTTATTCCAGTTTCGTCATATTTCATTAACCAACATTGGAATCTGCTGTATTGCAGGATTATCAACAATTGTTTGGTTTGAATTATACAAATGGTTTAAAAATAAAAAAGCAAATTCGGCATCGGGTATTAATTTGTTTTCAGAATAGTGATTATATACCAACCACTGTTTCTCCCTGATAATCAATGTGTGAAACATGTAACACATTTTCATTTTTATGTAAGTTATCAGATGAAGTTGGTTCGTAATTTAGCTTCTAATATGAACCACAGGAAAATTAAAAAAACCATATGAAAACAAACACACTTTTTACTCCAATAAATATCGGACCCCTGACACTTAAAAACCGAATTGTAATGGCTCCCATGACAAGATGCCGTGCATTGAATAATATCCCGAATGATCTGATGGCTGAATATTATGATCAGCGAACTGATGCAGGATTGATTATAACTGAAGGAACTTCACCATCCCCCAACGGTTTGGGTTACGCCCGTATTCCGGGAATTTTTAGTAAGGAACAAATCGAAGGATGGGAAAAAGTAACTTCTCTGGTTCATTTCCACAACAGCATTATTTTTGTCCAGTTAATGCATACAGGAAGAATAAGCCACCATTTAAATATGCCTGAAGGATCCAGAATTCTTGCTCCATCGGCAATTTTACCGGCCGGACAAATGTGGACTGATTCATCTAAATTACAGGATTATTCAATTCCCGAAGAAATGTCAAGTGATGATATGTTGCATGCCAAATCTGAATTTGTTACGGCAGCCAAAAATGCACTGGATGCAGGCTTCGATGGAGTTGAACTGCATGCTGCTAACGGATATTTGCTCGAACAGTTTATTTCTCCTATAACAAACTTCAGAACAGATAATTATGGCGGAAATATTGAAAACCGCTGCAGATTTGTAATTGATGTGGTTGCCACGGTTGCTGAGGTTATTGGCAAAGAAAAAACCGGCATCCGTTTATCTCCTTATGGAATTGCCAACGACATGGCTCATTACCCCGAAATGTCGGAAACATACGCATATCTGGCCGAACAATTTAACAGTCTGGGTATTGCTTACATTCACCTTGTTGATCACTCATCAATGGGCGGACCAGTTGTTCCATCAGCGCTTAAAGAAGTAATCCGTGATACTTTCAAAAACACCCTTATTCTTTCTGGCGGATATAATTATGAAAGAGCTGAAAATGACATTCAAAAAGGTTTGTGCGACATGGTTGCTTTTGGCAGAGCCTTCATTTGCAATCCTGATCTGGTTGACCGGTTTCAAAACAAATGGGTTTTATCAAATGATCTTAAAATGGATGAATTTTATTCAGCCAGCAGTATAGGATACACCGACTATCCTATTTTTAAAATATAAAATGACCTTCGTTGATTATTACAAAATCCTTGGACTGGATAAAAATGCCAGTCCGGCAGACATCAAAAATGCCTACCGGAAATTGGCCAGAAAATTTCATCCGGATTTAAACCCGAATAATAAAGATGCACTGAAAAATTTTCAGCAAATAAATGAGGCAAATGAAGTATTGAGCGATCCGGTCAAGAAAAAAAAATATGACCAGTATGGAAGCGACTGGAAACACGCTGAAGAGCAAGGAAAAGCTAACAGACAACAGCAAAAATATTCAGATTTCAGCCGTGAAGGATTTGGCGGGCCCCATTCAGAAAATGATTTCTCTGATTTTTTTGAATCCATGTTTGGAGGAGCAGCTGGCGGAAGAAACAGAAATGTAAAATACCGCGGTGAAGATTATAATGCAGAATTACATCTTGACCTTATTGATGCCTATAAAACCAACAAACAAACGCTGACTGTCAACGGAAAAAGTATAAGAATTACCATTCCGGCCGGAATAGAAAACGGGCAAACAATTAAAATCGGTAACCATGGCGGACCAGGAAAAAATGGTGGCCCTGCAGGCGACTTGTATATTACTTTTTCGATTGCCAATCACTCACGATTTAAAAGGTTGGAAAATAATTTATATGCTTCACTTGAAATAGATTTGTTTACAGCTATTTTGGGGGGAGAAATAACCATAGACCTGCTAAATGGCAAGGTTAAACTAAAAATAAAGCCGGAAACACAAAATGACAGCAAAGTAAAACTAAAGGGAAAAGGATTTCCCATATATAAAAAAGATGGCCAATTCGGTGACTTGTATATTACATTGACTATAAAAATGCCAACAAACTTAACCGAAAAACAAAAGGAACTTTTTACTGAACTATCAAAATATTAAATACTTAAAAAGCAAAACCATGAATACAAAAAACCTGATAGATCTTAATGAATTTTGCAAAAGTCATAAAATTGAAATTTCATTTATCAGCTCATTGCAGCAAACCGGAATGATAGATATTACAACCATTAAAGAAACAGGGTTTATAGATTCACTTCAGTTGGAAAAACTGGAGAAAATAGTAAGACTTTATAATGAACTGGATATAAACTTTGAAGGAATTGACACGATAACTCACCTTTTACAGAGAGTGATTGCCTTGCAAGATGAAATTATTGCACTTCGGAACAGACTTAATTTATATGAACCATAGAAATAAATAATATAAAAATGAAAAAAACAAAAAACCTGGGCATCTGGATGGATCATTCAACTGCCTTTTTAATGGAGTTATCAAACGATGTAGTTTCTAAATACACTATTGATTGTGAATTTACCATTGAAGATAAAACTGTAGGTTTGAAAAAAAGCGAAAATCATATGCATATTAAAGAACAGCACCTGCAATCGGCTTATTACAAAAAAATTGAAGAAGCGATTAAAAAATATGAATGTGTTGTGCTGTTCGGACCAACAGATGCCAAAAATGAATTATTCAACAACATGAAAGATGACCACCTTTTTGAGAACATTAAAATTGAAGTAAAAAATTCTGATAAAATGACCGATCATCAAATGGTTGATTTTGTGAGGGATTATTTTACCGGTTCTGAAAAGAAATAATAAATGCAAGACTTATGGAGTTATGTTTTTACAGTATTCATGGCCTTTTTTGCTATTATGAACCCTATAATCAACATTCCTATTTTCGTTAAACTGACTGAAGGAGTCAATGAAAAGAAAAAAAAGGCTATTTCTAAAACTTCAGTCATTGTTGCTTTTGTTATCGTTGTTGCTTTTATTTTAATTGGTCAGTATATTTTTCAGGTATTTGGTCTGACCATTCCCGCATTCAAAGTATTTGGCGGAATTTTGATTTTTTATATCGGGTTTGAAATGCTGCAATCAAAAAAATCAGTCATTCATTCCAATGAAAAAGAAAAGTTTGACGAAGGCATTGCCATTTCACCACTGGCCATTCCCATTTTGGCCGGACCGGGTACTATTGTTACCGCAATGAATTTTGTTGTTGATGTTTCTTTTTTCAGAATATTTCTTACTATTTTAATTTTTGCTTTTGTTACTTCGCTTACATATCTGGCATTTATTTACAGCAAATATATCATCAAGTTTGTTGGCAAAAAGAATTTTGTAATCATCGGCAAAATAATGGGATTAATCCTGGGTGTTCTTGGAGCCAATATGCTCATCGTCGGCATCAAACTGGCTTTTGAAATTTAGATTTTCTTATTAGTCAGGGCGCAATTTTGAGTCGCACTCTGACTATTCCGGAAAAGCTGGAGCCATTAGTCAGGAGGCGACTTTGAGTCGCACTCTGACTATTCCGGACCATCCTACCATCCCCCCCAATGTGTGAAACTTGCAAGTATTAGGTTTTGTTTTGTAACACATTCCTTTTTAATGCGATGCACCTTTGTATCGTGAAAATTCATTCGCAAAAAAACATCTTAAAATGAAAACGCAAATTCGTAATCTATTAATTGCGGTAATCTTTTTTTTACTGCCAAATATGAACTTTGCACAGACACCCAATTTGGGTACTGCTGCCGATTTCGTATTATTTACTACTGTAGGTGCTGTTACCAATACCGGTACTTCTCATCTCACCGGAAATGTGGGCACAAACAGCGCCTCAAGCACCGGTTTCGGGAACGTCAACGGTGTGATGCATGACGGGGATGGAGCAAGCGCATTATGCGCTGCCGATTTACTTACTGCCTACGGCACACTTGATGCAGCAATCCCGATTTTTTTTCCTGCTCCTTTGCTTGGCAACGGACAGATTCTTGTTCCGGGTGTCTACAGCATCCCTGCTCCGGCTACCTTAAATCTCGATTTGACTTTTGATGCCCAGGGCGACCCTTCTGCTGTATTTATTGTACAAATAGAAGGCACCTTTTCTACTGCTGCCGGCTCATCAATAAAACTAATAAACGGAGCATTGGCTTGCAATGTATTCTGGAAGGTCGAAGGATTAGTCGATATGACCGCAGGTACCATCATGAGAGGCACCATTATTGCCAATAACGCGGCAATTAACATGAATTCGGGTACTATTCTCGAAGGACGCGCATTATCAACCAATGGAGCCATAACACTTAACGGCACTCTTGCCTATACTCCGGTTGGCTGCGGCAGTCCAGCCCTAACAGGCCCCATGGCCCCAACTCTTTCAGCAACTGAATGTTTTACCATATTTTCATCCGACGGTGCGGTTACAAATACCGGAATTACATATGTTACCGGTGATGTTGGAACCAACAATGGTTTAACAACCGGATACAATCCTTTATTTGTTACCGGAGCCATCCATCCAATACCTGATGGTTCAACAGTAGCAGCAGCCGCTGAATTGCTTACCATATATAATTATCTGAATACCTTGCCTTATGATATTGAATTACTTTATCCTGCACAATTTGGAAACAGTCTGGTTTTAACTCCCCATACATATTTAATGAACGGAGCAGTAACTTTTACCGACACAGTGTATCTCGACGCCATGGGTGATCCTGATGCTGTGTTTATTATTAAAGTTTATGGTGCTTTTTCAACAAGTACTTATTCAAAAGTTAAACTGATTAACGGAACTGTTGTGGAAAATGTTTACTGGATGATCAATGGTGCCGTAACCTTAAACAATTACTCTGAATTTGAAGGAACAATTGTTTGCGCAAATGGAGCAATGGATTTACTCACCGGAGCACTTATCCACGGCAGGGCAATGACAACAGTAGGTGTTTTAACTACCGATGCCATTACTGCAATTATGCCGCTCGGATGTCCTTCGGTTTCCGAACCTATTGTTATAACTGAGCCGGTTGATCAAACAGCCTGTTTAGGTGGTTCTGTTTCCTTTACGGTTACCGCAACTGGTACTGCTCTAACCTATCAGTGGAGAAAGGGATCTGTTGATTTGATTGATGGAGGAAATATTTCAGGTGCAAACACCGCAACTCTTACAATTAATCCTGTCGCTCTTTCAGATGCGGCAATTGACTATAATGTTATTGTTTCAGGGACTTATATGCCAAGCGATACTTCAGTAAATGTTGCTTTAATAATTGAAAGCGGCCCGGTTATTACTACACAACCAACCGATCAGACTGCCTGCGTTGGAAGTTCAGCAAGTTTTTCGGTAACAGCAACCGGTGGTAGTCTAACCTATCAGTGGAGAAGAGGAATAATTGATTTGGTTGACGGACTTTCCATTTCGGGAGCCACAACAGATGTTCTTACCATTGATCCGGTAAGTGCATTGGATTTTGCCTTAGATTATAATGTGGTTATTACAGGTGCATGCGCTCCTGACGCCATTTCAATAAATGTATCGTTATCGGGAGGAACTGGTCCGGTTATTACAACCGAACCTGTCGATCAGATTGCTTGTGTTGGCGATATTGTCAGTTTTTCAGTAATTGCAACAGGAACGGGACTCACTTACCAGTGGAGAAAAGGAACTGTTGACTTAATTGACGGTGGTTCGATTTCAGGTGCAATGACAGACATACTGACGATAAACCCGGTTAGTTTGCTTGATGTTGCCACAGACTATAATGTGGTTATTACAGGAGATTGCCCTCCCAACGATACTTCAATAAATGTTTCATTATCAGTCGATACAGGTCCGGTTATTACCACGCAACCTGTTGATCAGAGTGTTTGCATTGGAGATTCTGCAATTTTCACTGTCGTTGCAACTGGTCCGGGACTTACATATCAGTGGAGAAAAGGATTGACCGACTTAATAAACGGAGCTTCTGTTTCGGGTGTCACAACTGATACCCTGATTATTTATCCTGTTAGCGCACTTGATGTTGCTACAGATTACAATGTGGTTATTACAGGTTCATGTTTACCCGATGCTGTTTCAATAAATGTATCCTTAGAAGTAAGTGCCGAAACTGTAATCACTACAGCACCTGTAAATCAAATAATTTGCGAGGGCGATTCAGTCAGCTTTTTTGTAGTTGCAACCGGATCAAACCTTACTTATCAGTGGAGAAAAGGAATTGTAAACTTAGTTGATGGCGGTAATATTTCAGGCGCCACTTCTGATACGCTTACCATCAATCCTGCAACTTTAGCAGATATGGCAACCAACTATAATGTAGTAATTTCAGGCGGATGTTCAACTGTTAACACACTGGACACTGATCTGAATTCAGCCGGCGGCTTCGGAATTCTTGCCGGCACAGCAATCACCAGTACAGGTTTTAGCGAGATCCATGATATGGATGTAGGATTAAGTCCTGGTGTTCGTAGTTCTATTACCGGATTTCCTCCAGCCATAGTAGTAAACGGAGCTATTTATGCTTCTGATGACGTAGCTCCTCCGGGAGTAGCTGCCATGCTTATTCAGGCAAAACAGGACCTTACAGACGCATATCTTTTTGCAGAAGGTGCAACAGCACCCGCACCTGTAACAGTTGCAGGCGACCAGGGTGGTCTCACACTTGCCCCAGGTATTTACAAATCAACATCTACACTTTTAATACAATCAGGCGACCTCACTCTTGATGCTCAGGGTGACTCGAATGCAGTATGGATTTTCCAGATAGCATCTGATTTTACAAGCATCGGTGGCGCCGGCGGTAGTGTTATACTTACCGGAGGTGCACTTGCCAAAAATGTTTACTGGCAGGTGGGAAGCTCAGCAACAATCGGTAACGGAACCGCATTTAAAGGAACAATCATGGCTTTAACATCCATAACAATGAATACAGGTTCATCCATAGATGGCAGATTACTTGCCAGAAACGGAGCCGTTGTATTATCCGGAACAAACATCATTAATCAACCTTCAGATTCCGCAGTCAATAATATCAGCATCACAACAGTAAATGTTTCCCTAACCGTTAATACGGCTACGGTAATAACTACAGAACCCGTGAATCAAATTGCCTGTGCAGGTGATCCGGTCAGTTTTTCAGTTATTGCAACAGGAACAGGTCTCGCTTATCAGTGGTATAATGGTATTACTGCTTTAATTGACGGAATTAACATTTCAGGAGCAAACACTTCGGTGTTGACAATTGATCCTGTAAGTTTAACAGATGCTTCACTAAACTACCATGTCATTGTTTCGGGCGATTGCCTACCCGAAGATACTTCAATATATGTTTCACTGACAGTAAATACAGGTACAATAATTACAACCGAACCTGTTGATCAGACAGTTTGCGAAGGCAATCCGGCAAGTTTTTCGGTGATTGCATCAGGAACAGGTCTTAACTATCAGTGGTACATCGGAACAACTGCAGTAATTGACGGAATAAATATTTCAGGAGCAAACACTTCGGTGTTGACTATAGATCCTGTAAATTTAACAGATGCTGCAATGAACTATAATGTAATTGTTTCGGGCGATTGTTTATCCGAAGACACATCAATCAATGTTTCACTCATAGTAAATTCAGGAACAATAATTACAACTGAACCTGTTGATCAGACAGTTTGCGAAGGTAATTCGGTCAGTTTCTCTGTGATTGCATCAGGAACAGGACTCACTTATCAGTGGTATAATGGGATTGTCGCTTTAATTGACGGAGTAAATATTTCAGGAGTAACTACTTCTGTACTTACCATTGACCCGGTAACCATTTCTGACACCTCATCATTTTACAATGTCATTGTTTCAGGCGATTGTTTACCCGAAGATACTTCAATCTATGTATCTCTGATGATTGACACTGCAACAGTCATAACAACTGAACCTGTTGATTTAACAGCTTGTGAAGGAAGTTCAGTTATCTTTTCGGTTAATGCAAGCGGAACAGGACTTACCTATCAGTGGTATAATGGAACAACTGCATTGGTCGACGGTATAAATATCTCAGGAGCTGCAACACAGATGCTTCAGATCAATCCTGTTGCCCTGGCAAATGCCTCAACTAATTACAACGTGATTGTAACTGGTGATTGTTTCCCGGGTGATTCTTCTGTTTATGTTTCACTTATTGTAAATCCCTTACCTGTTGCAATTGCAACAAGCAATTCACCGGTTTGTACAGGAAGTTCGATAATTCTGACAGCCGAAACAGTTACGGGAGCAACCTATCAGTGGACAAACACAACAGGATACTTATCATCTGACCAAAATCCTGAGATTACCGCTGCTTCTGAATCTGATCAGGGTATCTATACTTTGATTGTTTCTTTAGATGGTTGTGTTTCTTCACCTTCATCAACCAATGTTGTGGTGGATAATTGTATTGGCGAAGAGTTTTTCATCCCCGAAGGATTTTCTCCGAATGGTGATGGTATAAACGATTTGTTTGTTATCAGAGGAATTGACAGATTTCCCAACAACACATTTACCATCTTTAATCGCTGGGGAAATGAAGTATATGAAGCCAGTCCTTATACAAACACATGGGATGGTTCATGCTTAAGTGATATTAGCATTGGAAATGGCAATTTACCTGTAGGCACTTACTTCTATGTGCTTGATTTAGGTGATGGATCTGATGTTTACAAAGGAACTATTTATTTGAATAGGTAGAAGGATAGTATCTAGTATCAAGTATCAAGAAATAAGAAATAAGTAATAAGAAACGAGAAAAATATAATCTAATGAAAACACTAAATAAAATAGCATTGGTTGTAGCCTTAGGCTTGGGAAGTATAGCTGTCAATGCTCAGCAAGCTCCTATGTACACACATTATATGTACAACACACTGGTGGTAAACCCTGCTTATGCCGGCAGCAGGGATGCCCTGACTGTTACAGCACTTCACCGGTCACAATGGATCGGATTCGACGGAGCACCTCTTACCCAGACACTGACCATTCACTCACCAGTAAAAAATGAACATATTGGCTTAGGATTATCAGTAATGAATGATGTAATTGGTCCGGTAAAAAGCACCTCTATATTTGCAGATTTTTCTTACAGAGTAAAATTAACTGAAAAATCAAAATTAGCATTTGGCCTGAGTGCCGGTGCTAATATTTTTCAGGCAAATTTAAGTTCCCTGGAAATAAATGAAATAAGCGACCCGGTATTTTTGAATGACATTAAAAATCAAACAACACCAAATTTTGGTTTTGGTGTTTACTATTCAAGAGATCGTTTTTACGCAGGTTTATCTGCTCCAAATCTCATGCAGAATTCATTTTCAGAGATTGATGGAGAAAACGGAGAAGTGCTGATCGGAAAAGAGCAAAGGCATTATTTTGCAATTGCCGGAGCTCTCATAAAACTATCTCAAAACCTGGAATTAAAACCAACAACCCTAATCAAGGTAACCCCTGCAGCTCCGATTCAGGCAGATTTAACAGCTTCTTTTATTATCATGAAAAAGTTTTTAATTGGTGCCATGATGAGAACCGGCGATGCTGTTGGCGGATTGGTCGGCTTTGATATTTCAGAACAGTTTCACCTTGGTTATTCATATGACTGGTCATACGGACTAAAAACATCAAAGTATAATCAGGGAAGCCATGAGATTGTTTTAAGGTATGACTTTATTTATACCAGTAAAAAACAGATTCATTCACCACGAAATTTTTAATCAAACATCAAAAAAATAACAAAATGAAAAATATTAATATTCTGATTATCGCATTTCTAAGTATTTGCGTCAGTGTTACTGCCCAGAAAAAATCAGGAAAAGAGTTAAGAGGAGATAAATACATTTTTAACTACTCTTACCAAAAAGCCATTGATTCTTATAACCGGGCGAAAGACCTAACCATTGAAGGCCAGTGCAAATTAGCCGAAAGTTATTACAACACAGGCCAAAATATTAAGGCAGAAGAAGTTTATGCCGAATTAACTAAAGTAGAGGCCGGACTGTCTCCTGAAATATATTACAATTATGCCATGGTTTTGAAATCAAACGGAAAATACGATTTATCTGAACTTTGGATGGAAAAATTCGTCTATTTTATGCCTGAAGATTTACGCGCTATCAGCTACAGAAAAAACCTGAAAGAATTGGTCTACATGCAAACAGATGAAGGAAAATACAATATTGAAAATATGACCGTCAATACCGGTGCTGAAGATTTTGGCCCATGCTATTATAAAAACGGAATTGTGTTTTCGTCAAATAATTCAGGCCCTAAAATGATTGTCAGAAAATATTCCTGGACAGGAAACCCTTTTTGGGATTTGTATTTCTCGGAAATAGAAAACGGTCAGATGAAAAAACCCGAAAAATTCGACAAAATCTTTAACGGCAGAATGCATGATGGTCCGGCCAGTTTCAGTAATGACGGCAATCATATCGCATTTACAAGGAACAATTATAAAGATAAAACCAAAGACCGGGTGGTTGAGTTGCAAATATTTTTCAGCGATAATGAAAACGGAAAATGGTCAAAACCTGTGCCTTTTAAATATAACAGCGAAGAATACTCGGTAGGTCAGCCTTGCTTGACTTCTGATGGAAAAACAATGTACTTTACCAGTGACATTTCAGGCGGTTGTGGCGGCTCAGATATTTACAAAGTCACAAAAGATGAAACCGGCGAATGGGGAAGCATCCGCAATATGGGAAAAGAAATCAACACCGAAGGCAATGAAATGTTTCCGTTTTTTGAGGAACAGAAAGGTGTTTTGTACTTTTCTTCTGACGGACTTTTTGGACTTGGAGGAATGGATATTTTCATGTGTCCGTTAAGTGGCACAGAAACAGGAAAAGTCACTAATGCCGGATTTCCTTTGAACACCAGGTATAATGATTATTCTATTATTGTGAATGGCAAAACAGGGTATTTTGCTTCTGACAGACCCGGAGGAAGTGGACTTGATGATATTTATTCGGTTGGCTTTTTAAAAGAACTCGAAATTGGCAATAAGATTGAGGGAATAGCAATGGAAAGCAATGGAAACCCTGTTCCAAATACATTTGTAACCATCTATGATGAATTCAATAATGAAATCGAATCATTTACAACACTTGAAAACGGCGCATTCAGTTTTATTGCAGATCCTGAAAAAAATTACAAACTGACAGGCGAAAAAGAAAACTATGCTGATGGAGAAATTTATGCAAATACTTTTGGAAGCGAATATATTGTATCAGCAAACATCATTCTTGTTAAAAATGAAGAAATTGTTCCTGTATTGGTTGAAGAAGTCAAACCAGAAGAAACAAAAAATACAACTACTGTAATCAATACCGAAAGGATTTTTGATTTGGATAATAATACTATCTATTTTGATTACGGGAAATACAACATCAGGGAAGATGCTGTAATAAAACTGGACAAGGTTGTTGCCATAATGAATGAATATCCTGAGATGATAGTTGAATTAAGTTCCTATACCGATTGTCGTGCCGACAACGAATTTAATCAAAAGTTATCAGACCAAAGAGCCAAAGCAACAATTGATTATGTACGAAAAAGAATTACCAATCCTGAAAGAGTAACCGGAAAAGGATACGGCGAAACAAACCTCGTAAACGGATGTTATGGTGAAAAAGATATCGTTTCGGATTGCACTGAAGATGAACACCAAAAAAACAGGCGAACCGAGTTCAATGTAGTCATACATTAAACTTTGACAACCTGAGTTTTCACGTTTTGTTAATTAAAGGGCGAATTTATTCGCCTTTTTTTTTGTTTTCGGTATTGGATTAATCATTGGGCAACTGACCTGAGCTGCCATAATATATGCCCGCCTTGCTTATTAGAATAACTGATGGACTTAATGGACTTTCGACTTAATGGACTTTCAACTTGATGGACTTTCAACTACCGACCAACATCAAGTGTGAAAAATACAACTATCCCCTAAAGTTATGTAACACATTATGTTTTTAGTAAGCGCACCTTTGTCATAAATAAAATTACTTAAACAAACTATAGAAAAAATGAAAGAAAAAGAAAAGTGCACTGATCAAAAAGTCTCTTTGATTCAAGAAGTTGACGAGTCCTTTGACAGCACAATGTCGCATGAAGAAAGGAAAAAGTATCTGATGGTGGGAAATGTACCGGTGAAAATCGGAAGTACAATAGAGGAACTTCATGAAATAATTGCAGCTCTTTAATATCTCAAGTATAAAATTAACAAATGATAAAACACATTTAAAAAAAACAAAATGAAAAAAATACTTTTAGCGATTTTAGTTGTTACGTTCATGACTAATTTCAGTTTTGCCCAGGAAGAAAAAACAGAAAACCGGGACAAACCACAATTTGGATTTAAATTAGGCACCAACTTCTCTAATGTATATGATACAGAAGGCGAACAGTTTAATACCGACCCGAAATTCGGCCTGGTATTCGGAGCATTCATGTCAATTCCCTTTGGCGATTTAATTGGCGTTCAACCTGAGGTTTTATATTCTCAGAAAGGGTTCAAAGCAACAGGAATTATTTTGGGTGAGCCTTATGAATTTATCCTCACAACAACTTATATTGACATTCCTTTATTGTTTGCTGTTAAGCCGGCTGAAGTTATTACTATTGTTGCCGGACCACAATTTTCCTACTTAATTAAAGAAAGATATTCTTTTACAATTGCATCATCAAGTATTGAGCAAGAACAGGAATTTGAAAATGACAATCTTCGTAAAAATATGTTGTGCTTTACCGGCGGATTGACAATTAATTTAGACAAGATTGTTATCGGAACAAGAGCCGGATGGGATATACAAAAAAATACAGGTGATGGAACTTCTACCACTCCACGTTACAAAAATGTATGGTACCAGGCTACAATAGGTTACAGATTTTAATGCTATGAATACTATTGAATTCCACTCTTCAAACCTGGTAATTTAATATATTGGCTAAATAAATCCTGCACTGGTCATAACCGATTGCGTTGAATAAAAAATAAAGTTAATGAGTAGGTTTTAAATGAGGTGTTCTTGATTGAACATCTCATTTTTTCAATTACAGGAATTGAGCCAGGACAAGGAATGTGAATCATACAAGTTATTGGTAAAGTTATGTAACACTTTCTCCTTATAATTGAATCAACTTTGCTAAGTGAAAATTAATTCACAATTAATAAATAAAGAAATGAATACTACAGAATTAAAAGGAACCTGGAATGAGCAGAAAGGCAAACTTAAACAAAAATTTGCAACCTTAACCGATAATGATCTGATGTTTGTTGAAGGCAAAAAAGAAGAAATGCTCGGCCGTCTTCAAAAAAAACTTGGTAAAACTAAAGATGAGTTGCATAAAATCATCTCTGAACTATAAACAAAAGGAATAATGAAAAAAAATAAATTATACGGTTTTGCTGTTATTCTGATTTTAATAGCTCAGATAGGTTTCCTGCAGGGTTGCCAGAAGTACCCGGATGGTCCGATGGTAAGCTTCCACTCAAAAACAGAGCGCGTAGCCAATACATGGAATATTGATAACTACAAAATCAATGGCGAAGATTATACTTCATTGGTTTCCGGCTATTCAGAAACATTCACCAATGATGGTGATTATTCTTATAACTGGGGCGTATTATCAGGCACAGGAGCTTGGGAATTTCAGAACAATGATACTGAAATCAAGCTGACCGGTATTGACAACCAATCATCCCAAACTTTAGTAATTCTGAAACTTGAAGAAAAACAATTTTGGTATTATTATATGGATGGAAATGATAAAAAAGAGTTTCATATGGTTCAATGATAAGTCTTATAGTTAATGTTTATTTTTCCGATTTAATCGGAAAAAAGCAGTGAGCTTTTGCTCACTGCTTTATTTTTGTAATATTTCAGAGGTGTGAATCTTACAAGTATTATAAATATTTCTGTAACAGTTAGTTTGACAAAGACACCCATCTTTGTATATTAAATCATCTATACTAAAAATACTCAAAATGAAAACCATAAAACTTATTACAATTTTTGCTTTAGCAATAACAACAGTAATATCAGCTTGTAAAAAAGAGGAAGAAGAAAATCCCATTGTTATTCCGGTTCAGACAACAGTCCAGACACAGATTTCACTCGCCGGGGCATCTGATTTTGCAGTTTTGGCAGGATCATCCATTACCAATACTGGCGGAACAACAATTACCGGCGACCTCGGACTTAGTCCGGGCTCCTCCATTGGCGGCTTTCCTCCGGGCGAACTTACCGGCACACAACACATTAATGATATTATTGCCAACCAGGCAAAACTTGATCTGACTGCTGCTTATAATGATGCTGCCGGCCGGATTTGCACTGATATGGTAACATTATCGGGTAATATTGGCGGATTAACTTTAACTCCGGGACTCTATAAATCAACTTCATCACTTTCTATCTCTTCGGGAGATCTGACATTTGATGCCAATGGAGATGAAAATGCCGTTTTTATCATTCAGATTGCTTCCACTTTTACAACAACCTCGGGAAGAAAAATTATTCTGAGTGATGGTGCCAAAGCATCAAATATTTATTGGCAGGTTGGCAGTTCTGTAACCATTGGAACTACCTCTGTTATCAAAGGAACATTTATGGTGATGCAATCAATTACCTTAAACACAGGTGCCAGTCTGGATGGCAAATTACTCGCAGCAAACGGAGCAATTACCCTGGCAGACAATACCATTGTAAAACAATAATAATTTATCCGACATTTTCAGACCAATTAAACTGAATATGAAAAAATTTCTAACTAAACAATCCATTGCTGATAAAACAAATATCAGGAATATCAGAAAAATATTTTTAAAGATTTTTTTAGGCATTGCAATCATTGCAGGCCTTTTTTTTGTTGCAGTCAATTTTACTCATGAAAAATTCGCAAGATTATCTGAAAAAGTTTCCGACATTAAGGAAACTAATATCAAACTGATTAAACTGAAAGAAATTTCAAATTCCTTATATAATGCTTCAATAAACGTAAAAGCTTATGCTTTAAATAAAGATACCACATATTTGCATCTATATGAAAATGAAATAAAATGCCTGAATAAAAATCTGGACACCTTATTTTTATTGTCCAATGAAGGTCATATTTCTGACAGCAGTCACATTGCCGCCAATCAACTTTTTTCTGTCAGACTTGATTCTCTTACAGAATTAACCGGACTTAGAATTATACTATTTAATGAATACATAGAATTTAAAACCGGAAACGAACCCGAAAGCTATCTTAAAATTCTTCTGAAAGATATTAAATTAACTACAACTGATTCAAAAAGTAAAAATTATCAAAACAAAAATCCTCAGGACAAATCGTTTTTAGCCAGATTGTTTTCTAAGAAAAATAATTCTGACAAATCAAAAATTGTTGATTCACCTGAATCTGAAACAAAAACAAACGATAATCTTATATCTCTGATTAACAAACAACAAGATGCCGAAAAAATAAAAACAGATTCCCTGTTATCTGAAGAAATGGGCATAATTGATCGTGAAAACGGAGTGGCAAATAATATTTTTTCTCTATTAAAAAGTATGGAAGAAGCAGAACTTAAAGAGGGAATAAAAAGAATTCGTGCGGCAACTGACGATACAACAGCTAAAATCAGTCTGATCAGCAACTGGCTTATCTTTTTTGGTTTGCTTCTGACTTTATTCTTTTCTTATTTCATTTATCGTGACATTGTAAAATCAAAACGTTTTAAAGAACAAATACTTGTAACAAAAAGAAACGTTGAAAAAGCAGCTTCAAAATATTCATTAAGCTTGATTGAAGCCAGTCAGGATCCACTACTGGCTGTTAATTCTGAGGGAAAAATTACAGATGTAAATCAGGCTACAGTGAACATTACAGGTTTATCAAGAGAAGAACTAAAAGGCACCTTCTTTTTAAATTATTTCACCGATTCACATATAGCAGAGAGCGTTTACAAGGAAGTTTTTGAAAAAGGCTTTGTTGCTGATTCCTTGCTTACAATCAAACACAAAAATGGCAAACTCACCGAAGTTCTTTTCAACGGATCTGTATATAAGGATGATTTGAATAATGTTCTTGGGGTAGTAGTCGTCGCGAGGGATATAACAAAGCAAAAAATATTTGAAAACGAATTAATAGTTTCAAAAAACAGTGCAGAGTCTGCTACTTTGAAAGCTGAAGAGTCAACAAAATTAATTGAAGCATTTCTTGCAAATATGAGTCACGAAATCAGGACTCCGATGAATGCCATCATGGGATTTTCAGATTTGCTGGCAAAAAGAAATCTCGGCGAAACCGAAAAGGAATTTGTATCTATCATAAAATCAGCGGGTGAGAAGTTGCTGACCATTATTAATGACATACTTGATATTTCCAAAATTGAATCGGGTATGATGACTTTTGAAACAGATGCTTTCAGCATAAAAGAGACATTTAAATCATTAAGTGTGTTGCTTATGCAAAAAGCAAAAGCAAAAAATATTGACTTGGTTTTCAGTTTCAGCGATGATGTTCCTGATATTTTACTTGGCGATCACACCCGTCTGACTCAGATAATTATCAATCTGGTAGACAATGCAATCAAATTTACAAAAACCGGATCTGTAAAAATGCACGCAAGTATTCGCAATCAGGACACAGAAAAAACCACTTTGGAATTTATAGTAACAGATACAGGCATAGGAATCGCTCCCGATAAGCTAAAAAATATTTTTAACAGATTTAGTCAGGCCGAAGAACACATTACCCGGACTTATGGCGGGACCGGATTGGGGTTGAGCATTGCAAAACAGCTTGTTGAGCTTCAGGGCGGTGAACTGACTGTAAAAAGTGAGCCTGGCACAGGATCTGAATTTTCATTTTTTATTCCTTTCCTTAAAACCTCTCAGGAACAGATTGAAGCTGAAACGATACATAAGAAATATAATCTCGAAGATTTGCAAAAATTAAACATCTTGCTTGTAGAGGATCACTTCCTGAATATCAAACTTATAAAATGTCTTTTTGATGAATCCGAATTGAATTTACAAATTGCAGAAAATGGCAGTCTGGCCCTTGATAAAATAAAAGAAAATAATTTCGACATAATCCTGATGGATATGGAAATGCCCGTTATGAACGGGTATCAGGCAACTATTGAAATCAGACAAGTAATGAAAAACGACATCCCCATAATTGCAATGACAGCACATGCAATGGCGGGAGAAAAAGAAAGATGCCTGAATTTGGGTATGAACGATTACATTTCAAAACCCATAAATTCCATCCTTCTTTTTGAAAAAATGTACGATTTAACAAATAAATCCAAAAAAAATGTCAAAAACTGAACCCGAATTTAATCATCTACCCATAGGGGAAAATACAGGAAAAATATGTGATATGAGCTATATCAAAGAATCGTTTGGCGAAAAAAACAATCTGATTATTGAAATAATTGACACCTTTATCAGTCAGGTATCCGAAGAATTATTGACAATTAACGATGCGGTCGAAAAGATTGATTTTAAAACCATCCGCAGCACAGCTCACAAGATGAAAACATCAGTTTCCATCATGGGTATATCTTCAATTAAACCAATACTGGTTGAGATGGAAATCACAGGCGAATCAGACTCTGATATCAAAAAACTATCAGAGTTAAATCACAAACTTAATTCGTTATGCAGTCAGGCAATTGCCGAAATAACCGCTGAAAAACAGAACTTCTGCTAAAATTAAAAAAACCTTAAAATAAAATAAAATGAAAGCTAAAAAACAAATCAGAATTTTCATTGTTGATGACAATAATGTCTTTGCACACGTTCTGAAAGCAGATATACAAACTGCTTTCGCTGAAATGAAAATTGATATTTCAACCTTTGGAACAGGTGAAAAATGCCTGGAGGCACTTAAGACGGAGAGCCCACATATGGTTATTCTAGACTATCACCTGGATGGCAGAAATGCTGAAGCTGCAAATGGAATAAAAATCCTTGACCAGATAAAAAAAGAAAAGCCCGAAACCTATGTAATCATGCTCACAGGAGAAGATAATATTGATATTGCATTAAAATCATTTAAACACGGAGCTTCTGATTATGTAGTTAAAACAGACACACAGTTCAGAAAAATAATTTATTCGTTATTTAATTTACTCAGGTTAATGTCGGCCAAAAATGAAGCTTTAAGATATAAAAGAATGGTGATGGCTATTTCACTTGGCGTAGCAATGCTTATAGGAGGAACAATTGCAATTGAAATTATTTACCCCGATTTTTTCGTAGTTTAAAGAATACTCAACATCCAACCAATTTAAAAAAAATAGTGAAGTAGTTTAATTTATATGTGTGAAATATGTAAGTTATTTTAAGGTTTATGTAACACATTACCATGTAATCATGTGCAACTTTGCATTGTGAAAATTCATTCACAATAAATAAAAGCAATATGAAAATAAAACCACTCATTCTCTTTATTGCAATCTCTCTATTTTCTATACCTGTTGCAGTTTATGCACAGGCACCCGATCTTGGAACGACTGCAAATTTTGTACTATTTTCAACAGATGGTGCAGTAAGCAATTCCGGTATTTCTCAACTAACCGGAAATGTTGGAACCAATAACGGATCCAGTACAGCATTCGGAAATGTTAACGGTGTAATGCAAGACAATAATGGAGCAAGTGCACAATGCGCAGCCGATTTACTGATTGCATACAATCAACTAAACAGTGAAATACCTGATTTTTTTCCGGCTTCTTTGCTGGGCAATGGACAAATTCTTGTCCCCGGTGTTTACTCAATTTCTGAAGCTTCAACTTTAAATTTAGAACTTATTCTGGATGCCCAGGAAAACCCCGATGCAGTTTTTGTATTTCAGATACAGGGACCACTCTCAACAAATGCCGATTCAAAAGTCAAATTAATAAATGGCGCATTGGCCTGCAATGTATTCTGGAAAATTGAAGGACTGGTAAGCATGGCTTCGGGAACAACCATGAGAGGAACAATTATTGCTAATAATTCAGCTATAAACATGAGTACAGGTGACACACTCGAAGGAAGAGCTCTTTCAACGGCAGGAGCAATAACTGTTGATGGCATTCTGGCCTACACCCCTACCGGCTGTGGAAGTCCGGTACATTTAGGTCCTGCTGCTCCCGATCTTGCATCCACAGTATGTTATGCAATTTTTTCTTCAAACGGATCAGTAACAAACGCCGGAATTACTTTAGTAACCGGTGATGTGGGAACAAATGTTGGCTTAACAACAGGTTTTGATGCTCTTAATGTTACCGGTGAAATTCATCCGATACCTGATGTTTCAACAGCAGCATGTGCAGCCGATCTGCTTATCGTTTATGATTATCTTAACACACTGCCCATCGATATTGAATTGTTGTATCCGGCACAGTTTGGAAATAATCTGGTTCTTACACCCCATACTTATTTATTGAATGCAGCCACAACATTTACTGATACATTGTATTTAAATGCAGAAGGAAACGAAAATGCTGTCTTTGTAATAAAAGTTATTGGTGCACTTGCAACCAGTACTTTTTCAAAAGTTATTTTAATCAACGGAGCCCTTGCCGAAAATGTATACTGGAGCATCGATGGAAGCGTCGAAATTAATGATAACTCAATATTTAACGGAACCATTATTTGCAACAATGGGGCAATCAGTTTAACCGACGGAGTAGAGCTTAACGGTCGCGTACTTACCACCGGTGGCGCATTAAATACTTCTGCTGTAACTGTAATCATACCTCCCGGATGCCCAACAATTGGTATTGAACCTGTTTCAGCCAATCCAATCGAAATAGTAAATATTTATCCAAATCCATTCTGCTCTTCATTAAATGTGATCGTGAATGATGTATCAAACTTAAATAATGCTGTAATTAAAATTTATAATGTGATGGGCATTGAAATTATTTGCTCTGTAATTACCGATAAAAAAACTGTAATTGAAACCGATGATATTCCTGCAGGATTATACTTGTATAAAATTGAAAACAACAATAATATTATTCAATCAGGCAGACTGATTTCTCAATAAATTAGTAATTGATAAAAAAGCCCGTTATATGCATAACGGGCTTTTTTTATTATAGATAATTCCTCAATACTCGTTTACAATCCCAGGGCGTTGCCCTTGCTGCAACTGGATTCAAGGTCTGAAGGACCGATTTGTAACACCACAGGGTGAAACTTTGTGCAACCCTGTGTATTAAAAACAATCTCCATTTTTCTTCTCGGAAAAGGATTTTTACGCATAGGGTTGCATTTCATTGCACCCTATGCAATTACAATCCCAAGGCGTTGCCCTTGCTGCAACTGGATTCAAGGTCTGAAGGACCGATTTGTAACACCACAGGGTGAAACTTTGTGCAACCCTGTGTATTAAAAACCTATAAATGGGAGGTGCATTGACAAAGTCAGAGGGCCGGGGTTATTAGCAATTGACAATAAATGAATTATGTAATTTTTTCCTGATATTATATAATACTATTTTGAGATAAAGGAATCAACTTTGTTTGTAACAAATCTCAATCAAAAACTAAAAAAATAAATCATGAAAAAATTAATGTTTGTCAGCGTAATATGCATTCTTACAGGGATACTTTTTTATTCCTGCAAATCAAATCTGTCAATAACCAAGCGACACTTCAATAAAGGTTTTTATATAGATTATATTAAAAGTCCGGAAGTAACCTCCAATTCAGAAAAAGAAGAAAACTTTGTACAAAAAAAGACTGATAGTATCACAACAAATTCTGATCCAATCCTGGTAAGCAATATCGCAGAAACCGATTTCCCGAATGTCAGCACAAAATCAGATAATGAAAGCAATGATAAAAGTACAGAGCAGCAAATTATAAAAAACACATCTGAACCAGACCAGTCAAAACAGATAAAACACCATTCCAAAATAATAAAAGCAGCTGATTTTATTAAAAACCACACCATTCTAAAAAATCAAAAAATTGGCACCACAAATAGCGATGGAGAAGCATTAAGCTTATTGTGGTTAGTAATACTTGTCCTGCTTATATTGTGGCTATTGGGCTTATTAACCGAAGGTTTTGGTTTGGGCGGATTGTTTCATGTTTTTCTGGTTATAGCACTTATATTACTGATATTATGGCTCTTAAGAATTATATAGTATTTACAAGAAAACTAAAGTGTCAGAGGAGAAAAGCCCAAATTCAAGGGTTACTCCCTTTGGTCGTGAGCTCCGCTTCGCTACGGTTGCGCAGCCTCAAAAAGCGGAGTTTACTGGTGTAAATGAGCATTTTTGTGGCAAGCATAACGCAGAATTTGGGGTTTTCTTGCTGACACTATATAAAACAATCAATGAATTATGCAATCAATTTAAAATATTGTGTAATGCTTTCTGATAGAGTTAATATCACCTTTGGTACAATTAATATTCCATAAAAAAATAAAAAAATGGTCCCATTTATTTCAAACAAAAACACTTTTTCTCAAAAGGACAAAAGAATGAATCATACTTCAGCACTCAATAAAAATATAGTGCTGATCTACAGAAAAAGCAATAAATGGATTGAAATGCTCCTTGAAACTTTGGTGAATCTGAAAAAGAAAATATACAATTTTTTCTCTTTCCACCTATCATTTAAATAATTAATAATCATGTTTATAAATATAAAATACACAAACAAATAAAGAAAATGAAAAAATCACTTTTTACCATTGCAATTGCAACCCTGTTTGCAGGAACAATATTAACAGGATGCCAGTCATCCGAAGATAAAATAAAAAATGCTGAAGACAATGTCAAAGATGCTCAGGATGAGTTGGAAAAAGCAAAAAATGATTCTATTGCAGAATACAATTCATTTAAAAAGGCATCTGAAGAAAAAATAATTGCTCATGCTAAAATCCTCAGCGATTTTAAAGAACGCATTGCTGAACAGAAAAAAGAAAACAGGGCCGACTATGAAAAAAAGCTAGCCGAACTTGAAGCCCAGAACAGTGACTTAAAAATGAAGCTTGAATTATACAAGGAACAGGGTAAAAACAACTGGCAGCAATTTAAAGAAGATTTTAACAATGAAATGGAAGATCTTGGTAAATCTATAAGTGATTTAACAGATGGCGCCGAAAATTAACATCAAAAAAAAATAATTTAATTATTATTCTTATGAATAATTTTCAAATCCTAATCAACAAAAACATTAGCGGAAATTGCAAAAACCGTTGCCATAAATACCACCGCTATAATTTTAATTTTTTATTCAGATTTTAGTGTAATACAAACATCTGTGCTGCAGTAAAACGCGACACAGGTGTTTTTTAGTTTTAACAATCATTCAATTTATAAAAATATGGGCTATTTACTTTATCTGATTGCCATTGTCTTTCTCATTGCCTGGGCAGTTGGTTACTTGGTTTATGATACCGGCGGCATACTTCACGTGTTACTTGTTATTGCAATAATTGCAGTGCTGCTAAGGATTATATTTCCATCAAAAACAGGTAATAATTAATTAATAAATATACAAAAAAATAATATTATGAGCACAGGAAAAGTAGTTTTGGGAGTTGTTGCCGGTTTGGCTGTCGGCGCACTATTGGGGATTTTATTTGCCCCTGAAAAAGGATCTGTAACAAGAAAAAAAATAACCGCTAAAAGTGATGAGTTTACTGATTCACTTAAAGAAAAATTCAACGAGTTTCTTGATAATCTGGTCCAGAATTCAGATCATTTAAAAGAAGATGGCCATGAACACACCAAAAAGAGTGATCCAAAAACCGAGAAGGCATAATAATTTTATAACTAATTAAGGATGAGCAAATTTTAAAGCTCTCCTTAATTAATAAAGATTGGATTTTATCATGGAAAAAGAATTACTAATTAGCAAACCTCATTATTGTAAAGGCATCAAATTAACAGGTAAATCATTGATTAAATTCAACTTACCTGAATTAATTGAAAAAATGAAAGCCGATAGCAAAATTCTGAAAGATGAACTTAATGCTATGATTCTTTTTAAAAACCGGCATACCCAAATAATTCTGGCTGCATTGCAGGTTGGTACCGAAATCAAATCTTTTCAGCAAGGCAACTCAATCACTTTGCAAATTATTGAAGGGAAATTAAATTTCCATGCCAACAAAAAAACGGTTGTGCTTGACAAGGATCAATTGCTCACGCTTAATGAAAAAATTAAGTACAGCATTAAAACCTCAGAGAGAACAATTTTACTTTTTACTATTGAGAACTGCTCCATGAAAACCTATGAAACAAGCCTTCAATAGAATAAATATTTTGAAATTAAAATTATCGTCATGGATGACAAACCAACTATTATCGAATCTGTTCTCGACAGAGCTACAGATTATGCAAAAACAAGTTATGAGTTGATAAAACTTAAAACCATGGATAAAACAGCAGATGTTATTTCATCTCTGATTCCTTATGCTGTTTCATTTGTTATTCTGATTCAGGTATTATTGCTTGTAAATATCGGACTGGCATTATGGCTGGGTGAAATTTTAGATAGCTTCTGGAATGGCTTTTTTGCCCTAGCCGGCTTTTATCTGATTATTGGAACCATTTTGCACCTATTATTTCATAATTATATTAAAAATTTCATTCGCAACCTCATCACAAAAATGATGCTAAAATAATTGAGGATGAAAAAAGAAAAACCTTGCGATAAACTAAAAAATGCCATTCATCTTTTAGAGGAAGAACAAACTGTTAAAAGGCAATTACTCAAAAATCAGCTATTAATAGCTGCCGATAGCCTGAAACCAGTTAATATAATCAAACATACCTTGAAAGATGTGAGCTCTGGAAATGACCTAATAAGCAGCATTATTGTTCCTGCTGTGAGCTTTGCAGCCGGCAGTATTTCAAAAACAATATTTGTTGGATCTTCGGGTAATATCATACGAAAAATTATGGGTTCAGTCTTGCAAATGAAAGTCACTGACACTATTACCAAACACCCGGATATCATCAAATCATTGGGAGCTATTCTGGCTGAGCGTTTTTTTCCAAAAAAAGAACAAAAACCACTATAACTAATTAAAATAATTTAATATCTTGACTGACACATCTTTAAAACTACCTTTTTACGCAAAAGCAACCATTATTTTAATTGGTTTGATTGCCTTTATATGGATACTTTACATAGCTGGTAATATTATTCTGCCATTTATTTTTTCGGTTATAATTGCAATTTTACTTAACCCCATTGTTAATTTTTTTGTCAGGAAAAAAGTCAACAGGATTTTTGCAATAGGAATTGCATTGTTTCTTACTTTCATTGTTATTGCAGGATTTTGCACGCTCATATTTTCTCAAACCAGCCATTTAACCGAATCTTTACCGGTTTTAATAGATAAAATAAGTGAAATGCTGTCTCAAATAACTACCTGGACTTCAGATTATTTCCATATTAAACCCAACAGTATTCATGACTGGATTGCTGACAGAAAAAGTGAATTACTATTTAACTCGGGATCAGCCATTGGAAAAACACTAATTTTTCTTGGTGAAGGAATATTAATCGCGATTTTGCTTCCGGTTTATATCTTTTTAATCTTGTTTTATAAACCGCTTTTACTTGAATCTATTCACAGAATATTTGGCACAATCAATGATAAAAAAGTAAGTGAGATAATCAAACAGATTAATAAAGTTATTCAACAATACCTAATTGGATTACTGATAGAATTATTTATTGTTGCTGCACTTGAAATCATTGCCCTTTGGATACTCGGTATTGAATATGCCATTCTCTTGGGTATTATAGGGGCTTTGCTTAACCTAATCCCGTATATTGGAGGAGTAATTGCAGTGGCGCTGCCCATGATGATCGCACTTGTTACAAAATCAACGCCTATGTTTGCTCTGTATATCATGATCATTTACTATATTATTCAACTTATTGACAACAATTATATTGTTCCTAAAATTGTAGCCTCAAAAGTAAAAATCAATGCGCTGTTTTCAATCCTGGCAATCTTAATAGGAAATGCTGTTTGGGGTATTCCGGGAATGTTCCTTTCGATTCCCCTTCTTGCAATTATCAAACTGATTTTTGACCATATTGATTCTTTAAAACCTTATGGCTTCCTTTTGGGAGATACAATGCCTTCAATAATACATTACAAATCATTTAATATTAATAAAATAAAAATCAGACACGTATGATAGAAGTAAAAAAACTGGGTGTGTTATTATCCCAAACTGAAAATGAATTTGAAAATGATGGCGTGTTAAACCCTGCAGTGATCAGGGAAGGTGACAGTGTTCACATGTTCTATCGTGCAGTTAAAAAAGGAAATTTTTCAAGCATTGGTTATTGTAGGTTTGATGGTCCGACTAGTCTTGTTGAAAGATCTGATCATCCTGTGTTGTTTCCTGAGATGGATTTTGAATCACAAGGTGTTGAAGATGCGCGCATTGTTAAAATTGACGATCTCTACTACCTCACTTATACCGGATATGATGGAACCAATGCACGCGGTGCACTGGCAGTTTCTAAAGATCTAAAGACTTTTACTAAAATCGGATCCATTGTTCCTCCGATTACATACGCCGAATTTGTTTATCTTGCTGAATCGGCAAAGGTTGTAAATGAAAATTATTACCGCAATTATAAGTTTTACTATCAGGAAGCTGATCCTGAAAAGAAAATAATGCTGTGGGATAAAAATGTAATCTTTTTTCCCCGAAGGATTAATGGAAATCTGGTTTTTCTTCACCGTATAAGACCCGGTATCCAGATTGTTTCAGTGAAAAATATTGAGGAGCTGACTAAAGAATTTTGGGGAAATTATTTTCTCAAATTTCATAAAAAAATTGTCATGGATCCTATTTTTAACCATGAATCATCATACATGGGCGGTGGTTGCCCTCCCATTGAAACAGAACATGGATGGATATTAATTTATCATGGTGTACAGGAAGCAAAAAAAGGTCTGATTTATTCTGCCTGCGCTGCACTGCTCGACCTGAAAGATCCTTCAAAAGAACTGGCGAGGTTGCCTTATCCTTTGTTTAAACCTGAAATTGATTGGGAATTGCACGGAGAAGTGAATAATGTCGTTTTTCCAACCGGGACATCATTATTTGGCGACACCCTGTTTATTTATTACGGAGCGGCTGATTCAAGAATTGCTTGTGCGTCGGTTCGCTTATCTGAATTATTAACTGAATTGATCACAAATATTCCAAAAAATGAAAGCTGATTTGTATCCCGCAATAATTAACCTGACAGGCAATGATATGAATGTGCTTGATTTTGAAAACCGAAACTTCACAGGAATTCTTCCTAAAAAAAACACATCCAAACATAAAATGGACGTTGACAAAAACAAATCGAAAATATTGTTTATTACATCATTTCCTCCAAGGGAATGTGGAATTGCAACTTATTCGCAAGACCTGATTATCGCTCACAATAATAAATTCAGCAAGTCATTCTCTATTGATGTCTGTGCCCTTGAAACAAAAAAAAACAAGTATATCTATCCCAAAGAAGTAAAATACATTCTGAATACTTCATTGCCTGATGAATATACCAAACTCGCAAACACAATAAATAACGATGCCAATACAGATATTGTTGTAATTCAGCATGAATTCGGACTATTTCAGGAAAACGAGTTGTCATTCATCAGCTTTTTAAACATCATAACCAAACCCATAATCATTGTTTTTCACACTGTTTTGCCCAATCCATCTCAGCTGATAAAAATGACGGTTAAAAAAATTATATCCTTTTGTGAGTCAGTTGTTGTAATGACCAAAACTTCAGAAATGATTTTGACAGAAGAATACCAAATTGCCCCACTCAGGATTTCTGTTATTCCGCACGGCACCCACCTTGTAAAACACCTTGGCAAGGGCGCTCTAAAAGCAAAATATGGTTTCAAGGGCAAAAAAGTTTTAACCACATTTGGCTTGTTAAGCTCAGGAAAAAGCATCGAAACTACTTTAGACGCTTTGCCTGTAATTGTCAAAAAACATCCTGAAATAATTTTTTTGATCATTGGCAAAACCCATCCTGAAGTAATTAAAAATGAAGGAGAAATATACCGTGATTTCCTTGAAAAGAAAGTAAAACAACATTCGCTCCAAAACAATGTGGTTTTTATTAATGAATATTTGGATACTGCTAATCTTCTGGAATATCTGCAATTAACAGATATTTATCTGTTTACCTCAAACGATCCTAATCAGGCTGTTTCAGGAACATTTGTTTATGCCATGAGTTGCGGATGCCCCATAATTTCAACTCCCATTCCCCATGCAAGGGAAATACTTGCTGACAATAAAGAATTACTTTTTGATTTTGGCAACTCTGATCAATTGTCAAAATGTGTTTGCAAATTATTAAACGATGAGCCCTTAAGGAAAAACATCAGTTTAAACAACTTGCAGAAAATTATCTCCACGGCATGGCAAAACTCTGCCGTTGCCCATGCCCAACTTTTTGTGAAAACATTGGGGAATAAAAACGAAGTTTGCTATAATCTTCCTGAAATTGACCTCCGGCATCTTAAAAAAATGACCACGGATTTTGGCCTGGTTCAATTTTCAAAAATAAACCATCCGGATATCAGCACAGGATACACCCTTGATGATAATGCCCGGGCATTGATTGCCATGTGCATGTATTTGCAATCAACTAATGACGCAACTTGTATTAAGGATATCAATAAATACCTCAATTTCATTAATTATTGCTCACGCCCATCAGGTGATTTTTTAAATTATCTTGATAAAGATAAACTTTTCACGAACCAAAACTCATTGGTCAATCTCGATGATGCTAATGGCAGAGCTATCTGGGCTTTGGGTTATGTCACATCCCTGGATAAAATCCTGCCTGCCGAAACTATTGAACTTGCTGAAATAATTTTACTAAAATCACTGAAACATATTGAATCTGTAAGATCTACACGATCAATGGGTTTTGCGGTTAAAGGCCTTTACTATTATTATACCACCCATGAAAATAGTGACTCTTTGAATTTAATAAAAACAATGTCAAACCGACTGGTTCAAATGTTTCTACATGAATCTAAAGACGAGTGGGAATGGTTTGAAGGTTATTTGACCTACGCAAACAGCATCCTGCCCGAAGCAATGCTATGCGCATGGCTGGTTACAAAAGATCCTTTGTACAAATTCGTAGCACTGTCTTCTTTTAATTTTCTTTTATCAAAGACTTTTAATGAAAACGGGATTGAAGTTATTTCAAACAGAAACTGGCTTCAAAAAGGACAAATAGCTAAAAAATTTGGTGAGCAACCTATTGATGTGGCCTATACCATTATGAGTTTGGAAAAGTTTTACAAGGTCTTTAACAATGAAGATTATTGCACGAAAATGAAAACTTCATTCAACTGGTTCTTAGGAAAAAACCGACTGAATCAGATAGTGTACAATCCATGTACCGGCGGGTGCTATGATGGCCTGGAAGAAACCAATGTAAACATGAATCAGGGCGCAGAGTCATTGGTAAGTTACCTGATGGCAAGGTTCACAATTGAAAAGTATTACAATGTTAAATAATTCACCAAAATCTGTTGCCATAATCGTGGCGCACCCTGATGACGAAACCCTTTGGTCGGGTGGCACAATTTTGAGCAATCCCTCATGGAATTGCTTTGTGGTTTGCCTTAGCAGAAAAAGCGACATGGAACGGTCAGAAAAATTTTTCAAGGCTTTGAAGTTCCTGAATGTTGATGGTGTTATTGGTGACCTGGATGATGGTCCTGATCAAACACACCTTGATGAAATAATTGTACAGGATGCCATTCTTAAATTAATGCCTCAACGACATTTTGATCTTGTCATCACGCATAATCCATATGGCGAATATACGAGACACATCAGACATGAGGAAGTCAGCTATGCTGTAATCAATTTATGGAACCAAAGAAAGATTTCTACTGATGAATTGTGGACTTTTGCTTATGAAGACGGAAATAAAAAATATTTTCCCAAACCCATTGAAAAAGCCAACTTTTTCTTTCCACTCACAAATGAAATATGGCATAAAAAATATCATATAGTAACTGAAATTTATGGATTTAAAAAAAATAGTTTCGAAGCTGATACTACGCCCAGGGCTGAATCATTTTGGCAATTCTTTATTCCAATTAAAGCTAAAAATTGGTTAAAACAGCTTGAATTTGAAAAAATGTAAAAAGTCTTGATTATTAACCATTAAATAAAAAATTACAAAATGAAAGTACTAGTTTTATACGATTATCCTCCTTCTCCCGGAGGATTGGCAACTCAAGGTGACCTTTTATACCGGGGTCTTCTTGAATTAGGTATCGATGCTCATGCTGCTCACTTTGAATCGGCACAGGAAAAAGAATGGTATTACCGGTGGTTCGAACCTGATGTGGTGGTGGGCGTCGGTTATTGGGGACACTCTCCTCAATTAGTCCTGCATCCTCAAAGATACGGAGTTCAACCTGTTCCATGGCTGGTAGCAGATGGCTATATTGCAAATTACCAGGAAGTATTGAATGCATTGCCGCTTATCCTTGTTACTTCTAACTGGGTGAAAGAAATGTATGTACGTGATGGAATAAACGCCGATATTATTGAAGTCCTTCCGGTTGGCTGCAACACCGATTCTTTTATTCCTTTCAGCAAAGATGATCCAAAAATATTGGCTGTACGTGAAGCTCTTGGAATTTCACCCGACCAAAAGATGATTCTCACCGTTGGTGGCGATGCTGCTTCAAAAGGGGCTCAGGAAGTCATGCAGGCTCTTGCTATTATTGATACCAAAGCTCCCGACTGGAAATATATTTGCAAGGTTTGGCCACAGCCCAGAACAAAAATTCAAAACTTGTCTGACCTGCAAATGGCTACAGACCTGGGTATTGAAAAAAATGTTTTTTATGCCACCAATACTATTTCCCGAAATTTTATGCCCTATCTCATTGGCGCTTGTGATATTTATGCTGCGCCCTCTAGGCTTGAGGGCTTTGGCATGCCTCAGGTTGAAGCCGGCGCATGCGGAAAACCTGTAATTGGAATCAGGGCAATGGGATTGCTTGACACCCTTGTGCATGGAGAAACTGCTTTTTTGGCTAAAGTGGCTCAGAAAATTGTAGCCAACGAGGTTGTACTTGGCGATGAGGCAGGATTTGAAGATACACACCGGGTAACCTTCAGGGTTCCCAGAACTGTCGATTACAGAGCCAATGTCCATGACATTGCAAAGTACCTGCTGTTGCTGATGAATGACCAGGAACTGTGCGAAAAAATGGGGAAGGCCGGGAGAAAAAGAGTAGTAGAAAAATTTGATTACCGCATAGTTGCCAAACGCTTTGTGCAAATTATGCACGACAAATTGGGGATTAGTTAATAATCCAGCTTTTAAGACCGGGTTAATACAAAATAAACAATGCAGGAAATTAATTGGAAGAAAATAGAAGCAGCAAAAAAAGCAGCTTTGGAAGTATTGATTCACAATTCTCATGGTCCTTATCATGGACTTCCGAGAACGGCTGCATGGGGCTACCCTGAGCCATATACCAGAGACTTGATGTTTTCAATTCTTGGCATTGCTGTTTCTGACAATCAAAAACTTATTAATAGTATTCGCCGGGTTTTAGAAACCCTTGCCGTAAATCAAACAGAGCACGGCCATATTGTTTCTCTTGTTCATGATAAAAATGACCGTGGCGCCAGTGATACAACTCCCTTATTTTTAGTCGGGGTGGGCATTTTCAGAAAAATGACCGGCGAAAAGGACTTTCTTCATGATGCTGCCGAAAAAGCCCTTTTGTGGATGGAATATCAAAGCCCTTCTGACCGGTATCTTGTGGCTCAGCAACCTACAAGCGACTGGCGTGATGAACAATGGGTAACCGGTTACGGATTGTTTGTAAATACACTTGTTTATTGCTATCTGAGACTTCTTAATAAACATGAAAGGGCAGAAAAATTAAAACATGAAATGGGCCGGTTTACCATTTCAGATGGCAAAACACATCACAATGCCCATGAAGGACTTGTGGTCAAGTATAAGCCATATTATGCTTTCTGGTCATATAAAATTCACAGCTCCGAGCGGTTCGACCTTCTTGGAAATAGTCTCGCAATTCTTTCCGGAATCGCATCTCAGTCGCGCGCTGAAGATATGATTTCATGGATCGAACATGAATGTGATGAAATGAAAACCAGACATGAATTGGGTGTTAACCTGCCCCCAAATTTCTTTCCTTTTATAAAACCGGAGGATCCCGATTGGCATATCAGATACTCAATTTACAACAAACCAGGTGATTATCATAATGGTGGCATCTGGCCATTCATTTGTGGTTTTTACATTGCAGCACTTATTGCTGCCAAAAAATATGCCCTTGCCGGTGATAAACTTATGGAACTTACCGACAGTATCAAGCTATCGAATAATTCAGATGTCGAATATGGGTTCAACGAATGGCACAAGGCACAGGACGGCAAACCAATGGGGCAAGACTGGCAAACATGGAGTGCTGCTCTTTACCTTTATGCAGTGAAATGTGTTGAGGAAAAATCAACTCCTTTCTTTGACGTTATTCGGTCTGAACAAGTGGATTAATTTTATAGTAACCAGATATTTATAAAGAAAATATACTTTACATGATTAACACAAACATTCATCAGAAATTCGAAAATGAAGAAGGTAAAAAACTTTTCATGAACGAAATTGACAATTCGCTAAGTTTTATTTCTGAATCTTTCTATGAAATTACAAAAATTGATGATATTGAAGCAAAAGTAACAAAACAGAAACTGGACCAGTTAGCGGCAAAAACTCTTGTTGATTTTTGCAAAATAAATCAGTTTTTTAACTTTAATAAAAATTCACAAAAGGAATTGAGGGAGGTTTACTCAAAATCTCTAAAGAAATTTAAATCCAATGGAATAACTTATGATATCCAAGCTGTCCAGCATAATGATTCTGTTGCACAATGGATGATAAAAAATGACCTCATGAGTGAATTGCTTTGCTTTTCAAAAAACCGGGTAATTGAATTTGTGCCAAACTCTGAGTATAGCGCTGAAATTCAGATTAATATTCTTGATATCAACATCTATAACCTTATTGAGCCCGTTCTGGATATCGGTTGCGGCAAGCAGATGAATTTGTTGATGTACCTTAAGGAATATTATATTAAAGGTTTTGGGATTGACCGCTTTGCAGGAAATTCTTCGTTTTGCAAGGCTGTTGACTGGCTTGACTATGATTATGGTTTTGAAAAATGGGGGACTGTCATCAGTAATATGTCTTTTACTAATCACTTTAAACACCAGCATTTTAAAGTGAACAGTTCATATCAGGAATATGCCCGAAAATTTTTAGCCATTCTTGATTCTCTCAAAGTAGGCGGCAGCTTTCATTATTCACCCGATTTACCCTTTTTTGAAGATTATCTGGATGAAACCAAATACAGCATCACCAAAAAGGAAATTGGCGTAAATAACTATAAATCAGTTAAAATAACAAAGCTGTAATTAGGCAAACTGATTAAGTTAAAAATATTCTATTCTCAAGGAAGATTACGGTACTCTGTACCTTTTTTGTTCAATGTTATTTTATAACTACAGAGATTATGGTGCTCTGCACCAACTGTATTTTTAAATGGTGCAGAGCACCACAACCTCTGTAGAAATTGTATGTGAATTGTAATACCGCCGCCCAAAAAGATATTAAAAAGATGATGCTTTTTGCGGCGGAAATGAAAACGATTTTTCAATGAATAGAAAATCGTCTCATTTTCAAGAATTGTTTGCAAAAGGCCTTTTGAGACAAACTCTACTGAACAATGCTTGCCGCACTGCTTTTTTTCTTTATATGAAAGGCAATCAAAATTTCGTGCGACCCGCTGTTGTATTTTCTGAATTTCGAAACTGTAAGGTCATAGGAATAGGCTATGGTGAAAATATCCTGAATTTTTATTCCCAGCAACATCACCAATGCATCATTTACCCTGAATGACAATCCGCCCATGATTTTATTCTTATAATATGCTTTCACATTCAGATCAAACTGTGCCGGACTTCCAATTGTTCCGTTAAACTGAAACGAAGGGTCAAGCATGATGTTTTCGTTCAATTCCATCTTGTAGCCACTCGTGATAAAATAATGTCTTGTCAATGGCATTGAAGCATTGATCCCATCAAGTCCGTCGAGCCTGAATTTTGACTGGAACAATTGCTGCACCGAAAAGCCCACATAAAACTTATCATTGTAAAAATAGGTACCGAATGCTGCATCGGGTTTCCATGCTTTATCCGAAATATCTTCTGTTACAATGGGATCATCCGATTGGTGCAAATCAATTTTTGTTCCGTCGATTCCAAATTGCAGGAAAGTAGCTGACAGACCAAAAGACAAGAAATAATCTGATATTTTTACATGGTATGAATACGCCAGATTAAAACCCAAACGTCTTGTGGGACCGGTAATGTCATTAAGCACATAACCCCCCGCTCCCATCTTTTCATTTATGATTCCGTCATAACTGAATGTCTGCGTTGAAGGTGCGTTATCAAACCCCAGCCACTGACTGCGATGATGAAGCTTTACCGATGAAAAATCGCGTGTTCCAATGACGGCCGGATTAAAAACCGATTCGTCTATCATCCGCTGACTGAATTGCGGAAGTTGTTGCCCGGACAGGAAACCCGGTACAAACAACAAAATATATAATAGCTTTTTCATAGTATTATCTGATTATTGTGAGATCGCCCTTGATTTCTTTGCTGCCATCACCAAGATTCAAAATATAATAATAGGTGGCAGCCGGAAGATCGTTTCCATAATATTTTCCGTCCCAGTTATTTGAATACCCGCTGCTCGAGTAAACAACATTGCCATTACGGTTGTAGATATCAATCTTGTTTTCCGGATAATCTTCAATATTCTCTATGTAAAAAACATCATTTATCCCATCTTCATTTGGGGTAAAAGTGTTGTAGATAACCAACTGGTCAACAACTACTCCACCTTCTTTTTCAATCCCAAAAGAAAAAACTTTCTCCCCGGTAAATTCAAATGGAAAATAAAACGATTCCGCACCACAGATAAAAGTATTATATCTTGCCCATTTTCCTGAAGCATTGTTCCAATCTGCTAAACTATACCATTTTCCAGTTGTGATGGTGTCATAATAAAAAATGACATTCAGACTTCCGCTCATTTCATAACCGGTAATAGTATAAAAAAACTCATCATTTACTGCCTGTAGACCAGGGTCCAGACTCATTGTATTGAACCCTGAAAGCAACGGGTCGGTAGAATACAAACCAGAGCCAATACGGTTCACAGATCCAGTATACCCGTTGATTACAGCAGGTTGATATTGTCCGTCGTTTCCAAATGGAAAAAGATATAATTGACGATCGTTCATGTTTCTGATCAGATTTCCAGGATAGCTGCAAGAAATGTAACCTCCGTCTCTTGCTAAGGATGCTGAATCGTCTGAGATAATTTCCATGGAATAAACCCCTGTATTCAGTTCCAGATTTCCGATATCCAATAAGCTATCAATTTCCGTATTAATTTCCATCTGTTTAACCCCCGTGCCGGTTAGAACAAGGTGATAAAAACGTGTAGTGCTTGTTCCTCCAATTAGCTGGTTACTTCCATTCAGGGTGACTTTTCCCGATGCGGGTGAATAAACACCATTATTCAGCCAGTCACCCGAAACGATCATCTCTTCTGAATTTTGCAAGGTTCCTCCGTTTAACGAATTTCCATTAATGGTTAAAAAGCCATTATTCACAATCGTTCCGTTGTTTGCCATGTCACCGTTAACCGTCATGATGGCACCCGGATTGATGTGCACCAGATGGTTGCCGGTAAAAATCTGTCCTTTTGCATATGGAATTGTGAAAAGGAGGAAGATTATAAGTGTAATTATTCTCCTTTTCATATTATTTCCTGATTTTTTGGTTTTGCTGGGTTGCTTTTTCATTTACAGGAACAACCAACCGCTTTTTCATGATTTCATTGTCTTTTTTAAGAGGTATGACCATTTTTTTGTCGGCTGTTTGTCCGTACAACTGCGGCATAAGGTATTTGCCTTTTGCTTCCTGTCTTTTTTCGACCACCACTTGTTTTGACTGCGGATTTTGTTGCAGATACGGGTCATTTCTTTCGGCATATACCACCCATGATATTTTAGTTCCCGGAGCACCTCCTGCAACTGCAAAAGAATTGCCTTCAACTTCGCGGCTTATGTATAATCCCGGACAGGCTGCGCCGACCGGAGTAAGTTGATAGGTGAAGTTTATGTTTACCGAACTGAAATATTCGGGAAGATTGACAGTAGCTTCACCTGAAGCATCCAGTGTAATTGTTCCTCTGTAAACATTCAAAACTTCGGGCGATTCCATGCAAAAGTGTTTCAGAAATTTGTTTTGTGGATCCTGGGGATGGTCAATTACGAATGATTTGGTTCCCGAGCATCCAAAATCGCTGTCTGAAAAAACTCCGTAACCGGTGCCATCGTTAGATACGCCATAAACCCCAACCCAGCCAATACCGGCTACACCAATATTATTGTCAGTTGTGCCTGTACTTGAATTTTCTCCGTAAATACCATAGCCGGCGCCTTGCACAGTAATACCTACAGTTCCGTTGAAACCCTGTCCCTCAACACCGATTCCTCCATCGGTACGTGCGTTTATTCCGAATACACCGTCGTATCCATACTGAGTCTGGCCCCACACACCATAATCGCCATCGCCGCAAACACCTACACCGTTATCGGTTCCGATTGCATTGGTATTTCCACCATAGACGCCGAACCCTGTTCCGAAGTTTGTTTGTCCGACCACACCGTTAAACCCTTGTCCGAGCATCCCGTATCCGCCATCTGAGCGGTTGTTATAGCCAAAAACCCCGGCTTTTCCGCCGCCCGACACATCCTGAAAAACAGAACCATAAACGCCAACCCCTTGTGCTGTTCCTTCGTAATATCCGGCTACGCCCGAAGTGTTTTCAATTCCGCTGGAAGTCATTCCATGAATGGCATTGTATGGATTATCAGTCTTATTATTTCCGCCGTAAACCGCCACACCAAAAGAGCTGTTGTATCCTGATAAGGCAGATGAAGGAGTTGATTCGGTTCCTGCTGTGGATGAAGCCATAAGCGCTTCGGTAGTTGAAGCAATTGATGACAGGTTAATTTCCAGTGAGCCGCTGTTCACATTGAGGGTTCTTCCGGCACCCGGAGTAGTACAGTCATATGCTTCCTGCAAGGTATAACATTCAGGAGCAACGACCGAACCGGCTGCTCCGCCAATCTGAGTCCATTCGGTCACATTCCAGTAATAAAACTTATTTGAATCGCTGTCAAAAACCAGCAAACCGTTTTGGGTTGCAGAAAGGCCTGAGCTCATAGCATTTCGCTGAACTGCGGTTAGCCGCGGAATCAAAACACCTTTATCGGTTGCCCGGATGTCGAGCACAGCTTTTGCATCAGGCGTGGAAGTTCCAATTCCAATATTTTCCTGTGAGAACAGATTTTGACTGATCAGAATGACCAATCCGAGTAATGAGAGTTTTAAGCGTATCATATCGGTTTTTATTAATTTGGGTTACCAAATATAAAAAATATTGGAGAGAATTGCTATTCAAAAACAACTATTCCTAAGAATAACCCCATTGTTAAAGCCGGCGTAAGGATTTATTTTATTAAATAGTGTTAATAAAACATTCATTTCAGCAGATATGAGTGCAGAATTTTATTTCTATTTTTACGTTATCTTACATGTTAATATTTAATTTATGAGATACATTTTAATATTCTTCACCCTAATTACATTTTCAGCAAGCTATTCCCAAACCCTGAATTTTTATTACGACCGCGGAGTAGAGAAACTGCAGTCGGGGAATTATGAGTCGGCCATCACCGATTTTAATATTGTTATAGCAAAAGATAAGTATTATTTTGAGGCATACGACGGTTTAGGCAAAGCTCATATAGCACTTAAGAAATATGATGATGCCATTGCTGATTTTACAGCAGCGATAAAAGTTAAAGACGATTATTATCAGGCGTATGTTTCCCGGGCCGAAGTGTACCTTATCAAAGGAATGAAAAAGGAAGCTGTGAAAGATCTGGAAAAAACCATTGCCCTGAACCCGAAAAATGTCCAGGCCTTTGACCATCTTGGAAAATATTATTATGATGAAGGCAATAAGGAAAAATCTCTGGAGAATCTGAATGCCGCAATAAATTTGAAAACTGTTAAAGCTGAAAGCTGGTATATCAGAGGACTGATTCGCTTTGAGAAAAAAGAATATAAAGATGCCATTGCAGATTTTACTCAAGCTGTCACAATCAACTCAAGCTTTGGTGATGGCTTCAAGCAAAGGGGCATTGCCTTTTATAATTCAGAAGATTACAAAAAGGCAATCGGTGATTTTTCAAAAGCCATCAGTCTGGGAAAAACAGACCTTGAAACCTATACTTTCAGAGCCAATGCGTATCTTACCACAAAAGAATATGCAAAAGCCATCGAAGATTTCAGTTATATTGTTACCACCCTTAAATCAAAAGATCCCGAGATTTTCTTTAAAAAAGGCGTGGCCTATAACTATCTAGAAAATCCTGCCGAAGCCATCAAAGAATTTACAAAAGCCATTACCTACAAACGTGATTATTTTGAGGCCTATTATGAGCGTGGCGTTTCCTATGCAAAGCAAGGCAGTACAAAGGATGCACTTGCCATAAAGGATTTTTCGAAAGCCATTGAATTAAATCCCAAATCGGCCGATGCTTATGCAAAAAGAGGGAAGTACTATTTCGACAGAAAGAAACTTGATCTTTGCATCGACGATATGTCTAATGCCATCAAGTTAAAAGAAGATGCCGAGTGTTATTATATCAGAGGAGCCGCCTATCACGAATTTAAGAAAAAGAAAGAGGCCTGCGCCGATCTCAAAAAAGCTGCTGACATGGGACATGCCAAGGCGAAGGAAGATCAGTTGATTTTGTGTAATTGAGTTGGTTTTGGGTTTAGGAATTGGGTTAGTTCTTGTTTGTTCCTTTTGTTTATTTTGTTCCTTTTGTTCCTTTTGTTTATTTTGTTCCTTTTGTTCCTTTGTTTATTTTGTTCCTTTTGTTCCTTTGTTTATTTTGTTCCTTTTGTTCCTTTGTTTCTTTTGTTTATTTGTTTAGATGTTTATTTGTTCTTTTTGTCCAGAAAATGAAATTTTCGAGGATGTTTAACCTGTGGTCTCGACTTTAGTCGGCATTCTTTTTGTTCTTTTTTATTTTCTCATCGGGTTGCGCAACGCTGAGCTTTTACTACACCCGATGCATTTACAAGACGGTCTTTTTTAAACCTTCGAAGCTTAAGCAAAGAAGGTCAGACCTATGCGTTAATCAAACTAACTAAGCCATTTGAGAAGCTTGAAAAAAAGGGATATTTTATTCCCTTCCGTAAACCAAGCCCAACGGGCTGGCGATGTAATTGCATGGGGTGAAATGAAATGGAACCCTATGAGAATAATTTAGAATGAATTGAAACCCAAGAAAAAAAAATCTTTTGTTCTTCCTCGCCCTCTTAAGCTGGAGGAGCTGAATAACAATCAAATAATCTTTACCAATGTTCGAAAAATAATTTTGATATCTGTAAAAAACCCAATCTCTGAAATGTACTTCATATTCAATCGTATTTTATCAGGCATGATGATGTTGATGTAGTCCTGCTCGGGGTTTTGTGATTTGGCAAGGATGTCGTTTTCGTTAATATATTCGATGGATGCATAATCGGTGATTCCGGGTTTAACCTTTAATATGGCTGCCTGCTCGGGAGTGTACAAATCGACGTATTTTCTAACCTCCGGACGCGGCCCGACAAAGCTCATATTACCAATAAAGACATTGATAAGCTGAGGGAGTTCATCAAGTTTATATTTCCGAAGATAATAACCGGCTTTGGTAATTCGGGGATCGCGGCTGCCAACGGTGAGCAAACCTCTTTTTTCGGCATCGTTGAACATGGTGCGGAACTTGAACAGTTTGAAATCGTGGTTGTTTTTTCCAACACGGGTTTGAAGATAAAATACTCCGCCCCTGCTGCCTGTTTTAATCCACAACGAAATGAAAATAAATACCGGAATAAGTGCCAAAAGACCAATAAAAGAAAAGCTGATATCAAAAATACGTTTCAGTATCATTTTCAAATCAATTAAAATTATACCGTGTAAGTTTCTCATCCCTCCACACAAGACAAATCATCTTTTCCTTTCTGATTTTTTGCTGCCAGTAGCTGAAGGAAATCAGATAAACATTTTTATAAAGTCGCGAGGAAAAATCATAGGAAAATAAACTTTCATCATACAGACTGTCAATTACGTTCATTCCGGCGCCTTCAACAATTCCGGCATTCACTTTTTTTCTTTTCTGGAAGATGTGAAGGTATTTACCTTTAACCGGGATAGTGGCGTAGCAGAGCATGTCGGTGGTGTCAAGAATCGTTTCTACCCGAAGCTTGTTTTTAATAATCTGTTTTGACATCTGATATGCATTGACATCAAATTTCTGAGGATTTCTGATTTTTTCTTCAAGAGAATCGGGCAAAAATTCATTTTCCTGCTTTTCAATAAACACAAAAGAACTTTTTAATTCACTGTATTTTATGATATTAAAACTATCCGGAATTTCAATCAGGGTTTCGGGTTTTTTGATTTTAAGGATTTCGACGAAGCCGGTATTATGAGGCAGACTGCCATTCACGATATAGCCATCTTTATCTTTAACACACAAAACAGGGCCATAAAGTTTCATGCCATAGAGCCGGTCGGTTTTTTTGTTGTAAAAGTACACTTCGCCGCCAAATTCACCATAATCGAGTGAGTACACAATATAAGTGTTGTCTTCAAGAAGGTAATTGAGCACACCGTATTTTCCGTTAAAAACCCAATCATTAGTAAGTTGATATTTGTTCCACTTATTATTCCAGTATCCCCATGTCCTTTCGCTTTCAAAGAATCCGATAACGGTATCGTTTTTAACAGTCAGTTTTGCAATTTCCCTGTCATAGAATGTTTTCAGAAACTCATCATTTGCCTTGCCGGATTTAATGTTCACAGCAAACATCCGGTAATTTCCTGTCTCGTCTTTTCCTAAAAGAACAAGATTGCTGTCGACAATAATTGATTTTTCGGGATAAAAATCAATATTAAAGCTAACCGAGTCCTTTTTAATTTCGATTTTAGCTGACTGTTCCTGTTTAATTTCCTTTTTTGGCTCTTCGTTATCTGAGCAGGAAACAAGTAAAACAGAAATGGTTACAAAGAGAATATAATATAGTTTCATCATCACTGAAAATTTGATACAATGATAATGAATAAATGGATTGTAAAAAAGATTACCAGTCATGAAAATAGTATACAGGTCAATTAAAAATTCCTGTTATTACATTTACAATGAGTACAGTTTTATTGAATTATCAATTTTGAAATTTGTGTACTATTTTTTGTTTGTATTTTTAGCAAATAAACTCCCTGTGGAATATTACTTAAATCAAGTTCAATTTCATTATTACAGAAAATTTTCTCCAGAGTTTTATTTCCCTGCATATTCATTATGCTGACTATTTTTTCTGTTGCATTACCTGTATTAATGATATATACTTTATTGCCCGCAGGATTGGGAAAAACTTTATATGCGTTTTCTGAAATATCAAAGACATTAACAGTCTCAGTAAACAAATTAACTGTTGTATTGGTCACAATGGGCTCATTATAATCAAAATAAATATCTGCCTTGTTCAGAATCTGTGTTCCTTCAGTCAAACCTGCTATTGGTTTGATACGATACTGAATAAAACCCGATGATTCTTCAGGATTGGATAAGCTATCCGGCAATTGGATATCAGGGAAGCTTACAGTAAGTTCATTTTCTGATATAGAGGTCGTATTGGGGTGACTGTAATTCATCAACTGAAATGTGGACATATCCAGATTTGAACTCAAAGTATCAACAATACGAATATTTACGGCAGGTGAACCTCCTGTATTCTGAAAGTGGATGGTATAGGTAAAATAATCCTGATAACCGGGCAAAACATTTACAGGAAACACTTCTTTATTGTTGGGATCGTGTGAGTTCATAACCAAATAGCAGTAATCATATGTGTTATTGCTAATGTAATTATCACCTGAAAACGGATTTACAGAGATGCTTAAGCAAATTGTATCTCCTGTTTGTGCGTAAGTTTCTGTTTTAAAAATTAAACCAAACGCTTCGGTAATATCAAAATTTCCGAAATCATCAATATTAAAAGTATATGTATCTCCCGAAATAATTGGTGATAAAGTTTCAAAAGTAACACCGTCAAATGATACCGGACCATTAACGGCAACCTGTATCTGACCGCTAACACCATCGGCACAATTCATATTGTACCACTGGCTAAGGTCACCTGCAAAAACATTTATTGAATGATACAAGCCCGGAAATACCAGCCCTTCAATAATAACTGACTGTATACCTATATCAAAACCCGGCTTACAGTTTAAACTAAAATTGACATTATCGGCTAAAGGATTGATTGTAGTCAGGATAACTGTAGAATCCAATCCGGGATAAGTGCATTGTACCTGGAATGGAACACCAAAAGTATCAATTTTTACTGTATATGTCCCCTCCGATTTTGGAAAATGATATATTCCATTGATAGCAGAAAAAGTATGGTTCAGTAAACTGCTTCCTGCATATAGCATCTCATGAATATTAATAAGGCATGAATCTCCTTCATCTTTTAAGCAATTTGAGTTATTATCTGTATAAGTATACCCTAAAACTCCAATGGCGTCACTACATCCGTTGGGGTTGTTATAAGCATCCCCAATAACACACAAAGGATAGGATAAATATGTTGAATTCATAGCAGGCACATAATTGGGCAAACAAGTAAAAGGGTTTTCAGATATATTAAACAAAAATGATTCGTCAAGACTATTTGGAAAAACAGGAAAACATGAAATATTATTGTATGAGCAATCTAATTCTTGTAACCAATCTGTCAATAAAGGAAGGCTTGTTAAAAGATTATTGTTACACCTTAAAACTAACAAAAAATCAGGTAAGGCAGGAAGACTATCCAAAAGATTTGAAAAACATGATAAATTACTAATATTCTGTAAGGATGGAAGACTTACTAATTGGTTATTATGGCAGTACAAGTTATTCAATGAATTTGGAAGAACAGGCAGGCTTACTAATTGGTTATTATGGCAATATAAGTTATGCAATGAATTTGGAAGATCGGGAAGATTTTCCAAAAAATTAAAAGAGCAAATAATACTTGTAATAAAATCCGGTAAATCGGGAAGACTTGTCAATTGATTATAACTGCATTCTAAATACTCTAATGAATTTGGCAAAGTTGGAAGATTTACCAATAAATTATTTGTACAATATAAATCTGTAAGAGAATTTGGCAAAGCCGGAAGATTTTCTAATTGATTAAAACCGCAAATTAAGTCTTCCAATAAGCTTGGTAAGGCTGGTAGATCAGCTAATAAATTGCTGCCACAATTTAAATAATGCAGGGATACCGGTAAGGCTGGAAGATTAGCTAACAGGTTATTGTTGCAGTTTATAAATATTAATGACTCAGGCAATACAGGAAGACTGGTTAACAGATTGTTGTAACACCTCAGATGTGTAAGTGAATTTGGTAATTCCGGCAAACTGGTTAATTGATTATTTCCACAAATTAAAGTATCAAGGTTTGGTGGCAAAGGAGGTAAACTTGTCAATACATTTGGTGTTGTAGTTGAGCTTCCATTTCCACAATCCAATGTTGTAAGAGAAGAAAAATACTGAATACCCGTTAAATCAGCAATAGCGCAATTTTCAACATTAACAACAAGACGTGTTGTGACTGCCGGACTTGTTGTGTCCATTTGATTGCCGGCCATTGCAGAGGGTATATTAGTTGTTAACCAGGCAACAAAGTTTGCATCGGGGATGGTTACCCATTGTGCTTTTGCTGTATTTGCAAAAAATAACACAAAGGCGAATAAAACAATTACAGTCGTTTTCATTTTTTTAGTATATTGGGTATAAACTGATTAAGTCAATCAAATATACAAACAAAAAACTTTAAATGCAAATGGCATTATTAAACTGCCTGATTTTGAATTTTTACATGCTTTTAGACCACATTCATATACCCTTGATAGCAGAATAATTACTGTGGTTGCCAATACAAAATAAATTCGAAATTTCTATGATCAGTATTTTTAATAACTTTTACAATAATGTATTCAATACAAGGTCACTCATACTTCATTGTATTGTGATAAAAAAAAGAGGATGTCTCAAAATGGTTTTTTCGTGATCAATTCTTGAAAATCCGATTGCCCCGCCCCTAAAGGGTGTCTGATTTATAAGGGCTTCCCTTTAGGGATCAAGGGCAAAAGCACTAGAAAATCGCAGAAGAAGGTAATTTGAGACATCCTCCTCTTTTGCTATTATATATTTCGGAAAAATACCGGTTAGTTCAACTCACTATTAAAACTTATACACATTGTTTTCGGGAAAGGCATCGGGAATGTTGTTTCCTCCCAGTTCAACACTTACAACCTTTTTAGTGAATTTCTTTTTTACATTGTATGTATCGGAATCTTTCCATACCACAAGGTTTTCTTTTATAGTTTCGGATGTTTTATCCTCAAAGTTTACCTTTATCTCTACCGGAACAGGGAACTTTCCTTTTTTCCTTACAACCAGGTTCAGTTCATTGTTAACTGATGATACATTTTCAAGGGCCAGATCGGCATACCCGAATTCGTAAAACCACGGGTTCCAGAACCATGACCAGTCCTTACCGGTAACCGAATTGAGGGTATTGACAAAATCCATGGGAAGGGGATGTTTTCCCTGCCATCTCAACACAAATTCCTTCAATACATTCTTGAACATTTCATCGCCAATGGCATCTCTCAAAAAGTAAAATCCAGCGGCTGCCCTGCCGTAATTCTGCATCATGTAATTTCCCTGTGTCATCTCAGTTGACGGTATAATCAGGGGCATATCATAAATTGTTCCCATTGTGCGTGCTCCATATGCTCCAACATAGTAGTGGGCATTTTTGTTTCCACTTTCAAGTTCAATTGCTTTCGGAATAAAGGTTATCAGTCCTTCGTCCATCCAGGCATACAGCGATTCGTTAGTCCCGACCATAAATGGAAAATACGAATGGGATATTTCATGTGACGTGACAAATACTTTTTCAAAAAGCTCTTCTACCGGTCCGTCATTGCACATCATCGGAAATTCCATGCCTCCGTTTCCTTCCCAAACGGTATTGTGGGGATATGGGTAGGGAACGCCAATAAGTTTATCTGACAAAGATTTGATGGTGTTTCGGCCGATTTCGGCAATTCCCTTGCCATTGGGCGTTGCGTACACTGCATTTACTACTGCCCTCCTGCCCGTTTTGCTGTCAACAACGGTACCGGCGGCATCCCACAGATAATTATTGCTTACCCCGAATACAAAATCGGTCACATTATCGGCCAAATAATGCCAGGTAAGCGGACCGGTGGTTTTGAATACATTGTTTTTTGTGTAATCATCAGCAGTGATGACTTCAACCACATCGTCGGATTTTTCGGATTTGCTTATCCGGTTAACGATATCGGTAGTGTACAGATCGGATTTGTTTTGAAGTACTCCGGTAGCCCATACCGAATGTTTTTCGGGAACGGTGATCTTTACATTGTAATTTCCATAATCGTTATAAAACTCATGCACTCCGGTGTAACTGTCGTAAGTCCAGCCGTTAATATCGTCGTAAACGGCAATTCGGGGATACCAGTAGGCAACAAAATAAGATCCATCGCCATATTTGCCCATCCGTAAATTGGTTTTTTTGGGCAGTTGTACTTTCCACTCGACTGTTATATCAACAGACGATGAGGGAAAAAGTTTCCCGGGAATGCCGACTGTAAGGTTTGTACCGAGATACCTGAACTTTTCGGGATTTAATGTCTTCTCTCCTATCACCAGTTTTGTTACTTCGACACCCTGAGTAAAGTCTTCGGGGTCGATCTCCACGTTTCTCAAGCTTTCGGGTTTGAAAAGGTTTTGATACAGCCGAATGACAAACCATTTAAGGGTATCGGGACTGCTGTTCTGATATTTGATTTTTTCTTTTCCTGTAAGGATGCAGGTGGCGGGATCGAATTCGGCTTCGATAACATAGTCGGCCCTGTTTTGAAAATAGGATGCTCCGGGCACACCCGTATTTGTGCGCGTGCCGTTTTGTATTGCCTGCTGATGTTCGAGCGGGATTATCAATCCGGAATTTTGTGAGTAGGTTTCCGAAAGCGAACCCATTGCCAATAATAAAATTACGAGGTATTTCATTTGTATTACTTTTTATTTTTTGATTACATAACCACTTTTTGTGCCATAGTTATTAACGGCTTAAAATTATGAATTTTACAGATAATTCGGGTGCTTTTATTTGAAGATATATTGTACGGATACGGACACATCTACCAATTAGCGGACAAATAAGGGTGATTTTGAATTATTTTCACTGTTGACCAATAAAATCCTTAGTCAGGCCCAAAGGCCTTATAGTATATGCATTTCATTTCATAACCTCTGCCTAAAGACAGGGTTATTTTAAAAATAAATGTCAAATTTTTTTGACATTGTGTAAAATATATTTATCTTTGTGTCGTTAATATTTTACATCAAGTATAAAAAATAAGACAAAAGGAGGTTTTTATGGACAATAAAGAAAAACAAATACTCGTGACGGTAATCAGTTTATTCCTGATTTTCACATTCTATTCCTTTTATATATATTATGAATATATAGCGGACAACTTTGAAATAATAAATGATTTCATGTTTTGGGGAAAAGTATTTTTGGTAATCATTCCGGTTACTATTGTTTCCCAGATTTTAATTCACATCATCTGTGCCATTATCAATAAGGCGGTGACTAAAGAGGATATTGAAACAAAAACCGATGAGCGCGATAAAATCATCAACCTTAAAGCCATCCGCATTTCTCACTTTATCATCACATTCGGTTTTGTGGTTTCTATGGTTACCCAGGCCATTGGAATGCAGCAGCATGTGATGTTCCTTACCTGGGTCTGCTTTGGCTTTATTGCCGCAATCGTTTCAGAATTAGCAAAAATTCATTATTACCGGAAAGGATTCTGATATGGGAAAGTTCACTATCAACAATAACATCAGAAAGCTGCGCTTTTACAATAGTGAAATGACGCAGAAAGATCTGGCCGACAAAACCGGCGTGACCCGTCAGACCATCGTGGCTATAGAAAACGGGAAGTATTTTCCCACACTCGAACTGGCTTTTCGGATCGCTAAAGTATTTAATGTGCCATTGCATGAGGTATTCAGTTATGAAGAACAATAATTAAGATTTATGAAAGCAATAATCTGTACCAAATACGGACCACCCGAAGTGCTTAAAATAAAAGAGGTGGACAAACCGGTACCAAAAGACAATGAAGTCCGTATAAAAATACATGCAACGGCTGTTACTGCAAGTGACATTTACATCAGGGGCTCGCAAATACCCCTCAGATACATGATACCCATGCGACTGATGCTTGGCATAACCAAGCCCAGGAAATCAATTATCGGACTGGTTCTGGCCGGGGAAATTGAATCGGCGGGAAAAGATATCAAAAGGTTTAAACCGGGCGATAAGGTTTACGGTTTAACAGGGTTCGGATTTGGATGCTATGCCGAATATAAATGCATGAAGGAAACCGATTCGACTTACGGCTGCCTGTCGCTGAAACCTGAAAACCTGACTTACGAGGAAGCAACGGTTGCTGCGTACGGCGGACTATTGGCTTTTCAATATATGGAAAGAGGAAATATCAAGCCGGGGCAAAATGTGCTTATTTACGGAGCTTCAAGTACGACAGGAACAACAGCCATTCAGTTTGCTAAATATCTGGGGGCAAATGTCACTGCCGTGAGCAGCGCATCAAACATGGAATTGTCAAAATCACTGGGTGCTGATACCGTGCTTGACTACACAACTACCGACACACTGAAACCGGGAGAACAATATGATTTTGTTCTGGATGCAGTTGGAAGAAGAAAAAAATCAAAGCTTAAGGCGGCATGCAAAAAATCCCTGTCACCGGGCGGAAAATATGTGTCAATTGATGACGGGAACCTGCTGCTTGATTCAAAACGGCTTGATTACATCAGGGAAGTAACCGAGACAGGCAATATGAAACCGGTTGTTGATAGATGCTATGCTTTTGAAGAAATTGCTGAAGCGCACAGATATGTTGAAATGGGGCATAAAATTGGGGGCGTTGTGGTTAGAATTAACAATTAAATAATAAAAGTGTTTAAAAGACTAACTGAGTAACCAGTTTCAAGTTCCATGATGCAAATTTGGAACAACATCATCAATATAAATCTAAATAATAAACAACAAAACAATGAGGTATGATTTATCTTTTGTCCTCGAGCCGGACGGGCTTTTCTTTTTTGTCTGCCACACAAAAAAGAAACAAAAAAAGTCACCACGTGTGAAAAAGTCGGGCTAATCCTTCGCGCAGGCCATTATCCGCTAGCTAGCGGACAAGGATTACCCGTGTTTCGCGCCATCCCGATGTTGCAATCGGGATGTAAACACACGTGGACAAGCCGACGCACGGGGCAAGCTTGCCCGATATGTTTCGCGTTTAGGTATTTTATAATATAGTGTATGTTTTTCAATATTCGCAATGGCGGTCTTATTATTAATGTTTCCTTATAGTAATAAAATAAAAAAAACTCAACAATGAAAAATTTTGGAGAAAAAGTAGAGGGATACAACATCCCGGTTTTAAACGAGCGTGAAATACGGGCTGCGGCAGGAATACTTTTCCTGGCAACCTTTCTGTCGCTCATGTTCATCATGTTTCAGGGAAATTTTGTTCCCATTAAGTATGTAATAATCATTTTCCTGACTGATTTTTTAATCAGGGTTTTTATCAATCCCAAATATTCACCGACCATGATCATTGCCCGCATGATCGTAAGCAAACAGACTCCTGAATATGTAGGTGCTCCGCAAAAAAAGTTTGCATGGGTGATTGGAGTGGTTTTATCGGCTGTTATGTTTGTTTTTATGGTCATTGTAAACGCATACAGTCCGATTACCGGCATCATTTGCCTGATATGCCTGATATTCTTGTTTTTTGAATCGGCATTCGGTATTTGCCTCGGGTGCATGTTTTACCCGCTATTTTACAAGGAAAAGGTGCAGCTTTGTCCGGGAGATGTGTGCGAGAAAAAAGAGAAGCAAGAGATACAAAAAGTATCGTGGAGGCAAATTGTCATATTATTGTTTTTCACTGCTTTGGTAGTTGCTGTTGCTGTATTTTTAAATGATATGCTGAGTGAAAAACCTTATGACCTTTTTGGAATCGGTGATTCAAAATAAGGTTTTACTCAGAAGGCAAACCATAACTTATTCATCTAGCAATGAAAAGCTGGTTAGTTCTTTATGCGCAACAATATTGTTACCGGGCTTATTTTATAAGTCCGGTTAATCAATATTTGTTGTTCCTGATAAAGCTTATTCCATTTCCACAATTATCATTGACTTTTCTGCATACTCAGTAAGGGTTTGAGCTGAAGCTTTAACCATGAACATCCCAGAAGAGTATCCATGTTTTTCGCCACTAAATGTAGTTTCATAGACTCCTGCCTCTTTTTCTTCACTTACCAGGGTTTCAACAACTGTTCCATCGGTGTTGAAGACCTTAATGTCAACCAAACTTTTTTCGATGAGTTCAAATTCGATTTTTGCATCAATTGTGTATGGATTGGGATATTCCTTGATAAGAATTATCTCTTTATCAAGAACATCGGAACAGTTCCCGATCTGATCTCCGTGTGCCAGATGGGCGTCCAGGGCATTGGCATTAATGATAATTGTTTGCGGATTGTCAGGGTTTCCCGGGGGAAAATGGCAGATTGTAATTTTTCCATTGTTTTGAGCAGTAATGCTAAAACTACTTAAAAACAATGCTGCCAATACAATAACCACCAGTGACAGATTTCGTGTAATTGTTTTCATGTTTTTAGTCCTCCATATTTTAATTTCATGCATTCAGGTTCTGCTTTATCGTACGAATACTCAACGTTATTGTTGAATAATCTTTACTGACTTGCCAAAAACATAAATAAACAGCCGATTTTATATGTTTAAAATTCCGCACCCCTTTATTAACGGGCTATACAGAGTATTTTTACTTATTAAAAAGCATTCTTTTACAGGTGTTTTACACGCAGTATGAACAATTGATAATTGCAATCTGACCTTTTTTTTAATAATTCCAAAAAAATCATTTTACCTGTGGTAAAAACCAAAACCTACTGCGGTAAATAAATAGCGATTTAGAATAACAGAGAAAACTCAATTTGGGTTTTGTCCTCGAGCCGGACGGGCTTTTCTTTTTTGTCTGCCACACAAAAAAGAAACAAAAAAAGTCACCACGTGTGAAAAAGTCGGGCTAATCCTTCGCGCAGGCCATTATCCGCTAGCTAGCGGGCAAGGATTACCCGTTCCCGATAGCTATCGGGATCGCGCCATCCGTGGACAAGCCAACGCGCAGGGCAAGTCTTCCCGATATGTTTTTGTCAGGTTAAAAGTTCAATGAACCAATTTTATTTTTCAGAGGGAAATTTTTTATTATGGGCCAGTGCGCTTGTGCTTATTGGGGGCGAGGTGTTTGGTCACTATGTTATCTACGGATTGAAATCCGTAGTTATGGCTGGGGAACCACTTCGTGGTTAGGGGGTGCCGGGGGCGAGGTGTTTATTCATTGATTTATGTTTTTCGTTTTTGTGTTGCGAATTTATGGTGCAGAGCACCTTACTCTTTGTAGAATATATGGATATCGTAAAATCAAAGGTGCAGAGCACCGGGCTATTTTTTTTTACATGATTGTTATAAATTGTATTTGTTGGTTATGATTTTGATTATTGGGTTGATTTAGCTTTTGTCCTCGAGCCGGACGGGCTTTTCTTTTTTGTCTGCCACACAAAAAAGAAACAAAAAAAGTCACCACGGCTGAAAAACCCGGGCTAATCCTTCACGCAGGCCATTATCCGCTAGCTAGCGGACAAGGATTACCCGTTCCCGATAGCTATCGGGATCGCACCACCCGTGGACAAGCCAACGCGCAGGGCAAGTCTTCCCGATATGTTTTTGTCAGGTTAAAAGTTCAATGAACCAATTTTATTTTTCAGAGGGAAATTTTTTATTATGGGCCAGTGCGCTGGGGTTTGTTGGAGGGGGGCTGGGGATAAAGGGGTATTAAAGAAAAAAACCTCCTGCGGCAAATAAATAGCTATGTAGAATATTGAGAGAATAGTGTCAGTCTTTAAAGAGAGGTATGCCGCAGGAAGTTTATTTTAAAGAACGTTATGACCATAAAGGGTTTGTTGAATCCTTAAGGCGCGAATATACAACATATTTTTTAATATTAGTATATGTGAAAAATAAAATCAGGTGTTTTTACCTGTTTTTTATGTTTGATTTATGACGATGGATATTTTTATGATTATGCCTTTTAGTGCCCTTATAGTGCCTTGATAGTGCCTTGATAGTGCCTTGATAGTGCCTTGATAGTGGGCTGATAGCACCTTAAAAGTGCTTGCTTTTGACTGAATGTGCATGTTAGTGACTGAAAAAATAATTTATTTGTTACACAACATAATTTTGTATATTTTGTTATTATTGTATCAGCATTACTCACTCAGGTTTTTATACATAAGAATTTCTATTGACTGCATTGGATCTTTTTAGTTCATTGAATTATTTCATCGTGATGGATAATACATGGTATTTACATCTAATTTAACACTTTTCAGTTATTACTGATTTTTCAGCTTTTTGCCCCTGCCCTAAAGGGTGAATGCTGAAAAATCAACCTGTTCCCTTTAGGGATTAAGGGTAAAAACAGGTTGATTTGTTAATCTGTTAAATTAGAATGACCATGCCCATTAATTGTTAAACCGGCAAATTGTCCTAATGCTGTTTTTGTCTGTATATCCGGTAAAACGGACTGAATATGCGGAGGGGCTTTTGCCACAAATTTTAAAACTATGTCGAAGAATGTTGGCCTGATTAAGATCAAAGGCAAGGTCGGTGATCTTAGTTTTTATCAGAGAAAAGGTGAAAATCTGGTAAGAATGGCAAGTGCTATTGAAAAGAGTCGGATAATGAAAGACCCGGCTTACAAAAGAACGCGGGAGAATATGGCTGAGTTTGGAGCCAGTGCTCGTATTGGCAAATCGTTCAGAAACTGTTTCGGGATTTTTGCGAAACGGTTTGGCGGCGAAAATTATATTGGAAGGATAACGGGATTGATGCGTGAAATTATCTCGAACGGAAGTGGCAGACGTGGGGAGAGGGTTTTTGAGGTTGTAGCCAACAAAGAAATCCTTGAGGGGTTTGAGTTCAACCCGAATGACAAGCTGCAAAACTTTTTTAGTCCGCCGTTTACCCTAACCGCCAATGCTGCAAGAAACGAGCTAACGCTCAATGTGCCTGTATTTGATACGGACATGTGGATGTCGGCGCCCGAAGCGGCTACTCATTTCAGCTTGATTTGTATTGCATCGGTTTTATCGGATTTTGCAGGCACGGGTGTTAAGAAGAAGTATGAGCCGGCAGAACCTTTGCTGAACGAGCTGAGTGCTTACCAGATTAGTGCAGCCATTGAAACAAGCGGCCTCACTACCGCCCCGGTTTCTCTTACGGCAGTATTGCCTGGTGCTCCGGTAATGACGGGCAATGTTGGTCTGCTTGCCGCGGTTGGGATAGAGTTTTACCAGGAAATCAATGGTGAGATGTTTATCCTTGCCACGGACAATGCGCTAAAAATTATTAAAGTTCTTTGATTCTGTGTGGTTGAAAATGTGTGTATTGCTGTAAGCCCCGGGGGAGCCTGGGGCTTTTTTTGATGTCAGATGTCAGATGGCAAATATTTCATGTCAAATGTTTGACTCCTGTAAACATTATTACATTCATCTTATAAATAAAATGCCAATAAGAGACTATTAATCATATCATTACCACAAACAAAAACATTTGACCTTTGACTTTTGCCCTTTGACTTTTGACATCAAAAAAATTGTTTGAGTTGTTTTAATGATTAATAAAAATAAATATGTATATTTGGGTATTGTAGATGTATGATCAAATTGGAATGGAAAGCCCAGGTTTGTGGGGATTTATTATAGTTGGTGGTCAGTGTAAAAAGACAGAGATAACGATAAATTGAAAAGTAAACTATTGTGAAAGGACAGAAAATGAATGCTCTGGAAAAATATTTGAAAAAGATTGATGAAAGTTCATACGATTGTAAGGACGTCCATACAATCAATTCAGAATTTCAGCAGGTCTGCAAACAACTTTTTGAAGAAGGTAAACAAGATATTGCTGCAATTGCTGATCTTGACAGACAAGTATTTTCAGTTCAAAAATCTTTCGATAAAAACCCTGATAATGAAAAAGGAATTATTAACGGATTAAGCTGGCAAATGAGCGGTACTCAAACTTTGGAAGATGGCAGCCAAATACCTCTCTATTGGCCTGATGTTACGAAATACACCCAACAAGATTTTGAATATTTTGAAAAACGTTACAACGATTACAAAAACCTATATGCAAAAACTGAATACGGTTTAATGGTGTATTTTGGTGAGAAAACTGCCACATCAAAACATAATGATTTTAAACGTCAACTTTGTAATGAATTATTTCAGCTTAGCAAAGAGTATCAAGCTAAATCTAATAAAGGTGATGAAAAGAATCATTACGTGTTGAATTTCTTCCATTCTTTGCGAATGGCATTTGGAGTTGCAGAAAAATCGAATCTTGAGCCTGAATTGACCAATCTAATTCAGTACATATTTGAAACACACCAAAATTGGGATATTACTAAGGATGGCACTTTACGTATTTTACTTGACCTTTCTGGTTTGTTATCCGATTATTTTGGTTTATCAAATAAATTAATCGACTTTCAGAAAGTTGTTAATAAGAACTTGGAAGGTGCCAGGGAACTCGAAAAAACACATGTTTGGGGTGCAATGTACGCTATTGACCGCAATATTGCTATTGAGCAAAAAAGAAACAAACCTGTTATTGGTTTATTAGAATTCAAAGCGAAATTATATGAAAAATTAGCAACTGATGCAGAAAACAAGGCAAACCTTGCCTGTATTAGTTTTGCTGAAAACGCACTTCGCATCTATCAACAGATTAAACTTCCTGAGGACGTTAGTAGATTGGAGAAATATTATTCAGAATTAAGAGGTAAGTTTCGGTTATCAGAAATAAAGCAAGAACTTTCAAAAGAGCACGTTGATCACATGAATGAACGTATTTTTAAAGCTGTTTCTGATAATAATGAAAGTGGGATAATTCATCATTTCATTACATCACCTTGGTATGATACAATTCATAATATAAAAGACCGTTCTATCGAACTAAGCAAAGACACATTTTACTCCTTATTTCCAACCTCAATAATGGATAAATTCGGGAATACGGTTGATGTGTTTAATACGGATGAAGAAAAAGAAAAATACAATTTTTGGAAATCATATACTTTCAATTTCCAGATTGGCACACAAACAATGCATAAGTTCTTTATCGAAGCCTATAAAGCTCAGAAATTAAGTTATGCATCCGTAATTTCCTATTTGGAAAACACTTGGTTTAATGAAGTTATTGTCAGAAATTATCATGGCCAGGCAGTAGATATTAAACCTCTTGATACGCTTAAGCCAGGGTTAAAACGGTTATTCGAAGAACTTGACAGATTTTTTGCCGACAACACTTATCAATGTGATTTTGTGACAGTAACCGATAGTTTAACTCTAAAAGTTGAAGGGCTTTTACGCAATTTCTGTGAAAAAATCGGCATTGCAACATTTAAAAGAAGGCCAAAAGGACCACATGAATTAATGATGGAAAAACTGCTTGATGATTTATTGGCAGACATTGCTCACAAACCACCTTTAAAACCTGAACAGAAAACCAATTTTGATGAGGAAGACAGAATGTTTATAAAATATGTATTAGCAGAAAAGGCCGGATTAAATTTGCGAAATGCAGTTGCTCACAGCTTAATGGATGTATTTGAATATTCATTTGAAAATGTTGTTGTACTTTTCTGCATCATAATCAAGTTAAGCAAGTACAAATTTATTGAAACGAAAGGAGACACCAATGATAACAGTTGTAAATGAACCACAAACCGAGTATAAGGTTGCAGGCTGGCAAACAGAATATAAAGGTTTTTTAATCGACGACTTTATATGCGGCATTGAAAATGAGACTGTAAAGTGTTGCGCACCAAGTGGCTCTACATTAATGATATTCACTGAAAAACCTAAAAGAAAATTATCCGCTTTGAGAGGTAAATTATCAAAACAAAGCAGTAAAGAAATTGACGATCAAATTTCAGATTTACGCAACGAATGGGACAGAAATATTTAATTGACACTTGTACAGTTGTAAAATATCTGGACGAAATACTACCTCCAGAAGCAATTTCATTTATGGATGCTCTGGTTGATGATGATTGTAAAGTTTCATTCATTACAAAAATTGAATTATTGGTCTGGAACCCTCCAATTGCTGAAGACATAAGAGTAAGAGAGGAGTTTTTAGCAGGTTCTGAAATTCATTACATTAATGATGAAATAATAAACATTGCAATTCAAATAAGAAAAGCAACCCATATTAGGTTACCAGATGCTGTTATCGCAGCAACAGCCATTCACAGAGACTATGTTCTTCTATCAACAAATGATAATGATTTTATAAAAGTGATTCCACTTGGATTAAAATATATGAATCCCGAAACAGCCTTTTAAAATGATTATAATAGAGTATGATAATGACAATGGTTTAAAAGACCGGAAGACAGAACAGGGAAAAAAGAAAATTCTGCTTTAAACATCAAAAAATAAGTATCAAATAGAATACCCATAGCAAGGCGGCTTACTCCAACTCGGTTTTATTAATCATTTCCTTTACCTCTTCCATTTTGTTCGCTTTTTATTGCGGCTTTTCGCCGCATTATTTTTATATTTGTTGGAAACGATTAATAAAACGCTATATAGTTAAATGCAAATTAAAAAAAACTATGGATTACATATCAAGTAAACTTAATCAAAAGATAAATTATTTAAAAGGGACTTATCAAAAAGAAATTTTGAAAGTTCACTATCAAGCAAATTTAGAATATAAATTATTTTTTATTTTAGGATATTTATGGAATAAAAATTGGGAACTTCTTGATCCTTCAGACAAGGAATATTGTATAGAAAATACATTAAAACCTTCTATCGGTAGTATTGTTAGTTCTTCTCGAAAATTAGATTTAGAAAAAGAAATATTTGGAAATAAAAAAGAGCAAAACTTATATAATGCTATTGATAAATATCCGAATTTACGTAATGAAAGGATTGGACATGGTTATTCTTTTGAAGATGATACAGAAACTTTGTTGACAATACTAGAAAATTTATTAGATACAATTGATGACAGTGAGAGCTTTTTGATTAAAGAAAAAAATGATTTTATATTAGTATTAAATGAAAATAATGGATTGTTTTGTGGTATTAATTTTAAATCTGATGGATTTGGTTATGTGCCATGGAAATGTTGTTCTACAGTTTTTCCATTTGAATCAAACTCTTTATATTTATTGACTTCCCAAAACGAATATTTTAAAATATCACCATTTGTAGAGATTGATGAAGAGGGTGATATTTTCATATTTTCCTCAATTCAAGAAAAGCTAACAGGACGTGTGAAGTATAATAAGTTATTAAAAACGGGGATTCTGTTAAAAGAACGAATGGTATTTAGTTCATTACTAATCTCCAATGAAAAAGATAAAAGAAAAACAGCAAATGGTACAATAATTAATAATTTTGAAAGAAATTATAAAAAATTTATAGATACAGGTGTAAAGGAGAAAATAAAAACATTCCTATTAAAAAACAAATCAACCGTATTTGGTACAATCTGGGGGCATGGTGGTGTTGGTAAAACTGCTACAATACAAAGTCTTTGTGAAGATTTATCAAATGATGATAAGAAGTATTTTGATTATGTGATTTTTGTTTCTGCCAAAGACAGATATTACAATTATTATAAGGGAACTATTCATGAACTAGAAAACAATATTGATTCTTTCGAGAGTATAATTAAATACGTTAATAAAATAATTTTTGATATAGAAGCATTTGACTCAAGTAGTATAATAAATTTCGAGGGAAAACTTTTAATTATTATTGATGACTTTGAGACATTTTCTAAAGATGAGAACAAAAATATTACAAATTTCATCAAAGAATTAAATATTAATAATCATAAGATAATACTTACAACAAGATCTGCAACCTTTGTAACAGGAGAAGAAATTAAAACAAATGAACTTTCTCCACCAGAAACAGAACAGTTCCTATTAGAGGCAATTACGATTGAAATACCTGGATTTAATATAGATATTTTAAAAAAGGATTTACAGGTAAATGGAAATCGTGAATCTGTTCACAAAATAACTAGTGGCCGACCATTATTTATCTTTCAATTTGCAATTTTACTAGCACAAAAAGGGTCGTTAACTGAAACATTAAAACATGATATTAAATCTTCAAAAGAAGCTGTAGATTTTTTATATGACCGTATTTTTGATTATCTGTCTGCTGATGCTCGAAATATGTTTATCGCAATAGGTTTGTTAACAAAAGAAGATGATTTGTCAAACCTAATTGATAAATTAAAATTTATAACTAACAAGGAAAAATCTGAGGATAGTTTTCAAGGTGCCTTGAATGAGTTAATAAAACTAAAAATAATAGAAATTATTGATAAAGATTTTTTCAAAGTATACTCTCCAGAGATATTTCGATTAATGAAAAAATATTATGAAAGTAAGGGTCCAGAATATGACAGTCAAATAACAACAAGATTTCAATTAATAACCGATAATAAGACATTAGACACCGAATGGTCATTATTGGAAAATGCTGATTTAAGCAGAGTAATTAGGTCTGAGCTTGAGGTGGAAAATAAATATCGATATATTTTAAACAGAAGTAAAACGCCAATTGATATAAAATTAAAGGCTGTTCTAAATTTCGCCTCTTATCTAGTTACTCATAAGGGCAAAACGGAAAAAGCTATCAAACTATTTGAAGATTATTCGCATTTGTTTTTTCAAAATCCAAATTTTGTTAAATCATTCTCTCAATACTGTTGGGTGCAAGGCTCAATTGAAAATAAAGATAAGGCTATTGAAATTTTAACCAAATTTTTCTCATCAAAAATCAAAGTTGATAATCAAGTTCAAATTGACTTATTAGGAATATTAATGATGTATCAATCAATATCATTGATAAATGAACGAGAAGATTTAAAAGAGAGAAAGAGATATGCTGATATTGACGACAAAACCTACAAAGTAATATATAATAATCAAAAGGAGAGGTTTTATGATTTGTATAAGAATCCTGGTCTGAAATTGTATAATAAAGTAAAAGATAACGACATCAGGGAGTTTGAACCATATGTTAGACACAGTGCTTTAGAAGGGTTGCAACATTTTGTTGAAATATGCCTTAGAAATAGAAATTTTAAAGTTGGTAAAGAAGTTTGTCAATTCGTATTAGATACATTACCCCAGAATTTTCAACAACCTTTTATTTTTAAATTGACAAAAATTCATTCAATGGAAAACCCTAAAGCTAAAATTGATCCTTATAAAAAAGTTGAAACCGAATTTGGACAAAAATTAATGGATGCTTTAATTAAAAAATAAATCTGCATATAATAATGTATAAAAATAATAGCCGAGTCAGTCTTAATTTAAAGGGTTGTAGGCCGCTTCAACTTTCTTGTAACTTGACAGAAAAGTGCAACGCAGTCAGCCACTATTCTTATACTTACCGTTGTAGCCAATTTAAAAAATGATAGAATAGTAGATGACATAATTAGGGAAAATTAATTGAAGTTGACGAATGACAAAAGTAAAACTGACAATAATAACACAAAACCAAAAATCAAGGGAAAAAGCAGATCATTTATCAGATTTGATACAATCAACTTTAGACATTAATGTTTCTCCAATTATAGAAAAGTACTTTAAATTTGACAATTCATATAAAATTTCATTTGATTTAAGTTCTTATACGCAGTTAAATTTGAATAATAATTTTATTGAATTCACAGATAGAATCTGTTCTCCGTGGGTTTTACGCTATCACAAAAACACAAAAAACATTGAACTGTTTTATATCAAAAAAGATTCAAGCCAAATTCGGAAAAACGAATTTAATGTTATTTGTTGTGCAAATTTTGAAATTGAAAATGAATAAAACTGGCAACAGCGTGAGTATTAATTTTATTTATGCGACCATCGGTTTGGAAAGTTCACTGCATTTAATTAGCTTTACTGCTGGCGAATGGTTAAGCGGTTTAAACCCAAGTTGAACCAAAATGCCAATCATTGATGACAATAAAAAAAGACAAAAATGAGCTTCCTACTAAATTTTAAAGAAATTAATGACAAGATATTGGACACTCCAATTTATCGTGTGTTTTCATTGGATAAATTTCTTATTTCATTAAATCAAAATTCTCTTCACCTAATAAAACCTAGATTATGGGAAGACCCATTTGAGGGATTTTTATTAAACCAAGTGTTTTGGTCAAGCAGTGAAAAAGGGAAATATTATGAATTTAATGACTTTTACCGGGAAAGATTTTATGGACAATGTTGGACTTTTAGAAATGAATCAGATTTTTTGTGGAGAATATATGCTCCAAACAAAGATGGCATAATGGTCAAATCTTCAATTCGTAGATTCAATGATAATTTTCAAGATATGCCAGGTGGAAATACGTATTTTGGAAAAGTAAATTATCTAACCCAAGAAGAAATAGCGAAAAAGTTTTCTTTAATTGAATCTAAAGATGATTATGAAAATTTAATAATTGATTCTCTATTGTTAAAACGTACTGAATTTATGGAGGAACAAGAGTTAAGATTATTGTACTTTTCGAAAAATTCTGCACATAAAGACTCTACTCCAATTGGATTAGGTTATGACATAAATGTAAAGAAAATTGGCGATGTACTTTTTGATGAAATATTAGTTGATCCACGAATTGACTTGGTTAGATTCGATTATCTTCGAAAAATAATTAAAGATTTAGGATTTAATGGAAAAATTGACAGATCATTGCTTTATGACAAACCAATTATAAGGATACATATAAATGAATAATAATTTATTGCCACCAGTCGAGTAACCAGCCCCATCACCAATACCAACAGGACTCTCCCCTCGTAGCCCTCACACAAGTCTCACACCACCGCACCTGTGGTTTTCCCGTAAAGCAGATCAGTTTATCCATTCACATTTTCCCGGAATATTTATGCTTAAATAAAATAATCTCTATCTAAACCCATTTCAGGAGAAAAACATGGCAAAGAAAAGTTTTTTCTTAAATTTGAATGGTTATTAGACGAACTGCCGTTTGGCGCAATACTACACCATGTATAGCATAATAGAAATGGAAATTAAAAAACTAATTGGAAAAATTAAAGAATTCGAACCAGAGATGTTCTTTAAGTGGATAAATATCCTGTCCATTCACCCATCAAATCAATCAAAACTAAATAGGTTTGAATTAATATTATCAGTGTTTTTTAAAATCAAAGAGGATGAATTTTTACAAAAGAAAAATAACAGAAATGATGTGGTAGAATTTTTAAATGTAATATCTGACGATTTTGACAAGATGTTTTGTATGATTGAGGATTATACTCCTTTTAATCAAAACAAATTAATCCCATTATTTATCAATGGTAAGAGTTACTATTTCTTTTATGGACTTATCGAAAATCCGTACACAAGGATAAATGTATTGTCAAAAATTATTGAAGAAACTGAAGGTGAAAGATATTCGACATTAGATGAGCTAAAGTCGGACTTCTTTAAAAGTTTAGATCTCCAAACTACTATTCTTTCTGAAATAACAACAGATTCAGAAAGCAATGAAGAAAACAAAGCCATTTTTGTTCCAAGTCAAGCATATTATGACAAATACTCTGTTTTATTAGGTACATCTTATCAAGCCAACAGTGATTATTGCAACCTAGGCTTCATTGAATTAGATAATAAAAAATTGATTAATGAATGTTTTAATTTAAGAACGCCCTACTTATTTAAAAAACCATTTGCCTTAATTAATGATAATTGTTACATAATTCTACCACACATTCATATCGAATATTTTGGATATTTCTTCAAAAACATAGTTAATAAAGAAAAGGAATATAAAAAAATATGGGATAAAATAAATGTCCAGTTTCAAGTTAGAGTTGATAAATTGTGCTCTAAGTTTTTCACTATTAATTCAAAAATATTTGCAATCCTAGCAAGCGAAGAGTCTACTACAAATTTGTTAGAGAAATATGAAATAGCTAGTTGTTTTTTAATCGACCAGAATAAATTACTCTTGTTTAAAACAGTTAAGCATAGTGAAAATAAAGATTTTAAATCTACAATCGAGGTTATAAAATTAGCTCAACAAGAGCTAACTGATTTTAATAAAGAAATTTCAGAAAATGAAGTAATTGGGTTTGGACAACATAAATACGGCCATTTTTTTGGTATTAAAACGGAGGTTTTAGAAATATGGAATATTCTTGTAAAGGAGAACATCTCATTGGAGATGGAAGTTATTTTCCAAGATAAGGATGAAGCCAATAAACATTTTGTTGAAATAGGAGACTTAGCTTTTGTTTTTGATAAATTTTTTGAATTTAGAAGTGATGCCCCTATGCATTTTGTGAAGTTTTTACAAAATGACAGAGATTTATTGGATTCACCGAATAGAATGCTCACCACGAATTATACAGATAGAATTGCAATGTATATGAGTGGAGATAACTATTATTTTAAATTTGGGAAAAGTCCTGATTTTATTAATATTGTCCCATATCAAGGTAATGAATTTGAAAGTGAATATTATTTTAAAAAGTATCAGAATACTGTTTATAAAACTGTAGAAAGAAAATTTCCAGATAAATTTAATGTAATTGAACATGTAGAAAACAATACTTACCGTCTTGTTGATACAGCATTAATGCATGTTACTTACTTGGTTGATATTAAAGAATATCCAATTTTTATTTATCCACCTATGGAAACCTCTGTTTTACCAGAGATAGATAATAAATTTCTGGTATTAATGTTCCCTCAACTTTTTACTTATTACATTGATAAATTTAAAGTAGAGTTTATTTCCATTCTAAAAAACGAACACATTTACCCAAGAAACTATAGTATTTTAATCACGTCCAATAAAGCACTTAACCAAAAAGAAAATATGCTCCCATATCTAATACCTTATGCAAATATTGCAGAAGATATTCCTTTTTACATTACTACAAGACTAATGCAAAATGGTTCAGTTAAGACATTTATAATTGCAAATACAAATCATGTAAATTGTTTAATTGAACTATTTAAGCCAGAAAATAATTCTTCAGAACAGTATTGTATTAAAGAACTTATTAAAAGCATACTTGAGTTTAGTAAAAATGATAGTGCAGAGCAATTAGCTAGTAAGTTTATACTGCAGCATCTACCATTATCAAAGAAAAGTTTTTCATTTAATTTGTTTTATACAGATAATCCACACTTGGATAAATATACTTCTCCTATTAAAATAAATACATCAGACATTGGTAAAGTTAATAAGCTATTTGCAGAATATTTAGCTCAAAAGAGAATAAAACCAGGGGAGTATACTGATCTTGAAGCTAAAGAGATTAATGGAGATATTTTCGACTATTTACAAAACTTACTTGAAACGACTGTTAAAAAATTCAATAATGATGTAGTACTTTATGCATATCGGCAATTGGAATTAGCAGAAGGGAAAAGAGAAATGAATAGTATTAATTATGGCATGAATACCAATAGAGCTATTCGTTACGATTTGAAAGAAAAGGTTAGCGATGAAATCCAAGAAGTAATACTACAATCCTTATATTCAAAACAAATAATTCACACAATATTAAAGGTAAATCCGAATGGAGATAAAACTATAACAGAATCTGATTGGACATTCTTATTAGGGATTGTTGCCGCGTTAACAGAAACCTCTCAGATTTATGAATACATTCATTATGATTTAAGCCCTCATAAAATGATAATTTCGGATTTATTCGAAATTACTACTAAAAAAATATCGGATAAGGTAAATCATGCAAAATGGCAAAATGAATTTGTAGAACATCAAATAGAAAACTCAAAACATATTTACAAAAAAGCAATAGAAGAACCAACTCAAATACTGAATAATCAACAATTAAGTAAAGAAAAGAACAATTATAAAGATTTATTATTTCAACAAATTGATAAACTTGATATTATATTCAAAAATGAGTATGGGTATTCATTAAAAAATTCACTAGATATAATCTATGCTCTTTTTCGTTCCAATTTTAATAAATCTGCATATTTTCCTGTCTTTATTGTTAGCATTGCAGAAATAATATCATATATAAATGAAGTCCTTCCTGAGATTGAAGATAATGAAATTAAAAAAATTGTAAAGAATTTTTCTCTTTCATATTGCGTGTATTCAAAAGAAGATAGATTAATTCCTACAGAACTACTTAGAAGTAAAAAAAGACTTAACGTTAGTCCAATTATTCAGATAAATGAAGATGAATATATTTTTGGGAATCAATTGTGTAGTTTCTCCTATAAACTTTGGTGGAATGATATTTTAGAAGGAGATTTTCCTTTTAAAGTAGATAATAAAATGGTTTCAGGTGTCTTAAATGAAATTCATAAAGTAAATAGCAAAACATTAGAAGAAGAAACTTCTAAATTACTAAAAACAATACTTGGAAACGATTACGTTATTTTGAACCTAAAAAAATTCAATATAATATCAAAAGACTTTCCTAAAAATCCTCCTTGTGGAGAAATTGATATTCTTTGCATTAATCCTAACACGAAGACAGTTTTTATACTTGAAGCGAAATCTGTACTTCAACAAAACCGACCATATAATATTAATCAGATATTTAAAGATTTCTTCGGGAAAGAGGGAAAGAAATACTATGTAAAACTAAATAAGAAGTATGATTTTGTAAATAATAATATTTCCCTATTTGTTGAGTTTTTCAAATGTAAGTATGATTCAGATTGGAAAGTAAAAAAGGCATTCATTGTAGATAAAAGAATATTTGCCGCTTATCATACTGATTATAAGGTTGATTTTCTTCAAATTAGTGAACTTGAAAAATATATTAATGAATAAAAAAAGTAAAGCGCTTAATCGAATAGCCAGCCCCACCAGCAAGACCGTCAGAAAGTGCTTCTTCCAACCATTAAACAAGTCTCACTTTACTGCCAAGTTATATCAGTCTAACAAACAGAGCCAACACGCGATTTATTAACAAAATTAATTTTGTCAGGAAAAAATATTAATTTAGTCCGTCAAAATAAAACAAAGTGAAAACCACGATTGAACACTTACCGATAATAAACCAGACCGAAATAAACGGGATTGTTTCGGTGATAAGGAAAAAACTTCCTGCCCAAATGATTATTTTGTTTGGGTCGTATGCACGGGGTCAACAGGTAAGCGACAAGTATGTTGAAGACGGCATTACCTACGAGTACCAAAGCGATTATGATATTTTGGTGGTGATGGACAGCGAGAGTCAGGCCATTGCAAAGGAAGCAGAAAAACGGTGGAAACAGAAAATAAAAAGCGTTACACCCAAAGACACCCCACTGAATATTATTTATCATGGCATTGAATACCTGAACGCTGAAATTGAACAGGGAAACTACTTTTTTACAGATATTTTAAAGGATGGGGTTTTGCTTTACGACAGCGGAAAACACAAGCTGGCTAATCCCCTGCCCCTTAACGAAAAACAGAGAAGGGAAAAAGCTAAGTTGTATTTTGAGAAGTGGTTTGTGAGTGCTACAAATTTTTTGTTCTTGTATGAACAAGCAATAAAAGCCAACATATTTAAAGAGGCCGCTTTCATGCTCCACCAAGCCACCGAGCGATATTTCATGACCGTATTATTGGTCTATACCGACTACAAGCCCAAGGTACACGACCTGGACCAGCTAAACAGGATGATTTGTAAGCTTGACAGCCGGTTTAAAACGGTTTTTCCACGCACGAATGCTGAGGAGGAACGGTTGTTTAATTTGCTTAAAAGGGCTTATATTGATTCGCGGTATAAACTTGACTACTGCATTACCAAAGAGGATTTGGAATATCTTTCGGCACAGGTAAATGAGCTTAAGGGGCTTACTGAAAGGACTTGTTTGGGGAAAATAAACAGTTTTGGATAAAAGGTATGTATATGAAACCAACCCAAATTAACCTTAATGTTTTTTGGTCTGTTTTTTTTTTGGTAGTATTGTTGGGAAATAATCATAAATAAACCTTAACGAAAATGGGTATTTTTAAAAAATGAAATAAACCCAACTTTTTTATGGTTTTAAAGTTACATGGCATTTAAAGAAGCGACTTTTTAACTAAAATATTTTACAAAAAAAAATTATTCTTTATCTTTGCAGTGTTTTGAAAACTTTATAATACATATCTAAATCCCTATTCAGGGAAAACACGCTAAGACGATGATTATCAGTTCATCATTAATTTTAATGTGTGTATATTTTAAGTAACAATATTTTATTACAACTCTCATAAAGAGAGATCTAAAATTTATTCAAATGAAAATTTCAGATATTATATTAAAGTCAGAGAAGCCTACAATTTATGAAAAAGGGAACTCTTTTATGTGGACAGACCTACATATTTCAAAGCAATTACTACAAGTCCATTTAAATCCTGATATTGACCTTGGTAGTCGAAAAAAAACAACTATCGAAAAAACTGCAAGTTGGATTTTAGAAACTCAAATAGGAAAAGGCAAACTAAATATTTTGGATTTAGGGTGCGGACCTGGTTTATACACTGAAATTTTTGCACAAAATGGACATAATGTGACAGGAATTGACATTTCTAAAAACTCGATTGATTATGCCACTAAAACTGCTAAAGGAAAAGCATTAAACATTAATTATCAAAATGATAGTTATTTAGACATTGATTTTGAAAAAGAAAAATATGATTTGATTGTTCTTATATACACAGACTTTGGGGCTTTATTGCCAACAGAAAGAGAAATCCTCCTGCCAAAGATTTATGAAGCATTAAAGAAAGGTGGTGTTTTTATTTTCGACGTATTAAAGGACAAAAATTTAAACGAAAAATTATCGCCAAAAACTTGGGAAGCTAATAAAGCTGGATTTTGGAAAGAAACACCTTATTTAGCATTATCTCAATCGTTTCTTTACGAAAAAGAAAAAGTAATATTGTTTCAAAATACAATAATTGACAATGATGAAAATTTGGAAACCTACCGATTTTGGACACATTTTTTTTCACAAGCAGACGTGATAGGAATGTTAGATCATTTCAACTTCGAGAACATTGAATTTAGGGAAGATATTTTGCCTGAAAGTGATTTATGGAATGGAGATAATGTAATATTTTCAAAATGTAAAAAATAATAAATTAAAGAAAAACGCCCTGAAAAAAAGGCTATATGCAATAAGGGTTTTTGTGGTATGCGAAGCTCATCACCCGCATCTTTTCTCCGTTTCGGTTGATAAGAAAATCGGCTGCAATCCCTTACTGCATATAGCCTCGAGCATTAGCGTCAACCGTTAGCAACAAAAGGTAAAAAAAGACAGAAGAAAGGAAAACTGTATAGCATTTCAACTTAACAAATAAATGACAGAAAACAAAAAAAGCCGACATTCAAGCCAACGCAAAAGTTTAAATTTTTACCCTACCGCACTTTTCGCCAAAGGCGTTTAGGCTATCTTGTTTTGTAGAACATTGTCAAGCCGCACAAGCCAACATACAAACCAAAGCTTGCCAAAGAGCTACAATTTCCAACCCGCAGACTTTTCAAAAATATTGTGTGGAAATTGCAACCCTTCTTAAAATATCTTGTCTTTATTCACAAACGCATAATATAACTTGTAATAATAAAATAAATATAGGGTACAATAAATTTCATCATATAATAAGAACAATACTTGTAATTCTTTAACACATAGAAAGAAATTAAATTATGAGGACATTAATTATGATTCTGTCATTTTTCGCTTATACATCTTTAAGTTATTCCCAAAATAATAAAGATAGCATAGCCAAGTATTCTTTTCCGATAATGATTGCTTTTAGCGCCCATTCCTATTCATGGCCGATATTAAAATCTTTTGTCACCCCAATTCAACCAGGCTTTAAAACTGGTACTGAGTATATGTATTCAGCAAAAAAAAATCATAAAATACTCCAAACTCTAACCTTAGGGTATTTTCGAAATCCTGAGTTTCTTGAGGCCTATTATCTTAATTCTTATTTTACCTATAGATACACTGCTCCATTCCACCTGTTTGTTGACGGAGCCATCGGTGCGGGATATTTTCACCGAAGGCATACGAGGGAAGTATTTAAAGTAAATGACAAAGGTGTGTTTGAAAGCAAAACCGATTGGGGTAGTCCTGGTGCTCAGGTAGGTTTAAATCTGGGCGCAGGGTATGCTTTCAATTTGAAAAACAAACAATTGGACTTGTTTATTAATTACGAATGGTTTATAAACTATCCTCATGTTAAGGGCGATATACCATTCCTCTCTCATTCTTTATATCATATTGGAATCAAATATTATCCATTTAAATAAAACTATCATGAAACATCATATTTTTATAAAACTATTAGGAATAATAATCTTGTTATCATCATGTCACAAAGAAGTAATTGTTCCTGTCGAGGATATTAGTTTTGATATGCCGATCAATACTCATACAAATGGTATAGAATTTCAAAATGTATTAGACAAGTATACAAAAAATGGATTGGTAGGTGTCTCTTTGGCAATTGATGACCCTGTATATGGTTTTTGGGCTGGTGCATCAGGGATGGCATGTCTCGAAACAGGACAACCAATGACAAAATATCACATACAACGAGGAGGAAGCATTCCTAAAATGTATACAGGTACAGCAATTATGTTATTATATGAAGAAGGATTGATTGACCTGGATGCAAAAATGAATACTTATTTGCCAAAAAGCATTTGTGACAATATTACAAATGGGAATGAAATTACAATTAGGCAATTATTAACTCATTCTTCCGGATTATATGAGTACTCAAGCAACCCTCAATATTATTTCGACATTATGAATAACCCGGGTGAAATTGATTATACCCCTTTGGAATTAATTGAGTTTATGTATGGCAAACCTGCTGATTTTAAACCTGGTGAATACACCTACTATTGCGACAGCAATTTTCTTCTTTTGGCTGTAATAATTGATTATATCATCAATGGAAATCATGCACAATATTTTAAAGAAAAGATGTTTGATCCAAATGGATTAACCCATACTTACTATAAAGTGCAAAATGGTTACCCTAATATTCCGGGGACGCCAAATTGTTATTCCGATTGGTATGGAAATGGCAAATATATAAACATTTCTGACATACAAAATAAATGGGATGTGATGGTTGGAGATGACGGAATGTATGCTTCAACATACGACTACCTTCAATTTGCAAAGTTACTTTGCGAAGGGCAAATTGTAAAACAATCCTCTCTTGACATGATGAAAGATTGGATAGAATTTGATGATGATGATGAGGATGTCTCTAAGGTAGGTTTATCCTTACTTCATTGGCAAAATAAGACAAAAGATATTTGGGGAATGGGGCATGGTGGTAATTCTCAGGGTACGGGAGGATATTTATTTTATTTTCCTGATAGAGGAATAACAATAGCCTTGTTCACAAATACCGATACCGAAAGAGGTGAAGGAGGAAAAATATTTAAAGAATTATGGGAAGAAATTGTAGCAGTAGCAATGAAATAAATTAAAACGCAATAAACACTTTGCACAATGTCAAGCACATACTGCAAACCGCACAAGCCAACCAAAACCAAAGTTTGCAGCAAGAGCTTGCCATTTTCCACGCACTACCATCAGAAACAAAAACAAAAAAATAAAAAATCCCTTCATTTCTGTAAAAATTTAAACGTGACATGCAATCCGACCCAGTCAAAAACTTTTTGACAGTTGACAGCAAAACTGGAAATAGTAGTATCTTTGTGACATGAAAGACAAGAACCGCCAGCTAAGCTGACGGGGAGAGTCTCCGCCGGTAGTCGGACAAGTCTCACACCACTGTACGTACGGGTCTCGTATACGGCGGTTCATTAGGTATCAGCAAGTCCGCTCTTCACACCGGAATTACCTTGGTTTTAGCTTAAGAAAAGGCTAGTATCCGCCGGTTGGCGGATTAGACCTCCAAATTAAATTTTTAACCGTCTAATGTTCAGTCCTTTCCGCCGGTTGGCGGATGAGCCCTCCGACTGTCTATTTCGGCTCGTTTCTGCAACTACTATGACCTCTGCTTAGTTACTCCCTTCGGTCGTGGTCTTAGCTTCACTACGACTCTTGGCTCATAGAAAACCGAATCTATTCCAAGACCTCCTCCCCCCTAACCTGTCCCGTACACTTGTATCGGGATAAGAGCTTCTTCCATTTGTCAATCGCTGCCGGATTGTTTTTATTATTTGGACTTTATAATGCTGTGCTTGATCACCAGTTCTTTCATGCCTCATATCCGATTTTAAACATGGATAAAAAAAAGTCATAAGCTGGTTACTATCTGGCGACCTATATTAGCAGAACTTAAAGAAAAAACAGATTATATAAAACTCTATAACTAAAAATAGTAAAAAAAACAACTTCATATCGAAAATTTGTATATTTTTGTGTCATTAAAACAAGAAAAATGAAAAAGTTTAACATCATTATCTCAATTATTATATTCAGCATTATTGTGAAATGTTGAGGGAGAATGGTGTTATAAATTTAAGCAAAAATATACGGCACTGTTCTCCAAAAAGAATGGTGCTTTTTTTTTAATGGATTATTGATTATGATCAAACATCTGATAGCAAATATTATTATAGTCATTATTATTCTTACCTATCCCCCGGGGTGAGCAGGACGTTTAGTGACTATAAACAAAAAAGCCTTTCTCTCCCCAGCAGAGAAGGGCTTTTTTGTTTCATACCAGAAATTAAAGATTAGAACATAAATCAACTATAAAAAGCAAATATTATGAATGAATTAAAAAGCAAAAGGGTAACCGAAGGCAGAGAGAAAGCTGGAGCAAGAAGCCTGTGGCGGGCTAATGGCATGAAAGAAAGCCATTTTGGGAAACCAATTATTGCCATTGCCAATTCCTTTACCCAGTTTGTACCTGGCCATGGGCACCTGAAAGATGTTGGACAAAACGTTAAAGCTATTTTTGAAAATGCAGTTTTTTTTGCTGCTGAATTCAACACCATTGCCATAGACGATGGCATTGCCATGAGCCACAGCGGCATGTTGTACTCCCTGCCATCCCGTGATCTTATTGCTGATAGCGTAGAATATATGTGCAATGCCCATTGTGTTGATGCACTGTTCTGTATCAGCAACTGCGATAAAATTACTCCAGGAATGCTCATGGCTGCCATGCGCCTGAATATACCAACTATTCTCGTATCAGGAGGACCAATGGAAGCTGGTAGCGTAAATGACAAAAGCGTTGATTTAACAGACGCTATAACTGAAGGAGGAAAAGATACAACTGACCCAGTATATCTGAGAGAATTGGAACTCAATGCATGCCCCACTTGCGGATCATGTTCAGGGATGTTTACAGCCAATTCCATGAATTGCCTCACAGAAGCATTGGGTTTGGCTTTGCCCGGCAATGGTACTTTGCTGGCAACACATAAATTCAGGTGGCAACTTTTTGAGGATGCAGCAAAAGAATTGTTAAAGGTTACAAATGAATATTATTTTAGAGGCAACCGCTCTGTTTTACCAAGAAGCATCGCTACCAGAGAAGCATTCCTTAATGCGCTGGCATTGGATATTGCTATGGGCGGCTCTTCAAATACCATATTGCACCTCCTTGCAATAGCCAATGAGGCAAATGTTGAACTTTCGATGCAGGATGTTAATGAATTGTCAAAAAAAGTACCTGTTTTGTGCAAAGTTTCACCTAGTTCGCAATATCATATAGAAGATGTACACAAAGCCGGCGGGGTAATGGCTATCATGCATGAGTTAGATAAAAACAACCTGATAAATTCAAATGTTTCCAGGGTTGATGGAAAAACACTAAAAGAAACCATCAACGAATACAACATTATATCTGGACAAAAGCATGCGATCTATTATTCTGCACCTGGCAATTACCATAACCTTAAGTTTGCCAGTCAGGGCAATATGTTCGAAGATCTTGACAATGATAGAGTGAATGGTTGCATAAGAAGCATTGAAAATGCCTATATGAAAGATGGGGGTCTGGCGGTATTATATGGCAACATAGCTTGTAATGGTTGTATAGTAAAAACTGTAGGTGTTGATAAATCAATATTCTATTTCAAGGGTAGGGCAAAAGTATTTCATTCGCAGGAAGATGCCTGTGATGCTATCCTTAATAACCGGATTGTTGCAGGCGATGTAGTCATAATCATTTATGAAGGCCCTGCCGGTGGGCCGGGGATGCAGGAAATGCTTTTCCCTACTTCTTATTTAAAGTCCAAAAATCTTGATAAAGTTTGTGCGCTTATCACCGATGGAAGGTTTTCCGGTGGTACATCTGGCTTATCCATAGGGCATGTTTCGCCGGAAGCAGCAGCAGGTGGTGAAATTGCTTTACTGAAGGATGGGGATTTAATAGAAATCAATATTGAACAACGGGCAATAAATGCGCTAATCAGCACAACAGAATTAAAGAGCAGAAGAGAGCAGGAAGTAAAAAAAGGAGATATTGCATTCAACCCTGAAAGGAAAAGAAACATTCCCAAGTCGCTTCAGATATATTCAAAACACGTAAGTTCTGCCGATAAAGGTGCAATCAGGATACTATAAAAATGGTACATTATGAAAAAAAATAAACAAAAAAATTACACTGAAAAGATAAAGGTAACAGGAGCAGAAGCAGTAGCCTTATCGCTGATCGGGGAAGGAATAAAGCATGCATTTGGTTACCCGGGCGGAGCAATAATGCCAATCCATGATAGCTTATATAAGCATAAAAATAGCATCGATCATTTGGTGGTAAGGCATGAGCAAGCTGCTGTTCATGCGGCACAAGGCTATGCCAGATCAACAGGGAAAGTAGCTGCGGTTTTTGTCACTTCCGGACCGGGAGCAACCAATTTAATAACAGGTCTTGCTGATGCCTTTGCAGACTCTACTCCATTGGTATGCATTACCGGTCAGGTAACTGAAGCATTGCTTGGATCTGATGCCTTTCAGGAAGTAGATATAATTAGTATCTCTGCTTCTGTAACCAAATGGAATTACCAAGTTACAAAAGCCCGTGAGGTACCAGAAATTGTTGCCAAAGCATTTTATATTGCAGGATCAGGAAGGCCAGGGCCGGTGCTTATTGATATTACCAAAAATGCACAATTGAGCGAACTGGATTTCAATTATGTGAAATGCAAAGGTATACCAGGATATACCCCCTACCCTGTCCCGGATAAAAACCATATAGAAAAGGCCGCAGCATTAATCAACAGTGCTTTCAAACCAATGGTGCTTATAGGACAGGGAATCCTGCTAGGAAAAGCAGAAGGGGAATTACTCAAATTTATAAACAAAACAGGTATGCCTGTTGCTTCAACATTGCTTGGTTTGTCAGCAATACCAACCACCCACCCTCAGTTTGTCGGGATGTTGGGGATGCATGGCAATTACAGCCCAAATATTAAAACAAATGAATGCGATTTGCTCATAGCCATAGGCATGCGTTTTGACGACAGGGTAATTGGAGACCCAAAGAGGTACGGAATAAATGCAACAGTAATCCACATAGATATAGACCAGTCTGAAATCGGGAAAAACATCAGGGCTCACATTCCTTTAACAGGAAATGCAAAAGATGTTTTAAGCTGGCTTAATAAATTGGTGATTAAAAGGGACCATCAGGAATGGTTATTGGAATTTGCCAATTGCTTTGAGAAAGAATTCCGGGAGGTAATCAGCAATGATATTAATAGCAGTAGTAGCGAAATTAATATGGGCGAAGTGATGGATACGATAAATAAGAATAGTAGCGGAAACGAAATTTTTATTATCGATGTGGGACAACACCAGATGATTTCAGCGAGGTACCTCAAATTATCCGTTCCCAGGAGTTTTATTACTTCAGGGGGGCTTGGTACTATGGGTTTCTCCCTGCCGGCAGCTATTGGGGCAAAAACAGGCAGCAAAGATAAAAGTGTAATAGCAATAATGGGCGACGGAGGTTTCCAGATGAATATACAGGAACTGGGAACAATAGCCCAGTCAGGTTTACCAATAAAAATCATTATTCTTAACAACTCCTATTTAGGTATGGTGAGGCAATGGCAGGAAATGTTCTTTGATAAAAGGTATGCATTTACAGAAATGAAAAATCCCGATTTTGTAAAAATTGCTGAAGGTTATGGCATACAAGGCAAACGGCTGACAGAAAAAACTGATCTGGATGGCTCAATTAAAATTCTTCTTGATTCCAAAGCCCCATTTTTACTCGAAATAGCTGTTCAGAAACTGGGCAATGTATTTCCAATGGTACCGGCGGGTGCCTCAGTAGATCAGGTTATACTGAAACCGGCTGATAATAAAGATATTTAACAATATATGAATAAAATCACTGAATCAAATTAATCATTTAAACTCAAAAACAATGGAAGAACAATTTTTAATCAATGTCACCACCGAAAAGCAGCATGGTCTGCTAACACGAGTCCTCAACAATTTCAACAAGAAAAGGCTCAGTATCGAAAACCTGGTTGTTACAAATGCAAGGAAGCTTGGATATCAAAAATACAGCATTGTTGTAGAATCAAATCAGGAAACAATAGAAAAAGCCGTTTTACAGATTCGAAGGGTAATCGGGGTCCATGATGTTTCGTATTATCCTCAAAAAGAAGTGAATAATAAAGAAATTGTCCTCTACAGGCTCACTGCCCAGCAGCTAATCGAAAACTTCGGCTTTTATGAAAACCAGACCAGTACTAATTCTTATGCAATTAAAGACAGCCCGGTAAAGAGGCATAAAGTGTTATGCTGAATCTTTAATAAATTATGAATACAAATAGTATAGATATTTTAAAAACAATGATAACAGATTATTTAAAACAAAAAATTAAAACTATGACACAAATAAATTTTGGAGGCACAATTGAAACTGTAATTACAAGAGCTGAATTCACGCTTGATCAGGCTCGTAAAGCATTACAAAACGAATCAATTGCAATCCTAGGCTATGGGGTTCAAGGTCCAGGGCAGTCATTAAATCTCAAAGACAATGGATTTAATGTAATTATTGGCCAGCGAAAAGGAACAGACAGTTGGAAAAAGGCTCAGAAGGATGGCTGGAAAGAAGGTATAAACTTGTTTGAACCGGATGAAGCATGCTTTAAAGCCAGTTTAATATCAAATTTATTATCTGATGCAGGCCAGATATCCAACTGGCCAGTTGTAAACAAACATCTAACCAAAGGAAAAACATTATGTTTTTCGCATGGGTTCGGGATAACATTTTCAGAAAAAACTGGTATTATCCCTCCTAAAGACATTGATGTAATCCTTGTTGCACCCAAAGGCTCAGGCACAAGTGTACGAAGGTTGTTCCTCCAAGGAAAAGGGATTAATTCCAGTTATGCAATTCATCAGGATTATTCAGGAAAGGCTAAAGAGAAAGTACTTGCAATGGGCATTGGTATTGGGTCAGGTTATTTATTTGAAACAAGCTTTGAAAAGGAAGTATACAGTGACCTGACAGGTGAAAGGGGTGTATTAATGGGGGCACTTACCGGGATAATGGAAGCCCAATACAATGTTCTCCGCAGGAATGGGCATTCTCCATCCGAGGCATTTAATGAAACTGTTGAGGAACTAACCCAGAGCCTTATGCCATTGGTTGCAGAAAATGGCATGGATTGGATGTATGCAAATACTTCAACCACAGCGCAAAGAGGTGCTCTCGACTGGAGACATCGGTTCAGGGATGCCGTTGAACCTGTATTTAATGAATTATACAACAGCGTTATTTCGGGTAAAGAAGCAGAAATAGTAATAAAGGCGAATAGTAAAAACAATTATAAAGCACAATTGGAAGAAGAACTCAACGGGATCAGGGATTCTGAAATGTGGCAATCAGGGCTACAAGTGAGGAAACTAAGGTCATAATTATCTAACTACGAGGGTTGACTGGCTGATATTTGCATTCAACCCTCTTTAATAAAAACAATAAATAATGGATACAAAACCAGGTACAGAGCCATTTTTGGCAGGAATAAAAGAAATTGGGAAAGCTTCAGCTAAACTAAAAAAGATTATATATAAAACCCCGTTAATGCTGAATGAGAGGCTATCTGGAGAATTCAATGCGGATATATTCTTTAAAAGGGAAGATAAGCAGGTTGTAAGATCATACAAAATAAGAGGTGCGTATAATAAATCAGCAGTCTTAATAGTAAAAGCCTCAAAAAGGGGATAATTTGCTCAAGTGCCAGTAACCACGCTCAGGGGGTTGCTTATGCCTGCAATAAGCTGAATGTAAAAGGGATAATTTATATGCCAATAACCACGCCTTTACAAAAAATAGATCAGGTAAACTATTTTGGTAAAAAAAGTATTGAAATTATCCTTACAGGCAATACTTATGACGGTGCACAACAGGCAGCAATGGCTCACAGCATAGAAAGCAATATTGAGTTTATAAATCCATTTGATGATCTGAAGGTGATTGAAGGGCCAGCTACTGTGGGTATGTAAATAGCAAATGATGCAACCTCCCATATTTAAATAAAATTATTATAATAACTTACATTTTTATAAACCTTATTTTTAAAGCATTTGATGAACTATTCGCTTCCAGAATGTATAAACCAGATGGAAGTCCTGAAACATTAAGAGACATTTTCTTTGAAATACCAGAATGTAAATAAACATTTCTTCCATTTATATCATAAATTTTTATTTCGATTAATTCTTTGCCGTGCTTTAAATCAATTATAATTATATCTGTTACTGGATTTGGATAAACTAATATAGATGAATTCATATCTTCTTTCGCAATTCCTTCAGGATCATCAACCATATCAGTAAGTATATACCAATTATCAGGAGTTCCATTATTTATTCCGAGTTTAGTGTCCGGAATTGTAAGAGTACTGTCAGAAAATACACCTAGGCCTAACTTTGTTGCGCCAGAGGTAAAAGGAAATGAAAAGTCTGCATTCTCATTGGTTGTTTGAAATGGAGCCCAATTTATCGGATTAATCGCCGGAAGACGAATAGTCTGTAATACATTATAATCATTATCCAATAATGCAAGCTTTACACAACCAGTAGAATTTTTTATGCATTGTCTGGCTACTCCATCATTTTTTACTGAAAAGGTTAAGATTCCATAAGTTCCATTAGCTAAATCGCCGGGAAAAGTTGCTGAAGTTATTTTAAACCAATAGCCCATTTTATTTTGCCATTCATCTATCAGATATTCTTTTTCTGCTAAAAAAGTATTTGCTTCAGTACCATTCCATTGACCAAAATTCTGATAACTATAATGTGAACCTAAAACAGCCTCAGAAACCATTTGGTCAGACCAAAATTCTCCAGTCCAGCCGGCTCCGGCTTCTAAGTTTGCATATGAGGTACTCCATTCAGCGACATTTGGGGCATATTCTGATGATAAAGAACAAACAGTCCATCGTTCTTCATCATCAGACGAATCTTCTCTCCATCCCATATTATATGTATCCCTAGCGTAATAAGCAAACCCTCCTTCATAACTTCCTTCTCCACCAGAGTTTGGTTGAATTATAAATGTTTTATCAAATATTGAGAACATATCAACAAATGAATTCTTAATTAAATCACCGGGATCACTTCCTCCAATAAGGTATAAATGCCACTCACCCCAGTTACCATATATTCTGTTATCTATGAAAGCAATATTTTTATTTCCATTATAACGTAAACTAAGGGCATTTACGAATTGTTGGATTTTATCTATAAATATTGAATCGTTCCAGACAGGGATTTTGCAATCAGGCGCACCTGAAGCTAAATAATATTGTGCTCCGGCATCTATTACCCATTGAGGCATTGATGCGTAATTGCTTGACGAATTAACATTGCAGGACATCACACCGAATGCAAAGAGTTTTCCTCTGTTTATGCAATCGTTCAATGCATTGTCAATTATTGACCAATTATATGTATTTTCAGCTATATGTATATCCTTCCAGTCGAAACGGGTATATCCGACTGAAGCTTTTGCCCAAGCTGAAGAATCTGCATTGCTGAAATTTGAATATATGACCCATCCTTTCCCCGGATTGATGAGATAATTATCATTAGAAACAGGAACTACAGTGATTTGGGCCTTACATACCAAACATAAGCATGATGTAAGAACTACTAAAATAATTGTCTTACGAAAAGAGAACTGACCAATTAGGAATTCGATATTTTTTTCCATTATTTTTTTTGTTTAAGTAAAATATAAAAAGTTTTAGTTGAATGTTTTTATTTGATGCCAATTATCTAATTAAAGTTACATACCCTGCTTTTTCGTGTCTATTTCCATTACTATCCATATATTTCACAAGCCATGAATATACGCCAGTTGGAGCAAATTCATTTCCTTTAACCCGACCATTCCATCCATAACTTTCAGGTATTTCAGAGCTATACAAATTTGTATTATAAATGGCTTCTCCCCATCTATCATATATTACCATTGAAAAGTCATCTGCTTCAATCCCTCTTCCTTTGATAAAGAAATATCCATTTTGACCAGCTCTACCCGGGCAAAAAGCAGTTGGAGCCCAAAATATGAACTCATCCCTAATGTATATCTTTGAATCAACAGTATCTGCACAACCAAAAGAAGATTCAGCTATCAAAACAACATTATATTCCCCAATTTCTTTATACTTATGTGATGGTTGATAGCAGTTTGAGGAATCGGTATCTCCAAAAAACCAGTAAAATTGACCTGCTCCAAGAGAATTATTTTCAAAAAAAACAACAGGATCGACAATTGACGCAAAAACAGGATCAGGATTAAAAAGTGCAGTTGGTTTTGGATGTACAGTTATGAAATCATTAATCAAAGATGTTGCTTTACAACCATATTTGGAAGTAAGTGTCAATGAAACATCATAAACCCCGAATTGCTCATACGTGTATTCAGGATTTTGAACATTTGATGTGTTAAAATTTTCGTTGTCACCAAAATTCCATTCAAATGACATACCATCTTCCAGATTAGTATTATAGAAATCAACAGTAAAGGGCTCACAACCCGAAGTTGAATTAGCAAAAAAGCTTACTGAAGGTAATAGCATAACACTTACTTCTATGCTGTCTGAAGCAGTTGGAGAACCACATTGATCATGGGCTGTCAGAATAATTAATGAATTGTTTAGAGGTATTATTGAATTTGGGTCTTCAACATTATTTCCATACAGATCGGTTAGTAAATATGGCCCCCCATTACCACCGTTGACAAAAACGTTAATTTCTAAATTTTCACCTAAGCAAATGGTGTCAATATTTGGTGTAATGGAAATAGAAATTGGTGGATAAACATTTATGGTTATTTCTTCGATCGTGCTTTTGCAATTATTTTGATCAAAACAGTACACTTGATATTTATTGGTAGTATCTGGGTTAACTGTTATTGATGGAGTATTGAAAACCTCTCCTGATGACATATCAGTCCAAAAATAGGAGTACCATGGCATACCCCCGGTTGCCGAAGAAGCAAGACTTATTGATTGCCCTATGCAAATCCAGTCATCTTCTGGAGCATCAATATATACCCTACTCGGATTATTTATTGTTACACTATTTGAAATTACACAATTGTTTTTATCTGTAATATGAACTGTGTACATACCAGCAGATAATGAATCAATAGTTACTGATGTGCTATGTGAAGAATCAGTCCATAAGTATGAATAGGGAGAAGTGCCACCTGAAACACTGACAGAGGCAGAACCTTCATTCCCATTAAAACAAAGAGGACCTATACTTGAAATTATAGCCGATAATGATTCTGGCTCATAAATACTGATATTTTGAACAATGGAGCAACCATTTGAATCTGTTATGGTAACTGAATAGTTTCCAGCAGGAAATGGAGGGGAATATCCAGTTGACCATGCATAATTATATCCGGGTGTTCCTCCTTCAATATTTAAATTTACATAACCATTAGTTCCATTTGCACAATCAACACTATCAGTTGTATAGCTGCAAATAACAGGAGAATTGGTAATTATGGTGTTGATTGTTGTTGGGCCAGTACATCCATTTTCAATAACATATAGTGAAATTGAATGTGACCCTGCAATTGACCAATTTATCTGAAATGGTCCCTGATTTGATCCTGAAACAATGTTTCCATCTCCAAAATTCCAAATATATTCAGAATCCTCTTGACCATTCCCGGTATATGTAATTGTTGAATTACCTTCAAAACAAGGAACATCAGTCATTGAAAAAGTAGAGCTAGGAATATTTTTAAATGTGATAGAAACTTCATCAAAACATGTAATTCCTACAAAATTTGTAATTGTCCAAATAAAAGTATATGTGCCGAAATAAGGCACTGTGACTGAGCTATTCTGAGAGGTTGGATTACTAAAAACAACACCAGAAGAAGTACATGACCAAGTTCTTGCATAATCAGTTTCATTAAAAGATCCATTTAATCCAAAAAACTGAAGGCCACAAATTTCATCGTCAATGCCAGCATATGATGTGCAAGGAGTACATGGGTCTGGTGCAATGTAGTCAACTGAATAGTAACATGAAGTATCCGATGAAAATGAAAAACTAATTGTATGTGATTGGCCATCTGAAATAAGATCATTCAGTACGAAGGTATAGGGGCTTACAAATGGAGCAGTCATTGTAAAACTAATGCCTGTGTCATCTTGTATAAATAAGGTTCCTGTTTCAGGAGGGTATATAAAAGAGATGCTGCCAAGAATAGAAAATAAATCGGAGCCGGAATTGCATTCACCAACACTTAAAGAACAATCAGTGAAACTACATGTGTTTATTATGCTACAATCAGTACTTCCATCGCCACCTGTTTGTGAAAATTCAACATTTGTTGGTATGTCATCATAATTCGTAATACATAGCATATAATAATTTCCGGTAATTGCCCCACTAATATTACAATCTTCAGCATTAGCGGGGTCAAAACTACAATCAATTACATTTGAAGCAATTAGATTACTACAGACATCAGTAAGGGTAATAAATGGGCCCCAACAACAAAAATCAACATCACAAATACCTGGGGCTGAATTCATATGAATGTCTATTGTGCCAGGATCATCAATTTGTAAGTAATACCAAACCGGATTTGGTTGACTTCCAAGACAGTCATAAAAAGGTCCAACTTCCGCTTCAGTGCCTGTGGCTAAAGGAAAATTGTAAGTCGTACCTGTGCAAAACGGTTCAGCAGTGGCACAAGTGGAAGATTGGCCATGCAAATTAGAAATGCATATGGTAAATTGTAAGAAAAACCCAAAATAAATTCTAAATTTCATTTTATTTACTTTTTTCATTTTAAAAATCTCTTTTAGTAGTTACAGAAATTTTAATTGAATTTGATTTGTAATAAAAATATTACAGACATACAGTTCTTTTTATATAAAACTTAACTTAAAAAGCAAGTTAGATACATATAGCAGAACAATTGCTTCAATTTTATCAATGATGTGTAATAACTTATCAAATCCACGCTTTGAATTATCAAAATTTGAATCATTGACAATTCCAGAATATACTTTATCTTTGTTAATTGATATGGCAAAAAATGTAAAAAATTGTCAGGTTAAATGGGTTAATGAATTACCATGATAAAGTATTTGGATTTAGTAATTAAATTTAATATTTGTATTCAATTGTTTCTATCTTTCAATTGCATTGCAAAAGAAGGATATATTGAAAAAGTTAAACAAAATCCTCTTCTTGTAGATGCTCAAAATAAATTCAACGAACTAGATTACAGAGGGTCAATGATAGTATTTATCCATGCAATTCAGGAATCAAAGATAAAAAATGATCAACTTTCAGAACTAATTGCTTATAGGGGAATTGGGAAAATATTAATGGACCTAAAAGATTATGATAAAGCCGATGTCTACTTTAATAAATGTTTAGTTCTCGCAAAAAAGATCCATAATACAAATGAAATAAAACATGTTCAAAATGACATTGCCCTCTTATATACTCTTAAAAAGCAATATCATAGAGCACATAATATTTTTTCTGATTTACTAAGAAACGCAATTCTTGAAAAAGATACAGTGGGTATTTCAATGATGAATCTAAACTTGGGCTTAGTTAATCTCAATGAAAAAAAATATATTCAGGCATTACAGTATTACTTCACCTCACTTAAATACTCAAAAATACTAAACAACCAAGAAACACTATGCTTACTATACAGCCATATTGCATATTCAAATTGCATGATTAATCAAGCAAAATTGGCATTGTGTTACCTTGATACAGGTAATATAATTGCCCAGAAAAGCCAAAACAAAAGTGTGCTTTTTAACAACTTATCTTTATATGCGATGATATATGATTCCCTGCAAATGAATGACAGTGCCATAAAATACTACAGAGAAGTAATGAAAATCAATGACACCCTTAACAACAATCAGGAAACAGCACTTATAAGCCAAATTATTCAGGAGAGCATTGAAGAAGAAATGAAAAAAGAGATTGAACTGCTGCAGCAGGAAAAAGAAATAACCAATCTGAGATACCAGCGGTTAATAATTATATTTACAGCGACAGGGGTTTTGCTAGTTCTTTTAACTGTATTTATATTTTTATATTTCAGGCAAATAAAACTAAAAAAAGAAAAACAAACACTGGTTTTGGAAAAACAAATTTTACGCCTTCAAATGAATCCTCATTTCATCTCCAATTCATTGGTTGCCATCCAGTCCTTTGTTTTTGCAGGAGAAAAAAATTATGCCTGCAAGTACATTGCAGATTTCTCAAAGCTGATGCGGATTATTTTATATAAATCAAGGTCAGAATACATAACTCTTAAAGAAGAAATTGAAATTCTTGAATACTATCTAACCCTGCAGAAATTAAGGTTTGAAAGTTCATTCAGTTATGAAATTGTCACTGAACTCTCTGCTGACCCTGAACAGATTCAGATTCCACCCATGCTCACCCAACCATTTATTGAAAATGCCATTGAGCACGGACTGGCTATGCTAAAAATTCAGGGGAATCTTATTATTAGATTTAAACAACAAAGCAACTCAATCTTATATGAAGTCCTTGACAATGGGATCGGCAGGGAAGCTTCAAAAAAAATTGCAGGTAAAACCAATAAAATTTCTCAGTCAATTAGTATTACTGAGTCCAGATTGAAACTTCTTAATAAAGGCAAAAAAGGTAAAATAACCATAGAGATAATTGATTTGTATGATAATAAAGGAGGTGCTTCAGGAACTAAAGTTTCTTTTGTGATTCCAGTTAATACAATATTTCAAAAGCAAAATTGAGTGCCATGAAAAAGATCGTAATCATAGATGATGAAAAAAGAGCCCGGGATTCAATTCGCTCTATTCTGCAACAACACTTCAATGAAATAGAAATATGCGGCGAAGCAGATTCTGTTTCATCAGGAATTGAAGTAATTCATGAAATTAATCCCGATCTGGTATTACTTGATATTCAATTAAAAGACGGTACCGGATTTAGTTTATTAAATCAGTTAACAGAAATACATTTCAGGACAATATTTATTACCGGTTATGAAAACTATGCTATAAAAGCAATTAAAATAGATGCCCTCGATTACATATTAAAACCAATTGATCCATTCGAACTTATAACTGCCATAAAAAAATTCCTTGAACAGGAACCGGTTATAACAAGGAACATTGGAGTCAAGACAAATCTTATAAAAAACCTGATAACCGGACATGAAAGAGTTTCAATAAAGACCAGTGACAGCATATTTTTTGTAGAAATAAAAAGCATCATCAGATGCCAGAGCGAAAGAAATTATACAAATATTATTTTTGATACCGGCAAGAAAATGCTCACTTCAAAAACCCTTAGGGATTATGAACTTATGCTTGAAGGGTATGGTTTTTTAAGAGTCCACCAATCTCACCTGATCAACATCAGGTACATCACAAAATTCGACAAAAGCGACGGTGGTTATTTTATCATGACCGATGGCTTTAATGTTCCTGTTTCACAGAAAAATAAAGCGGAGATTTTAGGGTTTTTGGATCATATTTTTTAAATGTAATATTTGACTGACCGGATAAACTAATTATTGGGGGGGGGGGGGTAAAACAAATAATTGAACTAAAACATAAAATAAAAGAAATAAATCCCATGCAAAAAAAGTCCTTAGTGGTAATTGACATACAAAATGACATTACCAAGAATTATAAAGAAATCATTGACAATGTTAACCGGTCAATAGACTGGGCAGTGGAAAATGAAATTCATGTCGTTTACATAAAGCATTATAACTTATCTGACGGTACAAGGACTTTCAAACCTAATACCCGTGGGTCTGAATTGGTTTCGGACATGAAACTGGTTTCCAAAAACATTTTTGAAAAATCAAAAGGCAATGCATTGACCAGTGAAGGTTTTGCTGACTTTATCAGGAAAAATGAAATAAGCGAATTTTACATTACAGGGGCAGATGCCATTGCCTGCGTGAAATCAACCGTATATAACATGTGCAGAGAAAACTACAAGGTTACTGTTTTATCGGATTGTATTACAAGCTATGATAAAAGGAAAATTAACGAAATGCTGAATTATTACGAAAAAAATGGTTGTAAAATAATTGAATTGAATGATTTGTCAGGTTCTAAATAGTTTTCTTGCAAGCAGTAAATAAAAAAGCCCGGCGTAACCGGGCCTTTCGCACTTAATTATACTCAGTCGTCATTCTGAATATTTATGAAAAAACTTTTTTAACACCACAAAGCATATAACATGCTGACAAACAACTAATCAGGTTCTTATAAAATTGGTTAAAACATTTATAATATGCATCTTACAATATAATTACGAAATCAATTTGTGTTATATAAGTACCTGGGATAATAACAAAAACAGTGAATTAGCTTCAATAATCAAAATTAATATCTTCACAACTAATGTCTTATTGCTAGTATTTCCCGATAATTAAATAATAAAAAATAAACCGCGATTAGATATTTGTGTAACAATCAATATTCCGCCGCATAGCACGATTGAACTGTGTGAATGATGTAACTTATTTCTAAAATGTTGCAACGGTTTCCATCATTAACATTCTCTTCTTTGTACAATAATAAATTACTAAATCATTTAACTAACTAATGAAGTTGGTGTTACTATGGGAACACTGCCTCTGTTATTGCAGCAAGAGATGAAGTAATGAATAAACAAGGGACAGAAAAAGCATATTGTCCTGTTGAAATAATATTTACAAGTTATTGATCGCTGTGTAAAATAAAAAAATTGTGATAAATTCCATTCCACGCAAATACTTGTTTTCAAAAGGAGTTGACCAGTATTTTACTGAGGTTTATCTCGCTTATAAATTTGTGGTACGGTTTTTTAAAGAAGCTTCCCGCCCTCCCTTTCATTTGCGTGAAATTATTAATCAGTGTTTCGAAATCGGGGTAAAATCCCTTCCATTAATTACGCTAACCGGTTTTATTATCGGAATAGTTTTCACGCAACAATCAAGACCATCGTTATCTGAATTCGGAGCTACCTCATGGTTGCCTTCATTGGTTTCTATTGCTATTGTGAGAGCTTTGGGTGCTTTGGTCACTGCATTAATTTGTGCAGGAAAAGTAGGTTCGAGCATAGGCGCTGAACTGGGTTCGATGAAAGTAACCGAACAGATCGAAGCCATGGAAGTGTCGGCTATTAATCCGTTTAAATATTTGGTTGTTACACGCGTAATTGCAACAACAATTACTATTCCGGTTTTAGGTTTGTGTTGTGGCTTTGTTGCATTGCTGGGTTCATACCTCAACGTTCACTCATTCGAATCAACAAGCATTGTTAGTTTTTTTAATAACGGTTTTTCAACGATTACTTTTATTGATATTTTTTCTTCTCTTTTCAAATCATTGGCTTATGGATTTACCATCGGCATTGTTGGATGTTATAAAGGGTACCATGCTGTTAAAGGAACACGAGGTGTTGGAAGAGCTGCCAATCAAGCAGTTGTTCTTGCCATGTTTCTCATATTTATTGAAGAAGTTGTGATTGTACAAATGGCCAATTGGATCAGATATTATTAATACAATGGAAGAGCAAAAACACATAACAAATGAGGAACCGGTTATTTCGATCAAAGGATTGTATAAATCATTTGATGAATTGGAGATATTAAAGGACATCAGTCTGGAAGTATTCAGAGGAGAAAATATGGTTGTGCTCGGACGGTCAGGTGCAGGAAAATCCGTTTTGATAAAGATACTTGTGGGACTGATAACTCCGGATAAAGGAATAGTAAAGGTATTTGGACAACAGGTAAATAAGTTATCACCAAAAGATTTAAACACGTTACGCTTACGAATGGGATTTTCATTCCAGAGCAGTGCCTTGTACGACAGCATGAATGTTCGACAAAATCTTGAGTTTCCATTAACCATGAATGTAAAAAATCTGAGCAGGCAGGAAATCAATAACAAAGTAGAAGAAGTTTTGCATGCTGTTGGCTTAATAGAGAAAATAAATGAAATGCCCTCTGATCTTTCAGGCGGACAAAGAAAAAGAATTGGAATTGCCCGAACACTAATTCTAAATCCTGAAATCATGTTGTATGATGAGCCCACATCCGGACTTGACCCAACTACCAGTCAGGAAATAAACACATTGATCAATGAAGTTCAGAAAAAGTACAATACTACTTCCATCATTATTACTCACGACCTAACCTGTGCAAAAAAAACAGGCGACAGAATAGCTATGTTATCAAATGGGAAATTTGTAAAGATTGGGAATTTTGAAGAAGTATTTAATCCCGATAAATATCAGGAAGACGACAAACAGATAAAAAGTTTTTTCAATTACAATTTCATACAATAAACCATGAACGAGCCCAAAAATAAACGTCCGGTTATAGTAGGCCTTTTTATATTAACAGGAATATTCTTCTTAATCGGTGGAATATTGATCATCGGCAATCTCCATTCTACATTTTCAAAGAAAATAAGCATTTCAACTGTATTCGACAATGTAAATGGTTTGCAGCCGGGAAATAACATTTGGTTTTCGGGAGTAAAAATCGGGACGGTAAAAAAAATAGAGTTCTTTGGAATGTCTCAAGTGAAAGTCATCATGAATATAAATAATGAATCCAAACAATATATACGCAAAGATGCAAAAGTAAAAATCAGCACGGATGGTTTAATCGGGAATAAAATTCTGGTTATATATGGTGGAACTTTTTCATCCCCTGAGATTGAAGAAGGGGATACTCTTTTAAATGAAAAGATTTTGTCTACTGAAGACATATTGAATACATTCCAGCAAAACAATCTGAATGTTTTAGCGCTCACAAAAAAGTTGGCTGCCGGAGAAGGTACGATTGGTAAACTTCTGAACAACGATTCTATTTATTACAATATTTCTGAAACAATAAAATCACTTCAAAAAGCTTCGGAAAATGCACAAGTACTTCTTGCTTCTCTTTCAAATTTCAGCGAAAAAATGAACACAAAAGGAACACTGGCAAATGATTTGGTGACTGACACGTCTGTGTTTTATTCCCTGAAGACATCCGTCTTGAATTTTCAAAGAATTTCTGACTCTGCGACTGTTTTTGTAAATAATCTGAAAATAGCCACCGACAACACGAAAAGTCCGGTTGGTATATTGCTGCATGATGAACAAACAGGCACAGATTTAAAAACAACCATAAGCAATCTGAAAACCAGTTCAGAAAAACTGGATAAAGATCTTGAGGCACTTCAACACAACTTTTTGCTAAGAAGGTATTTTAATAAAGAGGCGAAGAAGAATAAAAAACAATAATTACAAATTTAATACGGCGGAAAATAAATAATTGACTGGTTTGAATTTTTTGGATATGGGGAATATAAGTCATTACCAGATACCAGAGCGAAAGAAATTATTTTTGATACAGGAAAACAACCTCAAAAACCCTTCGGGATTATGAATTAATGCTTGAGGGATACGGATTTCTCAGAGTTCATCAATCTCATCTGATAAACATCAGGTACATCACCAAATTCGACAAAAGCGACGGAGGATTTTTTATAATGACCGATGGGTTTAATGTACCGGTTTCACAGAAAAACAAGGCAGAGATTTTGGGGTTTTTGGATCATATATTTTAATTGCATTATTAATAAAAGCATAAATACAGGCAAAAAAAAGCCGCCCAAAAGGCGGCTTTTAATTTATGAGCAAAAATATTAGTGAGAAACAACAACCTTGAAAGTTTTCATTTCAAAGCCACTGTTGAGTTTTAAGAAATAAACACCATTGTTCAGTTCAGAAACATTAATTTTTGATGATGTTTCGCCCTGGTTCAGTTGGTAATTCAATACCTCTTTTCCGGTGAGGTCAATAATTGTAACATATCCATCATTGGCACCATCGGTTTCAATTGTAAGAATGTCGTTGACCGGATTTGGATAAATGCTTATTGCATCAACTGCATTTTCTTCAACATCCAACAAAGAAGATAAACAAGGAATAGGATAAGCCCATGGATAACCAGTGCAGCCAAGCGCATCTGTAACCATTACATGAGGAGTTCCAGAATAAACAAGAACAGATTGTGTAGTTTGTCCGGTTGTCCATAAATAGCTATATGGTGATGAACCGCCGGAAGGGGTTGCAGTATATCGACATCCTCCTGTTAGTTTATCTCTGTAATTAGTTACTGAAACAGATACATTACAATCTCTGTCAATAAATTTAGCTAAAAATGATGAAGATAAACCTGCGGTAAGGTTTTTATCATATGCAACATGGGTTGGGAGTCCCTGAGAATAAGTATATCCAACAGTATAAAAAGTATTGCCGTTAACAGCCAGTCCTTCACACTCATCATAAGCCGATCCGCCATAATAAGTTCCCCATGAAAGAGAAGAAAGACTATTATTGAATTTGGCAACAAATCCGTCATAATCACCACCTAAAGTTGTTTGCCATGATCCGGTAGTAGCAATGTTAGATGTAGAATTTGTTTTACCTGAAATTACTATTTCTGAAGTTGAATTCCACACAACATCCATAGCTATGTCTGTTCCGGTTGTCTGATCACCAAAATATGTGCCGACACAAATTCCGCCGCTGGCATCGAAGCAAGATACAAATGCATCAAAATTTGTACCTGATGATTTTGTGGTTCTGTAGCCGCCCGGCTCAGCAATTCCGCTGGTACTTTTTGTTTTACCACAGATATATACACCACTGCCCAGACTGAATGCGCCTAATGCTTCATCATGACCGGCACCACCATAATATTTACCCCAGGTTCTGGTTCCATTAGAGCTATTAAGTTTTGCAAGTATAACATCTGCACCCCCACCCTGATAGGTATTTCCGGTAAAAGTTGAAATACCGGTTGTGCTATTGGTAACTCCGGTTATATAATATTCATTGTATAAACCTCCTGTAATATCATTTATAGCATCCCATTGGGTACCACCATAATATGTACCCCAGGTCACTGTTCCGTAATAATCAATACATGCAATAAATCCATCGGTTGGTCCGCCACCATAGGTTGACTGAAAACCGGTTCCATAATGAATCCCGGTAGTACTTGATGTAGAACCTACAATTGCAACAGTGCCTGTTCTTTTAGAAATTGCTGCCGGACGATCATCACCGGGGCCGCCATAATATCTAATCCATATAATTGCACCGGTTGTTGCATCTAACTTTGCCACAAATGCATCACTATTTCCCTGATACGTTCCCAATGCACCGGGAAGGTCAAAACTAGAAGTCCAGCCAACCGCATAAACAAATGAAGACCAATAGAATATATCAACAACTTTATCTGAGGCACTGCCCGAAATATTAGTTTGCCAAACCATCTGACCTGATGAATTAAATCTCATGACCATTCCATTTAATCCTGTACCTGCGCTCTGAGTGGTTCCACCGGTGTATACTTCGTTATTGTCACCATAAGCAACAGCAGAAGTTTCCATCCATAAATAATTATAAGTGGTTGTGAACTCTGAACCATAATAAGTTGCCCATGTTCTCCACGGCTGATGTGCTTTTAAACTAAAGCCCGAGCCAATCATCAATAAAATGATAAGTGCTGAAAAAATCCTTTTTTTTTGTTTTCATATTAAATAATAGTTAAATAGTGCCTACTCTGTTAAAGCTTTTCGGCAAACGCTTTTTTACTTATTATTTTTTAATGTTGTTTTTTGTAATTTTTTTATATCACAATTTAATTAACATATTCATTTCAATAATACAGTTAACGATATTTCATTCTAAACGGGGTGGGATAAAAGTAGATAAATAAACTAAGCTCATAAATAGGTATTGCAAGGTATTTTGAAATTAGTATAAATACTAAAACAAATAATATCTTAATATTTTATTTAACTATAATATTAAACGATTAATAATTAATTAATTATACTTTATTATCATATTACTAAATAAATAAGTATCTTAATTACAAATTTTCATTTATCATTCAGTCTCAATGATTATTACAATAAATCAATGTATATTTTATTATGTATTATAAGTATAATTACCCACATACAGGATGAAAAATGGAAATCAAAAAGAAAGCCGCACAACGCGACTATCTTTTTGATATTAAATACTATTGTATAATTGAAAAAAAAATCTTACATTTGAAATCGGTAGTACAAATTTAGTCCCGGTTTTTGGGTGACATTTTTTTGTTTTACCACATATAGCAAAAATTTCTAAACAGTTTATGTATGAAAAAAGTAATTATAACTCTGGGTTTATTATTCCTGCTAATTAGTCCATCTATATCTCAGGTAATAGATGAAAGTTATTTCTCAAGTATGATGCTTGGGAAAGAAAATATTGATGCATGGACAGAAGTTTTGCCTGATATTTGGGGAATTTCACATCCAAACTGCCCAATTTATGTCAAGTATAATTATATGTATTTGTACCAAGTTTATGAATTGGAGGCTTCTGATGCCTCGTGGAATTGGACCGGCGATTCATTATACGTCTTTCCCGTTGATAACCCTGAAAACATAAAGGTATATAAAGAAACGGGCGGAAGGTCTATCTCAACCGGGGATTTTAACGGAGATCTGTTGCCGGATATTGCAACAATAACATCTACTGATTCATTTTGTTATATCTATTTCGGAAACAGTGAGTTTTCCACATTCCCGAGTCAAATCATTAATGCTCATAAAAAAAATACCTATATTGCTTCAGTTGGGGATGTAAACGGGGATGGATACGATGACTTACTGATGTCACTCTGGTGGGAAATTAATGAAGTTTATCTTTATTTTGGCTCTGAAGAGGGAATTGATGAGTCCTCAAAAATAACCCTCACAGATTATTCCAATTCCGGGTTTGGACATGAGATATCTAAAAAACCCGGAGATATAAACGGGGATGGATATGATGATCTCTTAATAGGAGGTACTGGCCCAAAAACCTGTTATTTATATTATGGAAACGCAGACGGTCTTTTTTTAAATCCCGACCATCAAATTTTATTTCCTTTAACTTCTTCCTTGAATACTCCTTTATCATTTGTTGGAGATTTAAATAATGATGATTTTGATGATTTTGCTGTTTCACTAGGGAACAAACATTCAGATAATATTATTAGTGTTATTATTTATTATGGATCGTCAATCGGGCCTGACACATTAAACAGTCAATTAATTGATATTTTCTATGAAGAAAGCAGACCCATTAATTGTGATTTATATATTTCTAAAGCCGAAGATGTTAATAACGATGGAATTGATGATTTAATACTTGGAGACCAATATAAAGATGGTTTATACGATCACGAAGGTGCGGTTTATGTTTTTTATGGATCTACTGAAGGTATTAATCATATCCCCGATGTGATAATTCATAATCCAATACCCGAAGATAATGATCGTTTTGGCAATGAACTTGATGGGGTTGGTGATGTTAATAATGATGGGTTCAATGATATAGCCATTGGCTCTCCATATGCAAATAAAGCTTTTGTTTATTATGGGTCTCCTGTCGGAATTTCGAATACATGTTATACTGCTTTTCACAATCAAAATTACAACTATTTTGGATGGTCTGTTACATCGGCTGGAAACATTTATGATGATGGTAAAAATTATTTTCTTATCGGTGAAGAAATAGGAAACTCTATTTTGTACGTCTATGATAGTCCCCAAACTCAAATACAATCTGATTTGCACAAAAGTGCCCTGGAAAATAATGCTTTGACAATATACCCTAATCCAGCCAGTAATTATATCTCAATAGATTATGATCAGAGCCCGATAGAAACAGTTAAGATTTTTTCAACAGACGGAATTAAATTAATTGAAGAAAAACAAAAAAATACAATTAATATAAGGAGATTAAATAAGGGGCTTTACTTCGTGCAAATCACAACGGACAAAGGCCAATTATTGGTTGGGAAATTTATTAAGTATTAAATGAATACCTACATTTATCTTTTATTTCTTTACAAGATATTTTAAAAATATTTTTCAACCTGTTGATTAGTAAAAAAAAAGTAAACTCTACTTTTTCATACCAATTTGAATTTATTAAACAAGTGACTTTTTTATTGAAATTTCTTACCTTTACTGAGAAATTCAAAAATCAAACTGGCACATTAAAAATTCATCTTGTATGAAAAATAAACTGATACTTTTATTGATTCTTCTTTGTTCAGTCCTGAATATTATTGCCCAACCCAAAACAGGCAAATGCAAAAAAGGTGATTGTATTAACGGATACGGCGAATATGTTTATGGATTTAATAACGGAGACAGGGTTGGAGATAAGTATGAGGGTGAGTGGGTTAATGGCATTTATTCCGGTAAAGGCAAATATTACTGGGTCAATGGCGATTCTTATGATGGCGATTGGGTAAATGGCAATATGACCGGAAAAGGAAAACTTGTATGGGCCAACGGATCATCATACGAAGGCGACTTTGTTAATGGCCAACGGACTGGTGCAGGTACCTATATTAATGAATACGAAGTATCGTATGTCGGATATTTTGATAACGGTAATTATATTGGCAAAACCAAACCCGGATGTCAGAGCGGTAATTGTATTGATGGAACCGGCTTAGTTTTATATGAAAATGGCAGTACATATGAAGGTGAATTCAAAAACGGAAAACCAAACGGAAAAGGAGTCCTTACATGGCCGGCTTACACGCATTCCGGCGAGTTCAAAGATGGTGTTCCCAATGGTGTCGGAACTGAAAAATGGGGAGACGGAAGAACATTTTCAGGAAACTATGTAAATGGTTTTTTGCGTGGAAAATCAGTAAAAATCGATTCGGACGGAAGCAGATACGAAGGATTCTGGGGTGACCACGGAATGGAAGGATATGGCGAATATTATTCTGCCGATTCATCTGTATCCTATAAAGGAGAATGGTCATACAGCATGTACAATGGACATGGCACCCTTACTTACACAACTTACTCGTATACAGGCTCCTTTGTTGACGGAAAATATGAAGGACAAGGTGTATTAACCTGTAATGACGGAAGTGTGCAAACCGGTAATTTCTCAAAGAACCTTGCTGATGGTCATGGAGTTAGAATTAATAAAGATGGCACAAGAGAAGAAGGAACCTGGAGGTATGGCGACCTGGTATCAAATGTAAATAGTGTAAGTGATAAAAAACCTGAAGAAAAACCGGTTGAAGTACAAAAAACTGAAGAATTTCCCCTCGAAACATCTTACGAAATTGTCCAGGGAATTATGAGCAACCGTGACCCATCACCCTATTCACTGCAGATAGAAATAGTTCATCGGAAAGTAAAAACTTCAGTATCATGGCTCATGACAACAGAGATTGTTTCGATAAAAGCCGTTTCTTTTAAAGTATCAGGTTCAGCCGGAAGTTGGCAGGATATAACAAATGCCCCTGCATACCTTCTTGAAAAGAAATATTCCTATAATAATAAAACCTATATTTTCGAAACTCAATTAAATGGTATAGATATCTGGTTTGAACTTTTTGGGTATGGGGAATATTAGTCTTGTTATGTCCACTTCACCGCCCCTTTTTCACCTTTCAACCAGAAAATTCAACTTTTTCCCAATACATTTCATAAATTTGTTTTATGGAATCATACAGTACCGGCAAACTTCTCAGGATTGCACTTTTCACATCAACCGCAATCGGCCTGATCACCATTGGTCCGTTTTATGCATTATCCATGGCCTTCGGAAACATGTCACAAGATATTCTTTTGCTGATCATCGGTATTTCTGTTCTGGGTGTTTCTCTGATGGTTTTTTCTTTTTGGGCTTTTAATATCTTTTTTTTTAGATTCCTCGACCAAAGAAATATTCTTGAAGGAAATGAAAAAATCAGGATCATTCTTAGTTTTGCAATATTACTGCTGGTTCTTCACCTTATTAAATTTGCTGCCTCTTATTATTTTTTGGAAAATGAAATGACCGAAAGGATTTTAAACTGGAAAATAAGGGAGTTTGGTCTTGAAAATGATTCCATGGTGGTCGAAAGGTTTAAAAATCCGGCTTTTACTAATGTTATCCTTACTTTCGTTGTGATATCTGTAAATTCAGTAATTCTTATCGTTTACAGGTTTTTGCAATTAAACCGAAAAAAGAAAAAAATAGAAAATGAAAACATGGCATTGCGAATCAAAAACATTGAAGCGCAAAATCAAATTCTTGTTCAGCAACTTCAACCCCATTTTCTCTTTAATTCGCTCAGCACATTAAAATCTTTAATAAAAAAGAATCCTGAAAATGCCGAAAAGTATTTACTGAAATTATCGGATTTCCTCCGGGCTTCCATATCTTTCAAAGACAACAAACTCATTAAGGTCTCAGAAGAATTGAAACTCTGCGCCGATTACCTCGAAATGCAGAAAATGCGCTTTGGTCAATCCTTGACTTTCTCTTTTGATATTGATGAAAAAATCAACGATAAAAACATTCCCGTTTTCGCCGTCCAGATTCTTCTTGAAAACGCCATTAAACACAATTCTTTCTCCGAATCCTCACCTTTGCAAATCAATATCAACGCAAAAAGTGACTCCCTGACCGTGACAAATAACCTCTGCAAAAAAAATCAACCGGAATATTCAACCGGAACCGGACTCATAAACCTGTCAGAAAGATACAAAGCAATTTCCGGAGATGAGGTAAAGATTTTATCCTCGGATAAGGAATTTTCAGTCACCATTAAAGCCCTGGAACATGAAAATAGTAATCATTGAAGACGAAAAACTCACCGCCGAGGATTTAAAGGAAACTCTTGAAGGAATTTCTCCCGAAATACACATCATGGCTATGCTCCATTCGGTAGCTGAAGCTAAAGTATGGTTTGCAAATGATCATTTTCCCGATCTTATTTTTAGCGACATCCAACTGAACGATGGCTTGTGTTTTGACATTTTTTCATCGGTTGAAATCAATGCTCCTGTCATATTCTGTACCGCTTTCGACGAATATGCTATTTCAGCTTTTAAATCAAATGGAATTGATTATATTCTTAAACCATTTGACAGCACAAGTATAAAAAAATCTATTGAAAAATATCAACAATTAAAATCCATTTTGGGCAAGGAAAATGACCTGCTAAAAAAAGCCATGCACTTGTTTGCATCAAACCAAAAGCCAGCCCATCAAAGCATTCTGGTGAACCAAAAAGACAAGATCGTTCCTGTCAGATTTGAAGATATTGCCCTCATTTACATCGAATGTGAAACCCTTTTCCTGATTACTTTTGACCAGAAAAAATACGCTCACTATGGCACCATGGAAGAAATGGAAGAAAAAGCAGGATACAATTTTTTCAGGGTAAACAGGCAGTTTTTAGTCAACCGTCAAGCTATCAAGGAAGCATCAAGATATTTTGAAAGAAAACTCTCCCTCAACCTTAAAATAAATTTTAGCGAGCCCATTACCGTTAGCAAAAACAAGGTAACCAGCTTTCTTCAATGGCTTGAAGGAGTTTAAATCGGCTTATTCAACCCCGGTTTTGTCCAATTCACCGCGGTTTATCTTTTATCTGTTTACTGTATTCAATAATTTTACAGAGAATTTAAAACCATATCATTTTGGAAACAACAATCATTACCGAAAACCTCACCAAAAAGTACGGAAACGCCGAAGTGGTTTCTGATGTTTCACTGCACATCCGCAAAGGTGAGATTTATGGCTTTCTGGGACTCAATGGTGCCGGAAAGACTACCACCATCAGGATGATTCTGGGGCTTGTGAATCCCAGCAGGGGAAAAGTTTTCATCAAAGGAAAGAAAGTTGGTCCGGGCAGTGAGTCCATCTTAAAAGACATTGGCTCACTGGTTGAGATGCCCTACTCCTATCCCAATCTCACAGTTAGAGAAAATCTGGAGATGGTGAGGCAATTAAGAGGCATAAAAAACAAAAGCGCTGTGACAGAGGTGATCAAAAAACTTGATTTGGGCATCAATGAAAATAAAATTGCGAAAAAACTCTCTTTAGGCAATGCCCAGCGACTTGGTCTGGCCAAAGCACTCATCCACAAGCCCGAAATCCTTATCTTGGACGAGCCCACTAACGGGCTGGATCCTGCCGGAATTTTTGAAATAAGAGAAATGCTCAAAAATCTGGCTGAAAAAGAAGGCGTAACCATTTTTGTCTCGAGCCACATTTTAAGCGAAGTATCCAGGTTTGCATCGCGCATCGGCATCATCCATAAGGGGATTATTATCCAGGAAATCAACACAGAAGATCTTGAAAAACACTTCAAAAAAGTATTGATAGTTAAAACAGCAAAGCCGGCTGAAGCTTGCGAATTTCTAAAAGAAAAGGGCTATCAGTCAGCACTGATCCATGATGGAGCCATCGAAATCAAAGCAAGCAATGCCATTGACAACTCCCATATCATTGCCACAGAATTGGTTTATGCGGGTTATCCTCCATCAATATTAATGATTGAGGAAGAAGGATTGGAATCGTATTTTTTCAGAAAAATCAGTTAAAAAAACAAATCATGAACACAGTATTTATATCATTTAAGTCAGAACTGACCAAGCTAAAAAGATCCAGGGTTTTTTGGATCACAACAATCATTTTTATCATATTACCCATGATGACCGGTTTTCTTGTTTACTTGTCGAAACATCCTGAGATAGCCAGCAAATTGGGGATGATGGGAACGAAAGCTCAAATATTAAAAACCAATGACTGGCAGGGCTATTTCAATCTGGTACACCAATCCTGTTCCAGTTTGGGACTCATCGGGTTTGGATTCATAGCCGCATGGGTTTTTGGCAGGGAATATACCGATCGCACCATTCGGGAAATGTTGGTACTTCCCATACCCAGGGCAAGTTATGTATATGCCAAATTGTTGTTGGTGGCACTGTGGTCGCTGATGTTGGTTTCGATCATGTACCTTGTTTTTATAGTCATTGGAATGAATCTTGGTCTGGAAGGTTGGAACAACCATGCATTCATTGATTTTAACACCCGTTACTTTGTTGCGGCACTTCTGACAGTTTTATTGAGCACACCAATAGTTTTCATCAGTTCAGTCACCCGTGGTTTTTTTGCCCCGATCGGTTTTGTATTTCTTACCATGATGCTGGCGCAATTTGCCGGGGTGGCCGGAGTTGGTCCCTATTTCCCATGGTCAGTGCCGGGATTGTATGCCATGAACCAAGCCGCAGAAGGAATGCAGATAACTGCAGCCAGTTTTGTTATTGTTGGGATTTTTTCAGTCATTGGTTTAATGGGAACCCTTTGGTACTGGAGGAAGGCGGACCAGCATTGAGGTTTTGATATTAAAACCAAAAAACCATATTATTATCCATGTTCCAAGTTAAAAACAATGTTCCAAGTTAAAAACTTGGAACAGCGTGGGACAGCGTGGGCAGAGATATTGAACCCGCTTTGGGGTTCTTTTTTCCACGCATAATTTTCCGTAGGTTGCACCTACGGCTAATGTTGTTCAACCCGCTGGCCAGCGGGTTAGGCGTTCCAAATAATATTGAGTAACAGCAAAAAAATATTAGCGCCCATTCGCGCCATTAGCGGCAAAAAAAAATAACCGCAAAATGCCCAAAGATAAAACCCAACAGAATAAATTCACGCTTTTACTATTCTTTTCGTGTAAAAAACGCCTTTATTTTTGATCCTCAGTAAATACAGACCTTTAGAAAAACTTGAAATATCTATAACAGACCCGGAATTTACATTTTCTGAAATTAGTAGTTGTCCTGTCGGACTATAAATCTCGGCATGAACAAAAACACCAGCAGGCAAAGCAATTTTTATATAATCACTTGCAGGGTTTGGATATATTAAAATGTCTGACAGTTTATCAATACTTTGTGTTGAATTAAAATAATCTATTCTGGACAATCCATCGCATCCAATCCACAAACGACCAATATCATCAGTGAGCATAGTGCTGACAACATTTCCTGCTAAACCATCATCTGTTGTATAATTTGAAAAACTATACCCATCATAGTATGTAATTCCTGTGGATAAAGTGCCAATCCATATATTATAAAGACTGTCTTCTGCAATTGCATTTATCCCGTAACTTTCTGAAATCCATGGATATCCCGAAAAAGACTGATAATATCCATCATCATAATTGTGAACAGTTAGATTACAATCCTGTCCTATCCAGATATTATTAAAGTTATCCGTATATATTGAAAGATTGTTTGTACAAAGTCCTCCGTAAAATATTTCCCAACCTGTGCCCTCATATCTGTAAAGGTAATTCTGATAAGAAACGCAAAGAAAACCATTATTGTCAATGGTTATATCTGTAAAAACAGTTTGTGAAGAAATTGCAGGAATATCAGTCCAGGCGCTCCCATCAAACATACACAATCCATTTTGTGTCCCAAACCAGATATTTCCCTCAGCGTCGGCTTTAATATCATACACAGTGTCATTGCTCAAACCATCGGCGGTGGTATAAGTTATCCAATCAGAATTATCATAAAATATTACCCCTGAATTGGTCCCAAACCATTTGTTTCCTTCATTATCAACTTCAACTGAATGTATAAAGTTATCGGGGAGGCCATCGGCCGGACTATAATTGGTCCAGTTTTCATCATAAAATCTGGATATTCCGTATCTGGTACCAAACCATAATGATCCATCCGTGTCAAGATCAGATGAATAAACATAGTTGCTAAGCAGGCAATTTTCCTGTTGAAGTGAGTTCCACCAGTTTATATTGTCAAATTTGGATACCCCTCTGTCTGTTCCAAACCATTTGTTCCCATATATGTCAATAGCAATAGACCACACATTTTCACAGGCAAGTCCGTCGTGTGGCATAAAATTAGTCCATTCAGTACCATCAAATTTATATATACCGTCCCAAGATGAAGAAAACCACATATTTCCATCAGAATCCTGATTGATGGCCTTAACACTTGAAAAACTAAACCCTGATGTTAATGAATAATCCTGAAAAAAAGAACCATTGAATTTTGCCAGACCATAGTTTCCAATCCACAAATTATTATCATTATCTACAAATAGCTCATTTATATGATTGTCATTCAGACCATCACTTTCATCATAACTTATCCAGGTTGAACCGTCAAATTTTGACAACCCATAGACACTGGAACCAAACCATTTATTATTATCCTGATCCACTGCGACCGACATTATTTGTGAAAAAACCAAACCATCGTCAACAGAATAATTAAACCAATCGGAACCATCAAACATTAGGGCACCACCGGGAGCCGGACCGCCAATTGGTGTACAGCCGGTACCAAACCATACATTACCATCAAGGTCTTCGGCTATTGCTTCAATTACGGAGCATTCCAGCCCATTACTTTCATTAAAATGTTTCCAAATGGTGCCATCAAACATTGAAAGCCCATAGCAGGCATATCCATATCCGCACCACAATTTACCATGACTGTCGATCAGGATTGATTTCACTTTATCATAGAGTAGTCCGTTTGAACTGGTATAAGTTTGAATTAAACTGCCATCAGTCACAAGTCTTTTTTCCAGTCCGCGTGATGTCCCCATCCATAACGTATCCCCATTAGTATCCTCACAAAAAACAATATAATCGCAGTCACTGTAGTTTGTAAAACTAATTTGTGCATTTGAGTAAATTCCAGGGCAAAAAGTTAAAAAAAGCAGAACCAATATTTTATAAAGAGTATTTTTTTTCATAGAAGATTCATAATATTCAGGTTTGCAATTAAGACGTAAAAGTCGGAGACTGGTTGTCTAAAATAAACATAATTTCAAATTATTTCACTACTTGATATCTGGTTCGAACTTACCGGGTATGGGGAGTATTAGTCTGATTACAAAATAAAATGGTTTGAAAAACTAGGAAATTGCACTATATATTACAAAACACCTTTCTTTTTAACTGATTTGCTATCTTGTTAATATTGTTTTACTCCATTTTTTTCAGTTGTATATTTTTTCATTGTGAAAATTCATGTAAGTTTGAATGAATTTAAAATAATACTTATATGAAAAATTCAGGGAAAATATTATTACTTGTTTTTTGCTTATTCTTTGCATTTATAATTAATGGAAATTGTCAAACTCAGGATGATACTAAAACAGATTGGAAATCTGATGGATTAATAGGAAAAGTAAAAAGCATAAAAACAGTAAAATACATTATTAATGATACATCCGGAGAAATATTACCCGGGGAAATAAAATGTAGCGAAAGTGCTGAGTATAATGAAAACGGGGGGAAAATCGAATCTGATGACCAGTATTCAAACAACTCAAAATACAAATATGATGACAAAAACAAATCAGTTGAATGTACAACATTGAAACTTGATAAATCAATTAATGTCATTATTTCAAAATTTGATGCGAAAGGAAATGAAACAGCCACTTATAAGAAATGTCCAAATGATTCAATCATACTCAGAACAATTGTAAAAAACGTTTATGATGAAAAGGAAAATCTTATAGAGAAAAGTATTAACAATTCTGATGGATCACTAAATTATAAGTATACTTATAAATATGATGATAAAGGAAATATGATTGAAAAATGTGGTTCATGTTGTGGAAATTATAGTGATAAAAGAATCTATATTTATAATGAAAAAGGCATTGCAATTGAAATGAGCTTCTATAATTCAAATGGCAAACTTGAAACCAACGAGAAATATGATGACAAAGGTAATCTGATTGAAATGACCTGGTACAAGCCTAATGGTAAAAAAATATCAGGAAAGAGCTCCATTCAATATGAATATGACCAAAAAGGAAATTGGATCAAATCTATTCAAAAAGATGGGCCTTATATTACACTTCGGGAAATTGTTTATTATTGATCTCCACATTGGCATCTTTGGAGCAAGAATTGAAAAACAAGTTAACTATAAAATAATCTCATAACAACATTTTTGAAACATCATCAAAAATTATCCCGTTTTTGAAGATATTTTTCTCATGATACCTGGCTTTATCAATCCATTTAATTCCATATCATAATAAACCGTATCGCCTTTAATATCAATAATTTTAATCATACTTGACTGTCCAATCATATATTTATCTTGAATGCAATCTGTTTCTAGCATTACCAATTTATATTTACAATCATCCAACCATACTACTTCTGATAGAGAGTAACAATTTAAATCATTGATAATGTTAATGTTTTTGTTTCCTTTTCTTATTATTCTTACATTTATATTCACACCAACAAGGGCATACTCTCCGTCAGTAAAAAACTCTTTGCATTTCGAAGGATTGATTTTGGTGTTAATAGACGTTTTCCTCCATTTACTAAACATATCTTTGGTAACCAGATTTGGACAATTTTCGTTCAAATAATTTTTAACTTTTTCATTTAACACTAAAATTCCTGACGAATCCAAATTCATTTTTACCATATTTAACGAATACTTGATAAGACACTCATCCAATTTCACTTTTAATTCATCCTCGCTTTTATAATCAGTTTTCTTAATGCTATCTACACAATGACAAAAATCTATAGCCATGTCCTCAGCCATTTTTTCCATGGGGCATTGTTGTTCACAGGATAGAAAAATGATTATACTAAAAAAGAAAAGCCATTTAATATTTCCTAACATGACATTAATTGTTTTTATTACTTTTTTAATTGAAAAATACATAAAATATTAATCAGTAAATTCAATTTATTATTTGCAAATCTGCTTCCCGATAGCTATCGGGACTGCAAATCAACTAATCACCATCACCTAAACTTAACCACAGTAATCCCCGCCCCCCCAAATTCCAGATGCTCATCGCCAAACCAGGTTACAATGTTTGAGGAACGCAGGTAATCCCTGATGAGCTGCCTCAGCACGCCGTTTCCCTTTCCATGCAATATTTTCACTTCAGACGCATCACAAATAAATGCTTCATCAATAAAGTGCATCACTTCCTGCAGGGCTTCTTCGGCACGCTTGCCTCTAAGGTCGATATGGGGCTTGAAATTTAGTTTTCTGTCGCGCACACTGAGCATTTCCGATGGGGTGGATTGCTGCGCCACACGAACATTTTTTTTGTATTCTCCTGTACTGACTTTTACAAGTTTGTCTGTTTCAATGGTGGTAATCATGTTTCCAAAGGCAACCACCATGTTTTTCGGGCCTTTGTCGATAATTTCTCCGTAGGTGTCACGGTCTTTCAGTTTTACTTTATCTCCTATTGAAATCTGGTCATCATCAATTTTTATCGTTTCTTTTTTCTCCGGTTCATCGCCTCTTTTTTGCTTTCTTTCTTCAGCCCTGGCCTGCCTTTCCTTGATTTTTTCGATGGTGACATTGATTTTTTCTTCTTCTTCCTTTTGTTTGTTCAGCAGTTCGGTTTTAAACTCTTCGGCTTCGCGGCGTATCTGTTTCGTCTTTTCTTTTTCGGCCTGTGACTCTCTTATTTCGCTGATGGTATTTTCAATTTTCTTATTGATGGTTTTCAGAAGTTCTTCGGCTTGCGCTTTACTATCCTTCAATATGTGCTTTTTTTCTTTTTCAAGCTGTGCCGACTCCCTGCTCACTTTTTCCACAAGGTCATCAAGTTTTTTTTCTTGCTGTTTAATCTGCTTGCGTTTGTTTTCCCAGTATCTTTTATCGCGCAGCACATCTCTTAAATGCTTATCAAAATCAATATGTTTTTGCCCCACTTTTTCGGTAGCAGTATTTATTATTGAAGCCGGTAGTCCGATTTTTGCAGCAATCTCAAAGGCAAATGAGCTTCCCGGCTGACCCATCTGCAACTGGAACATCGGCTGCATGCGTTGGTTATCAAAAAGCATTGCTCCGTTTTCAATACCTTCTGTTGATGCAGCAAAATGTTTAAGATTTGTATAATGTGTAGTAATAATTCCAAATGTTCCCAAACTATTTAGCTCTCCCAGAATAGCCTCGGCAATTGCTCCGCCCAGCATGGGTTCAGTTCCGGTACCAAATTCATCGATCAGCACCAGGGTGTTTGCTCCGGCATTTTTCAGGAAGAACTTCATATTTACCAGATGCGAGCTATAGGTACTCAGATCATTTTCAATGGATTGCTCATCACCAATATCCATGAATATGCTTTGGAAAATTCCCATTTCTGTGGCTCCGCCTACCGGGACTAATAATCCGCATTGAAGCATATACTGTAGCAACCCGGCGGTTTTTAAACAAACAGATTTACCACCGGCATTGGGTCCGGATATCAGTAATATCCTTTTTTCGATATCAAGATGAAGGGTTAATGGGACCACCTCCCGGCCATCCTTTTGAAAAGAAATATAAAGCAAAGGATGTCTGGCATTGCTCAAACTCATCAATGGTTCATTGATAATGGCCGGTTTAATGGCATTCAGTCTGATGGCCAAACGAGCCCTGGCTCTTATAAAATCAATATTTCCAAGAAAATCATAGGCTACAAAGAGGTCATCGAGATACGGACGGATATCATCCGAAAACTTCACCAGAATGCGCACAATCTCGCGTTTTTCGGCATATTCAAGCTCTCTGATCTCATTGTTCACCTCAACAATTTCCTCCGGTTCGAGGTAGGAGGTTTTGCCGGTTGCCGATTCATCATGAACCAGTCCTTTAATTTTTCTTTTATAGGATGAAATGACCGGAATCACCATTCTTCCATTTACCATGGTAACCCCAAGATCGCTTTCAGCCCATCCCTCGCCCTGCGCATTTTTCAGAATTGAGGCCAGTTTTTTGGAAACTCCCGCCTGCTTCGACGCCAGATCAATTCTTATATTCTGTAACTCAGGTGATGCATTATCCTTAATTTTTCCCTGTTTATTGATGATGGCATCACATCTGTCCAAAATATATTTATGGATAACCACATTTCCGGCCAATTTCTTCAATCTGGGATAAATTTCTTCTGTTTTTCCCTTAAAAAATTTTGTAATGCTCCAAATGGTATCCAAAGAACGTTTCAAATTAAATAGCTCATCAGTATCCAGAAAGGTGCCATCAACCTTAAGCTTTCTGAGCGAAGGTGTTATATCAAAAAAATAATTTACAGGAAAATTCTCATCCTGCATAAGCAGTGTTCTGAATTCATCTGCAAGTTCAACCTCTTCGATGATCCTGTTGTAATCAGTGAGGAATCCCATATCAGCCACTTTTGTTTGTCCGAGCGGACTGAGGCAATTTTCATTCAGAAGTTCCCTTATTTTATCAAATCCTGTTTTTATTTCTATGTTTTTCTGAATCATTTCTTAAAAAGAGCATGGTTTAAATAATGATAAAACTACCTTGTTTATGGCAGGTACAAAGTTATTAAAATATTTGTTTCTATTGAGAAAATTGAATTTTACAATATCAAATCCATTCCCCTCCAGGGCAGCATTTATAAAACATCTTTGCATGGTTGTCAATAAAAAATAATTATTAGTGTAATTTTTATTAAACCATTTACTAATATTGCCGTATAAGGTGTGTTGATAATTGAAAACAGAGTAACTGATATAAGAAAAGACCCGTGATTTGAGATGATGAGACTAACAATTTTGAGTGTAATTATTTTAATTACAATATTTCCGGTAAATTCAGATTCACAAAAGGTTCTTCTGAATAAAAAACAGAAAAAACCGCTTATTTGTGCAAGATTTTCTCCTACAGGAAATTATTTTGCCAGTGTGGGATCTGATAAAACCGTTAAAATATGGAGTACAGCTGATGGAAGCCAGATAAAATCCTTTTTTGACAACCAGGAGGGGGAAATATCGGTTGACTTTAGTCCGGACGGCGAACATTTCGTTACCGGAGGATGGGACAACGATGTAAAAATCTGGAATTTTAACACCGGGGTTGTTGAAAAAAGGTTTAAGGGGCACACCAAATCCCTTCGGACAGCTGTTTATCATCCAAACGGGCAGTTGATTGCCAGTGCGGGATGGGACAATGAAATAATTATCTGGTATGCCGAGACCGGGGTTATATACAGAAAACTAACCGGTCACACCCAATGCATCCGCAGTCTGGCATTCAGTCCGGATGGCCGTTACCTCGCCAGTGGAGGATACGACTTAATGGTAAAAGTATATGACATTATTACAGGCGAGCTGGTGCACGATATCAAAGCACATAAAATGCCTGTCGAATCACTCGATTACAGTCCGGATGGTAAATACATAGCCACAGGAAGCACCGATAACACCATTAAAATCTGGAATGCCCAAACAGGTATTCTCTCCAAATCCCTAAAAGGTCATAACAGCAGCGTTTACTGGGTATCATATAGTCCAGACGGCAAATACCTGGCAAGTTGCGCCAATGATTACACAATAGCCATTTGGGATGTAGAGACAAAAGATCAAAAAATGATGTTTAAAGAGCATGAACTTGCTGTAAAATCAGTAGAATTTAGTCCCACCGGCGAAACCCTGCTTTCTGCCAGCTTTGATAAATCAATCAAACTGTTTGACGTGTCATCATTGAAATCAACAGTCGGCAATTTTCCAATGATTGTATTACCTCAGGAAACAGGGAAAGATAAGGAACTACTGACATTTGAAAGCATAAAATCAAAAATGTACGAGCGCGAACTAACCATAAAAGCAACGCTCAACGATGATTCCTTCAATAAATTCAGGCTTTTTGTAAATAAAACCGAATACATGCAATATGACGGGTACAACAAATACCTGATCAAATCAGAAGTGCAGGTTAAAGGAGATAAAACCGAATTATATTATAAGATTTATCTGCAGGAAGGTGACAATGAAATACAGGTTTGCCTAGAAAAAGAAGGCGGTAAATTTTACCATTTCAGCAAACCAATCGTTATCAATTACACCGATCTTTCCAAGCAGGCAAAAATGTCGAAAATGTATGCGTTCATGTTCAATCCTTCATCATACATTGACAAAAAGATTAATAAGGACTATGTGCCTGGTGATGCAACCGGAGTTAAAGAAAAACTTCTGGTCCAAAAAGGGGTTTTGTACAATGATGTTTTATTTACTGAACTAAAAGACCCTCCCACCCCCATCATGGACAATATCAACACCGAAATGGCTGCACACCAGGTCAAAGCCACTACTAACGATGATATTTACCTGTTTTTATCGGGAATAATCACCAAATGCGACGATTATTACCTTATGCCATCGGATGTTGACCGGACCAACGTAAAAGGTACTGCCATAAAATTAAAGGATTTGATCAAGTTTTTTGCCATGAAGGGAAAGAATATTAATGTGTTTATTGATCTTTCAAATAAAACTGAAATAAAAGGTTGTGAAGACATTAACCCTCTTGAAATAGAAGCCCTTGTCAGGGATGAATTAAAAGGAACCACCGAAAACTTCGCCTTTCTTATGTATAATGGAAATGACAAAGGCCAGCTATACAGTTTGCTTGAAAAAATAATCAAGGAAAAAACAGATACCGATCAAAACGGGTTCATTGATTTTAAAGAGTTGATTGCCTCATTAAATGAAAATATAATTTTCGACTACGGAACCAATAATAATTTTGTATTGATTAAAAAATTTGAATAATTTTCGATATGACTGACAACCACAGTGTACCGGAAGAAGAAAAAAAATATACCGAAATATTAAGGGAACTTCACCTCGAGAACAGATTTAAGTCCCTGCGTACTGAGATATGGAAGCTGGCCAGTCAGCCCATACAGAACGAAATCAGTTTTTTTTACGAAGCATTCAGAATATTAGGACAGGAAATACAACCCTCGCGCATTTCACTAAACAGGTTTAACCGCAGCAATGAATCATACATTGTTTGTGAATGGCTCAAACCCGGCAGCACACCTTCTCCGGATATTTTACTTCCCGAAGACCTGTGGAGATTTTTTTATGATCAGAATGATGTTGATTATATCACTCATGATATGCTCATTTCACTGTGCGAACAAAATGAAACCATCACCAAGTATTGCAGTCTGATTAAAGAAGGACTTAGAGAAGCTGATATTGAGAACTTTATTTATTTCACTTTCAGGGTAAACAATAACCTTGACGGATATTTTGTTTTTGACTGGTGTAAAAAAGAAGGACAGGACAGACAATGGAATAAGCATGAAATTGAAATTGGAATTGAATTTGCACGAATCATTTCCGGAATTATAGAAAATTACCGGTCAAAACGACGTTTGCTTGAAAGTGAGGAGCATTATAAATCACTTCTCGAAAACGCGGGTGATTATGCAATTTTCAGATTGAAAACCACAAAAAACCAACTGGAACCAAATATTCAGAAAATAAGTCCCTCCCTGCTTTCCTTTCTTGGATTAGATGATAAACAGGTGTATTCATTTGATAAATGGCTTGAAAAAATTCATTCCGACGACAGAGGAAAAATAATTTCTGCGATTCAACTGGCATGTAAAAAACCGTATCGTTTTAATGAATTTTTCAGGGTTAATCATCCTGAGAAAGGAATCCAATGGTTGCATATGCGTTTTAATGGCATTGAAAACATTTATGGCGAACTGGAGTATTTTAACGGATTGATTACCGCTGGAACTCCCGAAAACGAAGCCATGCATACTTTAAGCAGAATTGATGAAAAGATTAAACAACTTGTATTCAACCTTTCAGATCCGTTTCTTTGCCTTAAAGAACTGATCATTTCTGATTTAAATGAGCATGCCGAGATTTTGTTCGGACAGAAAAAAGAAGAGTTGATAAACCATCCCTTTATTGAATTTACGGTTGCCAGACAAAAAAACGGAGCTGATTCTTCAACATTTCTCTCACAAAAAATAGTTGAGGCAATTGAATGTGGCTATATAAATTTTGATCTGGTTATTTTAAATAAAAAAGGCGAACAAATTGACCACACAGTTTACCTGCTTCACCCGTACAATTCGGGATCGGGAACTGTTTACGCCATGCTCAGACCAAAAAGAAGTCGTCTGTATTCCTATGAACTGGAAAAAAAGGAAGGCATTCAACTAATGCATGAGCGGATTAAATTAGCCCTTGACCGCATTATCAATTTGAAAAACAATCTGGCCGCTGATCCGGAAATTTCATACTCAAATAAACAAAACCTTGAAGAAATTGACCAAAACGTTTCAAAGATACTGGCTGCTTTCAAAGAATACTCTCAAATAGGCCAAATCGAAGAAAAATCCGAGTTCTCGATTCCTGCAGATATTTCAAGGATGAACATACCCGATTGGCACGAAAAAACCATTTTGATTGTTGAGGATGAGGAAGCCAATTACTACTTTCTTTTCGAAGCACTCCGAAAAACAAAAATTAACATTATTTGGGCAAAAGATGGAAAAGATGCCATTGAAAAGTTTAGAAGAAATGCCGTAAATGCTGTTCTTATGGATATTCAATTGCCTGTTCTTGACGGATATAAATCAACCGAAATTATCAAAGCGCTCAACAGGAATATTCCAATAATTGCCCAAACAGCTTATGCAATGCCCGAAGACAGGGAGAAATGTTTTGCTGCCGGTTGTGATGAATACCTTACAAAACCTATTAAATCAAAAAAACTGATTTCGGTTTTGACTAAATATCTTTAAAATAGCTTTGTAAAAATCAATATGCTAAAACCAGAGTTGCAGAATCAGGTATCTATACTTCAACTCCAATAACACAAATATCATCAATCTGCTCTGTGTCCTTCATCCAGTCAACAATGGTATCGTTTAGGAATGCCTTTTGGTCGTGAATTGGCATATCAATTTTTTCGAGCAATAACTTTTTAAAAGTAGCGTATTTGAATTTCTTGTTTTCTGAACCACCAAACTGGTCGCAATAGCCATCAGAGAATACATAAATCCGATCGCTTTTTTGCAAGTCAAATACATGATTGACAAAGTTTTTGGTATCCTCAGTGGCACCGATAGGCTGCTTGGTGGCTTTGATTTCAAACAATACATGGTCAACGCCTTCCTTATCGGCTTCGAATTCCTTTTTATCGGTTATCAGGTTCGCTCCTTTTCGGCGGATAAGGTACATCGGATTGTTAGCCGCAGCAAACATTCCTTTCATGTGTTCAAGGTCTAATCCTACCAACGCAATATCCATCCCGTCCTTTACCTCGGTCTTGTCAGTCTGGCGCAAGGTTTCGCGCACCCGCTCATTGAGTTTATCCAGAATTTTACCGGGTTCGGTGATGCCGTATTCATTAACGGCCTGACTAAGTCCGCTGTGCCCAACAATACTCATAAATGCACCCGGCACACCGTGACCGGTGCAGTCAACAGCAGCGAACAAAATAATGTTGTCGCGGGTTTCCATCCAGTAAAAATCGCCCGAAACGATGTCTTTGGGTTTAAAAAAGATAAATGAGTTTTCGAGGTTTGACTTAACAACTTTATCCGGAGGAAGAATGGCTTCCTGAATGCGCTTGGCATATTTGATGGAGTCCATAATGTCGCGGTTCTTTTCCTCGATAACTTCCTTTTGGTGTTTTATTTCATCATTTTGCTGTGACAGTTTTACATTGGCTCTTTTTTTCTGATGGTAGCTTCTGAGGACTACAATTGCCAAGACCAGAATAAGCAGGAATCCGGCTGACAGTGCAATTAATTGAGTGGCCTGGCGACGCGATTTTTCATCAGCTTTTTCAAGTTCAGAATCTTTCAGTTGATTGTTCTTTTTCAGCAGCTCGTTTTCTTTTTCCCTTTGCTCGGCATTATACAGTTCGAGCAGCTCCGCAATTTGCTTGTTGCTTTTTTCTCCCAAAATGGAATCTTTGTATTCGGTAAAATATTTGTAATAATTGAGGGCAGATTTAAAATCACTGCTTGCTTCATAAATTCCCGATAAAGTGGCATAGGCCTCTTTCATACCGAATTTATTTCCCAGCGATTCATAAAGATTCAGCGATTTATTCACATAATCCATAGCCATCCCAAAATTTCCCTGATCCTGATACATTATTCCGATGTTAGCGTAAGTGCGCGCAATACCTTCCTGGTCGCCAAGCTGCTCATTTAGTTTCAGCACATCATCGTAATATTTTTTTGCCTGAGTGTATGCGCCATCCTTCGAATAAAGGTTACCTATATTGGTAAGGCATAACGCCACACCATATGGATTATCAATTTCCTGCTGAATTGTCAGTGCTTTCTGATAATTGTCCATGGCTTTGGAAAAGTCATTTTTCTTATCATAAGCCATACCAATATTATTCAGTACAATTGCTTTGGCATAAGGATTATCGATTTTTTGCAGTTGTTCCTGCGCTTTATTGAAATATTTCAGGGATTCCTCAACCTTGTCCTGTAGAAAATAAATATGACCAATTCCGTTGTTGCATGAAGCAATTCCCTGATCATCCTTAGCTTTTTCAAAAAGCTTCATAGCCGAAAGATAATGCGAAAGTGCTTTATCATATTCACTCTGACTTTCATACAAAAAACCAATGTGCTTTTCAGAATCGGCATGCCCCGAAATATTTTCAAGCTTTGAATACAGTTCCACTGCATTTTGAAAGTGCTTTTCGGCCTTGATGTATTCCCCTTTTATTTCGGCAGCTTTGCCAAGAAAAAATTCAGCCTCGGCTAATCCTTTTTCATTTGCAATCCTTTTAGAAAACTTCCAGTAGTTTTTTGCGATAACTTCTGCGGTATCCGGGTTTTCATTCAGAAAGTAATTAATCAGTTCCTCATATGCAGGCTGAACCTGTTCAAAGGTAAGCTTGCTGTTATTAATAATTTTGCCCAGACTGTCGGTGTATTGCTGTTGGGAATGCAGAATGACAACTGAGAAAAGCAGAGAAAATATTAATATACTTTTTTTCATTATTTATTTCTAAAAAAAAAGCCCCCGCAGAGGCTTTAAATAAGTTTTATATTTTTATGGCTGATCGGGTAATCTGACAACAGAGAATGTTCCTGTAAGATGCACGCCATCACTTGTTCCATATACATCATAAACACCTTCAATCAGTCCGCCAACTTCATCGATTCTGGTAATTGTCATTGTACCACCAGGTTGGAATCCTGCCGTAGTATATGGAGGATCTGTCAGTCCCATAGAACCGCCACAATTTGTACCTGTTATGTATGTTCCCAAAGTAGTACCATAAAAATGCAGAGCAATATCGTCAGTGCTGGTGGAACTAACTCTGCCTGATATGCTAAATTCCTCTGCACCAACACTAAAATAACCATATTTTGCATATCCGAAATTGACCTGTTCATTTACAAAAGTCATAGGGCCTCCATTTAAATACACATACATTGGTCCAGTTAATGGTGGATCAGCCGGAGGACAAAGTTCAACAAAACCAAAACTGACATCTGCAGTTGCAGGAATTGTATTGGATAACATGGCACCGTTTCCATGAATATAAACATCAACTGATGGTGAAGATGGCACCTGAACAGCAAACTCTCCGCTTGAAGTATAGGTTTCAATAACCAATGAGCCATTTTCAATAATGATGTTTGCTGCAGTCGGGTTTCCGTCACAATCAACAAATGTCCCTGACAAGGTTACCAGTGTTGGAACGTTCAGGTCAACCACAGTATTTCCATAAGGAGTGATGGTTGTTGAAACTGCAGTACCAAAGTAAGTCGGGAAAATTCCCACATCAATTTGTTGTCCTGAGGCCACTGACCTTGAATAAAATCCTTGTTCATCGGTAATCACATTGGCTTGTCCTACGGTTACCAGAACACCCGGAACACCATTTCCGTTGCCATCAATTACATGACCTTTAACTGTTGAGTATGAAGTATAGGCAAGCTCGCAACCAATGTAGGAGAAATGACCCAAAGCACCCTGATACCTGCCTGATGTTTTGTTGGCAGTGGAATTGGTACCGGTTGGAGAAGCAACGTTAGCTGACTTAAGACCAGAATTGTCATCAAAACTCCATGTTTCAATTACGTCAGGCGCAGCTGCAGCCAAAGAGCCGGGAATAGTCAGTTCAAATGTTGCACTGGCTTTGGCGCTTGGATTCAGGTTAAGATGGTTTCCGGCATCATCAGTAATTTCCACAAACATACTGACAAAAGCCTTTAAAAAGACATCCTGATCGAGATGGTTTTCACCCATCTGATCGCCACCAAAATTGAAATATGGGAAACTTGATAATGAAGGATCAACATAAGCTGCTTTAACATTTACGTTTCCGTTATATACCGCACCCGACTCTGTAATGAAATTATTGGCCGGAAAATTAACTGTGAGTAGTCCGGGTATATCAGCAGTTCCTCCGTCGCCCGAAGCAAAAGTTACACTTACTGCACTCGGACTGCCATCGGCTATCATGGCTATTCTGATTACTGAAGGGATTCCCGGAGTAACCAATTCAGATTTAGTAACATTAAAGTATCCTGATTTTTCAAATTTCACAATATACCTGTCACCAGTAACAGTAAGGTTATCAAACAAAAAGAAACCATTGTTTCCGGTAACATATGTCTGTCCATGAGCAAAAACAGTTACCCCTGCAACGGGGAGCCCTGTCTCATCAACCACCACACCTGACAAAGTCTGGTATGCAAAAATCTTTACAGAAGGCTTTGCCTCAAATGGCGTATCATCCTTTTTGCATCCTGAATACACCAGAGCCAAAGCAACAAGAACCAGTAAAAACTGAAAATATCTTTTCATAATATTCAATTAAATTTTGCCGAAATATAGCTAAAATATGCAGTATATTAAAATCGGATGACTTGTTTTTTTGACAAATGCCTGTTAAATGTGTTTTAGTTTATTGTAAGTATTTATTAAACAAATTGCTTTGAATGGTATTGAAAACAAAAAAAATTGATGTTTAAAAGTCCAACACTCATTAGAAAACAATTACTTTTTTTACAAACTCTGTTTCTTTATATTTCACAACCAAATAATAAGTTCCCGGGGATAAAACCTCAATTTCTGAAATCGTAACTTTCTGAACTTCCAATGACTCTTTATTCAGTTTTTGATATACTTGTTTTCCAAGAGGATCCATAAGCATTATTGAAACGGGCAACAACTCATCTGTGTGATATTCTATTGAAATATAATCATCTATTGGGTTTGGATAGGTTTTCAGATAAAAACCATATTTGTTTTCACTTAAAAAGTCTGTTTCATCAATATTTAATGTATTGCACGGGGCAATGGAATCACTAAGGAAAGTCACATAAACTGTAGTGTCGTAATTACAACCAAAATCATCGGTAACAAAAAGTAAAAATGGCTGAACAGTTGTTGAATCTCCAAATCCGCTGTAAGTGCCTGTGTTATCCGAAAGCATCTCGCCTCCTTCGACCAATGCTGCCCAGTATTTAAGCGGATATGTGTTATGAAACTCCCAGTCAGCGGGTAAAAGATCTTCTTCAAAACATATCCACCAGCTAAAGATATAACCATCATCAACACTCCAGTTGTCGGTTACTGTTAAAGTCCAACCTCCATTTAAGGTACAGCCAACTAATGGATCAAGTGGTTCTGAAGTGATATAGCTTCCAGAGGGAAGTGTGGAAACCGAACCTGCATAATCGCCCATATCCTGTAAATAATCAGCATCTGCCGGAATTGTCCAGCAATATTCCCAGCCAACACCAGGACCACCACCTCCCATATCATCAATAGGTACGCCAAGATAAGTTCCTCCCCCATGCTGTTCTTCCAAAACAACAGTGGTTGGCAAACCGGTCAATGTGTTATATGGACAAGTAATTTCAATGGTAAGATCGCCCAAAAATGAGTGTTCCATAATGGCACAAATCCCACACAAATCATTGATATTTTGCAACGTTGTACCTGATTCAAAATAATCAAAAAACAATATTGACTCGTAAGATTCACCACTACCATCAGGCAGGTAAAAAGTATCACTTACAATATATGGCTCAAAATAATTGACATACTCAATTGAATGAATAGTTGGATGCAAGGTTATTACCTCAGTCTGACAAGCAATTACCGGATCGGCATAAACACTGGAAAAATCGGGCGGACCAGAAACCCTGACCCTTAATTTCACACTGTTGTTGCTTGGGCAATTCATTGTGTCTGCAACAACCAAATCAACTTCATATCCACCCGGAGTAAAATAAATGTGGCTGGTATTGATTCCTGTTGCGGTACCCCCGTCCCCAAAATTCCAAACAAAGGTCGATGACTCATCAGATTGTGGGTAAGTAAGGCTTGGATAAATGCCGGTGCCTTCAAAATGAACAGGATAACCCTGACAAGCATCAATGTAATAGTAACCGGATTCCAATACGGATGAAGGGGTTGTTGATGCAACCGCGGCATCATGCTCCTGGCAAGGAATACTGCAGCCAACCTGAACAATAAAACTTTCGTTTGGAATGGAAGGATCAAATGATAAAGTCAAACAACCCGTCACGTTACCTATAGAAGCAATAAAAGTTTCGCCCATATCAAAATTATCGCAATCGATCAAGGGAGCTGCAATACTCATTCCATCGTAAATACATACTGTTCCCTCTTCAACCAAAAAAGATTCAAAGGTTAGTGAAGCATAATGATTTGCCGAATCACTAGAACAAAAAGTAACTGCATACTCGTCAGTTGGAGAATAATATCCTGATTCAAACTCCAAATCACATACCTCAAGTACATCACCATTATTTATTGCCATGGAATACATTCCCTGGCAAACTGAAACGGTATCGCCCAAAACATAAACATTTATAACGGTATCATAAGCACATCCAAAATCATCAACAACAGTATAGATAAAGGGTTTGTATGTGCTTGCCAATCCGGTTTCTAAATAAATACCTGTGGTTGGATCAACCATTTCTCCTCCTAAGCCACCCGGTGTCCACATAGTTGTTGGATAGGTATTTTGAAATCCCCATTGTTCAGGACCTAACTCGGGATCAAAGCACATCCACCAACCGAAAATATAACCATCATCTACTGACCAATTATCGTCAACAGTCAAAGTCCATAAACCATTAAGTTGGCAACCAACCAAAGGATCAAGGGGATTAGAGGAAAGGTAATTACCTGAAGGGAGTGTTGAATAACTTGATGCAGCATCTCCTATATCTTCCATATAATCGGCATCCTCAGGAATAGTCCAGCAATATTCCCATCCAATTCCCGGTCCCCCTCCCCCCATATCATCTATAGGCTGTCCGAGGTATGATCCTCCGCCATGCTGATATTCAAGAATAACTGTGGTAGGAGCTCCCGTAAAAGTATTATATGGACAGGTAATCGAAATACTTAAATCCCCCAGAAACGAATGTTCAAGAATTGCACATATTCCGCATAAATCCTCAATATCTTCAAGAATTTGCCCCGGACTATAACAATCGTAATTGATGTATGAAGAATAGGAAACTCCTGTTCCATCGGGCAGATGGGTAGTATCCATCAACAAGGGCTCGATAAAGGAAACAAATTCCTCACTACCCACATTCCCAACCAAATGGATTAATTCTCCCTGACAAACTGCCCAGGGGTAAAGATACGTTCCGGCTTCATATGAAAAACTTGGTGTCATTGAAACCCTTATTTTATAACCAATGTCGTTTGTGCTTTCGCAACCTTGCTGGTCGGTAACCTTCAAATTAATATCATACCCTCCCTGATCGGCATATACATTTGAAATGGTTTGGCCATCACCGCTTGTTCCATCACCAAAAGTCCAGTGAAAATTAGAAGTAGCATCTGATTGTGTGTATGTAGTATTTTGATAGATTCCATGCCCTTCGATAGACAACTCACCTCCCTGGCATAAGTCAATATAGTAGGTCCCATCAGAAAATGAGGCGGGAGGATCAGTAGCAATTATCGAGGACAAAACAGACTGGCACGAAAATGAGGTAACTATTTGACCTCCAATATTTGAACCGGCAGCCGTACTTGAGAACATTATTGTGATGCATCCGCTCGTGTTTGATTGAGAAGCCATGACCGTTTGTGTCACTCCCCATGCATTGCAACCGATAAAAGGAGCCGATGTGGAGTTTCCATCATAAACACAGTAATTTCCGCTGCCCACCGTCCAGGCATCAAAAGTTATCCCAACGTGGGAACTCAATGGATTGTCTGAACATAAAGTAAAAGTGTAAATCTGACCGGTAGAATAAGCCCCCAGATATACTGTACCGCTTGATGTAAAAACTGTTGTTCCATCACCGGAAGTAATGGTATATTGAGCGTTTGAATGAAAGCTTGCCAACAATAAAACAATAAAGGTGAATAGGTAATTTCTCATAACCTCTGGTTTTTAGAAAAACTGAATATATAAAAGTACAAAAAAAATGTAACTAACTTATATTTAGGAATAAAAATAACATTCAATAGGTCCCTTTTCCATGAATCAATAAAAATTATAAATCAACATCCTTTTTAATTATCCTAATAATCAAAAGTTTTTCAATCACATGGTAAAATCAAGAATTGCTTTGATAAACGCATCCTGCTGCTCGGCGTGCATCCAGTGCCCGGCATCTTTTATGGTTTCTAAATGTGTTGCGGGAAATATTTTTTCTATGAATTCGAAGTCTTCTTTATTAAGATAGCTTGATAGTTCACCTTTCATGAACAATACAGGAAAGCCGGTAATTCCGGTTTTGCTTTTAATTTCTTCCTCAGAAAATCCTGATAATATTTCTTCCATGTTTTTTGAAATGGAGTCAATATTCAATGCCCAGTAAAAATTCCCCTCTCTGGTCCTTTTCAGGTTTTTCAGCAAAAAGTTTGTGAGCCGTTCATCGGGGAACTTTTTGAACATGATTTTTTCGGCTTCTTCTCTGCTTTTAAGCGATGCAAGATCCATTTCTGTCATAGCGTTCAAAATGTCACGATGGTGCCCGGCCAGCATATTGAAATTCCGGTGTTCACGATAATTTCGCGGTGAGATATCCACAATGATCAGCGCATTGATCTTTTCGGGATATTTCAGGGCAAAGTTCATGGCGGCCTTCCCTCCCATGGAATGGCCAACAATGATGGCTTTTTCGATACTCTGCTCATCCATGAAATTTTTCAAATCTTCGGCAAGCAGGTCATAGCTGAACTCATCGGAATGTGACGACTGACCATGATTTCGCTGGTCGGGAACAAAAACCTCATATTTTTCTCCCAGAATTTTCGCCACTGAATACCAGTTATCCGACGAGCCATACAGCCCATGCAGTATAATCATGGCCGGACCATTGCCGAATTTTCTGTGGAAGAGGGTCATGATTTATTTTATTGTTATTGATTCGGGGTTTTGACGACAGTCCAAAATGGCGTGGACGATAATATTTGTTTCCGCTTTTTTGTTTATAATTATTTTACTTTCATATGGTGTTACTAATACAAAACCATGCTTAATCATCTTGTTAAATACGTCATTGCGAGACGCTTGCCAAGATTTTTCATTTTGCAAAAGGCTTATGCGGCGAAGCAATCTTCTAATAATGTTGGTAAACTCTATAAGGAGATTGCTTCGTTCCTCGCATCCGATAACTATCGGATGACGGTCTTTAAAAGGGATTTCTATCATTTAAATTACCCGATAATAGTTATTAATTTAAAAATACAAATTATTTCAAATGAACAGCTAAATTTTTTCCAACAATTTCAAATACATTTGAATAGTATTTTCCAATCCAAAGTACAACGCATCCGAAATCAATGCATGGCCGATGGACACTTCATCCAGATGGGGCACCATGTCGTTGAAATACTTCAGATTTTCCAGACTCAGGTCGTGACCGGCATTGATGCCCAATCCCACTTCATGGGCTTTTTTGGCAGCACCAATAAAAGGTGCCACCGCTTTCAACTGGTTAATCGGATATTCGGCAGCATAGGGCTCGGTGTATAGTTCAACACGGTCGGTGCCGGTGAGGGAGGCGTTTTCAATGTTTTTTAAATTGGTATCAATAAATATGGAAGTACGGACGCCTGCGTTCTTGAATTCTTTGATCACATCAATGAGAAAATCCTTGTTGGCAATGGTATCCCAGCCGGCGTTTGAGGTGAGTGCCTCGGGCGGATCGGGAACCAGTGTTACCTGATGAGGTTTAACATCCAACACCAAATCCAAAAATTTCCTGTTTGGATAACCTTCAATATTAAACTCAGTTGTGATTTTGGGGCGGATTTCATACACATCGCTGTAGCGGATGTGGCGTTCATCCGGACGGGGATGCACTGTGATTCCGTGGGCTCCGAAGCGTTCGCAGTCAATAGCTGCTTGTAAAACATTCGGAATATTTCCGCCTCTTGCATTACGTATTGTTGCAATTTTATTTATATTTACCGATAATCTGGTCATAACTGATTGATTTAAGATTGCAAATATATAAAATTTATGCTGGCAAAAGATTTAATTTCAGATGTTGTTCCCGCAATACGCACAAGCGATAAAGGAAAAGATGCCCTCCACTGGATGGAGATTTTCAAGGTATCGCACCTGCCCATTGTCAATGAAAAAGAGTTGCTCGGACTGATTTCCGAAAACGACATATACGATTTGAACAAACCCAACACGCCCATAGGTAATCACAAACTGAACCTGATAAACCCCTTTGTTTATGATGAACAACATGTCTATGAGGTCATTGAAATGGTTTCGCGGTTAAAGATTACCGTCATTCCTGTTCTTGACAAAAAGAACAATTACCTTGGGGTTATCATTTTGCAGGATTTACTTCAATGTTTTGCCAAAATCACTGCTGTCGAAAACCGAGGCGGAATCATTGTTCTGGAGATGAACATTACCGATTATTCCCTGTCCGAAATTTCCCAGATCGTTGAAAGCAACGGAGCAAAGATTGTCAGTTTATACATTTCCACACCTGTTGATTCCTATAAAATGTTTGTCACCATCAAGGTCAACACCATGGACATCAACTCCATTCTTAAAACATTAGAACGGTACAATTATAACATTTCAGCCACATTTTCAGAAAACGATGAGATGGGCGATTTTTATCAGAAACGGTTGGATTCTTTGTTGAATTTTTTGAATATTTGATAAATAGTATGTCTTGAGTTGAATTGAAACCAGAAACAAAATCCGACCCTATCATAATCTATCTATAGAAAGTACCTTTGACAGTGCTTCTTTAATTTCTTCAATATTCTCAAAACTAATCTTACCAACTTTTTTCACAAATCTTTCTTCAGATAATGATCGTACCTGAAAACAATCAGCAGCAGATATTTTGACAAGGTTGTTATTGTTATCAGGTAAAATTTTTACCATCCAGGGGGCTATTTCATAGTTAAACTTCCAATCGGTAAGAGGTACAATAACTTTTAAAGGTAATTTTCCAAGAGAATCATCATTTACAATTACAGCTGGCCTTGTCTTTTTGATTTCAGCTCCGACTGTTGGATCCAGACAAATCAGCCAAATTTCACCTTGTTTCATAAAATTCCTGATAATCAAGTAAAGTAAATGCGGTCAGATCACCATCGCTCTTATAGTCCTTTAACAGTTTTTCAGATGCTTTGACCATTTTTCTTTTGGTATCGCTTTCCCTGATAGCTTTTAATGTTTTTTCAACAATAAGCATTCTTTTGCTTACAGGAAGTTTTTTTATCTCTTTAAGAATATCTCTGGTTCCCATATAATATGATCATTTATGCAAATGTAATAATTTTTTATGTTTATTACAATTTTGAAACACTTGTATAAAGTTTTAAATCCATTGCTATGATAAAAGCCATAAATTACTCCATATTATTTCCAAATATTCAAAAAAATGATACCTTTACTCCTTTAATACCCAATACATAAATGCATTAATTTCATGAAGGTATTTGTATTATTAATCCTTGTTATTTATAGTTCTGTTCTTTTTTCACAGGATACAATAAACAAATCCTTTTACCATACAAATTTATTTACAGAAGATAAATCTTTTAGTCCTGTTGTACGTGCAATTACTGGGTTGAAAGACGGGGGCTTTGCTTATTTAGTGACTTTTTTTTATTGTGCTATTGATAGTTCTTTTAATATTTTTGATTTTTCAAAAAAAGTAGATGATCTATGTTGTATTGAAAGATCAGATTATTCGAAGTTAGGTTACCCATATTCGCCCGGTAGAAGTTTACTATTTAAAGTTAATTCGTCCAATCAAATTGAATGGGTGAAGAGTGTTTTTAATAAAAATTTTGAATATTCGGCTAGTACAAATCCTAACCAAGGAGTGATAAAACAAACATGTGATAATGGCTTAATTTGCACAATTCATGGAAGAGTGACAAAATTGGATATTAATGGTAATCTGCAATGGGAAATTTATTTTGATAGGGACACAATTCCTGGTATAAAAAAATCTGAATTTCTAAAGAAAGCTACACCTTCTGATATTTATGAATGTAAGGATGGAAGTTTTATCTTGTTATTAAATGCCTCATTTTCATTATTAAAAATTTCCGCTGATGGCAAACCTCTTTGGCTTAAAAGCACTGTTTTTGATACATTTGACCCACAAGTGGAAATAATGCGCCCTCCGCAAACAGATACTTCTTTCGGTGATAGTATAGAGGTTAACAGTTCAAACTGGTTCAGTGGTGGAGGACAAAATATTCGAACAAGTAATGTTTTCGAAACAGATGATGGGGGTTATATGATGATTGGAAATAATTGTTTTAGATGTAAATGTGCATTATATGAATTAAGCAAAGAACAGTTATCAAAAAAATACATTTATACAATTGGAGGATCGTATAATAATTATTATCAAGTTCCTATACATCCTGAGAAGCTATATTTGTATGGTTATAGACCTGCAGGAGGAGCTTGTCTTGGAGAATATAAGCCTGTAGTAGTTAAAACCGATGATCAAGGAAATGTCAAATGGACAAAAACCTTTGGCGAATGTATGTCAGATTATCCAAGTAATTTAATAAAACTGGCAAATAACAAATGGCTTGTCAGGATTCGGGACTGCGACAGGTCAGGAGCTTTTCCTGTCTTTTATACAATTGATGATGATGGGAAAATTATAGATAAAAAAGAATTCAATGTTTTTAAGTGTGATCCCTGGGATATGACTTTAGCAAAAGACAGTGGGTATTATTTATTTGAACAGTTTTCTGTTACTAAAACTGATAAGAATCTTAAATTTTTATGGCAACAGGGGGGCTTTTACCCATCTGATAAAAGTATCTTTTCTGCCACAGAGGACTCGGGTATTTTATTTTCTGATAGACAAACAATTTACAAGTATAATAAATATGGTGATGCATTACCTGAAAAAGACCCAATAATAGATTCAATAATTACAGACAACAATTCCGCACATTTCTTTTTTACTTTTAGCACAAATCGTTTTAATGATAGAAAAGCAACACTTGTAGTAAAGAAAAAAGGAAGTAATGGTATAAAAAGGATTTATGAAAGAAAATATTTAATTGAGCATGACCAGGAATATATGAGTGATCTTTTTGATAAAGAATGCATATACTATATTCATACAAATCCAGGAGAAAAAATTAAGTATTTGAAACGTGGAAAATTTTTAGGAAAAGAAAAAGAATACGAAAAGTGGATTTTTAATATAAGCAATCCTCTTCATGTAAATGCTTTAATTATTGATGCAAGAGATATTACATCTCCTTATGCAAATGAAAGTAATGCAAAAAAGTTGAAGTTTGATAGTCCGGCAAATGAGTTAGAAATACGTTCTATATTTGGATATAGCCAGGTTTATATTGATGGGCTTGAAAAAGGGGAATATAAATACATTTTAAAATATCCGAATGGAGACAAAATAACTTCAGGTTACTTCGAAATAAAATAGCACTATACCGAAATGAATTATGAGTATCCTGGAAGCACTGCAATAAGATACTGTTTTGTTTTTTTGTCAGATTTTCTTTCTTAGAACAACATAAAACCCTAAAAGGGTTAAACAATAATAGCCACAGATGAAATCTGTGGTAATTTATGCGTCAAAAAAAGAACCCGTCATCGGGTTCAACTAAATGAAATCAATTATTTTCAATGTTATTATTATTTGTTCATTTTAAACCTTTCACATTTTACAAATTTGAAAATACCTGAGATATTTGAATGTTTGAATGTTTATTGAACCCGTCCACGGGTTCTGATAAAATACCGATTATTTACCATGGGTTAACACCCATGGCTAATATTGTTTATCCGCTTTGCGGATAGAATTCATATTTAAAACTCCCAAATTTCATTTTCCACCAAATAATATTAGTTTTACACCTTTAATGCCCAAAACATCAAATGTTAAAAGGAAAAACTGATATTAATAAGATCATCGTTTTTTTTCTGCTGATTTTTTCCGCATCAATTATTTATTCCCAAAATATTGCTATCTCAAAAATAATCATTGATGGCAACAAACGCACCAAAGAATCCATAATACTGCGCGAACTCACTTTTGTGGTCAACAAGGAATACACAAGGGAAGAGCTGAAAGCCGAATTTGAAAAAAGCAAGGAAAATCTCATCAACACATCTCTGTTTAATTTCGTTTTTATTGAAATTTCTGATAGCGCACAATCGATGAATCTCACCATTAAAATATCGGTTGAAGAACGCTGGTACCTCTGGCCCTACCCAATCCTCGAACATGCCGACCGCAACATCAACTCATGGCTGCAGGGCGATTACATGGATAGGATCAATTATGGAATTTCAGTCACACAATACAATTTCAGAGGACGAAGGGAATATCTGAAAGCCAAGCTGCGTTACGGGTACAAACAACAGTTTGCCCTTGCATACGGAAATCCGGGTGTTGATAAAAACAAACGTTTTGGCTTTGAAACTGAAATCGCATATTTCAGACAGCACGAAATTGCTTATTCTGCTATAAACAATGAACTGGTCTATTTCAGGGATGACAACAGTTTTGTAAAAGAGATCCTCGATTACGATCTGCTGCTCAAATACCGCCGAAACCACTACAATCAGTTTCTTTTGTTCATGGGTTTTAACCGTACGCAAACCGCTGATACAGTTTCCGTTTTAAATGCCAACTATCTTCTGAACGGCAGCACCGACCAAACCTATCTGAAAACATCAGCTGCTTTTTTGCACGACAAACGCGATTATGTTTTTTATCCTTTGAAAGGACATTATTTCAGGCTCACAGCCGATTACAAGTATTTTACAGATGAAAAATACAATCTGGCTTTCATCCTTGCCGATTTTAAAAATTATCTGCCCTTAAGTAAAAAGTTCTTTCATTCCGCTGGCTTGATTGCAAAAAAATCACTTAATAAAAAACAGCCCTATTTCATTCAGGAAGCCCTGGGATATGGCTATTATCTGAGAGGATATGAATATTACGTGGTTGACGGAAATGACTTTATCATGATGCAGAACAACTTCAAATTTGAAATTTTACCGAAAAAAATTAAGGACTTTAAATTTATTCCCTTTTCAAAATTTTCGAAAGTCCACTACGCCATTTACGCCAATGCCTTTTTCGACTGCGGATATGTGCAGGACAAATATGCTGGCAGTCAGGGAATGCTGGATGAGTTTTTGTATTCATACGGACTGGGCCTCGATTTCGTAACCTATTATGACAGAGTGATGCGAATTGATTTTTCGGTGAACAAAAAAGGAGAAAAAGGAGTATTTTTGCATTTTGCCATGCCAATATAAACTGAAAACTATGGATATTGCCATTTACGGAAGACCATTTGAAAAAAAATACCACGACGCGGTATATAAATTATTTAATCGTCTGGTTAAAAAGGATGTGAACGTGAAAATTTATAAGCCGTTTTACGACTATCTCAAAGATGAAATCAAATTTGATCCAGAGATTGAAGGCACTTTCACCAAGCATACCCAGATTGATAAATCCCTCGATTTCATGTTCAGCATAGGTGGTGACGGTACTTTTCTTGAATCGGTATCGTATGTGCGCAACAAAAAAATTCCGATAATCGGAATAAACATTGGCCGTCTGGGATTTCTGGCAAACGTTCCGCATCAAGAAATAGAGCATGCCCTTGATGCCATTTTCGCAAAAAAACACAGCATCGAAAACAGGTCATTGCTCGAAATGACCTCCTCGAACAACATGTTTGCAGATTTCAATTACGCTTTAAACGAAATTACCGTTCACAAACGCGACACCTCATCCATGGTGACCATACACGCCTACATGAACGATGAACTTCTTAACTCATATTGGGCCGATGGTTTGATCATTTCCACTCCGACCGGTTCCACCGCATATTCTTTAAGCGCCGGCGGCCCCATCGTCATGCCCAACTCAAATAATTTTGTAATCACTCCGATTGCTCCTCATTCGCTGGCTGTTCGTCCGATTGTAGTTTCCGACAACAATGTCCTAAAACTAAAAATGGAAGGCCGTACCATCAATTTCCTTGCCTCACTCGATTACCGATCAGAAGTCTTTGATTCAACCGTTGAACTGACTATTCAGAAAGCCGATTTTGAGATCAGGATGGTTCGGTTGCCCGGACAAAGTTTCTTCTCAACCATCAGGAATAAGTTGATGTGGGGGGTGGATAAGAGGAATTGAGGATGGTTATGGGTTATGAGTTATGAGTTATGAGTTTGGGGTTTCTGGTTTCTGGTTTCTGGTTTGGGGTTTGGGGTTCATTGTTTTTTTTAGGGATTTTAATGAGCGGAGTTAGAAATCGAGGCCGGAAGTCGGAAGGCAAATATCATTTTCAAATCATTTTCTTCAAACAAAAATTGTTCAATACCCATCATATTCCTATATTTGATAAATCTTATGAGGCGACTGATTATTTTTATATTTACCTTTCTGCTTCTGGGACCGGCAATTAATCTGATTGCCCAACCCAGACAAGGCTTGCCTTATGTTATTAATTACACCCGAAAAGACTATATGGGAAGCTCGCAGATGTGGGCAATTACACAAGACAAACGAGGAATCATGTACTTCGGAAATGCCGAAGGTATAATCACCTATGACGGTGAATTCTGGAGAACGCTATATACCACCAACCAATCTACTGTCCGTTCCCTGGACATTGATAAAAATGACAGGATTTATATCGGAGCCAAGGAAGAATTCGGGTATATCGAAATTGATTATTTGGGCAGACAGCAATACATTTCACTACTGAAATATGTTGAAGACCCCAACAAACTTGATTTCCGGGATATATGGAACACTTATTGCACAAAATACGGGGTATTCTTTTTCTCCTTTAACCGAGCTTTTCTCTGGAAAAACAATAAAATCACCACTTTCGACTTTGAACCGGAACTCAATGCTCATCTGTCATACCATGTTTACGGTGAACTTTATATAATCAGGAAGAAAAGCGGACTTGAAAAATTCAACGGGAAAGATTTTATTCCTGTTCCGGGTGGTGAACAGTTTGGGGGAGAGCCTGTTTTTTTCATGATTCCTTGTTTTAAAGACAAAATCCTGATCGGCTCCAAAAAATCAGGCACTTTTTTATTTAGTCCCGATGCTGTCAATGAATCTGAAAGATTTAAGAAATTTCAGCTTGAAAAGGAAGACCAGATGCTTGCCGGAAGTATTTATCACGGCATACCGCTTCCCGGAAACAGAATTGCTGTTGCCACATTGTATTCTGGTGTTTTTATTTATAATTTGAATGGGAAACTGGAGCAGGTGGTTGACAAGACTTCCGGACTAAATAACCAAAATATTAAGTATTTGTTTCTTGATAATTCTGAAGCACTTTGGGTTGCAGCAGCCGACGGCATCTCAAGAATTGATCTGCAACTGCCTTTCACTTTTTATGACCAGTCCTATGGATTCGAGGGATTTCCCCGAGCCATCGCCCGCAATAAAGGGGAACTATATCTTGCAACCGATTATGGTGTATTTTGCTTCGACTCACTTTCAAACCGGTTTCAACTCGTGGACAATTTCATGGATCAATGCTGGGAAATACTGGATATAGGTGAAGGTTTGCTTCTGGGTACAAGTCAGGGCCTTTTCCTGATTTATGACAAAAAAATAAGACACCTGATCAAAGCCGAACCTGTTTATCGCCTGTTTCGCTCAGAATTCAACAAAGACAGAATATTTCTCGGATTGAAAGACGGTCTTGTTTCAATTCATTTTCAAAATGGCGACCTGTCTTCGGCATTTATTGAAAACTATTATCTTGATGTAAATGAGGAAATTGTATCTATTGCCGAAGAAAAAAACGGTGACCTGTGGCTTGGCACTCAATATCAGGGTTTGATCAGGGTATATGATTTCTATAATAACAGAACTCTGGACACCTTTAACATACATGTTAAAAAATATGGCCTCGAAGATGGAATTGAAATCAATGACACCCGCGTGGCCAATTTCTACGATGATGTTGTTATACTTAACGGAACAAAAGGTCTTTATGGAATCGAAAAACAAGGCAAGAAAGTAAAATTTGTTCCTTATGAAAAACTAAAAAACAGAGATGAAACATTTTTTAAAACCTTGTGTACCGGACTGGAAGCAGAAAATGAAAACTCCTACTGGTCAAGGTTTCTTGATGGTGATGGCAATTCGGGCATTACCAATATTTTCAAAAAAGATAACCAATTTGTATCAGATAATAAGCTATTCCACCGCATTGCCCAGGTGCTGACTAAACCTGAAATTATTTTTCCCGATGAGCAGGGCTATGTTTGGTTTGTTTCGGGTGAAGGTGTTGTTAAATACAATAAAAAACACAAGTTTCATCTGCAGGAAACATTTTTTGCATTGATCAGGGAAGTCCAATTGGGAAATGATTCCATTATTTTCTACGGCAATTATTTCGATCCGGAAACAAAAAACCCTTCATTTGAACAGCCCGCTGAGCTTATAAGAACTTTCGACTACAAAAACAACTCCATCAACTTTGTTGCTACTGCCACATCCTTTGAGACCAAGGGATACTTGCATTATCAATACTTTCTTGAAGGTTATGATCCCGACTGGACACCCTGGACTGATGAGTTTAAAAAAGAGTACACCAACCTTCCCGAAGGCGAGTACATTTTCAGGGTGAGATGTAAAAATATCTACGGAATTATCAGTCAGGAAGCCACCTACCGATTTACCATCCTTGCCCCGTGGTACCGCACTTTCTGGGCTTTTGCCGGCTATTTTATTCTTTCGGTGTTAATCATCTTTTTAATTGTTCATTTGTACACAAGAAGACTGAAAAAACAAAAAATTAAACTTGAAGAAACAGTTAAGCAACGCACCAAAGAAATCAGCAAACAAAAGGACCAGCTTGAGTTCCAGAACAACCAGATCATGCAGCGAAACGCTGAAATCAACGCCCAAAATGAGGAAATTGCTGCACAGCGCGACATGCTTGACAATATCAACAAACTGCTTGAGAAAAAGAACAGCGACGTTACCGACAGTCTGATGTATGCCAAACGCATTCAGGCCATTTTACTTCCATCCGAAGAACAACTCAACGAAATGTTTGGAAATTATTTTGTGATTTTCAAACCAAAATTTTTGGTCAGCGGGGATTTTTACTGGGCCGGACGAAAAAACAACATTGATGTCATTGCTGCCATTGACTGCACAGGACATGGTGTTCCGGGCGCCTTCCTCTCCATCCTCGCCTACAACCTCATGGATGAAATTGTCAATGACCACGGAATAGTTCATGCTGCTGATATCCTGAATGAGCTGAACCGGAAGGTAAATCTCTTGTTTAAAAAATCCAGTGCTCTCAAAATTACCGACGGAATGGATATAACCATCTGTTCTGTTGATAAATCAGCCAATAAACTTGAGTTTGCAGGTGCTATAAACCCATTGTATCTTGTTGATGAAAATAAAAACCTCAGAATAATCAGGGGTGACCGCTTTCCAATTGGCGTTTACGACCGTGCTGAGGAAATAAAATTTACTCCACATGTAATTGAATATGATCCCGGTACAATGATCTTTATGTCGTCGGATGGTTACGCCGACCAATTTGGAGGTGAACGCGGATATAAATTAAAACTTAAGAAATTCAGGGATTTGCTGGTCGGATATTCAGATTTACCCTCCTCCGAACAGAAGAAAAAACATGAACAATTCCTTGAAAAATGGATGGGCTACAACGACCAGGTTGATGACATTCTGGTCATAGGTATCAAACTGTAAGAATCAAACTCCTTCATTTATTATTAACATGTTGTATTTTCTGAAAAAATCCATTAGGTTTGAAAGAAAAATACATGAAGGAAAATATATATAATTTGCTACCGGCAATTTGCAGTGATAAAATTCATGAAAACGACCTGGGTAATTTCAAAGATACTTTTGTTAATATTGTAAGCAGTTCTGAAAGAACCAATTTCAAGCATTCCAAAGAAGTTCTTACCGAACACATTCTGCACCCTTTTGATTTTGAAAAACTTAAATCATCGTTTTTATCTCTTACTCCTTTTCAGCTTCAGCCCTATACTCTTTACCGCATGGCCGCAAGTAGGGAGAAAAACTACATGCTCACAATCTTCAATAAAGACATCACATCCGACAATTATAATCATTTAAAAATACCCGATCTGGACAGTGCCATTGAAGAATTTTCAAACCATCATGATCAGTTTCTCCCCTTTGAATACACCGAAAAACCAGAATATTCCGAGATTACCGTAAAAAGTGCCAATTCATCGCTGCTCACAGTAATCAAAAATATCATTGAAACCTACAACCAGCATGATCTGATTCCGGTATATTCCGAGCTTTGGTACATCCGCACACGTGACAAAAGGGTTAAATCGCTTTTCATCAGCACAAGCCGTTTTGATTCCAAAATCAGCATTTCTAAAATCAATTCGCTCAAGGATGATTTTGAGAGATATCTCCATCAATACATCAGGCCCATGAGCGTATTCGATATTGTTGGTCCGTCAATGGTAGGCCCGTCAAGCTCGCACACAGCGGGAGCCAATAAAATTGGTCAGATTGCCCGCAATATCATCATCGGAAAAATGAATGCCGGCGGGGATAACGTGAAAAGCATCGCTGTTAAACTGCTGGGATCATTCAGGGATACCGGGCCCGGACATAAGACTCCGTCGGCTTTGGGCGGCGGACTTTACGGATTTGCAACCGATGCAGATGGAATGCTTGACCATGGCGATCCTGATTTTCTAAAGAAAAACGGAATTACTTTTCCTGAATGTACTGCCTCTTTTGAAGGATATCTAAGGGGAACAACCGATGAAGATGATAAATATTCCAGCGAACACAACAGCAACATTGCCGAAATAATCGTCACCACAGAAAAAGAAAAATATACCATCACAGGATTTTCCATTGGAGGTGGAAATGTGGAGGTGCGATACATCAACAGCAAACTTTCTTTGCCCATCAACGGAAAAGAAGAAACATTCCTTGTAAACAATGAAGTGGTTAGTACGGCCGCAGGAAAATCCACTCCAAACGCAGTCTGTGTGGCATCCATTTATCCGGTAAGTGAAAACAAAAAGAAAAAAACCTCACTGCCCTTCAATTCCTTTGAGGAGCTTTCTGATTACATCAAAAAATCAGATCTTTCACTTATTGACTTTATTCTTGATACCGAAATGAAACTCCAGGGTTCCGAAAAAGAAGCCATTTTCAGACAAACTGCATCTTACTGGAAAATAATGGAATCATCGGTTGAAAAGGGCATTGCAGACAATCAGCTTTCACTTCTTAAACTCACCGGTGCCGATGCACGCAAACTGAATTCCTACGTTGGGAAAAACAAGCTTTTTGACAATATTTACGGTCGGGCTGCAGCTTATGCCGTGGCAGTAAACGAGATCAATGCAAAAAGCGGTGTCATCGTGGCTTGTCCCACTGCCGGGTCGTGCGGAATACTTCCAGGTGTATTGAAAGCTTACATGGAACTTGCAAATCCCGATGAAAAAAAGCTGTTTGAATCCATTCTTGTTTCCGGATTTTTTGGAATGATCATGTTCAATGATGTGACTACTGCCGGAGCTGATTACGGCTGTCAGGCCGAGATTGGCGTTGGGGCAGCCATGGCGGCAGCAGCGCTTACTTATATGGAGGATGGTGATATTGATCAGATCATCCATTCATTTATTCTGGCAATTAAAAACTCACTCGGACTTATATGCGATCCGGTGGCCGGACTGGTAGAAGTGCCATGCGTCAAACGAAACGGGATTTTTGCATCGGCAGCCATAACGGCATCCATGATGGCGTTGAGCGGAGTGCAGTCGTATATCTCACCCGACGAAGTAGTGCTTACCATGAAAGAAGTTGGAAATAAGCTCAACCGGGATTATAAGGAAACAGCTGGCGGCGGACTGGCCCGTACACGCGACGGTAAGGCAGTTGACAGGGCGTTTGAGTCGGAGGTTAAGAGGTTTTTTGGGGAGTAATCTTTTTAAACGCAAAGGGCGCGAAGCATTTAAATTAATAGAATCGCAAAGGACGCAAAGATAAAAACTGATTTTTTCTTTGCGTCCTTTGCGCCTTAATTTTGCGACCTTTGCGTTTTAATTAATCAACCACCACCTTCCCCACAAAAACCCGCTCCCCTTCCCTTTCAACAACCACAAAATACAAACCGGGGTTTATGGTGGAAATATCTATTTTTGAGGATTCTGATTTCATCGTTTTCTTTAAAATGGTTTTTCGGGCGAAACCATTTGAAATAGATTAAAAAAAAGTTACTTTTGAAATATGGTAATAAAGGATAAAATATCAATAAATAAAAAGGGATTTAAAACAATTTGCCGCAATCATAATGTGAAATTTTTATTTGCTTTTGGTTCATCCACAACTGATAAATTTGATGAAGAAAAAAGCGATATTGATTTGATTGTTGAGATTGATGATCCTGACCCCATTGAACGTGGTGAAAAACTGATTTCATTATGGGATTTGTTTGAGGTTTTTTTCAGCAGAAAAGTTGATTTGTTGACAACTTCTTCAATAAAAAATCCCTTTTTGAAAAAAAATATCGAAGCAACAAAAATTCTTATTTATGACGGATCAAGCCAAAAAATACTTGTCTGATGTATTGCAGGCAATTGAGTTAATTGAACAATTTACTGAAAACACGAATGATTACAACGAGTATTTACTTGATTTGAAAACCCAGAGTGCTGTCGAACGTCAACTTGGAATAATTGGCGAAGCCCTGAATCATTTTGGCAAATTATTTCCACAACAGCCCATAGAAAATGCACACAAAATAATTGGATTCAGAAACAGACTGATCCACACCTACGATTCTATTGATTCTTCAATTGTCTGGACAATAATTAAAAAACATCTTGGTCATTTAAAATCAGAAGTAATTAAAAAACTTAAATTCTGAAACTACTCCACAACCACCTTCCCCACAAAAACCCGTTCCCCTTCCCTTTCAACAACTACAAAATACAAACCGGTGTTTATGGTGGAAATATCTATTTTTGAAGAATCGGTATTCATTGCTTTCTTCAAAATAGTTTTACCAGTGATGTCGGTTAAATAAATAGTGCTTTTTTCGGTTATGCCTTTTGAATTGACAATGAGTAAATCGTTTGCGGGGTTTGGATAAATTGAAAATTGCGTTTCATTTACTTTTTCCACTGACAGGTTATTTGCATAATGCCAGCAGTCGGGTTCAGAGGTTGAAACTGTCAGGAAAATATCATCCACATAGGAGTCATTGTCGGTTCCTGAATTGCGGGTGCCGCTCATAGTAAACCTGATGGTGCGGGTGTTGGCCGGAATGGCTGTTGTTTCCTGATATAAAGTCCATGAGGTTGTGTTTCCTTCAATATCTGCAGTTGAAGCCAAAAGATTCATATCTCCGTCATAAAAAGAAACATGGATGGCCGGAATATCCAAATAAGCATAATCCGACATATACGCTCCCCAATTGGCAAAATCCTCTCCGGCATCAATTTGGGCTGCAAACATGCTCACATCCACATCCTGATAGGCCTCGGCGTATGCACTTTCGGTACACAGTCCGCCAATCCCGAAATAATAAGTCCCGCTGTTGGGTGAAGTTCCCGCACACTCGCCGTCAGTCAGTGATTCGAGTATTCCGGTCGCCACAGTCCAGTTGTTAATTCCATCCTCAGCGCCGGGATTGGTTATTAAATTGCCTGTATTCAGCGACTCAACAGTATTAAATGAGTCAACCGCCGACCATTCAGTCCAGTCGAGGTTTTGTGTGCGGTAACGGGCTTTCCAGTAATAGGTGATAAATTCATCAAGTCCGCTAATTTCCTGCTTATACAAAGTATCCCCGTCAAGGGTGTTGGCATCATAATACCAGTTTTCGGTGTGTTTCCAGATGTCAAAAATGACAGTAGAAAAATCATAACTTTTGGAAACCATAAACTGCACTGCGCCCACTTCATCGCCCGAAGATTCAAACGGACTAACATGCAGTTTGATGCAATCGGGATGGACATCTCCGCCACCAATGGGAAAAATGCATGCCGGAGGAATATTTTCAGCAATAACTGGCCTTAAAAGCACACTGTCCTGAAGCAAGTTATTATATAAAATCTCCGTGTCGCCGCGGGTGATGCGCTTGATGGTCATCTGCGGGTTTTCGCCCGATGTTGTTTCAATAACCATAAAGCCATATTCGTCGAAGCTGATGTTAAAATCGGTGTAATCGGCCTGCGGGGTGCTTCCCCACAAATCAAGATAACCCGAAGCAGTGGCCACATTTACCTGAAGCACTTTGCTGTTTTTCATCTGCCCGCGTGAGTAGCCGTGGGTATGACCGAACAAAAATACGGACGGTTTGCCGGTGGCGTCTGAAAAGGCAGCCAGACTGTCGAGAACCTGACCGGCAAAGGGAGTTTCACCGGCAATCCACATTTCAGAAAGCTCGGGATGGTGCTCCATAAAAATTACAAAGTCAATGTTGTCATCATTTCCGGTTGCTTCAAGAACTGCGCTTAACCAGCCAAGCTGAATAATATTCTGATAGGCAGTGTTAGAATCAAAACCAATTATTCTGACATTTGCAATGTCCTTGTAATACCAATGTTCTTCAAACCCGGGAGTACCATTTTGCGGAAGATAAAAATATGTGAAATAGTTTGAGGCATTTCCCTCATGATTACCAATCACAGGCAACAGACTTACCCTTGAGCCAAGGTTGGTAATATTGGCAAAAAATTCATCCCTCCACTGACTGATCAGCAATCCTGTATTTACATTGTCTCCAACCAACAAAACCTGATCAATATTTTCTTCAATATTTACAGAGCCGAATTCATTGGTGCAATAATTTATTATTCCCTGGTTTACAGTTTCAGAAAGCTTACCCGGTTCACTGCTATCGTACTGGCAGTCGCTGATGGCAATGATGCGGGTAACAGGATTGGCGCTTCCTTCGGGTAAAGTTCTGAAGCTGAAAGTATCAGAAACTGCTGAACCGGTAACTGCATAATAAAAATATCTGGTATCGGGCTGCAATCCGTCAATAAGTACTTCATGAACCACTGAGGTTGTTCCACCAGAGTAATTAACTCCGGTATAGGCATTATCGGGATCCACATCACCAGCATAAACGACACTTTCGGTTCCCGAATCGGTCTCCCACATTATTCTGACGGATGTGGTCTGGTTATCCTGAATATATGGCTGCACAAGTATTGATTGAGAATAGGAAGTTTGAATTGCAATAAAAAGCAAAACGGCAATTATAGTTTTCATTCTTAGTAAATTGGTTTCTTTGCAAAATTATTCAAAATTACACTAAAACCTATAATCACTGTGTAAATTGATTAAAGAATAGTATTTTTGTAGTTAAGAAACCAAAAACATGAAGTACATCATTTTGTTGTTTTCATTTTTATTTTCACTGATCGTTTGTGCCCAGGATAAAAATTTACCCATGCCTGAATTCAAATGGAAAGCTAATTTTTACACACAAGAAATTGAAGTACCGGGAAAAAGAACCGTGATTTATCAGAAATGCATTGCAGATGCCGATTCCCTTGTAAACAATGCCATATCCAGTTTCGAGAATACTTTTATTGGACCTGACAGTCTGGGGCCCATCAAATACAGCCGATGGATTGTGGATACAGTATGTACAAAGGTTGTTTTAGTAAACCAAAAAAGAAAAAACCGTGCTGCATTTGAAAATCTGATAAAGGAACAGTATAAAGTGAATGATATAAAAGAAATCAACTCAGGATTCAAAAATTACATGTACTACTACACTTATAAAAATCAGAAAAAATACTTCGTAACTATAATTAAAAAAGGATTGTTCGGGAAATATGTTGCTGAGATTACTGCAGTGAACTACTAAATTATTCAGAATAAAGAACAAAAACGACTGCATTTTGATACAAACAATTTAACTACAAACTATTTATCTTCAATTAATTAAACAACTCTATCCTTTCGTTGAAAAAAAAATATAAATAAATTTGGTATTTAATTACTTAATTATTAGATTTGCCTTCATAACAAATTATAAACCCTGACAGTGTGAAGAAATTTTTTAAGAGTTTTATCAGTCTGTACACCGATGGATTCAGAAACCTGAGCTCTTTAGGCAAAAAGCTTTGGATCATTATTTTCATCAAGTTGTTTATAATGTTTGTTGTGCTGAAAATATTTTTCTTTCCTAATTTTTTATCCAGCAATTTTGATTCTGATCAAGAAAAAAGTGACTATATACATAATGTATTAACCAATCAACCCCAAAAAAAATGAGTGAAGTAGACATTTCCCTGGTAGACTGGTCGAGAGCGCAGTTTGCCCTGACAGCCATTTATCACTGGCTTTTTGTTCCGCTTACGCTGGGTTTGTCGTTTATTGTGGCCATCATGGAGACAATTTATGTACGCACCGGCAATGAAGAGTGGAAAAGAATTACAAAATTCTGGATGACCATTTTCGGAATCAATTTTGCCATTGGAGTGGCCACCGGAATTATCCTTGAATTTGAATTTGGAACCAACTGGTCAAATTACAGCTGGCTTGTAGGCGATATCTTTGGTGCGCCTCTTGCTGTTGAAGGTATTCTGGCATTTTTCCTTGAGTCAACCTTTATAGCTGTGATGTTCTTTGGATGGAACAAAGTCAGTAAGAAATTTCATTTATTGTCAAGCTGGCTGGTGGCTTTCGGATCCAACCTTTCGGCCTTATGGATTTTGGTAGCCAATGGATGGATGCAGTTCCCTACCGGAATGAAATTCAATCCGGATACCGCTCGCAGCGAAATGGAAAACTTTTGGGATGTGTTATTCTCGCCCGTTGCAATTAACAAATTTCTGCACACCATTTCCTCGGGTTATGTTGTAGGTGCTTTGTTTGTTGTCGGAGTTTCAGCATGGTATTTGTTAAAAGGCCGACATATTATCATGGCAAAGAAAAGTATTGTTGTGGGTGCTGTTTTCGGACTGCTTGCATCAATCTTCATTGCAGTTACAGGTGACGGTTCGGCTTATCAGGTAGCTAAACACCAGCCCATGAAACTGGCTGCCATGGAAGGTTTGTATGATGGTCAGGAAGGTGCCGGATTGGTAGCCTTTGGAATTTTGAATCCCGGAAAACAAACCGGTGATGACAAAGACGCCATGATTTTCAGCATCGAGATTCCAACTGTTCTGTCATTACTTGCCAATAGGGATGCTAATTCATTTGTGCCCGGAGTTAATGATCTGGTGTATGGAAATGAAAAATACGGCATAGAATCGACCGCCTCAAAAATGGAAAAGGGCCGCACAGCTATCAATGCGCTGATTGAATACAAAGCAGCCCAAAAAGCTGGCGATACCAAAACTCAGGAAAATGCACGCAAAGTACTTGAAGCAAATTATAATTATATAGGGTACGGTTATTTTACTTCTCCCGAAGAAGTTGTTCCTCCCATTCCGCTTACCTTCTACAGTTTTCATGTGATGGTGATGCTGGGATTTTTCTTCATCTTGTTCTTCATGGTTATTCTTTGGCTGAATATGAAAGGCAAACTTGAAAATAACAGACTGGTTTTAAAAACTGCCGTCTGGTCGATTGCCCTTGGATACATTGCCTCAGAACTTGGCTGGATTGTGGCCGAAGTAGGTCGTCAGCCATGGGCCATTCAGGATATTCTTCCGGTTAAAATGGCCACCTCACATGTAAGCAGTTCATCGGTTCAGCTGACCTTCTGGCTCTTTGCCACACTGTTTACTGTCTTGCTGATTGCCGAAATCAAGATACTTATCAGACAAATTAAAATCGGACCAAAAGAAGGAGGACAATAACCATGTTTGAAACTTTATCACACTTAGCATTACAGCAGTACTGGTGGGTTATTATTTCTCTCCTTGCTGCCATCCTTGCCTTTTTATTATTTGTGCAGGGCGGACAAACACTTTTGTATCAGGTTGGAAAAACCGATACCCAACGCACCATGCTTGTAAATACTCTTGGAAGAAAATGGGAACTGACTTTCACCACTCTGGTAACTTTTGGCGGAGCATTTTTCGCATCCTTCCCTCTGTTTTATTCGACCAGCTTCGGCGGTGCCTACTGGGTATGGATGTTGATTCTTTTCGGATTTATTCTGCAGGCAGTATCCTACGAATACCGCAAAAAGCCAAATAATTTTCTGGGACATAAAACTTTTGAAGTATTTTTATTCATCAACGGTTTGCTGGCCACTGTTCTGATCGGTGCAGCAATCAGCACTTTCTTTACAGGATCGGAGTTTTCAGTAAATGACTTTAACCAGTCAAGATGGGAAGACAAAGGTATGGGTCTGGAAGCTGCGCTGAATGTGCAGAATCTGGCGCTCGGACTGGCAGTTTTCTTCCTGTCAAGGGTGCTTGGGGCATTATATTTTATTCTGACCATCAGTGAAGAAACCATTGTGAAAAACTCTGTAAAACAGGTCATTTACAATGCTGTACCTTTCCTTGTATTCTTCCTGCTTTTTGTGGGATTGCTCATTACCAAAGAAGGATTTGCAGTGAAAGAAGATGGCACAGTTTTCATGGAAGCCGGCAAATACCTGAACAATTTCATTGATATGCCTCTGGTTCTTGCATTATTCCTGATTGGCGTTCTGGCCGTATTATACGGATTGTTCACCGCCATTTCCAAAAAGTACGATAAATCATTCTGGATTGTCAGTATTGGCGTAATTCTGGTGGTTTTCTCACTCTTCCTGATTGCAGGTTTTAACGGAACAGCGTTTTACCCGTCAACTTTTAACCTGCAGGATTCTCTGACCATTCAGAATGCCTCTTCATCACATTACACTCTGTCGGCTATGAGCTACGTTTCGCTTGCTGTGCCTTTTGTAATTGCTTACATCTGGTATGCATGGAGATCGATCAATAATAAGAAGATTGATCTGGCAGAGATTGAGGAAGGAGAGCTAAAGTATTAGTTATGAGTTATGAGTTATGAGTTATGAGTTATGAGTTATGAGTTATGAGTTATGAGTTATAAATTATAAGTTATAAGTTAAAAATTGAAGATATGTATACAGAATCTATAATATGGTTGTTGACTTGGCCTCTTTTGATCTTTGTTGCTTATAAGACAACGGTTTGGGCATTGAAGAAATCGGGGCTGGATAAGTAGTGGCACAAAGAACTTTGCGTGAGCGTTCTCACAGTAGGTAAAACACCTTGTATTTGAGGCCTTGTTTACCCCGCTCAATATTTAAACCTTCGGGGTTGGTAGTGATAAATAAAAAAAAAGCAGTTCTTGCGGACTGCTTTTTTTGTTTTCAGATTGAATTATTTCATCTTTCTATCATCCTGTCAACCAATTGTAAAAAGTAGTCATGCGACCATATTTTTAATTCATCCTGCGATATGATGAAAGGACGTACATCATCCTTTACCCTTTCCATATTGGTTTTGAGAACTTTTTCGCGAAGTAATTCCTTTACTTCTGAGAAATTGATCTCTTTTTTAATATGACCGGTTTGCAGACATCTTTGGTTCAGATGAACTAGATCAAGCTTGTGATTATTTCTAACATACCATTCCATATCATACCAATCACGCCCTTTGACCCTGGTCTTCCAGTTTCTGAATAAAAAAGCATGCATTTTTCCAGCAAATAAAGATGAGGTAGAAAAGCACCTTGTGTTAAATGAAAAGGGCAGCAATAAAAGCCGGTAATCTGTATGGAATTTTAAAGGAGGATCCTTATCAACTTCGATTTTTATTTTAACTGTTTTTTCAGTTTTGAAAGCAATATTATAAACATCAGTATTATCCTTTAAAAATGCTGATTCAATTTTTGAATCCCCTGATTTTTCTTTTTTCGAAATCTCCACCTCCCTGCCCATTGCTTTAAATTCTGTTTCAATAAATTGAAAATAATCTTCAATTGAAAAATTCGGGTTTTTCTCTAAAAGAGAGAAATCCATATCTTCAGAAAATCTTGGCAGATTATAAAATATTCGCAAACAGGTGCCACCGTAAAAAGCTGCCTTATCAAAGAAACCTGCTCTGTACAGTGCAGCCAGAGTTACTTGTTGCATTACTTCATGCATGGCATTTTGCCTGTCATTAACTGTGTCAACGCGATAACGCGACAGCATTTGTTCAATTACCGGATTCATTTCTGAAATATTCAGTTAATAATTTTAATTCCCTTTGTTTATAACCACTTATGCTACACTGCTCAAATACCGAAATATCGGGGTTTTTGAAATCATTCATATCAAATCTTAAATCCTCAAATAAAAACTCTTTTACTGCTTTAACAGACTGTAATCTGACACCTGATTTTGTAAGAATAAGATCACAAAGGGCTTTTTCGGGACTGGCAATTAAAAAGCAGTTTAGCTCATTTTGAGGACGCATATACCTAATGACCGGTTCCATTGCCATTCTATAGTACGGTCGCCTTGAAGCAGTAAATTCATTTTCTGAAAACTTAGTGTTTGCTGCCTCCTCCAAAAATGAAACCCTTACCTGCTTTTGTCTTATTCCAATTGAAAAATATTCATCAGGCACGGTTATATATTCAAAAAAACCTATTGGGTTTTCATATCTTTTCATTCTTTTTGGTGTTACCGATGTGCAGATGGTCACCCTTTCAGGAATAAGTCCGTATTTAGACAAGGCCGTTTCGGCTGACACATATGATGGCCCGTAAAGATGGTTTGCAATAAGCTCCATTGAAAGAGCCCTGTTGGTAATTTGAGGCGAAACAACATATAATCCCCTTTTTAAACGAATCAGATAACCAAACTTTTCAAGCTTTGTTATAAAATCTTTTGGGGATCTATAATTTCCAAATATAACGGCCAACTGACTGTAGCTTACAGGTATGTTTCCAAGATGACTTAATGGATTCATAAAAAATAATTTTCCACAAATATAACATTTTTTACATAGTTATTCTATTTTTTATCGATTTTCTATTATTTTTTTGATATAATTAATTAATAACATGATAAAAATTGAAATGAAACTCTCTGTTTTTTAATTTAAATAATAAATGCTTTGAATGATTTTCAATAAATAAACTCATTTAATGTTACAAAGAGTTTTTTATATAAAAGGCAAAATATATAAAGCGGTTCAATTCAATAGCTATTCTTGACTATTGGATTTAATAAATCCATAGCTGAACTCTTTGGATTTTTTTGGTAAATTTTTAAAAACACGGTATAGAAGATGTGAATAATTACTCTTAATTCCTTTAAAATATTTTCCAATACATATATGAATTAATTCGTTTTCCTCCTTAAGTGCAATGGTATCATTTAAATTTATCGTAGATATGTACTTAATCATTGGGTAAAAACCTTCCTCTGCCTGAAATGCTTCAATATTAAATATTTTTGGTTTTGTTTTAATTTCTTCTATTTCTATAGGCCAAATAATTGTTTTTTTTAGTTCATTTTCAATTCTACTTAAGTAATTGCTAATTTCATCCGTGTTATTATAAACAATATATTGACTTGATTTTGAACACATTTTAGCATAATACGCACTAAAAAAAGCACAAATTAACTCTCCTTTCATATATTGTTTTTTTGCCTTTTCTAAATGCTGTTCTGTATTCATCCCATCAATAGAATTAAAACCAACATTGAAATCTAGTATTTTCCATCCATCTGGTTCTTTTCCATATACTAATGTTATTAGATATTCAAAAGTCGAATCTTTTGGAACTAAAAAAGAAAAGTACATTTCCTTTGCTAATACTTCGTAATGTAAAAAATAATTAGAAAAATCCTTATTTATTAATTCTCCTATCGAAGTTGTATAATTATTAACATAGAATTGATCTATTACCTTTATTTCCTTGTCTATAAAATAATCCGAAATCAATTCATTTGCTTTCTCTTTTTTATTATTCTCGGCTGAAACTATGCTCTGCAACAGATTTAAATCTTTAGTTTTCAGTGATTTTACAAATACTTCATTAATTGCACTAATTTCCTTAAAGGTTTTTTGATCAATATCTAGTCCCTTTTTTATTTCTGGGTTAACAACGACTGAGCAACGTGAAAAAAAAATCAAAATACTGAAAACCAATAGTATTCTCATGGCAATTTTAATTATTAATACTTATTCTCAAACTTACATTAAAAAATTAACAAATCAAATACAATTAAAATCAAAATCAACCTCATTCTTTTTTGTAAATTTGTCCATCAAAACATTAACCATGAACAATCTCAATATTTCAATTATCCAGACTGATCTGGTATGGGAAGACAAAGAAAAAAACCTGGAAAAATTCGATGGGCTGCTTGAAAAAGTTTCCAAAGATTCTCAACTGATTGTCTTGCCCGAAATGTTCACCACCGGCTTTACAATGGAGCCCGAACGTCTGGCCGAAGATTATTCCGGAATGGGCTTTCAGTGGATGAAGAAAAAAGCTGCTGATAAAAATGCTGTGATCATGGGCAGTCTGGTTTTTAACGATAACGGAAATTACCACAACCGCCTGTTTTTTGTCAGTCCCGACGGCTCATACGAATTTTACGACAAACGGCACCTGTTCAGAATGGCCCGCGAACATGAGCATTACACACAAGGTAATGATGCAGTGGTTGTGACCCTGAATGGATGGAGAATAAGATTGCTGATTTGCTACGACCTGCGTTTTCCGGTATGGAGCCGCAACCGAAATGATTACGACCTGCTTATTGTCAGCGCCAACTGGCCTGAGGTCAGGCGTGAAGCATGGCGCACCCTGCTTCTGGCCCGCGCACATGAAAATCAGGCATACGTGGTTGGCGTAAACCGCATTGGCAAAGACGGACGCGGAGTGATGCACTCGGGTGATTCCATGGTGGTTGACCCCCAAGGAAAAATCATCAGCAAGACACAACCGTTCGAGGAATCGGTCGAAAATCTCAGCATCAACCTGGACATGCTCAATGAATACAGACAAAAGTTCCCGGCTCATCTTGATGCTGACAGGTTTGAAATTAAAGAATAAATTACCATCTGAAATGTGTATTTTAGCGTTCAACTGAAAAATAAATATCGAACAAGTAACACCGATTTTAGAATAATGAAGTAAAATTCTAAAATCTAAAATCGATGTTCCTTGTTCTTAAATCATAATCATATTAAACAGCTAATCCATTATTATATAGCCATATTCAAAGAAGGTAAATTCAAATTACAATTACAATTATGAAAAACTATCTTGCAATACTCGCACTAACCTGCACACTTTCAATTTTTTCACAAAACCATGCACTGGTAATTCACGGAGGAGCAGGAAACTTCACAAAAGAGGATATTGGTTCTGAAAAAGAAAAGGAATACACAGCCAAATTAAATGAAGCTCTGAATGTGGGTGACAGCATTCTGAAAAACGGCGGCACTGCTCTCGAAGCTGTTGAAAAAGTGATCATGATTATGGAAGATTCTCCCCTGTTCAATGCCGGAAAAGGTGCTGTTTTTACCAGCAAGGGAACCAATGAACTCGACGCTTCAATTATGGATGGAAAAACCCTTAAAGCCGGAGCTGTAGCCGGAGTCGGAGATATTAAAAATCCCATTTGCGCTGCCAAAGAAGTGATGCTCAACTCAGAGCACGTATTGCTTACCGGTAAAGGAGCTTCAGAGTTTGCAAAAAAACAGTGACTGGAAATTGTTGATTCATCATACTTTTTCACACAGGAGCGCTGGGATTCCTATTTGAAAATAAAAAACAAAGAAAAAGAACTTGACAAAAAAGGCACCGTAGGTTGTGTTGCACTGGACAAAAACGGGAATTTAGCAGCCGGAACCTCAACAGGCGGGATGACCAATAAAAAATACGGGCGAGTGGGCGATTCACCCATCATCGGAGCCGGCACTTATGCTGACAACCAGTCATGCGGTGTTTCCTGCACAGGACATGGCGAATACTTCATAAGGTATGCAGTGGCTTTTGACATCAACGCACTGATGAAATACAAAAACATGAGTCTGAAAGACGCAGCCGCTGAAGTAGTCAGCAACAAACTGGTAAAAGCCGGCGGAGAAGGCGGAATAATTGCCATTGACAAGAACGGAAATGTGGTGATGGAATTCAACACCACCGGGATGTTCAGAGGATATGTGGACATGAATGGCAAAAAGGAAATTTTATTATTTAAAAAATAGTTCATCATTTATCATTTGGTCATGCATCTGCATGATCTTGATTAAAATCCGCATTTTTTTTCATTGCGTAAAAAAAATATGTACTTTTGCACCGTAATTTAAAATAAATTGTAATATGGACGATGGCCCGTATCATAGTAAGGAAAAGATAATAACCATTCTGTAGGGCTGTCCGTTGCATCCCTGCAGATAAAACAGGGAGGCAGATTATGATCAAGATTTTCAAAACATTCGGCGGTTACGTCGAAATTCCCAAAGTTGAGAAAGGCTGCTGGATTAATGTTACCCAGCCCACCCGGGAAGAAATCAACAGACTTACTGATGAGTTCAAACTTCCTGCCGACGGCATTCAGGATATACTCGATGCTGACGAACGTCCGCGCGTCGAATTCGACGATGATTGGTCACTAGTGATCATGCGTGTACCGGTTGAAAATTCGAACAACACACTGCCCTATATTACCATTCCGCTTGGCATTTTTATGACCGAGTCTTTTACCCTTACTTTGTGTCTGCAAAGCAATGAAATTCTGCCCATTGAAAAACCCTCCCCGTTCAGGGAACAATACAAGGAAATTACCGATGGTTTCAACTTCATCTTAAGGCTCTTTCTGAGATCGGGAAGTACTTACCTAAGATATCTGAAGCATATCAATCAGCAGGCCACCATCATTGAGCATGATCTTGAAAAATCAATCAAAAATAAGGAACTGAACAAATTGCTGAAACTGGAAAAATGTCTGGTTTACTTTATTACTTCCATTAAAGGCAATGAAATAGTGCTGGCCAAACTCAGAAACTCCAAAAAAATAAATACCGAAATCAACGAAGACCTTATTGAAGATGCCATCATCGAAAACAGGCAGGCCATGGAGATGGCACAAATCTATTCTGATATCCAAAACGGAATGATGGAATCGTTTTCTTCGGTTATCTCAAACAACCTCAACGTAGTGATCAAGCAACTGACTTTGATTTCAATTATTCTGATGATCCCCACATTGATTGCGAGTTTATTCGGAATGAACATTCCCAACTCATTTGAAGACAATGGATATGCATTTCCTGTGATTGTAATTGCATCCATCATTATTTCATTTTTAAGTGTACTTCTTTTCAGAAAAAGAAGGTGGCTGTAATGCAGTTTCTTTTTAATGAAAAAGCAATCACATATCAATGCAAAAGTGCTATTTGAAAGTCCAAAGTTTGGAGGAACAAGATCAATATTTTTCTTTTTTTTATCATTGTTTTTTCTGATTCTGACTATTTATTTTCTCACATCGGATAATAAAGTATTTTTTTTCCTTCCTCTAATGATCATCCCTGTTACTTTTATGCTCATGCTTGATATACATGGCGTGGAATATGATTCTGAAAAAAAGATGCTGCGACATTACTCCAGATTTTTTAATGCCAAATCAGGAGACTGGAAAGACATCAACAATTTTTGCTTTTTGCTGCTCGATGTAAAAATTCTTAATATTAAAAGATCAGAGCAGGGTCAGACTTTAAGAAAATATGATTCAATCACATTCTATAATGTTATCCTGGTTAACAACAAAGACAGTGAGTCTGATATTGTCATAAAAGACTTTCAGGAATATGACCGCGCAGCAAAATTCCTGAAGAAATGTTCTACAATTTTTCAATTACAAACCAGAGATTTGGTAGCTCTGAAAATGGCACACAAAAACATTCAGAATAAATCTGAATATGTGAATTACTAATACTTAAGCTTAATTTCTGTAAGTTTTTTTATCTGATCACTTATTTCTACATTCTTAACTTCTATTCTGATTCCCCTTCCCTCAGCATAAACACGTGCACTTCTGAGTTCGTTTTTAATTTCATCGGAAAAAGATCCATTTAAGACGTCTTCAGTAGCTTTTTGTCCAAAGACGAATGCTGCCTTAAAAAATTCATCCCTTGGAAGCAGATAAATAATTGCCCTCTTTTTATCTTTAATTCTGAAACTCCATCCGTATTTTGGTCCGGGATAATTCCATTCCCCTGTTAATCCCGGGCTTTTTTTCATTGTAAAATAAACAATTTCAAGCCAAACCTGATACATATTGCCCAAGGTATTTTTCAAATCATTTTCATCAGGAACCGACTGTTTATCTGTAAATATACTGATGTCCATCATGCTTGTTTTTTTTCATCACCGGATGAATTACTCTTATCAAGTTTTCTCAGCAAAAGAATGATCATAACAATTATTGTGACCACAGTGGATATGAGGCATTGGGCCGCAACCTGCCCGGATAAAAACCCATCTCCCTTTCCAAATACCAAAATAGTAAAACCCAACATTGCCAATGGAATAAATAGCCCGATCCCCAAGGCAATAAACTCATTCTTAGGATTAATCATCCTCGACAATAAAACACCCACAACAATAAATACAATAAAAGAAGCAGTGGCCATACCTCCCTAATTCTCTAAAATCAGTTTAAAAGTTTCAGTTTTCCCGTTTATTTTTGCTTTCATAAAATATAGTCCGGGATGCTGCCCCGAAAGATCAATCAATTGGTCTGTCATGGAAATTTTCTTAGTCAGCACAACTTTTCCAACCACATCATAAACCACTATGTCGCAGTTTTCCGGACTGGTATAGAATATCCCGCTTGAAGGATTTGGATATACTTTAAAACGGTTTGCTGTACTTCCTTCAACGCCGGTAGTGTTGGTAGAAATAACTATATCATCAACCAGCAGCATAAATTTATCAGCAGAGACATGATGAATGGCCACATGAATATCCATTCCGTTGTAGGCAGCCAGACTGTATGTATGTTTTGTCCAGGCTGAGGGTGCTTCAACAGCCGAAGAACCTGAAATAACTGTAAAACTTGAAGGAGTTGTATTTGTGGTTGAAACCTCAACTTTATAAGTATCATTGCCCCAACTGCTTGGCTTTGGACTTCGAACCCACAATGAAATGGAAGAAGATGTGCCCATGTGAAGCTTTGGAGAAATAATATAATCGTTTGATGCAGAAGCATCTGCCGGACAAACAGATAATCCGCAACGTGACCCGCCATGTGCTCCGGACAGACTAAATCCGGCCACGGTAGGATTAAATGCGATAAAAGACATAGGGCCGTTTTCACCGGTAAAATCACAGTCACTACTACCATAGGTTGCCAAGCCGTCAACATCGACATTTGACCAGGGTGAGAAGTCCGCAGAAAAATCAGTACATCCTTCAAAATCAAGTGTAAAACCGGCAGATTCAGACATTACAGAAATATAACCGGTTTTGGTTTCGGTATTTGACCCGGTTGAAGCGGTTATTGTGAGTGTAACATTATAAGTGCCTTCTGCATTGTAGGTAATTGCCGGGGGATAATGTCCGCTATAACTTGATGGTGTTCCGCCCGGAAATGACCAAGCCCATGAAGTGATGGTTCCTCCTCCAGAGTTTGAATTATCTGTAAAATTTACTTGTCCGCCTTCGAGAACTGAAGTCACATCAGCAGAAAAATTAGCATCAAGGATATTTTCAGGAACAATGCCGAATACAGCTTCCTGATTAAATGAATAATCACCCGTTCCGCCTCCTGTACCTGTGCCGCCCGGCACCAAATCGTCAATATAATTGTATGAATTATAATAGCCATCCCATCCCCAGTTAAAATGGAAATAATCAGTTCCCTGAAAGCCATCACACACAAAGGCATGTCCTGAAGAGCCAGCCTCGTCTGTTCCAGAATAGTAAACAGGGCGACCAGCATTGAGGTCAGTTGTAATATACCCTTTCCAGGTTGCATCAGCATAAGAATATCTTGCCCGGTAAGTAACTGAAGTGGCATATTTAAAATTGTTTTCAAAAGCATTGTCAACCACCGAAGAATATGCTCCCGATCCGGAAGCTGAATATCCCATCTCAACAGAAACCCCGGCATGATAACAAAGTGTTGCTACTGATGTATTATAGGTTGTGAGATAATTTGGCATTGCTGCCCAGTTGTATGTGGTGGCAGCAAAATCTGCTGAAAGTGTTCCATAAGACGAACTGTAGCTGTTTGAACCTTCGCCCGACGAGGGATGCTCCCAAAACTTCATTATTTGCGACATGGCAGTGGCTACACAGCCAACCGGACAATGGTTACATGTGCTGGTAGCAGAGGCATCAGAGGGACAACTATTGTTGTAGTAGCAACCCTGGCCCCATTCAATGGATGAAGTAAGCGGAGAAACATCGGTAATATCTTTTGAAGGAGAAAAATCATCAGCTGCATAACGCATCCATTTTGAATATACCTCAGGAGAAGCTTCAATTTTCAAGGTTTTAATATCCACAATCTGATGTTGGTAGTATTCAAGCCAGTCAAGGAAAGCTTCAGGTTTGCTGTCATTCTCAAGAAAAGCCCCTTTAAATGCGTAACATAAAACAGGTTCTGCTGCATCATCAGCAGAAACAACTACAAAACCCTTTTTATCACCAATATTATAAACATGTAGTGTTTGCAATCCATCAAACATTAAAGGAATATAAGAAGAAACGGTAATTTCCTCAATTGGAATTTTCATTTCAAGTGATGCTTTTTCAAAATAAAAATTCAATGCCACTTTGCGGGCGGATTTTTCAGGAACATCTTTTCCAAAACCAACAGCAAAACATAGCAGGAACAGGATAAGCAGAGAGGTTGTCTTCATATTGAGCGAGTTTATGGTTTGTTAATGCAATAATCAGATAAATGTACATCTTTTTTTTATTTCAAACAACAGGTTAAATACTTATAAAATGCTAATAGAACTACTTAGAAAATAACTTAAGTGTTTTCACTCAATTTGAGCTACTCATCAACTTTTTTTATGATTTTAGTTTCATTAAGATTATATTTGTTTCAAACAAAAAATCAGTACCCATGAAAAAATCAAAGCAATTCTTACTCCTCTTAACCCTTCTGCTTCCAGGCATTATTACAGCTCAGGTAGCCCGTCAGTCAGTTCTAATGGAAGTCTCATCGGGAACCTGGTGAAGCGGCTGCCCGGCCCTGCACATGATCATTGAAGATTTTGAAAATGCGGGTCACGATTTTGCCTACGCTGAATATCACGGAAGTGATGACTATGCTACTACCGAATCTGAAAACAGACTTACCTGGTACAATTGCGAATATTATCCTGAAACATGGATTGATGGTCAGCAAATCCCTATAGACAATTTTGCAGATGCTGCTATGATGCTTGACTGGTACAACACCAGAATGGCAACTCCAAGTAATTTCAGCATTGGTGTTTCCCAAACACATGTTGGTCTGGATTACTCAGCAACTATAACACTAACTAAAGAAGCTGATTTTACTAATACAAACCTTGTATTGCGGGTGGTTCTTGTTGAATCGCATATTCCTGAAGCATGGCAGACTCTTGATGAACTCAACTATGTTGCCAGAGATATGATTCCTGATGAAAATGGAACTACAGTTTCCTTTGCCGGCGGAGATATACAAACATTTAATTTCGATTTTACTATGAATGCAGGATGGGATAAGGACAACAGTCAACTCATCGCTTTTCTGCAAGATGAAGACACCAAAGAAGTTCTGCAAACAGAAGTAGTCACTTTAGCATCACCTGATTACACCACAGATGCTCAGCTTTTTTCCATCATCTCCCCTTCAGGTAATTTCTGTGGCGAGTCTTTGATTCCCGAAATCAGAATTAAAAATAAAGGTGCCGATAATCTGACCAGCCTGGATATCAGCTACTCCATAAACGGTGGAACTGTAGAAAATTACAGCTGGACTGGTGATCTTCCATTTAATTCTGTCGAGACTGTTGTTTTACCTGCCATTGTTTTTACTTCAACCTTAGATAACACCATTACTGTAACTTGCTCAAATCCAAATGGCATCAGTGATGAAAATGCAGCAAACAATGAAGTTACCGGCAGTTTCCAGGTTCTTTCTTATTTAACCGAAACACTTACCTTTGAATTACTAACCGATGCTTACGGCTCAGAGTCCTCATGGGAATTCAGAAATTCAACCGGAACAGTTATTGCATCAGGAACCGGATATGCAAGCAACACTTATTATACTGAGGACATTACCGTTCCGGCCAACGGATGCTACATTTTCGCCATGCTCGATTCGTATGGTGATGGCATCTATGATCCCAGCTATTACAGATTAAAAGATCAGGCAGGAAACATCATTGTTGAAGGCGGCGTGGATGTTGGAAGCGAAGAACTGACCAATTTCTATGTGGATATCAATGTTTCGGTTAAAGAAAACCAAAACAGCAATATTGGTGTATATCCCGTTCCCTCATCGGGCATTATCAACATTAATCATGTAGGTTGTGACCAAATGACCATTTACAATGCTATTGGATCTGTGATATACAATAGGATGACAGAAAATGGAATCACCACCATTGACCTTTCAGCATATCCCGAAGGAACTTATCTGTTAAAAATAGAAATGACCGACAAGGTTGTAACCAAGAAAATTCTGATTACCAGATAATAATAAGATCACTCAAATTTCTTAATAACAAAACCCGCATAAATTATGCGGGTTTTTTATTTTCATCTTTCATAATTGCAGATAATAAAATTGGAAATTATTATCATATCCTGCCTGATTTATAAATATGAAAACCGGGAATTCCTTCTATTACTTTTTTGACCAATGATTTTGCAATATCTTTTGCCTGTATTGACTGGTAATTCTTCATGGGTCCAATTAATATCAGGTCAAATAATTTCATCATAACTTTTGCAAAATCCTCTCCAAATCTTTTCTCATTTCTATTGCCCCTTATAAGTGAAGGCCTTAGAATGCTCAGACTTTCAAATCCAATCTCTTTCATGGCACTTTCCATTTTACCCTTAACCCTGCTGTAAAAAATCATAGATTTTGGATCAGCTCCCATGGAAGAAATAACTGCAGCAGTTTTACAGCCCGCTGATTTGAGTTCCATTGCCAGATATAGTGGCAACTCAAGATCAATCTGTTCAAAAGCCTTTTTTGAACCGGCCTTTTTGATGGTTGTGCCCAGACAACAAATAAATGCATCTGCATTTACCTTTTGAGTTAGCTTATTGTTCTCCAGTTTAACCTCATTGATTTTAGAATGCGCAATTCCTGTTGGCCTGCGTCCAATGGCATATATTTCGGTTATCTTTTCGTTTTCAATTAACTCTTTCAGGCAAAGATTACCTGTTAAACCGGTTGCACCGGCGATGGCTATTTTCATTTTTTTGATTTAAAACTAAAAAATGAGATGTAAAATATCAATACTGTGATGCTTTTTAAATACAAAGGCGCTTATTAAATATTGAAACGCTTTTTTATTACAGAGACGCTTTTTTAAATACAGAGACGCAAGATATTGCGTCTCTATCTGTTTATAATAATTTTGTATGTTTTGCCTCCCGTTTTCAACAAATACATTCCCTCGGCCTGATTTGTCAAATCAATAATTGTTGTATCTGAAACAACCTTTTTACTAATTACAACTTTTCCCAAAATATCTACAACGGTAATTTCCTTTGCATCTCCCTTATAATAAACCCATCCGGTTGTTGGATTTGGATAAAATGTCTCATTTGATTTATTTGATTCAATGATTTCCGATGGCTCTTCAGTGACTGTAACAATCCAATCCTGCTCGGCAATGCCATCTTCGGCAGTTACTGTATAGGTAACCGGGGAAACAAAGTTATTGGCTGTTACACCTGAAACCTGAACCACTGAACTGATTTCAGCTGATGCTCCGGCGGATAATGTAAATGTTGGTATTAATGCATTCAGTGAGGTTCCATTTACCACTTCAATATCAATGGTGTGGGCTGTGGTGTTTATGGTAGCCGGACCAGTTTGCTGAGTAAATGAAAACGACAGAAAATCGGTTTCGTCACTAAGAACCGGAGTTGAAAACTCAAGCACCTGATATCTTAAAACCTCTGATTGCTGTGAACCGTCAAGAGAAGTTGTTCCGTAGATCATAACCGGATAAGGGACTGTATCATGAAACCAATAATAGTAATCATCTTCAACCACATTATCCATTATAGCCATTTCCATCATCCATGCTTTTATATGAAATGTTTCAACAACGTGGATCCGTAAAACATCAATCAGGGTTCCTTCGGGCAAAATCAATGTTCCCTGCATATCGGCCTGCATACTGATGGTTCCATCTGAAATTGTCACTGAATCTTCGCCTACTCCGTATGGCGACATCTCTCCATGATAAGCTGAACTGAAATTATTTCCTGCTGTAATCGGGAAATGAAACTCCATTCCGGGCGAAGTATAAATACCATAATTGGTAGCTGATCCATACCATCCCCACCTGTTAAAATTATTTCCGTCAACATCAAAATAAAAATATCCGGCCTCTCCACTGTTGCCTCTTGCCATATTGGCTCCGGGGAATGTAGCGGCCTGGGGTGTAGATGCAGCATCTTTCCAAAAATAATAGAAAGTGGTTCCTGCATCCATCAAAGCAGCAAAATCCCATGTTTTATCAGTAACTGTGCCTGTTCCGGCTGCATCAAAACCAAAAGTATTGGCATCTTTATAAAAAACCGTATCATCAACGGCAGGCATCTGATTTGTTTCTGAAATAGTTATAAGCTGTGCCGAAGTTGATATCGCTATACCAACTGCAAGCAGAAAAAGAGTAATTTTTTTCATAGGAATCTTTTTAAGTGTAATACTCAAATTTATAAACAAATAATTTGATTAGCAAATTTAATCTGGACTATTGCTAATTTGCGCAATTATTAATCAAATAATCTAAGTGAAAGAACAGATATCAAATACCGTATTTCCTTGATTTTACATATGAACTAAATTACTTTTCTTTGCTTCGAACTTAAACATGCTCTTATGATTTCCAAAAAATTACTGATTATTTTCATTTTTACACTTTATTTTTCAGGAATACTTGCTCAAACAGTTACCTGCAAACAGGTAATCGGATATTACCCCAACTGGCAATGGTATGACCGAGCCAAACTGGTGAATCCCGAATCGATCATGTACGAAAAATACACCATCATCAATTATGCTTTTTTTAGTCCGCAAACGGATGGAAGTATTGACCAGACTGATACCTGGGCAGACGATAATCTTTTACTTGGCGAACCAATTTGGTATCCCACAGAAGGCCACGATTTCACCACTTCAATTATTTATCTTGCTCATGCCGAAAATTGCAAGGTAATGGCTTCAGTTGGAGGATGGACCTTATCCAATAATTTTCCTGCCATTACTGCCGATCCGGCAAAAAGGGAAATATTCATTTCAGATTGCATAGCTCTGATTGATTCCTTTCAATTCGACGGTATTGATATCGATTGGGAGTACCCTGGATTTGCCGAGCACAGCGGAACTACAGCCGACAAAGCAAATTTCACAGTCCTGATGCAGGAACTGAGAAATGCACTTAATGAGCACGAAACGCTTACCGGAGATGAATATATGCTTACTGCCTGCTTTAGTGCCGATCCACTAAAAATGGAAAATATTGAATACAGCAATCTCATTGATATCCTGGATTATTTTAACATGATGACCTACGACTTTTCAGGCACTTACGATGCAATCGCCAACCATAATTCACCTTTGTTTGCTCCGGCTCAAGGTGATCCTGAATGGAACCTCGACCGTACATTTTACAATGTAACCACTGTGCATGGTGTTCCTGCAGATAAAGTAAATCTTGGGGTAGCCTTTTATGGTCGCTCCATGACCGGTTGTTCAGGTCTTTTCGGCAGTCACTCGGGCAGCGCCAATACAGTTCTTTTCGCTGCAGATGAAGGAACCCCGCTCTATTTCAACATTCTGGCAAATATTGATCAGTTTACCTATAATTGGGACGATCAGGCAAAAGTACCTTACCTTACCAATGGTCCGGATAATACTTTTGTAACCTACGACAATGAAGAGTCGGTCAGACTAAAAGGAGAATACATTACCGAAAATGAAGCAGCCGGAGCAATAATCTGGGAAATAACCGGCGATTATGTTGAAACAACACCGGGAAGCGGTGTGATCGGCAGCACTCCGCTTATTGATGCCCTCAACGAAGGACTTTGCACTGAAGTTGGAATAAACAACCCGACTGAATCTGAAATTAAACCATTGATTTATGCTTCATCAAACTCGGAAATTAATGTTTTGGTGGCTATGGAAAAAAGCAGACTTACAGTTTATACCATCAACGGGGTAAAAGTATACGATAACAAACTAAAAAAAGGCCTTAATAAAATTATCCTCCAAAATCAGAAACCCGGCGTTTTCCTTTTTGTTGTTCAAACATCGGATTTTCTTTATTCAGAAAGGGTTTTTATTGAGTAGTTAATTATACCAAAGTTCTTAAATATCATCCGAAACAGGTAATATAGCTGAAAGTATATTTCAATATTTTTTCTATCTTTGACATCGTTAAACTAAAATCATCAGACATGTCAATGAAAAAATGCTTTTTTCTATTCTCTCTACTTCTGCTTAACTTATTTGCATTTTCACAGATTGATTCACGACTGCTTCGTTTCCCCGCAGTGTACAACGATCAGGTCGTTTTTTCCTATGCCGGAGATTTGTATTCGGTTGGAATTTCAGGAGGCACAGCCCGAAGAATAACATCCCATGATGGCTATGAAATGTTTGCCCGGTTCTCTCCTGATGGCAATACCATTGCCTTTACAGGGCAGTATGACGGAAACACTGAAGTTTACACCGTTCCTTCCAAAGGTGGTGAGCCAAAACGACTTACTTACACTGCCACATTAAACCGTGACGATGTTAGCGACCGAATGGGCCCGAATAACATGGTAACCACCTGGACACGCGATGGCAAAGGAATCCTTTACAGATCACGAAAACAATCCTTTAACGATTTTGTTGGTCAGCTTTTTAAAGTATCAACTGATGGTGGTTTATCCGAAGAATTACCTTTACCGGCAGGTGGTTTTTGCTCTTATTCCCCCGATGGCAAAAAACTGGCTTATAATCAGGTGATGAGAGAATTCAGGACATGGAAATATTATCATGGCGGAATGGCTGATGATGTTTGGATATATGATTTTGATACCAAAAAAACCATCAATATTACCGATAATGATGCTCAGGACATTTTCCCTATGTGGCATGAAAAAGACATCTATTTTATTTCGGACCGCGATCGTACAATGAACCTTTTTGTTTATAATACAGAATCCAAAACTGTGAAAAAGGTGACTAATTTTGATAATTACGACATTAAATTCCCCAGTATTGGAGGCGATAAAATCGTTTTTGAAAATGGCGGATACATATATGTTTATCATATAAAAACAGAGAAAACCGAAAAAATGAACATCATTATTTCCAACGATCAGGTGTATTCAAGAAATGAATTGAAAGATGCTTCTGAGAGTATAAATGGATCGGATGTTTCTCCAGATGGAAAAAGACTGGTACTTTCTGCACGAGGCGATATTTTCACCCTCCCGGCCACCGAAGGCGTTACCCGTAACCTAACCCAATCTTCTGATGCCCATGACCGAAATGCCGTTTGGTCACCCGATGGAAAAACCATCGCTTATCTTTCTGATGCTTCGGGTGAATATGAAATTTATATACAGGTTCAGGATGGACGTTCAAATCCGGTTAAAATAACCTCTGGCGCAGATACTTACAAATATTTCCTGAAATGGTCGCCCGACAGCAAAAAACTGCTGTGGTCTGATAAAAAAATGCGTCTGCTGTATGTGGATGTAGATTCTAAAAAAGTTACCGAAGTTGCCAAATCATCCATGTGGGAATACAACTCATTTAACTGGTCACCCGACAGCAAATGGATTGCTTATGATCAAAACGAACCCAATCAAATATCAAAAATATATCTTTACAGCATTGCATCAGGAAAAAGTACTCCGGTTACCGATAACTGGTACGATTCCGGACAACCCGTGTTCAGTAATGACGGAAAATATCTGTTTTTTGCATCAAACCGCGATTTTAACCCCACTTACAGTAACATTGAGTGGAATTTCTCATACGAAAACATGGCAAACATTTATTTCATCACCCTTGCTAAGAAAACTACCAATCCTTTGGCAAACAAATCTGATGAAGTACTCGACAAACAGGAAAAGGATAAAAAACCAGAAACACCTGTTGATATCACAGTTGATCTTGATGGAATCGGCGACCGCATTGTAAATATGCCGCTCAAAGCATCAAACTATTGGAACATCAATATGATTGACAACAAGGTTTACTATCTTGAAACCGGCGAAGGACAACCCGCTTTGAAAATGTTTGATCTTGAAAAAAAGAAAGAAACCAAAATCGGTGAAATACGCTCATACACCATTACAGCCGATGGCAAAAAAATGATGCTTAGGAAAGGAAAAGAGTTTTATATCGTTGATCTGCCAAAAGCCGAACTGAAATTGGCTCCGGAAGATAAAGTTAATCTGGGTGACATGAAGGTTATGGTGGATAAACGTAAGGAGTGGAACCAGATTTATTACGAATCATGGAGACAGATGCGCGATTTCTTTTATGATCCCGGCATGCACGGGGTAAACTGGGAAAATATCAAAAAGAAATATGAAGTACTCCTTCCTTATGTCAACCACAGAAATGACTTGACTTATATTATCGGAGAAATGATCGCAGAACTGAATATCGGACATGCCTATGTAAACAGTGGCGAAGCTCCTGAACCAAAAAGAATAAAAACAGGATTGCTGGGAGCCAAAATAAGCCGTGACAAATCGGGTTATTATAAGATAGATAAAATCCTGCGTGGCGAAAACTGGAGAAATAAAGCAAAATCTCCGCTTACCGAAGTTGGATTAGATATCAAAGATGGGGATTACATTTTCGAAATCGACGGAAAATCAACAAAGGAAATGAACGATATTTATGCAGCCCTTGTTGGAAAAGCCGGCTCACACATTGAAATAATGACCGGTTCGACACCCGACCCTGTCAGCGGAAAAAAATCCATTATTGTTCCCATTGAAGATGAGGCAGAATTATACTATTTCAATTGGGTAAGGGATAACATCCGTAAGGTAAATGAAGCCACAAACGGACAAGTTGGTTATGTGCACATACCCGATATGGTAACAGAAGGATTGAATGAATTTGCAAAATATTTCTACACTCAGCTCGATAAAAAAGCATTGATTATCGACGACCGCGGAAACGGCGGAGGAAATATATCACCTATGCTGGTTGAACGGTTGAGCAGAGAACTTACCCGCAGAAATATGAGCCGCAATGCAACCGAAACAGGAACCACTCCGCAGCAAATGATGACCGGACCAAAAATATTGCTTATCAACCAATATTCTGCTTCCGACGGCGACCTGTTCCCTTATGCGTTTAAAAAACACGGACTCGGAAAAGTCATTGGAGTAAGATCCTGGGGCGGCGTAGTTGGCATCCGCGGATCACTGCCTTTTATTGATGGCGGCGACTTGCGAAAACCAGAGTTTGCCTCTTTTTCGAGCGACGGAAAAGAATGGATAATTGAAGGATGGGGCGTTGACCCGGATGTCGAGGTTATCAATGATCCTGCAAAGGAATATGCAGGTGAAGATGAACAATTGAACATGGCTATCAAAATGATTCTGGAAGAACTTCAGAAAAACCCCAACGAAAAACCTAAAATGCCTGAATTTCCTGATAAAACTAAATAGTTACGAGTTACAAGTAACAAGTATCAAGTATCAAGTAATGAGTAGCTAGTAGAGAAAATACTCACTACTTGATACTCACTACTTGCTACCCAAACTCAATACTTCTTCCCCTGCCAGGTATCAAGTTCCTCCATTTTTTTTTCAATCATCTGAAGGAAAATATAATTTCTTATATCCCAACCGGTTCCATTAGCTAGGTATCTTGGGGGAGTTTCGGAAGCAAATCTCTCAATGACGATCGCGGGATTCAACCTTTCAGTAAATTTTATTATAAAATCAATATACTCTTCCGGTTGAAAAAGATTGAATTTTTCAGGATTGTCGCTGAATTGTTTTTCCATTACTGTGCCCTTGAAAATCTGAAGTTGGTGAAATTTTATACTGTTCAGCTTAAGGCCTGAAAGTATTTCTGCCTCATCAAGCATCTCATTTTGCGACTCCCCCGGCAATCCGAAAATGATATGCCCTCCGGTGTGAATCCCTCTTTTGGCAGTTTCCTCCAACGCTTGCACAGTCTGTTCAAATTTATGTCCCCTGTTTAATGATTCAAGTGTTTTGTTATAACATGATTCAATTCCATATTCAATAATCAGACAGGTTTTTTCAGACAATTCAGCAAAGTAATCCAATTTCCTTTCATCAATACAGTCGGGCCGGGTTCCGATAACAATCCCCGAAACAAGGGGATGGTCAAGTGCCTGACTGTATATTTCCTTCAACTCTTCAACGGGTTTGTGTGTATTTGAATATGCCTGAAAATAGGCAATATACTTTTCTGCCCGACGGTAGCGGGTGGTATGAAATTCGATCCCTTCGTTTATTTGCGTAAGAATGGGTTTTAACGGATCACAATATGACGGATTAAAAGCCTCATTTAAGCAAAAATTACAACCGCCTGTTGAAATGGTTCCGTCTCTGTTCGGACAGGTAAATCCGGCGTTCAGACTGAGTTTCTGGACACGGGTTCCGAATTTCTTTTTGAAATAGGAAGTATAGGAATTAAACCTTCTGGTATCACCCCAGGGAAATTTATGCTCTGCCATTTGGCAAAAATAATGAAAATAAACTACTACTCTTTAAGAATCTTCACTTCAGTCCTTCGGTTCATAGCCTTTCCTTCTTCAGTATCATTTTTTGAAATAAACCGTGTTTCACCGTATCCTTTTGGGGTAAGACGCGAAGCAGCAATGCCTTTGCTGACAAGATAGTTTTTTACCGATTCGGCTCTTTGTTGCGACAGCTTGAGATTTGAATCATCATCTCCTACATCATCGGTATGGCCGGCAATTTCTATTTCAACGGTGCTTTTCCTTTTAAGAAAATCAACCAATTCATTCAGCGCTTCAAAAGAAACCGGTTTGAGGGTTGCTTTTCCTGTGTCAAAATGAACATTTCTAAGAGTGTACACCTTAGGGGGATCATACATAATTATTGCCTGAAACTCAAAAAGCCCTTCCTCCTTCGGCACTTCTACCTTTGAATAATCTGTAAGCTCACTTATTTCCTTGTATTTAACGTCATAAGTTTCTCCTTCATTAAGCAGGAACCAACATTTTCCTTCATTATTAGTGATGGCTTTTTGTGTTTCCTTTGTGGTTATTGCAACAACCTCAACCTGTTCGCCAACCAGTGGTTTTTTATCGAAATTTGTTACAGTAACCCACATAAGTGCCTTATCCTCGGTGGGTTGGGGATCCTGCGACATTACCTGAATTGTCAGAATCAGTGTAGTTAAAATAAAAATGAGTTTCATACTTTTAAACATTTATTAATCACAATAATTGACTTACTTAAAAAATCTCTAATTATTCAGGACTTCAATAATTGTGAATCGTTATTTCATACGGTTAACTTCACAAATAGTTTGCCATTATATAAATAACCGCATTTTTTCATAAATATTTTCCATGATAGCAACAAGTGTTGATCGGGGACAGGCTAGGTTCATTCTTTGAAAACCTTCACCGCCAATTCCGAAAACCCTTCCATCATTTAAACCCACTCCACACTCATCAATCAAAAATTCCTTTTGTCTTTTACTGTTCATTCCTGTTTCCCTGAAATCAAGCCATACCATATAAGTAGCCTCAGGAATCATGACTTTTACGGCGGGCAATTTTTCTTTACAAAACTGATCAACATATCGGATATTGCCTTCGATATATTCCAGTAATTGGTTAAGCCAATCCCTTCCATTTTCATATGCTGCCTGAAGTGCCACTGTGCCAAAAATATTACCTGATCCCACATGCAGCGACTCGACTGTTTTTTTAAATCTATTTCTTAATTCTTCATTTTTTATCACTGCAACGGATGTAGATAACCCAGCCAGATTAAATGTTTTACTGGGCGCAAAACAAGCCACGGTCAATTCGGCAAGCTCATCAGAAATACTCATTGAAGGAATATGTTTGTTGCCAAAAAGAATTAGGTCTGAATGAATCTCATCCGAAAGCAAAATAATTTTGTTCCTTACACACAATTCGCCGATTTGTCTTAGTTCATTCAATGACCAAACTCTTCCTCCGGGATTGTGCGGACTGCACAGCATGATCATTTTTACTTTTTCATCAATTAAACCGCACAGGTTGCCAAAATCAATTTCATGCCGATTGTCAATAATTTTCAATGGATTGTCAACTTTTATCCTGCCATGATCGGTAATTGCATTAAAAAAGGGAAAATACACCGGGGGCTGAACTATGATTTTATCACCCGGACTGGTCAATGATAAAACCGCAAAATTCAGAGCAGGAACGATGCCCGGAGTAAATACTATCCAATCTTTTTCAATGGTCAATCCATGAGAATCCTTAATCCATTTGATCACAGAATCATAAAAGCCATCTGGTCTGATTGAATAAGCAAGAATCTCATGTTCCAGTCTTTTCTTTAGTGCATTAATAATAAAATCCGGTGTTTTAAAATCCATATCAGCCACCCAGGCAGGAATAACATCCGGTTTTCCAAAAAGCTCTTTTCTGAGATCATATTTAACACAAGCCGTGTTTTCGCGATTTACAATCTCATCAAAATCATATTTCATTATTATTGTATTTTAAGAACACTTCTGTTACTTTTGTAAAAGTATATAAAATTAAGATTATAAATGACCCGGAAAATATCTCTTACAGCATTTTTGCTTTTATTTGCTTTTTCTGTTTACACACAGATTTTGCCAAACCCATCATTCGAAAACTGGACCAATGATGGCGAATTTGAAAATCCCGATGGATGGGATTGTTCCAACCGTTCCTTTTTTTCGATCATATCATTCAATCCGGTTACCAAAGAAAGCAGTGATCCATTTCATGGCAGTTTTTCAGCCAAACTGGAAACAATTCAGGAATCAACCGGTGAAGAGTATGTTAAAATGCTGGGTGTACTAACTCTTGGAACCTTTGATGTGGATATTATCTCGCGTACTGCAAAAATCACCGGAGGAAAACCTTTTAATCAGAAACCCACAGCCCTGACCGGTTATTATAAATATGTACCTATTGAAAATGACAGCTGCGATATAAGAATCGGTCTGACAAAATTTAATCCTGCTACACAAACCTCGGATACAGTTGGAATGGGAAGAATGACGTCCGGACTTACCCCCGGGTGGACAAGATTTGAAATTCCTGTTGATTACAGTTCATCTGATGAGCCGGATACACTAAATATTGTTTTTCTTTCATCAGACACAAGTATTTTTAATGTTGGCAGTGTACTCTGGCTTGACAGCATTTCACTTGATGGTGTCAATTCAATTGAGGAAAAAACACCTGATCGGTTTTCGGTATTTCCAAACCCCGCAAGCAAATTGATCACAATAATTTCACCCCGGGAAAATTCCATGAAAGAAATAAAAATAACTGACCTTAACGGGAAAATTATTATGCAACAGCAGATCTCAGGTACAAAAAATGATGTTGAGCTGCCCGAATTAAACCCGGGTTATTATTTCATTGATTACTATCTGAACGGAATGCATTCAGGATCAGTTAAAATACTCATTCAGCAACCATGAGAATACTGATTATTTTTATCATATTTATCCAATCCATTTTTTCTGCTTACGCACAGCTGGAATATATTTCGCCTGTACCCGGTTCAAAATTTCATAATCCGGAAACCACTATAATTTTAAGAAAATCAGGTACTTTAGACACTACAACAGTCTCACAGGACTATTTTACCATTCATTCAAATTTCTTTGGACAACATGAATTTGACCTTGTTTTTTCAACCGACGGAAAAACAGTGATTTTAAAACCGATAACAGAATTTGCTTTTGAAGACACCGTAAATGTATGGATCAGCAAGGATTTTTTTGGTGCTGCTGAAGATTTATCATTTACCTTTTTCACTCGCAAAGTAAGAGCCTCGGACAAAAATACATTTGAAGAAAAATCCGTTATGGATTCTTTGCCTCCAAATTTTCCTGATCTTTTGATATACCAGGATTCTTCAGCTTGCGATCAACAGGTTTTTATGCATAACATCTCTGCTTTTTCAACCAATCATGACCGGTTTATGACCATAATGAACAATGATGGCAGTCTGATTTACACCAAACAGGATGATGATGAAGGAGTTGGTTTCACCTTGCAGGAAAGTGGATATATTTCTTATTGGGGACCAGGGGAATTTATCATTATAGATTCGGCATACCAACCAAAGGATACTTTTCACTGCATGGACGGGTACAGTACAGATTGGCATGAATTTGTGCATTTATCAACCGGGCATGCTTTTGTAATCAGTTATGATCCACATGAAATGCTCGTTATCATTGAAGATGACACAATAGGAACCTCTTTTGTTGAAGGATTTGTTTTTCAGGAACTGGATGCTGATAAAAATGTGATTTTGCTATGGCGAAGCTGGGATCATTTTAAAATTTCAGATGCCACACATACTGATTTTACAAACCTTCTTCTTGCCTATGTCCACGGAAATGCTCTTGCAGTTGCCAATGATGGAAACATTCTCATTTCTTCACGAAAACTTGATGAAATCACAAAAATAAACCGAAACACAGGAAATATTATCTGGAGATTGGGTGGCAAAAACAATCAGTTTGAATTTATAAATGACACCATGATGTTTAACAGACAACATCATATTACACAGCTGGAAAACGGAAATATTACTCTTTTTGACAACGGTGAATTTCATCATAAAAAAATAAGCTACGCCAAAGAATACAAGCTAAACGAAATAAACCGCACAGCTGAACTTGTTTGGTCATTTCAACATCCCGACAGTATTTTCAGCAGCAAAATGGGCAGCGTACAGCGACTTCCCAATGGCAACACATTTATCTGCTGGGGACTCCTTAACCTCGACGGCAACCCCCATATTACAGAGGTTGATTCGGCAAACAATATCGTTTATGAAATAAAAATAAATGAACCCTACAATTACTTATACAGAGCATTCAAATTTCCATGGCATCCGGCAAACATAAATGTTCCTGAATTTTCTGAAAATGAAATGCAAATAAAGTACTACCCAAATCCTGCAAGTGACTATTTTACCATTGAAACTCCAGTTGAAATAGATTTCTATCAACTTGATTTATATGATATTTCAGGTACGCTTTGCATTTCCAGTTTTGTAAAAAGCAACCCATTGATTGTCAATACATCCAATTTACCTGCCGGATTATATTTTATCTCTCTTAAAGGTAATAAAATAAATCATTCATTTAAATTGAGTGTAATCAGATAATCTTGTCAGATTTGCAATTATAAAATTAATTGTAAAAACCTGCAATACTGATACATACAAAATATAGCTTAAAAAAAACAAAATAAAAAAAATCACTTATATAAATAAACAGTAAATTTGCTGACCTACTGAAAAAATTAAAAAATGAGTATTGCTAATAAGATTATAGGTTTATTTTTAGGTAATAAATCAGACAAAGATATCAAATCGATTCTGCCCTTAGTGGCTAAAATAAAGGAAGAATCCGAGAAACTTATCTCTGTAAGCCATGATGATTTAAGGGCTAAATCTGCTGAGTTAAGACAGATTATCCATGATGAGATAAAAGAGGAAAATGATGAAGTTCAAAACTTGAAAAACAGTATTGAAGAACAGAATATTCCCATAGATGAGCGCGAAGCTATATATGAGAAAATTGACAGGATCGAAAAAGAAATCACAAAGAAAATTGAGGAAGCTTTAAACGATATTCTCCCCACTGCATTTGCTCTGATCAAGGAAACAGCCCGACGTTTTAACGACAACGAAAAAATCAGGGTTAAAGCCACAGCTTTTGACCGTGATCTTGCTGCCACAAGAGAAAGCATTGAAATTGAAGGTGATTATGCAATCTGGCACAACCGGTGGATAGCCGGAGGAAATGAAGTCAAATGGGAGATGGTTCATTACGACGTACAACTTATTGGAGGTATTGTACTGCATCAGGGTAAAATCTCTGAAATGGCCACCGGCGAAGGAAAAACTCTTGTTGCAACACTCCCTGTGTTCTTGAATGCTCTTTCGGGGCGCGGTGTTCACCTTGTTACCGTAAATGATTACCTTGCCCGCCGTGACTCTGAATGGATGGGTCCGCTATACGAATTCCACGGTCTTACCGTTGATTGCATCGACAAACACCAACCAAACTCCGAAGAAAGAAAAAGAGCTTATAATGCCGATATCACTTTTGGAACAAACAATGAATTCGGTTTCGATTACCTCAGGGATAACATGGCTGTTAGCCCGGAAGACCTTGTGCAACGCCCCCATAACTACGCCATCGTAGATGAGGTTGACTCTGTTCTTATCGATGATGCCCGTACTCCGCTTATCATATCAGGTCCCGTTCCACGTGGCGACGACCAATTGTTTATGGAGTACAAACCAAAAGTCCAGAAACTGGTTAATGCCCAACGGGCTCTTACCAGTGATCTGCTTGTTGAAGCCAAAAAATTAATCTCCGAAGGAAAAACAGAAGATGGAGGAAAACTGCTCCTGCGCACCTTCAAAGGTTTGCCTAAAAATAAAGCCCTGATAAAATTCCTCAGCGAACAGGGAATGAAAGCGTTGATGCATAAAACTGAGAATGTTTACATGCAAAACAACTCCAAGGATATGCACCTGATCACTGATGAATTGTATTTTGTCATTGAAGAAAAAAATAATTCCATTGAGCTTACCGAAAAAGGTATTGACCTGATCACCGGTGATTCAGACGACCCCGAATTCTTCATACTCCCCGATATCGGCTCACGTATTGTTGATATTGAAAAATCAGGAATTCCGGATGCAGAAAAACAGAAAGCCAAGGATAAGCTGATGAGTGATTTTGCCATAAAATCAGAACGTGTTCATACTGTAAATCAACTGCTCAAAGCTTATACCCTGTTTGAAATTGATATTGAATATGTCATTATTGACAATAAAATTAAGATTGTTGATGAACAAACAGGCCGTATCATGGAAGGACGTCGGTATTCAGACGGACTGCATCAGGCCATCGAAGCCAAGGAAAATGTAAAGGTAGAAGCTGCAACCCAAACCTTTGCCACCATTACCCTGCAGAATTATTTCAGAATGTACAACAAGCTCGCCGGTATGACAGGTACTGCCGAAACTGAAGCAGGTGAATTCTGGGATATCTATAAACTGGATGTGGTTGTCATTCCAACCAACAAACCCATTGTCAGAAAAGATTACAACGATTATATTTATAAAACCAAACGCGAAAAATACAATGCGGTTATCGATCATATTGGGAAGCTTGTTGAACAGGGACGACCGGTATTGGTGGGTACTACTTCCGTTGAGATTTCTGAACTCCTGAGCCGAATGCTTAAACTCAGGGGCATCAAACACAACGTACTAAACGCAAAACTGCATCAGCGCGAAGCCGATATTGTTGCCGAAGCAGGTAAATCACGCACAGTGACCATCGCCACAAATATGGCCGGAAGGGGCACCGACATTAAATTGAGTAAAGAAGTTAAAGATGCCGGCGGTTTGGCAATCATTGGTACCGAAAGACATGAATCAAGAAGGGTTGACAGGCAGTTGCGGGGACGTTCCGGACGACAGGGAGATCCGGGTTCTTCACAGTTCTTTGTTGCTCTGGAAGATGATCTGATGCGACTTTTCGGATCAGACAGAATTGCCAGGTTAATGGACAGAATGGGACTTAAGGAAGGCGAAGTTATTCAACATTCCATGATTTCTAAATCCATTGAAAGAGCCCAGAAAAAAGTTGAGGAAAACAATTTTGGCATCAGAAAACGTTTGCTTGATTACGATAACGTAATGAATAACCAGCGTGAAAGGATCTATCGCCAGCGTCGCATCGCCCTTTTGGGAGAAAGAGTCGGCTCTGAGGTTGCCAATATCCTTTACGATGCAGGTGATGCTATTGTAAATGAGTGCCATGGAAATTTGGATTATGATTCTTTCAAAATGGAACTCATCAGAATACTTTCCATCGAATGTCCTATTGATGAAAAAGATTACATGCAGTTAAACACTCAGGAAATTATTGATAAAGTTTATGAATCTACCATTAACGCTTATCAAAGAAAAACTGAAGATATTGCAAATCAAGCATATCCTGTAATCCGGGATGTTTTTGAAAGAAAATCTGCTGTATATAATAATATTGTTGTTCCGATTAACGACGGTCTTAAAACTCGCGGTGTCAGAGTTAATCTGGAAAAAGCTGCAAAAACCAAGTGTACTGAGCTGATCAGATCAATTGAAAAAACCTTTATGCTCATAACCATTGACGAAGCATGGAAGGAACAACTCAGAGAAATGGACGATCTTAAACAATCGGTCCAAAATGCTTCGTATGAACAAAAAGATCCCCTGCTTATTTACAAATTTGAATCGTTCAAGCTGCTTGAGGAACTGCTCCGCAGAAACAACCGAACCATCGCTTCTATGTTGATGAAAGCGCACATTCAGGTGAGCGAACCCGATCAGGTGCAGCAAGCAGCAGATACCAAGCGAACTGACATGAGTAAGTACCAGACCGGCAGAGACTCTCTTGCCAGTGATCACAAACAGCAGGAAGCCAAAGCCCAACCGGTAAGAGTTGAAAAAAAGGTTGGAAGAAATGATCCATGCCCTTGTGGAAGTGGAAAAAAATACAAAAGCTGTCATGGTATATCCGCCGAATAAAAATATTGATCAACCGGGAGTTTTTATCCGCACCAACGGAAGAGGCAATGCATGGCCCATTCCCCTTGGCAGTTTACATCCATTTTATTCAGCAAAAAATTTCGAGGATTTATCCAATGCTTCTTATTCACTTATCTCATCAGAGAAAACTGAAATAACCAAAGAAAGCATAAAGTGGGAGATCATGGTTGATGGTGGACATGGTGCAGTGCAATTTCTGATTATGCAGCAAAACAGAATTCCGGATGCCATTTTCATTACCCATCCGCACCACGACCATACATATTCAATCGACTGGATTATTCAAAGTTATTTCAGAGCCAATAACCGCAAAAAAAAATATCCGCTTTATGCTTCGCGTAAATGCTTTGATTACATTTTAATTACCTATCCGCACCTAAAAGAACTTATCGAATACAAGGAGTTAATTTTCGGAAAACAAACCAGGATTGATGAAGCCCCGGGATTATCTGCAACGGCTTTTCCTGTATATCACGGCAAAACAGCTCCCGGCGCATCCATGGTCATTTTTCAGTTTGATAATAAAACAGCTTTATTTACAGGCGACGTGCTTTGTCCGCTTATCAGGATCAAGGACTACCCCTCGCTGCAAAATATCTCGGCAGTTTATTGCGATGCCAATAACAGATTTCCCTGGCCGCTGACAAACCACTGGAGCATTGTTGATTTTGATCCGCAAACCGTAACAAGATCACAGAACCTCAAAAAATTCAAAAATCACCTGAAACTATCTGAGATTCTCGAGTCGCATAATGCCAACAACATTTATTTCGACAAGTCAATCGACGATCAGTTTATAAATGATTCCCTTTCCTACTCCATGTTCGATTTTCTTAAAAAAATTAACCCCGTTAATGTTTTTATGGTCCACTATAGCGGAAGAGAAGATTCAGAACAATATAAACAAGAAATGTTCGATGCGGAAAAACTGGTTAAATGGACTAGTGAGGAAGCAGAAAAAATTGAGCTTGACTGCCATTTTCATGCTCCTTCCACAGGACATATTTTCAGATTAATCTAAAAATTTCCAGACATGCAGGTTCAAAGATTTGGCGTTTCACTTGAGAAAGAAGTTCTTGATTCACTCGACAGGTTTGTGGAACAAAAAAAATTCCCCAACAGGTCACAGGCTATCAGATACCTGATTAGAAAAAACATTAAGGAAGAAAGCTGGAAAGAGAATAAGATTGTTGCCGGAGCAATAGTTTTGGTTTACGATCATCATAAAAGGGAATTGCAAAAACACTCCACCGAATTGCAGCATGATTATCACGACTTGATACTTTCGGTTCAGCACGTACACCTCGACCATGACAATTGTCTTGAAACAATCTCAGTTAAAGGAAAAGCCCATGATCTGATGGATCTGGCCAACCGGTTGATTTCGATCAAAGGGATTAAACATGGAGATTTGGTCATGAGCGGAATGTAACCTTAAATTCACTGGAATTCTTTTTAATTTTCCTCTTTTATCCCAAATTCCCTTTTGTATTCATAGTATTTCCTTTTTATAGCTACTGCAAGGTCATAATCTCCGGCATTCAGAATAAAGCTTTCAGGAAAATTGCAAAATTTCATAAAACTCGTTAGCGTATCTCCCTTAAATCGGGTTATTGTTCCCACAATTTTTTCATTAAACTTCGTCTTAATCTTTTCCGAAATCTTGTCCTGCTCGGTGAGTTCGGCAAGCTTTCTTTTCGACTTGCCTTCCTTGCTGAACTGATCATAAAGGGCTGTTATCGGACTGCCCAATGATATTGTCGGCTGGGGGTTTTGCGTGGTGTTTTTAATGGAGGTTTGAAAATCAGGAAAGTTTTTCATCGCATTGGCTTCCTGAACAGTTGGTTCAATTTTAAGCTCCGTGAATTCCCTTTTAAACTGCTCCTTTTTCGTTAGTCCGTATACCTTAACAGTCGAAATAGAATACGTTTTTTTGTCGAGAATAATGTTTATAAAATACATATTGGATTCAATGGAATCGGGAACGGAAAGATATACATTTTTAAATCCGATGGCCGACAGATGCAATGTATCGTGTCGTGGCATGAGGATTGAGAAATGACCTGCTGTATCAGTAATTGTTCCCGTCAGATTGCTTCGATTCATGATGCTGACGTATGGCACAGGAGACCTGTCCTCTTTATTCAAAATCACTCCGGACACCCGAATAATCGGGCTTTCTCCGAAAACCTGTGCTTCAGTTTTTCCTCCAATCAGCAATGCCAGACAGAGAACAAGAAATATTCGGATATGATTCTTCAAAATTCCAATATAATCTCAAATGTAAAGATAATAAAACAGATATTCGAAACAGCAAATAAATATTAACGAAAATTAACAGACACGATTGTGCATATTTTTCAATGATAGAAAAAATTATTGCCTTACAGAACAACAAAAAAACCAAAATGATTTCAAATATAAATTTCAAATCTTAGTTTTGCATGTATGAAAAAGGAACTTTGTAAGTTTATTTTGTTGGATGTTCTCGGTTGGAAAATGGCAAACCGTTTCCCGTCTGAACATAAGAAACTAATTGTAATTATCGCCCCGCATACCAGTATGATGGATTTTGTTTTGGGATGGCTTTATTATTCTGCCAATGGCAGAAAAGCAGGATTTGCAATAAAAAAAGAATTTTTCTTTTTCCCCCTGGGTCCCATTTTAAGGTCATTGGGGAGTATTCCGGTGGACAGAAAAAAAACCAGCATGATAGATCAGATGGCTGCCGCGTTCGAGAAAAGTGAAAAAATGATATTAAACATCACCCCTGAAGGTACCCGAAAAAAGACAAACAAATGGAAACGGGGTTTTTGGCATATTTCAAAAAAGACTGGCATACCGGTTGTTCAAGGATACCTGGATTACAAAAACAAACTATTGGGAGTAGCCGCAAACCCATTTATCGAACTCACTGATAACGTGGAAGAAGACATGAAAAGAATTAAAAAATTATACGATATTGCTTCGGCCCGGTTTCCTGAAAATTTTGATAACAGTATTTAACAAATTATCAGAAAAACACTCTACAACAGCGTATTAACAATCCAGAATATTCCTACACCTATTGCCAGCAACCCGCCAAATATCCTGAGAAAAACGGATAAATTTTTATTGGCCGTTTCAGATTTCTGAGATATTAGTCCGAGCGTATAAGCATAAGAAACCATTGCAATCAGTGTACCAACTACAAAACCTCCCAAATACAAACCCGATCCGGTTCGGCTCTCAAAACCCATTGTGGGAATAATTGCAATAATATGTGAAACACCGGCAACGCCATGCATAATACCAATTCCAAGAGCACTAAATAAGTTTTGCCTGTGTTTCAATCTGTGTGCATGTTTGTGAGCTTCTTCCGATTCATGGGTATGGGCATGTATGTGAACCAGATCTTCATGCACATGCGGATGCACATGCTTATGCTTTCCCCCATGTCTTGTTTTTATGCGGACAAGTGCCCATATTCCTATAGCAATTAAAAGAAAACCAACAAATTGTTCACCATATTTAGAAACTAAATCAACATCCAACTGCTCTTTTACCATTAAAAAAATCAAACCAATGATCAGCATCCCGATGGTATGGCCCATTCCCCATGCAAAACCCACGCTCCATGATTTTTTGCGGCTGTCAATGGCCAATGGGGTAACGGCAGCCAGATGGTCAGGACCAGAAATCACATGAACAATACTCATTACTACTCCGGATATTATTGGAATATCAGAATACATTATTCCTTCCGAAGCATTCAAAAATATAGAAAAATCAAACATTGTTACTATTTTTAAAATCGTGCCAAAGATACAAAAATAGCTTTATGATGCAAGTTAAGGTTATGATTTTATGCTTATTTTAAAAGGTTTTACGCAGGACTTTCGACTTTACGGGCTTTCAACTTTACAGACTTTCAACTTTACGGACTTTCATTTTACAATTTTCATCATTCATTTCCGCCGGGAAGGATTTTTCGTTCTAATGTATTCATGGCCGGCGGGCCCATGGGCGTTTGCCCTGGGCTACCATAATTTAAGCCCTACAGGCTTTTGATACACTTGATCCATTTGGCATATATGACTTGATGAACTTGTGACTTGATGGGACTTTACAGACTTTCGACTAATCCCCCACCTTTTTATAAGCAAAATCAACCCTATCAAGCTCATCATCAGTGGTAAGATAAATATTCAGGATTTTGATAGCAACATATTCATTTTGGTTTCGAAGCTTGGTAATAAAAACGTCATCTTCTTCAAAATTTAATGCGTAGGTGGTAACATCCGATGGTGTTGCCCCTGTGAAAATATCCACTGCATCCTCCAGAGTTGCTTCTGCAAAATTGTAGTAATTGGCTTTAACAAATTTCGTATTGTTTGCCGATTTAAACATGATTTTAAAATAAAATGGGGGCAACAAATAAGAATATGCGGTGTCATTGACCAAATCTTTATCATGGGCACCATCAGTCCAGTTAACCGGCAAATCATCCCAAAGGTTCCATCCATAGTTTAAATCACCCCGTCCATTATAAAATGAAGCCGTATGTGATTCATCCATTGGAGTTTGAGGCGTATTGGTGAGAATTGTAAAATCAATCATTTTATTCTGGCCGTTTTCATCAAAAACCAGAAACCACCATTCTTCTGAGCCCACATTTTCATTTGAAACAAAATACCATGACGCATTGAAATTACTCAGGTTATCCAAAACCGAATCGACCTCGGTAATAATCAAACTGCCCATTTTGCGGCGTACAACAACCTTTGTGAGTTTTGCACCGGTGGTCGGACTTACAGATGCGGTAATACCTGCCCTGAAGAACCTGTTTTGCTGCATTGATAAGTTATTGCAAACATATCCCGAATCACAAATGAAGGTAAGAACAGGCTTTAGACTAATTTTATTAATTACAATTCTTGAAACATTAGTTTTTCCTGCCTCATCGGTAGCTTTGAAAATATATTCCTCTATTCCGGTTTCCTCAGAAGTTTTAAAATTACCGGAATAAATAAATTCGCCGGTATTAATTGCCGAATCAATAATATTCACCCCTATGCCGTCGATAATTCTTGTAACAGAGAACCTCTTAAGAATTCTTCCCGATGTCTCATTAGATCTTGCAACAGCACTAACCGTAAAATTTTCTTCAACCTGCAGGGTAGTATCACAAAAAACCAGAGCTTCACCCTTTTCAAATATTATAGACGGAACAATATCATCAAGCGGTTCATGGCGGCAATCCTGAAAAACAAATATTGCAGTTACAACTATTAAAAACAGTAAAAGCCGGCTCATAATTTTATATATGGTTTAAAAAAATCTTTAATATGACCAAAAGTAAAGATAAATGAAATATTATTCAAGATAAAAGTATTATTTACCAACAACAGCAAATAAAATAAAATATTTATTAAAACCCTGACATAATGAAGGAAAGCTAATGCAATTAATAAACAGCGGAAATTCTTCATTTTTGTTTTAACACTTTTTTAGGAAATATCTTTTATAAAATATCAAAATTGGATGTCAACATATGGAAAAATACCCTATATTTGTTTTTTTAAATAAAACAAGTAACTAATTAATTAATTAAATTTTATAACTATGAAAAAGACTATCACTATTCTACTTTCAATGTTAGTTTTAGCAGTGTTAACTATTAACTTCACCGGTTGTGGTGGTGGCGAAACAGATCCTCCCACAGTTACCGTTTCTCAGGATGTGACTGAAGCTTGGAGAGCCGATACAGTAACTTTCACAATTCAGATGAGTACCAACGAAAAACTTTCTATGTTGGAAATCACTTCAGACTTCACTACTCAGAATGTTGAAGTAACTACTTTCACTGGTGACAACAACTCAACTTACGAATACAAATTCGTTGTTCCCGGTACAGTTGCTGACGGTGACTACATCACCATCACTTTCAAAGTAACTGACAACGCTGACGGTGTAACTACAAAAACTGCAACAATCAACGTTGTTGATGACACATTTGTTGGAACTGCTTTAGCTTATGAAAACACTTCAGGTGTTGTTTGGAATCTCATTGGCCCAAACAAAGGCGCATGGGACTTAGTAGCAAATATTGGAAGATCATCAACTGAATCAGCTGATGATAAAGACATGAAAAATACAACAACTACTACCACAGGTTGGTCAAATGAGTGGACTTCAATGAATGCCACTACATTTGTAAAAGACAATGCTTTCAACTACACTTCAGGTACACAAGAAGATGCAGCCGCAGCATACGCCGCAGGTAGCAGCTCAAGCACTGTAACTAACCCAGCTGTTGGTGATATTTATATTGCAAAATTAAGAACTGCAGGTACTAGCTACGCAGTTATTAAAATCACAGGTGTTACCACAACAACTGCTGACAATCTTGATAACATTGCTTTCTCATACAAAAAAGTTGCTGCAACTAGCGGTATCTAATCATTTGTATAAAACATATAAAAACCACCGCAATGCGGTGGTTTTTTTTTTGCTCGTTTTTTTAATAATGTAAACTTTAGTAGGGGGGTGAACTTTTAGTCACCTTCTTAATTGCAATGCGATAGATCGGCCACGAGAACCAAAGCAGAAAGAGTCAGGTGCGACTCAAAGTCGCGCCCTGACTAAAAGAGGCATTTGGCTTTTTCGTCTTAGACTTATCCCAAGTCTCCCGACTTTGGATAGCTGCATAGCAACAGCATAACAACAAAAAGGGGGAGCCAAATGGTTCCCCCTTTTTGTTATAATAATTGAATAAAATTAAATTTCAAATACTCCCGGACTGCAAAGCAGGTCATCCATTGTTTTGATTTTGGTAGCTGCCATGGCACTTTTTACCTGCTGTTCGAGAAGAATTTCATAGGGTTCCAACTCAAATTGTCTGATGACACCCAAAGCCATTGGAAACTCGGGGCGGGCAAGACGGGTTAACATAAAATGAATGGTTGGATCGGGGTTATAAGCATCGTGAATCATAAGATCCTTTTCAGTAATACCATTTTCACCCAATTTTACCACTTCAAGTTTAAAGTTTTTACCCATCATAATACCTTTGTCTCTTTCATTTCCAAAAATCATTGGTTTTCCGTGTTCAAGATAAATGGTATGCTCATCTTTAACTTCTTTTCCGGTAATATCGGCATGAACCTGATTATTGAAAATAACACAGTTCTGTAAAATCTCTACTATAGAGGTCCCTTTATGCTTAGCGGCTTGTAAAAAGACTTCCTTCATCATTTTGGGATCGGTATCCAAAACCCTGGCAAAGAAAGTTCCCTGAGCACCCAGAGTAAGTTCACCGGGGTTAAACGGATCTTCAATGGTTCCTTCTGGAGATGTTTTTGTTTTGCTGCCTTTTGGAGTAGTTGGGGAATATTGTCCCTTTGTCAGACCATATATCTTATTATTGAAAAGAAGCAAATTGATATTAATGTTCCTTCTGATCAGGTGGATAAAATGGTTTCCACCGATGGCCATAGAGTCGCCGTCGCCGGTAACCATCCACACATCCAATTTTGGATTGGCAGTTTTAATACCTGAAGCAATAGCCATGGCGCGGCCGTGCAGACTATGGAATCCATAGGTATTAATATAATAAGGAAATCTTGAGGAGCATCCGATTCCGGATACAAATACAACGTTTTCCTTTTTTTCAGTTACTTCAGGAAGAGCAGCTTGTACAGACGACAGAATTGAAAAACCGCCGCATCCTGCACACCATTTCACCGGATTGGTTACGGTAAAATCTTTTTTTGATAATCCTTCAACTTTTACTTCGTTTTCCATGACTATTTCTCCTCAAGTATTTGGTAAAACTTTTCTTTTAACTCTGAAATCAGGAATGGCAATCCCTGAACTTTATTAAACTGCAGATAATCGTATTTTGGGTATTGCGACTGCAGATACTGTTTAAACTGACCAAGATTCAATTCACAAACCACAATTTTGTCAAACCTGCTGAAAATTTTATCAACATTTTTGGGAAGCGGTTTAATATAATTGAACTGGCATAAACTAATTTTCCTTCCCTCTTTCTGAAGGTCCTGAACAGCTGAAATCAGTGCGCCATAAGTTCCACCCCAGCCAACAACTAGTAATTCGCCTTTATCTTCGCCAATTACGGTTTGTTCGGGAATATAATCAGCCACACGTTGTACTTTCTCTTCTCTTATAACCACCATATCTTCGTGGTTAAAAGGATCATGAGAAACTTCTCCGGTGATATTTGACTTTTCAAGTCCGCCCACCCTGTGACGTAATCCTTCCTGTCCGGGCATAGCCCAACTTCTTGCAAGGGTTTCTGCATCCCTGAGGTAAGGTTTATATTCAGTGTCGTTATCTTTAACTATACGAGGTTTAATTTCGGGGAATTCAGAAACCGGACGAACCTGCATCAATTCAGATCCATTTGCAAGGTATCCGTCTGTTAAAAGAATAACCGGAGTCATATGCTCAACCGACAACTTGGCTGCCATGTATGCATAGTCGTAACAATTAGCAGGTGTTGAAGCTGCAATTACAATACATGGACTTTCACCATTTCGCCCGTATAAAGCCTGTAACAAATCGGCCTGTTCCGGTTTTGTGGGCAATCCTGTAGCAGGTCCGCCTCTTTGAACATTGACCACAACAAGCGGGAGTTCGGTAATCACGGCCAATCCAATAGCTTCGGATTTCAGTGCCAAACCAGGTCCGGATGTCGAAGTTGCAGCCAGATGACCAGTGTAACTAGCACCAATTGCTGAGCAAATACCTGCAATTTCATCTTCAGCCTGAAAAGTCTTTACACCCATATGTTTTCTTGCGGATAATTCCTGAAGAATTTCTGTTGCCGGGGTAATGGGATAAGAGCCCAGGAACAATGGTCTGCCTGATCTTTCAGAAGCAGCAATCAGTCCCCATGCAGTAGCAACATTACCGGTAATATTTCTGAACTTGCCTTTGCGATCTAAAGGACTAACCATAAAAGTGGTAGTCATGGCTTCGATGGTTTCGGCATAGTTATAACCTGCTTTGAGCACTTCGATATTTGCATCAACCAGAACAGGTTTCTTACTGAATTTCTTTTTAAGAAATTCGATACCATCGTTCATATTCCTGTTAAACAACCAGTAAAGCATACCCATTACAAACTGGTTTTTGGTTTTATCGGCAGTTTTATTGTCGATACCCAGGTTCATGTCATTAACAGTTGCAAGAGTCAGACTGGAAATTGGAGCCTTTACAATGGTGTAGCCGTTGAGTGATCCATCACTTAAAGGATCATCAGAGTATTCGGCTTTTTTATAACTTTTATTGTCAAAATTATCAATGTCTATGATAATTGTACCGCCGATTTTTACACTAGTTAAATATTTCTTTAAAGCAGCGGGGTTCATAGCAACAAGCACATCGGCGAGGTCACCCGGCGTGGCTATTTCCTTATGTCCGATGTGCACCTGAAAACCGGAAACACCGGCAATAGTACCCTGAGGTGCACGAATTTCAGATGGATAATCGGGAAATGTTGACAGATCATTTCCAAACATGGCAGAAGAATCAGAAAACTGCGTTCCGGTTAACTGCATTCCATCCCCCGAGTCGCCGGCAAATTTCACGACAACTTCTTCGAGTTCGATAACTTTTGTTTGTTTAGTCATAATTTAATGATTAGTATCACTTGATATGAATTTATATTGTATTTTAAATTTTCATTACTAAAAAGTCATTTTTAATTCCGATTTGTAAAATTAATGGATTTTAAAGTATCAATCTTTAAATATTTGTCTATTCTTTAACATCTATTTTTGATTAGCAGTCCCGATAGCTATCGGGAAGCAAATTAGTAGATTTGTTGATTACTTGAATTGGTGAGAAAATTGTATTTTTGCATGGTAAATGAAAATACAAGAAAATATGGCATTAATAAAATCATTAAACGGCAACACCCCTGCATTTGGAAACAATTGTTTTTTGGCTGAAAACGCAACCATAATAGGAGATGTGGTTATGGGAGATGATTGTTCTGTTTGGTTTCATGCAGTTATCAGGGGTGATGTGCATTACATCAGGATCGGAAACAAAGTTAATATTCAGGATGGAGCGGTAATCCATGCCACCTATAAAAGAGCGCCCACAAACATAGGCAACAATGTTTCAATTGCTCATAATGCTGTTGTTCACGGCTGCACTATTAATGACAATGTTCTGATTGGAATGGGAGCAATTGTAATGGACAATGCTGTTATTGAAAGCAATGTAATTATTGCTGCGGGGGCTGTGGTTACCCAGAATATGGTGGTAGAATCGGGAAGTGTATATGCAGGTTCCCCGGCAAAAAAGATAAAAACTATGAGCCCCGATTTACTTGAGGGTGAAATTAAGAGGATCGCAGATAGTTATCTGATGTATTCGGAATGGTACAAGTAGATAAAAAAAAAGGCCTGACGGCCTTTTTTAGATTTTATATAATTCCAAGTTTCTTTTTAACAAGCGGTAGAATATCATCCGAAGTTTCAGGCCAGTAAAGAAGTACACCAACCGATGTATCGAAAATATACGTATATCCGTTTTCTTTTGCAGTAGTTTGGATTGCAGATTTCGCTTTATCAATAATAGGAGAAAGTATTTCTTCCTGTTTTTGCTGAGCGCGTGCCTGGGCATCATAACGATACTGCTCAATTTTCTGTTGCATGTCCTGCAGTTCAGCTATTTTTTTATTCATCAGAAACTCATCCAGTGAGTCTTTCTGTGTTTCAATATTTTGCCTTAATTTTTCATATTCAGCCATCATAAGGTTAAGTTCTTCCTCAAGTTTTTTCACATAATCCTGAATATCTTTTTCGGCTTGAGCACGTTCAGGCATGAGTGAAAGTAATTTACCTGAATCAATATGACCAAACTTTTCCTGTTTCTGAGAAAAAACAGCACCTGATATAACCACCAGTAAAACCAGCAATGAAAATTTCTTTAACAGTTTCATTTTAAAATTTAATTAGTATTAATATATTAAAAATCAGACCTTTAAAAGTCATAAAGGTCTGATTTTACCTTTAATTGTGTGCAAAGGTAAAAATTATTTGCTATAACCCAACTTTTTAAGAACGTCTTCGCTCTTGTCAAATTTTGGATCAGTAAAAAGCATAGTTGTGCCGCTTCCTGATGTATCAAAAATAATGGCATATCCGCCTTCGGTAGCAATTTCTTTAACTGCATTAAAGACTTCATCCTGAATTGGTTTTACCAGTTCTTGTCTTTTTTTGAACAGGTCACCATCTTTAGGACCGAATTTCTTTTTCTGAAGTTCTTTTGCTTCTTTTTCCTTGGCAATAATTTCATTTTCCCTTTTTGATTTCATTTCCTCGGTAAGGAGCACTTTTTCGGCTTGAAAATCTTTGTACATTTTATCTATTTCAGCATAAACTGCTTCAATTTCCTTCTGGTATTCAACGGCAAGTTCGTCGAGTTTGGCCTGGGCTGCTTCGTAAGCCGGAATTTTCTTCAGTATGTATTCTGAATCAACAAAAGCAAATTTCTGGGCAAATGACATTCCCATGATTGCAGTTACAAGGCTGAGTGTTAAAAAGAGTCGTTTCATGGTTTTCTATATTAGATTTATTATTAAAATTGTTGTCCGATCACAAAATGGAACTGACTGCCATTGGCTCCATCCTTAATTGCGCCATTATAATAATAGACGTCATCAAAGCCGTAGCCCCAGTCAACACCAAGCATCCCGAACATGGGCAGGAAAATCCTTACACCGACACCTGCAGAACGTTTAATTTCAAAGGGGTTGAATTCTTTAAAATCATGCCAGGCATTACCACCTTCTAAAAATCCCAGCACATAAAATGTGGCATTGGGGTTAAGAGACAAAGGATACCTCAGCTCCATGGTAAATTTATCAAAGAAATTTGCGCCCAGCACAGTGCTACTGGTTTGTTCGGGAGTCAAAGAACGATTTGAATATCCTCTGAGTGATACAATTTCCCTTCCGTATAAATTATAGCCTGCCAAACCATCGCCGCCTACTTCATATCCTTCGAAGGGAGAATATCCCCAGTTTTTACTCCACCTGCCTAAGAATCCAAACTGAATTCCGGTATTTAGGACAAGTGTGTTTTCACTCTTGGTATCATCCTGCAATTTCCTTGCCAAAGGTGTAAACCAATTTGCCTGGAATGTCCATTTATGGAATTCTATCCATTTATAATGCTCTTCATTTTCGAGCTGGGTGATCTGACTGGCAGTAAGATCGGTTGTTTCAGCATCATCAAGTTTCCAATAATTTTCTCCTTTAAGCATGGAATACCAAGGCGGGGCAACTTGCAGTGTTGCAGAAAATGAGGAACCGCTGGTGGGGAAAATCGGGTTTGGTCCTGAGCTTTTTCTGCCAATTGTAGATGCAATGCTTATATTGTTTGATTTTCCTTCATTAATAATAAAGCCAGTCCACTTATCCAGAGTATATCTTTGAAAACTGAGTTCATAATAGACAGTAAAATAGTCATCAGGTTTGGTAAGTCGTTTTCCCAGACCAAGTGATGCACCAAAAATCTGGATGGATTTTCTTGATGGATTGACAATTTTATTTTCTGCAGTATCTTTAACGTAGCGTTTTTGACCGTTTGTTTGAGTAGTATTATAAATACTTACAGAAAAAGAATTTGGTTTTTTACCACCCAGCCATGGTTCGATAAAGGTGGTACTGTATGCCTGGTAATAAAGTCCGTTTGATTGTGCCCGCATGCTGATTTTTTGTCCGCCCCCCGAAGGAAGTGGTCTCCAAGCCCGTGGTTCAAAAATTCTTTTTGCAGCGAAGTTATTAAAAGATAAGCCAAGGGTTCCCACGATCATTCCGGCACCAAATCCACCTGACAATTCAATTTGGTCAGATGCTTTTTCTTCAACAACATATTCGAGATCAACAGTTCCGTTAACAGGATCAGGCACAGGTTTTACGTCAAGTTTTTCAGGATCAAAGTAATTCAGTTGAGCCAATTCACGATGTGAACGGATAATATCTGATCTTCTGAAAAGCTCGCCCGGAACAGTTTTCAATTCCCTGCGAATAACGTGTTCAGCGGTTTTAGAATTTCCGGTAATGGTAATATTATTTATTCTCGCCTGTTTTCCTTCGACAATGCGCATTTCTATGTCAATTGAATCGGCATCAATTTTCACTTCAGCGGGAGTAACCGAGAAAAAAAGATACCCATTATCCAGATAAAGTGAGCTAACAGCGTCGGCATCCACGAGCAGTCTTCCATCAAGAGTGGTTTGGTTGTACACATCCCCTTTTTTAATACCTAAAAAGTCATTCAATGTTTGGGTACTGTATTTAGTATTTCCCACCCAGGTAATGTTGCCAAAATAATATTTTTTTCCCTCATCAACTTTTATTTTGATGTTAATGGTTTTTTGGTCGTTGTCGAATACCGAATCTTTTGTGATGCGGGCATCCCTGTATCCTTTCTCATTGTATTTGGCAATAATATTATCCTTATCGGTTTTATAATTTGATTGGATGAACTTTGAAGTTTTAAATAAGTTGTACCATAGCTTTTGTTTCGTATCCTTCATTTGTCGCTTAAGTTTTTTATCAGAAAACTCAGAGTTTCCTTCAAAAGCTATTTCGTTAATTTTTATTTTATTATTCAATTTTACCTTAATAAGTAAAATCACATTGTTTGTAAGAAGTGTATCTTTTTCCTGATCAATAACAACTTCAACATTTCTATAACCCTTATCAATATAATATTCTTTTATTGTATTTTTTGCATTGATCAAAACATTTTCAGTAATGGGTTTTGCTTTCATGAATTTAATTTCTTCACGAAGGTCATCTGCTTCAGATCTTTTTATTCCTGAGAAAGTAAATTTGGATAATCTTGGACGTTCTTCCAATTTAATATCAAGAAAAATAACATCTCCGGTAATTTTTGTGGCAGAAATTTCAATATTTGAAAAAAGTTCCTGTTTCCACAAGTTTTTGATTGCGTCGGTTAAATCGATACCCGGAATTACAATCCGGTCACCAACACTAAGTCCGGAGAGGTGAATCAGAACATTTTGGTCAAGATAATTCACTCCTGAAACGGTAATACCGCCGATCTCATATTCTTTTGGAGTAGAATAGTCAATGGCGTCGAGGTTTGAGTTAAAAGTAATCTGAGCGTTTAAATTGTAAACGACAAAAAACAGAAGAAAAAGAAATAATACCCTTTGCATCAAATTAAAATTACAATTGTTCACTTATTTTACCAAAACGTCTTTCCCGGTTCTGAAAATCGTAAAGGGCCTTATAGAACTCCTCTTTTCGGAAGTCGGGCCAAAGTACCTCAGTAAAATACAGCTCGGTATAGGCAATTTGCCAAAGCAGGAAATTACTTATCCTATACTCTCCGCTTGTTCTGATCAACAGTTCAGGATCAGGAATTTTTGCGGTGACAAGGTAGCTATTAAATACTGAATAATCAATTTCGCCGATGTCAATTTTACCATTTTTAACATCATTTAATATTTGATTTACGGCATTAATTATTTCCCATCTACCGCTGTAGCTGAGTGCCAGTACCAAAGAAAGACCGTTATTTACCGATGTCTGTTCTATTGCCCAATTCAGTTCCTTTCGGACTTTCGAGGGAAGTTTTTCCAGATCACCGACAGCCAATAAACGGATATTATTCTTATTTAGTGTGGAAATTTCATTATGAATAGAAGAAACCAGCAGAGACATTAAAGCATTCACCTCAATTTTTGGTCTGTTCCAGTTTTCGGTGCTGAACGCATACAAAGTAAGGTAATCAATTTTCATTTCTGCAGCGGCTTCAACTGTTTCCCTGACTGCTTTGACTCCATTTCTGTGTCCGAAAATTCTCTGGTTTCCTTTCTTTTTGGCCCATCTTCCATTACCATCCATAATCACTGCTACGTGGCGCGGGAGTTTTTCGGGTATCAGTTTATCTTTTAATGACATTAGCCAAATAATTAGTACTTATTATATTCAGATTGACAAGGATTACCAAACCCGAATAATTTATAGGTAATAAAAATACCTGCCATTGAATACCAGTCATTATTTTTAATATACCCTCTCTGATATGGATAATCAACACCCAATACAGGAATATCATCAAATCCGGTAGTATAATCGAGCAAATCGGTAAAGGATTTCCGGAAAGTCCATTCAAATCCGGCACTCAGTTTTTTTGCGATATTGAATTTATAACCTACACCAAAGGGGATGGCTACCTGGAAAGGGAACGGGCAATCGGTTGCCATAAAAAAAGTAAAACCGGCAGCCACATAGGGGGAATTGTTCATTTTCGCGTCACCGGGTTTATAAGGGAAAAAATTAAACTCCATTTGAGCGGTAAAGTCATAAAAAGCAGTTTGAAAATCTGCATTTCGCAATAATTGGTATTTGTATGCTGAAGTTTCGTCAGTACATCCGAGTGTTCCCATAATGAGACTTCCGCGCAGTGCCCACCTGTAATCAAAATTATGGCGATAAATTGCTCCCAAAGCCATTTTTGATTCCTTAAAGTGAATATTGGTATTCAAATCACCGAGATAATATGACCGGCCAACAAAGATACCGATATCAGCTCTCTTTTGAGAAAATGAGGAGCAATACAAAAAAAGTAGCAGAATAACAACGATGTTTCTTTTCATAAAAATAAAGTCAGTCCTAAAATTAAAACTTTGGCAAACCGTTTTTAGCTGTTCTTAATTTGTAGGAAAACTGTATAAGCATGAATACGTATGAATCGTTAGCTGTTGAATTGATATCAGAATACCCTTCAAGGTAATCACTGGTTGAAAATCTTTCTGAAAATTCAATGCCAAGTGACCATCTTCTGTTAATACCATATTTAAAACCAATCCCAATAGGAAAAGCAATATTGGATTTGTGGAAATTTTCTTTTTTGGATGTCCGCAAAATATCCTGGTCCACTTCTTTAGCAGGATACCATGTTCCATCTATTTGCAATTTTGGTGCATTGAAAGTCCAACCTACACCGGCAAAAACATAGGTATTAACTTTAAGATTTCTGATATTTCTCAAGCGTGCAAATGTATAGCGTGGTCCAAATCTTTCTTTTGTAATGGAGTATTCAGCTTGAATTGTATTATCAAACAATGGGGATCTGGCTGTCAATCCTCTGTTTAATCTTCCCTCCCATTCAGTTTCCAAATCACTGGCTGCAATTCTGGCATAAATAAAATTGAGCTTAACAGCAAATCTCTCCTTTATTTTGTACCTGGCACCCAGGAAAAGCATTGGTCTGCTTTTAGAAAATTCCATATCTCTGGCGAAATGGGTTCCATCTCTGTTTGCTCCACCAAGATCGGTAAAGCAATTGTTAAAACCGAAACCAAACATGGCTTCATAACGAATCCTTTTCCATGGTTGGGCCTGAGTAAGAGCCGGAACCAGAATTATCAGGATCAGTATTATGAATTTCAATTTTTTCATATTGCAAAGATAATAAATAAATTAACGCAAAAACAAATAAAAAATTATCTGAATTTTGGCAATCCGTTTCTGTTTGTTCTTAATTTATACGTCAGACTAATAATGGCAAACATATAGGTATCCTTGTCGGTGGAGTCACCTCTTTGCTGACCACCAACAGTCCAGTTCGGGTGTTCACCCGAGGATGGATCGGCAAGAAAACCTGCTGTTTCGCCCATACTGGTTCTGATTAAAGTATTGTTAAAATATGATGTACTTACATCATCAATATAATCGGTAAATGTTTTTCTAATCCCATATTCAAGTCCAATGCTCCATTTCCGGCTCAGGCCATATTTAAATCCAATACCAAATGGAACGCACACCTGAAATCTGGAGTACATTTTTCTAGAAGCAACTAGTCCCTGGCCTTCGGTTCTAAGTGGCCGAAGCGGAACCCATTCTCCGCCAAAGTTGGCACGCGGGTTAAAATAAAATCCTCCAACTCCAACAAAGAGATAGGTATTGGTTTTGAATCCTTTGATACCCCTTACTCTTCTAAGATTATATCTGTGGCCGATTCTTTCCCTTATTACCGAGTATTCTAGTTGAGTTGAAAGTTCCACAATAGGAGATCTAAAATGCAGGTTTCTGTAATTGCGGTGTTCCTCTTCTGTTTTTTGATCATCCCCTTTGACATAACCATAAGTCAGTCCGGCCTTTACAGAAAGTTTTTCAAATATCTTGTATCTCATGCCAATTTGTCCCATTGGACGAGTCATTGAAATCTCAAGATCCCTTATGAAATCGGTACCTATCATATTTGCACCGCCTAATTCACCAAGAAAGTTAGTCCCACCGATTCCGTATAAAACTTCATACCTCATACGTTTCCACTGGGTACTTCCCCTCTGTGCTTCAGCAAATTGGGCAAAGATGACAAGTGCTATGGTAAATATCAAAAATATTTTCTTCATTTCTGGCTTCGTCTATTAACTTACAAAGATATTAAAAAAACTTTTTATTTTATAATTTTCTGATAAAAGATCAAAAAAAGTGGACTAAAAAACCATTCCAAACAAAATTAATTGACAAAAACAGCAAAAGCAGAACCAAAGTTCTGCTTTTATAAGATAAAAATTATACTTTAAAGTAATTTTTTGCTTATAATCCAAGTACAGATGCTCCCTGTTCGAAAACAATATCGACCGGAATTCCTGAATTATTTACTTTATCAAGATCTTTTTGCAATTCAGGTCTGATTTGCCCATCTTTATCAGTCCATTTTTTTGCAGCGGAATAATCCCCTGCTCCCTGAATGGTCAATATAAGCTCAGCAATATCTAGCATTGCCTTGCGCATCTTATCAAAATTAATTTTGTAATAGCCAGTTTTGGCATCTTTTTCAAAAGCTCCTTTTTCCTGGAAATAATAAAATCTCATCATATTGGACTTGCCGTGTGCACTTGCTGCTCCGAACCGTACTGAACGGAAAATTCCGGCCATAAAAGTCACATAATAATCCATCAATTCGACTTTCCCAAGTTCACCTTTTTCGTACAGTTTATCAACAATAAACAACCCAAGGATATCGGCTTTGCCTTCCTCTATTGAAGTATAATAATCTTTCAGTGCATCGCGTACAGTAAGTTTTTTATTACCTGCAACGTAATCACAACCCAGACCGTGTCCTACTTCATGAAACATTGTATTGGTAAAAAACGCATCAAATTTCACGTATTTTCTTTGTGAAGGATCAATCAGAATATTCGCAATGGGCAGCAGAATTTTATCAAATTTAGCTTTCATGGCATTCTTTAACTGCAATTTACGTGAGCCTTTGGTTTGCCTTACTTTTTCATCATTCGGGAGGTTAATGGCAATGGTTTTGCTGCCTGCATTGCAATCACCGGCATAAAAAACAACGTCGTAGGCATTCAGCTCATTTCCTGAGGAACCCGGGGTTTCAGACTTATATTTTTCCTCAACTGGAAGCATTTTCTGAAGTTCGGGAAGAAATGCAGTAAATTTTTCAAGTTTTTTGCTCCATTCCTTATCCTTGATCAGGATAAAAGACTCATGTGCTGCTTTAATACCGAATAATGCATCTTCGTATGTTTCAATAGGGCCGATGACAAAATCGATTGTATTGTTTTTCATATCCAGCCAGGCATTGTCACTGGCAAAATAATCATCTGTAAGCAAAGCTTCGGCTCTTAATTGAAGGTAGTTTTTCAATGCGGGATCTTCAGCAAGTTCAGCAGCTTTTTTTATGAGATCTGATGCTTTTGTCACTTCATCCTTGAAATACTCATGATAAAAAACAGCTTTCAGAGAACCTTCCTGTTTGCCTTGTAAGGCGGGTTCCCTGACAATTACGGTGTACAGACTTTTTTTATTGGGATCTTTGAATTTCTCATACTCTTCTTTTGTCATATCCTGGGGATAAAAACAGGCACCCAGCGGTTTTGCACCAAATTCAGCCATGAAAGAAATATTATCGTTCAACCTTTCCCACGGACCAAAATTGATGGCAGCATATTTTTTCATGTTCTCATCTTTTATTCCTTCCAGAAAAGCTTTGGGTTCGCCCGCAAATACTTCCTTCCAATAGAGTTCTTCCATTATCTTTGCAGCTTCAAAAAGCAATGGCAGCATTTGTTTTTCCTTGGCTGTCAATACAGAAAGATCGGTGGTGAGTTTAACAGAAGCATATTGTGCAGCTTTTTCCTTCATCGCAATTTCCATTGGCTTTAAAAACATGGGTTCGCCCCTCATTGTATTCATGCTCAGCAATCCTGTTTTTTTATAGAAAATGTATTGCATTTTTATTTCAATACTATCATGAAGAGATGATGTTTCAATATTTATCAAACTGTCATTTTCGCCGGTAACTTTATATGGTATGGAAACAGGTTCTGAGTCGCCAAACATTTTTGATATAACAGCTTCTTTTGTGATCTCAACGGTAAAATTGAATTTTGGCATTCCAACGTTTCCTTCTTCATCCAAAATTGCAGGATGCTCACCAAAAAAAACTGTATACATGCTGTAGGTTTTAGTCTTATTATCCTGATTTTCATTCTGTTCTTTTTTTGCATCACCACATGATGAAAAAGCCAGAAAAAACCCAAGTAGCAGACCAATCATACTATTCCGGTAAATTCTTTTCATATTTTATATTTTTAAATTACTATTAATAAGGATTGTAAAATTATATTTTTTTATTTCAAATACTACCTGCATGTTATGTGTTTTTTGATATTAATATTCATTGTGCTTACCACAGCTCACAATATTATATCCTAAAATCAGTTAAAAAGCGAAATAATTGATTTACTTTTGCCGGTAATAAACATGCAGAGATTATATTACATACTTATTTGTATCTTGTTTTGGGCTTTTCAGACTAATGCCCAACAGAAATGCACCGTTGAAGGATGGGTTACAGACGAATTCAAATCACCTGTTATCAATGCTGATGTTTATTATGTTTCTCAGGGAAAGCAGTTTGGAACCACAACCAACAACGGAGGAAAGTTTAGTTTACAAATTCCATCCAATCAGGAAATTACATTGATCTTTCATCACCTGAATTTTTACGATACTAATAAAAAAGTCACCGGAAAACCCGGCGAAAAAATTACCCTCAATGTAAGCATTAAATGGAATCCCATTATGCTTGAAGAAGTTAAAGTGCGTTACGACACCACGCGTTCAAACGAAACCATGAAGGAAATTAAACCCATTGACATCAAAATGATGCCTGGTCCGGGCGACGGTTTTGGAGGCATGATGAAAAAACAAATGGGTGTTTCTACTGCCGGCGGAGAGCTAAGTTCGCAGTATTCGGTGAGGGGCGGGAATTTCGATGAAAACCTGATTTACGTCAATGATATTGAAGTTTACCGGCCATTTCTCACACGTTCAGGGCAGCAGGAAGGGCTGACTTTTGTCAATACCGATATGATCAGGGAAATCAGTTTTTCATCGGGTGGATTTAATGCCAGATACGGAGATAAAATGAGTTCGGTACTTGATATTATTTATAAAAAGCCCCTGAGATTCGGAGGTTCAGCCAGTGCCAGCTTACTCGGAGGATCAGTACATATTGAAGGTGCTTCGAAAAACTATCGTTTTACCCACATTTCCGGATTTCGCTACAAAAGCTACTCGTATGTTTTAAACAGTTTGGACACCAAAGGCGATTACAAGCCATCTTTTGGTGATTTCCAAACATATCTGACCTATGATGTTACCGATAAATTCGAAATAAATTTTTTGGGAAACATTGCTCAAAACAAATATCTTTTTGTCCCGACAGATCGTGAAACAAGCTGGGGGACTGTCAATGAAGCGCTCAGTTTAAAAATATATTTTGAAGGACAGGAAGTCGATCGTTTTTCCACCTACTTCGGTGCAGTTTCAGGAATTTATAAACCCAGAGAGAAAACTGAAATGAAATTTATTGTCTCTGCATTTAAATCCATAGAGGAAGAAACCTTTGATATTCTGGGACAATATTATTTAAATGAACTTGATAAGCAATTAGGATCTGATAATCTGGGCGATTCGATCAACAATATCGGTATCGGGTCTTATCTTGACCATGCCCGAAATTACCTTGATGCCACTGTATTAAACTTTGCACATAAGGGAAAGATAAAAAATTCGAAGAAAAAAAGTGAATTTAGCTGGGGCGCAAACATTCAGCATGAATTTATTTTCGATCGCATCAATGAATGGAAGATGCTTGACTCTTCAGGATATTCTCTTCCATACACTGATTCGGTGGTTTCAATGTACGAAACTCTTAACACCGAAGCCGAACTGCAATCGAACCGTGTCAGTGCATATGTTATGCAAAGCAAATCGGTTAGGTTGAACAGTAAAAATCAACTAAATATATCTGCCGGAATCAGGTCAAACTATTGGGATTACAACGAGCAATTACTTGTTAGTCCGAGATTTACATTAGCCTGGTATCCGAAAATTTATAAACCATTTGTTGATGAAAAGGGCAAAAATGATTCCACCAGAGTCAATATCATGTACCGGTTTTCCACAGGTTATTATTATCAGCCTCCTTTTTATAAGGAACTCCGAGACCTTGACGGAGTTCTGAACCCTGAAATCATGGCACAAAAATCAATACATTTCGTATTGGGTATGGATTATATTTTTGATGCATGGGACAGAACCTTTAAGCTGGTAACAGAAGCATATTACAAACATTTGAGCAATCTGATTCCGTATGAAATTGATAATGTAAGGATCAGATATTATGCCAGGAACAATGCAAAGGGGTTTGCAACCGGACTTGACTGCAAGTTAAACGGTGAATTTGTAAAAGGAATAGAGTCATGGGTTAGTTTATCAATAATGCAGACCAAAGAAAATCTGGATGACGATTATTATTATGACACTCTGAATAATATTGTGTATCCGGGATTTATCCCGAGACCCAGTGACCAGCGGGTAAACTTCAGCATGTTTTTTCAGGATTACCTGCCAAATAATAAGTCCTACAGAATGTCACTCAGTCTGGTTTATGGCACCGGACTGCCTTTCGGACCGCCAAACGGACAAAGGTACCAGTCAACCGGAAGATTTCCTGCTTATAGACGGGTTGATATTGGTTTCACAAAGATTATCAAAACAGAAGATGAGATAAACACCAATATCCTGAAACAGTTGAAAAATGCATGGGTAACCCTGGAGATTTTCAATTTGCTGGGGATAAACAACACCATATCACACACATGGGTGAATGATATTTACGACCGACTGTATGCTGTTCCCAATTACCTTACCGGAAGAAGGGTTAATATCAAGGTGAATATTGAATTCTAACTTACCTAAAAGATCCATTCCTCTTTTAAGTGTATTCCTTTAAGGAAACTTCCTTATAATGAATACATGAATTACCCATTGCTTTAGGTTTTTGGATGCATTATCTTTATAAAGAATAAACTTTTTTAATTAAAAATATGACCATTTGGTCTGTTTCCATAAAATATTAGTATAAAAAAGGCAACCATTTTTCAAAAAACGTGTCTAATAACAAAATGACAACCAAATGACCAGACCTATTCTTATTACCGCAATCTTTCTCATCATGGCAATAGCCGGGTTTTCACAGACACCTGCTGTTGGTTATGAGATTGATGCTTATAATGGCCAGACCATTGTAACATGCGACGGAAGCTTTTTCGACAGCGGCGGATTTGCCGAAAACTGCTGAGGGCAACCTCCGGGATATGGATATTCCCCAAACGAAAATTATACAATGACATTTTGCTCAGGCGACATTGACCACCCGCAAATTCAGTTGTATTTTGCCTATTCTGATATAAACTCATCCGACACATTATACATCCATGACGGGCCAAGCACTGCTTCTCCGTTAATCGGAGCGTATAACAACACCACCAATCCCAATCTTAATTTGTGGCCGGTGGAAGCATCTATTTATAATGTATCAGGGTGTTTAACCGTTCATTTTGTTTCAAATGCCCATCAGGAAGGAACCGGCTGGTCAGGAATTATTTCCTGCGAGTCTGTTTGTCAGGAAGTCATTGCCACCTTATCGGCAACAATGACCTCACCCTCTCCTGTTGATGGTTATATTGGAATATGTCCAGGTGATGAAATAACTTTTTCAGCCTATGCCGAATATTCTCAAAATGACCTGATCTATCATCAAAGTGATGCCACTTCTTTGTTTTTCTGGGATTTTGGAGACGGCACAACTGCCACAGGACCTACAGTCAATCATACATACGGAAGTTATGGAGGCTATACTGTTAATTTAACTGTTACTGATATCAATGAATGTGTAAGCACCAACAGTATTGAAACCAGAGTTGTTATTGCCGGGTCACCGTATGCCGGACTTTCTGCTCCGCCAGATATTTGTATCAACGATACACTTGAAATGCTTTTCACTCTTGAAGGAAACCCCGGAGCTATTATTGACGGTGATCCTTATGATATTGATATTTCCACAACACTCGGAGTTTCTGACACAACATATTTACCTGATGGTACAGGCGTTTGCTATGAAACATCCGTTAATTTCAGTTGTTTTGATCCGGGTCAAACCCTGATGAATGCCTGGGATATTTTAAACATCTGTGCAACAATGGAACATTCATTCCTTGGCGATTTGCAAATATCAATATTTTGTCCAAACGGACAGTCTATAATCCTTAAAGAATTTACCGATGAATTCGGATCAACCGGACAAGGTGGAGGAACCTATCTTGGCGAACCAATTGACATGGACGATGGTGTTCCCGGCGTTGGTTATGAATATTGCTGGAGTCCGACTCCGACTTTTGGAACCATGGTTGATGAATCAGGCGTCGTTGCTTTACCTGCAGGTTCATATGGTGTTTACGAAAGTTTTGCCGGACTGGTTGGTTGTCCGCTGAACGGAACCTGGACTATTGAAGTCTGCGACAACTGGGCCATAGATGATGGTTTTGTTTTCGGATGGTACATTGAACTTAATCCCGACATCGCTCCCAATTCCTGGTCATACGAAGTAGGTATTGATCATATGGGCTGGACAGACGGACCCTATATAATTTCCGAAAATGATTCCTCAATTTTTGTAAATCCAAGCGCAAGCGGAACATTTTATTATACCTACACAATTGTTGATGATTTTGGTTGTGAGTGGGATACTATTGCACCCCTCACTGTTCTTCCAACACCCGATGTGGATCTTGGAGCAGATCTTACTTTCTGTGACAACACCACTTCATATCTTATTGATGCAGGAGCACATCCGGGATGTACTTTTCACTGGCATAATGGATCGGCTGCACAAACATTCAATGCAGTTGCTTCGGGAGCCTATTCAGTCACAATCAGCAATGGAATATGCGATGACATTGATACTTTAAATATTGTTTTCAGCGGATTATCATTTGATTACACTTCGACCGATGTCAGTTGTTACGGAGGAAGCAACGGATCCATTGACATAACCGTATCTAGTCTATATCCACCATACAGCTACGAATGGAGTAACGGATCAGTACTTCAGGATCTGAATTCAATTCCCGCCGCAAACTATACTGTTACGGTTACCGATGACGGAGGATGCGTAATTGTTGAAACAATTGCTGTAGCGCAACCCAGCCAGATTAATTTAAATCTCATACCTACTGCAGTTTCCTGTAATGGAGGAAATAACGGGGCAATCGATTTGGTTGCCAACGGAGGCGTACCTGGCTACACATATTCATGGGACAACTCGGCAGTTACAGAAGACATTTCAGCACTTATTGCAGATGATTACACCGTTACGGTCACCGACCTTAATGGCTGCACATCATCAGAAAGCGCAACAGTTACACAGCCGGCATTGCTTACAGCTTCAATTGTTTCAACTGACATTGTATGCTTTGGCGATGTAAACGGAGAAGCAGATCTGACAGTAACAGGAGGCATAATGGCATATACTTATCATTGGAGTAACGGAGCTGTAACACAGGATCTGACAGGACTAACAGGAGGAAATTACAATGTAACCGTTACAGATTTCAACGGTTGCACAGCAACAGCAAGCACAACAATAAATACTGTAAGTGAACCGCTGGCCAACACATTAATTCCATCAGAATTGCTTTGTTATGGCGATCAAAACGGAACAATAATGAATACGGTAACAGGCGGAACACCACCCTACAGTTATTTATGGAGCAACGGAATGTCCACTGAAGATCTGAGTAATCTGACTGCCGGAACTTATACTGTGACCATACTTGACCACAATGGCTGCGTGCTTACCAGCTCTGCTGAAGTAACACAACCGGGACAATTGTTTTTGACCTTAACCGGAGACCATACCATTTGCATTGATGCCTCAACAAATCTTTCAGCCTCGGCAACCGGAGGAACATTCCCGTACAACTACAGTTGGAGCAATGGAGGAATAACATCTTCAATAACAGTATCACCCGACATTGAAACCATTTATACTGTTACAATAACTGATTTACATGGATGTACCCTGAATAAATCCGTTACAATTTCATTGTATGATTCATTGCATCTGGAAATAAGTCTTGCCGATGATCAGATATGCGCAGGAGAGCCGGCTGTAATAAATGGTTCAGTAAATGGCGGTAATGGAGGACCATACGAGTTGACAGTAAACGGAATGCTTACCGCAATTCCTTTCACAACATATCCCGCGTCAAATCAAGCATTTGAAGTATGCGTAAATGACATGTGCACTACACCCGAAGTTTGTAAAACTATTAATGTCATTGTGATGCCATTGCCAACTGTTACATTTATGGCAGATGATGTTTCAGGATGTCAGCCGCACACGGTTAATTTCAATTCATGGGGAGATGGAGACATAATTCAGTTTGATTGGAATTTCGGAGACGTCAACAGCTATAACACTTCGGGATTGCAGAATCCGCAACATGTTTATGAAGCTGCCGGCCTGTACACTGTTTCTTTAACTGTAACAGATACAGGAGGATGCAAAAGCACTGTAACCCAGGAAAACATGATTGAGGTTTATCCGTTGCCACAGGCATTATTTACACCTGAACCTTCAAGGACAAGTATTGTAAACCCGATAATTTACTTCAGCAACAACTCCATTAATGCAGATGTCAGCAGGTGGAATTTTGGCGATGGTGATTCATCAGAAATATTCAGTCCGCAACATGAATACCCAAATGAACCCAACACCTATACTGTAATACTTGAGGTTATTTCAGAACATGGCTGCAAAGACACAGCTCAGGCAACTGTATATATTGAGGATGAATATACTTTCTATGCTCCATCAGCATTTTCGCCAAATGATGACGACATCAATGATTTATTCTACTTCAGGGGTGAAGGAATTGTTCCTGAAACATTCAGTTTCTATATTTATGACCGTTGGGGAGAAGTAATATACTATACCAACGAATATATACCAGAAACCCCGGAAAGCACCGGATGGGATGGCAGGGTAAAAGAACGGAAGAAAGCACCTACGGGAGTATATACCTGGCTGGTGAAATATACCGATGAAAGTGGTAACAACCACGAAAAAGCAGGTTCAGTGACCCTGATAAGATAATTAAGAAATTAAAAAAGATAAAAAAGTGCCGGTTTCCCGGCACTTTTTTTTTTATGAAGAAGCAATCTGAGCTACCCTTGCGGCAATATCTAGACCATCAACAATAAACTGTGGTTTGGCAATGCGGCTGCCAAAGGTTGATGCCACCATTGAATCGTCCATTGTAAAACGAAGTTTATTCCCGCTTATTCTCACATCAGTGTAATGCCAGTTTGCAATCAACTGATTGAGTTGCGTGTCTTGCACCAATTTGTTTGCAAGATTTAAATCCTGACCGTATAGTCTTACTCTTTTCAATTTTCCTGCAGTAGGTTGAATTTCTGTGAGGTCATTTGTTTTGCCGGCAATGGCATCATTGATCCTCTGATCGGTTCTGAGAATCCCTGCCCTCTCCTTAATCATAAAATCATTTACCGGTTTAGGCAAATCCATTTCAACGGTAAATTTCTGAAAAATCATGCTGCGGCTGTGGAAATTACTCCGGCCACCTGAAAGGCCTTTAATTGTTTGGTATGCAGCAGATGCATAATTATAACCAACTCCCATTCTAAGTACAGTAGGGAAACCTTTAAATTGCCCTTGGAAATACTGGTTATCCTGAGAGACCTGTAAGCCTGATAATCTGATCAGATCAGGCAGGTAATTGCGGGCTGTACGTCTTTGCCTGCCTGCCCTGATAATCATAAAAGGCACAAAAACAAACAATAGCAAAGCCACTACTACAATAGATGCAATTGCCGCAGGATTTGATAAAATGTCACTTGGGTTCATAGTTTTTAGTTTTTGGTTTAACCAAATATATGAAAAAATTGAATACGATAAAAGCTTAGAAAAACTATGAAAAACAATTATCGGAAATTATTCAAAATGATAATATTTACTGCAGCTTTGAAGGTGACCTTCATTTTCAGCTGTAATTGTTATTTCATAATACCCATGTTCGGTAAAAACATGCTCTTGCTCATCGGGCGCATTATCATATTCAACCAAACCTCCATCATCTCCACGGAATTGAATATCATAATAAATGTATTCATAATTCTCGGATTTATTAATTAGAGTAATCAATCCGGGAGCAGTAATGTCATCCTGAATTTCAAAATCAGGTATTGGAAATTGCCTGTATAAACAAGAGTTTTCAGAAACTAAAATAACCAATAAGGCCAATAATAATAAGTATTTAGAACGCATATCCGATCGAAAAATAAAGGTTAAACAATTTTGAATTTCTTCTTTTTTTCACCATCTCATACAAGAAACTTTCCTCATCAAAAAGGACAAATTTATTGCTGTGAGACAAAATAACTGAGGCATTCAATCCAAAATCAACTGAAAGATTGTCATTTATCATGCTCTTTTTACCTGATTTGAAATTAAACGTGTAATAATCAAATGGGTCATCATAGATTTCATATTCAATTTCTTTAAGCATTCCATCATCGAAATAGAAATTATCAGTTACGGTGAGGTTTTCAATTCCTGAAAATGAAATATTATTAACAGAAAGCCCATATCCGACATAGAGTCCGACCGGAGCAACCCATCCGCCCATATAAGTTTTAATATCCACCTCGAAAAGCGTTCCGTGGTAATTAAAAACTCCCCAAAATTTAATTTCACGGGGATATTTATGAATATCCCTAAAGTTTGCACAAATCTTGTTTGTAAACTTCGACAGTGTTGCCGAAATGGTAACCCTGTTGCTGATATTTCTTTCATAAGAAAAAGAATGGGTAGTGTTCAATGAGGGCAAATTTGAAAGCCGGTAATTTATAGCATGTACGGTGGGGAGAAATGACATTTTATAAGATACAACGTTTGTTTTTCCGATATACCCTGAGGGCTGGGAAAAGCCGTTGTAAAAAATCAGAAAACCCGCAACCAAAAATAATACTCTTTTCATTTTATTAATTTTAGATAATCAAATACATTTATTAATAAGACCACTCCAGATATAAGTATCCTTCAACATTTGCGTTATGAAAATATATGCTGTCATAATTCAGATAATATGATTCCAACTCGTCAAAATAATAATCATTTGAATAAAGCTGATAATAGGAAGAGTAATCAATATCCTTGATATATAAATAAAGCTTGCTGGAGGCATTAATATTATTCAATGTAAAATTATATACATCGGGATTAAAAGTAACTGTATAAGGCTTCACAAAATTATTTTCATGAAATACAGAGGACTCATAAGAATCTCCACTACCTGTGCTGCCGACAATAATTTGCACATCAGGATAGATACCATCAGAGCTTGGGTCAAAATAAGAGCCACTGGAATTTACATTTGAAACACTGAGTATTTTAAAGCCGGAAATTCTTACGTAATTTGGGTTTGTATCAGCAATGTAATATCTTGTTTTAGAATGAGTTTCTTCGCCATTTTCAGCAACCAAAGTTATTTTAAAAACACCTTCCTCAATAAATAAATATTCTGTCTCATCAGAAGCCGGATATACGTGATCTTCAGTTCCATTATTATAATCAATGATATAATAATAATCGTCAAAGTTCTCTGATTTATTAATCAATAAAACATTTGAAATATTACCATCTATCGGTTGAATTTCGAAATCCGGGATGGGCATTTTTCTCTTATTGCATGAACTTGCAAAAAGAACAAATGCAATTAATATAGTCGTTATTTTAAAATACATATCCGAAAGAGATGAATGCGTTATACAACTTGGTTATTCTTCTTTCTTTTGTTTCATTATAAACAAAATAAACCTTTCCGGGTTTCTCATAATAATAATCCTTCATTTGATTATTTAATACAAGATTTACTTCGATTCCATAATCAAATGTATACTTATCTGAAATAATACTTTTTTTACCCATTTTTATGTTCCCGGTTAAATAGGAAACGGGATCAGCAACAATTTCATAATCGTATTGAAGATATGAAATACCATCAGAATAATAATTATCAGTGATTTCCAATTTATCAACATCTTTAAATGAAATTCTGTTCCATGAAAACCCATAACCTAAATAAATTCCAAGCGGAGCAATCCATCCACCAACATAGGATTTTAATTCTACACCAACCATCTTTCCCCTGTATTTAAAAACTCCCCAGGGTTGAATGGTTGTTGCATAATCATAGTTGGCAATAACATGAATGTTTGCCGGTTCATGACTGGTGCATATTTTATTTGAAAAAGCAGAAAGATTGACAGCCAGTGACAAATTATTTTTAATTGCCTTTTCGAATGATAATGAATGCGTTGAATTAAATGTAATCAGTTTTGAAATGCGGTGATTAAGTCCGTACCCTGTTGGCAAAAAAGACAACCTGTATGAAGCAACCCTGGTTTTTCCAATATAACCTGAAGGTTGGGAAAAGCTGCAAAAAACACAAGCCAGACATAATACTATGGTCGCTGTATATTTCATTTTACTTATTCAACTTATTGAGTGAATCGTAAATAAAAGATCTTAGCACATCCGTCTTAAGGTCGGCTTTTACCACACGGGCATCAATCATGCAAATTTCGCTTTTTTCAACATCAAAAACCATAAAAACATAATAGGTAAAATTGGCCGGGATCATCATATATGTCATCAAAATTGGAAGCGTGGGAAAAAGAAGTATTGAGCAGGAAACGACAGACTGATCAACTTCTCTTTTTCTTCTTTCAGAAAATGCACCGACCCAGGCAACGTATTTGGTATCATACTTTTTCTGAAGCTCACTCATGAACTTCGTATTATAGCATATATAGTTGTTATTTTCCTTTTCATTGAATTCATCATGCAGAAAGAATTCACTAAACCAGGAGCTAAGAATTACATAATCATTAAAGGATTTCACATCCGATTCTTTGAAACTTTTTATATCCAGCAGATTTGCCTGAATGTTCAATTTTGAGCAATAGGTTGGAATCTGGGCTATTAAATCACGTTGTCTTTCTTCGGAGGCAAAGTATCTTTCACCCACTTCATCTTTATAAGTGCGATATTGAATAACAGTTGGCTCAATGATAACAAGCTTGTCGATTTTTACCTTTCTCTTAAAATTAAATTGTCTCCAACTGTTTCTTTTTGAATAGGATTTGTTATTTTTCTCTTCCTCCTTGATTTTTTCCGCATCCTTAAATGCCTCATCCATCTCAGCTTTAAAGGTATCATCATAAACATCAGCAAAGTAATTTGAATAACTTTTACCGCTAGCTTTTGCATTGATTTTCTTTTTATATTCTATTTTTTCATACTTGCTTAGCTTTTCATAAACAGAATCAGCGAGAAGTACCATACTTTCGGATGTATCGGCCGATGCCCTGTCAAAATCAGATGGAAGATATTCAGAATATAAAAATAAATCCACCATTGAATTTTTCATCATTTTCTTTGAGAACTCATCAGAAGGATTGTCCATTGTGATTTTTTTGAGCCAGCGGACACTCATTATATTAAGTTCCATTTTGGTAACTTTGTCGAAAAAATAATTTACCTGTTGCTCTTCACCTTCAACCTCACTAAAAACCCTGCAGGCATTAGCAAATTCGCCGATATTCTTATATTTTGACAATCCGTATAATGATGTACCAATGCAATTTTTCAGGTAAGCATTCTGTGGGTCATTTCTAAGCAGAAGGTAAGAAGTATACAGAGCCCTGGAAAACTTTCTTTCATTGATGTAAATATGTGGCAATTCAAACCTTGCAATTTTTCTGAATTTATTAAAATCATCTTCGGAAACAATAAATTTTTCACCTCTGGTTTCTTTCATAGAGTTGACCTGATTGTACATGGAAGCCCGGCGTTTTTTAATATTCGGATGGGTACTTTCGCTGTCATCATAATCTTCAACAGCGGCAATTTCAGAAAGTTCTTTCAGTAAATATTCTTCAGGGAAACTGATTTGTTTTGTTTCAAAAAGATCGGTATTGAATTTTATTTCATCAAAGGGAAGGTATGAATACAGCAATACGTCAAAAACTTTATTTACCTGAGAAAAATCATACGCACTTTTTATAAATATTTCATTAAACCCAATGCTGTCGGCTTCAGATTCATTTTCCTTGGAGTAATTAAAATACAGATGCAATTTGTCAAGGAATGATGAATTTCTGATATCATTAGATGAGTGAACGATAACCTGTTTATCCACATAACTGCTGATAACATGCTTCTTTTTATAATGGGCAATTTCATGGGCAATTACAAAGGCAAGCTGGGCTTCGTTTTCGACCTGTGCAATTAAGCCAAGACTAATAAAAATAATTCCCTGATGTGTAGAAAAAGCATTCACAAAAGAGGATTTCAATACATAAAAGCTTAGTTTTTTTCTCAGTTCGGGCTCATTTTCCAATAAATAATCTGCAATTTTATTGATATAAGTGCACATGGGGTGTTCGAAAACGATTTTTCCACTTTTAAGCAATCTGTCAATGTTAAAAGTGCTTTTTAATATAAAATCATCTTCAAGCTTTGATTGTTTTTTTTCGGATATATCAGCATTTACCTGAACTTTTTCATCTGTTTTCCAACTTGCAGATTGAGAAAAATACTTTTCAGATGATAATTTTAATACATCTTCAGGAATTTTTCCTTCACAAACGATTGGAGTGTAATTATTAAAATCCTGGGCTTGTAGTTTGAAAACCAATAATAAAGCTAAAATAAAGTATCTGACCATGACTCTCATGTTTAATGATTAAATAATAATCAAAAATATAAAAAAAGTGAATTTCTCAAAGAAAATTCATTAAAAATTTGTTTGTAGTATAGGAAAAGAAAAATAGAAGGGGGTTGCTGGTTAGTGAAATATAAATTTTTATTGGTAAAGGTTTCGGTACTCTGTACCTTTTCTATTCACGGATATTTTATTGCTATTGAGGTTTTGGTGCTCTGCACCATTTGAAAATACTACTGATGCAGAGCATCATAGTTGTCAGGTTAAGGTTTTCTATATTAAACTTCATTATTTTAAATGAGATTTCTCACCGCTTTGGGCGGTTCGGGATGACAATGGTCCATATGAGAAAGGGGCAGATGGGATTGGGAAGACTGAAATTACTCGCAAGTCACATCATCAGCTGCACCCCAGGCAATATAATGAGCCAGTTTAAAATCTTCAACTTCCTGTTTTGATCCGCAAAATTCAACCGAGACCATATCCACTTCGCCGGTAACCTTATCACGGGCGGTGCAGGTGGTGCAAACCTGGCAGGAGTTCAAACCAACCAATAAAAGTAAAAAGAGGGCTATATTTAAAAGACTTTTCATGATTAATTTTTTGGAAAGATAAAAAAAATCCGGCATTTGAAAAGCCGGATTTAAAAAATTTTCTGTATCAATTAAGACCCAAAATCGTCAAAAGCAATATTTTCTTCGGGTACACCAAGGTTCCAAAGCATTTTCTGAACTGCATCGTTCATTTGCGGTGGGCCACAGAGGTAATATTCTATTTCTTCGGGCTCATCGTGTTTACTGAGATAGTTATCAAGAATAACCTGATGAATAAATCCGACATAGCCGGTCCAGTTATCTTCAGGCATAGGTTCGGAAAGAGCAATTTCAAATTTAAAGTTTGGGAAATCCTTTTCAATTTTCCTGAAGTGATCTTCATAGAAAATTTCGCGTTTCGATCTGGCGCCGTACCAGAAAGTAGCTTTACGATCGGTGCGCTGGGTAAGGAACTGATCAAAAATATGTGAACGCATGGGAGCCATACCGGCGCCACCGCCAATAAACATCATTTCCTTTTTGGTATCTTTAATGAAGAACTCGCCATACGGACCAGAGACCATAACTTTGTCGCCGGGTTTTCTAGAGAAAATGAATGAAGAGCAAACACCGGGGTTCACAGCCATCCAGCCATTTTTCTTACGGTCCCAGGGGGGAGTTGCAATACGGATATTCAGCATCACAATATTTCCTTCGGCAGGGTGGTTGGCCATGGAGTATGCCCTGTAGGTTTCCTCATTATTTTTCATTTTCAGTGACCACATATTGAATTTATCCCAGTCGCCGCGATATTCATCCTGAACAACAATGTCTTTTCCAAAGTCCACTTCAATTTTGGGAACATCAATTTGAATGTACCCGCCAGATTTAAATTTCAGGGATTCGCCTTCAGGAAGTTTCACCACAAATTCCTTAATAAATGTTGCCACGTTATCGTTAGAAACCACTTCACATTCCCATTTTTTAATACCCATAATTTCCTCATGCACATGGATTTTCATATCCTGCCTAACTTTCACCTGACAACCAAGACGCCAGTTATCGGCAATCTGTTTACGGGTAAAGAAGCCTGTTTCGGTGGGGAGTATGGCTCCGCCGCCCTCAACAACCTGGCATTTGCACATACCGCAGGTTCCCCCTCCTCCACATGCAGAAGGAAGAAAAATCTTCTCTGCCGAAAGTGTGCTCAGCAATGATGAACCCGGATCTGTTTCCAATTCCATTTCCTCATTAATTTTGACTTTCACTTTTCCTTTTGGTGTCAATTTATCTTTAGCCACAAGGAGCATAAAAACAAGAAGCAGAATTATCAGGAGGAAAACTACTATACTGATAATAATAACCGATGTTTGCGTAACTAATAATATCATTTTACTAAAATTAAATCTGTAACTATAACTTAATACCCATAAAGCTCATAAAGCCAATAGCCATAAGGCCCGTAATAATAAATGAGATACCAATGCCCCTTAATGGAGCGGGAACATTTGAGTATTTTATTTTTTCATTAATTGCGGCGATTCCGATAATTGCCAAAAACCATCCAATTCCTGATCCAAGAGCAAAAACTGTTGCTTCACCCACATTTTGGTATTCCCTTTCCTGCATAAACAATGAACCAGCCAGGATAGCACAGTTAACAGCAATAAGCGGAAGAAAAATTCCCAAAGAATTATAAAGGGCCGGAGCAAATTTTTCTACAATCATCTCAACCAGCTGAACAATAGCAGCAATAACAGCAATAAACACTATGAAGCTAAGGAAACTGAGATCAAGTTCAGCATATTCAGGGCTAAGCCAGACAAGCGCCCCTTCCTTAAGAATATAGTTTTCAAAAATATAGTTTACGGGAAGGGTAATCATAAGAACAAAAATGACTGCCACACCCAATCCGGCTGCAGTTTTCACAGTTTTTGAAACCGCCAGATAGGAGCACATGCCCAGGAAAAAGGCAAAAACCATATTGTCAATAAATATTGACTTTACGAATATATTCAAGTAGTTTTCCATAACAAAACCTATTGGAGTTATTTATTTTCAATTAACTTTTTATTCTTACTTCTTTGAACCCAGATGATGATTCCGACAATAATGAGGGCCATCGGGGGCAAAATAATTAAACCGTTGTTTTTATAACCCATTTCGTATAAACCGGTTTGCTCAACAAGCGGATATCCCCAAACGGTACCCGAGCCAAGTAATTCGCGGAAAAATGAAACAATTATCAGAATAATCCCATAACCAAATCCATTTCCTACACCATCAATAAAGGATGGCAAAGGTTTGTTTCCCATAGCAAAAGCTTCGAGCCTGCCCATAAGGATGCAGTTGGTAATAATCAACCCTACAAACACTGAAAGTTGTTTGCTGACATCGTAAACAAAAGCCTTAAGTATTTGGTCAACAATAATAACCATAGTGGCAATCACAACCAGTTGAACAATAATTCGAATTCTGTTTGGGATTGTATTTCTGAGCATAGAAATGACCAGATTTGAAAAAGCAGTTACAATAGTTACTGAAATAGCCATAACCACGGCGGGTTCAAGTTTAACTGTGACTGCAAGAGCCGAGCAAATACCCAGAACCTGAACGGTAATGGGATTGTTATCACCCAATGGGTCTCTCAGCAATTTCATGTTTTTTGAAGAAAAGAAGCTCATTATTCTTTAGTTGTTTGAGATTTAAAAAATGTCTGATAATTCACAAGGCAGTCCTTTAGCATTGCTTCAAGTCCTTTGCTGGTAATAGTACCGCCTGAGATTGCATCAACTTCATGTTTACTGTCGGGATTTGACTTTCCTTTTACCACCATTACGGAAACAAACTTTCCTGTTTCGTCGAAAATTTGTTTGCCTTCAAAGGGTTTTTGAAACCAATCCTGATTGATCTCAGCGCCCAATCCGGGTGTTTCACCCTTATGATCGAATGTCACGCCATAAATGGTATTGAAATCAGGTTCGAAAGATAAATAACCCCAAATCGGACCCCACAAGCCTTTGCCATAGGTAGGAACAATATAGAATTTTTTATCTCCATCGTGGAATACATAAACCGGAAGAAATCTATCCTCAACAGATTTTGCAAGTTCTTCTTTGAGCGACACATCAAAAGCAACAACGCCATCCTGCACTTCACCTTTGGTGTTAATCACAAAGCTTTCAGCTATATACTTTTCATACAGCTCCTCTGTTTTTTCCTTTTCTGCTATGATTCGTACCGAAGCAAGAATATTCTGCTTTTTCTCGATTTCAACATTTTTATCCTGTGCCGGCTTTAATCCCATAGCAACAGCCGACAGGAGGATGGCCACAATTACCACCATGACCACCGAATAGATAAATATGTAAAGATTACCTTTATTCATTTGTCAGATATTTTAGATTTTAATTTTGGCCCTTTTAAGTCTTCTTTTGATATTTGCCTCAACAACAAAATGATCAATCAGCGGGGCAAACACGTTCATCAAAAGAATTGCAAGCATCATTCCTTCGGGGTACGCGGGGTTTAGTACCCTGATAACAATTGCGATGACACCTATCAGGAATCCGTAGATAAATTTTCCCCTGGCAGTTTGTGAAGCAGTAACCGGATCGGTGGCCATAAACACAGCGCCAAAGGCAAATCCGCCAAGCACAAGGTGCATATGAGCATCCATATCCATATAAGGGTTGACAGATACGGAATTTAGCAGTAAAGCCATCAGATATCCACCGGCAAAAACTGAAAACATTATTCTCCAACTGCCAACACCGGTAATTAAAAGAATAACAGCACCAATTAAAATGGCTGCAGTTGAAGTTTCACCGATGGAACCCGGAATCCATCCCAAAAAGGCATCCATAAAATCAGGGATTCTTGATAAAGCCCCTGAAATATTAGCTTGGAGATCACCAACAAGCGCTGAATCTCCGGCCTGCCTTGCCAGTTCAAGCTGACTGTTCAGATCGACTGTAGAAGCAGCCTCGGCAAGTGGTGTTGCACCGGAAAAACCATCAATTACTTTTTCTCCGTCGGTTATACCTGAAATCCATACTTTATCGCCCGACATATCCTGCGGATAAGCGAAAAAGAGGAAAGCACGTGCAGTAAGTGCGGGGTTTACGATATTCATTCCTGTTCCGCCAAAAACTTCCTTTCCTATGATTACTGCAAATGCTGTGGCAACCACAACCATCCAGAGAGGGATATTAACAGGTACAATCAGGGGAATAAGCATTCCTGAAACCAAAAAACCCTCATTGATTTCATGCCCTCTGATTTGTGCAAAAACAAACTCAATGCCCAATCCGGTAATATATGAAACCATAATAATCGGCAGCACTTTCAGAAACCCGAACCAGAAAAGATCAAACAAGCTCCCCTCCTGTCCGGTTGCCATATAATGCTGATAACCAACATTCCACATTCCGAATAACAGTGCAGGCATCAATGCAATTAAAACTACCGACATTGTTCTTTTCATATCGATGTGATCGCGGATATGTGAGCCCTTGTGGGTTGTTTTATCCGAAACAAACATAAAGGATTCAAAACCTTCGAAAACGGAGTGAAGCTTATAAAGTTTGCCTCCTTTCTCGAAATTGGGTTTGATTTTATCTAAAAATCTTCGTAATGGTTTCACAAGATTATTTATTAACGTTAATAAATTAGCTTAATTCTTTAATAATTGTTGTAATGCCCTCCCTGAGTATGCTCTGCACCTCGATCTTTGATGTACAAACGTATTCGCACAAAGCAAGATCCTCTTCAATTACTTCATAAATCCCAAGTTTTTCCATTTTTTCAATGTCATTAACCATGATGGATTTAATCAGGAATTGTGGCAGGATATCCATTGGGGTAACTTTTTCATATTCACCGGTAATTACAAAAGCCCTTTCTCCTCCGTGGTAATTGGTATCCAGACGGTATTTTCTACCCGGAATTAAACTTGAAAGAAAAGTTTTTGTATGAGAATACTTATTAAAACCAGGAACGGCCCAACCAAAAAATTCATGGTAATTGCCCTCAGGAATAACTGTTATCTGAGAATGTCCGTAGCCCAAAAATCCGTTTTCGGATATTTGTATTCCGGTAAGTACATTGCCGGAAATAAACCTGACGTTACCGGCAACAATGTTATTTTCCACAATGGGAGCAATTGAAGCGCCAACAATGGTTTTATAATAACCTGTTTGTTTCACCTCAGATCCTGTAAGGGCAACAATGCGTGAAGCATCATAAATACCTTTATCAAAAAGACGACCAATAATAACAAGGTCCTGTGGATTGACGGTCCAAACAGATTCGCCCTTGTTAACAGGATCGATATGATGAATATGTACGCCAACATTTCCCGCAGGATGTTTACCCGAAAATCTGTTGATTTCAACACCCTGGAGCGAATCAAAAACAGATCCGGAAGAACCGGTATTCAAACCAATTCTCACTTTTCCGGATGTTAGTTTTTTAAGAACCTCGACAGCCGTTTTTATTTCATTGACATGGTCCTTAAGAATAAACTCCAAATCAGGTGCAAGCGGAGATGAATCAAAACCAGAGATGAAGATTGATTTTGGGATGCTGGTGCCAACAGGAATAATGCCATAAGGTCTTTGCCTGATATAGGACCAAACACCGCTTTTCTGCATTTTTTCAACAATCTGTTCCCGTGTCATTTTTGTCGGATCACCCGAACCAAAATTCTCATAGCTAATATCAGCATCCGATTCAATGACAATTTCGAGCAATTTTCTTCTCTCGCCTCTAACAACTGCCTTTATTTTGCCGCTTACCGGCGAGGAAAAAAGCACTTCGGGACATCTTTTGTCAATAAAAACAGGCGATCCTGCTTTAACAACATCACCTTCCTTTACAATCATTCGGGGAACAATACCCGGAAAATCCGTAGGCCTTAACCCGTATTCGCGGGGAATTCTGCACTCTTTTAGTACTTTCTCAGCCTGTCCCTTAATTCGGATATCCAATCCCCTGTTAAGTTTAATTGTTTTGGACATTTATTTTAATTCTAAAAATTAGTAATTTGTGAATAACAAATATATAATAAATTGAATACAGCCCATTCAATTTTAATTTGAAAATAGTCTCATAAAATATGATGTTAAACATGACCTATATCATCAAAAGTTATGATTATAATCATGCTTAAATCCAATTCCGGCAAACAAAAGAACCCAATAATACTATTTGAGTATTTAATTACTTTTTTTCGCAAAAATAATATTTTTATTTAATCAACAGTTATTTAGTTATGGATTTTTCATCTATTTTTGATAAAAAAATTATCTAATGAAATTAATTTTTCTGCTAATATTAAATCTGACAGTATTTTCAATGTTTTCACAGGAAAAAGAAGATGAATATTTCAATGAGAATTATCTAAGGTATGACAACCACACGTATAAAGAAAGTATAAATACTGTTCAGCTTTACCGTGAAGGTTATCCGCTCTCTTATCCCATTATTGAACTAATTTCGGATGATGCTCTGAAGATGAGTTTTGATGACCTTGATACCGATGTAAAAGATTACTCTTACACAATTATTCATTGCAATGCTTCATGGGAGCCAACTGATCTGCAGCCAATGGAATATATTATCGGGTTTAACGAAATTGCTGATATTCAATACAAATATTCATTCAACACACTGGTTCATTATGTGAATTATTCCTTTTCTTTTCCTAATCAGGATATGCGTCCGAAAATTTCAGGTAATTATATATTGTATGTTTTTGAGGATTTTGACAGGGAAAAACCGGTGATCACACGCAGATTTTCAGTTTTGGAAAGCAAAGTCAGCATCAATGGAAAAGTGAAGCAGCCCGATGATTTTAATGTAAAAGAAACCCATCATGAAGTTGATTTTACAATTGATTATACCGGACTAAAAATTTACGATCCATACAGCGAAATAAAAGTGGCCATTTTACAAAATAACAGGCCCGACAATGCTATTACAAACCTGCAGCCGCTCTATGTAAAAGATCAGATTCTGGAATATGACTATGACGATAAAAATCTTTTTTCAGGGGGGAATGAATTTCGGAACTTTGATATTAAGAGCATCAGATATCAATCTGAGTTTATTAATTCTGTCGTACTTACAGACAGTATTTATAATGTGCAGTTGAAACAGGGTTTTACCAGATCATTTGCGCCCCACTACACTGATTTTGACATTAACGGAAAATGCTTTGTTTACAAACAGGAAGGAATAGATCAGGATGTTGAACCTGACTATGTTTACGTGTGGTTTGAATTGCCCTATGAAGCTCCCTTTGTTGATGGAAACCTGTATGTTTACGGTGGAATTTCTGATTGGAAATTCGGAGAAAAAAACCGCATGGTATACAATTTCGACAAAAACGCATACCAACTGAAAATGCTTTTAAAACAGGGCTATTATAATTACCAGTATGTTTTTCTAAAAGATGGTGATAAGGGTGGCGATGAAGCGCTGATTGAAGGCAGCCATTACCAAACCGAAAACGACTATATGATATATGTGTACTATCACGGAACTACTTCAAGATATGACAAACTTGTCGGATTTAAAATATTCAATTCTATTCGGCAGGGTGGTGTTGAGATGGAAAGTCCGTTTAAAAACCTCCAAATCAAACTTGACAATTTTTACAGAAATTGATTTGCAGGATTTTATAGTACTGAAGCCAATTACTATATCTTTAAGTTTTTTGTATCTTTGGTCTTAATATAAAATTAGCATAAATGAAATTACTTCTGATACCTGTTGTTATAATCTTTCTTTGCTCATGCAATGAAAAAAAAGATCCCGCAAAGGAACAGGACAGCAATCAAAAAACTGACCCCATCATAAAAGACATTGATACAGTTAAAACAATAACCGATACGGTTTCTTATTCAGAACTTACACTTGAAGATAAGCGTGAAGCCTTTTTGAATATTTGTCTGGCTGAATATAATGAAACAGGTAAAAAAGAGTTAGGGATTCGCACACTTGAATTGGGAAATCCTTCCTATAATTCATCTCTTTTCATGAAAAAGAAATCAACCATTAAATATGGAGATGTTGATGGAATTTACCCGGTAATAAAGCTCTTTATCTATGGATACAATACAGAAAACGAATGTAACGCTCCCTACAAAAGATGGCTTGATTGTTTTGAAAGTGAGTGTGATAAAATTAAAGAAGGCGCTGAGATGAAGGCAATAAAAATGCCCCCAATGTATTTTATTAAAAATAAAGGCTCGATTATTGTATTAAAATATTTGTGCGAGCATAATGAAAATGATTGGGATCGGGTAAAGGCAAACTTAAATAAAGTTTTTAAAGAAAAAGATGCCGTGATTTGTGAAATAGGATGTGGCGGACCGCTTTCCTGGATTAAATGAATTTATTTTAATAACAAAAATGCATAAACACATCTAAAATCTTACCTATGAAAATAATCATCTTTGTCATACTTACATTTTTTGTATTTGCAACCGGTTGCACTACTGGAAAAAAAGCTAGTGAAAAAAAGTCCGGCGAAGATGTTTCGGTTAACGTAAAGGTTTCTGAAAGCGATCAACTGACCGGAACAATTATAAAAGAAGTATTTACAGACAAAGGAGGCAGGGAACATCCTGAAATTTATGATCTGTATCTGAAAACAAAAAAGGAAACTATTTTCATTAAATTTAGTGATAGCAAGGTGACCAGGGCCGAAATTGAAAAATTCCTTGATAAAGAGGTAACCCTTGAAGTGAAAATCACCGAAACAGGCTCATGGGATTCTGATGATCCTGAAGTCCAAAGCCGAATTGGAAAATACATAGCAATTAAGAAAATATTAAATCAATAAAAATGAAGCAATTTTTTATTTTCACACTTTTTTTATTCTGTTTTTCCGGATTACAATCACAGGTAAGCGCAGATTCCATTATTAATAATAATCCGTCAGCATTAGCCATTCCTGATTTACTCTGCGATTGTATAAATCAGTCTGCATTAAAAAATCCAACTGAAAAAATACAGCCATACATTGAAAAATGTCTCTCTTCTACCTTTGACACTTTAATCGCTCAGAAGAAGCTTGAAGAGTTCATGGCCGACACAAAAAAATTCAAAGACCTACTCACCTATTCCAAGCTTAAGCTGTTTACCGGTTGTGAACCGCTGGTAAAATATCAGAGAAGATACTTTTTCCTGAAAGACAGTCTGGCCCTCGACAAAATGGGCAACCCCGATACAAAACGCATGTTTATAAAAGGAATGGGGCTGATTAAATCCGGTGATTACAAAAGCGCTCAGGTATTATTCCTTGATTTGGTAAAAAAGGACAGTACTTTTGCTTTTGCATATGATAACATTGCGTTATGTTATAAGCATAAAAATCTAAAGGACAGTGCAATGTACTACCTTGACAGGTCACTGCATTTTTTACCAGAAAACGTAAATGCCCATCTTACAAAAGCAGAAATTTACCTTGCAAAAAGGCTAATTAAGGAAGCTTTCTTTGAATACCTTAAGGTTATTGAAATCAATTCATCAAATCCGGAAGGTTATTTTGGACTGGGAAAAGTGTTTCTGTTAAACAAAGAATACGAAAATGCTTTAATGAACATGGCTTATGCCAGGCAGATGTACAAAATTCTGGGCAATGAATTTTACAAGGATGCAGTTTTCATGACCGGATATATTTATGTGCAGAAAGGGGATGAAATTAATGCAAAAAAATACCTTAAAGAATCCAAAGATCTGGGATTTAAAGTGCCCAAAGAACTGGTTGATCGTTATGGATTAGTCCCAACAGGAGAACAAAAGCAATAAAAAAACCCGCCTGAGCGGGTTTTTTCATTTTTACAAATTCACTTTCGTAAATTCAATCTCTTTTCGATACGCATCGATGGGCGCACAAGAGCAAACAAGGTTTCTGTCGCCATATCCGTCATCAATTCGTCCAACAGTGGGCCAGAATTTATTTTCGCCAACCCATTTTAAGGGGAAACCGGCTTTTTGCCTGCTGTATGAATGATTCCACTCGTTGGCAGTGATAACAGCCGGAGTGTGCGGTGCATTTTTCAGTACATTGTCAAATTCATCAGCTTTACCGTCTTTGATTTCCATTATCTCATCATGGATTGAAATCATTGCCTGAACAAAACGGTCGAGTTCCTGAAGCGATTCGCTTTCGGTAGGTTCAACCATTAGTGTTCCGTGAACCGGGAATGATAATGTTGGAGCATGGTAACCATAATCCATCAAACGTTTTGCAATATCTGCCTCGGTAATATGTCCAATATCCTTAAATTTAGCACAGTTCAGAATCATTTCATGAGCAACCATTCCGTTCGTTCCTGTATAAAGTATATCGTAATACTTGCTCAGAGAAGCTTTCAGGTAGTTGGCATTTAAGATGGCATATTTTGTTGCTTCAGTCAAACCCTGACCACCGCACATTTTAATATATGCGTGTGAAATCACCATAACACCCGCCGAACCATAAGGAGCAGCAGCAACAGTGGTTCCTTTATCGCCTCCGGTTTTTACCACAGGGTGATTTGGTAAAAAGTCAACCAGATGAGCTGCAACGCCGATTGGACCGACGCCCGGACCGCCACCGCCGTGAGGAATGGCAAAGGTTTTATGAAGATTCAGATGACAAACATCCGCTCCGATTGTGGCAGGATTTGTCAATCCGACCTGTGCATTCATATTGGCACCATCCATGTAAACCTGTCCACCAAACCCATGAATAATTTTTGTCATTTCCATAATGGCTTCTTCGAAAACACCGTGGGTTGACGGGTAAGTAACCATAAAGCATGACAGATTGTCTTTATGCAGTTCGGCCTTAGCTTTCAGATCATTGATGTCAATATTCCCTTTATCATCACAGTTCACAACAATAATCTCCATTCCGGCAAATGCAGCGCTGGCAGGATTGGTACCATGAGCTGAAGAAGGAATCAAGGCTACGTTTCTGTGACCCTGACCACGATTGATATGATAATTCCTGATAACCATCAGTCCGGCATATTCACCAGCAGCACCTGAATTGGGCTGAAGAGAAATGTCAGCAAAACCGGTAATTTCTTTCAGGTCATTTTTCAGTTCATCAAACATTTGGTGATAACCTACAGCCTGGTCAGCCGGAGCAAAAGGATGCATGCCGCCGAATTCTATCCATGTAACCGGCAGCATTTCAGTGGCGGCATTCAGTTTCATGGTACATGAGCCCAATGAAATCATGGAATGGGTAAGCGATATATCCTTTCTTTCAAGTCTTTTGATATACCTCATCATTTCAGATTCACATCTGTACTTTTTAAACAGGTCAAGGGTAAGAAAATCAGAAGTACGTTTGAATTTAACGTCAAAATACTGTTTTCCCGGAATTATTTTAATTTCACCAACTTGTTTACCTGCAGCCTGTGCAAAAACATCAAGCAAAACAACCACATCGTCAAACATGGTGGTTTCATCGATACTAAGTGCAACAGTTTCATGGTCAATATAGCGAAGGTTAATTTCATTTTCAACGGCAATTTTTTCGAGATCAGTTACCTTAACCCCTGCAGGCATTTTAAACCTCAGTGTATCAAAGTAATTTTTATTCAGTTGCTGATAACCAAATTCAGTAAGTTTGCCGGCAACCATTCCGGCTGTTGTATGAATATGATCAGCGATCCTTTTGAGTCCTTCGGCACCATGATACACAGCATACATTCCGGCCATGGTAGCCAACAGCGCCTGTGCAGTGCATATATTTGAAGTAGCGCGCTCGCGTTTTATGTGTTGTTCGCGGGTTTGAAGAGCCATGCGGAGTGCCTGATTACCCTGAGCATCAACAGAAACACCGATGATTCTTCCCGGCATGCTTCTTTTAAATTTATCATGGGTTGCGAAGAAAGCAGCATGCGGACCACCGAATCCCATTGGAATTCCAAAACGCTGGGTTGTACCAAAAACAATATCTGCGCCCCATTCACCGGGAGGAGTAAGAATAACCAGACTCATCAGATCGGCAGCAACGCCCACCATACATTCTTTGGAATGAGCTTCATCCGCAAATGATTTGTAATCTATAACTTCGCCTTCGGCATTGGGATATTGAACAATGGCACCAAAAATTTTATCATTAAATTTATAATCGGTAAACTTTCCGGTTTTTAATTCAATGCCAAGAGGTTCTGCCTTGGTTTTGATAACCGCCAATGTTTGCGGGAAAATATTTTCATCAACAAAGAACACATTGTAGCCTTCCTTTTCAAGCTTTCTGGAACGGGCATTATACATCATGATCATAGCCTCGGATGCAGATGTAGCCTCATCGAGCAAAGAAGCATTAGCAATAGCCATTCCTGTGAGATCCATCACAACAGTCTGGTAATTCAACAACGCCTCGAGTCTTCCCTGTGAAATTTCTGCCTGATAAGGAGTGTATGAAGTGTACCAACTGGGGTTTTCAAGAATATTTCTGATAATCACAGAAGGCGAAATGGTATCGTAATACCCCAATCCTATGTATGATTTGAAAACTTTATTTTTTGAAGCAATAGCTTTAATTTTCCTGAGATATTCATACTCACTTATTCCCTGTGGAATGTTCATGGGCTTTTTCAGGCGGATGCCCGAGGGTACTGTTTTTTCAATAAGTTCATCCATTGAACCCACACCGATTTTTTTCAACATTCCTGCCACTTCTTCTTCTCTGGGGCCATTATGTCTGAAAATAAATTTATCTGTTGCCATAATAATTAGTTTGTAATTTAATTAATTGAATGAGTCAAAATATGACATGTAAAATTAGCAAGAAGATTAAAAGATTCTAAATTAAGAATAAAAAAAATCGTATGTTTGTAAATATAAAAATGATTGATCATGAAAAAACTAATTGGATTACTGATAGTTTCATTATTTTTTATTGTAAACACCTACGGTCAGGAAACTATAAACGAACCAGCAACAGTTTGGACAATTAATGGAATAAAACTGAATATCTCAAATTACAAATTTATTGAAAACGGCAATTTTCTTGCATATAAAAATTCCAAGGGCAGAGTTAAAGAACTTGAACGTCAGATGATTTTCTCCATAATTGACAGCAAAGGGAAAGAAACAATCTATTTTGAACCCGACTCACTTGATGATAAATACTATACTATTGAAAATATGAGATCATTTGTGAAGGGTGGTTACGAGGGAAGGGAAAATTACCAAGCCCCGATTGCTTTTATCGGAGGTTTCTTAGCCGGTGTTTACGGCGGATGTGGTTTTCCAACGTTTGATAACCCAAACCCTGTATACGGAGTGTTAATTCCAGCCGCTTTTACAGCAATTGTGGGACTTACCTCACCCGACAAAGGAAATATTGTTGCAAAATACCCCGATTATGCAAATGATGATTTCTTCATCCTTGGATATTCAGAATCAGCAAATAATAACAGGGCATTAAGCTCCATTAAGGGCTCATTGGCGGGACTGGCAGTGGGAATTATCCTGAGTATTGTAATGGATACGTTATAAGGTATCAAAGGAATAATTATTACTCTTTTTCAATTTGTAATCTCTTCTTAATTAATAATTTTGCACGCAAATGCAACTTTCCTTTTTTTAAGTTGTCTTTTATCCTGTTAAATTACAAAAATGAAAAAGATTATTATTTCAATTTTACTAATTTCCGGAATGGCTGCAGGACTATATTCCCAGTCTGATTACCGCCAAACAATCCGCGGAACTGTTTTTGACAAGCAATCTCAAAATCCCATGCCGGGCGCAAACATACTGCTTAAAGATGTTACACCGGTAATCGGCACTACAACCGACAGCAAAGGCGAATTCATTTTAAATGATGTTTCAATAGGAAGGCATGAGCTTGAAATCAGTTTTCTTGGATACTCAACCATAAGCTTAAGCAACCTCAATCTGACATCCGGAAAGGAATTGGTTTTAAAAATTGAACTGGAAGAAAACGTTGTGACCACGCAAACTGTTGTGGTTACAGGAACTCCGAGAAAAGATCAGACCATAAATAAAATGGCAACGGTAAGCGCACGAAGTTTCTCTGTTGAAGAAACAGAGCGGTTTGCCGGAAGTTTGGGTGACCCCTCGCGTATGGTAGCCAATTATGCCGGAGTAATGTCGACCAATGATTCACGGAACGACATTGTAATTAGAGGAAATTCACCGGCAGGATTGCTTTGGCGCCTCGAAGGAATTGAAATTCCAAACCCAAATCATTTTGGGGCAGCAGGCACTACAGGCGGGCCGGTAAGTATGCTCAACAATAATCTGCTCACCAATTCCGATTTTTTCACTTCGGCTTTTCCGGCAGAATATGGCAATGCCACTTCGGGTGTTTTTGACCTGAAAATGAGAACAGGGAATAATCAGAAACGCGAATATGTAGGGCAAATAGGCTTCAATGGCTTCGAACTGGGCGCCGAAGGTCCGTTCAGCAAAGAAAAAGGATCATCATATCTGGCAAATTACAGGTATTCCACACTTGGAGTTTTTAACATGATGGGAATAAAAGTGGGTGTTGGCGAGGCCATTCCGCAATACCAGGATCTTTCATTTAAAATGGATTTTCCCCGTACAAAACTTGGTAAATTTTCGGTGATTGGGATTGGCGGACTAAGTTACATCAAGCTACACGACAGTGAAAAGGCACTGTTAAAGGAAAATGAGGATGCCAACTATGATTTTGGCGGGGTAGATCTTGATTTTGGTTCAGATATGGGAGTTATTGGCGTATCAAACCTTTACTTTTTTGATGAAAACACAAGACTTCAAACCAATGTGTCGGTTTTAGGCAGCCGCATGACCACTTATATAGATTCACTGCTCTTTGATGAAGAAGGAGCCATCATCCAAAATTCCAATTATGAATTTTATGCTGCCAATTTTTCGGAAGTAAAATATTCTGCATCAACCACATTGAAAAATAAAATCTCTTCAAAAGATAACTATGGGATCGGACTTATTTTTGATATTTATGACATTTCTTACGTTGACAGCGTCATTGATCATAATCTTCCCGGGGGATTCAGAAAAACCATTGATATTGATGGCAACATGTCACTCTTAAGAGGCTTTATTCAATGGCAGCACAGGTTCAATGATTTGCTGACATTAAACAGCGGAATTTATTCGCAATTTCTTGACCTCACCGGCGAGATTGTTGCCGAGCCCAGAATTGGACTAAAATGGAGTCTGAACCAAACCAATTCCCTGAATTTTGGTGCCGGGATGCACAGCAGGACCATTGCACGACAGAACTACTTTTTGCAAACATGGCAGGAAAGCGGTGAATACATTGAAACCAATAAGGATGTGGGATTGATGAAAAGTTTGCAGGCAGTTATGGGATATGATAAGCTTTTCAGGGAAGACATCCGGCTAAAAGCCGAAATTTATTATCAGTATTTATATAATATTCCAGTTTGTGAATCCTTTCCCGAATACTCAGAGTTGAATGGCGGCGATTCCTTTTCAGGCATGGTACTCGACAGTCTGGTAAATGAAGGAACCGGTAAAAACTATGGTTTTGAAATCACTTTCGAAAAGTTCTTCAGTAAAAATTACTATTTTCTAACCACCATGTCAATTTTTGATTCAAAATACAATGGTTTTGATAAAAAAGAAAGAAACACAGCCTACAATGGAAAAATTGTTTGCAACATGCTTGCCGGAAAAGAATTTAAACTTGGAAAGCACAACTCCATCACCATAGATTTTAAAACCGTTTTTGCAGGAGGAAAACCATATATACCTATTGATCTGGAAGAATCCATTGCTGAAAACTACACAACTTATGACTGGTCGCAAGCTTTCGAAAAAAGACATGAAAATTATTTCAGAACAGATTTGCGTGTTGGTTTCAGGAAAAACGGGAAAAAAGTATCGCAGGAATGGGCTGTGGATTTGCAAAATCTCACCAACAATAAAAACATTTTCTCACAATCATTCAGTCCGCGCACCAAAAGCATCACTTCTGATTACCAGACTGGTTTTTTCCCTATGATGTTGTATAGGATTAATTTTTAGGAGGGGGATGAATACAGAAAAGATAAATTAGGGTAGATAATATAAAAACCAAGACGCAAAATTTTTCGTCTCTGCTGCATTCCATATAAACCCATTAGTCATCGACCTACTTCTTTTTCTTCTTCTGACTATCCTGATAATCCTTCCACTTTTTATATTGCTCGGGCGTAAGAATTCCTTTTAGTGCAGTATCATAGGCCTTTTTCGCTTCTTTTTCCTTTAGTTTTTTTGTTTCCTCGTCATCAGCGTATTTCTCTTTTGCAGCTTCAATGGCTTTGTGCTTGGTGAGGCAGGCAGTGTAAACTTTTGAAATCTGGTCTTTGGTAAGTCCGAGTTTTTCACCCATGGTTTTGGATGTGTTTTCAGCTTTTTGCTCGGGGGTTTTGTCGGATTTTTGTGAATAGGAATATCCGCAGATACCGGGAATCAGAAACAATAAAATAATGAAGGTTCTCATACTGTTAATTTTAATATAATTACACTATCAAAAGTACGTCAATCTGTTTAGAATATTGTTATAAAATTTGGACTATTTGTTATAAAAACCAGAAAATACAGAAAATTATCTGATTCAAACAGATTTGCTATTTACTTTATCATTCGCTCATTCGCGGCTAAAAAAAATAATTTAGCCGCGAATGCGCGAATGGTTTTTTAAATAACTTGAAAATATTGATTAACCTGTTTTGATAATGTTGCGGAATTTCAAATAATGAAAATCAATTCTCCTACTTTTTAACATTTCTGGTTTTAGTACATTAACGAATAATAACTATCTTTGGCCATGTTTTCAAAATATCATCTATATTTCATTTTTATAATTTTCCTTATCAGTGCAGGAATAGCTGATGCACAGGTTACAAAGATCCGCGGACGAATAACCGATGCCACAACCGGCGAGCCCCTACCCTACGTGAACATCGTTTTCAAGAAAAAAACCGTAGGCACGATCACTGATTTTAACGGGTATTATAAACTTGAAACCGCCACTCCGGGTGATTCCATTATAATATCTTATCTGGGTTACCAAACCGTTTCAAAACCTGTCATAAAAGGGCGATACCAGGAAATTAATGTCGCTTTGGTTTCCAGTGATGTGATGCTGCAGGAGGTGCTTGTTTACAAAAACAAAAAGCGCATGAAAAACAGAGATAACCCTGCTATTACGCTGCTTGACAAGGTTGTTGACAACCGGCCCGAAAACGACATTCTTAAAATGGATCATTATCAATACGAAGTCTATACAAAAATACAGTTTGACATCAATAATATTTCGGATAAATTCATGAACCGCAGGGTTTTAAAACCATTTAAGTTTGTTTTTGACTACATAGATACTTCAGCAGTAAACGGAAAAACATATCTGCCGGTTTTTATCATTGAATCGCTGGCTGATTATTACTACAAGAAAAGTCCGATGACCGAAAAGGAAATCCTGAAAGCAACAAAAATTTCAGGTGTGGATAACGAAAGTGTTCAGCAGTTTCTGGCAGATATGTATGTGGATATTGACATTTACGCAAATAATATTGATCTTTTTTCAAAGGGATTCGTAAACCCGGTTTCCTCTTTGGGAAAGGCCTATTACAAGTATTTCCTCATCGACAGCATGACCATTGACAATCAGTGGTGCTATGAAATTGCCTTTCTTCCAAAATTCAAGGAAGATTTGCTGTTCGACGGGAACTTTTGGGTAACAGATACCTCATTTGCTGTAAAAAAAATTGAGCTTAAGGTCAATGAAAAAGCCAATCTCAACTTCATCAACAATATTGAGATCACAAAGGAATTTCAGCAAATAGATACCATGTGGGTTTTGTCGAAAGAAACATTTCTGGCCGACTTCAATGCATTTGAAAATCCTGATGAAGCCATGGGTTTTTTCGGAAAGCGGACTTCCATGTATAAAAATTACGTGATCAATGTTCCGGCTCCCGAAGAAATTTTCAAAGGGCCTGAAAAGCTCCAGATTCTTGAGGAAGCCAATGAGCGCGATGATAAATTCTGGGACGAATCACGTCATGAACAACTTAGCGAAAAAGAAGCAACCATATACAAAATGGTGGATACCATAAAATCCCTTCCTGCTTTCAGAACATATTACGACATCATCAATATGTTTGTGACGGGGTATTTTGTGAGGGGAAAAATTGAAATCGGACCCTATTTTTCAATGTATAGTTTTAATCCGATTGAGGGAAACAGGTTCAGGTTTGGTGGCAGAACCAGCAATAAGTTCAGCACGAAATTTATGCCTGAGGCCTATGTAGCCTATGGTACCCTGGATGAAAAATTCAAATACGGGGGGAAATTACTTTACATGGTTGATAAAGATCCGAGAAAAGCATTGGGGGCAAATTACAAATATGATATGGAGCAATTGGGACAGAGCGTGAATGCTTTCAGGGAAGATAACATCATGTCATCCATGCTTCGGAGAAATCCCAACAACAAGCTATCCATGGTTCAGGAAACAAAATTGTACTATGACCATGAGTGGTTTCATGGTTTATCAAACTCACTTTCTTTGGTTAACAGAAAGATGTATCCTGCCGGGATGTCAGATTTCAAACTGAATTATTACAATGACACAACTCTTCGGAATACTATCATTACCTCTGACATTGTACTGAATACCCGTTTTGCCTATAACGAAGCTTTTTATATGGGCGAATTTGAAAGGGTTAGTCTGGGCAGTTATTACCCCGTAGTCAATCTTTACCTGACATTGGGGATGCAAGACATTCTGAACTCAGATTTTTCATACAAGAAAATTGAGTTGAGTGTGGAGCATTTTAAAAATATTTACCCCATTGGATACATCAAATATCTTCTGGAAGCTGGAAAAGTTTTCGGAACACTGCCCTACCCGCTTCTGAAGATGCATGAAGGAAACGAGACCTATGCATTTGATATGTATTCGTTCAATATGATGAATTACTATGAATTTGTCAGTGATCAATATGTAAGTCTGTATCTGTCCCATTATTTCGAAGGTTTTTTCCTGAACAAGTTGCCATTATTCAAGAAACTACAGTGGCGTGAAATTATCTGGGGCAAGGGAGTTATTGGAACACTTAGTGACAAAAACAGGCAATTGATGGATTTTCCTGAGACACTTAACGCCTTTGAAAAAAACAGCAACGGATTTCCAACGCCTTATCTTGAGGCCGGAGCCGGTATCGAAAATATTTTCAGATTGCTCAGGGTTGATGCTGTGTGGCGTTTCACTTATCTTGACCACCCCAATGTTTCACGATTTGGGATTAGATTGAGTTTGTGGTTGCAGTTTTAGTTTGGGGTTCTTTTTGTTCTTTGCCTGCGGCGTTCCTTTTGTTCTTTTTGTTCTTTTTGTCCCGAAAATGAAATTTTCGAGGATGCTTAACCTATGGTCTCGACTTTAGTCGGCATTTGAAGGGTTTCTGGTTTGAGGTTAATTTGAACGGATGTTTTAATGTTTTACTGTTCCCCTGGCTCCAGACCAAGTCCCCTGCCTGTTTCAATCATAAACTTGTAAGCGGCATCGAAATTATTTTCAATAATACCATCAAGAATGGCTTCCCTGATGGCATTTTTTATCATTCCCACTTCCCTGCAAGGTGCAATTCCGAAGGTTTCCATTATCAGTTCACCTGATACGGGGGGCTGCCAGTTGCGCAGACTGTCCTTTTCCTCAACCTCTTTGAGTTTTTCTCTGACAAGTGCAAAGTTTTTTAGAAACCGTTCTACTTTTTCAGGGTTTCCTGAAGTGATGTCTGCCTCTGCCAGAGTCATCAGGTCATCAACATCATCACCTGCATCGAACAGGAGTCGCCTTACAGCCGAATCGGTGACGATTTCCTCAACCAGTGAAATTGGTCTCAAGTGCAACATAACGAGCTTTTGCACATATTTCATATGTTGGTTAAGCGGAAGTTTGAGATCATTAAAGATGCCTGTAACCATTTTAGAACCCGCCAGTTCGTGGCCATGGAAAGTCCACCCGTGAACTTTGTGGTATTTTTTTGTTTTCGGTTTTGCAATGTCATGAAGCAAAGCGGCCCATCGAAGCCAAAGATTATCCGTTTTCCCGCAAATATTATCCAACACCTGAAGCGAATGTAAAAAATTATCCTTATGCGCTTTTCCCTCCCTTCGCTCAATGCCTTTCATTTGATACAGCTCAGGAAAAATCAATTCGAGCAATCCGCATTTATCAAGCATGAGGAATCCAACTGACGGTTTGTCAGTCATCAGAATTTTATTCAATTCTTCAGAAATTCGTTCTTTCGAAATAATCTCGATACGCTCCCTGTTTTCATGCAGAGCAGCAAAAGTTCTTTCTTCAACGATAAAATTCAATCTGCAGGCAAACCTGATGCAACGGAGCATTCGTAAAGGGTCGTCAGAAAAAGTAATTCCCGGATCAAGAGGAGTTTTGATAATACGGTTTTTCAAGTCATCCATTCCACCAAAGGGATCAACCAGTTCGCCGAAATTTTCAGGTCGAAGACTGAGTGCCAAGGCATTTATAGTAAAATCGCGCCGGTTTTGGTCATCCTGCAGGCTGCCATTTTCCACAATTGGTTTTCTTGAATTCCGTTGATAAGATTCCCGCCTGGCCCCCACAAACTCAATTTCCATATCCTCAAATCTTAGCATGGCAGTGCCGAAATTCCTGAAAACAGTCACACAACCTTTTTGTCCGGTTTGCCTTGCCACTTTTTCAGCAAGTTCAATTCCACTGCCAATCACTACAATATCAATATCTTTTGAGGGACGATTAAGAAAAAGATCACGAACAAATCCACCTATAACATAACATTCCTGTCCGCTTCGGCCGACAATTTCCGAAATGACTGAAAAAATTCTGTTATTTAAATGCTCCTTCATTGCTTTGGCCTTTTCCGTAATTGATTTTAATATAAAAAACATGACAAAATTACAATTTTTGAACTCTTTTCCCTCTTTTTTGTTTAAAGAATAAATATTGGCATGTATATTGATATGTCCATATATAGATATTTGAAATTATAAATTTAAAATTTTAATAAGATGTTAGAACATTTAACCAAAGAAACATTCAAACAAAAAGTGTTTGATTTCGAAACTAATAAAGATTGGAAATTTGAAGGTCAGGTACCTGCAATCATAGATTTTTATGCCGACTGGTGTGGTCCCTGTAAAATGGTAGCTCCTGTTCTTGAAGAATTACAGAAAGAATATGATGGTAAAATAAACATTTACAAGGTAAATACTGAAGAGCAGCAGGAATTGTCGGCCATGTTTGGAGTACGCAGTATTCCTTCACTATTATTTATTCCATTGAATGAGCAACCACAGATGGCTATGGGAGCATTGCCCAAAGACAGTTTTAAAAGAGCAATCAGTGATGTTTTGAAGGTAAACTAGCAGAAAACCTCTCTGTTGGAAGATTTAAAGATAATTGATACTTTTACGGGAAATTTAACAAACCGTCAAATGAAAAAAATTGTAAATATTAATATAATGAAAGCAATTAAAATAACCATATTATTGATTCTGGCTTTTATTACAGTTTTCGGACAACAAGGCTGCAGTGCCGATGAAAAAAAACAGAAACCTGAGTCAGGCAATGATGTAACAGACACGGTTACTAAGGCAGATGAAAACAAAAGCGGCAATGATTCGCTGGTAAATGAAACAGAATCATCAGATGTTCAGTCAAAACCCATAAAAATCAACACTGATCAGTTCAAAAAACTGGTTTTTAACTACGATGAAAACCCTGACAAATGGGTATTTGAAGGAGATATGCCCACTATTATTGATTTTTATGCCGATTGGTGTAAACCTTGCAAGATGATTGCGCCTACCCTTGAAAAACTTCAGGAAAAGTATAAAGGAAAAATCAGGGTGTATAAAATAAATACAGATGAAAATCCAGGATTGAGCCAGTATTTTCAAATTCAGGGAATACCCGCATTGTTATTCATTCCGATGGAAGGACAGCCCCAAATGGCATCAGGAGCTTTGCCCGAAGCAGATTTTGAAAAAGCAATTAAGGAAGTTATGAAAGTCCAGTAATCGCTGAATGCAAAAACAGAAAGGGGTTGACTGAGTCAACCCCTTTCTGTTTTATTAAACATTTCCAGTTTCAATAAAATATTCTAACTTTGCTGTACAAATTCAGGGGTGCCAAAGTGAAACGGCTGAGAACATACCCTTTAACCTGATCCGGGTAATACCGGCGTAGGGAGAAGAACTTTTCTCTTTTTCACCCCACAAATTTAATGATGATGATAGTTTTTTTAAACAATCAGTTAATAAATATACTAGAAGGATCAACCATTCCGGTTCTCCTGAAAACTGCCGGAATAGAGGATATTCAGGGCACTGCAGTCGCCGTCAACAATATTGTTATCAGTCGGGAAGTTCGCGAATCACACGTTCTTAATGATCAGGATAAAGTATTGGTTATAAGGGCGGCAAAGGGAGGATGATTTTTTTTGAGAAAATGCATTTAATAATCCGGTAGCACCGGTCTAAAAGATATTATTATGGAAAAAAACAAAGTGGAACAAACCATTACCACCAAACCCTTTCCGGGTTCAAAAAAAATTTATGTACAGGGAAAAATGCACGACATCAAAGTTCCCATGCGTGAAATCACCCTATCAGATACCATCGACAGCGAAGGAAACCGTGAACAAAATCGTCCGCTAACCGTGTACGACACCTCCGGACCGTTTACCGATGCTGAGGCATCAATTGACTTAAAGAAAGGATTGCCTCGACTCAGACACGATTGGATCACAGGAAGAAATGATGTGGAGGAATTGCCGGGACTAAGTTCTGCTTATGGGCGTGACAGACTGGCAGATAAATCGTTGGATTCCCTCCGGTTTGAGCATGTTTGCAAAAATCCGTTAAAGGCAAAACCCGGAAAAAGTGTGAGTCAGTTTGCCTATGCCAAAGCCGGTATAATTACCCCGGAAATGGAATATGTTTCTATTCGTGAAAATCAGCGTATTGATGAGTACAACGGAAATTATTTCCAGCACAAAGGTGAAAATTTCGGTGCCAACACACCCAAATCGTTTATCACGCCTGAATTTGTGAGATCTGAAATTGCAGCCGGACGAGCAATTATACCTGCAAACATAAATCATCCTGAAACAGAGCCAATGATTATAGGCAGAAATTTTCTTGTGAAAATCAATGCCAACATCGGAAATTCTCCCACCACAAGTTCTATCAGCGAAGAAGTTGAAAAAGCAGTATGGGCATTTCGTTGGGGTGCCGACACCATAATGGATCTTTCAACCGGCAAAAATATTCATGAAACACGTGAATGGATTATCAGAAATTCACCTGTTCCGGTAGGCACAGTTCCATTATATCAGGCACTTGAAAAAGTTAATGGAAAAGTTGAGGATCTCACCTGGGAAATTTACAGAGACACATTAATCGAACAGGCCGAACAGGGAGTTGATTATTTCACCATTCATGCAGGATTGCTTTGGAAACACATCCCCATGACAATAAAAAGAGTTACCGGTATTGTCAGCCGTGGCGGGTCAATTATGGCAAAATGGTGCTTATACCACCACAAAGAAAACTTCCTTTACACCCATTTCGATGAAATATGTGACATCCTGTCAGCATACGACGTTGGGGTTTCGCTTGGCGACGGACTTCGTCCGGGCTCCATTGCCGACGCCAATGACAGGGCGCAATACGGAGAGCTGGAGGCTTTGGGAGAACTGACAAAAATTGCCTGGGCAAAAGACGTACAGGTAATGATCGAAGGTCCGGGTCACGTTCCCATGCAGGGAGTAAAAGAAAACATGGAATTGCAGCTTAAATATTGTATGGAAGCACCTTTTTACACACTTGGTCCACTCGTTTCAGACATCGCTCCGGGTTATGATCACATTACTTCAGCCATTGGCGGAGCAATGATAGCATGGCATGGAGCTGCAATGCTCTGTTATGTTACGCCAAAAGAACATCTTGGATTACCAAACCGCGACGATGTCAAAATCGGAGTAATAACCTATAAGCTGGCAGCCCACGCTGCAGATCTTGCAAAAGGACACCCCGGAGCACAAATCAGAGACAATGCCATGAGCAAGGCCCGCTTCGAATTCAGATGGAAAGACCAGTTCCACATTGCACTCGATTCAGAAACAGCCATTCAGTACCACGACCAGACCCTTCCGGACGAAGGATATAAATCAACCCATTTTTGCTCTATGTGCGGAGAACATTTCTGTTCCATGAAATCGACCATGGAAGTACGCGAACTGGCAAAGAAAATGGAATTAAAAAAGGAAGAGTTTATTAAATCAGGAGGTGAATTGTATATTAAAAAGCAGGTTTAAAATATTTGAACTTAATAACTTTTTTCCATACCTTTAAAGGTTAACAAAGAATCTCAAAAGCTATTAAAAAAATGAAAATAGTAGTCATTTCACATCCCGAAAACTTCAAACACGAAAAGGAAATATTAATCAGACTTTTCGAAGAGGGACTTGAATATTTTCATCTCCGGAAACATGATTTTTCAAAAAGCAAAATTGAAAAGTACCTTGACCATCTGCCAAAGGAATATCACAACCGGATCATAATTTATGATCATTTTGACCTTGTGGATACATACAAACTCAAAGGGATGCATTTTAACCGCAAGACAAAAGAAAAAGTTGGGGTTTACAATTATCTGCTTTGCCATAAAAGCTTTTCAGCACATTCATTTGAAGAAATAAAAGACCTGCACAATGAATTTGATTATGTTTTTATTTCACCGGTATTTGATAGCATTTCAAAAAATGGATATACAGCAAAAATAACCCCTGAAGAAATTGAATCATTTATCAACTCAGGTGAGTGCAAGCATGAAATTGTTGCTCTGGGCGGAATAACTGAGCATAACGCAAGGGAACTGATGAACAAAGGTATTGCAGGCGTTGCCCTGCTGGGGAATATCTGGACATCCTATTTCGAATCAAAAAACATTGATTTAATAGTAAAAAAATTCAGGGAAATAAAACAGATTGTTCAGTCGGGGCGTCCATATTGCATGAGTATAGCAGGGTTTGATCCTTCAAGTGGAGCCGGAGTAACTGCCGACATTAAAACGATGGAGGTTCATGAGGTTTATGGATTGGGAATCTGTTCGGCAATAACCTGCCAGAATGAAGATGAATTTGCATCGGTCGATTGGCTCAGTGCCGATAAAATTATTGCACAGGCAGAGATGCAATTTAAAAAGCACCCCATTTCAGTGGTAAAAATAGGTATCATCGAAAGTCTTTCAACCCTGAACAAAGTCATTGACCGGCTTAAACAACTGAAACCAGACGTAAAAATAATCTGGGATCCTGTGATCAAATCCACTTCAGGATTCTCTTTTCATTCATCAATTGACAAATCAATCCTGAACGAGATCCTGAGAAAAATTTATCTTGTAACACCAAATGCTTTGGAAAGCAGAAATCTTTTTGACACAGATAACCCTGAAAAAATCAGAGGAATAATTAAATCAGGAGGATTCTGCAATGTTCTGCTGAAAGGAGGCCATATACAATCTGATGTTGTAAATGACTTTCTAATTATGCATAATGATACAAGGGTTTTCGAGGGCGGAAGGTATAGCGGAATTCAAAAACATGGCACAGGATGTGTGTTGTCATCGGCCATAGCATCAAGAATTGCAAGAGGAGTTGGACTTGAATCTGCTTGTGAAAAAGGGAAAAAATATACTGAACGTTTTATTCTGAGCAACAACCTGAGACTTGGATATCATTACTGTAGTGAAGTTTTACGACTTGACCGATTGCATTAACCTGAAAACTAAAGATATGCCTGAATCAAAAAAAATATCAAAACTGCAATTCATTACCATGGACCTTAAAAATAAGTCACATGAATTGCTGGCAGAAAAGGCCTGCGAGGGTGGCGCACGGTGGATACAACTAAGGATTAAGGACAAACCTTATGAATACTGGCTGACCACTGCCGAAAAGGTGAAAAATATTTGCGACCGATATCAGGCTGAACTTATTATTAACGATCATGTGCAGATAGCCCGACAGATTGGTGCAGCAGGTGTTCATCTCGGTCAAACAGATATGCACCCCAATGACGCACGAAAAATTCTGGGTAGCAATGCCATCATTGGTGGAACAGCCAACACATTTGAAGAACTGAAAGCCCATGTTGAAAGAGGTGTCGATTACATCGGACTGGGGCCCTTCCGCTACACAACCACAAAATTAAACCTTAGTCCGGTTATCGGAATAGAAGGTTATAAAACCCTGCTGAAAAAATGTGCCGACGAAAATATTCAGGTACCTGTGATTGCCATTGGAGGCATTGAAGTTGCAGATATACATGAAATATTGCAAACCGGAGTTTATGGGATTGCAATTTCATCGGCAATCTCTTTTGCAAAAGATGAAACATTAAAAACCTCAGAGTTTATTACAGAGATTAACAAGAACCAATAATTATGGCACTGAAAATCGGAGATCGGATTTTTGAATCAAGATTGTTTACAGGAACAGGGAAATTCAGTTCCAATATCATTATGGAAAAGGCCATCCTTGCTTCAGGATCGCAACTGGTGACCGTGGCTCTTAAAAGGGTTGACATCCATGATGACAACGATGATATGTTAAAACATCTTCAACATCCCGGTATTCACCTGTTGCCAAATACCTCAGGCGTGCGCACTGCCAAAGAAGCTGTTTTTGCGGCCCAGCTTGCCCGTGAGGCACTTGAAACCAATTGGTTGAAACTGGAAATCCACCCCGATCCCAGATATTTACTTCCAGATCCCATAGAAACCCTTAAAGCAGCCGAAGAACTGGTAAAATTGGGGTTTATTGTACTGCCTTATGTTCAGGCCGATCCGGTGTTGTGCAAAAGACTTGAAGAGGTAGGAACAGCTGCCGTTATGCCACTTGGCTCGCCCATAGGAAGCAACAAGGGACTTCTTACCCGCGATTTTCTGAAAATAATAATTGAACAAAGTAATATTCCGGTTGTGGTTGACGCCGGAATCGGAGCTCCAAGTCATGCGGCCGAAGCAATGGAACTGGGTGCCGATGCTGTTCTTGTTAACACCGCCATTGCGGTTTCACCCGATCCAGTACTTATGGCCCAAGCTTTCAAAATGGCCGTTGAGGCCGGACGAAAAGCATTCAATGCAAAACTTGCCAAGCCTGTTGACCACGCCTCAGCAAGCAGTCCGCTTACCTCATTTCTTAATGATTAATTCTTGAAATAAACAGAATGTTTGAAGACCTTATAAAAAAATACGACTGGGAGCAACTGAAAGAAAGCATTCTGAGCAAAAAGGAATCTGATGTTTTAGCTGCTCTGGAATCCGAAAAAAGAACCCTTGAGGATTTCAAGGCACTTATTTCCCCTGCAGCAAAAAACCATCTGGAAGAAATGGCCCTTATCAGCAATAAACTGACCCAAAAACGATTCGGCAAAGTAATTCAACTGTATCTTCCCCTTTACCTTTCCAATGAATGTACAAATCATTGCGTTTATTGCGGCTTCAATCACAAAAACGATATCACAAGAATTACCCTTGACAACAATCAGATACTTAAAGAAATTGAAGTTATCAAATCTTTTGGGTACGAACACATTTTGCTTGTTACCGGAGAACATCCCGGCAAGGCAGGATTTGAATATCTGAAAAATGCCGTGATGCTGGTAAAACCACATTTTTCACTTATTTCACTGGAGGTACAACCCCTGAGTGCAGACGAATACCGCGAACTTGGCCAATTGGGCGTTAACACCGTGTATGTTTATCAGGAAACATACAATATCATGAAATATTCTGAATACCATCCGGCCGGAAAAAAATCTGATTTCCTCTATAGATTAGAAACGCCCGACAGAATTGGTGAAGCGGGAATGCATCGTATCGGACTGGGCTGTTTGATTGGACTTGAAGACTGGAGGACGGATTCGTTTTTTACCGCAATGCACCTGAAATATCTGCAAAAAAAGTTCTGGAAAACCAAATACAGTATTTCATTTCCCAGGTTAAGGCCTCATGCCGGTGCTTTTCAACCAAACTCGATCATGACTGATGCCGAACTTGTGCAGCTTATATGTGCCTACAGGTTGCTTGACGAAGAAGTTGAGCTGTCAATATCCGTAAGGGAAAGTCGAAAATTCAGGGATAATGTGGTAAAACTCGGAATCACTTCCATGAGTGCCGGATCGCGCACCGAGCCCGGAGGTTATGCCCTCAACACTAAAGCACTTGAGCAATTTGAAGTACACGACGGAAGAAGTCCGGCCGAAATAGAACAAATGATTAAAAACCAGGGATACGAAGCAGTTTGGAAGGACTGGGATTCATTCATGCAAATATAAACCCTTATGCTTACAGAAAAAGAAAAGAACAGGTATCACAGACATCTTATTTTGCCAGAGTTTGGAGAAAAGGCACAGCTCAAACTTAAAGCTGCGAAAGTTTTGGTTGTGGGCGCAGGCGGACTGGGCTCTCCTGTGCTTACTTACCTTGCTGCAGCAGGGGTTGGACAAATAGGCATTATTGAAAAGGATGTGGTGGATGAAACCAATCTCCAGAGGCAGATTTTATATTCGACCTCCGACATTGGCAAACCCAAATCTTTAATGGCAAAAGAAAGGCTTTCATCGCTCAATCCCAATGTTCAGATTAGTTTGTACAATGACTGGCTCACAGAGGAAAACGCTGAAAAAATCATTTCCGATTATGATCTGGTTGTTGATTGTCCGGATAATTTACAAACCAGATTTCTGGTAAGTGATGCCACATCCAAACTGGGAAAGCCGCATATTTTCGGGGCGATCAGGCAATATGACGGACAAGTGGCTGTTTTCAATATGAAACCCGGAAATACCTACAGAAAACTTTTCGTGGACATACCTGAAGATTTTTCCACGGAAGAAAGCGAGAAAGGTGTGCTGGGTGTTTTGCCCGGGATAATAGGATGCATAATGGCCAATGAAACCATAAAAGTAATTACCGGAACAGGAATTACCCTGTCGGGGAAATTGCTTATGATTGATATAAAAAACAACCATTTTCAGGAAATAACCATTGCCTGATTTACTCAATAATCAGCAGTAGAAATCGGTGATCAGGGGCAACAGGAGTATTGCTTTCACGAAATTCCGGCAACTGCCCGAATTTTTCCACAAGTACTTTTTTAAATTCAATAAGAATTTTTATTTCTTTGGTTTTCAATAACCATTCAGTCTTAATTACCAGGTTATCTTTATTTTCAAAAACCTGCTCTGAAGAAGTTACAAAGGAAAAATATTTACAGTTTCTGATATTTGCTGAAATAAATTGCTCAATCTCACCCCTGATCATGAAATGCGAACTGGAATCCATTAGTTTTGATAGTTTTTAAGTCTTAATCCGACTATAATACGCAGGAACAAGAATTTTATTCCGACAGTATTTACCTGCGGTAACCTAACAACAACAAACGGTAATTTTCGGTTTTTTATCGGTTGACAAAAAAGTAAATCAGGGTAATTTTACAATTTTTTTGGAAAGGGAAATATTGTTTCCTTCCATCTTCACAAAATAAACACCGCCCTTCAGTGCAGATGTATTTATTTCCATTTCATGGCTTCCGGGGGCAAATTTTTGTTCCGACTCCCTATAAACAGTTTTTCCAAAAACATCTATTATTTCGATCCCGGCAGAAACACATTGTTCGGTTCTGAAATTCAATTTAATATTATCTCCTGCCGGATTTGGAAATACATTGAGAAAGCCGGTTGACATTTTTTGTTCTTTTGATTGAGTGAGGTAGTCAAAGATGCCATCATTCATTAGAACTTTATCATCGAAAGCATAGAGGTAAGAAAAACTGATGGTATCATCAGGCTCCAAATCACCGAATCTAAAAGCAATGGCAATTGCTTCATCCATAATACTGGGAGAGGTAATTGAATATTCCAGCGGACTGTCATAAATATCATCAGGATCACGGTTTGAAAAACCTTCGGCCGAACAGCGAACACGGGAATCCAAAGCAATAAGATAAATGGGAATATCATAAATTAATCCTCTGGCACAAATCATTGCAGTGTCAGGATTTCCAACTGAACCCGGCTGCTTGAGTACATAATTTTTCGTGGTATAATCATCGGTCCAGTCAACTTCATTATCCGGATCAATATTTCTTATATATTCAAAACTTTGAAGAAGAAAATCGCATGTATTGATTATTTCAACATCAATCTTGATAAAGTAATCATTTGGTCCAAATGACACTATCTGATTAACGGCTGCCGAATAAGTCCCTGATATTGCTTTGCCATTCCATTCACATTTTTGCAATTCGGGTGTACTTAAATCTGTTAAAGAAATCATGCCCACATCAAAATAACCATTCAAACCAAAATTATTAAAATTATAAGAAGTGGCGCCAACATTAAATTCAATGCCCCACCCTTCTTCAGGGCTGCCGGGTACAAAAAAATCGCCCATAAAAGGAGGTGTTCCAGAGTCCCAACCGTCATAATAATGATCGAAAACCAATCCCAGGCAAGTCTGAGTGGGATGAAAACCGGGAGGCGGAGCAGTGTCACTGCCAAAAGAACCACATGTATGAACACCTGCCTCAATTAAATTTCCCTGCATAAATATTTGGGAAAACATTGCTGTGGGTAGAATGCAAAACAATATCAATAATCTCATAGCTGCAATTTTAGACTTCAAATTTAACAATATTTATTATCAGATGCAATTTTGTAAATAAAAGTTGCATTTAATACTCTTAAAAATGATTTTTATTTTTGATCATTAAAAAAAAATTCAGAAATTGCCGAAAATTGAGTTTTATGTTAATAATTGGAATTGCCGGCGGAACAGGATCTGGAAAGACCACTGTAGTTAAGAAGATTATTGAGGGATTGCCCAAAGAAAGTGTTGCAGTTCTTTCGCAGGATTCGTACTATAAAGACAACAGTCACCTGCCATTGGAAGATCGTCAGAAAATAAATTTCGACCACCCCGATTCCATTGAATTCAATCTCCTGATTGATCACATCGGGCAATTAAGAAAAGGAGAAAGTATAAAACAACCCATTTACAGCTATCTTACCTGCACCCGGGCTGCCGAAACCATTCCGGTTGCTCCGAAAAAAGTAGTGATAATTGAAGGAATCCTAATTCTCACCCACTCGCAACTCAGAAAGCTTTTTGATATTATGATTTTTGTGGATGCCGATGCCGACGACCGGCTGAACAGGGTAATCCGCAGGGATATCATTGAACGCGGAAGGTCGGTGGATGTGGTTCTGAGCCGCTACGACAAAACCGTTAAACCCATGCACCTTCAGTTTATAGAACCTTCAAAAAGATATGCCGATATTATTGTGCCCCAGGGAGGTGAAAACACTGTTGCCATTGAATTTATCAGAAAATTTATCGAACAAAAACTTAGTCAGTAATGGACGAAAAAATAAACATTCAAAACATCCTGTTTCTTGATATAGAAACTGTTCCTGTTGTTCCGCTCTATGATGACCTCGATGAGCAATACCAAAAATTGTGGGAGAAAAAATCAAGGTACTTCAGAAAAGAAGAAGAATCCCCCGATGAGGCTTTTGAACGGGCCGGAATTTATTCTGAATTTGGAAAAATCATATGCATTTCCATTGGTCTGGTTTTTGAAAAAAACGGTGAGAAGTTTTTCAGAACAAAATCATTCTCTGGTCACAATGAGATTGAAGTTCTGAAAGGTTTCAATGAACTGGTGGAAAAAAAATTCAGTGGCGACAACCATTATCTTTGCGCGCATAACGGGCGGGAATTTGATTTCCCGTATATTGCCCGCAGGTCAATGATCCACGGACTGAAAATTCCGAGACATATTTTCAATGCTTCAACAAAAAGACCGTGGGATAAAGACTACCGGCTGCTCGACACTATGGAAATGTGGAAATTCGGCGATTATAAAAACTACACTTCCCTTGAACTGTTAGCCCGTTTATTCGATATTCCAACTCCGAAAGATGACATTGATGGCAGCATGGTAGCCGAAGTTTATTATGCCGAAAACGACCTTGAAAGAATTGTCACCTATTGCGAAAAGGATGTGCTCACCATTGCCCAGCTTTACCTGAAATACAATTACATGGATACCATCAAACCCGAAAACATTGAGAAAAGCTGAGAAAAAAACCGGAGAACTTACATTAAAAGAAGCCCAGAAAAAAGTTGACGACTGGATTAAAAAATACGGTGTCCGCTATTTCAGCGAGCTTACCAATATGGTTGTTCTTACCGAGGAGGTTGGCGAACTGGCCCGCGTCATGGCGAGAAAATATGGTGACCAGTCAGCAAAACCATCTGAAAAAGACCTCAACCTGGATGATGAAATTGCCGATGTCATGTGGGTTTTGATCTGCATTGCAAACCAGTCCGGAGTTGATCTTGAAACGGTCTTCAACGAAAACATAAGAAAAAAAACTGAACGGGATAAGGACCGGCACCTTAAAAACGAGAAGCTTAGATAATAGTATTTACAATTATTCCCTACAAAAAACATTCGCGCATTAGCGGCAAAAAATATCTGCCGCGAATGCGCGAATGAAATATTGTTCTATCATTAGTATTAAATTGGTATTTTATTAGCTTTTTTCGCATAGGGTTACATTTTATTCCACCCTACGCGGATACAACTCCAGGGCTTTGCCCTTGCATCATCTGAGTTTAAGGTCTGAAAGACCGATTTGTAATACCATAGGGTGAAACACAGTGCAACCCTCTGGATAATAAACTAAGATGCGAGGTGCATTTACGAAATCAGGAAAAACATTCGCGCATTAGCGGCAAAAAATATCTGCCGCGAATGCGCGAATAAAATATTGTTATTTGTGGCTCAGAAAAAATAAAGACTTACCACATTTTTTTAATCATCACCTTGTCGCGTTCATAAATATCCTGTCTGAACTGTAATGTACCTGTTGAATCAACCCATGCTGTGAAATAATCAACATAGAGCGGAATGGATTTTTCAAGGTAAATGGTTTTGCTTTTGAACTTAAAACCGGGCTCTTTCATTTCCTTTTCTTTTTCCTTGAACTTTTCCAAACGCTTTTTGAATTTTTGTTTATCCTCATCATCTATTGGCCTTAAGCCCAAGTCCATACGAATGTCATCAAATTCAAGGTGCTTGTGGTCTTTTATCAGATATTCGGCTAATTCCATTGGCTTCTGAATTCTCATGCAACCGTGGCTCACCGCTCTGTACGCCCGCTGAAAAGCCGCTTTGTTTGGTGTGTCGTGAAGATAAATACTGAATTTATTATTGAACATGAACTTGATGCGGCCCAAACTGTTGCCGTCGCCGGGATCCTGTTTGATTTTGTAGGGAAGCCGTTTATCAGCATAGTACTTCCAGTTGATGGTCAAGGGATCAATGAGGGAATCACCTTTGTAAATTTTATAACCGTTTTCTTCCAAATAAAACGAGTCTTTTAAAACCTTATAAATGATCTCATTGTCAGTGATATTGGCCGGCACCTGCCAATCAGGATTCAGAATAAAATGAGATATTTTACTGTGCATGGTAGGCGTTTCGTGGTTGTTTGGCTTGTGCGATTTCTTTTTGGTGCGCAGATAATTCTGCATCTTTTTATCGAAATTGCTTTCGCGTTGTTGACCGCAGCATATTTTCATGCTTAATACCGTTTTACCGTCTTCTTTGAGATAAAACATAAAATCGGGAAGGTTTACCATGATGTACCTGCCGGTATCGGGATATTCGAACCAACGACATCTTTCCAGGTTGGCACTAATCTGTTTGATGCGGTCATGTACAGATACATTCAGGTCGTTAATGGTATTTTTTCCGATCACACCATCATCAAGCAAACCATTAATTTTCTGGTATCTGACCACCGCTTTAAACAGTGTGCTGTCGTCATATCTGCTCAGAACCGTATCTTTATAAAAGGATTTGTCCAGATCGCCGGTAACCATTAGTCGGCGGGCCAGGTTGTCTATAAATGAAGCGGTATCGCCAAACTCAATTTTTTCGGCGGTAATAAACAGGCTGTCCCATCCGCCCTTTTCCCTGAGATCGAAGTAATGCCTTAGTGATTTCTGAAGATCGGTGTACCTTTGGTATTTTGGTTCCAGTCCCTTCAAAAACACATAGACAAACTTGGATTCGAGTACATTGAACAAATCGGTCGAATCGCGGTCTTTCATTTTCATGGTGTGGTGCGTGGGGAAAACCTTTACCGGATCGATCCTGCCATATTTCATATCCTGCACATATTCGAGCAAGCCGTTTGAGATCATGAGTTCAGCATTGGCCAGATACTGATAATCAATCACCGAATCTTTTTCGAAATGAATCCTTACAGAGTCGAGATAATTTGAAATGTAAGCCGAATAATAATAACATGAATCCAGACCATGAAAAACACTGTTTCTGAAATAGTTCAGGACCGAATCAATATCACTGTTTTTGAGGTTTTCGGAAATCCAGAGCGGACTAAAATTCCTTTTGGAATAAAAATCCTTAAGTTCGTTAAAATATTTAAAGGACTTATAGCAAATGAGGGAAGTATCCTTTTCGGTATCAAAGCGGATTTCAAGAGCTTGTTTAAAATCATCGGGAGAGTATTTATCAGAAAAAAGGATTTCGATTTTGGAACGGTTATCATCCTCACCGCCGCAACCAATAAGCAAACCCAGCAAAACAGGCAATAAAACAAATACAAATAAAACCGTTTTCAAGTTTTCAGTCGTTAGATGGTTTGGATACGGTTTTTGGGATTTTTTGTTACATAGTGTCAGCAAGAAAAACCCAACTTCTGCGTTATGCTCGCCCCAAAAATGCTCATCCCGACGATACTGTCGGGGCTCCGCTTTTTGGGGCTTCGCAACCGTAGTGAAGCGGAGCTCACGACCAAAGGGAGTAACCCTTGAATTTGGGCTTTTCTCCTCTGACACTTTAGTTTTCTTGCAAGCACTACCTATACTTCATACTCTCCAGAATCACATCAAACCCTTCCTTAAGTCTGTAAAGGGCCTGTTGACCGGTAAAATCAATTTCAATAATCTGAAGCAGGATGAGGTTAATGAGAATTTGCTGGGCATCGCGGGAAGAAATCCGGGTGAGCTTAATAAATTTTGATAGTGTAATTTCGTTTTTGCGGTCGAGGAAATCAAAGAGCAACTTTTCGTTTTCCCGAAACTCGATATATACTGGTTTACCTGATTTTTCGCGTTTCCATACTTCAAGCTGCACATGGCTTACCAGCAGGTTCTGGTCATGTTTGCGGATGTATGCCAGCCATTTTTTCTCTTCGTTTTGGGCGTAATGCGGAATGGTATCGCTTTTGGGGATGTCTATTTCCAGAACTGTTCTTCCATCAACCTTCCATTGTTTTGTGGTAAAGAGCACTGTCGGTTTGCAATACAGGCTTGCAGCACCCTCGACCATATAAAACTCTTCCTCGGAACGCACTCCGGCCACCACTCCGTTATCCTTAACCCCCACAAGCAGTTTACCCCCGTCGGTATTGGAAAAAGCCACAAGGGTTTTGGCAATTTTTCTGGAGTCGCTGATTTCAAACTTGAAATCCTGTTGCTGGTGCTCGCCCTGCTCTATGAGTTTTTTTATGTATGTATCCATGATCACTTAATGGATTTCAAAAATAAATAAAATCACTGACAAGAAAAAATTTCATATTCGGGATAGTAAATTTGACTTATTAGTAAAATATTTTATCACCGACATCCATATTCTTAAAAATGTGTTAAGGGTATTAGTTAGTAATTGTGTATAATTAGAAAGCAGAGGTAGATAATTAAAATAACTAATGAAAAAATATCTATATATTACTTTGACACTACTGTTGCTAACTTCGTGTGCAACAATAATAAACAGTCCAATTCAAAAAGTCGAAATAACTACCGATAATAATATTTCCAATATCACTTTAGACAGTTCAAACCTGTCAATCCGCAAAAATGAAGTTTTTTATGTTCTGAGGGATAAAAGCCCTCTGATTATCAGATATCAGGTTGATAGTTCAATTAATACCATAAAAATTGCTTCACATACTTCTTTTTTATACTGGAGTAACATCTTCTTTAATTACGGAATTGGATGTTTTTTAGAATGGAATCATCCGGAGAGGTACAAATATCCAAGGCAAATCCACCTGACCTGCAAAAACGGGCAAATAGAAATGTCTAATTATTCTCCTGCAAAAAAGGGGGAAATCTTTTTAAACATATCTATTCCATATATTAACATGTTCCATATTAAATCAGGAAGAAGCTATTACAATAATTGGGGCTTTATTGGGTCCGAATATGGGATTGACTATGTTTACAATGACCATCGGTATATTTCATTAAATATTGGCCTTGCCATAGACAACATGATACCTGTTCCTGCCGCTATTGATATTTTTGAAGGCGAAAAACAAAACGGCGTCACAACATATGTAAATCTGAGAAAAAACCAAATTAAAGACAGATTTGATTTTGGTTATGGAATTAATATTTCAAAATTAAGTTGGTTCTACTCCAGAATTGGTGAAAATCTATATCAAACCAAACATTATACCTCATATGGCAGCGGATTTAGCTTCAGCACACAATACCGATTCGGGAAGTATTTCAGGTTAGGTTTATTATATCAGCCGACCCTATTACTTTTTAATTACAAACCCGTTTTTGATTATCAACATTTTTTCTCTGTTGAATTAATATGGAAAATTAAAATTGGAGCTTTTAAGAATTAATTCTCTTACCAAGTATTACTATCTTTTTTTAAGACAATTTATTACCTCTTTTAATCCGGTGTTTTTTTTAGCCAGCAAAACTAAAAAGTGTAACATTTAATTAACAGTATTTATATCGGAATAAAAGAATTAATTTTTTCGTATCTGATATTCATTTCATGTAGGATTGCATCAGTCTCCCCCATAAAAAATGACAGATACAGTTTTTGACCATTTTTTAATTTAATTATTATGCATGAATAGTCAGCCCAGGGTCTTCTCTCGTTTTCCACGTATCTTAGCTTACAGAAATCAATTTCCTTTTTAGTAAATTTTAATTCCTTTTTGGAATCTCTATACACAAATGTATTGGAGTCCTTGTCAATAATAAAAGTCGAATCATGATTTAGCCTAAGGTAAACAAAAAAAAGTATAATTCCTGGCAAACTAAAAACAAAGGAAAAACTAGCCATGAAAAGTCCCACCATCCAAATATTATCCCTATCACCAATATAGATTAGCCATAAGCCCATCAATCCAACAGAAAAAATCATTAATGATACAAAAAGTGAAAAAATGCCATCATAAGTATTTTTAATCTTAAATCTGAAAACTATATTTTTTTTAATTGGTTCCTGAGGTTCTTCCGTATCCTCAACTTCAATGCACTCAAATATTTCCTCAAATTTTCCTTCAAAGAAAATTGCAATAACATCTTCAGCACAAATGTTTTCTTTGTTTTTATTTATATCAGAAAATATTTTCAGGTATGCGTATTTTGATCCTGATTCATAACTTATATTAAATGCTTCAAAATCAGAAATTGAAATTATAATCTTTTGATTACGATCATTGTAAAAAATAATTATTGGTGCATTTTCGAACTCACTTTTTGATTCCTTCATAAGTTCAATTTGCTCTTCCCAGGGAAAATTCTGAAATTCATCTATAGCTCTGCTAAAATCAATTTCTCCCTTTTCCTCATAAGTATTATATTCGGATTCAACTCTTTGTATTTTCCATTTGAATATCATAAACACCATCTTTAAAAATCAAATATAGTTTTTTAGGAGTATATGACAAAAAATCATGAGAGATATACTGTATGGGGTTATAATTTGATTACAGGTGATTTTTTTTTGAACACTTAGAAAGACACCTTTCAGTTTTGGAAGTTCAACTCTATTAATTATCTTTACTTTAAATGTAGTAAAAAACAAACAAAACTAATTTTTTAACTTCATATAATTATGAAATTAATTTTATTACTAATTTGTTTTCTTCTGACTATATTTCAATCAATTAGTCAATTGAATTTAGTTAAAGGAAATAAAAAAGTAACCATACCAATAAATTCTGAAATAGGAATTATCACAAAGGATAAAACATATATTTATGGCCAACCTGAACATTGGGAACTTGATAGCGTAAATCGAGATTTTTTAATAATTAAAAATGTTAAAAAATATGATGAAATAACAATTAGTCAGAATGAAAAAAAAAGATTTGAAGAAAAAAGAGAAGATGCAATACTAATTAGTGTTTCAGGATATGGAACACCTGACTCTCCAAAAAGATATACATATAAAATCCCAGCATCATATAATCTTGTAGAAATTCCCTTTTCATATATTATTGAAATAGAATACCGGGAAATAGTTAATTACGATGATGGGTGTATGGGGGTAATATTGCCACCTTTGCTAATTATATTATCCCCTATATTTGGTTTTGAAGAAGATAAATATCACCCTGAGAATTTTTTCATAGCTTTAGCTATTGGAATAACCGGAACCCTTGCTGTTTATTTACATTACAGAAAATATAGAATACGAAAATATGATTTGAGTAAATGGAGCGTTGAATTAATATGATATTCACATGCTTTGAATACAAGTATAAAACATGTTTCACTAAACAACCTCCTTCGGTCAGACGACTGGCGATTGTTAAAAATCATAAAAGCCTCGTCTTTGCTAGGGACAAAGCAACTTTGCGATTAGCTCACCGAAGGTGAACAAGCATCCATAAAAAAATATACAAAAATATAATTACAACGCTTAATTATAAAGAGTTATAGAAATATTGTTTTTTATAAAATACTTGCATTTTTAATAATTATTTACTATTTTTGTTACTCAATTGTTACCTGTGTTACTAAAAAAAACAATTAACAAACTTAGTTATGTCAGTAAAACTTCGGGAAAAAGAAATGAAGGACGGTTCGACTTCATTATATCTTGATATTTATCATCAA